>Ga0209494_1000002_pt1 | contig 436501 bp, 413 predicted proteins | sample EN1Hudseemescosm_FD_184628 | JGI IMG/M metagenome (GOLD analysis project Ga0209494, IMG submission 184628) | Methane-oxidizing microbial communities from mesocosms in the Hudson Canyon - EN1B Hudson Canyon (SPAdes) (version 2) | ecosystem: Environmental > Aquatic > Marine > Cold seeps | place... | reverse complement strand
TAGCTTCGGCAGGTTTTTTAGCTGCGGCAGGTTTTTTAGCTGCGGCAGGTTTTTTAGCTGCGGCAGGTTTTTTAGCTGCGGCAGGTTTTTTAGCTGCGGCAGGTTTTTTAGCTGCTTCACCGCTCATTGCTTTAATAGCAGCGCTCATGCGGCTCTTATGACGAGCTGCTTTGTTTTTATGGATGATGCCTTTATCAGTAATGCGATCAATCACGCTAACATTTTCAGTGTATGCTACTGTTGCCGCCGCTTTATCACCAGACTCAATAGCCTTGATGATTTTTTTCATTGCAGTACGCAAAGTAGAACGAAGCGCTGCATTGTGTAAGTTAACTTTAACTGATTGGCGCGCGCGTTTGCGAGCTTGTGCTGTATTTGCCATGTGTGCTTTGTCCTAATGCTTTATATAAAGTGCGAAACCGAGCATATTAGAGTTTTTTTAGGTATTTTGCAAGGAATAAAGTCAATTTATCTGTAACTAATTTATGGGGCTAATTATTATAGGGTAGACATGCTAGAATCTCAGCAGTTAGTACTCAATAAATAACGCTTTAAATCATCAATTAAATTGCCACATGAACTTGCTTAAAACACTATTTACTGTTGGAAGTCTGACCTTTGTATCGCGCATACTAGGCTTCGTGCGCGATACCTTGATTGCGCGTGTTTTCGGTGCAGGCATGTTTACGGATGCATTTATTGTTGCGTTTAGAGTTCCTAACCTATTGCGACGTATTTCTGCTGAAGGCGCATTCAGCCAGGCCTTTGTGCCTATTTTGGCGGAGTATAAACAGCAGCGAACACACAATGAAACCAAAGCGCTGATTAACCATGTGGCAACTTTGTTAGGTTTGTTCTTAGTGGTCATCACCATTGTGGGCATGTTGGCCGCGCCTTTGGTGGTGCAAGTGACGGCACCTGGTTTTGCTGAAAATGCCACTAAGTTCGACTTAACTGTCGATTTATTGCGAGTGACATTTCCTTATATCTTGTTTATTTCGCTGGTGTCATTATCAGGCGGCGTGCTCAATACTTATGGGAACTTTTCAACCCCAGCCTTTACGCCAGTCTGGTTAAATATTTCATTTATTGTGGCGATATTATTTATCGCACCGTACTTTGATAACTCCATTCAGGTGTTGGCATGGGCAGTTTTTGTTGGTGGTATTTTACAATTGCTTTTTCAGCTACCTTATTTGAGTAAGTTGGGTCTCATACCTCGCTTTAGCATAACCCTGCAAGATGAAGGTGTTTGGCGCATTTTGAAATTAATGGGGCCTGCTATTTTTGGGGTTTCTGTTACCCAGATATCGATGTTGATTAACACGATTATTGCCTCTTTTTTAATCAGTGGTAGCGTGTCGTGGCTGTACTTTGCTGACCGCCTAATGGAATTTCCTACAGGTTTGCTAGGCGTTACTTTAGGAACGATACTATTACCTAGCCTTTCTAAAAGTGTGGCGGATAGCAACGATATGGAATACTCACAATTGTTAGACTGGGGTTTGCGTTTAACTTTTATGTTGGCGCTACCAGCTGCTGCTGCATTAGCAGTGCTAGCGGTGCCTTTAATTAGTAGTTTATTTATGTATGGGGCATTTAATTCACATGATGTGATCATGACGAAAGTGCCTTTAATGGCTTATAGCTTCGGCTTGATTGGTTTGATTCTGGTGAAGGTGTTAGCGCCAGGGTTCTACTCGCGGCAGAATATTAAAACGCCAGTTAAGATAGCGGTGTTCGTTTTGGTGGTGACACAATTAATGAATGTGTTATTTGTTTTTGTATTAGATTTTAAAGAGTTTAAACATGCAGGGTTGGCTTTGGCGATTGGTTTAGGTGCTTGTTTGAATGCGGGCTTGCTGTTCTACCACCTACGTAAACGCGGGCACTATCAACCGCAAACTGGCTGGTTGATGTTTGTGCTTAAGTTAGCCTTTGCTGTCACTTCTATGGCAGCTGTCGTGCATTATGCGGCAGGTGCTGATGCGCTTTGGTTTGATTATGGTTTGGTGGAAAGGCTCATGCGTTTGGTTGGTTTGTTATTCGTTGGTTTAGGCAGTTATTTTTCCATACTGTGGTTGATGGGTATTCGCGTAAAAGACTTTACGCGGCGTACGGTTATATAGGTGGAATATATGAATATATATAGACATTTTCCGCTTGCTAAAACGACAGCTGATAATTCATCTGCAACTGTATCTCGTGCATTAGCCATAGGAAACTTTGATGGATTACATTTAGGCCATCAGGCTTTGCTGGCGAAAACGGTTGAAATAGCAAAATCCCAGCAAATCAAGTCTGCGGTGATGACCTTTGAGCCACATCCACGAGAATTCTTTACGCCACAAAGCGCGCCAGCTAGGCTGTCTTCTGTGCGTGAAAAACTGGAATATTTTCATGAGGCAGGGATTAATGATGTCTTTGTGATGCGGTTTAATCAGACTTTTTCAGCGATTACTGCATCAGACTTTATGCATAAAGGACTAACAGGTACGTTACACGCTAACACGATTTTAGTGGGCGGCGATTTTTGCTTTGGTGCGAAACGAAAGGGGACTGTGCAGGATTTGATTGAATCTGGATTTAACTTAATTGACTTTCCTGAGGTTAAAGTGGCGAATGAGCGTGTTTCTAGCACTTTGGTGCGTAATGCCCTTGCTAATGATGATTTCGTGCAAGCAGGGCGCCTGTTAGGCCGCCCTTACAGTATTAGCGGTAAGGTTGTGCATGGCGCAAAGCGTGGGCGGCAACTAGGCTACCCAACTGCCAATGTGCATATGCAGCATGAGCGGCCTGCGTTTAAAGGGGTTTATGCGGTAAAATTAGACGGGCGAGAAGGTGTGGCTAATTTAGGTGTGCGGCCAACCATTTCTGGCATTCAAAGATTGATGTTGGAAGTGAATGTATTTGATTTTAATCATGACTTGTATGATATACATGTGCATGTACAGTTCTTCCATAAAATTCGAGATGAAATAAAGTTTGATGGTTTAGACGCGCTTAAAGCGCAAATTGCCGTTGATGTAAGCGACGCGCAATCCTTTTTTAACAGTGACAGTAAAACGGATTAGAATGCGAAGTATGACCGACAGTAATAAGCAAAAATATAAACTCAACCTGCCAGAGACGCCATTTCCCATGCGCGGCAACTTGGCGAAGCGTGAGCCTGGCTGGCTGCAAGGCTGGGAAAATAAAAAGCTTTATGAAAGAATAAGGGTGGCGCGACAAGGCGCTAAAAAGTTTATTTTGCATGATGGGCCGCCGTATGCGAATGGTGATATTCATATTGGGCACGCTGTTAATAAAATCTTAAAAGACATTATTGTTAAAGCTAAAACCATGAGTGGTTTTGATGCGCCTTATATCCCAGGGTGGGATTGTCATGGATTGCCAATTGAATTGGTTGTTGAAAAAAATCACGGTAAAAATATCGCCCCAGCTAAATTTCGTGAGCTTTGTCGCGAATATGCTACTGAACAAGTGGCAAAACAAAAGAAAGATTTTGTACGCTTAGGTGTGTTGAGTGATTGGGAAAACCCATACCTAACCATGGACTTCCAGACGGAAGCAGACATCATGCGTACCTTAGGTGGTATTTATAAAAGTGGCTACCTATACCAAGGTAGTAAACCTGTCCATTGGTGTGGAGATTGCGGTTCTGCTTTGGCTGAAGCGGAAGTGGAGTATGAAGACATTAACTCACCAGCCATTGATGTTGCCTTTAAGGCCGCTGACAATACGGCATTAAGTAAAGCATTTGGTGTGGAAGTGACGGGTGATGTGTTGGCTGTTATTTGGACAACAACGCCTTGGACATTGCCAGCTAATCAAGCTATCAGTGTGCACCCTGAGTTCGATTATGATTTGATTCAAACCAGCAAAGGTTTATTAATCTTAGCGCGTGAATTAGCGGAAGCCACTTTAGCGCGTTACGAAGAAGAAGGCAGTACGGTATTAGCCTCTTGCAAAGGCGAAGCGCTTAATGGTTTACTATTGCATCATCCTTTCGATTGTCGCCAAGTGCCAGTGATCTGTGGTGATCATGTGACGATTGAGGCGGGTACTGGTTTGGTCCATACCGCTGCCGCACATGGTAACGATGACTGGTTGGTCATGCGTGCGAACTACCCGGAAGAAAAGCCACGTGTGCTCATGAGTGGCGATGGACAGTTTTTTGAAAGTGAGTTGGTTGAGTTTGCGCCGATTCGTGGCTTAAACCGTAAAGAAGCCAATAAAGTGATTTTATTGCATATGACCGAAAGCGGTGCGCTGATTGCTAGTGCACGTTTGAGTCACAGTTTCCCACATTGCTGGCGCCATAAAACGCCATTGATGCAATTGGCCACACACCAATGGTTTATTGGTATGAATGCACAAGGTAATGATGGAAAATCATTGCGTGAATATGCTGATGTTGCTGTTGAAAATACAACGTTCTTCCCCGACTGGGGCCGTGCACGCCTAGAAGGCATGATTAAAACGCGTCCAGATTGGTGTGTATCACGCCAGCGTAACTGGGGCGTGCCGATGCCATTGTTTGTACATATAGAAAGGGGTTTTCTACATCCTAAAACAAGCGAATTATTAGAAGCTGCTTGCTTGCTAGTAGAGAAAATAGGAGTTGAAGCTTGGTTCTCATTAGATGTGGATGCATTCTTAAATGAACATGCCCCAGAGAACGCAGAGCAGTATAAAAAAATAACCGATACCCTAGATGTTTGGTTTGATTCAGGTACCACGCATGCTTCAGTACTGAAGCGTCGTGAAGCATTGAATTATCCAGCCGACTTATATTTAGAAGGCTCAGATCAGCATCGTGGCTGGTTCCAATCTAGCTTGCTGACAGGTTGTGCTCTTGATGGTCGAGCCCCATATGATGCCTTACTCACGCATGGCTTTGTAGTGGATGGTAAAGGCAAGAAGATGAGTAAGTCTAAAGGTAACGTCATCGCGCCACAAAAAGTGATTGACACCTATGGCGCAGACATCTTGCGCCTATGGGTGGCGAGTACAGACTATTCTGGCGAACTAACCATCTCAGATGAAATTTTAAAACGCGTTTCAGATAGCTATCGTAAGATTAGGAATACCTTACGTTTCTTATTAGCCAATGTGGATGATTTTGATTCCGCAACACAATCGGTGGCGTACGACGATTTATTAGAGATTGATCGTTATGCGCTCGGTGTGTTGGCGGATATGTCTAAGACTTGTAAGGCAGCTTATGATAGTTATGAGTTGCATAAGGTTGGGCAAGCACTCTTACACTTTTGCGCAGAAGATTTGGGTGCATTCTACCTGGACATCTTAAAAGACCGCATGTACACCAATGCGGAAGATTCGCATGATAGACGCGCGGCACAAACGGTATTGCTGAAAATCACACAAGTACTCGCCGGGTTGATGGCGCCAGTGCTGAGCTATACGGCTGAAGAGGTGTGGCAAACGCTATACCCAAATGCGGATGACTTTGTTATCTTGCATGACTGGTCTAAGGCGGAGGATGCGATTACGCCAGTTGAGTATGTTGATTATGAGCAAAACCTAAAAGCGAAATGGGAAGCCATTCGTGCCGTTAGAGCAGAAGCGGCTAAAGAAATCGAAGTTATACGTGGTACAGGGAAAGTTGGTTCATCACTGCAGTCAGAGCTGGAATTCCATGTGGCAGGGGATACTTTTGATGCACTCAGTAGTTTAGGTGGTGATTTACGCTTTATCATGATTGCCTCTAGCGCTACCGTGTACAAAGCATTGAGTGAAGACGAGCAAAGGGTTAGTGTGTTGCCAAGTAAGTATGCTAAATGCACGCGCTGCTGGCACTATTCTGCGGATGTCGGTGCAAGTGCAGAGCACCCAGCGCTTTGTGGTCGCTGCGAAACAAACTTGTTTGGACAAGCTGAGACTAGAGAATATGCTTAAGGGACTGTTGGTTAAATGTCCGCTGAGCAATTGGCTCAGTATTAGTGCGATTGTTGTTGTTGTTGATTTGTATACTAAGCACTTAACGAAGCAGGCATTTGAAATCGGGGATAAGTTAATGGTGAACTCATTTTTTGATTTGGTGCGATACCATAATGAAGGCGCTGCATTCAGCTTTTTAGCTGATGCAGGCGGTTGGCAGAGATGGTTTTTTATTTCAGTGTCTGCTATCGCTAGTGTCTTTATTTTGTACTTGCTTAAAAAACACTCGGTAGAAAAGCTGTTCAGTTTAGGTCTGGCACTGGTGTTAGGTGGTGCACTGGGAAATTTATATGACCGAGCCACTTTGGGCTATGTTGTAGATTTCTTGTCATTCCACGTAAACGGTTATTACTGGCCTGCTTTTAATATCGCAGATAGCGCGATTACAGCTGGTATAGGCATTTTGTTGTTGGATAGTTTTACCACTAAAAAAGGATAAATTTCCGTTCATGCATGACTGGAAAAAACTGATTGCCGGTAAAGTTTCTATTGCAAAAAAAGGCAATAAGAAGAGCCAAGCAGGTACAAATGAACGTGTACCAGCAGGCCAAACGCAAGTGACCAATTTTCCTGTGTTAGATTTAGGGATTAAGCCCGAGATTGCGCAAAAAGACTGGCAGTTAAAGGTGTTTGGCTTGGTTGAAAAAGAGCTCATGCTTGATTGGCAAGCATTCCAAGCACTTAACCATATTGCCGATGTGTCTGATTTTCACTGTGTCACTCGTTGGAGTCAGTTAGATATGGACTGGGAGGGTGTGCGTGTACGGGATGTGCTTGAGATGGCTGCGCCGCTGACTAAGGCAAAGTTTGTCACCATGCATGGCTATGATGGCTATACGACCAATTTACCATTAGACGCTTTGCTCGATGATGATGTGCTAATTGCACATAGTGTCTTCGGTGAGCCTTTGACCAAAGAGCATGGTGGCCCAGTGCGGATGGTGGTGCCAAAACGTTATGCCTGGAAAGGCACTAAATGGCTGAAAAGCATTGAACTACATGCATTTGATAAGTGTGGTTTCTGGGAAGTGCGTGGCTACCATAACGATGCCTTTCCATTTAAAGAGCAACGCTTCTCAGAAGAAGGTGATATTTAACGTTAATGTTTTGTATCCATTACTTTCATTATCAGTGTGTAAATTCCAACACTAATTGCACCTGCCACTAGCCCAACAACTGCATCAATCAAAATAGGCGTCACAGCCGATAAAACACCGCCAATAGTTGGTAGGTGCTGCGCACTTTCTATAAGGTGCTCACTCAAGTGATGTAGGGGAGGAATCCCATGCCCAATAATACTCCCGCCAACTAAGAACATGGCTGATGTGCCAACGATGGTGAGTCCGCGCATTAAATAGGGTGCAAAAGCCAATATTCTTTGACCAAGCTTGCGTTGCAACTGAAGCCCAATGCTTTGCCCTTTTTTCAACATCAGATGTAAGCCTAAATCATCTAATTTAACGATGCTAGCCACTAAACCATAAATAACAACAGTGACACCGAAAGCAATCAGGGAAACGACGGAGATTTGTATTATAAATGCCGAGGCCGTGACTGTGCCTAATGCAATCATAATAATCTCTGCCGATAGAATAAAATCAGTGCGAATAGCCCCTTTAATTTTATCTTTTTCTAACTTTACCAAGTTAATCTTAGGGTCTTTAGCCGCTTGCTTGCGCTCTTCTTTTAGCGTTTGCACATCCTCTTTGTTATGTGGGAATTGATGAGCGATTTTTTCAAAGCCCTCAAAGCATAAGAAAAGACCGCCTAGCATCAGAAGTGGCGTAATAAGCCAAGGAATGAAGTAGCTAATGGAAAGTGCTGCTGGCACTAAAATGAGTTTGTTAATGAAAGAGCCTTTTGTTACGGCCCATACCACAGGTAATTCGCGTTTTGCATCAACCCCAGACACTTGCTCGGCATTAAGCGCTAAGTCATCACCTAATACACCTGCTGTTTTCTTTGCTGCTATTTTGGTTAATATCGAAACATCATCTAATACCGTGGAGATATCGTCTAAAAGTGCTAGTAAGCTACCTGCTGCCATTATTACCCTTAATTAAACCTATTAAACGATTGTTAACTAAATAATGCTAGAATTCGCGACATGTTGTCGAAAAAAATATTTAAGAGGGTGCATAGCGTCGCATTATTTTCGATTGTTTTTGCATCACTTTCGCCTAGCATTGCGCATGCGCATGAAGCACATACTGTGGGCAGTAAAAGTAACCTCGCAGTGAGTGTTGCGTTTGATACGCAAGGTAAGTTATGGCGCGCTAGCGTGACGGATGGCTTTATTTTTGTAGATAATAGCACGAACAAAGGAAAAAGCTTTTCTAAAAAGGTTAAAGTGAATAAGAAGCCACAGAAAGTGGCTGCTAAAGGAGAAGCGCGGCCTAAAATAGCCATTGGGCCTAAAGGCAATATCTATTTGACTTGGACGCAAGGCCTTAAAAAACGCTTTGCTGAATATGTTTGGTTTTCACGGTCAACTGATGGTGGTCAAAGTTTTGAGCAGCCTAAAATTGTTCATCAAGACCGTGCAGAGATTACCCACCGTTATGATGCGCTAAATGTTGCACCCAATGGCAGTATCACAGTGACATGGGTTGATAAGCGTGACTTGGTGGCAGCTAAAAAAGTAGGGAAACTATATACAGGTGCAGCTATCTATTATGCTGTTTCTATAGATGGTGGATCATCCTTTCAAGAAGAAAAAAAATTAGCGGATAGTAGTTGTGAGTGTTGTCGTATTGCGACCACGACTAAACCTGATGGTACAGTAGTAGCTCTTTGGCGGCATGTATTTGAAGGAAGTGAACGAGATCATATGATCGCTGAAATCCCTAAAGCTGGTGAGTTAGTTAAGTTGACACGGGCAACATTCGGGCGTTGGAAAATTTATGGTTGTCCGCATCAGGGTGCTGCTCTTGCACGTGGTGGTGAAGACATTGATTGGTGGGGCTACCATATGGCTTATTTTGATGGTAAAGAAAAGAAGCCCGGACTTTATTATAGCCGTATGGATGGTGAGGCCTGGGTCAGCTTCCCCGCCAAGAAGTTTGGAAATAATGCAAAACAAGCAAGACACCCTGCTTTACTGAGTGTCGCTAGTAGCGTTTGGCTGGTTTGGCTAGAAACGAATGCTGACGACACAAAAGGTATTGTGGGAATGTCATCTAACGATGGAGGTAAGACGTGGTCTGATACGCGTTTGTTATTAAGCATTAAAGGTCAAGCTGACTATCCACAATTGCTACAATTTAAAGATAATGCTTATCTAATTGTTAATACTGACAAGGGACTAAAAGCGACTTTAATTCAGCCTTGATTTTTTTATCAGTTGATAAATGCTATGAGATTAAAGTTTATTGAATTTAAGGTGTAGCGACGAAAGATGGGTGCTAGCAGCTGATGACCCCCAGTTCTATTGATATAGAAGCCTCTGGTTTCAGCGCGGGCAGTTGTTGAGGTTGGTATGTGACTAACATGGGAGCGGCGGCGCTCTCTTATTGCCTCTTGTGATGATTGGAAGCATTGGAGCTCAGTTGCAGAGTAGATCATTATATTCCTCGCGACACGTTGCTTGTGCATGGCAAAAGTATTGAAGCGGTTACAACACAGCTAAATGACACCTTCCATAATCAGGTCGTTTAGATAGACGTTTGGTTGCAAGGCTTTACATGGCAGAATTGTTTGTTTGAAATGGCAGATTCTACGCCAAATTCTAAGTTTGAAGACCTATGAACTGCCTCATACCTTATCAGCAATCCTCTTGGTATAAAACCAAACAATCAATATTAAATGAGCTGAAAATCCACCACTATCATGCAAGAGGTGTTATAGAATAACCATTTTAGTATTGGTATTATTTTATGCAGCAATTCACGCAAATCTTAGAGATTAGTACGAATGGACGTAGGCTTTACGATATTACGCCCCAAGTGCTTAATTGGGTAAACGAACAAGGCTTGAATATGGGGTTGTTAACCCTTTACATTCAGCACACATCCGCTAGTCTATTAGCCAATGAAAATTATGATAGTGATGTATTGGTTGATATGGAGGCTTTTTTTAACCGACTGGTACCCGATGGAGACTCGCTTTTTACGCATGTAGTAGAAGGCCCAGACGATATGCCTGCTCATGTGCGAACAGCATTGACGCAGACGAGCCTATCTATTCCGATAGTAGAAGGAATAATGGCACTCGGGCAATGGCAAGGTTTGTTTTTGTTTGAGCATCGGCATATGCCAGTGACACGTCGTATCACCATGCATTTAATCGGAGAATAGCTTAGTCTCTAAGCAAGAGCGACCATTAACTACGGAAGAAAGCGAATCTTTAAGCCTTCTTTCATAAAGAATGTAATAGAGCAAGCAAGGATTATCGGTGGGTATGTGCTGTAATAACGAGGTGGGTATGTGCTGTAATAACGATAAGTAGTGTAATACTTGGTGTGGGCATTGTAAAGTGGCTTCGGTTTTGGTATTGTCATGTAGTGGGTCTGATTTTTTAAAAAAAGTTATCGGGAGAAGGTGAATGAAAGCAACATATAAACTGTTAGTTCCAGCTTTATTAGCAGGATTTTTATTAGGCGCTTGTGCGGAAAAAGATGCAGCTATTCCAGAAGAAGCAGTAACAGAAGCGGTTGAAGTTGAAGCTACGGAAGAGGTGTCTTCAAATGAACCGGGTGGTTATGTTCCTTCAGCTGATGAGCTTATCCCAGGTGAAACCAGATAAGAATTGACTTTGGCTTACTAGAGTAATATTAGAAAAGACGTACTTTTAGTGCGTTTTTTTTACGGCTAAATAGCGGGAATGCATATTGAAAGTTTAGCGTAATGAGCTCCATTTTAAAGGATCAAAAGGAATGCTCTTCTTTCGGAGTTCGTAATACAAGCCATTACTTTTGTTTCCCCCGGTATTGCCAACAGCGGCAATGGTATCTCCACCGCTAACATCCTCACCAATATTTTTGAGTATAGTTTGGTTGTTTCCATATAAGCTCATATAGCCGTCGCCATGGTCGACAATAATGAGGTTGCCAAATCCGCGCATCCATTCGGCAAAAACCACTTGCCCGCTGGCTACCGACTTGACTGATGCGCCTTCTTTTGCGCGAATGAATAAGCCTTTCCATGATATGCCACCATCTTGACGCTTTCGACCAAAACGATTGGTGACCTCACCTTTTACTGGAAGTTTTAACTTTCCTTTTAGTGAAGAAAACTTTTTTCCTGCATAACGGTTATCAGTCGTTTGCTGACTCTTAGCGACAACCTTAGAAGAGAGCTTCTTTTTGGCTATTTTTGATAATTTGACGACTAATCGAGAAAGACGTTTCTCATCACGTTTTAGTTTGCTGATTTTCCCGCGTTGCGCAGAAATTTCTTTCGATAGCTTTTTTAATACTAGAGCTTTTTTAGATTTTTGTTTTTGCAGTGCTTTACGTTCACCCTCTTTTTTTTCTTTTAATTCTGCAGCCCTTTGTAACGTTTTTGTTGTTTTTGTATCCAGCTTCTTAATCTCATTTAGGTTGCTTTGCATGTCATTAATCAGCCTAGTCCGTGCCTTGGCAATATAGGATTGATATTTAAGGTCGCGAGAGATTCGGCTTGGGTTTTGACTTTGTAAGATAAGCCGTGTATAGCTTTGGTTGCCTGAGGCGTAACGTCGATATAGTAGCTTGTTTAATTTTTCCTGTTGGCTGGATAGTTTTTGGCTAATAGTAAGCGATTGTTTTTTTAGTTTGCTGAGGTTAGATTTGTTTTTTTTTTGATCTTGTTTGATCTTATGTAGCGCTTTATTGGCATGGCTAATGGCAGTTTCTGACTTTTTTAACGCATCTGTCACATCATGTTGTTGTTTCTTTGTCTTGTTCAGCTTTTTCTTGATTTTATTAATTTGTTTTTGAATGCCACTAATATCCTTTTTTGCGGCACCTATTTTATCGGCGGAAAAACTCCAGTGTGTTGTGGACAACAAACACAATGTGACCAACCAAACTAAGGGCGTTGTTAGGTGCTGCTGTGTGAGTCGACCATTAACCATCAAGCGCTAGGCGTAAAGGTAATGAGGTTTTTTCCTGTCATCTCTATGGGTTGTGTAACACCCATTATATTGAGCAGGGTAGGTGCCAAGTCTGACAGTGCGCCACCTCCTGACAGGGTTGCTGCGCGCCCGATATAAATCATAGGCACTAAGTTGGTTGTGTGTTGCGTGTGAGGCTGGTTGTTCTTATAGTCTTTCATGAGTTCAGCATTGCCATGATCCGCAGTAATAATCACCTCTCCACCGCTGGCTTGAGCCGCTTTAATGACGCGCCCAATGCATGTATCTAATGCCTCGACTGCCTTAATAGCCGCCTCTAAGAAGCCTGTGTGGCCGACCATGTCGCAGTTAGCAAAATTGCAAATAATGGCGTCATACCTCTTAGCTTCAATGGCTTCTACTAGCTTGTCAGTGAGTGCTGGCGCATTCATCTCTGGTTGCAGGTCATAGGTCGCCACTTTGGGTGAAGGGACTAATATTCTATCTTCACCTTTGAATATGTCTTCATCACCACCATTAAAGAAGAAAGTGACATGTGGATATTTCTCTGTTTCTGCAATACGCAGCTGTGTTAAGCCTTGATTCTGCAAGTGCTCGCCAAATGTGTTTTTTAAAGTAAATGGCGCAAAAATTGGTGTTGCCTTTTTCTGATTCTGATCGTGTTGGGTCAGGGCGAAAAAGTGTGATAGCTGAGGTACACGTTTGCGTGTAAAACCATCAAAGTTACTGTCAAGAATGGCATTGGTGATTTCTCTTGCACGGTCGCCACGGAAGTTCATGAAAACGACACTATCGCCATCTTCTAGCTTTGTTGGCATTTCTCCAGGCTGGCGGATTGTTGTGCATTGCACGAACTCATCATTCTCATCACGTGCATATGCACTTTCTAATGCTTTGCTAGCAGAGGCTTCTGAAAACTGAGCTTCACCTTCCACAATCGTATTGTAAGCTGGCGCTATGCGTTCCCAGCGTTTATCGCGGTCCATTACATAAAAGCGACCACAGACGCTGGCAATTTGTCCAACACCAAGCGATTTAATTTTGTTTTCTAGTGCTTTAATATAGGGCGCTGCGCTTATTGGTGGTGTATCACGACCATCTAAGAATGCATGCACATAGACTTTCTCAAGACCCTGTTTAGCAGCCATTTCAATCATGGCATGAATGTGATCTTGGTGACTATGTACGCCGCCATCTGAGAGTAGGCCAAAAATATGAAGTGCTTTATCATTGGCTTTTAGTTCTGTTATTGCTTTTTTCAATGCAGATAATTCAAAAAAACCACCTGTTTTAATGCTGTTGTTAATTCGCTCGAAATCTTGAAATACAACACGACCTGCACCAATGTTTAAATGGCCGACTTCAGAATTGCCCATTTGCCCGCCTGGTAATCCAACATAATGCTCAGAAGCGTTAATGAGTGTATTGGGATAGTCACGCTTTAATGCACTCAGGTGCGGTGTTTTTGCGAGAGATATGGCATTGTCTTGGCTATCTTCACGATGACCAAAGCCATCTAAAATAAGTAGAATTGCTGGTGTGGTAGGCATATTTAATATTTCACATATAGCATGGGGTTGCTTACATTATAATGGTTGGCACCTAAAAAAAAAAATTCATCGAGAAAATTTTTAGTCATGCCTTGAATTATGCACAAACGGCGGCATATAGGATATGAAACTTAATAGAAAGCGTGAGGAGGCACTGTGGAATTTATTATTGATAATATTGTTTATATAGGCCTAGCATTAGGGTCTGCTTTGGCTTTGCTTTGGCCTATGCTAACCAATACAGGTGCTGGAGTGCCGAGTATCTCGCCAGCAGAGGCTGTGTTGGTGATGAACCGTACAAAGCTGCTGGTTTTGGATGTGCGAGGGGCTGCTGAATTTTCCGGTGGGCATATTAAGGGCGCAAAACATATTCCTGCTGCTAGCTTGGAAGCTCGAATTAAAGAGCTAGCTAAGCAAAAAAACAAGCCTATTCTGGTGGTTTGCCAGCGTGGCGTTCGTTCGAGTGCTGCCTGTAAAGTTTTGGCAACACATGAGTTTAAGCAGGTCAGTAGTTTGCAAGGTGGTTTAGATAAGTGGGTGGATGCTAAGATGCCTTTAGTAAAAGGTTGAATCATGGCACATATTACGATGTATACAACGGGTTATTGCCCATACTGTACAAGTGCAGCGCGTCTACTGGAGAGTAAAGGCATAACGGAAATTAATAAAATCCGTATTGATAAGGACCCTGAGTTGCGGGTTGCCATGATGGGGAGGACTGGCCGCCGTACCGTGCCGCAGATTTATATTGGTGAGCTGCATATCGGAGGTTTTGATGATTTGCGTGCATTAGATTTGGCGGGTGAGTTAGAACAGCTGTTAGTCGCAGAATCGTAATTGGAGCTAAGTGTCTAGATCGAATATTAAGGTGATTTATATTCTATAAAACGCTAAAATAGCGAATTGGTTTGAAGAGTTACAATTTAATATGCCCTAATGTAGTATCAGTAGGGGCAGTCAATCATAACAATAGGAATTGAAAATGGCAAAAGCACCAGAGGTAGCACCTAAAGAAAATGAAGCAGGACAGGCTTCAGAGGCGGGATTCGCAATTGAGAAGTTATATGTAAGGGACGCTTCTATTGAGGTGCCAGGCGCACCGAAAATCTTCACAAATAGAACTGCACCACAAATTAATGTTGAGCTTGGTAATAGTGCAACTAAATTAGATGGTAGTGTGTTTGAAGTTTCAATCAAAGTGACTGTGACTGCCAAAATTGAAGAGGCAACTGCCTTTTTAGTAGAGGTGACGCAATCTGGTATTTTCGGTATTCGCGGCATTCCTGATGAGAATTTAGAAGCGGTATTGGCAATCACTTGCCCAAACATCTTGTTCCCATATGCGAGGGAAGCAGTTTCTGACATGGTGACAAGAGCTGGATTTATGCCGGTATTGTTAAATCCAATCAATTTTGAAGCTTTGTATGCGCAGCAACAAGCGGAACAAAACGCATCTCAAACACCAAGCTAATCATTGGGTAGCTAATTTTAAATAGCACAATTATGAAATCTTTACTTTCACAATTAAAGACTTTTTCATTACGGTTAAATCTAAGCTTGGTCCTACTTGGTTTCGGTTTTTCTTTATGTGTGTCGACACCAGTGCAATCAGCTAATTTTCGTTCAATATTGCCAGAGAAGGCTATTGCTTATGATGCTCCCTCTGCCGAGGCTGTTAAGCTTTACATCATGCGGCAAGGCTACCCGGTAGAGGTGGTTGTGAACTTGGGTGCTTGGGTGAAAGTGTTCGATCAACGCAGTGACTTAAGTTGGGTGGCAGGTAAAGACTTAGATGTTAAGCGAACTGTTTTAGTCACGGATAATACCGAGATTAAAGAAAAAGAAAGTGCTGATGCAAAGTTGCTAGGTATGGTGGAAAAGGATGTTGTCCTAGAATTGTTGTCGCCGAGTATTAATAAGGGTTGGGTTAAGGTTAAGCATAGGGATGGCATTGTGGGCTATATTCAAAGCAGTGCAATCTGGGGGCTATAATTGAAAAAAGTTGCAGTATTAGGCGCTGGCGCATGGGGTACTGCGCTGGCTATTCATGTTAGCAATCAACATAAAGTGACTTTGTGGGGACGTAATGCAGGCCATGTTTCTGGCATGCGTAAAGCGCGGGCTAATCCACTATACCTTGGCGACTTTGCATTTAATGATAACTTAGGCGTTGAAGAAGATTTGGGGTCTGCGGTTGAAGGTGCCGACTTAATTCTATCTGTTGTGCCTACTGCTGGTTTTCGTCCTTTGTTAAAAGAATTGAAAAAACTAGGTTCTAAACAGCCATTGATTTGGGCGCATAAAGGTTTGGAGCCTCTCTCTGCGCTGTTGCCGCACGAAGTTGCGATTGAAGAGCTTGGTATGAGCCAACAATGGGGCGTGTTATCGGGTCCTAGCTTCGCAGCAGAATTGGTGCGCGGCCTGCCTACGGCAGTCACATTGGCGGCAAGCGACAGCACATTTGCTTTAGAAACTTCAGAGTTGTTGCATGGTGGTAGCTTACGTGTTTATAGCAGCTCGGACGTGATTGGTGTTTCTGTTGGAGGCGCAGTTAAGAATGTGATGGCCATTGCTGCAGGCATTTCTGACGGTATGGGCTTTGGTAATAATGCACGTGCTGCAATGATTACACGCGGTTTGGCTGAAATTACACGCTTTGGTGTGGCTTTGGGAGCAAAAGCTGAAACCTTTATGGGCCTGGCCGGCGCTGGCGATTTGATTTTAACCTGTACAGGCCAGTACTCTCGGAATAGGGAGGTGGGTCTGCAGCTGGCTTCGGGGAAGCCATTGGAGGAGGTGTTAGCCGGTTTAGGCCATGTGGCTGAGGGTGTGAATACGGCACGGGAAGTGATGTGTCGCGCTGAAAAAAATGACGTTGATATGCCAATCACCTATGAGGTGAATCAAGCGTTATCTAACGGTAAATCAGCTAAAGATGCGGTGATGGATTTACTAGGTCGCGAACAAAAAGCAGAAGGTGTTTCAGCCTTATAGTTACCATTATTTACCTAAGGCACCTTTAAAATCAAGCTGCCGCCAAGCTTCATACAGCAACACCGCGGCAGAGTTAGATAAATTCAAGCTCCTGCTGTCAGGCAGCATCGGTATACGGATGCGATGACCTGCTGGAAATGTATTACGGATATCATCAGGTAAGCCGCGCGTTTCAGGGCCAAAAACAAAGACATCATCAGCTTTAAACTTAATGTTGCTATGACGCGCACTGCCTTTGGTCGTAATCGCAAATAAACGTTTCCCTGCTAATGCGATTTTACAGGTATCCCAATTCTGATGCACTTGCATGGCTGAGAATTCGTGATAATCAAGCCCAGCTCTCCTCATTTGCTTATCTTCCAACTTAAAACCAAGCGGCTCAACCAAGTGTAGTTTTGCGCCAGTATTCGCGCATAGGCGAATAATGTTTCCAGTATTTGGTGGGATTTCTGGTTCGAATAAGACGATATGAAACATGCTTTCTATTTTACTGTAGTGATGGCGTTAATTATGGTTAAGCCATGTATTTTTATTTTAGTGGCGCTCTCGATATTATCCAGTATTCCACGCGGGAGGCATCCGGTTTTGTGAGTATCTTTGCTGGCTCATCTAGGCTTATCACTGATCTGTAATTTCTAATGATTGATTAAACAATGCTCTTTAATTCTCTCTGCATTGATGCGATTTGACTAATTTAGTGAATAGCATGCCAATAAACCGACTTATATTTAACATTTGATTTATTTTTAATCAGTTGTTTATAATTATTATTAATTATCCTTTACAGCAGTTAGTTTATTGATTAATGTGATGAAAATCATCAATAAAGGCGCGATATGCTTAAAAATAGCCAGCCAAGAACACAAGAAGCCATTATAAATGTAGATGGCTTGAAGCCAAATAAGGCTGAAAGAAAAGCCGAAAGGAGAACAGTACAGCGCTGGAGTGTGGATGATGTTGTGGCTTTGTATGAGATGCCTTTAAACGACTTAATGTTTAAAGCTCAACTAGTACATCGCGAAAACTTCAACCCTAATGCGGTGCAGGTGAGCACCTTGCTATCGATTAAAACGGGGGGCTGTAGTGAGGACTGTGGATATTGTCCTCAGGCGGCTCGTTATAATACTGAGGTTGATAATGAGCCGATGTTACCACTTGATGAAGTGCTGAAAGCAGCGCAGGCCGCCAAAGATAGTGGCGCGAGCCGTTTTTGTATGGGTGCCGCATGGCGTAGCCCAAAGCAACGCGAGTTAGAGCCAGTACTTAAAATGGTGGCCGAAGTTAAAGCGATGGGCTTAGAAACCTGTGCGACATTGGGCATGCTAAAAGAAGGCATGGCAGAGCAACTAAAAGACGCAGGTTTGGATTATTACAATCATAACCTGGATACCGCGCCAGATTATTACGGCGATGTGATTACTACACGGACTTATGAAGACCGCTTAGACACCTTAGATAATGTACGAGGTGCCGATATTAATGTGTGTAGTGGCGGGATTATTGGCATGGGTGAGACGCGCCCACAACGCGCAGGCATGTTGGCGCAATTTGCCAACATGGAACGCCCACCTGAGAGCGTGCCAATTAATTTGTTAACACAAGTTGAAGGTACACCAATGCATGGCGAAGAGGAACTTAACCACTTTGAGTTTGTGCGCACCATTGCTGCAGCGCGCATCGTGATGCCAAAGAGCTATGTACGCTTGTCAGCTGGTCGTCAAAGCATGCATGAAGGCATTCAAGCCATGTGCTTTATGGCTGGAGCTAATAGTATTTTTTATGGTGAAAAACTCTTAACTACTGGTAACCCAGAAGCTGAAACAGATAAAGCCTTATTTGCGAAACTAGGTATTAACAAACTTTAAATGTTAGCTGATTTACAAAAGGCCCTAGATCAGCGCCAAACTGATGGTTTGCTACGTCAGCGGCGCTTGCTAGATTCACCGCAGGCAGAGCATATAGAAACGAATAACCAGCAGTTTGTATCATTCTGTAGCAATGATTATTTAGGGTTAGCCAATCACCCAGCTTTGATTGCCACCATGCAAAGTGCCACAGGCAAAGCAGGGGTCGGTAGTGGCGCGTCTAATTTAATTACAGGTCACCATCGCTATCACGATATCTTGGAAAAGCAATTGGCGAAGTTTATCAATATGCCGGCGGCACTGGTTTTCACCGCTGGCTATATGGCTAATATTGGTGTCTTAGGTGCATTGACTGGTCGTGGCGATGCAATCTTCGCCGATAAGCTGAATCATGCTTGTTTGAATGATGGTGGCTATTACTCCTTAGCTGACTTTCATCGCTTTCCGCACAATGATGTTGGTGCATTAGAAAAGTTACTTAAAGCCAGTAAGGCTAGGCGCAAACTAATTGCCGTTGATGCGGTGTTTAGTATGGATGGTGATCTTGCACCGCTTACTAAATATTTGGCTTTATGTGAGCAATATGATGCTTATTTATATGTCGATGACGCACATGGCTTTGGTGTCTTGGGTGAGCATGGGGAAGGCTCATTAAATCATCTAAAATTGAAATCCCCGCATATCATCATGATGGCCACTTTAGGCAAGGCCGCTGGTGTTGCAGGTGCATTCGTTGCTGGTGAGCAAGTGGTGATTGATTATTTAATTCAAACTGCAAAAAGCTATGTTTATAGTACGCCTGCACCACCTGCATTGTCAGCGACATTGTCGGTATCGGTGAAGTTGATAGAAGAGGGTGATGCCTTACGACAACGCTTACAACATGCGATTATCACATTAAAAAAAAACCTATCACTAAACAAGTGGCAATTAATGCCATCAGAAACATCAGTGCAACCCTTATTGATTGGTAGTAATCAGGATGCGCTTCAGTTGAGTGAGTATTTACAAGGTAAGGGTGTTTTAGTCCCTGCAATCCGGCCACCAACAGTGCCAAAAAACACAGCAAGACTACGTATTTCATTATCGGCTGCGCATTCAGAAGCAGATGTTATAAAATTAGCACAATTGATTAATGAAGCAGAAAGTGAATTAGCATGACGTGTCATGTAGAAGTGGTGGGGAAAGGGCGTCCATTAGTCATGATTCATGGCTGGGGCATGCATAGTGGTGTATGGCAACCTCTAGTCAAGCGGTTGTCAAAGAAATATATGCTGTATCTTGTAGACTTACCTGGCATGGGCCAAAGCCGTAGCGTTGAGCCTTATCACTTATATCGCTTAGCGGAAGAAGTGGCGGAGGTGGTTCCTGGCATCTCAGATATTCTGGGTTGGTCACTTGGTGGTTTGGTTGCACAAAGGCTTGCTATTAATCAACCAGAGCGTGTGAAGAAGCTGGTCCTAGTTGGATCTACACCTTGTTTTGTGAATAAACCCGACTGGGCAGCTGGAATCCAGCGTGATTTTTTTACTGATTTTTCTCAAAGCCTAGATGAAGATTATAAGAAAACAATCATTAACTTTCTTACCTTGCAATGTATGAAATCAAAAGGTGCCAGAGACACGATCAAGCAGCTGCGCAATAGTTTTGAGAAGAAGCCCACTCCAACGCAAAAAACACTAAAAGATGCTCTGCATATTTTGTTAGAGACTGACTTGCGTGAAGAAAGTGTCAAAATTCACAAGCCGACATTATTGGTTCATGGTGACAGAGATACATTAGCACCAGTGCAAGCTGCACACTGGATGATGAATAACATGCCAAAAAGTGTCTTGCGCGTCATGGCTGGCGCTTCGCACGCACCATTTTTATCACATAGTGAACAGTTTATTGAAGCGCTAGATCAGTTTTTAGAGCCAAACGCTGAGTGGTAGATGCAATGGAAGACAAATACCATATTGATAAAGCACACGTGCGTGCATCTTTCGGCCGTGCAGCAAAGACTTACGATGCTGCTGCTATACTGCAAAAGCTAGTACGCGATGAAATGTTTGATCGTTTGGACTTAATCAAAGTTTCCCCTAATAAGATATTAGATGCAGGTTGTGGTACTGGGCACGGCGGCTTTCAACTACAAAAGCGGTTTAAAACGGCGGAGGTCTTCTCCTTAGATTTAGCCATGGGCATGTTAGAAAAAACCCATGAGCAACAAACCATTATCAATAAACTATTGCGTCAAAAGCGATTGATTTGCGCTGACATTGAGAGCATGCCAATTGCCGACAACAGTATGGATGTCGTGTGGTCCAATTTAGCCATTCAATGGTGTAATGATTTAGACAAAAGCTTTACTGAAATATCACGATTACTAAAACCCAGCAGCCTATTCATCTTTAGCACATTTGGCCCAGATACACTGAAAGAACTCCGTGCAGCTAGTAACAACGGAAAGACGCATGTCAGCCGCTTTATCGATATGCATGACATTGGTGATGCTTTAACCAGAAATGGCTTCAACGCGCCCGTACTGGACGTTGAGTGCTACACCTTGACCTATGATGATGTCCGCGCAGTGATGCAAGATTTAAAGTCCATAGGCGCTAATAATGCAACGCAAGGCCGCGGCCGTGGCTTGTCAGGTAGAGGCTTTTTAAAAAGCCTAGCTGAGCAATACGAGAAATTCCGTACCGACGGTAAATTACCAGCCACCTTTGAAGTGATTTACGGGCACGCATGGACACCAGAAGCGGAACAAGATGATCACGGTTTAGGTAAGGGTGTGTCGCCGATTAGCTTTAGACATAGAGACTAACTTTTACTATATGCAAATAGCACTCTTCATTACAGGCACCGATACCGATGTAGGTAAAACTCATGTCGCTTGCCAAATCATTAAGCAATACGTCGCCCAAGGCCTAAAAGTCATCGGCATGAAACCAGTCGCCGCAGGTTGTGAATTAGTCAACGGTGAATGGGTGAATGAAGACGTGCAAAAACTCACCACTGCTAGCAATGTTAGCGCGCCAGCAGAGTTAGTGAATCCTTATTGTTTTAAACAATATATCGCACCACATTTGGCTGCTGAAAAAGCAGGTGTCACCATTGGGCTGGCTAAGATAACACAAGCTTACGAACAACTTGCTACGATGGCTGATGTGGTGATTGTAGAGGGCGCTGGTGGTTTTTTGGTGCCGTTGAATAACCAAGTAAGCTTAGCTGATTTAGCGGAAACCTTAGCCATTCCTGTTATTTTGGTTGTTGGGATGCGCTTAGGATGTATTAACCATAGCTTATTGGCTGCTGAAGCGATTAAAGCTCGTAGTTTAACCTTGCATGGCTGGGTGGCGAATCATATTGATCCTGAGATGGAGTTGCGGGAAGAAAATATTCAAACGATTACGGGGCAGCTTGGGTTGTCGCCGTTGTTCGAATCTGATTGGGTAGAATAAAGTAAGCGTATTAAGTAGGCCTAGTAGGTGAATGTAATGGATAATATGTTATTTTTGGTAAAGTTGATGTTGGTTAATATATTTAACCACCACATCTGGCATCAAATGACGTACTGATTCCCCATGCTGCAACAAATGCCGAATATGTGTCGAACTTACATCCCGAGCGGCAATCTGCTGCATGATAATAGCGCCTGAGTTCTCATTATTTAGGTCTGCATGTTGGTCGGTGTAATGGTCACGCAATAGTGCTTTTACTTCGCTAGGTAATGCTTCTTGCGGGTTTGCACTAGGCCGTTGGACTAACACGATATGGGCGTAGTCAAGCAACTCTTGCCAGCGGTTCCATGTGTTGAGTTGTATGAAAGCATCACTACCCATCATTAAACAAAGGGAGCTATCTTTTCCCAATGACTCGCGCAAGCTGATTAGCGTGTCAATGGTGTAAGACGCACCACCTCTATTGAGTTCTAGCTCATCTACAGAGAATAATGGGTTGTCTGCAATCGTCATTTTAACCATGGCACAGCGGCGTTCAGCTGATGCCATTACATTATTTTTGTGTGGAGGGTTGGCTGACGGGACGAACTTTACTTCATCTAATGCCAATGCATCAGCCAGTTCTTGTGCTATGCGCAAGTGGCCAAAGTGAATGGGGTTAAAGGTACCACCAAAAATTCCGACTAGACGCATGGTGACTTTTCTTATTGTGATTAAGTTCTAATGTGACCGTCGCCAAGCACGACATATTTCAATGAAGTAAGGCCTTCTAAACCCACAGGACCACGTGCATGTAGCTTATCAGTAGAGATGCCAATTTCAGCGCCTAAACCATATTCAAAACCGTCTGCAAAGCGGGTTGATGCATTGACCATGACACTACTAGAATCCACTTCACGTAAGAACTGACGTGCCACGGTGTAGTTTTCTGTGACGATGCTTTCTGTATGTTGTGAAGAGTGCTGATTAATGTGCGCAATCGCCGCATCTAAACCATCAATCACTTTGCAAGAAATGATGCTGTCTAAGTATTCAGTGTAGTAATCCTCATCTGTCGCTAGTATGGCTTCTTTCACGATTTTGCAAGTTTCAGCACAACCGCGAATCTCGACACCTTTAGCCAGTAGTCTTGCCGCAATTTGTGGCAGCATATCCTGAGCAATCACACTATCAACCAATAGAGACTCAGCTGTATTACACGTGCCTAAACGTTGCGTTTTACTGTTCTCTACAATATCGAGTGCCTTTTCTAGGTCGGCATCTTGATCGACATAGACATGGCAATTGCCATCTAAATGCTTAATCACAGGAATGCGTGCATCATTTGAAATGCGTTCGATGAGGCCTTTACCACCACGTGGAACAATCACATCGACATAATCTTTCATGGTGATCAATTCACCCACCGCTGCACGGTCAGTCGTTTCAACCACTTGCACCACTTCTTTTGGTAAGCCTGCCTTTTCTAAGCCTTCATGTACGAGCTTTGCTAAGGCTTGATTGCAGTGAATGGCCTCTGAACCACCACGTAGAATCGCTGCATTACCTGATTTAATACATAAGCCAGCTGCATCTGCTGTTACGTTAGGGCGTGCCTCATAGATAATACCGATAACACCTAAAGGCACGCGCATTTGGCCGACTTGAATGCCGCTTGGCATATATTTAAAGCCATTCATTTGGCCGATAGGGTCAGCCAAACTTGTAATTTGTAATAATCCTTGTGCCATGCTGTCGACAGTTTTAGCCGTGAGCGTTAAACGATCTAGCAGTGCATTTTCTAGCCCATGTTCTTTAGCGGCTGCTAAGTCTTTACCATTTGCTTCGATTAGGGCCGCCTTCTCACGTAATATCGCATGGGCAATAAACGTGAGTGCTTGATTCTTTTTATTGGACTCTGCATTCGCAATATGGCGTGATGCTTGTCTGGAACGTTCCCCCAGGGCATCCATATAGTCTTTTACGTTTAAGTCTGTCATATCGTCTATTTTCTTTATCTATTTAACTTGTTTATTTGGCTGGGTGATTTAACGTCTGCTGCGTATTTTGGCTAAGCCAAAACAAAGCCTTGAAAGTTCTAACCAAGCATCACCAATCATAATGCCTTTAGCAATTCTATCAATATCACACAGCTTTTGTAAGGCGGCTTCTAATTGTGGCAAACTTAAACGCGACAATGCACGTTGGATTTTCTGCTGCCGCTTGCCATAAATGCGAGCGCCGGTCATGGCGCTATTTATACTTTCACCATTAGCTTGAGCCTTTTTGACGCGGACTAAAGGGCGTAATACCCATATCAATGGATTCATTACCGCTGTCGGTTGTTCGCCTTCATCTTGCAAACCTTGCAGAATGCGAGAAGTGCGTTCTGGGTCACCCGCTAAGACGGCTTCACTTAATTTAAAGGCGTCATAACGTGAGACATTGAGTACGCCTGCTTGAATGTCTTCGGCGCTGATTTCACCTTCTGGGTAGAGTAAGCCTAGCTTTTGGATTTCTTGGTGTGCGGCGAGTAAATTGCCCTCTACTTGATGCGCCATAAATTCAAGCGAGGCGTTATCTGTGCTTTGATTTTGCTGTGCTAAGCGCTTGGCTATCCACTGGGGCAACTGTGTTGGCGCAATATCATTCAGCTCAATAATCGTTGCCGAGCCTTGTAGCTTGGTAAACCAAACACTGCTCTTCACTTCACGCGCCAAGGTAGGTAGGATGATAATCGTCGTGGCATCAGGTAAAGCATTTTCCGCTAGCGCGGCTAACGCTTTACCACCTCCAACACCGGGTTTGCCATTGGGAACAGAGACTTCTAAAATTCGCTTGGTTGCAAAAAGCGATATCGCTTGTCCGAACTGCTGAATCGATTGCCAGTTAAAGTTACGTTCAACAATAAAGCTAGTACGCTCTTCCGCACCATCTTTTCTAGCTGCTTGTCTAATGGCATCTAAATATTCACTTTGCCCTAAAGGCTCATCACCCAACAGGACGTAAACAGGCGATAGGGTTTTGCTTAAGTGTTGCTGTAGTTGCGCGGGTGCTAACTGCATATGAGTTGATGATTACGGCCGGCTATTGTAGTCGGGTTTTAAGGTGGATAGTCTGCGCATCACGCCACTAGCGACATCTTTTTGTATGTGTTCGTTTAGTTTATCCTCTTCTGTATTCTTTGCTAAGAGGTTAGCATCACTATAAGTGTAGTCCCTTTTTGATTCAATGGTGCTGACTGGGCTCCATGTGACTTGTCCCAAAGTTTTTGTTCGGTAGTGTACGCGGTAGAACAGTTCATACTCGTTAACAGTACCAACACTAGCTAGTGAGAGAATACGCTTCTCACTTTCTTCTCCGATTAACTCAATCTGTAATTCGGCACCTTCCGCAGATGACAATAGTTTGACATTACTAGTGATTAAAGATTTTCTGAGGTCTTTGGAAATAATCAATGTATTGCCACTAATGAAAATGGATTCGAACGGAATGACACTCACTCCACGCAAATGAAAACCACAAGCCGTTAAACCAATCACGATGAGACATGCGAAGAAGAAATGAGTTATCGATTTCAAAGCTTATCCAATGACGACATTAATGAGTTTATTTGGTACAACAATGATTTTACGCACACTTTTATCATCTACCAAGAATTTAGTGACGCACTCTTGAGCCAACACTAATTCCTCGATTTTAGATTTTATGGTGGCTTGTGACACTTCAAGGTCACCACGTAATTTACCATTTACTTGAATCATGAGTTTTACCTTATCTTGCACCATGGCGGATTCTAAGGCTTCAGGCCAGCTTGCATTCAGAATGTCATCGCCATAGTCTAGCTCTTTCCATAGTGATTGTGCAATATGTGGCGCTAATGGAGAAAGTAAACGAAGTAAAATAGAAAAGCCTTCATGAGCAACACTTTGCCAATGATCTTCAGCTGCCTTTTGTACCTTCTCTAATGTATTTAATATTTTCATTCCACTAGAGGCAACCGTATTAAACTGCTGGCGCTCTAAATCGTAGCTAGCTTGTTTTAAGCCTATGTGAATATCGCGTCTTGCTTCAGCCAACTTACTACTGAGCTTTTCTGGCAGCGCAGCTTGTGTTATTGATGACAGCGCATAACCAAATCCCCATACGCGTTTTAAGTAGCGGTGTGAACCTTCGACCCCCTTGTCTGACCACTCTAAAGTTTGCTCTGGTGGTGCGGCAAACATCATAAAAAAGCGTGCGGTATCTGCGCCGTACTGCTTAATCAAGGATTGTGGATCCACGCCATTGCGCTTTGATTTCGACATGGTGCCCATGCCTTGAAAATCAACAGGTTGACCATCCTCAATTAAATTAGCGCTGATAGTTTTGCCATGTTCATCGTGCACTAATGTCACTTCTTCTGGTGCGTAGTATTCAATGCCACCTTTATCGGTGCGGCGAGAGAATATATGGTTTAGCACCATGCCTTGGGTTAATAAGTTCGCAAATGGCTCATCGTAATCGACCAAGCCTAAATCACGCATGACTTTACTCCAAAATCGAGAGTAGAGTAGATGCAGAATAGCATGTTCAATACCGCCAACATACTGATCGACTTGCATCCAGTGGTTGGTTTCAGCGTTGACCATTGCTTGGTTATCATTGCCGCTAGCATAGCGGGCGTAATACCAGCTGGAATCCACAAAGGTATCCATGGTGTCTGTTTCTCGTTGCGCAGGTTTGCTGCAGTTTGGGCAAGTGCAGTTAATAAAACTGTCTAATTTATTCAGAGGATTACCGGAACCATCAGGCACACAGTCTTCTGGCAACTTAACCGGCAATTGGTCATCAGGTACGGCAACATCGCCACAATCATCACAATGGATAATGGGAATAGGACAGCCCCAATAACGTTGGCGTGAAACACCCCAGTCGCGTAAGCGCCAGTTGGTTTGTTTTTCGCCTAAGTCTTTAGCCGCTAAATCTGCTGAGATGGCATCTACCGCCGCCTTGTAAGGTAAGCCATCATAACTACCAGAGTGTATGCAAGTTGCTTTTGCTTTCTCGCCATACCACTCTTGCCAAGCCTCATCTGAGAAAGTCGCATCACTAGCTGTAATCACTTGTTTAATTGGCAAGCCATATTTTTTTGCAAAACCAAAGTCACGCTCATCATGTGCAGGCACGGCCATCACAGCACCATCACCGTAAGTCATCAGCACATAGTTACCAACCCATACTGGCACTTGTTCACCTGATAGTGGGTGGGTGACTGTTAAGCCAGTACTCATACCTTCTTTTTCCATGGTTGCTATATCAGCTTCTGACATGGAACTTGTTTTGCATTTTTCAATAAAGGCCGCGAGTTCGGGGTTGGTTTTTGCCGCTAGCATCGCTAGCGGGTGTTCTGCCGCTACAGCACAGAAAGTGACGCCCATAATGGTATCTGCACGGGTGGTGAACACCCACAGCTTGCCGTCATCAATAAGCGTGTTGTTTTCATCTTTAATCTCGTGAGAGAAAGCAAAGCGAACACCAATGCTCTTGCCAATCCAGTTGGCTTGCATAGTTTTGACACGTTCAGGCCAGCCTGGCAATTTATCTAAATCACTTAATAACTGCTGAGCATAGCCGGTAATGTTAAAGTAGTAGCCAGGAATTTTACGCTTCTCTACTAACGCACCTGTTCGCCAGCCACGGCCTTCAATCACCTGCTCATTGGCTAACACGGTTTGGTCAACAGGATCCCAGTTCACTGTTTGTGTTTTTTTGTAAGCGATGCCTTTTTCTAGCATGCGTAAGAACAGCCACTGGTTCCATTTGTAATAGTCAGGTTGGCAAGTAGTGAGTTCGCGCGACCAATCAATAGCAAAGCCTAATGACTGTAATTGGGAGCGCATATACGCGATGTTGTCAAAAGTCCATTTTGCGGGTGGCACACCATTTTTAATCGCCGCATTTTCTGCAGGCAAGCCAAACGCATCCCAACCCATCGGTTGCAACACATTAAACCCTTTCATATGGTGATAACGACTTAAGACATCACCAATGGTGTAATTGCGCACGTGACCCATATGCAGCTTGCCGCTAGGGTAGGGGAACATAGAAAGACAGTAGTACTTTGGTTTGTCGCTATCAGATTTTGCTTTAAACGACTGTTTTTCATTCCAGTATTGTTGGGAATTTTGTTCGATTTCTTTGAAAGGATATTGCTGTTGCATGGTGATATGGAGGCGTTTAGTAAAAGCAATATTATACTTCAAGGCAACCCCTTTGGTGTTGCTAATAGCAGGCGAAGAAAGTCTTAATAAAGTATTACTTTTTCATATGGTTTAAACAGACGTGACTAAATCTCGGTAGGTGTACCTATTGGTGTGCCCAATAATTGGCATCGTGATGATGAGTCCTATTAAAAGAATAGGGCTTATTTCTACGGGGGATGATTTATTTATGTAAGCGCAGTGAAAATGCTGTCGCGAATGGTGTTCATTTCACCCATGCCATTTACTTTGACATATTTTGGCGCCTCGGTAGCCCCGATCTTGCCCCAGCTTGCATAGTAATCAACGAGTGGTTTAGTTTGATCGTGATACACATCAAGGCGTTTTTTGACCGTTTCCTCTTGGTCGTCAACACGCTGAACTAAGTCTTCACCAGTCACATCATCTTTACCATCAACCTTTGGTGGGTTGAATTTAATATGGTAAGTGCGACCACTTTCAGGGTGGCTGCGGCGACCACTCATGCGCTCAACAATAGCGCTATCTAGCACGTCGATTTCGACAACATAATCAATCATCACACCTGCGGCTTTCATCGCATCTGCTTGTGGAATGGTGCGCGGGAAGCCATCAAAAAGAAAACCATTCACACAGTCGGCCTCTTTAATGCGTTCAGAGACTAAGCCAATGATGACATCATCTGGCACCAAGCCGCCGCTATCCATATAGCTTTTAGCTTCTAAGCCTAATATTGAGCCAGCTTTAACGGCCGCACGGAGCATGTCGCCGGTAGAAATTTGTGGGATATTAAAGTGTTCTTTGATGAACGTGGCTTGTGTGCCTTTTCCAGCGCCTGGCGCACCTAATAAAATGATTCTCATACTATTCTTTCTAAGGAATTATTAACAAGCTAAAAGCTAAATAAAGTGATATTAATCAGCACTACTACATTAGACAAGACTATACAGATAATTAGTAATGACAACAAACTCAGCAACACTAAAAGTTTCAGCACGGCGCTTCGTATCAATGTTCAGTTTTGTAAAGTCATCATCATGTAAAAAAGGTTTTAATGTGTTGCGAATGGTTTTACGACGCTGCGAGAATGCGGCGCGTACAATTTTGGAAAATAAGTCAGTGTCTTTTGCGACAAGTGCTAGCTCAGCATGTGGCACGCAACGGACAAAAGCGGATTCCACTTTAGGCGCTGGGCTAAAGGCCTCAGGTGGCACTGTGATCAAGTACTCCATTTGTAAATAATATTGCAACATTACGCTGAGGCGTCCGTAAGCAGGGGTTGACGGTTGTGCAACCATGCGTTCAACCACTTCTTTTTGCAGCATAAAATGCATATCTTGAATGCTGGGTAAGTTGGTGAGTAAATGAAAGAGAATAGGAGTTGAAATATTGTAGGGTAAGTTACCTGTGATGCGTAATTTTCTACCAATGGATGAGAAGTCAAATTTGAGTGCATCTACATTGTGGATGATGAGGTTATTTTTTTCGTACGAAGGCATTTTGTACTCAACATTCATCCAGCTCACAATGTCGCGGTCGATCTCTACTACATGCAGTTCGGTGACATTGCTAAGCAACGGCTTGGTTAGTGCGCCTAAGCCTGGTCCGATTTCAATTAGGGTTTCTCCTTCTTGCGGATGAATAGCATCTACTAAGCTGGTGATAATAGATTGGTCGGTTAGAAAGTTTTGTCCGAATCTTTTCTTAGCTTGATGCTTCATTGTGTGTCCGGCTGGTTGGTTACCAAGGCAATGGCAAGGTCTAGCGCTGCCAACATGCTGCCAAGTTTGATGTTACCAGTCCCCGCTAAATCAAGTGCGGTGCCATGGTCTACCGATGTGCGAATAATAGGCAAACCTAGCGTGACATTCACACCTTTTCCAAAGCTAGTGTATTTGAGCACAGGGAGGCCTTGGTCGTGATACATCGCCAAGACCGCATCCGCATCTTGTAAATGATGCTGGGTGAATAACGTGTCAGCGGGGAGGGCACCAATGAGTTGCATGCCTTCTTTGCGTAAGGACTCCAATGCTGGGTTAATTGCCGTTATTTCCTCACCACCTAAATAACCACCTTCTCCAGCGTGTGGATTTAATCCTGCGACAAGAATGCGGGGATTACTAATGTTGAACTTGCTGGTTAAATCGGCATGTAAAATACGGATGGTTTTTTCTAAAGATTCTTTAGTGATGGCTTCAGCTACTTTCGATAAAGGCAAGTGTGTAGTAGCAAGTGCTACACGTAGGCCACCACCAACTAACATCATCACCACTTGTGGTGTGTTGGTTAGTTCGGCTAAATATTCTGTATGGCCAGTAAATGCAATAGCGGCTTCGTTGATAATGCCTTTGTGAACTGGTGCAGTAACAATGGCGTCAAAACGGTTGTTTTGGCAACCCTTTATAGCCGTACTCAGTGTATTTAATACATATGGACTATTGTTTGCATTCAGGGTGCCTACAATGACTTTTTCTGCCGTTGGCAAATGTAAGACGGATATTGATTTCCCACTTTGACTGTTTGTGGGGGTATATGGCAATAAATTGACATCAATATTGAGTAGTTTGGCTCTTGCTGCAAGCGTGTCCTTGTCGCCGATAATTATAATATTTGCATCAATATTTTGTTGCGCCAGCATTAAGCATAGGTCAGGACCTATACCAGACGGCTCACCGGAAGTGATAGCAATACGAGGCGTGACTTTTTTCAAAGTGAGGGCTTAATTCAGTAGGTTATTTAGCATTGTGCTATTTAGCAAAAGACTACTTAAAAAGTATCTTCAAGCCTAAGTTCAATAAAAGCGCTATCACGGATTTCGTGCAGCCAGTCATCATAGGCTTCTTCAGCTTTACGCGCATGAATCTCTCTGCGTGCTTTAATGCGGGCGGCTTTGGCCGTCATGTCTTGTTTACGCCGCTCTATGACCTGGATAATATGCCAGCCAAAGGGGGAGCGGATTGGCTCGCTAATCTTTCCCAGGGCAAGGTTATTCATGGCTTTCTCAAATTCAGGCACTGTGTCTCCTGGGTTAACCCAGCCGAGGTTGCCACCGTCGTTTGCGGAGCTATCTTCTGAGTATTGACGAGCTAATTCAGCAAAGTCTTCGCCATTGTCTAAACGCTCTCTAAGTATATCCATTTTCAGCTTTGCTTCTTGCTCTGAAACAGCTTCATTCAGCTTCATTAAAATATGACGTGCATCCGTTTGTTCTACTATTAATGTGGAATCAGTACTGCGTTTATCAGTTACCTTGATGATATGAAAGCCGCTGGGACTACGGAGAGGTTTTGAAACCTCACCGATCGTTAAATCTTTTAACACCTTTAGAAATGCTGGTGGGACTTGGCTACTGTTTCGCCAGCCCAGACTACCCCCTTCAAGTGCATTTTGAGCGTCTGAAAAATTGGCAGAAACCTGCTCAAAAGATTCGCCTTTGTTCAGCAGGCTTAAAATTTCTTCTACTTTAAGGCGCGCTTTCTCTAATTCTTCAGGTGTACTTTCTTCTGGGCTGCGAACAAGAATATGGGAAAGCTCAAATCCGTCTTGTTGCCCATCGGTGCTATTTTCTTGCGTGGTTAAGTAATTATCAACCTCGCCCTCGCTCACATTAACCAGCCGATTAATTTCAGAGTTCTTTAGCCTGGAGATGGTAATTTCATTACGTATATCTTCACGGAATTGATGGTAAGCAATACCATCACTCTCCAATGCCGATCTAAACTCTTCTAGACTAAGCTGATTGTTTTTTGCAATAAGCGCAATTGTTTTATTTAGTTGTGTTTCATTGACTTTAATGCCGATTTTTTCGGCTAGTTGTAGCTGTATACTATCAATGATGAGCCGCTCCAAAACTTGTTTTCTAAGTACAAGTTCTGGAGGTAATTCTGTTCCTTTTCTCTCAAGTCGGTTAGAAACCGTCAGCACTTTGTTGTCTAACTCTTGCTCAGTAATGGCATGGTTATCAACAATTGCGACAATACGGTCTAATTTTAAAATGTTATTAAGAGCATAGGTATTGTGTGAAAGTAGGCCGCTTGTCATAGCCAAGCTGGTGCTAATAATAAGTTTTGCTAATGAGGATGTTCCGTTAAATAATTTCATCGGTCGTGGTTTTGTTGCCTATAAATGACTGGAAGTTCACTGGAGCGTAGGTACCCAGGAATATCGCGTCTTAGTAAGTTTAATGGGTTGGAGCCAATAGAGGTAAGACCGCCTAGTTCAAGTTGGAAGAAGAAGCCGTAGTTGGCATCTGCTGTCGCTGTTTCCACGCGTTGTACAACAGCTCTAGCTTGCCAACAGCCTGCATCATATTCGAGTCCTGCTAAGCTTTCAATGAGTGTTTTATCACGGATTGAGTAATTGAGTCGCCCAACGCTATACCATCCGCGCCCTAATGGCCATTGTCCTGATACGTTTATTCGCTCTAAATACCCGCCTGTATAGCGATAGTCGCCATTAATCAATTTGCCAGGTTCTGGGTGGTAACGGGCCCGTAAGTTTGTTCTTGTCATGCCGCCTTCATAAGTGTTGTATTGCCAAAAAGCATCTAGGTCCCAGTTGTTATTAAGGCGTGCTGTCACTTCCGCAATAATGTCAGAGGAGTTGCCTTCGGATATCGAGGATCCCGGCAGAGTGACTTCTTGGTCAGTAAAGTAATAGCGTTGACCAATAGTTGTAGAAAAGCGCTCAACACCTGTGTTGCTATCGACCATTCGGGAGGTCATGGCTAAGCTAAGTTGGTTGGCATTGTTGATTCTGTCATTACCTGTGAACTGATTCTCACTGAACAATCTGGTCATGTTTAAGGTGGCAACACCTGAGTCAAACACTGGGAGCAAGTCTTGTGTTTCGTTGGGAATGTTGACATAAAACAAGCGTGGTTCTATGGTTTGTATGTAACTGTTTTTTGCAATATTTAAATTGCGTTCAAAATATAAACCACTATCCAAGCTGAAAATTGGTAGTGATCGTGTTGCAGAATTATTACTAATATTTTTTCCATTAACGACAAAATTATTGTCATTTAAGCTGTAATAGGTTGAGTGCACACCAAATTTTGGTGTGATAAAGCCGTATGATTGTGTAAAAGGAGCGCTGATACTGGGGTAAACAATTAGGCGGCTACCTGTTGTTGCTGTAACGGCATCCTTACTTCGGTCAAAGTAGGTATATTGACTGAAAAAATCTGCTTGCACATGGCCCCACTCTTTGTCGGCAGTTAATGTGAGTTGAGGAAGGCGCTCATATGGGTGGCTGGTTTCATCCAATGTTTGGTATTTTTTCACTAAGCCGCTAAATCGCCACACATCCCCAATATAGTCTATTCGACCTGATTGCGGCAAGTTCACACGACTAGTGCTAATGATACGGGTGGACATATCGGAGAAATATTTATTATCAGATACTTTTTCAACGTTATAACCTCCGTACCAGCCATTGCCAAAGGAGTGTGTGTGGCTGAGATTAGCAAAGTACCGCTGTTTACCAGTGAGGCCGTCACTGTTTATGTATTCAATGCTATCCGCCCCCGAATAATTTTCTCCGAGATACTGAAAAGTGCCTTGTAGTTGCATGCCGCGACGGCTCAAATATCGCAAGCCTAATGTTGCGTCTTTGTTAGGAGCAATATTCCAGTAGTATGGAGTCAAGAGTTCAAAGCCACTTCGGCTGGTTGAGCCAAGTATTGGGGCTAGAAAGCCAGACTTACGTTCTTTGTTTAAAGAGAAATGCATATAGGGGGTATAAAGCAAAGGAACACCTTTAAATTCAATATGAGCATGTTTCACAATGCCAGATTCTGTAAACGTATCTAGTTCCATTTCATCTGCTTTAATATACCAGTCATCTACACCTACTTCACAAGTAGTATAGCGCACTTCTTTTAAGCGCTTTTTAGTTGGCCCCTCAAAAAATATTGCTTTGGCCTCCGCTCTAGATGAGTTTAATTTGGGGTCGATGGTCTGGTTAGTTGGTGCAGGAGGGTGGCGGTAATTATCTTGATACTTCTTAGGGTCGTCAGTTAATGCGGCCTGTGTATTAAGTAGTTTCGACTGTTCATAAACGCTAGCATTGTTATATAGATTCCCCTTGGCTGCTGCATTCCGATTGGATTGTTTTTTTAGTGTAATACTTGCATTGTTTATTCTGCCAATCGCATCTGTTAAACTCATTTTTAATGCAGGGCCTTTAATTTCACTATCGGCTAAACTGACACGAACATTGCCTGTTGCAATTAACTCATCATTGAGAATGTTGTACTCTACTTCATCACTATATATTGTTTGACTGCCTCTGCTAACGAAAGCATTGCCAGTAGCATTTATTTTTCTATCCAAGTGTAAATTTAGATTGTCACCTTCAATCTTAACCGCGTCAGGGAGTGCGACAGGCTGAACTGTTTCGGGTGCTTTAAAAAGGAAGCGCGTCATGGTTTCTGCTTGTATAGAAACGCAGCAACTCATTAAATAGATGGTTACGACATTAACAATCAGTTGCTTAGAGTGTTTTATGTAAAAACAATTTATGTTTGTGTTGTGGGTTGTCAAATGAAATTTAAAGTGATAATTTTAGTGAAAAATGGGGTGAATCTAGTATCATCTCCGAAAATGATGTTTTATCAATAAAAGATGTAGCTTTTTAGTAATACCATTACTACATTATAAAGGCTAATATTACATTAAAGAAGGTGCTTTGTGGATAGAAAAAGACAATTAGAACAATGGCTCGGGTCGGTGCTGACTGAAAAGGCGTTTACACTCAGCACGGCATCGTCAGATGCAAGTTTTAGACGTTACTTTCGCGTACATTTGCAAGCTGAAACTTTGATCGCGATGGATGCACCGCCAGAGCAGGAAAGTTGCACATCGTTTGTTGAGGTTTCCGAACTGTTTTCTGACTGTGGTTTACATGTGCCGCAAGTGATTGCACAAGATATGGCGCAAGGCTTTTTACTGCTAAGTGATATGGGTAATGATACCTATTTGTCACAATTGACTAAAGAAACTGCTCAACCACTGTATGGGGATGCCACGAATGCTTTGGTTAAGCTACAACTGGCAAGTAAGCCAAATGTGTTGCCAGCTTACGATGAAGCATTGCTAATGCGAGAGATGCAACTATTTCCTGAGTGGTATGTTGCAAAACACTTGAAGGTGGATTTAGATGATGCGCAGAAGGCTGTATTGAATAAAGCCTTTGCGATATTAACGCAAAACATCCTGAGTCAAACGCAAGTCTATGTGCATAGGGATTACCACTCTCGCAACTTGATGATTTGTGAAGACAACCCAGGTATTTTGGATTTTCAAGATGCTGTTTATGGCCCTATTACTTATGATTTAGTTTCTTTATTGAGAGATGCTTATATCGGTTGGGAAGAAGCAGATATGATGGATTGGGTCGTGCGTTACTGGGATGCCGCACGTAAAGCTGGCTTATCCGTACCAAGTGATTTTAGCGAGTTTTATCGTGATTTTGAATGGATGGGCGCTCAACGCCAAATTAAAGTGCTTGGTATCTTTGCAAGGCTGTCGCATCGCGATGGTAAGGATGTTTATTTAAAAGATATGCCATTAGTGATGGATTACTTACGACGGGTTTGCGGTCGTTATCTGGAGTTGCGTCCGATGCTTAAACTGTTAAATCAGATAGAGGGACAAGAAGAAAAAGCAGGATACACCTTCTAATGAAAGCGATGATTCTAGCGGCAGGCCGTGGAGCACGGATGGCACCGTTAACCGACAATACGCCAAAGCCCCTGTTGAAGGTCGGTGGTAAGGCTTTGATTGTATGGCATATCGAGCGACTCGTTGCTGCAGGATTTAAAGAAATCGTCATTAATCATTCTTATTTAGGGCAGCAAGTAGAAGATGCGCTTGGTGATGGGCAACAGTGGGGTGCTCAGATTGTTTATAGCCCAGAAGCTGTTGCATTGGAAACTGCCGGTGGCATTGCCAATGCACTGTCTTTGTTGAGCCATAATTCATTTTTAGTTGTGAATGGTGATGTGTTTTGTGATATTGATTTTTTGCCTTTAATACAAGCGTTACATCAGCCAAAATTAGCGCATCTTGTAATGGTTAATAATCCATTGCAGCACCCCCAAGGAGACTTCGAATTACAGTCTGGGAAGTTGAAATCTAACGGTGAAAATCAGCTAACTTTCTCAGGTGTTGGTGTATATTCCCCTGCGCTATTTCAAACAGTTGTTCGAGGTGAGGCCGCAAGACTAGCCCCCTTGTTAAAAGCCGCTATGAAAGATGGCCTAGTCACAGGCGAGCATCATCAAGGGGTTTGGCATGACATCGGCACACCAGGGCGGCTACATCAAATTGATATGCAACTGAGTGAGGAGTAAAGAGATACGTTTGATCATGTGCTGATGGTTAATTTGTATATCGCTATCGACATAAAACGTACGGCTCAACGGTAATAAAGCGCATTTGAATTGCATGGCCAAAAGGGAAAATGAAACTATTTGAACCTAATACATCATATGCAACCAAATAAGCTAGAATATACATCGTAATTATGTGCGAAAGTTAAAGGTTTTATTTGAGTTTTTCTATACAAGAATTTAGTGCACGACGTGACCAATTATTAGCTAGTATGGGCGAGGGCATTGCGATTGTGCCGACAGCTGCAGAGGTGGTGCGGAACCGTGACAGTCATTACCCTTATCGGTTCGATAGTTACTTTTACTACTTAACAGGTTTTAAAGAACCTGAAGCCGTTATGGTGTTAATTGCTGGTGAGGCACCTAAAAGCATTCTGTTCTGCCGTGAAAAAGACATGGAACATGAAATTTGGGATGGTGTTCGGTATGGCCCAGACGCTGCACGAGAGTTGTTTGGTTTTGATGAGGCGTACACATTTAATCAGCTAGATGAAACTGTACCTAAACTGCTGTCTAACCAAGCGCATCTTTTTTATAGCTTGGGTGCAGATGTGGGCTGGGATGTGAAGGTTACGAAATGGCTGAACCAAGTCAAAAAAATGGCGCGAACTGGTGCTTCAGCACCTCAGATGGTGCGAGATGTGCGTCGATTAGTTGATCAACAACGCTTACTTAAAACGCCATATGAAATTGATTTGATGCGCCGTTCTGCCAATATTGCTGCCATTGCGCATAATCGGGCGATGCAAAAAACAGTAGCAGGAAAAATGGAAAATGAAATTGAAGCAGAATTCTTGCATGAGTTTTACCGCAAAGGCGCGCAGGCACCTGCTTACACGAGTATAGTCGCCGGCGGTGAAAATGCTTGTACTCTCCATTACAGCGCCAATAACGGTGTGTTGAATAATGGTGATTTGCTGCTAATTGATGCTGGTTGTGAGTTGGAGGGGTATGCCTCAGACATTACACGGACATTCCCAGTGAACGGGAAATTTAATGGCCCGCAAAAAGACATATATGAAATCGTGCTTGCAGCACAATTAGCGGCGATTGAGGTCGCAAAGCCAACCTATCATTGGAATATGCCGCATGAGGCAGCACTCGATGTGCTGGCGCAGGGGTTTATTGATATTGGCTTGTGTAAAGGCACGAAAGATGAGGTGCTGGAAAATGGCGACTACCGTCAATTTTATATGCACCGCACAGGACATTGGCTAGGTTTAGATGTGCATGATGTCGGGGACTATAAAGATAAACAAGGCAATTGGTCCACCTTAGTAGCCGGCCATGTGCTAACCGTTGAGCCTGGTTGTTATGTGCGAGCAGCGGATAATGTCCCGGAACAGTTTTGGAATATTGGTATTCGTATTGAAGATGATGTGCTGATTACACCACAAGGCAATGAAGTGTTAAGTAAAGCCGCGATTAAATCGACTGCGGATATTGAGTCGCAGATGGAAGGGGCGAAATAAGTGGCAAAGCACAAAGATGCTGCGCTGCCAGTCGTCATTGTTGGCGGCGGTCCTGTTGGGTTGGTACTGGCATTGTCAATGCAACAGCAAGGCTTACCCGTCAAAGTGTTAGAGGCGCGAAAGCAAGGGGTTGCATATCAAGACAAACGCGCATTGGCGCTTTCTTATGGGTCTAAAAAGATTCTGGAAAAACTGGATGTTTGGTCTGATGTTGAACCCAACGCAACGGTGATTAATACCATTCATGTTTCTCAACGCGGTAGTTTGGGCCGTACGAAGCTAAGCGCAGAAGAGCACGACTTACCAGCCTTAGGTTATGTCGTGTCTTACGGCGCATTAATGCAAGCCTTAGATAGCGGCCTAGATAAAGGCAATGTGATGTATGAGGCTGCGGCTAATGCAATTAATCAAAATGCACAAATGGCCACCGTTGACTTTCTGTTGGCAGGAGAAGAGTCTACGCTTGCTAGTCCGTTGTTGGTTATTGCCGAAGGTGGCCGTGGTTTAGATAATATTCCTAGTCTTAAACGTGACACGAAAGCCTATGGGCATGATGCGCTGGTGAGTAAGGTGAGTTGTGACTTGCCGCACGATAACGTTGCTTATGAACGCTTTACGCCAGCTGGGCCAATGGCTTTGCTGCCTAATGGTGAGCGGGACTTTTCACTGGTGTGGACAGGGGAGAAGGCTGGTATTGATCGCCTATTAACATTAGATGATGCGACGTTCTTAACGGAACTACATGCGGCGTTCGGGGATCGAGTTGGTAATTTCCTGACCATACAAAAACGTTTAAGCTTTCCACTTGTTAAATCTCAGTTAGCAACCAATACAACACCACATATGGTCGTGATCGGCAATTCTGCACAAACCATGCATCCGGTAGCCGGACAGGGGTTTAATGTTGGCTTACGTGATGCGACAGCATTAATGAAGCAATTAGTGGCAACGCCTCACGCTGGCTGGGGCGGCTTAGCCATGTTAGAAAGCTACGCTAAAACGCGCACGCGCGACACCAAGGGGGGACTGCTCTTTACTGACTTTTTAGTCAGTCTATTTACTAATGATTTGATTGGAGTGTCAGGCATGCGCAGTATAGGGCTTGGATTGTTGGATGCGCTGAAGCCGATTAAAACTATGTTAGTTAGTAAAATGAGTTATGGCAAGTAATACAAACAATAAAGCAACTGCCGGTAAAGCCACTGTTTTTGATGTCTCTGTGGTTGGCGCAGGTTTGGTTGGTTTAGCTGCTGTTATTGCATTGGCTGAGCAGGGCAAGAACGTTGTACTTGTTGACGCTAAACAAAAACCAGACTACGCAACAACAGCATGGGATGCGCGTGTTTATGCGATCACACCGGCAACTGAAGCTTTCTTAAAGAAGTTAGGTGTATGGGGTTTAGTTGATCCGGTGCGTGTAAATACGGTTGAAGCAATGGCTTTATGGTATGAAAATGTACCACTCAATTTATTGGCCGAAGATGCCAGCCTCGATAAGTTGGCTTGTATTGTAGAAAATAATAATTTGATGCATGCCTTGTGGCAGAAAGTCGATAGGTTAGACGTGGTGGTGGTGTTGGGTTCTCCCTGTGAGCATATTCAGTACCAAGGCAATATGGTTACAGTCGGACTGGTTAATGGAGAGCAAGTTTCGGCTGGTTTGTTAGTGGCAGCGGATGGGGCAAACTCTTTTGTAAGGCAGCAGCTAGGCCTTTCGACTAATGATAAAGACTTTGACCAAATAGCATTAGTCGCGAATTATGCTACAAGTAAAGGCCATAATAATATTGCTAGGCAATGGTTTGCACCTCATGAAACTTTGGCTTTATTGCCATTGCCACAACAACAGGTGTCGATGGTGTGGTCATTGGAAACGGAACGCGCGAAAAAGCTATTAAGTCTGTCGGAGGAGTCGTTAGCGGAACAAGTCGACATGCAAATCCAGCATCAGCTGGGGGAATTGCAGGCGACAAGTCAAACGCACTCCTTTCCGTTACGCCAAATAACAGCAAGTAAGTTGATTTCAGAGCGGGTTGTTTTGATTGGTGATGCGGCGCATCAAGTGCACCCAATGGCTGGGCAAGGGGCGAATTTAGGTTTTAGAGATGTGATAAGCTTGGCCAACTTAATGGCAAGTAGTCATGCTTTGCAAGATGTTGGTGAAGTGACATTCTTACGGTGTTATGAACGTGATAGAAAAGCAGATATTGTGAGCATGAATACACTCACATCTGGGCTTGATTATTTGTTTGCTAGCGATAATCAGGTAATGAAAAAGCTAGCAGCATCTAGTATGAAACAGCTAGAAAAATATTCTAGCATTAAGAATATTTTAATTAAACAAGCGGTTACTTAATGTAATGCGTCAGAAAGGGTGGAGATGAAATTTAAACATGTAGTAATAGTCACATTGATTATGTTTAGTCAGTTTGCCAGTGCAGGGGAGATTAGCCTTAAGGACAAAATGGAAGCTGCCTACCCCGAATTCAAAGTGGAGAGTGTAACTAAAACGCCTTATGACGGTTTGTATGAAGTTTTTATGGGTGGACAGATTATTTATACCAATGAGAACCTAACGTTTATCATTGCGGAAGGGCATTTAGTTGATCCGAAAACAAAGAAAGATATTACCGGTGAGCGTCTAGAGGAGTTAACGAAAATTGACTTTAATAAGTTGCCCTTAGAGAAAGCAATTAAAGTCGTTAAAGGTGATGGAAGTCGAAAAATTGCAGTATTCTCTGATGTGGACTGCCCATTTTGCAAACGTTTAGAGCAGGATGAGTTAAGCCAAATCACCAATGTGACGATTTATACATTCTTGTATCCATTAGCGCAACTTCACCCCAATGCTGCTGCAAAATCAAAGTTAATCTGGTGTGCTGATGATCGTGTTGGCGCATGGAACAACTGGATATTCAATAATCAACTACCTAAGTCAGCAGGAAATTGTAAGGTGCCTTTGGAGGAGGTAAGTACACTGGCTAGAAAAATTGGGGTGGCAAGCACGCCAACACTTATTTTTTCAGATGGAAAACGCATGATGGGTGCGCAACCGCATAAGGCGATTGAAGCGGCAATGAAAGCTGCTGCAATGTAGTGCAAAAGCAACGGGGTAGTTTTTTACTTGCTATATGAGCGGGCACTAAAAAAGCCCCGGTCAATCAGGGGCTTTTGTAAGACTAAGAACAATATCTCGTTACATGTTGTTGATGATTTCATCACCAAATTCAGCCGTTCCCACCTTGGTAGCACCCTCCATTTGCGATGAGAAGTCGCCTGTCACACGTTTAGATTGAATGGCTTTCCCAACACCAGATAAAATCAAGTCAGCCGCTTCTATCCAGCCCATGTGACGTAACATCATCTCGGCTGAAAGAATCAATGAGCTTGGGTTGGCAATATTTTTCCCGGCGATATTCGGTGCTGTACCATGCGTTGCCTCAAACATCGCAGTAGTGTCGCTTAAGTTTGCACCTGGTGCAATGCCGATGCCACCAACTTGTGCGGCCAGTGCATCACTCATATAGTCACCGTTTAGGTTTAACGCGGCAATTACATCATATTCATTTGGGTGTAATAAAATTTCTTGCAAGAAAGCATCCGCAATACAGTCTTTAATCACGAGACCATTTGGTAACTTGCACCATGGCCCACCGTCAATCTCTAGCGCGCCAAACTCTTCTTTAGCGAGCTCATATCCCCAATCTCTAAAGCCACCTTCGGTGAACTTCATGATATTGCCTTTATGTGTAATCGTGACGGATTTTCTATTGTTATCAATGGCATATTGAATCGCTTTACGGATTAAACGTTTGCTACCATCGACAGAAACAGGTTTGATACCAATCGCAGCAGTATCAGGGAAGCGAATTTTTTTACGCATACCCATATCACTTAAGAACTCAATCACTTTTTTTGCTTCACTACTGCCTGATGCCCATTCAATACCAGCATAAATATCTTCAGTATTTTCACGAAAAACCGTCATGTTTGTTTTTTCCGGGTGTTTGACTGGGCTAGGTACACCAGTGAAGTATTGAATCGGACGTAAGCAAACAAATAAATCAAGCTCTTGGCGTAATGTTACGTTCAGTGAGCGAATGCCACCGCCAACTGGTGTTGTTAATGGGCCCTTAATTGAAATAACATATTCTTTGAGGGCTGCCATTGTTTCAGTAGGTAGCCAAGTGTCTTTGTCATAGGTGTTGGTCGACTTCTCACCTGCGTAGACTTCCATCCAAGAGATCTTGCGCTTTTCCCCATAGGCTTTTTCGACAGCTGTATCGACTACTTTCATCATTGGCGGTGTGATATCAGCACCAATGCCATCACCTTCAATAAATGCGATAATAGGGTTGTTAGGTACGATTAGTTCGTTGCCTTCACCAATGGTGATTTTTTCACCAGAACTTGGGGTCTTAATTTTTAATGACATTACATATTTCCTAACAATGATAATTTTATTTAATAAACCGTTTAATGTAGTCTGCCAGTTCAGTGCGCATGAAAAGCACCCGACATTAAAGAATTTTATTGACGTCCCAAATGTGTATGCCGCTGGTAGGCTGGATACAGATTCTGAAGGTTTGCTTATTTTAACCGATGATGGCGCTTTACAACATCGGTTAAGCCACCCAAAACACAAAGAAGTTAAAATTTATTGGGCGCAAGTTGAGGGTAGTCCCTTAGATAGTGATTTAGCGCCATTGTTGACGGGCGTTGATTTAGGTGATTTTGTGACCAAGCCAGCGAAAGTGCGGGTTATCGATGAGCCGGAAAACTTATGGCCAAGAGTGCCGCCAATACGGGAACGGAAAGCTATTCCAACCACTTGGTTGGAAATAACAATAGCCGAAGGTAAGAATAGACAAGTGCGACGGATGACAGCAAAAGTTGGCTTTCCAACTTTACGTTTAATTCGCCAGGCAATCGGCCCTTATTCGATTGATGATATTGCTTTGGGGCAATATCAGAAATTGACTTCAGACATTTGAAGCAAAGTAGATTTCACGGTGGCCAGTTAAATGACTCAGTCATTAACTATGATAAAATGAGACCAACTTTTTAGAGCGTAGCGCATATGTCCGGTAATACATTAGGTACTTTATTTACATTAACTTCATTTGGTGAATCACATGGTCCAGCAATCGGTGGCGTTGTGGACGGCTGCCCACCCGGTTTGGAAATCTGTGCTGAAGATTTGCAGTTGGATTTGGATCGACGCAAACCAGGGACTTCGCGTCATGTCACTCAGCGTAAAGAAGCTGATTTAGTCGAGATTTTATCAGGTGTATTTGAAGGGAAAACTACGGGTGCGCCGATTGGTTTGTTGATTCGCAATACGGATCAACGTAGTCAAGACTACAGCAAGATTAAAGACACCTTCCGTCCAGGACATGCTGATTACACCTATAGCCAAAAATATGGAGTGCGTGATTACCGCGGTGGTGGCCGTTCTAGTGCGCGTGAAACAGCGGTACGTGTTGCGGCAGGTGCGATTGCTAAAAAATGGCTAAAAACAAAATTTGGTATAGAAGTTCGGGCGTATATGAGCCAGCTTGGCGAAATTGAGATTCCATTTCAAAGCTGGGAACACGTTAATGAAAATCCATTTTTCGCACCGAATGTAGATGTATTGCCAGCATTAGAAGATTACCTAGATAAAATAAGAAATGAGCGCGATTCAGTTGGCGCACGTATCACTATTGCTGCAGAAGGCGTGCCAGTTGGTTGGGGCGAGCCTGTATTCGATCGCTTGGATGCCGACATTGCGCATGCGATGATGAGTATAAATGCCGTTAAAGGCGTTGAAATTGGTGCTGGCTTTGGCAGCATTTCACAACGCGGTACTGAACACTCGGATGAAATGACATCAACAGGCTTTGTGAGCAATCATGCTGGTGGTATGTTGGGTGGCATTTCTACAGGGCAAGTAATTGACGTGAATATTGCACTCAAGCCAACGTCTAGTATTCCACAAGAGCGTCGCTCTATTGATAAGGATGGTAATGATGTCACCATGCAAACCACAGGTCGCCACGATCCTTGTGTTGGTGTGCGTGCGACGCCGATTGCAGAAGCCATGCTTGCGATAGTGTTGATGGATCATGCTTTACGCAATCGCGGACAAAATGCAGAGGCGGTCTGCTTGACGCCTAAGATTTAAATATCAGATTCAAGTATCGTCTTTAACTATTGCATTTCATTATGTTAAGTCTAATTCTTGAGCCATACCCTACATAAAAACCTGTCACGTTTTTATTTCGTATACTACTTCTTCGTAGGCGTATTTGTTCCCTATTGGGGACTCTATCTACAGTCGGAACAATTTTCACTTGTGGAAATTGGTATTCTGATGTCTTTATTTCAAATTAGCCGTATTTTTGCACCCAATTTCTGGGGTTGGCTCGCTGACCATACCGAAAAGCGTACTATTTGGATTCGGCTTAACACGGTATTGGGCGTATTGGGCTTTATTGCAGCGTTCTGGGCAGAAGGCTTTTGGCCGATGTTGCTGGTGATGGGGGCTTTAAGTTTGTTTACCAGCTCGATTATGCCGCTATCTGAATCATTGACGCTAGCGCACCTAGCGAAGACAAAAGGCCATTACAGCCGTATTCGCATGTGGGGCTCTATTGGTTTTATTGTTGCTTCTATCGTGCTTGGTTACATCATTGACTGGGCTGGGATTTCTAGCTTGCTATGGACCATACTAGCCGTGCAGATTGTTTTGTTTTTATTAACGTTCACCCTTGCCGAGGCTAAGGTTGCTCAGCATCATGCTGATGATTTGTCCGTATGGTATATTCTTCGTAATCCAGTGGTTATTTCCTTGTTAATTGGCTGTGCATTAATGGTGACAGCACATGGCGTGCTCTATAATTTTTACTCAATCTACTTAGCAGAACATGGCTATAGTAAAGGGATGATCGGCTGGCTATGGTCGGTTGGCGTGGTTTGTGAGATTGGGGTGTTTATGTTGATGCCAATGATTATGCGACGATTTAGTCTTAAACAAATTATATTAAGCAGCTTGGCGCTAGCCGTACTGAGATTCTCAATGATAGGGCTGGCTGTTGATAACCTTGTTTTGTTACTGATTGCACAAGGCTTGCATGCGGCGACATTTGGTAGCTTCCATGTAGCAACAGTGCAGGTTGTGACGCAATTCTTCAATGGAAAGCATCAAGCGAAAGGGCAGGCTATTTATAATAGTGTGACTTACGGCATAGGCGGTACTATCGGCGGAGTCGCTGGTGGTTACGCATTGCAAGGTCTGGGCGGAGAGCTGACCTTCTTGTTGGCAGCCACATTCCCATTAGTCGGTTTTGCTGTGATAGCATTTGGCTTGAAATTAGCAGAAACACATGGTGATGAAGGCATGTTTGGTTGATGTTATGATTAACCGCAAGGGCCACATGGTTTGCCTATAGACCAGGCTGAACATGGGTTAATTGGTATCAGCCACCTTTGTTGTTGAAGGTGAACGTCAATTATTAAGCATGGGGCAAGCCCCTCTGTTGCTCTGGCAGTGAAAGTTATTCTGGGTGGTGTGAAATAAGCCAGTGGATTTATATACGTTTAGTGCAGGCCACTTCTTTGGTACACTCAGCATTAATAGCACAATTTACCTTCCTTAAGCTTATCAGCTCTCTTAGCCTTCCATCCGGAAGGCACCACCAGTATGTAGTGAATTATGTGGTTTGTTAAATATGAAGTTGTCTAATACTTTCGCATTGCTGGTACTGTTTAAAAGGTAAAGGCGACACGGCTTAATGATGCTAACTTAAGTTGCTAATCGCTAAGTTAACAAGCGTTATGACTGTTAATACAAAAATGATGGCGCCAATAATACCTGCAATAATCGCTTGTTTTGGCGTGATTTTAGCAACATCGTCTTCGTAGCCTTTTTGTGCTCTGATGCCAATCATGGTCCAAAGAACCATTTTTATGACTTGAAACATGGATGCTTTGTCTTTATTTTTCACTTTGTCTTGCATAGCCACTCTTTCAGGAACGTTGCTATTTTTTATAGTTAGGCTTTAATTCTTTTGTCGTGCTCTATCAGTGCGTAAGCTGAGTGATTGTGGATAGACTCAAAGTTCTCGCTTTCAACGATATAAGCATCAATGCGTTTCTCATCATTCAGTGCAGAAGCCACATCTCGCACCATATCCTCTACGAACTTAGGATTGTCGTATGCTTTTTCTGTCACATATTTCTCATCTGGACGTTTTAATAAGCCATAGAGCTCACAAGAGGCTTGCTTCTCAACTAAAGTAATAATGTCTTCTATCCAAATAAAGTCATTAATCTTAGCGGTAATTGTGACATGAGAGCGCTGATTATGCGCCCCGTAATCTGAGATCTTTTGACTGCATGGGCATAAGCTCGTCACAGGCACTAACACTTTCACGGTAATGCTGAACTGATTATCTTTAATTTCGCCGATAAAAGCAACATCATAGTCTAGTAAACTATTCACACCTGAAATAGGCGCAGCTTTATCCACAAAGTATGGAAAACGCATTTCTACATAACCAGATTCTGCTTCAAGGCGTTCTACCATATCCCTTAGAATGGTCTCGAATGATTCAATTGAAATGGCACGTTCATTACTGTTGAGAATTTCAACAAAACGTGACATATGCGTGCCTTTGAAGTTATGTGGTAAATGCACATACATATCAAACATAGCCACTGTATTTTGTTCCCCACCATTTTTGTCTTTGACAACAATGGGGTGACGGATAGATTTGATGCCAACTTTATTAATGTCTAAATGACGGGTATCAGGCGTGTTTTGTACGTCTTCAATGCCTTTCAGTTGGTCGTTTGGCAGGGTTGGTTCATTCATAACAGAGATTATCTCCCAAAATTAAGTGCATTTAATAATGCAATGATTAAATTTCTATTTGACTAAGGGATAGTGTAAGTGATTATGTTGCTTGTGAACACACTATCAACAGTATGGTTCTAAATAGACAATAGTTTGTTTTTGATGGACTTTGTAATGCCGTCACTATCTAAGCCGCATTGTGCCAACATGGTTTTATGTGCGCCATGCTCTATAAATATATCCGGCAAACCTAAGCATATCGTTGGTGTTGATAAATTCAATGCTTGCATAGCTTCCATCGTAGCAGACCCAGCACCGCCCATCAGGCTGTTTTCTTCCACAGTGACGATAAGGTCATGCGTTTTTGCCATTTGTTCAATCAAGTTCATATCTAAAGGCTTGATAAAACGCATGTTAACAAGAGTGGCATTGATACTCGTCGCTGTTTCTAGGCTTGGTGTGACCATGCTACCAAAAGCCAGTATCGCTACTTTTTTGCCATGATTGTCATTGTGAGTCAGTGATATCCTTCTTACTATATTGCCTTTGCCAATCACTAACGTTTCAAGTGTTGGTGCTATTTCAATGCCGTTACCAGAGCCGCGAGGGTAACGAACAGCCGCAGGGCCTTTATAGTGATAACCAGTAGATAGCATCTGACGACACTCATTCTCATTGCTAGCCGCCATAATAATAATATTAGGAATGCATCGTAGGTAAGACAAATCAAAACTACCAGCATGGGTTGGGCCATCCGCCCCAACTAGACCCGCTCTATCAATAGCCAGTAATACATCTAAATCCTGTAGTGCAATATCATGAATTAACTGGTCATAGGCGCGTTGTAAAAACGTGCTGTAAATCGCAATCACTGGTTTTAAACCATCAGCAGCCATGCCGCCTGCAAAGGTTAAAGCATGTTGCTCTGCAATACCAACGTCGAAATAACGGTCTGGGTATTGCTCTGAGAAAGCATTTAAACCACTACCATCACACATGGCAGGAGTAATAGCGACAAGCTTATCATTGCTAGCTGCCATATCGGCTAGCCAGTCAGAGAATACTTGGGTATAGGTTTTTTTACTGCTACTCTCGTGAGCAATGCCATTACTGCTATCAAACTTACTAATGCCGTGGAATCTGTTTGGGTCATCCTCAGCTGGCTCAAAGCCTTTACCTTTTTTAGTGACGACGTGTAAAAACTGTAGCCCATCAAGTGCTCTGATATTCGTCAGGGTGCTCACCAAAGCACCCATGTCATGACCGTCAATGGGGCCTATATAATTAAAGCCAAGCTCCTCAAATAAAGTGCCTTCAGGTGCGACCATCCCTTTTGCATGTTCTTCCGCACGTTTAGCAAATTCCTTCATTGGCGGTACGACATCTAAGACCTGTTTGCCTCTTTTACGCACACGATCGTAAAAGCTACCTGATAATAACCTAGCAAGATAATTGTTAAGAGCACCGACATTTTTAGAAATGCTCATGTCATTGTCATTCAAAATGACCAGTAAGTTGACATTGGCTTCAGCCGCATTGTTAAGCGCTTCAAATGCCATGCCAGCCGTCATTGCCCCATCACCTATAATCGCAACGCTATGGCGGTCTACACCGCCTTGTTTCGCAGCTACTGCCATGCCTAGTGCTGCTGAGATAGAAGTGCTGGAATGGCCTGTACCAAATGTGTCATATTCGCTTTCAGCTACTCTTGGGAAGCCAGCAATACCATAGGGTTTACGTATGTTAGCCATCTCTTTACGACGGCCGGTGAGGATTTTATGCGGATAGGTTTGGTGGCCAACATCCCAGACCAATCTATCTTCTGGTGTATTGAACACGTAATGTAACGCAATCGTCAGCTCTACAACACCTAAATTAGATGATAAGTGACCCCCAGTTTTAGAAACGCTATCAATTAAAAATAGCCGTAGCTCATCGGCTAATGTTTTTAGTAGGTTACGATCCAGATGGCGCAAGTCAGTAGGGGAGTTAATTGTGTTGAGTAGTGAGGACATAATAATCAGCTTCTATCGGTTAAAAGCTACGTTGCATGATAAAGTTAGCTAGCTGCCTTAATAAATCAGCCTCTTGCCCAAATTCCGATAAAGCATTCACTGCATTTTGATGCAACTCATTTGCTAAAGTTTTGGCTTTATTGAGGCCTAACAGAGTGACGTAAGTTGATTTGTTAGCATCCGCATCTTTCCCAGCTGTTTTTCCTAATGTTTCCGTATCTGCTTCGGCATCTAAAATGTCATCAATCACTTGAAAAGCCAAGCCAATCGCTTTTGAGAAGTGTTCTACTGCTTCAGCCTTTTTGGTATTTTTATTGGCCGCACTGTAAGCACCCATTAAGGTCGCAGCGTGAATCAAAGCGCCTGTTTTATGCAAGTGCATGATTTCTAAATCCGCTTGTGTTAACGCTACGTTCGTGCTTTCCAAATCAATGGCTTGCCCACCGGCCATCCCTCTGGAGCCTGTAGCTAAAGCAAGCAAGTGTAGCATTTTAATTTTCTGACCATTTTCAATTTGTTGGTCTTGTGCCACAAGCTGAAAGGCTAAACTTTGTAACGCATCACCTACCAATAATGCAGTCGCATCGTCATATTGCTTATGCGTAGAAGGTTTTCCACGGCGCAGATCGTCGTCATCCATACATGGCATGTCATCATGAACTAAAGAGAAAGCATGAATTAGTTCCACCGCCGCCGCCGCCGCATCGGCTTCTTTGCTATTAGCACTGAAAAAGGAGGCCGATGCATACGTCAGTAGTGCGCGGACGCGTTTGCCACCGTTCAAAGTTGCGTAACGCATGGCTTGATGTAAGCGCGCTGGAATAATCTTGTCGGTCGGCATGTGTTGATCTAACACGGCTTCAATACGCGATTGCATAGCACTTGCCCAAGCGTCAAATGTTTGATTGTTTGCTGTTACGGACATGGAGCTGCGTTATTCTTTGTCTGGGCTAAATGTAGTGAGTTTGTTTGCTTCAGAAATAATTCGCACCTCTTGCTCAGCGTTGCTTAATGATTCTTGGCATGCTTTCAGCAATTCGGCACCACGCTTGTAAGCATTTAGTGATTGCTCCAGCGGGAGATCTTTAGACTCCATTTGACGAACGATGTCTTCCAGATTTGCAATTGCATCCTCATAGTTGGGTGGTGTCTCAGGAATCTTGTTTTGCATGTCAGTTGGCTCATTTGGCGTTATGATTACTTGGTGTGATCACCAGAAGTACCATTTTAACAAAAATCATTGCCACTTGCGGCTTTTACCGCCATCAATTTATTATGCTTAATAAAAAAGCACGAATATTGTCAATTTCTTCCATCGAAACGCTATGCCCAATCACATATCAATGCCATTGCGCCTCCTCGCGAAAACCCAGTAATCAAGTTCGATTTAGAGCTAATAACTTGCTGATATTAAAAAATATATTTTATGATGCTATTTTTGTTAGATATTTCTGTTTGTTGAGATACTAAAAAAGCGGGGGCAAGACCCCGCTTTTTATACGCGGTGACAATTTTCGTTGGTTTACCAAAATTGCCACCGTGGTTTTTTGCCACCTGTACTAGTTCTTTTTTGATGGCCCTTTAACTGCCGCCTTACTTTTGTGGCTTTAGAAGTTGCGCTAACTACCGAGCTCGTTACTTTGAGTTTTCAAGTACCTTTTTAAGGTTTTTATTGCCAGGGAGGTAAGTGTCTGTAATGAATTGAATCGCAGCTGCCTCATCCTGGCCTTCTGGAATCGGCGGGTTGTTTGGGAACTGGCGATAGAAGCGGTGGAAGAAACGCACTTCACTTTCACGTGCATTAGGACCCTTTTTAACAGAAATATATGGATTGTAGTTGCTGAATGAACCGCCTTCAAGCACTTCAAATTTAATTTTCATGTTGTCATCATCAACACTTTTGATGCGTTCTTTTATTTTTCCGCCACTTTTAAGTGTGAGTGTTCTGAATATGTCAGCACCTTCTTTTTGTATTTCGACGCTTTTTACAGTTGGCAACCATTTTTGAACGTTTTTGTAATCTTTAATCATTGCCCATGCTTGCGCAGGCTCTGCTTTAATAATAATTCTGTCATCAATTTTTTGTGGTGTTGGGCCGTGAGCTACCGCGCTTACTGAAAATACTGTCATGGCAATTAGTGCTAAAAACTTCTTCATGAATGGTCTCCGAAAAATATTGTAAATTAACTTGAAACTAAATAACTTAAACTAATTAACCGCTTATTATAAATGACTTCTTTGTTTAAGCCTATGATATCTATAACGCACACTTAAATAGTGGTGGGTTGATGTGCTGTTCTATTTTATAGCGCTATTTTTTTGTAGTATGAATTGCCCAAAAGCACGTGGTTTGTCGCCAACAGAAATGGTGTTAATGACCTTGTTAGTTTTTGCATCAATTACGGTCGTATTGTTTCCGCCCCAGTTAGCCACGAAAATAAGGTGATTTTCCACATCATAACTAATACCCTCTGGCGTTTCGCCAACAGTAATAGTTGTAATGACTTCCTTGCTTGGAATATCAATCACTGAGACGTTTTCATCAAGTGTGTTAGTCACATAAAGTGTTTGATTGTCAGGGCTTACAACTGCGCAATAGGGGTGGTCATTTACTGCCAGTATGGTTTGCTCCCATGTCTGGGTATCAATAAAAGAAACCGTGTCGTCATAGACGTTTACACTAACCAACATGCTGCCATCTGCGCTAAGTGAGACGCCAAAAGGATGTTTGCCAACAGTAGTGCGTTGTTGTGAGCTGAGATCTTGTGCATCTAACATGATGATTTCATTAGAATCGCGGGCAGCAATATAAAGGCGCTGGTTATCTGGGCTAACAACGATGCCTGCAGGTGCGCGTTTGACAGTTGCTTCTTGGAGAATAGCGTATGTGAGTGGGTCAATTGCTAGTATGCGATTGCTATACCAATCTGCGACATATAGCGTTTGGTTATCAGGAGCGACGGCAATCCCAACAGGAGAGCCTGGCACGGGAATGTGATGAATCACGTTGTTTTTATTAGTATCAATCACAGTAATATTTTGATCTTCTACATTGGTCACGAAAACACGCTGTAAACTAGCTGCGGTGGCAATGCCCACAGGGGCTTTCCCTACGGTAATGGTCTTAATCACTTTTTGTTGTTTGGTATCAATCACAGAGACTGTGTTGTCACCTTGATTGGTAATATAAGCGAGGCTGTTCTGCACGCAAGCACTTAACATTAATGATAATAAAATTACAGGCAGCGATAAGTGTAAATATTGGCGATGGGTAAAATGCATGAGAGCTCCTCTGATGTGCATATTATTATAGGTTAAATCGTAAGCGTAGCTTTCATTCAAACCTAAAGTATGAAAAAATCGGGGGTATAAAATATTATGTAGGTAGTAGCAATTATGTTGGATCGTGATGGATTTCGTTCGAATGTAGGGATTGTGGTGTGTAATTCGCAAAACAAAGTGTTTTGGGGTAAGCGTATTCGTGAGGATGCTTGGCAGTTTCCACAAGGGGGCATTGATCATGGAGAGAGTCCGGAAGTGGCGATGTATCGCGAACTGATGGAAGAGGTTGGTTTGCGCCCAGAGCATGTTGAAATTTTAGGTCGCACCCGAGATTGGCTACGTTATGAAGTGCCTCCTGACTGGATAAGACGTGAATGGCGTGGTAGTTATCGTGGACAAAAGCAAATTTGGTTTTTGTTGCGTTTGGTTGGACGTGATACGGATGTTTCGTTGAGAGCGACACCGCATCCGGAGTTTGACGCTTGGCGGTGGAATGACTATTGGGTGCCGATTGAAGATGTGGTGGAATTTAAACGTGAAGTTTACAAGATGGCATTAAATGAATTGGCGGTCTATTTGCACCAAAAGCCGAAAGCCTTAGAAGAGAGCCAGTCTGCCGTCAAGGCAAAGGAAGCTGGCGGCCACTAAGCTCGCGTGCTTAATCCAAATTCCTCTGAATTTCTACTGTTGTGTTAAAGCGCTGTTTTATTTCCCATGTCCTCACCTAACTGAATTGGGTGAGTCGGCTGCCAGTTCTCATTGAAGGATAAAGTGTCCTTCTCGAAAAGCATCACGACAGTTGAGCCAAGTAAAAAACGTCCCATTTCTTCACCTTGTTCTAAAATGATTTCCTGATTCGTATATTCCCATTTCTGCACTGATTGGCTACGTGGCCGGTTGATGGTACCATGCCAAACGGTTGCCATGCTGCCGACAATCGTTGCGCCAACGAGCACCATCAAAAAGCGACCGTGTGCTTCTGATGAGAACTCACAAACTATGCGTTCATTACGTGAAAATAGGTTAGGCACATTTCCTGCCGTTGTTGGGTTAACCGAAAATAAATCACCAGGGACATGCGTCATGCTGATTAGTTTTCCAGCGCAAGGCATGTGAATGCGGTGATAATCTTTAGGACTTAAGTACAAGCATGCAAAATGACCATCTTCAAAATGACTTGCTAATGGCACATTGCCAGCAACAAGCGCCAATGTTGAATAGTCATGACCTTTCGCTTGAAAAATTTGATTTCTATGAATAGGGCCAAATTGACTGATCGTACCATCGACAGGGCAAATAAACGTGGCTTTTGCGATTGGTCTTGCATCATTTTTTAGTGGGCGTGTAAAAAAGTCATTGAAAGTTTTATAGCTGCTGATATCGGAGTTAACCGCTTCTTGCATATTCACTTGATAGCGTTTGACAAACCAAGCAACCACTTTAGGTGTTAGAGATGGACATTCAAGGTTGGCCAGCTTGCCCGCAACAATGGTAATCAATTGTTTTGGGGCAATGTATTGTAAAAAAATGGCAAGCTTCAATGCGGGCTTTCTGTATTAATCGGGATTGGTGTGTATTTTACTAGAAATAAACTGCTAGAAATACATAAAGAAAAGCACAGGCCTTGCGGACTGTGCTTTTTATCAGTAGTGTTTCAGTGTCGAGCTTAGTTCTTTTCTTTATCAACAATCTTGTTGGCTGCAATTGAGGGCATCATTTTGCGTAATTTTGCACCAGTGATCTCAATTGGATGCGCTGCGTTGTTACGACGACGTGCAGTCATTGAAGGGTAGTTTGTTGCGCCTTCAGCGATAAACATTTTCGCGTATTCGCCTGATTGAATGCGTTTCAATGCATTACGCATCGCTGCGCGTGATTCTTCATTAATTACTTCAGGGCCAGTCACGTACTCACCGTACTCAGCATTGTTTGATATGGAGTAGTTCATATCGGCAATACCACCTTCGAACATTAAATCAACAATCAATTTAAGCTCATGCAAGCATTCAAAGTAAGCCATTTCTGGTGCGTAACCCGCTTCAGTCAATGTTTCAAAGCCCATTTTCACTAACTCAACAGCACCGCCACATAGCACTGCTTGCTCACCGAATAAGTCAGTTTCTGTTTCGTCTTTAAATGTTGTTTCGATAATACCTGTACGGCCACCACCAACGCCCATTGCATATGAAAGTGCGAGGTCTTTTGCTTTGCCTGAAGGGTCTTGCTCAACCGCGATTAAATCTGGAATACCGCTGCCGCGTACAAATTCTGAACGTACAGTATGACCAGGGGCTTTAGGTGCAATCATAATCACATTCATGTCAGCACGAGGTACCACTTGGTTGTAATGGATCGCAAAGCCGTGTGCAAATGCTAATGTACCACCTTTTTTAAGGTTAGGTGCAACCACTTCTTCGTAAAGCTCTTTTTGGAATTCGTCAGGTGTTAAGATCATCACAACGTCAGCTGCTTTAATCGCGTCTGCAGTTTCAGAAACTTTTAGGCCTTCATTTTCTGCTTTTTTCCATGATGCAGAACCTGCACGCAAACCAACAGTCACGTCTACACCTGAATCTTTAAGGTTTAACGCATGTGCATGACCTTGCGAACCGTAACCAATAATAGCTACTTTTTTGCTCTTAATGATGCTGAGGTCAGCGTCTTTGTCGTAATAGACTTTCATTTCATTTCCTTTAAATACAATTGCTTGTTTTGATTATAGTTTAAGAATTCTATCGCCGCGCCCAATACCTGACGCGCCGGTTCTTACTGTTTCTAAAATTGCGCTTTTGTCCAAGTTCTCAATAAAGGCATCTAGCTTATGACCAGAGCCAGTTAGTTCAATCGTGAAGCCACCGTCGGTCACATCAATGATGCGGCCGCGGAAAATATCACACATACGTTTCATTTCATCACGGTGGGCAGGCGATGCTTTCACTTTTATCAGCATGAGTTCACGCTCAATGTGCTTGCCATCATTCAAGTCAAGCACTTTAACCACATCAATCAGCTTGTTCAGCTGCTTAATGATTTGCTCAATTACGGCATCATTACCACGCGTGATGATGGTCATGCGCGAAAGCGTTGTATCTTCTGTTTTAGCTACTGTGAGTGACTCAATGTTGTAGCCACGTGCTGAGAATAAACCAGCTACACGTGAAAGTGCACCAGGTTCATTTTCCATTAAAATTGAAATGATATGACGCATTATGAGCTCTTTCCTGTAATCATTTCAGATATGCCTTTTCCGTTTGGCACCATCGGGAACACGTTTTCAGTTTGATCGGTGATGAAGTCCATAAAGACCATGCGATCTTGTAGTTTTGGACTAAACGCTTCTTTTAATGCATCTTCCACATCTGCTGGGTTCTCAACGCGAATGCCAATATGGCCATAGGCCTCTGCTAATTTAACAAAGTCAGGTAAAGCATTTATATAAGATTCAGAGTAGCGACTCTCGTAGAAGAACTCTTGCCATTGTCTCACCATGCCCATGTAGCGATTATTTAAAGTAATCACTTTAATTGGCAGGTTATATTGTTGGCAAGTAGAAAGCTCCTGAATACACATTTGGATAGAAGCTTCGCCTGTAATGCATGCTACCTGTGCTTCTGGATGCGCTAGCTGTACGCCCATCGCATAAGGCAAGCCAACACCCATCGTACCTAGGCCACCCGAGTTAATCCAACGACGTGGTTTGTCAAACGGGTAATATTGCGCCGCCCACATTTGATGTTGACCAACGTCAGAGGTGATGAATGCATCGCCATTAGTCACTTCATGTAGTGTCTTAATGACTTGTTGCGGTTTAATAAGTTTGTCATCCAACGCAAACTCTGAGTGTTTCTTCGCACGCCAGCCTTTAATTGTTTCCATCCACTCAGCGAGGGCTGCTGTATTTTGTACTGGCTTCTCTGATTTAACTAAATCATTTAAATCAGTTAACACAGACTTCACATCACCCACAATCGGCACATCAATTTGTACACGTTTTGAAATGGATGAAGGGTCAATATCAATATGGATAATAGTACGTGGGCGGCTTAAAAAGTGTTCAATGTTGCCGATCACACGGTCATCAAAGCGTGCGCCCACTGCTAGCAATACATCACACTCTTGCATTGCCATATTGGCTTCATAGGTTCCGTGCATGCCAAGCATGCCTAATGATTGTATATCAGTCGCTGGATAACCACCTAAACCCATCAATGTACTTGTCGTTGGCAAGCCAAGTGATTGTAGAAATTCTGTTAACTCAACTGATGCGTCGCCTAAAATAACCCCGCCCCCCGTGTAAACCATTGGGCGCTGGGATTCAGCGAGCAGTTTAAGTGCTTTCTTGATCTGGCCGCCATGCCCTTTAGTAACCGGATTGTAGGAGCGGATATTGACCTCTTCTGGATACTCGAACTTATTCAATGTCGCCGTTATATCTTTAGGAATATCAATTAGCACGGGGCCGGGGCGACCAGTTGCAGCTACATGAAATGCTTTTTTCATGACTGGCGCAATGTCATTGATGTCTTTAATCAAAAAGTTATGCTTCACGCAAGGGCGGGTAATACCGACCGTATCGCATTCCTGGAAAGCATCCTCACCAATCGCATGGGTTGGTACTTGACCGCTAATCACAACCAGTGGAATAGAATCCATATAAGCCGTAGCGATTCCCGTTACCGCATTAGTAGCACCTGGGCCTGATGTCACAAGTGCCACGCCAACTTTTCCAGTCGAGCGCGCGTAAGCGTCAGCCGCATGTAATGCGGCTTGCTCATGGCGCACTAAGATATGCTCAAACTTATCCTGCTGATAAATTGCATCATAGATATTCAGCACCGCACCGCCTGGATAGCCAAAGACAAATTGCACACTCTCTTCATGCAGGCACTTAATTAGAATTTCAGCCCCAGTAAACTGTGGTGTTATTTCTTCTTGGTTATCTGTTGTAGATGTTTGGTTCATAAGTCACTTGCTGGTTGTTTTAGCTGGTTTTACACGAACCGTACAGAATAACGGTTTGCACCTATTTGTCAAGATATGAGGGCGTTAAATCAATAATATTATTGGTAGGTTAACATTGTTTTGGATGCGGAGCTAATGTCTATAATGTCTAGCTTTAATGGATTTGTATGAAAGAATTCATGGCTTGTTGCCGTGGCTAACCATTGATGTAGTGAGCCAGTCGTCATGGCCTTTTAATCAGATAATTAAGCCTACTCTTCTATTTTCCCGGAGTTGACAAGCATGAGTAAGAATTCAGCTAAGGTGAGCTTGTTTGGGCTGCTTTAGTTTTTGGATTTTTCTATAGGCATATGGGTAAGCTTAACTCTCTACTGAGTATATTTGACTTAATCCCATTTGATCCTCATTGATAAATCAATGGCTTGTATATTTTTGGTCAAAGCGCCAACCGAGATGCGGTCTACACCAGTTTCTGCAATTTGGCGCACAGTGTTTAAATTCACATTGCCAGAACCTTCTAATAAGGCTTTTCCATGTTTTGATTGGATGTTTGTTTCGACCGCCGTGCGCATATCTTCCAGACTAAAGTCATCGAGTAATACACTGGTTGCACCGGCAGCTAACGCTTCATTGAATTCTGTTAAGTTTTCCACCTCAATTTGTATCGATGCAGAGGTGTCTAATGTCAGTGCTTGCTGTAGTGCAGCGGTAATACTGCCAGCGCTTGCTATATGATTTTCTTTAATTAATATGCCATCATAGAGCGCGAGTCGTTGATTAAATCCACCGCCAACAGTGACTGCATATTTTTGTGCTAAGCGTAAGCCAGGTAGTGTTTTTCGTGTGTCGTGTATTTTTGCTTTGGTGCCTTCAACTAACTTTACATATTTCTGCGTGTGAGTGGCGACAGCTGATAAGGTTTGTAGGAAGTTAAGTGCACAGCGTTCAGCCGTAAGCAAGGAGCGCGTTTTGCCATGAATTTCACATAAGGTCTGACTAGGGCTGATGACATCACCTTCTGACACTTGCCAGTTAATTTCCACATCTTTGTCGATTTGTTTAAAGCAAGCATTCACCCAGTCGACACCACAGACAACTGCCCGCTCACGTGAAATTATAGTCGCGCTAGTGCGTTTGTTAGGAATAAGTAATGCCGTTAAATCGCCAGTGCCAATATCTTCAGCAAGTGCAGTTTTCACAAGCATATCGACTAGCAGATTAAATTTCTGGCTACCGTGCGGATAATAATTTGTCATTAGAGGAGCATTCATACTTACATTATAATGCAGTTGGAAATTTAAAAATTGGTAACGAACACATGAAGCTCTTAATATACCCCGAACAGCCCATATGCACGTAGAGTGCGTATTGTTGCTATCGTGCTTGAGCACCATCGTAAGCCAGAGGCGGAGCAGTCAGCAGCGACGCTAAAACAATGATTAAAAGTAGAAAATGGTTTGTTTGCTCGGCTTTGTTGACTTGCGTTTGAAAGAGCTGAATTGGCAGAATAAATATCCAGCTTTAGCGAAGCACTTTACGAGATTAAGCAAGCGACCTAGCTTTAAAGAAACTGCACCAATTCCTAATTAATTTACATGGCGGTGAAGCTTAAATAGCACCAGTAATAATGCCGCCGCCTAAACAAACATTGCTTTCATAAACAACAGCTGATTGCCCCGGGGTGATTGCCCACTGTTTTTGACCAAAGCGGATATCCACTTCACTTACGTTAACGGCATCAATTTCACACGGTGCATCGGGCTGGCGATAACGAGTTTTTGCCGCATAGACCCAATTGGTTTCAGGTTTTTCACCACTAATCCAATGTAATTGGCCCGCCTTTAAACCATCATTCAGCAACAGTGGGTGTTCATGCCCTTGTACGACAATTAATTCATTCGTTGCCATGTCTTTTGCGGCCACAAACCAAGGCTCACCATTGCTATTACGACTGCCACCAATTTTCAAACCTTGGCGCTGCCCTAGCGTGTAATACATCAAACCATCATGCTGGCCGACGACTTTACCTTCTGGTGTTTTCATCACGCCCGGGCTTTTGGGTAAGTAGCGTTGCAAGAATTCTTGGAACGGACGCTCACCGATAAAGCAAATTCCAGTGGAGTCTTTTTTTTCTGCGTTGGATAAACCCGCTTCGCGCGCCATTTCACGCACTTCACGTTTTAAGATATGGCCTAATGGGAATAGTGTTTTACTGAGTTGGGTTTGATTTAGGCGATGTAAAAAATAGCTTTGATCTTTACTGCCATCATCTGCTTTTAGCAATTGATAATTACCAGCTTGGAGTGGGTTTTCACGTACTTGTGCATAATGGCCGGTTGCAATTAAATCACCACCCATTTCCATGGCATGCTCTAGAAAGGCTTTAAATTTAATTTCTGCATTACACAGAATATCGGGATTGGGCGTGCGGCCAGCGGCATACTCAGATAGGAAATTAGCAAATACACGGTCTTTGTACTCTTTGCTAAAGTTAACGGCTTCAATTTCAATGTCGAGTTTATCGGCAACAGCAACAGCATCAATCAAGTCTTGCTTGCTTGAGCAATACTCATCATTGTCATCATCTTCCCAGTTTTTCATAAAAAGACCGGTGACATCATAGCCTTGCTGTTTTAATAACATAGCGGTGACGGAGGAGTCTACGCCGCCAGATAGGCCGACGATTACTTTTAGTTTTCTCATAAGTGTGTGATTGTTTCCAAAGGGTACTGCTTGCCAGCCAGGTAATCTTCAAAACAGGTGAGCACTTGCTCACTGCGCATTAAATGTTGTTGCTCTCTAATTTCATCAATACTCATCCAAACCGCTCTGATAATGCCAGCATCTAAAGCTTTCTCAGGGTGGTAGTTACCTACTTCCCCGACAAAGGCAAAGCGTAGGTAAGTCGTGTCATTGTGATCATGTTTCCAGTGATAAATGCCCAGCAATGCCTCTGGAGTGAAATCATAAGCCGTTTCTTCCAGCATTTCACGTACTACCGCATGGGTGATGGTTTCATTGTCTTCTAAATGGCCAGCTGGCTGATTAAAGCGATTGCCACGGCTAGTGGTTTCTTCTACTAGTAGGAATTCCCCATTTTTCTCTACAATCGCAGCAACGGTAGCATGTGGCTTCCAAATTTCTTTTTTCACAGTTTCTTTTTTCACAGTTTCTTTTTTCACTCCAATAGACTTGAAAGATGTTCCGTCTATTTTACGCTAAGCCGAACATCGCGGATAGTTGAAGATGCTGCCCTAGAGAGCTGTTGCATGAGAATGGTTGCATCAAGTCAATAATAGTTTGGAAAATCGGAGTTAGTCAATTAGAGTGTCTGTATGAATATAAGTAATAATCGACAAATCCTGGTGCTGGCTTCTCGAAGCCCGCGTCGGGTTGAGTTACTTAAACAAATTGGTATTGATTGTGTTGTATTCCCTCCGGATATTGATGAATCATTCAATCAAGATGAGTTTCCTGGCCAATATGTGAGGCGGATAGCTAAAGAAAAAGTTTTGGTAACAGCCAGCAATCTAAAAGAAGAATATTCAAATTTAGTGGTGTTGGCGGCTGATACAGCTGTCTATGTTGGTAGTAAAGTGTTAGGTAAGCCAGTGGATGATGCAGATGCATTAAGCATGCTGAAAAGCCTATCAGGCACAAAACATGAAGTGCACACAGCGGTAGCGGCATACTTTGGTGGTCAGATGAGTGAGGTGCTGAGCACAACTACTATTGAGATGATGCGCCTTTCTGATGATGCAATCAATGCTTATATTGCATCAGGCGAACACCGTGATAAGGCAGGTAGTTATGGGATACAAGGTAGAGCAGCTGCTTGGATAAAGCATATTGAGGGTAGTTATTCAGGTGTGATGGGCTTGCCATTGTTTGAAGCAGCGCAACTGATTGAAAAAGTAGTGGCTAAAAGCCTTATCAATTCAAAAAAAGGTAAATGGTAAATCTTGGGACAAGAAATATTAATTAATGTAACGCCGCAAGAAACCCGCGTGGCGGTATTGGAGCAAGGTGTTGCACAAGAGCTGCATATCGAGCGCAGCTCATTACTTGGGATTGTAGGTAATATCTATTATGGCAGGGTGTGCCGCGTATTACCAGGGATGCAATCGGCTTTTGTCGAGATTGGCTTGCAGCGCGCTGCTTTTTTGCATGCGGGTGATATTAAAGAGTGTAAAAGTGAGGATGGCTTTAAGCTAGCTAAACCTATACAAGAGGTGTTGCATGAAGGGCAGCTCATTATCGTGCAGGTGATTAAAGAGCCAATTGGTACCAAGGGCGCACGTTTGACGACTGAGATCAGTATTGCAGGGCGATTTTTAGTCTTTTTAGTCCATCAAGATCATATTGGTGTTTCGCAGCGGATTGAAGATGAGGGTGAGCGTGAGCTATTGCGCAACCGCCTAATAGAGCTATTACCTGAAGATAGAAAAGGTGGCTTCATTATTCGTACTATGTCTGGAAGTGCATCCGATGAAGAATTGCTGGCTGATGTCACCTACCTAGAAAAAGTATGGGCGAAAATTCAAGAAGACAGCAAGGCGGCCACAGAGCGTTCATTGGTTTTTTATGATTTAAGTTTACCGAGACGTGTGCTGAGAGATGTTGTGAGTGCGAATACAGTGAGTATTCGTGTCGATTCAAAAGAGACGTATGAGAGCATGAAAAAGTTTGCGGAGCTGTATGTAGTCAATGCTGTCGAGCCACTTACGCATTACAAAGGTCAGCGACCAATTTTTGATTTTTATAATATTGAAGAAGAGTTTGAACAAGCTTTTTCACGTAAAGTGGGCCTTAAATCTGGTGGCTATTTGATTTTTGATCAAACAGAGGCATTAACCACGATTGATGTGAATACTGGTAGCTTTGTCAGCGGTAGAAGCCTGTCTGATACTATTTTTAAAACCAACTTAGAAGCTGCACAAGGTATTGCTCAGCAACTCAGTCTGCGTAATTTGGGTGGCATTATCATTATCGATTTTATTGATATGGATGAAGATGCACAGCGTGGAAAGGTATTAGATGAGCTGAAAAAAGCAGTGAGTGTTGATCGTGCCCGTACCAATGTAAACGGCTTTACTCAGTTGGGTTTGGTTGAAATGACGCGCAAGCGCACACGTGAAAGTTTGGCGCATTTATTATGTCAGCCTTGTGGTATTTGTCAAGGTAGGGGTGAGCATAAAACGGCACAAACTATTGCCTATGAGATTATGCGAGAGTTGTTGCGAGAGTCTAAACAGTTTGAAGCCAAAGAGTTTAAAATTATTGCCTCACCAAGCGTTATTAGCTTATTGCAAGATGAGGAATCACAAGGCTTGGCGAACTTGTCAGACTTTATCAATACGCGCATTGTCTTAGAGGTGGATCACCACTTCTCACCAGAGGTGTTTGAAGTGGTGTGGTCTTAGATTTAAATCTTTCGATTTCAGATGCTTATAGAAACGTAGCTAAGCTTCTTGTTAACGCACCAATCACCGATACATTTAACATTTGAAGTAATAAAATAGCCACGAGTGGTGAGAAGTCAATCCCACCCATCGTTGGTATTACGCGCCGAATCGGGCCAAGGATAGGGTGTGTAATGCTGTGTAATACAGGTGCGATTGGTGAGTTCGGATTCACCCAGCTTAAAATGACATGCAACATGAGCGCGTAAAAGAAGATGTCCAATATTGCTGACATGACACCAATCAAGCTCAGTGCGAAAATATTAGGCCAAACAGGTACGTCAGCGACAGCGAATGGGAAGCCACTTAACCAAAGCATAGCAAACGTTAAAATCACCTGAGTAATAAATGCTAGTAGCAGCGTGGATAAATCATTTTTCTTCCAGCTTGGTATAAATCGGCGTGCAGGCTTCACGGAAAAGTCGGTTAATGCCATGACTATTTGACCAATCGGATTGTGAAAGGATACCCGTAGTGCTTGCATGATAAAACGCAGTAAAAACATCATGGTTAATAAGCCTAGTATTGCATTAAGTAAAAACTGGGTGGTGCTGGATATCATTTTGGTTAAGCCTTTATTTGTTGTCCATTGATTGAATTTTAATGACTCTTACTTAATTCATCACCTAGCGATTGTGACCTAATATACGCTTGTTTTGCTGCTAACATGAGAGCCTCTTTGACTTTGCTGTTTTCTAAACTTAATATGCCCTGCTCAGTTGTTCCTCCTTTAGAGGTGACTTGTTTGCGCAGTTTAGAGATGGGATGGTCGTTGGCAACAGCTAGTAAACTAGCGCCTTTAAAAGTTGCGAGACTTAACTGTTTTGCATCTTTTTCATTAAGACCTAGAGCAAGTGCTGCGGCTTCCAGCGCTTCAATGAAGTAAAACACATAAGCAGGGCCGCTGCCAGAAATGGCAGTTACTGCATCGAGTTCACCTTCACTATCTACCCATAAAGTACTGCCTGCTGAGCTTAACACTTTGTCCGCAATGGCAATTTGCTCAGTTGAAACCCCCGGCAATGCATACAATCCAGTGATTCCAGCTTGGATTTGCGCTGGTGTATTAGGCATCGCACGCACGATAGTTGCATAACCACCTAACCAAGCACTTAAATCTTTTAATCGAATGCCAGCTGCAATTGAAATCACCAACTGCTGGCTTAATGTCGATGCAAGGTTATTTGCTAGCGCACGCAATTGTTGTGGTTTTACAGCTAATACGATGGCGTCGCATTGGACAATGTCTATTAGCTTACTCGTTGCCTTTACGCCAAATGTCTGCTGTAAATGAGCATGCTTTTTGCGATCAAGTTCAACAACACTAATGTTAGTCATTGTGAACTGTTGCGTTTGCAGTCCAGCGAGCATGGCTTGCGCCATATTGCCACCACCGATAAATGCTAATTTCATTATTAAGCTTTCAGTTCTTATCTTAATGTTATTTAAGGTTTCTTTCTGGCACCGAAAAGTGCAGACCCAATACGCACAATAGTAGCACCTTCTTCAATGGCTGCTACATAATCTCCCGACATTCCGATCGACAAAGTATCGAGATCTAAGGCATCAAGGTCATCGTCTTGTTGCAATTGTGATAATGTAGCTTTCACCATTTTGAATTGCTCATGTTGTTTTTCAAAATCATTAGTAGGGGCGGGAATAGCCATTAATCCTCTTAATGTTAGATGCGGCAGTGCGGACACCTCTTGCACGAGATTTTTCAGCTCTTTTGCATGTGTGCCGCTTTTGCTAGGTTCATTGCTGCTATTGATTTGAATGCAAATATTAAGCGGTGCTAGTCCCGCTTCACCTCTGGCTTTTGATAACCTTTGTGCAATTTTAAGGCGGTCAACAGACTGTACCCAGTCAAAATATTGAGCTATCAACGGCGTTTTATTACTCTGAATAGGGCCAATAAAATGCCACTCTATTTCGCAGTCAGCCAATTCACTTTGTTTCATAATGGCCTCTTGTACGTAGTTTTCACCAAACGTAGTTTGGCCTGCTAAATATGCTGCCCGAATCTGATCAGCACCTTGTGATTTACTGACAGCGAGTAGCTTGACGTCATCTTTACGATTAGCGTAATTACTCGCTTGTAGGATATTTGCTTGAATTGTTTGCAAGGAATCTGAAATTAAGGCCATAATATCAACGATATTTAGAATATACTTTATGTAGGGTTTCAGGTGGTGTGAGCAAAATCAACTTGTCATCACTGTCTTTTTATGGCGGGTCAAGTAGCGCTGTTGTATTGTCGCGGCAAGGTGACTGTTTAATTCGACTTTCTTCGGTAGGTGAACTGGCCATTAAGCAATGTGTATATAACTCTCCCAGTCACTTCCATATTTAAGAACGGCGTATTTTTACCTTGGCTCTTTAATGTACTTGGCGTTACTGTCCAAGCAGCCTCAGGGTCAAAAATGGTGACATCTGCATTCGCGCCTACACTGAGGTGGCCACTATTAATGCCTAGCACCTCTGCCGACTGGGTCGTTATTTTAGCAATAGCATCATACAAAGTCACTTTGTTGTTATTTGACCATTTTAATGTTAGCGGTAACAAAAGTTCTAACCCAGTTGCGCCTGGTTCAGCTTCTGCAAAAGGACGTAACTTAGCATCATCATCCACTGGCGCATGGTCAGAGCAGATGGCGTCGATTGTGCCATCTTTGACACCTAAGCATAATGCCTCTTTGTCACGCAGTGTTCTGAGCGGTGGTTTTAAATGGGCATGGGAATCAAAGTAGCCAATATCGTGTTCAGTTAGATGTAAGTGGTGAATACTCACATCGGCCGTAATGGTAATACCATTATTTTTCGCTTCTCTAATGAGTGCGACACCTTCTGCGGTCGAGATGCGACAGAAGTGAATTTTGGTTTTGGTCTCTTGGGCAATCCGTAAAACAGTGGCTATTCTTAACGCTTCGGCTACACCCGGGATACCTTTAAGGCCCAGTCGGCTCGCTACCTCACCATCATGAGCAACGCCCCCTTGTGAAAGAAATGGTTCTTCTGGATGCAAGAAGATGGTATAGCCAAAAGTAGCTGCATATTCAAATGCGTGCCATAATACTTGCGTATTAATAATAGGGTAATTAGCTTGTGTGAATCCAGCACAGCCAGCTTCGGTCAGCTCACACATTTCCGTGAGTGTTTTGCCTTCCAATTTATGCGTGAGTGCGCCGAGCGGGTAGATGCGTGCCAGACTGTAGCGCCAGCCGCGTAGCTTGAGCATTTCAACTAAGCCCGGTTCATCTAGCACTGGGTCCGTATCAGGCGGGCAGGCTAGGCTAGTCACGCCTCCAGATGCTGCAGCGCGCAGTTCGCTTTCTAATGTGGCCTTGTATTCATCACCAGGCTCACGTAATCGTGCGCTTAGGTCAACAAAGCCCGGTGTAACGATTAAGCCACTAGCATCGATTGTTTCATGAGCCTTAAAGCCTTGCGGAGCGTCCCCGATCCCAGCAATTTTTCCCGCATCAATATAGAGGTCTTGCTTGGCATCGATATTGTTTTTAGGGTCGATGATATAACCGTTCTTAATTAACATTTTCATGCTGAGCATCCTGCAAGTATAGACATTGCTGCCATGCGAATAGCAATCCCGTAAGTCACTTGCGGCAAAATAACGGCCTGCTTACCATCCGCAACGCGCGAATCAATCTCGACACCTCTATTTATTGGCCCTGGATGCATCACAATCGCATCTGGTTTTGCCCAGGTTAGTTTTTCTGGCGTTAGCCCGTAAACTTTAAAAAACTCTTGTGTGCTTGGTAACATGGCGGCGCTCATCCGTTCATTTTGTAAGCGTAACATCATCACAACGTCAATATCTTTTAAGCCTTCTTTCATGTCGTGGTATACGTGAACACCCAATTTTTCAACTTCGTTTGGCAGTAGAGTTTTTGGTGCAATCACGCGTATTTCTGGCACACCTAATGTGGTTAGTGCATGTATTTCGCTACGTGCGACACGTGAGTGTAGGACGTCTCCGACGAGCGCAACCCGTAAGTTGTGCATGTCTGGCTTATATTTTCGAATCGTAAACACATCAAGCAAGCCTTGTGTAGGGTGTGAGTGCCGCCCATCGCCTGCATTAATCACGCTAATATTGTCAGGTACATGCTTTGCCATGAGGTGCGCCGCGCCGCTTTGGTCGTGGCGCACCACAAACATATCCGCTTTCATGGCAATCAGGTTGTTAACGGTGTCTATAATCGCTTCACCTTTTGATTGTGATGAAGTATTAATATTGAGGTTAATCACATCGGCTGATAAGCGTTTGGCTGCAATTTCAAAGGTCGTGCGTGTTCGGGTACTGTTCTCAAAAAAGATATTACAGACCGTTTTCCCATGTAGTAGTGGTACTTTTTTAACGTTTTGGTCTGCGACCTCGGCAAAGGATTCAGCCGTATTAAGTATTTGTAATAACACCTTTTTCGGCAAGCCCTCTATGCTTAATAGGTGTCTGAGATTTCCATCATTGGTGAGTTGCGGGTTATACATGGGCTGCATCCTGATTGTTGTCTGGCCTAAGGTCCGTATTGAATTGTTGCATCGCTTATGTTTGTTGTACGCTGTCGAAGTAAGATTGTAATATGACTTGTGCTGCTACGGCATCAACCTTTCCTTTTTGTTCGCGGCCTTTAATGCCAGCCTCGGACAACTGCTGTGAAGCCTCTGCCGAGCTCAAACGCTCGTCCACCATCATTACAGGCAGGCTGAAGCGACCTTCTAGACGTTGTGCAAACTTTTTCGAGAGGTGTGTCAGTAGGTGTTCGTTGCCATCCATGTGAATTGGCAAACCTACAATCAATAAGCTAGGCGTCCACTCGGTGATTAGTTTTTCGATTTCGTTAAAGCGGGCTTCATTCACTTCCACATCAATTGTATAAGCGGCATGAGCCGTTTTTAACAGGGTCTCCCCTACAGCAACCCCGATGCGCTTTTCGCCAAAATCAAAGCCCATCACCGTGCCAGTAATACCTGGATAACTGCGCTCCCGTATCGGCAAGTGACTTTGGCTTAACACTTTAAGCATGCCCCGCAATATCTGGTAGGTTGCTTAAGTTGAGTCCCATCATGTCCATGCCAAGCTTGAATCGATTGTTGGCAGGGGCATCAAAAATGATTTTCTGTAACGATTTTTGTTCTGTTTCTTCTAGGCTTAGCCACGAATTCTGCCTTATTTCTTCTTCTAGCTGGCCTGCTGACCAGCCAGCGTAGCCTAATGCAATGATCATTTTTTCAGGCGCTTGATTGTTGGCAGCAGCTTCCAGAATATCTTTTGAAGTCGTGAGTGCAATGTTGTCGTTAATCTGAATGGTGGAGTTGTATTCTTGTTGCGGTACGTGTAATACAAACCCGCGGTCCGTTTGCATAGGCCCGCCTTCATAGACAACATTTTTTAGTAAAGGAGAAGGTGTTGTTTTTAACTCAACTTGACTAAGTAAGTCTTCAACGTTGTATTCGGATGGTCGATTTAGCACAATGCCCATGGCGCCGTCTTCGTTGTGTGTGCAGATAAATGAGATTGTTTGAGAAAAACGTGTGTCAGTCATGCTAGGCATTGCAATGAGGATCTGACCGGTAAGGTTTAAATTTTCCAATATTCGTAGTTTACCACAATTTTAATGAAATTTAATTAAGTAAAAGTGGCCACTAAACCCAGCTCTAGCCAGAGCGTTAGCTATACAAGTCTTTGTTAGTAAGTTTTTTATTTTTAGGCTCTAAAGTCCTTGTTCTAAATAGCCTGTAATCTCTAAACCAAAGCCATCCATACTTGGCATTTTACGTGGTGCAGCCATGAGTTTCATTTTGCGCACACCTAAATCCAATAAGATTTGTGAGCCAATACCATAGGTTCTTAATTCTTGATTGTAACGAACAGGCTCATCTGCATGTTGAATGCGGTTCACTAAGTCGGTGTTCGATTCGGTTTGGCTGAGCAGGATCATCACGCCACAGTCTGCGTTGGCAATGGTTTGCATGGCATTTAATGTATTCCAGCTATGGGTTTTGCTTGTGCTATCCATTAAATCAAATACCGATAAAGGTTCGTGCACGCGGACTAACGTTTCTTTGTCAGCACTCGGCTCACCTTTAATTAATGCCAAATGCGTTTCATTAGAAATCTTATCGTCATAAGCAATCAACTTCATTTCGCCATAAGGGGTGTTGATTTTACGCTCTACTGCGCGCTCAATCAGCTTTTCATTTTCGCTACGGTAGTGGATTAAATCTGCAATCGTTCCAATTTTAATCCCATGCTGAGCAGCAATTTCAACCAAATCTGGAAGGCGCGCCATTTCGCCATCGTCTTTTAAAATTTCACAAATCACACTCGATGGATCTAAGCCTGCTAGTGCAGACAAATCTGACCCAGCCTCTGTGTGACCTGCTCGTACCAATACGCCACCATTCATGGCCTTGATTGGAAATACGTGGCCCGGACTCACGATGCTGTTGGAATTTGCCTCTTTTGCAACTGCTGCTTGAATTGTCTTTGCACGGTCGGCAGCAGAAATGCCAGTGGTTACGCCACTGGACGCTTCAATGGACACGGTAAAGTTTGTGCCATAGCGTGTACCGTTATTATCGGCCATAGGAGGTAAGTTTAATTGCTCGCATCTTGTTTTATCCAGCGTTAAGCAGATCAAGCCACGCCCATACTTTGCCATGAAGTTGATGTTTTTAGCTGTTGCGAACTCAGCTGCAATCACAAAGTCACCTTCATTTTCACGATTTTCGTCATCGACTAAAATGACCATTTTACCATCTTGAATATCGGCAATGATGTCTGAAATTGGACTTATTTGCTTATGCGGCATTTAATTATTACTCTCAGTGTTATTATCCTCGATTCCCCACTGTTGCAGTCTTTCAACATAGCGGGCAATTTGATCGATTTCTAAATTTACTTGGCTACCGACCTTTAGTGTGCCTAACGTAGTTTGTTTGAATGTGTGTGGGACCATGTTTATGGTGAAAACATCTTTTTCTACTGTATTAACGGTCAAGCTTACGCCGTTGACGCAAATAGAGCCTTTGCGGGCAATATATTTAGAGATGGTATGAGGTGATTGAATGGCCAGTAACCAGCAATCATTGATAGGCTTAAACTGAACCACCTTGCCAACGCCGTCGACATGGCCGTTGACCAAGTGGCCGCCGAGTCTGTCATCAAGGCGCAATGCTTTTTCTAAGTTTACTTGGCCATTTTGACTTAGGCCAACGGTGATATTTAAGGTTTCTTTTGAAACGTCTGCTTTGAAGTGTGTTTGGCTTAAACTTATGACTGTTAAGCAAACGCCATTAACAGCGATACTGTCACCTTCTTTGACATCGCTCAGATTCAGTTGCTCAGCATTGATATTGATTTGAATATCAGCTGTTGATGTTTGTGTAGGCGTGGTCTGAAGCGCTATTTGACCTTTTGCTTGTATGATTCCAGTAAACATCCAGCCATTTTAACAGTTGTCATTGAATTTAATCCATGAAATTAATATAGATAAAGGGAGAGAGCGTAATTTTTTCAAAATGCTTGAAATCTTCATGCTATATCCTGTTAATATTTCGCAATGTCATTTTTTAGTCAGCTTCTTTCGAAAACGAGACTGCCATACGAGCTGCTTGTTGGTTTGCGCTACACGCGTGCGAAACGTAAAAATCATTTCATTTCGTTTATATCAATGACGAGTATGGTAGGGATTGCACTCGGTGTTGCTGCACTGATTATCGTACTCTCTGTGATGAACGGGTTTCAGGCCGAGTTGCGCAATCGTATTCTTGGTGTTGCTTCTCATATTGAAATTACCGAAAACGCGAATAAGCTTAGCAATTGGCAGTCACTTGCGATACAAGTTGATGCTCAGCACAATGTAAAAGCAAGTGCACCTTATGTTATGGCGCAAGGCATGTTGAGCTATGGCCAAGAGGTGCAAGGCGCCCTTGTAAGGGGGGTGTTGCCTAGCCAAGAGAGTGATGTGGCTGACCTCGGTAAAAATATGCGTGAAGGCCAGCTAAGTGACTTAGCTTCAGGTGAGTTTAATATCATCTTAGGTGCTGATTTAGCCTACTCTTTGGGGGTGAATGTCGGTGATAAGGTGGTGTTAATGGCACCACAAGGTCAATTTACCCCAGCTGGTGTGATTCCTCGGATTAAACAGTTTAAAGTGGTTGGTTTATTTCGAATTGGCATGTACGAATATGATGCGGGCTTGGCCTTAATTCATATTGAAGATGCGGCCAAACTTTACCGCATGGGTGATAAAGTTTCTGGTTTGCGTTTGAAAATTAATGATCTATTTAATGCGCCGGCGATGACTGTTGAATTAAATGATCAGTTAACGCCACTAGGGGCCTATTACATTACGGACTGGACGCAACAACATGCCAACTTTTTTAAAGCGATACAGATGGAAAAGCGGGTTATGTTTATTATTCTGCTGCTGATCGTTGCTGTAGCGGCGTTTAATATCGTATCAACTTTAGTCATGGCAGTGACGGATAAGCGAGCTGATATTGCCATTATGCGGACATTGGGCGCTAGTCCCAAAAGCATTATGCAGATCTTTATTATTCAAGGGGCGCTGATTGGCATTATAGGCACATTCTTTGGCGCTATTTTAGGCATTGTCATTGCATTGAATATTGACACTATCATCCCGTTTATAGAAAACCTACTCCATGTGCAGTTCTTGTCGAAAGAGGTGTATTACATTAGTGAGCTGCCTTCAAAACTAGAGTGGAATGATACGGTTACGATTGTTGTAGTTTCAGTTGTCTTGAGCTTGATAGCCACGCTATACCCAAGTTATAAAGCATCAAAAATCAACCCGGCGGAGGCTTTGCGTTATGAGTAGCATTATTCGCTGTAAAGATTTAACGAAAACATACCCGGGCTTAGGTGTTGCGGTGTTAAATGGGATTGATTTAGATGTCAAAAAAAGTGAGCAAATCGCGATTGTTGGCGCTTCTGGCTCAGGTAAAAGTACCTTACTCCATTTGCTTAGCGGTTTAGATACGCCAAGTTCAGGTGGGGTTGAGTTGCTTGGTAATGATCTAAATCAATTATCTGAGACTAGGTGTGGTCAAATCAGAAATGACTCGTTGGGGTTTGTTTATCAATTTCATCACCTGTTACCTGAATTCACTGCCGTAGAGAATGTTGCGATGCCATTGTTAATTGGCCGTATGTCACTTGAGCAAGCATTGTCAGTAGCTAAGGAAATGTTAGATAAGGTAGGTATGTCTCATCGCGTAGAACATATGCCCAGTGAACTTTCTGGCGGCGAAAGGCAACGTGTTGCTTTGGCACGTGCTTTAGTGACTGAGCCAGCCGCGATATTAGCCGATGAGCCTACTGGTAATTTAGATCGCGTAACGGCTAACCAAGTATTTGATTTGTTAGTCGAAATTAATATGGTATTGAAAACCAGTTTGGTCGTTGCCACGCACGATTTAACGTTAGCCGCCAAGATGCATAAACAGTTTAAATTAGAGGATGGAAAGCTCATCGCCTTCTCTTAACTATTAGTCTTTGATAGGCTAGACATCGCTGATCAGCTGGTGATGGTAGCCTAATCAGAATAAAGAAGCCCCATAAGAAATAAAAATGAATTAGGTGTTTTAAAATTGGAACGTTCTGGATTGGGTAGTTCGATGGTGGCGATTGCCTTAGGCTTTATCTTATGTATTAATTCACGTAATTTATGCAAAAAAACATTATTTTTTAAGTGGGGCATTTAAACCTATTTGAATGTCCTAAGCCGTTTATAATGCGTCGGTACCTAACAAACGATTCAACACTGTATCGATCTGATTATGATGGTGCTGTGCTAATTGATTTCATATAGGAAGCGCCAATGCAAATCAAGGCGCGGCATTCAGTGCATGCTGGGGGGCTAAATGCCAAACTTTTTGAAGTCTCACTTGCCGAAGTGTCCGCTTCTAAGCTAAAGTAGCGGTAGTTTTATTTAATACGATTTAATTAAGGAGTTACCACTATGTGGGAAATTATTATAGCCGCTGGCTGGCCAATTTGGCCTTTGATTTTTGCTTCAATTATTGCATCAGCGATAATTGTTGAGCGTGCTTGGATCTTGCGTAGTGAGGTGATTGCACCGACTAATCTATTGCCAGAAGTGCAGAAGTGGATGGGGCAAGGGGTTATTAATAAAGATAGCCTAGCCAAACTTGATGAGCACTCTTTACTTGGAAGAATCCTTGCTAGTGCATTAGCCAATGAAAAAAATTCTAGAGAGGTGATGAAAGAGTCCATAGAAGAAACTGGACGCGCAGTGGCACACAAGTTGGAGCAGTACCTTTCAACACTTGGTACGATTGCGACAGTGGCACCACTGCTGGGATTGCTAGGGACGGTGATTGGTATGGTTGAATTGTTTGGCGCCTTTACCAATTCAGGTCATGACGTTGCGCAGTTTGCTCGCGGTATTTCCGTGGCACTTTATAATACGGCTGCGGGTATTATTGTCGCGGTGCCAGCGATGATAGCTTACCGATATTTCCGAACTAAAGTGGATGCTTTATTGTTGGATATGGAGCAACAAGCCATTAAATTAGTTGAAATTCTGCATGGTGAGCGTTAATAAATGCCTCAAGTTTAAAGGAATGCTGAAATGAATTTTCAACGTGGAAGAAATAACGAAAACCTAGAAATTAACTTTATCCCATTAATTGATGTGTTGTTAGTGATTATTATCTTTTTAATCGTTAATGCGACATTCTCACAGACTAGTGAGTTACAAATTAATCTACCGACAGCAGAGGCGAGCGCACCAGAAGATAGGCCGTTATTGATTACGGTCGATATCGATGCATCTGGACGGTATATGATTGATGCAAAAGTCGCTGGAGCAGGGGTGGAGGATATTGCTAGCGCACTGCAAGCAGCGGTAGGAGATGGTAAAGATCCAACAATCGTGATTAATGCGGATGCAAAAACAACACATCAATCAGTAGTCAATGTAATGGAAGCGGCACGTATTGCTAATTACACGCATATTACGTTTTCGACGCAGTCAGGTGCTAAGTAATTAATTACCTTTATTTCCCCATCTGTTTCTACAGGATTAGTCATGTCGAAACGAACATCTAAAAAGCATGGTACCCCTCAGGTAACAAATGCTAAGGCATTATTTTTCAGAATTTTTTCCTATGCGTGGAGATATAAGTACATCTTTGCAATCAGTATTGCCGCAACAACCGTTTTATCGTTAAGTAACACGGCTTTTTTAGCCATGCTTAAAAAGGTCACGGACGAAGGGTTTAGTCAGCCTTCAGGCCAGGCCTTTGTGTTGCCTTTGATGTTATTTTGTTTGATGTTTGCACGTGGTTTGGCGGCCTTAGTTTCTATGTATAGCATGCGCTGGATAGCTAGGCGTGTGGTTGAGGTGTTAAGGAGGCAAGCTTTTGGACGGCTGATGCATATGCCGGTGAGTTATTTTGACGCGCAGTCGACAGGGGTCATGGTTTCTAAGCTGACTTATGATGCGGAAAGGCTTTCTACTGTTGCTACACGGACAGCAATGAATGTACTCAGAGATGTACTAACTGTTACAGGGTTGGTTGTCTACATGCTTTATCTTGATTGGCGGCTTACCTTAATTTTCGCCATCGTGGCCCCTTTAATGGTTTTGTATTTAAGGAAAACCACACCAAAGTTACGTGCTAATGCTAAAAAGGTGCAACTGGCGGTTGGTGAGATGACTAAAGTTTCAGAGGAGGCTATTTCTGGACAACGTATCGTTAAGATTTTTGGTGCGCAAGATTACGAAGACCAGCGATTTTCAAAGGTTGTGATTGACAACCGAAATTTAGAGTTGCGTTCAGCGCGTATTACAGGCCTGAATAGCTTAGTGGTTGAAGTGTTAGCTGGTTTAGCGTTGGCACTTGTTGTTTATTATGCGTTAGATCGTTTCTCAGCAGGTACATTTACGGCCTTTATTGGTGCTTTGTTGATGTTAATTTCCCCTATTAAACATATCACAGCAGCGAATGAGGATTTTCAAATTGGATTAGCAGCTGCGCAAAGTATCTTTGATGTGATTGATGCGCCGGTTGAAGTAGATGAAGGTAAGCGCGAGTTAGCTCAAATAAAAGGAAGCATCACTTTTGAACAGGTTAGCCTACGTTATGAGGGCGCTAAATGTTTAGCATTGGATGATTTGAATTTCACTGTCAAGTCAGGAGAAAAGATAGCTTTAGTCGGTCGTTCTGGCGGAGGTAAAACTTCTTTGGTTAATTTGTTACCACGTTTTTATGAATTGCAGCAGGGTTTGATACGGATAGATGGCATTGATGTCGCGGCGCTATCATTGAAAGATTTACGCGCGCAATTTTCATTGGTGAGCCAAGATATTATTTTATTTAATGATACTGTTTTTAATAATATCGCTTATGGTGTGCTCAGGTATACCAGTGAAACAGAAGTCATTGCCGCAGCAAAAGCAGCAAATGCTTGGGAGTTTATCCAACAGTTACCTAATGGTTTGCAAAATGAAATTGGTGATAGAGGTGTGCGCCTTTCAGGAGGTCAGCGCCAACGTCTCGCGATTGCGCGTGCTATATTGAAAGATGCTCCGATATTGTTACTCGATGAAGCAACCTCAGCTCTGGATACAGAGTCTGAGCAACACGTACAGGGCGCTTTAGATGTGTTGATGCAAAACCGTACCAGCTTGGTCATTGCACACCGACTCAGCACTATTGAAAATTCCGACAGAATATTGGTGATGGATAAAGGTAAAATCGTTGAGTCTGGATCTCATCAAGAGCTGCTCAAATTGAAGGGTTACTATACTAAGCTCTATCAAAAAGAGTTTAGCGAGTAGGAGGCGGGTCAAATGGTCGACCGAATACGGAATGCATGGAAGGTTAAGAACGCTTTTTTTTACGTAGTGCTAATGCCTCTTTCTTGGGTGTTTAGGGTTGTTACTGTTTTACGCCGGCAGGCTTATAACATTGGTGTATTGCCTTCTACTAAACTACCTGTGCCAGTTATCATCGTGGGTAATATCAATATGGGTGGTAGCGGCAAGACCCCGATAGTGTTGTGGTTAGTTGAGCAACTGAAAGATAACGGATATACCCCAGGAGTGATTAGTCGTGGATATGGCGGAGTTAACAATATGCAGCCTATTAGCGCACATCAGGACAGTCTGGCATCACAGGTGGGAGATGAGCCTCTGCTTATAGCAAAGCGAACAGGAACGCCTGTTTGGATTGGAAGGAAACGAGTAGATGTTGGCAGTGCATTGTTGAAAGCGAACCCAGATTGTGATGTTATTGTCAGTGATGACGGATTACAACATTATTGTTTGAAGCGAGATGTAGAAATTGCAGTGGTGGATTCAGAGAGTACTGGTGCACACTATTTATTACCAGCAGGGCCGTTACGTGAGCCTCGAAGCCGTTTGCAGACAGTGGATTTCATTATCTGCAATGGAGAAAAAACAATCACCCAGGCATTTGATATGCAGCTATGTGGGCAAACGTTTTATAATTTAGCCAATCCTCAACAAACAGTAGATGTTGATTATTTTACAGGTAAATCTGTTAAAGCATTGGCTGGTATTGGAAAGCCTGAGCGGTTTTTTGGGGGGTTGACCAACTTGGGATTGGATTTTGAGGGGGTGGGTTTTGACGACCATCATACTTTTACAACGGAAGACTTAGAAAATATTACCTGTGATGCATTAGTTATGACTGAGAAAGACGCTGTTAAATGTCAGCCTTTTGCTCAGAAACACCATTGGGTGCTACCTGTAGAGGCCAAAATAGAAGCAACATTATTACCGCAATTGTTAGCAAAATTAAAGAAAACTTAAAAGGTAGGAGGTCACCATATGGACGAAAAATTATTAGCAATATTAGTTTGCCCAGTAACAAAAGGACCACTAATTTACAATAAAAAGCAAAATGAATTAATTTCCACATCAGCACGTTTGGCTTATCCTGTGCGCGACGGAATCCCTGTGTTGTTGGAAGAAGAAGCACGTAAATTAGATCCTGATGAAAAGGTTAAATAGTGTCTTTTAAGGTCGTCATTCCTGCGCGATATGCGAGTTCACGCCTGCCCGGCAAGCCTTTGTTAGATATTGCGGGCAAGCCAATGGTGATTAGAGTCGCAGAACAGGCTGGTAAAAGTGGCGCAGAAGCAGTGGTGATTGCGACAGATTCTGAACAGATTATAGAGGTATCAAAAACGTACCAAGTTGATGTTGTCATGACTCGTGTTGATCATGTATCAGGTACCGATAGGATTGCTGAAGTTGCGCAAAAGCTAAACTGGAGCGATGATGATATTGTTGTTAATGTGCAAGGGGATGAGCCACTTATTGACCCGGAATTGATTCAAGAAGTAGCGTTAACCTTGAAAAATAGTAGAGGTGCCGTGATGGCAACCGCCTGTCATGCACTTAATGATAAAGCTTTAATGCTTAATCCGAATGTTGTTAAGGTGGTCATGGATGTAAATGGCAATGCCATCTATTTCAGTCGCTCACCTATTCCATACCCTCGAGATGAAGCGCATAAAAACAACGTAAAAGCTCACAGACATATTGGTATTTACGCCTATCGTGTTGGCTTTCTGAAGGAGTATGCTGAGTTGAGCATCACGCAGCTAGAGCAGGTAGAAAGCCTGGAGCAGTTAAGGGTGTTGCATCATGGCTATAAAATAGCCATGACAGTAACTGATAATGCGCCAGCCACTGGTGTTGATACGCAAGCCGATTTAGATTACATACGTAGCGTATTTTAGGCTAGGTTAGCTCTAGTGTTGGATCGTTAAATTGCTATTTCCCCAGTTTCACCCGTTCTAATACGTAAAGCTTGCTCTACGTCGAAGACAAAAATCTTACCATCGCCAATTTTACCGGTATGAGCCGTCTTCATAATCGCATCCATTGCAGATCCTAAGATGTCGTTAGAAACGACAAGTTCTAATTTAACTTTAGGTAAAAAATCGATGACATACTCAGCACCACGATAGAGCTCGGTATGGCCTTTTTGACGGCCGTAACCTTTGACCTCTGTCACAGTTAATCCATTAATATTTATTTCAGAAAGTGCCTCTCGCACCTCTTCCAACTTAAAAGGTTTAATAATAGCTTCTATTTTTTTCATTTTTACTCCTAGGTATTTTATTAAATTGCACTGCTAATTAAACCTTAATTTGCAAGTAATCGGATATCTTCTATCTTTACCAAACCCATGCTGCGTGATTCTGACCCCTATGGGTGCTTGGCGGCGTTTATATTCATTTCTATCAATTAATGTTGTGACTCTCTTAATATCCGCTTCATTATAGCCAAGCTTGATAATATCATTAAGGCTTAAATCATCCTCAACATAAGCTTGCATAATAGCATCTAGTATCTCATAGGGTGGTAGGTTATCTTGGTCTGTTTGGTCATCACGAAGCTCAGCGCTTGGTGGACGTGTAATAATACGCTCAGGGATCGCTATTGAAATGCTGTTACGATAGTTTGCTAACTTGTAAACTAAGGTTTTTGGGATGTCCTTTAATAAGGAGAATCCGCCAGCCATATCGCCGTACAGTGTGCTATAACCAACAGCTGTTTCAGATTTGTTACCAGTAGTTAGCACGATGCTACCAAATTTATTTGAGAGCGCCATTAACAGCATGCCACGTATACGGGCTTGCAAGTTTTCTTCAGTTGTATCTTCTGTTTCAACTTTAAATTCTTCTGATAACGCTTCTTTGAACTGTTCGAATAATGATTTGATTGGAATCAAACTATAATCAACATTCACTAATTCAGCCATTTCTACTGCATCATCAACACTCATGCTGGCCGTGTATTGAGATGACATCATCAACACTTTAATACGGTCTGCACCTAAGGCGTCAACAGCAATCGCAAGAGTTAATGCAGAGTCGATACCACCTGAAAGGCCGAGCACAATGCTAGGAAAGCCATTTTTGTTCACGTAGTCGGTCAAACTTAGCTTAAGTGCATTGTAGACCATAGCTTCTACACTTAAGGCGGGAATAATCGATGTTGCTATTGGTTGCTTATTAACGACATCAACATAATCTAGCACCTCTACAAATGAAGGCAACTGATGCGTGATTTTACCTTGAGTATCCAATGCAAAAGATGCGCCATCAAAGACGAGTTCATCTTGACCACCAACTAGGTTAGCATAAATAAGTGGCAAGCCAGTTTCTTTTACGCGGGCAATGAAGACTTCATACCTGGTTTCTAGCTTATTCATATGGTATGGCGAAGCATTAAGAGATAATAAAAAATCTGCTCCGGCTTCTTTTGCTTTCTGTGCTGGCTCTGCTTCCCAGCCGTCGGCGCAAATCATCACGCCATATCTAGTGCCTTCTAATTCAAATATGAGCGGCTGATTACCAGCTTCGAAATAGCGCCCCTCATCAAACACACTATAGTTAGGTAATACTTGCTTATGATAAGTCGCGGTTATTTTACTATGTTGTATTAGGCTTGCGGCATTATAGAGCTTGCCATTTACATAGTGTGGGTGTCCGATAAGTAAAGAAATGTCTGTTACAGATTCCACAATACGGTTGAGAGTTTTTTGGCTGGCAATGATAAAGTCTTGCCGAAATAATAAGTCCTCTGGTGGGTAGCCACATAAACCTAATTCAGGTGTAATAATTAAGCTAGCCCCATCAGCTTTGGCTTGCTTGGTTAAAGAGATGAGTTTGTCGGCATTACCCGTGAGGTCTCCAACCGTGGCGTTAAATTGAGCAATGGCAATCTTCATTGGTTAATACTTGCCTCCAGCATTTTTAATCAGCCCTACGATTTCAGAATTTCCCTCTTTTAACGCATATACATAGGGCGTCAATCCATATTTGTTGCGTGCTTTTAAATCGACCTTATGAGCGAGTAATAATTTAACCAGTTCTACAGAACCTGCACTGATTGCCAGCAAAAGGATAGAGCTGTCTTGTTCGCCTTCATGGTTCACATCAGCGCCATTGGCTATAAGCACTTTCGCGACTTCAAACTCCGCTTTTTGTGCTGCCCAAGAAAGGGCTGTCCATTCTAAACTGTCTTCCGCATCAATCTCTACACCTTCTTCATGAATCATGTGTTGTACGATTGCAGCATGACCTTCTTTTGCCGCGTAAGTCAACGCCGTTTTACCTAAAGCATCTTTCAAATTGATATCAGCAGCATGCTCGAGCAGCACAATTACTGTTGCTAAATCACCCCTCTTAGATGCGTACATTAACGCTGTTCTGCCACGCCTTCCTTTTACATCGCTATCAAGCCCCCCTTGGTTGAGCAGTATTTGAATAGATGCACTATTGCCAGCATTGGCTGCCATGTGCACGGCATCCCAACCATGTAAATTCTTTATTTTGGCGTCAGCACCATACGCTAATAGCATTTTGATAGTCTCTGTATTATCTCGTTCTGCACTAAACATCAGTGCGGTCCAGCCATCGCTGTCTGTTGCATTAATGCCAGCCCCATTTTTAAGCAACAACTCAACCATTTGCATTTTATCTTTACGTGCCGCATACATAAGTGTCGTCAGGCCTTCACTATCCCGCGTGTTTGGGTTCGCACCATTTTGTAACATTGCAGCTACTGTTTCAACCTCACCTCGAGACGAAGCCGTTAATATAGATGGAAGGTCTTTAGCCAAGCTAATGCTGCTAAAAATGGATAAGCAAAGTAAAATGAAAAGAAAGATCTTTTTCAAGGGTTAGCCTTCTTTAATCTTGATGGCTTTCATGACTGCTTCGCCTAAACCTGCTGGAGAGTTGGCAACAACAGTGCCAGCACCTTCTAAAGCCATGATTTTATCTTCCGCAAGACCTGAACCTCCAGAAATGATCGCGCCCGCATGTCCCATGCGTTTGCCTTTAGGAGCAGTTAAGCCTGCGATATAAGCCGCGACAGGTTTGGTGACATAGTTCTTAATATAGTCAGCAGCAGCTTCTTCATCGCTACCACCAATTTCACCGACCATAATGATAGCCTCGGTCTCTGGGTCAGCTTCAAACAAAGCCAAGCACTCAATAAAATTAAGTCCTTTTACTGGGTCGCCGCCAATGCCAACGCAGGTGGTCTGGCCAAGGCCTAATGCTGTAGTTTGCTGTACCGCTTCATAGGTTAAAGTACCTGAGCGAGACACCACGCCAACTTTCCCGCGCAGGTGAATGCTGCCTGGCATAATGCCAATTTTGCATTCATCAGGTGTGATAATGCCTGGGCAGTTTGGCCCAATCAGCTTGGTGCCATTGGCATCCAAAGCAGCCCTTACTTTAATCATATCTAGCACGGGAATGCCTTCGGTAATACAGACAACGAGTTCTATGCCTGCATCACTGGCTTCTAAAATAGAATCTGCCGCAAATGCTGGTGGTACATAAATCACACTAGCGTTGGCTTGGGTTTCTCTCACGGCTTCACGCACGGTATTAAATACAGGTAGTCCAAGGTGCGTTTGGCCGCCTTTGCGAGGCGTGATGCCGCCAACCATTTTAGTGCCGTAGGCAATGGCTTGCTCAGAATGGAATGCACCTTGCTTGCCTGTAAAGCCTTGGCATAGCACTTTGGTATTTTTGTTGACCAAAATGCTCATGCGACCGCCTTTACTGCTTGCTGTGCTGCATTGGTTAAATTCTCTGCCGATATAATATTTAGACCGCTCTCTCGTAGCATTTTCTTCCCTAATTCTACATTTGTGCCTTCCAAACGGACAATCACGGGGATGGTAATTTCCACCTCTTTAACAGCAGTGATAATGCCTGTTGCAATAATATCGCAACGCATAATACCACCAAAAATATTCACCAAAATGGCTTGTACATTTTGGTCGGCCAGTATGATTTTAAAGGCTTTAGTCACAGTCTCAGCCGTTGCGCTACCACCTACATCTAGGAAGTTGGCAGGCACTCCTCCATGTAGTTTGATTAGATCCATGGTAGCCATCGCTAGGCCAGCGCCATTGACCATGCATCCGATATTGCCATTTAATGCTATGTAGTTTAGGCCTGAGTGATGTGCTTCAGCTTCTTTCGCATCATCTTGCGACCAGTCGCGTAGGCCAGCCAATGTCTTTTGACGGTAAAGCGCATTGTCATCTAACGTCATTTTGCAATCCAATGCTACTAAGCTACCGTCTGTAGTTACAATCAGTGGGTTGATTTCCAATAGCGCTAAATCATTCTCAATAAATAATTGATACAGCCCTTTTACTAGTTTAGTGAACGCACCAATTTGGTCGCTGGACAAGTTTAAGGAAAACGCAATGTTACGTGCTTGAAAATCAACTAGTCCATTTAAAGGGCTGCAAACTTCTTGTAGTATTTTTTCTGGTTGCGTGGCAGCAATTTCTTCAATATCCATACCACCAGCAGATGAGGCGACCATCACGACACGGTCAAGAGCACGGTCGACCAACATCGATAAATATAACTCGCGCTCAATAGGCAAGGTTTGCTCTACTAAGACGCGGTGCACTGGCTGCCCATCTGGTGCGTTTTGATAAGTCACTAAGTGTTTGCCCAACAGGGCGCCTGCCGTGGCTTGTGCTTCGGATGCGGAGGCCACGAGTTTCACCCCGCCGGCTTTACCGCGCCCACCCGCATGCACTTGTGCTTTAACAACCCATGTGTCACCAGCAATTTGTTTCGTGGCCGCCGCGGCTGCTTTTTCTGATTGCACGACCTCACCAATAGGTGTTGATATACCATAGCGTTGCAGTAATTGTTTAGATTGATATTCGTGTAAATTCATTAATTCGGTTAGGTTTGTTGATTATTTAGGCTAAATCCTATTTTCTCGCAAAAGTAAGTCTGAGGCTAGTAAAAAGCACTTTAAACACAAAAGCGAACAACAAAAAAGCCACAGATTAGTATCTGTGACTTTTCTCCTTACTGCTGCTTATTAATGTTAACTATAAGTCTTGTTCCCAAGCATTGCCATAAACATTGTCTCTTCTAGACATAATAAACATTTGGTACATGCTTGTAATCCACATAAGTGTAGCTGCTAAGCTATAACCAATACCACCGATAATCGTCAAGTAAGCAAAACCTGGACTTAGCTTAGTTAGCCACCATGACATAACATCTATAATAATGAAGCCAAATGGGAAAGCAATTGCTAGGATTTTTACTTTTTTAGGCACGCCAACAGCAAAGCTGAAAATGAAGCCAATAAAGAAGAAAATAAAACTAATGCCAAATAAGTGAATGTGAGAAACACGCGTTAAGCCACTAACGCTAGCGCCTTTATTGATTGCGGAAACCTTTTTCACTTCTTCATATTCTGTGAAATCTGGAATGCCAGGAATTTTACCATGACAACCGATACAGTTTTGTGCAAAGACCTCTTTAAAATGCGAGTCCCACTCTGCTTCCGGTGTGCCGTCTTGCACCCAACTTGTAATCTCTCGCTTAATTTCTAAAGGCGCTTTATCTTTCATAGAGCCACTTAGTTTGCTGGCTATTTTACTGTGGGTGCGGTCACCATAATAACTATAAACAATATCGTCGACTGAGAGGCCTACTTCCCCATCCGCCATGCCATGTGTCAACATGATTTGTAAGCCCGCCATTAATAAGCCGACGCCGATAGCGAGCAAATAGCCGGCAAAGAGTGCTTTGATAGGGGATGGCATATTTGGTAGGTTTAGCCATGTCATATTAGAAGGTGTAAATTTCATTGGTTACTCTCAATAGTTGCAGTGGGAAAATAATAGCACTCAAGGGAGCAATCAACCAAATTAATACACCATTTTAATTGGTTCAATTCAGACGATGAAAAAGTGCTTGTTGTAACTGATATAATGACCTTTTTTATTCTTATGTAGGCTGTTATTTCATGCGCTTAGTTGTTCAAGGCCGTGCACTTACTGTTGCACATCTAGCCCACATTCATCGTTTAATAGGTGGTAATACCCAATTTATGCAAATCGGTGAGTATGCTTATTATCTACCTGTACATTCGTCAGATTTGACTGATGTTAAAAGCTTTTGTGCTGAACAGAAGGTGGATTATGCATTAGTGTCAGATGCACAACGTTTAGCCAGTTTTGGTTTATGTGTCATGGATATGGATTCAACCTTAATTTCGATTGAGTGTATTGATGAAATTGCTGATATGATGGGCATTAAGCCGCAAATTGCTGAGATTACCGAGGCTGCGATGCGTGGTGAGTTAGACTTTCATGATAGTTTAATACAGCGTGTTTCCTTGCTTAAAGGCCTAGATGAGACTGCATTGCAACGAGTAATTGAAGAACGTTTAACACTCAGCCCTGGTGTGCGTGAGTGGATAGCCGCTTGTAAAGAAAACAACATCAAAACTATGGTGGTTTCGGGCGGCTTTACCTTTTTTGCCTGCCATGTAAAAGAAATGCTAGGGCTGGATCACGCGGTTTCTAATGAGTTGGAAATTGTTGATGGTAAACTCACTGGCAATGTTGTTGGCAGCATTGTTGGTGCACAGCGTAAAGCTGATGAGTTAGTGAAGTTACGTGATCAATTAGGTTTGAAAGCATCGCAAACCATTGCCATTGGTGATGGTGCAAATGATCTGAAAATGATGGGTGTTGCCGAAGTTGGTGTTGCTTATCATGCGAAGCCAGTGGTGCAAGAGCAGGCTACATATTCTTTAAATCACGTTGGTTTAGATGGTGCTATTTATTTGTTGACGGCCTAATTCACAGCAGGCTTAACTCTTCCTCACTAAACCCGGCTTTTCTTCTTGCAGCCATATTAAACGGCGGTCTTAATTTGGGTGCATTGTATTGCTTACATAAGGCCTCAAATGTGGTAATTGGCTGAAGTTCACGTTGTTCACACAGCCAGTTGTACCATGTGTTTCCGACTGCGACATGACCAATTTCATCACGTAAAATAATATCGATAATTTTTGCTGCAGCCACATCGCCAGCTTGTGCTAACTTGTTGCGGAGTGGGGGGCTTGCATCCAAGCCGCGAGCTTCCATTGTGCGCGGAACTAAAGCCATGCGGGCTAGCACATCTCCTTGTGTGCGTTCGACCATTTCCCATAGTGCATTATGACCAGGGAAACTGCCATATTCGTAACCAAACGATTTTAAGTGAGCATTGAGTAATGAAAAGTGATAAGCCTCTTCTGCAGAGACTTTTAACCAATCAACATAATATTGTTCAGGCATGTCGGGGAATCGCCAAACAGCATCTAGAGCTAAATTAATAGCATTGAATTCAATATGCGTAAGCGCATGAATCAGCGCAGCACGGCCTTCCTTAGTATTCATGGGACGTTTCTTGACGGCTAGTGGCGATACGAGTTCTGGCTTGCTAGGGCGGCCAGGAATCTGTCGCTCAGCGATTGTTTCTACACAAATCTCCATTTGAGTATCAAGCGAGACTTGATTATCAGTATAGGTTTTTTGCAAGCCAATAACGCCATCCACTTTACGTTGAGGGTCACCTTCAAGAAGCCAGTTCAGTGCGCTTTGGCGTAGCTCTAAGCTACCTACTAAATAAGTATTAACAGTCAAAACTTAATTAAACTTTTTCAATAATACAGCTTATCAAATGGTAAGTTATCTAATTGGTTGCATAGCTTACCTGTTTTGATTGTTTTGTTTTGTTTTAAAATAGCTAAAAAAGCCTGGTCATTTACTAGTTTGGCTATAATTTTACCGATTGCTTTGGTATAAGCTTTTTTTACGTAGAAATTTGGTGCCACACCCAATGCGCCAGCTTGTGAAGCTTGTTTCTTAATACGTATAATCGGTGATATATCATTAGTGTAAGCACGTGCAATATACTCAGCATGGAAAACACGTAACTGTGCGTTATAAAACATATGTGGTTCTAGCAAAAGCACCACATCGGCTTCGCTATCAGCAGCGCATTCATTGATGTTAGTGAAATGGTTTTTTAATGAAGCCATGGCTGCTTGCTCTGCTAGAGGGCCTTGCATCTGCCATACATTCAAATAGGGATGTAGAAGGCGTATAGGGCGTAAATAATGTGCCTTTGCAATATGCACCGCGATTTTTCCCTGTAGTTTGGCGAGCTTGGGTTCTACTGGCTCAGCTTGTACAAGTGCTGTGCAACCAAACACTAAGATTAGCAGGCTGATAATTTGTTTTGACATGATGGCCTTTCTTGAGGATTAATCGATACTGTAAACAATACGAACAATATAGCCCATTCTATCATCGGATACATACAGGGTGCCATCTGGACCAACGATGACATCGACAGGCCGCCCCCAGGCTTTATTGTTCTTGAGCCAGCCTGTCGCAAAATCGACTACACGATTTGGTTTTCCGTGCTTAAACTGAATGCGAACAAGTTTGTACCCGCTTAATTGATCACGATTCCAAGACCCATGTAACGCGACTATTGCATCACCTTTGAATTCAATTGGGAATCGGCTTTTGCTTAAAAAAGTCATGCCAATCGGTGTTGAGTGTGACGCTAGCGTAATGGCTGGCGCGGTAGTTGTCTCACAAAAACCTTCAGCACCTGAAAAGTTTGGGTCCGTTATTATGTCGCCTGGGCTAGTATGGCTTCCCCAACAATGCGGCCAGCCATAATGTGCTCCGGGCGTGATTTGATTAATATGTTCTGGTGGGAGGTCATCATTTACCTGACCATTTTTACGATCAGATCGCATATCAGCGCCATTATTAGTAGCAAACATCTTGTGTGTGACTGGGTGCCAAGCAAAGCCTTGTGAGTTCCTTAAACCGCTTGCCCAAATTGGCGGGAGCGTTGTATGTCTACCAACAACTGCCAATGCTCCAGCAGGCTTTCCCTCTTTGGTATAACGCAAAATAGTCGCACGGGTAGGGTCGCTTTCATTGCAAACGTTACAGCTAGAACCAACGTTAAGGTAAAGATGATTATCTGGCCCGATTTTAATGGTTTTTAGGGTGTGGCCACCAGAGGGGAGATTGCTGATGAATGGACTCGGTGTAGACCACGAACCATTTTCTTTGGTAAGCTTTACAACCCCGCTTTGGTTAGCAATTAGCAATGTACCGTCTAAAAATGCTAAACCATGTGGTGTATTTAAATCTTTTGCGATTAATCGTGGTGCCTCAGCGACGCCATCAAGGTTTTTATCTGTCAGCATCATAAGGTTATTGCTTTTTGCCGAAGTAACAAATAGATTACCTTCTAAGTCAAAGGCCATCATGCGCGGCATGCTATCTAGTTTTGCATAAATATTGGCTTTAAAGCCTGCAGGTAAATTTAGACTGAATTTTTCTGCGGGTTCTGCGGCACATGCTAGCGAAGGCATCATGCTACACATGGCTAAAGTAAAGTGCCATTTTAATTTGTACATTAAACGTTTGAGCATGGAACTTTTTTGCGTAATAAACATGGCGCTTCTACTGAATTAGGTAAGCACATCAGACCAAATATTTATTGCCCAAGCATTCGCATATTTCCCTTCTTGCTCCGACGAACTAGCCGAAACGCCGCCACCTTGTTCGGATGCCATGATCTTTTTACCGGCATCGTAACGATAAACATTGGCAACATGCATCGCACGCTTACCATCAACAAAGCTGTAGCAAGTGTTTGAGAATGCTGGTGCTGGGTCTGGAAAACGTCCATGCATGAGCTCAACAATGGCACTGGCACAGACGCGCGCTTGAGAAGTGGCCATATGCGCTGATTTTGGCAGGCCTGATGCTACACTATCACCGATGACATGTATATTTGGAACACGTTTAGATTCATAACTTAAGAAGTCCACTTCGCACCAAGGGTAATCATGCTCTAATAGATCTGCCATCTTCACTGGCTTTCCTGCTGTTTGTGCTGGGATAATATTCAACACATCTGCTTTTACTTTTTCAAAGTCCGTGATGACGGTCTTGCTGGCTAAGTCGACTTCTATAATTTCGTTATTAGGCCTGTAATCAATAATGCCTTTATAGGCTTTAGCCCATACTTTAGAAAACAATTCTTTTTTCGATGCAATCTCTGGGTTTGCATCGAGCACAATGATTTTGCTTTTGGGTTTGTGTGTTTTGAAATAACTGGCGACTTGGCAAGCCCGTTCGTATGGCCCAGGCGGGCAACGATATGGTGTTTTTGGCACCGCTAATACAAATACGCCACCGTCAGGCATGCCTTCTAATTGTTTTCGTAAGTTAACGGTTTGCCAACCAGCTTTCCATGCATGCGGCACTTGTTCCTGTGCCGATTTAGATTGCAAGTTTGGCAGTGCGTCATAGTTGAAATCAACACCTGGTGCAACGATGAGTCTGTCATAGCTTATGTTGCCGCGCTTCATGGTCACTTTTTTAGCGTCGGCATTAATACCCGTAACCGTATCTTGCACCCAGTTAATATCATAGTTTTTTTGTACTGCATCGTAGCCAAACGTTAAATCATTAATGCTTTTGCTGCCGCCTAATACTAAATTACTGAGGGGGCAGGAAACGAACTGAGATGATTGTTCAATAACGGTGACCGCTATGTTGTTGGCACTCCACATGCGAATATATTTAGCTGCTGTCGTACCTGCATAACCACCGCCAATCACAACAACATGACCAATAGGTGGCTTCTTACCATGTGCGTATGCGTTGCCAGACAGCAATAGGCTTGTTGCACCTACGGTTTTGATAAAGTCGCGGCGATTAAAGTCTAGTTTTATTGATTTAGTCATGGTTCGCTTCCCACGTTTGTGCTACTGGGCTAGGTGTTGAGATGCGCTTTTGTTGTGAAAAGTAATGAGATAATTGCTCAATCTCATTATCTGTTAAGCCTTTTGCATGGTGGTGCATCACCATGCTCGATCGGCTCATGGTTTTAAAAGCATGCATTTGCATCGAGAAGTAAGTAGCATCTAAGCCAGCCAATACAGGGGTAATACTATGGCTGTTACCTTGCGTGCCATGACAAGCTGCGCACGAAGCCGCTAGCGTGCGAGTATGAATTTTTTTTTGTTGATTATTTGCGCCTATTTCAGCAGCATGTGCCGAATAAGAGAGTAAGCAAGCTAATGAAATAGTTGCGATAAAACCAGGCTTCTTAAGAGGTGCAGTAAGCGATGTTAGTTTCATGGCATTTTAACCCTACTTAATTTTTTAAGCCCAAAACACCATTGTAACTATATTTTATGATTTGCGCGTGAGACAAATCACACGGCTGATTAGCAGTACTCGCTCTTGCAGCCGTCGTCTTTCACCCCCAAGCCCATTAAATGCTCAATCATTGCCGTGTTGCTTTCATCACGATAAAATTGGATAAGTGAAAAGTTATTGCGTAATTTAATGTTAACGTCAGCACCATTTTTGGCTAATAAGTCAGTCATTCTCGTGTCACCACTAAATGCGGCTAAATGAAAGGCAGTATGTTGTGCAGTTGGGTGCATGTAGTCGATATCAGCACCTTTTGAAAGTAAGTATTTAACGATATCTAAGTGGTGTGCGTTCGTTGCCATTTGCAATGGGCTCCAACCAAATATCTTTTCATTCACAACAGCTGCATCTGCATTAACATATTTTTTCACCGTTTCAATCTGGCCACCTGTTACGGCATCACGCCAAATAGCTTCTTCATCATCAGTCATTGCAGCCGCGTTAAAAGATAAGCATAAAGCACATGTTAGTAAAGCTGTTTTAATCCATTGCATCTTTTCATTCTCCTGGGTAAATTATTACTGTAAAAATTAACTATCTTACTTTTTTGGTACAAAATACTATCCTACAAATTGCCTTGCATTACGGAACATTCGCATCCAAGGGCCATCTTCTCGCCAGTCATCGGGGTGCCATGAATGTTGTACCGTTCTAAACACCCGTTCTGGATGAGGCATCATAATACTAAAACGCCCATCTGTGGTTGTAAATCCCGTTAAACCTTGTGGTGAGCCATTAGGGTTGAGCGGATAAATTTCAGTCGGTGTTGACGTGTGGTCAATATACCTTGCTGTGGCAAGGTTATTCGCTAACACACTATTGACCGCAGATTTGTCAGAAAAGTCAGTATAACCTTCACCATGTGCCACAGCAATCGGCATGCGACTGCCTGTCATGCCACTGAAAAAGATCGATGGCGACTCTAAAATTTCCACCATGGAGAAGCGTGCTTCAAATTGTTCTGACTTGTTGCGTACAAAATGTGGCCACTGTTCAGTGCCTGGGATGAGGCTATGTAAGTTGCTCATCATTTGGCAACCGTTACAGACACCTAATGCAAATGTGTCTTTGCGGTCAAAGAATGCGCTAAACTCATCGCGTGCCAGTGCATTAAATAAGATGGATTTTGCCCAGCCTTCCCCAGCGCCTAATACATCACCATATGAGAAGCCACCGCAGGCCACAAGGCCTGTAAATTCAGACAATGATACTTTTCCGCTAATCACATCGCTCATGTGTACGTCGACGCTGTTGAAGCCGGCACGGTCAAAAGCGGCTGCCATTTCTGTTTGACCATTGATGCCTTGCTCACGCAAGATCGCCATATTAGGGCGCACACCCGTGTTGATATAAGGTGCGGCAATGTTGTCATTGATATCAAATGATAGCTGCGGTCGTATGCCAGTGTCAGCATCGTCCAGGATACGGTCATACTCTTGTTGCGCGCAATCTGGGTTGTCACGCAGCGTTTGTATGTGATAAGTGGTTTCTGACCACATGCGATGCAAGTCGATTCGACTATCATTAAATGATATGTCACCTTTTTTAATGCTAATTTCGTTTGCATCAGTGACTTGTGCAATGTTGTGGGCGCAGTCATTTAATGCGCTGTTTAATTGGCTTAATACCTCTTCAACATCGCTACTGCATACTTGTATGACAGCGCCCAACTCTTCATTGAATAAAGCACTAGCAAAGTCACCACTTAATGCACTAATGTCAGCTTGCAGACCACAATGACCTGCAAATGCCATTTCAGTTAGTGTAGAGAATAAGCCACCATCGCTGCGATCATGATAAGCTAATAATTTACCATTGCTGTTGAGTGCTTGAACCTGCTCAAAGAATGCTTTTAACTGCGCCGGATTATCGACATCAGGTGCGGTGTTGCCAATTTGACCATAGACTTGTGCGAGCGCAGAACCGCCCATGCGGTTTTTGCCACTGCCTAAGTCAATTAGGATTAACGTAGACTTGCCTAAGTCGGTTCTTAGTTGTGGCGTTAATGTTTTACGCACATCTTTTGTGTTGGCGAATGCGGTGACTACTAGTGAGATGGGTGAGGTCACGGCTTTCTTTTTGCCTTTATCTTCCCACACCGTTTTCATACTCATTGAATCTTTGCCAACAGGAATGCTAATGCCTAGGGCAGGGCATAGCTCTATACCAACGGCTTTGACTGTTGCGAATAACGCAGCATCTTCACCCTCGTGACCTGCTGGCGCCATCCAGTTAGCCGAGAGCTTTAAGTTGCCAATCTCACTAATCAAGCTTGCAGAAATATTGGTAATCGACTCACCAATGGCCATGCGGCCAGAAGCAGGTGCGTCAATTAATGCTAATGGTGCACGCTCGCCGATGGCAAAGGCTTCACCTTCGTTGGTTTCAAAGCCAGCACAAGTCACGGCCACGTCAGCCACTGGTACTTGCCATGGACCAACCATTTGATCGCGTGCGATTAAGCCCGTGACAGAACGGTCGCCAATAGTGATGAGGAACGTTTTATCCGCAACGCCAGGTAAATGCAATACACGATCAACTGCTTCTTTGATATCTAGCTTGCTAGTATCAAATGCAGTGAGCTGCTTGCTAACGCTTTGCACATCGCGCGTCATTTTTGGTGGTTTGCCTAGCAGAACACTCAAGTCCATGTCGACTGGTTTGTTATCAAAATGCATATCTTCTACGGCTAAGTGGCGTTCTTCTGTTGCTACACCGACCACTGCGAAAGGGCAGCGCTCACGTTCGCAAAGTGATTCAAATAGCGGTAAATTTTTTTGCTCCACGGCTAGGACATAACGCTCTTGCGCTTCGTTGCTCCATAACTCAAGCGGGCTCATACCAGGTTCTTCGTTATTTACATTGCGCAATTGGAAAATAGCGCCGACTTCTGCATCATTGACGAGCTCTGGAAAAGCATTAGAAATACCGCCAGCACCTACATCATGAATGCTTGCAATTGGGTTGTCGTAACCCATTTGCCAGCAACGGTCAATGACTTCTTGTGCACGACGTTGCAACTCTGGGTTGCCGCGTTGGACAGAATCAAAGTCTAGATTCTCCGTATTCACGCCAGCATCCATGCTCGATGCAGCACTACCGCCTAAACCAATTAACATGGCTGGGCCGCCAAGCTGAATCAGTGCGGCGCCATCAGGAATCTTACCTTTAAATGAGTGGTCATCGGCAATGTTGCCGACGCCGCCTGCCAACATAATCGGCTTATGATAGCCGCGTACTTCAGGGTTGCCTTTGCTATCTTTTGTGGTTAATTCAAATGTACGGAAGTAACCTGCAATGTTTGGGCGACCAAACTCATTATTATAAGCAGCACCACCTAGTGGTGCTTCCAGCATGATCTGTAATGGGTCAGCAATGCGACTTGGTTTGCCGTAAGGTGTTTCCCATGGCTGGCTAAGGCCAGGTAGATTTAAGTTGGAGACCGAAAAGCCAGTTAAGCCAGCTTTAGGCTTAGAGCCAATACCAGTCGCACCCTCATCACGGATTTCACCACCAGCGCCTGTTGCAGCGCCTGCGAAAGGTGAAATGGCTGTTGGATGGTTATGCGTTTCTACTTTCATCAAGTAGTTCATCTCACCCTCTACAGAGCTGTAAACATTGTCTGCGGTCGGGTAGAAGCGCTTGGTTTTTTGGCCAGCGACGATAGAAGAGTTGTCAGAGTAAGCAACCACGGTATGGCCAGGGTTTAAGCGGTGTGTATTGCGAATCATGCCAAACAATGAAATTTCTTGTTGCTCACCATCAATCACCCAATCGGCATTAAATATCTTATGACGGCAATGCTCGGAATTGGCTTGGGCAAACATCATCAACTCAACGTCTGTCGGGTTGCGGTCCATTTTGATGTAGTTTTCAACTAAGTAGTCGACTTCGTCAGGTGAAAGGGCTAAGCCCATGTTGTTATTGGCCACTTCAAGTGCAGTCTTTCCACCACCTAAAATATCAATGCTGTTTAGGGGTTTAGGATCTGAGTGGTGGTATAGCTGCTCTGCACTCTGCAAATCATTGATGACTGTTTCTGTCATGCGGTCTTGTATGGCTGCAATAAACGTGGTGCGTTCTTGCTGGCTCAAGGCCTTGCCATCATTCGTCGTTACATAATAAGCAACACCACGTTCTAAACGTAATAGACTGTCTAAGCCACAATTGTTGGCAATGTCAGTTGCACGTGATGCCCAAGGTGAAATCGTACCAATACGTGGAATCACCAAAAACAACTCGCCGACTGGGGGCTCTGTCTGGTTGCTTGGGCCATAGGTGAGAATTTGCGCTAGCGTTTTTTGCTTGTTAGCGTTTATCGATTCTTGGCTGAATGCAAAATGCATAAACTCAGCATAAACATGTTGAATGCTAGGGGCTGAAGTTTTTAGCGTAGCACTTAGCTTGTCCAAACGGAATTGAGAAAGGGCAGCGCTGCCGCGAAGGCTTAAAAAACAGGCTTGATTTGACATGAATGCAGTGTGTTTTAATTGAAAACTAAAACCGTTATTTTATCAGAAAGCATGCTTAATATCAGGAACTGGCATTAATAAAGGACTAAAGTCCTAATGCACGTGCGCCTTGATAAAATACAAAGCTGATGAGCCATGCCAATGCTAGCGACCAAACGATGGATAGCCACATAAAGCCGCTGCTTTTGGATTCGTTCTTGAGTGTGGCAATCGTCGATAGGCAAGGCGTGTAAATGAGACAGAACAACATAAAGCTCATGCCTTGCACCCAGTCTAAGTTTGTTGCCATTTGTGTTACTAACGCATCGCCTTGTAAGCCATAGATTACAGCCAGTGAACCAATAACAATTTCTTTCGCTACGAAACCAAAGATTAGTGCGATGGCGAGTGTGGTATCAATACCAATAGGGTCTAGCATGGGCGCGAAGAACGAGCCGATGAGACCTGCATAAGTGCCTTCACTCGCGACGGGCACATTGCTTGGGAAATTAGTGAGCAGCCACACCATGACCACCCCAAAGATAATGAATTTAGAAGCGCGGCTTAAGAAGTGCTTCACTTCTTGCCAGCCACGTAGCCAAATTTGGCGAGCAGTTGGGAAGCGATAAGGAGGCAACTCTAAAATAAATGGTTCGTTATTTTTAAAGCGACCTTGAAATAAAATTGCAGTTAAAAAGATGGTGAATAAACTCATCATATAAAGTGAAAACATAACCCAAGCCGCTTGGTTGGGCTCAAAGAGTACGGCAATCAAAAAGATGAATATTTGTAAGCGAGCAGAGCATAAAGAAAGCGGTATGGTGAGCATGGTGAGTAAACGCATGCCTTTTGAGCGCATGACACGTGTACCCATTAAAGCTGGGACATTGCAGCCAAAGCCCATGAGCACCATGACAAAGCCGCGGCCATCTAAGCCGAGCTTTGCCATGAAAGCATCCATGAGAAAAGCGGCGCGAGATAGATAGCCGCTGTCTTCGACCATGCTCATGACTAAGAAGAATAAGACGATAATCGGTACAAAAGCAGCGACTGTGCTGACGCCGTTATAAATACCATCAAGAAGCAACCCATTCAACCAATTAGGTGCAGGTGATAAGAGTGGTTCAAGTAGATTCGTGCGTGTGATGCCAAGCAACCATGCCATTGCATCTTGCAGTGGTGCGCCGATGCTAAAGATCAATTGGAACAATAGAAGCATCGCCAAGATGAAAATTGGCAAGCCTAACCAAGGGTGCAGTAAGACTTTGTCGATATTGTCGGTGATTTCATTGTTTAATGTCGTCGGTATTTGTACGGATCTTTCGATAATGGCTTGCATCTCTGCATCGATTTGATTATCCGCTTCTAAACGTTTTGCAATGTGAGTAGCGCTCACTTTTTCAGCCTGCTGGTCAATTACCTCTGCTGATTTTTTTAGTAAAGCAGGGTAGCCATCACCATATTTTGCACTAAGCTTTAATACTGGCAGGTTGATTTCTTCAGCCATTCTCACTATATCAATGGTGATGCCAGCACGCTTTGCCTCATCTTGCATATTAAGGACGAGTACAGCGGGCAAGCCTAGACTACGAATTTGTAATGCTAGCGATAATTGGCGGTCTATTTGCGTTGAGTTAAGTACGATAAGGGCTAGATTAACTGCATTATTGCTTAAGAAGTGGCGGACGACTTGCTCATCATCTGAGAAGCCATGTAAATCATACAAGCCAGGCAAATCAATCAGCTCAGCTATATGACCGCCGACTAAGACTTTTGCACTCATTAAGTCAACGGTAATTCCAGGCCAATTCCCGACTCTAGCCGATGCGCCAGATAAACGGTTGAATAGGGTGGATTTGCCTGTATTAGGCATGCCTAGTAGAGCGATTCTTTTCATAGTGATAGCATGCCTATACTATTGGTGCGCGATGAATGACACACTAATGTGTAATTTGAATGAGTTTTGCTTCCGATTCACGTAGGATAATATCCGTTGAACCGACTCTGACATGTAAAGGACCATTGAAGCTGGCTTTTCGCATAACCTTGATTTTCTTACCTACACGGAAGCCTAGTGCTATCAAGCGCTGATAGAGAGATTGCTCTGCTGTTGCAGTATTAATGCCGTTGATAATAGCAAAGTCACCAGACTTTAAGTTGTATAGCAGGCTCATATATGGATGGGTTGATGCGAATAAGAATAATTCTTATTATTACATAGAAGACTCAATAATGTCTATCCATAAACTACAAAAAAGGCTTACAAATGCAAGCCTTTTTAAACGATAGCAAATGAACTAGTTGTCAGGCGCCACAATTTCAGCTTTTTCTTTCAAATCCAACATCATCTTTTGAAGCTTGCGTTGTTGTATCGTACGTTTCAAACCTGCTTTTGCTTTTGCATAAGCGGGTACTTTAGTTGTGCGGCTGTCATTTAATTTAATGATATGCCATCCGAGTTTTGTTTGTACTGGTGCAGCTACTGTAGCCCCTTTTTTAAGTGCTGACACAGCACCGCTAAATGGTTTCGGCGTGGTGGCTAGCGGGAACCAGCCTAAGTCCCCACCTCTAACTTTTGAGCCTGGGTCTATTGACTTCTCTTTTGCAAGTTTTGCAAAATTACCACCTTTATTTAATTTCGCTAACACAGCTTTTGCTTCAGCTTCTGTTTTGACTAGAATGTGCTGCGCTTTGTATTCTTTGCTACCCAGTTCTTTTTTATATTGTTCGTAAGCTGCTTTCGTATCCGCATCTAAAACTGGATGTTTATCCATGAAGTCAGCAAAAAAGGCATTTACCACTATTTTTCGTCTTGCAATTTCTGTAGCAGTATTAATGTCTTCTTTTTTATCAAGCCCTTTTTTAACAGCGGCTTGATACGCTAATTCGGAGCCAATCAATTCATTGAGAACTGTTGCTTTTAAGTTAGCGCCTTTTTGTCCGCGTGCTTTAGCAGATTTCATGATGAAGTCTACCCATGATTGTTTAATTGGTTTTCCGTTAACTGTTGCAGTGTCTGCAGCATGCGCTACTGGTGCCAATACAATGGCAGTAAGGGCTGCGATTGTGATTAATAGTTTGTTTATTTCCATGAGCTTCCTTAAATAATTTAGAATATTACTATAGTTAGTTTGGGTCATTTGGCGAAATTGCAACTATGGTTATAGCATGAATCTGTTGCGGAATTAAATCATTAAGTGCTTGGTATATTAAACGATGCCGTATTATCTGTGATTTGTTCGAAAAATGAGAGCTGGCTATTTTGATATTGAAGTGACCGCCACCATTGTTACCTTTGTGGCCCGCGTGTGCAGCGCTGTTATCTTCAATTTCCAAACTGATTGGATTTAGCACCTTGAGTCGATCTTTGATGGTATCAGTTAAATTCATCATGCCTAGGGTAGTGTTTTACGAAAAGGTTTCACAACAACGTTACTATAAACGCCAGTGTTGACATACGGATCTGCATTTGCCCAGGCTTTAGCTTCGTCTAAGCTGCTGAATTCCGCGACGATTAAACTGCCAGAAAAGCCTGCAGGCCCAGGGTCGTTGCTATCAATCGCAGGGAATGGCCCTGCCAGTATTAATCGACCTATATCTTGTAATGCTGTTAGTCTGGCTAAGTGTTCTGGTCGTGCTTGCATCCGTTTTTCAAGGCTATTCGGTATATCCTCCGCCATAATGCTATACCACATGATTATTCCTTTTTCTTTTCAGTTGTCTCTGCTTCAGGCTGCTCTATTAAATAATCTTTCAGCATGAAGGTTTGCGCCATCATGAAAATAAACATCATAGAGGTAACTCCAAATAACTTAAAGTTAACCCAGGTATCTTCATCATAGTTTTTGAACACATAGATATTAAGAAAGCCGAGCGCGATTAGAAATACAATCCAAACTAGGTTGAGTTTATTCCAAACAGTTTCTGGAGGATTCAGCATTTTACCCATCATTTGTCGAATCAAATTTTTCTTTAAAAACACATTTGAAATGAATAGTGCACCAGCAAATAGCCAGTACAGCACGGTTGGCTTCCACATAATAAAGGTCTTGTCATGGAGCAGCAAGGTAATACCGCCCAATATTGAAATCACAAGGCCGTTCATCATCAGTATTTTTTCTACTTTGCCATGACGCACCTTGCTGTAGATAATCATTGCAATCGTAGCGCCAATAGCCGTAGCCGTTGCGATAAAAATATCTGATAGCTTGAAAGCAACAAAAAACAAGATAACGGGGAATAAATCAAAAAATACTTTCATGCTTACTTTCTCTTTTTTGTTTCTTAGGCAATAACTTTTTAGTTGTTTGTGCCATACAAGTTAATGGGTTGATTTTATCGTGGATTTTGAGCCAAAGGTTACTTCAGCGTTGTTTCGCCCAAGTAATCATCATATTTTGTTATAAAATAGGCAACATACACTTTTGTTAAGCGCTTGCTCCATGTCCGCAATAATCGATTTACATTGCCATTCTACCATTTCTGATGGGATGTACTCACCAGAGGAGTTGGTTGCCTATGCGCACCAGCAAGGCGTGAAAGTGATGGCGTTAACCGACCATGATGATATGGGCGGCTTACATATTGCGCGTAAAGCAGCTGAGCAGCATGGCATGCAATTTATTAATGGTGTTGAGATTTCTGTGACTTGGAAAAATCGCACCTTACATATCGTTGGCTTAAAAGTAGACCCTGAGTTTGCACCATTAAAAAACAAATTAGCAACTGTGCGGCAAAGCCGTTTGGCTCGCGCAGAGGTGATTGCTAAAGGTCTAGAAGAGGCGGGGATAGCAGGTTGTCTTGAAGGTGCGAAAGCGATTGCTGGTACAGGCATTGTGACGCGGAGTCACTTTGCTCGTTATTTGGTCCAAGCTGGGTATGTTAAAGATATTAAAACGGTCTTTAAAAAATATATGGTAAAAGGCAAACCAGGCTTTGTTAATCATGTGTGGATGTCTTTAGAAGAAGCGATTACCTTAATCAAAGGCAGTGGTGGTATAGCGGTGATCGCACACCCAGGTCGGTATGATCTGGGTAGAACCAATCTGTACTTGCTCATGCATGAATTTAGAATGCTTGGTGGCGAAGCCATTGAGGTGGTGACTGGCAGTCACCACCCGCCGCAATATCAACAATTTGCGACAATCGCTCACCGGTTTAGTTTGAAAGCTTCATTAGGGTCTGATTTTCATGGTCCAGGCATGTCTTTTATGCCAATGGGGCGTATTCAAGATTTACCAATAAACTGTGTACCAGTGTGGCAAGGCTGGGAAGAGGCAAAAGAGCTTAATTAAGCGCGAAACTTAACATCATGGCTCAATATTTTGTGATTAATTCAGATAGCCCGCAAACAAGGTTAATTAAGCATACAGTTGAAATTTTACAGGCGGGCGGCATCATTGCCTACCCGACTGATTCTAGTTATGCGCTAGGTTGCATGTTAGGAAATAGGAGTGCACAAGATCGCATTCGTCAAATTCGTCAAGTAAGTGATAAGCAGTTATTTACCTTGGTGTGTCGCAACCTTAGTGAGTTAGCTAGCTATGCTAAAGTTGATAATAGTCAGTTTCGTTTATTGAAAGCCAATACACCTGGCGCCTATTCTTTTATATTGAATGCAACTAGAGAGGTCCCCCGACGTTTACAACACCCTAGGCGCAGCACAGTAGGTGTTCGAGTGCCTGACCATCATGTGGTGCAAGCTATTTTAGATGAGCTGGGCGAGCCAATGTTGAGCATGACCTTAGAGATTGCTGGTGATGAAGAACCAATGAGCGTGGCTTGGGACATTCGGGAGAGATTAGAGCATCAGTTAGATTTGGTGATAGACTCTGACATTTCCAATGTCGGCTTTACGACTGTGATTGATTTAACAGACAAAACGCCACAACTCATTAGAGAAGGCGTTGCAGATGTGTCGCCTTTCGGACTATAAATAGAAGACATAAATAATGGAACTGACGTTAATACAAAAAATTGCTGTATCTGCACTCCCGATTGTTTTTGCCATTACCGTTCACGAGGCGGCACATGGCTACGCAGCTAAGTACTTTGGGGACTTAACAGCGGAAAAATTGGGCCGCATTACGCTTAACCCGATTAAGCATATCGATCCAATTGGGACTATTTTATTACCTGCATTGACCTTGATGCTTGGCGGTATATTGTTTGGCTGGGCGAAGCCTGTTCCAGTTAACTTTGCTAATTTACGTAATCCTAAAAAAGACATGCTATGGGTAGCTGCTGCTGGCCCCGCAGCTAACTTTTTGATGGCTATTTTTTGGACGCTAGTGCTGAATTATTCCAGTAGCTTATTAGGCAGTGCTGGGTTCTTTTTTCTTGAAATGAGTAGGGTTGGCATCATGATTAACTTGGTGCTCATGGTGCTGAATTTATTGCCATTACCTCCGCTTGATGGCGGCCGTATTGCTGTTAGTTTATTGCCAATGAATCTGGCCGTTATGCTCTCCCAGTTAGAGCGCTATGGATTCATTATTTTGATTGCATTAATGTTTACAGGTATTTTAGGCAAAATAATTTCGCCTACCATTGGATTTTTCGCACAATTAATTTCAAGCATCTTTGCTTAATCATTTTGTATAATAACGTTATCTTTATACACACTTAAACACTAGGCTACTATATGGCGGTTGAACGCGTTTTATCGGGCATGCGCCCAACAGGCAATTTACATCTTGGACATTATAATGGCGTCCTCAAAAATTGGTTACGTTTGCAACATGAGCATGAATGCTTCTTCTTTGTTGCGGATTGGCATGCATTAACCACGCATTACGACACGCCTGAAATTATCAAAGAAAGCGTGTGGGAGATGGTCATTGATTGGTTGGCTGCCGGCGTTGACCCTGCAAGTGCAACTGTCTTTATTCAGTCAAAAGTACCTGAACATGCAGAGTTACATACTTTACTTTCGATGATTACGCCGCTGAGCTGGTTGGAGCGCGTGCCAACCTATAAAGATCAGCAGGAAAAATTATCCGGCAAGGATTTGGCAACTTATGGTTTCTTAGGTTACCCTTTGCTGCAAAGTGCGGATATCTTGATGTACAAAGCTACGCAAGTGCCAGTTGGTGAAGACCAAATTCCTCATATTGAGTTGACGCGAGAAATAGCGCGCCGCTTTAACCATGTCTATGGTAAAGAGGCTGGTTTTGAAGGCAAAGCCAAAGACGCCATCAAAAAGCTAGGAAAAAAACGCGCTAAATTATATACAGAAATGCGTAACGCTTTCCAAGAAGGTGGCGATGAAGAAGCGCTAGAGTCAGCACGCGCCATGCTAATTGAGCAACAGAATCTGAGCATGGGCGATAAAGAGCGTTTACTTGGTTATCTTGAGGGTGGCGGCAAAATTATCTTGTTAGAACCTGAGTATAGGTTAACACCAGCATCTAAAATGCCAGGCTTGGACGGGCAAAAAATGTCTAAGTCTTATAGCAACACTATATCATTACGTGAATCACCAGATAACGTGACGAAGAAAATTAGAACCATGCCGACAGACCCAGCACGTGTGCGTCGCACTGATCCGGGTGACCCAGCGAATTGTCCAGTATGGCAATTGCATAAAATTTACTCTGATGATAGCGTGCAAGAGTGGGTGCAAACCGGCTGCAAATCAGGTGGTATTGGGTGTATCGAATGTAAGCAGCCAGTGATTGATGGTGTACTGAAGGAGCTTGGGCCGATGCAAGAGCGTGCAGCACAATATACGGAAGATCCTTCATTGATCAAAAATATCGTGGCTGAAGGCAACGAGAAAGCACGTAAAGTGGCGCGTGAGACCATGCGTGATGTGCGTGATGCAATGGGGTTAGATTACAGCTAGTTAATGCGGTTGTTAATTAAATATCTGTTATGTAAATTTAGCATATTTAGTGTTTTATCTTTACATTAAGTGCTATATGATGTGGCTATAGCAACGGTGATGTTTTGAAGGGCTCATTTGTTATTAACCACATCAGATATCAAAATTAATGGCGAGTCTCTCACCGAGCTACCGCAAGATTTATATATCCCGCCTGATGCCTTAGAAGTCTATTTGGAGTCTTTTGAAGGCCCTTTAGACTTATTACTTTACCTTATCCGCAAGAGTAATCTCGATATTTTAGATATTCCCATGTCAGACCTGACTGTGCAATATGTGGGCTATGTTGAAAAAATGAAGGCGATTAAATTAGAGCTGGCGGCAGATTATTTGTTGATGTCAGCTATGATGGTTGAGATTAAGTCTCGTATGTTGTTGCCGAAAGCACCTGAAGTCGAAGAGGAAGATGATCCTCGTGCTGAGCTGGTTAGACGCCTGGTGGAATATGAGGCGATTAAGTTAGCGGCGAAGAGTTTAGATGAGATGTCTAAAGTGGGTGAGGGCTTTCAAACTGCCCATGCTTACTATCAACATATTGCCGATATTCAACCGCCTGAGGTTGATGTTGATGCATTGGTTGATGCTTGGAAGAATGTAGTTGAACGTGCGAAGTTAAATTCGAATCATCAAATTGGTCGAGAAGAGCTTTCTGTACGTGAACACATGAGTTTGGTATTACGTCGTTTACAAGCTGAGGGTATGTGCGAGTTTTCGACATTGTTTGATTTTGAAACGGGTGGGCTGCCTAAGCTGGTCGTTAATTTTCTAGCGATTCTAGAGTTGGCCAAAGAAGGCTTGATTAATATCACCCAGCGAGCCGAATTCCCAACGATTTATTTGCAAGCGAGCCATGCCAAATGAGAGAGCCTGAAAACGCCACGGAAATGAAAAACATCCTAGAAGCGGCTTTGCTCACAGCAGGCCAGCCACTCAGTTTGGATGATATGCTTAAGTTGTTTGCTGGGCGGGTGGGGCGCGCAACGTTAAGGATGCTGCTAGATGAACTCAGGCAAGAGTGGAGGGGCAGAGCCTTAGATTTAATGCAAGTGGCGACAGGTTATCGCTTTCAAGCTAAACCAGAACTCAGCGCTTTTATTGCGAGACTAAACCCAGAGCGCCAACCTCGATACTCACGTGCCGTGATGGAAACGCTTGCAATTATTGCGTACCGTCAGCCAGTCACGCGTGGAGACATCGAGAAAATTCGTGGTGTGTCGGTCAACCCGAATGTAATGCGTCAACTGGTAGAGCGTGATTGGGTAGATGTGGTCGGGCAGCGAGAAGTGCCAGGCAGGCCTTCATTATATGCAACGACTAAACATTTTTTAGATGACCTGAATTTATGCTCACTTGCAGAGTTGCCACCATTTGAAGATTTCTCACAAAGTGAGATTCCATTAGATAGTTAGTACGCTCCTTAGATCTGCTTTTAGACCTAAGGGTATAATCTTTAGTCGGAATAGAGTTGTTGCTGTAAAATCACACACTTATCGATTATAAGTAGCTTCCATGGCCAGACCGTTTAAAAAACCACAAGATAAACCAGCCCCACGTAGACCAGCGTCTACAGAGGGTGATAAAGCAGCGCCAGAACAAACGCAACGTTTACATAAGCTATTAGCGATGGCAGGCATGGGTTCGCGCCGTGATATGGAAAAGCTGATTGAAAGTGGCCGTGTATTGGTTAATGGTGAAGTGGCGCTACTTGGTATTGGCGTAACTAAGTATGACGAGGTGAGAGTGGATAATCGCCCAGTGCGGCTCTCCTTCACCCCTGAGTTACCACAAGTCTTAATCTACCATAAACCTGATGATGAAATTGTCAGCGCTTCTGACCCAGAAGGTCGTGCCAGTGTGTTCGATAAGCTGCCAAAAATCAAAGATGCTAAATGGATTGCTATTGGCCGCTTGGATATGAATACGTCTGGTTTATTGATCTTTACGACATCTGGAGAGCTAGCCAACCGGTTTATGCACCCACGTTATGAAGTGGAACGTGAATATGCGGTACGTGTATTTGGTGAGTTGACTGATGAGCAAATTGAGATGTTAACGCAAGGCATTGAGTTGGAAGATGGCCCTGCAGCTTTTGATGTTATTACAGCACAAGGTGGCGAAGGCTCTAATCATTGGTATCAAGTGATTTTGCGTGAGGGCCGTAATCGCGAGGTGCGTCGTTTATTTGAAGCCTTTCAAATGCCAGTCAGTCGGTTAATGCGTGTGCGCTTTGGCCCAGTCACGTTACCATCACGTGTGAAACGTGGTGGCATGCTGAAGCTAGAAGCAAAGCAAGTCATTGGCTTGATGGAGTGGGCTAGCTTAGAGGTGCCAAAAGCACCACCAAGACAGCTTAATCAGCGCGAGAAAGATAAAGCAACGACGGTATTTACACCAAAATCGCGTAAGCGCCGAGGTGGAGTGCTAGAGCATCCGCCGCAAGAAAGAACAGCTGATGGGAAGCCTGTTGCAAAGAGAAAGCCAAAAACATCGACTACGCCGAAAAGAAAGCCGCCTAAAAACAGACGGATTAGAAGTTAGGTGTTGTTTTGTTTGACATTAAACTGCTGACTTAAATTGCCAGCAGTTGCGCTTTGGTCAGCAAGAACACGAACTGATCACCAGCGCTGGTATCTAACCAAACAAAGGGCACTAATGGGTAAGCTTCCAGCAGGACATCTCTGTTGTGACCAATCTCTACAATCAGCACACCTTCATCAGTTAGATAGTTGGCAGCTTCACGCAAGATGGTGTGCGTATGGTCAAGGCCATTAGTCCCGCTGCCTAACGCTAGTTGTGGTTCGTTACGGTATTCAGCCGGTAGTGCAGCCATGCTAGGCGCATCGACATAAGGTGGGTTGCTAATCAGCACATCGTAGGTTTTACCTGCTAATGCAGTAAACATATCTGACTGTATAGCTGTGACTTGCTCTTCTAGGCCGTAGTTGGCGATATTGATATTGCTGACATCGATCGCATCAGGTGATATATCAATGATATCAACAGCTGCATTTGGAAAGGCATGCGCTAGTAATATCCCTAAACACCCGCTACCTGTACAAAGATCAGCCGCATTCTCAATCATTTCTTGAAATTCAATCCAAGGCGTGAGGCTATCATCAAGCAGTAATTCAGCGATAAAAGAACGTGGCACAAGCACACGTTCATCAACATAAAACTTATAGTCATGTAGCCATGCCTCTTTGACTAAGTAAGCGGTTGGTGTGTGTTTGGTGACACGCTGTTCAATTAAATTAGCAAGGTGTGTACGCTCAACTGATGTAATGTTTGCATTCAGAAAGTTCTCTAGCGTATCCATTGGTAAATGCAAACCGCTCATTACAAGCCAAATGGCTTCATCATAGCTGTTATCAGCACCATGGCCATAAAAGATGTCTGAGGCTTCGAATTGGCTTACGGCGTAGCGAATCCAATCACGGATGGTTAAGAGCTCTATTGGCAGTGTATTTGCCATGCTATGCGCCTTTACCTAATAGAATTTTCATTGTTTTCTTATAGGTCTCTTTTAGTGGCTCAATACAGTCGATACCGACGCACTCATTAAGCTTATGGATTGTCTTATTCAGCGGGCCAAATTCAACCACTTCTTTACTAATGTCAGTAATAAACCGGCCATCCGATGTGCCGCCCGTAGTGGATAGTTCTGGCGTGACATTGTAACAATGCTTAATCGCGGCTGTAATCGCGCTAGAAAGCGCACCTTCAGGCGTAATATAGCTTTGGTTGTGCTCCCACTTGATGTCGTACTCTAATTCGTGCTCATCTAGAATGGAGAGTACGCGCGATTTTAGGTTGGCTTCGGTACTCCCTTCGCCATTATATTCAGGGCAGTAGCGGAAGTTGAAGATAATCTCAACCTCCCCCGGCACCACATTGGTTGCACCCGTGCCACCATTGATATTACTAATCTGCCAGCTGGTTGGTGGGAAGTAAGGGTTTCCTTCATCCCATACAGTTTCCACCATGTCTTTAATGGCAGGGGAGGCGAGGTGGATAGGGTTTTTGACCAAGTGCGGATAGGCAATATGGCCTTGAATCCCTTTGACTGTTAAATAGCAGCCCAGTGAGCCGCGACGGCCGTTTTTAATCATGTCGCCAACGATTTTGTTTGAGGTTGGTTCACCAACGATGCAATAATCAATCAGTTCGCCACGTGCTTTGAGTGTTTCAACAACTTTAACCGTTCCATGCGTTGCAGCAGCTTCTTCATCTGCGGTAATCAATAAGCCGATAGAGCCATTGTGATCTGGATTTTCTGCGACAAACTCTTCTATGCTGGTGATAAAAGCAGCAAGTGAGGTTTTCATGTCGGCTGCCCCACGGGCGTATAACATGCCGTCTTTAATCGTTGGTTCAAATGGAGGTGTGTGCCACTGGTCTAGCGGACCTGTTGGCACCACATCCGTATGGCCAGCAAACACGAGTAGTGGACCGTCTGTACCACGGCGAGCAAAGAAATTATCGACATCACCAAAGCGCATACGCTCGATTTTAAAACCGAGCGGTTCTAGACGTGAAATCATCAGGTCTTGGCAACCTTTGTCTTCTGGGGTCACTGAGTCGCGAGCAAGTAGGTCTAAGGTTAGGTCTAAGGTCTTATTTGAAGTGCTGCTCATGAGAGTAGTTCCTGATAAATATCTTCTTTAAAACCTAGGCTTAACACTTCGCCATCTTTTTCTAAAATAGGACGTTTAATCACGGATGTTTTTTTCATCATCAATGCACAAGCGCTATCGTTATCCGTAACGTTAGCTTTGTCTCCATCACTGAGTTTACGCCAAGTCATGCCTGCACGGTTAACGAGCGTCTCCCACGGTTGCTGTGTAAGCCAGTTGTTAACCGAAATTTGATCAATACCCAACTTTTTAAAATCATGAAAAGTATATTTGATGTTGTTTTCATCAAGCCAAACGCGGGCTTTTTTGACGGTGTTACAATTGGAGATGCCGTAGAGTTTCATGTGCTTGTTTATGGTCGTTAAGTAATTGATAGTCATTTTAACAGCTAGCAACGGGGTGTGGCGTTGTTGTCTGGTTTACTTTTTTTTGATTCTTGGAATGGCGGCTCGAAATCAATTTGTAATTTTTTGTATAACACCAGTCAGTTATATTATTTTGACTTATTGGGTGAAATAGCAACCCTGCATAAAGTCGCAACCGAGTTTAATAATTGTATCCTGTTGCGCTTTATCTTCAACGCCTCAGCCGTCACTTGGAAGCCAAGCTCGTGCGTGAGTTTGAAAACGGCAAGCACAAGTAGCACTTGCCGTTTATAAAGATTGCAAACTAAATGCCGCGTAACAACTCGTTGATGCCGACTTTACTTAGTGTTTTTGCATCCACTTTCTTCACGATAACTGCACAGTAAAGGCTATAGCTGCCATCTTTTGAAGGAAGGTTGCCAGAAACGACCACTGAACCAGCTGGGATACGGCCATAAGTAACTTCGCCTGTTTCGCGATCATAAATTTTAGTTGATTGACCAATGTAAACGCCCATTGAAATCACGCTGTTATCTTCAACTACAACGCCCTCAACCACTTCTGAACGCGCGCCGATAAAGCAGTTATCACCGATAATGGTTGGGCCAGCTTGTAATGGCTCTAATACACCACCAATACCAACACCACCAGATAAATGCACGTTTTTACCAATTTGCGCACATGAACCAACGGTTGCCCAAGTGTCTACCATAGTGCCTTCACCAACGTAAGCGCCGATGTTGACGTATGAAGGCATGAGAACTGCATTTTTGCCCACAAACGAACCGCGACGTGCAACAGCGTTAGGTACTACGCGGAAGCCACCATCTTTGAAATCTTGCTCAGAGTAGTTAGCAAATTTGGTTGGTACTTTGTCGAAGTATTTAGCAACACCGTCATCTAGCAACACGTTGTCTTCTAGGCGGAAAGATAACAATACTGCCATTTTCAACCACTGATGTACTTCCCAGTTTTGCGTATGACCAATGCGAGAAGCAACACGTAGTGTGCCTGAATCCAGATCGGCTAGTACGCTTTCAACGGTAGATTTAACTTCAGCAGTTGCGTTAGATGGGTTGATATTAGCGCGGCTTTCAAAAGCGGCTTCAATAATACTCTGGCGTGGGTCCATAAGAATTTCCAAATAAATAAGATAGTTGTAATAACAAAGGCGTTATTTTAACGCAAACCGCGCCTCTGCTACAAAGCATTAAAAAAACACGCATATCGGGTGTGCGCGTTTAAAGTATAAAGTAATGCTGTTTGCTATTTACGCGCACCCCGCACCCAGCTCGGGCTGGCAATTCCATTCTGAAGCGGTCTGATTCGCGCTCTTGCTCACGACCTTTAGGTGGCGAGAAAAGCAGTTTACTACCTAAGTCAGCACTCTGTATAGCAACGTTACCAAGCGAACTACCAACAAAAGTGACTAAGATTTTTTCGTCACATTTGCTTGCACTTCACCATGATGTAGTTGAATGTACAGTGCATGTCCGATATCGGTTTGCTTACTGTCGGTCAGTGGCCTGCCATTGTGAGAAACAATTGCATAACCCCTAGAAAGCACAGCCTCCGGACTCAACTGCTCTACACTGCTTTTTAATTGGTTTAATTGTTGTTGGTGTTTGTTTAACACTTGTTGTGTTGCATAGTCTAGGCGGTTTTGTAATTGCTTCACATTGTCTATTTGATTTTTTAACTTTTGCACGGGTGAGATAAGGCGTTGCGCTAAAAAGTCTAACCGTTGTGATTGTTGGTTCAGGTTCAATATAACTTGGCGATTTAATTGCTGAGCAACATTGTTAAGTTTTTGTTTTAAATGACTCATGTCTTGGCAGGCTAATTCTGCGGCAGCCGTTGGTGTTGCTGCGCGACTGTCGGCAACAAAATCACAAATCGTAAAGTCTGTCTCATGACCAACACCACTGATGGTTGGAATGCTACAGTTGGCAATTGCAAGCGCAACAAGCTCTTCATTAAACTGCCATAAGTCCTCTATGCTACCGCCACCACGACAAATAATTAGCGTATCGACTTCTTGTCGCTCATTGGCTTTGTTTATGGCTTTAGCGATGGTTGTTGCGGCTCCTCTGCCTTGTACGGAGCTTGGGTAGATGATGACATTTGTGTTCGGGTTACGACGGTTAAGCGTGGTGAGTACATCACGTAAAGCAGCAGCATCAGGTGAGGTGACAATGCCTATTGTTTTTGCATACGCTGGGATGGCTTGTTTACGTGCGGTCTCAAATAATCCTTCTTGCTGCAATTGTCGCTTTAATTGCTCAAACTTTTCAAACAAGTCACCGAGTCCTGCTTTCCTGATCGACTCTATTGTGAGTTGAAAATCACCACGCGCTTCGTAGAGTGTGACGGTTGCACGTGCTTCAATTTTATCGCCTTCACGCGGCGTGAAGTCGGTATAGCTATTGCGTCCTTTAAACATCACACATCGCACCTGCGCACTGGCATCCTTTAGTGAGAAATACCAATGGCCACTGGCGGCGCGAGTGAAGTTAGAAACCTCACCTGAGACCCAGTTTAGAGGGAAGCTCGCTTGCAATACATCACGGGCTAGGCGATTTAATTCGCTAACCGAAAGGACTTTTTGTGGGGTTTTTTGAGTGCTAAAGCTGTCATAATCTGCCATAGGCATCATTATCTATTACAATCTAGCAATTATGAAGACTGTTTGGCCGATTTTAAGTTAACAAATTATTAGGATTATTTTAATGTATAAAAAACTGTGTACTTTTTTAACAGGTAAATCAGGTTATTTACTTGGGTTTGTCGATTGTTTTTTAATCGTAGGTTTGGCACTTGTCATTCAGACGCAATACGAATTAAATCCATGCCCGCTATGTATTTCACAACGTATTATATTCATGATCTTAGGTGTGTTGTTTTTGATCGCGGCATTTATACCGCCAGCCAGTATGGTGAAAAAAGTTTTCACCGTATTACAGGTGCTAACCGCGTTGGGGGGTGCAGCTGTTGCTATTCGTCATTGGTATTTGCAAGCAAACAAAGAAAGCATGATTGCTGATTGCGGTGTTGGCTTTGATTATATGTTTGAGAATTTTCCTTTGGAAAAGGCGCTCAAATTAGTCTTTCGTGGTACCGGTGATTGTGCGGCCATCGATTGGACGTTTTTAGGATTAACGTTGCCGCAACTTGGGCTGATTACCTTCGCTACATTTGCTGTGTATGCTGTGTATTTGTTGAAGCTAAACATTAAATCAGTCACGCCCACTCAATAGAGATAAAATTGTAAATTATTGATTGCAAATGAGAAATGTAAATATTGCACCTATGTCATTTGGAATAGAAAAGCGAACATCTTGCGTTTTGACGCTATAATTTAAGCTATGAATATAAAAACAGTGAATGATTTTGTTGGTAATACGCCGCTCGTGGCTTTGCAACGTATGCAAGGTGAAACGAGTAATACCATTTTACTGAAACTGGAAGGTAATAACCCTGCGGGTTCGGTTAAAGATAGGCCAGCGCATAGCATGATTACGAGAGCGGAAGCACGTGGAGATATTCAACCTGGCGACACTTTGATTGAGGCGACTAGTGGTAATACGGGTATTGCGCTGGCAATGGTGGCGGCGATGCGTGGCTATAAAATGATTTTAGTTATGCCTGAGAGCCAAAGTGTTGAACGACGACAAATCATGGCAGCCTATGGTGCTGAGTTGGTGCTGACCCCAGCGGACGGCAGTATAGAGCTGGCGCGTGATGTTGCGATGAAGATGCAAGCTGAGGGCGAAGGGGTTGTATTGAATCAATTTGGTAATAGGGATAACCCACAAGCGCATTATGAAGGCACTGGCCCTGAAATTTGGCGTGATACACAAGGCAAGGTGACGCACTTTGTTTCTAGCATGGGTACGACAGGAACGATTATGGGTACGTCTCGTTTTTTAAAAGAACAAAATACCAATATTACCATTATTGGTGTGCAGCCAGCTGAGGGCTCACAAATTCCTGGTATTCGGAAATGGCCAGAAGAGTATTTGCCATCCATTTATGATAAAGCGCGCGTGGATGACATCATGCTAGTTAGCCAAAAACAAGCGGAAAACACTACACGCCAATTAGCAGCCAAAGAAGGCATCTTCGCTGGCATCTCGAGTGGCGGGGCATTATATGCTGCATTGCAGCTATCAAAAACAGTCGAAAATGCGACCATTGTGAGTATTGTGTGTGATCGTGGCGACCGCTATCTTTCCACAGGTGTATTTCCAACCTAAGTCTATTCTTATATCATCACACCATCATGGTTTCTAACAGCAAAAAACAGTTTTTGTCGACACTATTATTAGCAATGTTCTTTTTTGTCAGTCAAACTGCTAAAGGGAAGCCACGTTGGTTTAGTAACTGCTTTTAGTTTGACCGCCTTTAGTCTGGCTATTGGAGGTATTAGCACAAGATAAGGCTGCTCTATCTGCGTACATCGTTTTATTTGACTGGTTTTATTTTAAGGTTTTATTGTATCCTTATGGGTATGACACCTACATTAGTTTTTGATATTGAAACCATCCCAGATGCGCAAGGTATTCGGGCTTTGCTGGATGTGCCCGCTGACACCTCAGATGAAGATGTGGTTAACATCGCATTACACCAGAGACGACAAAAAAATAGTACCGATTTCTTACCGTTATATCAGCATCGCATCTGCGCCATTTCATGTGCGCTTCGTTACGGCGATCACTTCAGCGTTTGGACGCTTGGAGAGGAAGAATCCAGTGAAGCAGAAATCATCCAGCGTTTTTACGATGGCATTGAAAAATACACCCCACAAATTGTCTCTTGGAATGGCAGTGGTTTTGATCTGCCTGTCCTACATTACCGCGGCTTAGTGCATGGTGTAAATGCTAGTCGCTATTGGGACTTAGGAGAAGACGATAAAGAGTTTAAATGGAATAACTATATTAGCCGTTACCACATGCGCCATTTAGATTTGATGGAAGTCATGGCGATGTATAACGGACGTGCTAATGCGCCTTTGGATGACTTGGCTAAGCTTTGTGGGTTCCCCGGCAAGCTAGGCATGGACGGTAGTAAGGTATGGGATGCCTATAAAAACGGCAAGCTGTCTGAAATTCGTGACTACTGTGAAACGGATGTTGCCAATACCCATTTAGTTTACTTACGTTTTCAACTCATGCGCGGCCAATTAACCCCAGATGCGTATGCACATGAGATTACACTTGTCCGCGAGACGTTAGAAGGCTATGACGGCGAACATTGGGATGCGTTTGTAGCGGCTTGGGCTTAGTTGCTTTATTCAGGCAGCGTGTATGGTAATGCAGTAAAAAAACCGTTAATCATTTAGAATGGCGCTTTATTCAGTTTTGAGGGTTGTTACGTGGCACGTCGTCGTAGAAATAGAAATCAATCCGAGCGGGCTCCCGCTGAAATATCATCTCCAGTTATTATTGAGTCATTAGACCAAGAGGGTAGAGGCGTTACGCACGTTGATGGCAAAACCATCTTTGTTGACGGTGCATTGCCGAAGGAAAAAGTCACCTATCAAATCACTCGCAGTAAAGCCGATTATGCGTTTGCAAATATTGCAGAGATCATTGAACCATCTGATTTGCGTGTAACGCCGCAATGTAAGCACTTTGGCTATTGTGGCGGTTGTAAGCTGCAGCATTTAGATGCGACCGCTCAAGTCGCAGCCAAGCAACACTCATTAGAAGGTGATATTAAGCATATTGGCAACGCAGAGCCAGAAAGCATCTTGCCGCCATTGATGGGCCCTGCTTGGGGTTATCGCCATAAAGCTAGACTCAGCGTTAAATATGTGATTAAAAAAGAACGTGTTTTAGTCGGCTTTAATGAAAAAGGCACACGCTATGTGGCTGATATGGATAGTTGTGAAGTGCTAACGCCAGAAGTGTCTGCACTGATTGTTCCATTGCAAGAAATGATTACGCAGCTGAGTATTAGAGACAAGATCCCACAGTTGGAGTTGGCCGTCGGCGAGCCAAATTCTGATTCATCACATGTAGGTAAAAACATTGTGCTTATCTTCCGCATTATGGAAGCGTTAAGTGAGGCCGATGAGGTGATGTTGGAGACATTTTCTGAACAACATCATGTAAATATTTGGACACAAACAAAAGGGCCAGATACGGTTAAACCGTTTTATCCATTAGATGCGCCGTCTCTACAATATTCACTAGATGAGTTTGAGCTGAAGTATCCATTTAAACCAAACGAATTCACTCAGGTGAATCCAGAAATAAACGTGATGATGGTCAGCCGCGCAATGGAATTGCTAGCACCAAAAGCTGGTGAACGCATTGCTGATTTTTTCTGCGGCATTGGCAATTTCACGCTGCCTATCGCCAGAAGTGGTGCGCAAGTGTTTGGTTATGAAGGATTGGACAACTTGGTCGCAAGAGCTGTAGAAAGCGCAGCTTTGAATGGGTTAGAAAGCAACACCGCATACGATGTGTCTGACCTGTTTGAGATGACACCAGAGTCGCTGACAGGCTTGGGTCGTTTTGATAAATGGTTGATTGATCCACCGCGTGACGGTGCTTTTGATTTAGTCAAAGCAATTGATGAAAGTAATGCACCAGCCAGTATTGTTTACGTGTCCTGCAATCCTGCGACGTTAGCACGTGATATTGATGTGCTGGTGAATCAAAAAGGCTATAGTTTAAGTGTGGTAGGTGTGATTAATATGTTCCCACATACGGCCCACGTCGAGTCTATTGCATTATTCCAAAAAAATTAGATTGCTGTTGAAAATAAAGCCAGTGCAATTTATGCACTATTGCCTGACAAGTGGTCTGTATAATCAAGTAAACTAATTGTTGTGATTAGAATACTGTTTATTTTATTGTGCAGCGTGATGCTGTTAACGGCATGCGAGCAAGAAAAAGAAGCGAGTGAGATTCGTTTTGCAGTCACTCAAGCACCCATTAACTTAGATCCGCGTTATGCGACGGATGCTGCTTCTGAGCGTGTTAACCGTTTGATTTACCAACGCTTAGTCGAATTTGATGAGGAATCAAAACCAATACCTAGTTTAGCCAGTTGGCATCAGCTGAGCCCTACACAATATCGACTTACATTGCGCCAATTAATTACGTCTTTCCATCATGGGAAGCCATTAACTGTAGACGACGTCAAAGCGACTTATCAAAGCCTGCTGACGCTAAAAGACTCGCCGCATGCTACCGAATATAAGAATATTAATCACATCAACATTGTTGATAAGTATGCATTGGATTTTGAGCTGGAAGTAGCTGATGCACACTTTCCAGAAAAGCTAATCATTGGTATTTTGCCTAAAGACTTAATTGATCAGCAACATGATTTTGTGCGCAAGCCAGTTGGTAATGGGTTGTTTAAATTTACCTCGTGGGAAAGAGAGCTGACTTTAGAGCGTGTGAGTGATGGGCAGGTTGTCACATTAACTGAAGTCAAAGACCCGACAGTGAGAGTGCTTAAGTTAATGCGCGGTGAAACTGATTTGTTACAAGGTGATTTACCACCAGAGCTCGTCAAATATCTAGAAATTCAATCTAAATTACAGGTTAAAACAACTCAAGGCACTAACTTTTCCTACTTAGGTTTGAATATGCAAGACCCTATTTTAAAGCAGCATAAAGTCAGGCAGGCACTTGCACATGCGATTGATAGACAAGCGATTGTTGATCAAGTAATGGTGCGTGATACGCGCTTAGCTGCTGTGATTTTACCGCCAGAGCATTATGCAGGTAATGCAGCACTCAAGCATGACGAATATAACCCGGAGTTAGCAAATAAACTGTTGCAGTCCGCTGGTATTAAGCTGCCATTGAAGTTGGTTTATAAAACCAGCACTGATGCGCAACGTGTGCGTTTCGCTACGATATTGCAAGCGCAAATGGCACAAGCAGGTATCGAGTTAGAAATCCGTAGTTTAGATTGGGGAACTTTTTTTGCTGAAGTGAAGCAAGGTAACTTTCAGTTGTATGGTTTAACTTGGGTGGGTATTAGAACGCCTGAAATTTATAGCAAAGTATTTGGTACGAAATTCACACCACCAAATGGGTTTAATCGTGGAAGATACTCTGATGCCGAACTAGATGCACTGTTGCTAAAAGAAGACTGGCCTGCGGTGACGGAACGTATCCATACACAGTTGCCTTACATCCCACTATGGTACGAAGGGCAAGCTGCCGTGATGCAAAAAAACATTCAAGGCTATGCGCCACAACCCGACGGGAATTGGGATTATTTAGCAACCATCAGAAGGTCAGCTACAATACACCATGATGCAGATTAATATTTCAATTAAAGATCAAACACTCACCTTATTAGCTGATAAGGGCAATCTGTTGGCACAATTCCCAGTATCAACAGCGGCTAATGGTGTCGGTTGCGAAAAAGGCAGTGGATGTACGCCACTGGGCCAGCATGTGGTTCGCGCTAAAATCGGTGATGGTGTACCGTCAAGTGCGGTGTTTGTTGGGAGAAGGTGGACAGGTGAAATTTGTACGCCAGCACTCATGGATGAGCATCCTAATAGAGATTGGATACTCACCCGTATCTTATGGCTTTCAGGTCAAGAAGTCGGATATAACCGTTTAGGCAATGTCGATACCATGCAACGTTATATTTATATCCACGGCACACCAGATAGAACTGACATGAGTGTCATTGGGTCGCATGGCTGCGTACGCATGTGTAATGATGACCTGATTGTTTTATTTGGTTTGGTATCAGTTGGCATTACCGTTCAAATCAATGATAACTAGCATGAACCATGATTAGTAGGTTGTTCCAGCTCTTCATTGTCACCTTCGGTGTATTAGTTCTCACCTTCTTATTGATTCATTTAGTCCCCGGTGACCCAGTGGACGTGATGTTAGGTGAGTCAGCTAGTATGGCAGACCGCGATGCATTACGAGAGCAACTAGGTTTGACCCAGCCTTTGGTGACGCAGTTTGGTAGTTATTTAAACAATCTCGCACATGGTGATTTAGGGAGGTCGATACACACTAAAACCCCCATTATTGACTTGTTCAAAACCCGCTATCCAGCCAGTATTCAATTAGCTTTGTTATCGATGTTGATCGGTTTGTTGATTGGCGTCCCTTTAGGTGTTTACGCGGCACTCAAAGCAGGTCGTTGGCAGGACTTGATTGTCACTATCGTTAGTGTGCGCTTATCCGCCATGCCTGTATTCTGGCTTGGTCCTATATTGATGCTGGTCTTTGCTGTTTGGCTAGGATGGTTGCCTGTTAGCGGCATGAGTGAGCCAGCAGCCATTATCTTGCCTGCACTGACCTTAGGCTTCGGCCTTAGCGCCATCCTCACTAGAATGACGCGCACCAGCTTGTTAGAAGTGCTGAATGAAGATTTTATCCGTACCGCTCGTGCAAAAGGGTTGAGTGAGCGCACCGTGATTATGCGTCATGCCTTACGTGCCGCTTTACTTCCTATTGTCACCATCGTCGGTTTGCAAATGGGGAGCCTGTTGGCAGGCACAGTGATTACTGAAACCATTTTCAGTTGGGATGGTATTGGACGCTTGCTCGTGGAAAGCATCGAAAAGCGTGATTACCCCGTGACCCAAGCTTGTGTGCTAGCCGTTGCGCTCAGTTATGTCGTGATTAATTTTATAACCGATATTGTGTATCGTATAGTTGACCCAAGAATGAGGAATGCATGAAAATATTTCATTGTATTTGCAACCTTAATTCCTTCCCCATTAGATGGGGGTTGGCCACACCAACATCACCACATGATGGACTGCAAATATAAATGAACAGAATCCCACCAATGATTAAACAACATTCAAGTCAACTTCGCCGATCAATGACAGATGCAGAGCAGCAGCTTTGGAGGCGCTTACGAACGCAGCAAGAGGGCTGGGCAGTATTACGCTTTTGGAATCATGAGGTATTGCAGGATATTGGTGTGGTATTGAGTGTTATTGAACAATACTGCCACCGCCATCCCAGTCTTCTCCATGGAAAGTGAACGGGGTAAGTTAATGAAGCTATTTTCACTTGTTATTATTGGGTTCTGGGTAGTTGCTGTTTTGCTAGGCCGTGCGCTAGGCTTGTACGGCAACGAAGTCGATTTAACCAGCGTATTAGCGAACCCAAGTGTCGCTCACTGGTTTGGCACAGATGATTTAGGCCGTGACATCCTAGCGCGAATTCTACGTGGTGTAGAAGTGTCGTTTGTGGTGGCAGTTGTAGTCACAATTGTGACGATGTTAGTTGGGGTAACGGTTGGCTTGTTGGCGGGATTTTACGGTGGAAAGCTAGATAAAATCCTCATGCAAATTACCGATATCTTTTTAGCTTTTCCGGGTATTTTATTAGCCATTGCTTTTGCAGCAGTTTTAGGCCCCGGCATGATTAACTTAATGTTTGCACTTTGTTTAACGGGCTGGGTGAGCTACGCCAGATTAACACGGGGGCAAACTTTAAGTTTACGCAATCGCCAACATGTGCTCGCATCAGAGTCGCTAGGCGCAACGCCTTTACGTATGATGTGGCGGCATATCTTGCCGCTTTTACTTTCTGTGCTTATTGTAGAAGCCACCTATAGCTTAGCCAGTATTATGATTGCAGAAGCCAGCCTTTCATTTTTGGGGCTTGGTATTCAAGCGCCGAATGCTTCGTGGGGCGCGATGTTGCGGGATGCTGTGCGTTATATGTTGGTTGCGCCGCATTATGTATTGTTGGTGGGGGCGAGCTTGATGAGTCTCATCTTAGCGATTAATCTAGGTGGCGACTACCTCCGTGATAAACTAGACATTGCTTCGCCCATAAATGAAAACTAACGGCGTTATTTCGGCTCCTTGTACTAAACGTACTGTCTGCGCCAAAATGCCTTGTTATTTGTCATTTATGAGCGAAGTTGCTTTCTAAAGCACTTCATTTTAAATTACCGCATACAGGAACCCCTTTTGACACAATCTATTACCATCAATTGGAAAGAAGACAAGAAAACCAAAGAAGCGATTTGGCAGTCTGCTTCCGATAATCGACCACCTAAAAAGATTCAAGTGATTGACGATACGCTTAAGGCCGATGCGGCTTATAAGTTAGTGTGTGAAGGAACAGCGTTGTTATGGCGTGGTGATTTTCAGAATGCGAAGCATATGGCACAAGCCATCTCACGCCGTATTGATAACCGCTACTTAAAGCCAAAAGCACGGCACAAGCGTAATAAAGAACAAAAAACTGGTGGTGCAGTCAGCCCCAAAGACCAGTTTCACCTTTATCGTAAAAGTCAAATTGAACGTGCACGTACCTTAGGTATGCTTCTCGTTGAATTGACGGGTGCTTACCAATTGCCGTATAACCGTGCGCCTGATGTTGCGGCTGCTTGCGAACATGCTTATGGGAAAAGTGAAAGCGACCAAACGCAGATCGTTTCATTGCGTGAAATTTTGGGCTTAATCGGTGCTTATGAGTGGCATAAAAAGGGCGTAGAGGTTTCACCGCTAGGCGCAAAAATTACCCCAAGCTACGGTGTGTATTCACCTGTGCGTGGCGAGTATCTTGAGCTGGTGAATGCCGCACCAATTGAGAACGTATCAGTTGCGTTTGATGTTGGTACGGGTACTGGCGTGATCGCTGCTATTTTAGCCAAACGTGGTGTAAAGAAAATCATTGCGACAGAACTAGCCTCACGTGCACTCGTCTGTGCAAAACACAACATTCAAAAGCTAGGTTATACCGAGCAAGTCAAAATCGTTGGTGCCGATTTATTCCCACCAACCGATGCAGGCCTCGCTGATTTAATCGTCTGCAACCCTCCTTGGTTGCCGGTTAAAGCCAATAGCGCGATTGAACATGCGGTGTATGACCCTGGCAGCCAAATGCTCAAAGGTTTTTTAAGTGGCGTGAAAAACCATCTAGCCTTGAATGGTGAAGCGTGGTTAATTCTATCGGACTTTGCAGAGCACCTTGAGTTGCGTAGCGCAGAAGAATTACAGCAATGGATAACAGAAGCAGGGTTACGTGTAGTTGAGAAGTTAGATATTGAACCTAAACACGGTAAAGCCAGCGATACATCTGACCCGTTGCATAAAGCGCGTTCAAAAGAAGTGACTTCGCTTTATCGTTTGAGAGTGGAGTAGAATAGAGTGCAAACGCACTAGCTAGCACCTAATTAAAGCTGGATATTTATGAAGAATCTGACCAGTGAACAATATACTCCCCATCGCATTTTCTATCTTGATTCTGACTTTAGTCGTACTCGTTATGCATTTCGGCCACACTAAGCTCCCTTGTGGTGATAATCATGAGCAAATAATAGTATTTCAGTTTGATTTTATTAATACGTTAAGCAACATTAGGTGCATCTTCCATGTGCCTTCCATGCAGCTGATTAATCTGCTCAGTATTTGCATTATCAGTTAAAATCAAAATCTAATATTCATCTCAGGAATTCCACATGTCTTTAGGTCCGGTCATGTTAGATGTTGTTGGTACAGTACTCACTGCCGATGATATTCGTCGTTTACAGCACCCATTAGTCGGTGGCGTGATTTTATTTGCGCGTAATTTTGAAAATAGCGCACAGCTGAAGGCACTCACCGCGAGTATTCATGGAGTGCGACAGCCGCCATTATTAATTGCAGTGGACCATGAAGGTGGTCGTGTACAGCGTTTTAGAGAAGGTTTTACCAAGATTCCTGCAATGCGAGCGTTTGGTAAGATTTGGGATGAAGATCGTAAAAAATCCATAGCATTAGCAGTGGAAACAGGCTTTGTGCTAGCTGCGGAGTTAAGAGCGCATGGGGTTGATTTTAGTTTTACACCGATTTTAGATATGGATTATGGCGACAGCTTAGTCATTGGGGACCGTGCTTTTCACCTAGACCCGCGTGCCATTAATGAGTTAGCTTTTAACTTAATGAAAGGCATGAAAAAAGGTGGCATGGCAGCGGTGGGTAAGCACTTTCCTGGGCATGGCTTTGTTACAGCGGATTCGCATGTGAGTATTCCACTTGATGAGCGCGAGTTTGACCAAATTGCACAAAACGATATGCAGCCATTTAGGCAAATGATTGATGAAGGCATTCCTGCGATAATGCCTGCGCATGTGATTTATTCTAAGGTCGATGATAAGCCAGCAGGTTTTTCACCTAAGTGGTTACAAAAAATCTTACGGGAGCGCTTAGGCTTTAACGGCGCTATCTTCAGTGATGACTTAAGCATGGAGGGCGCAACCGTTGGTGGCGATGTGACGACACGTAGCTTAGCCGCACTGAATGCTGGGTGCGATATGATTTTATTATGTAATAAACCAGATTTAGCTGATGAGCTGTTAGCTAATTTAGAGTGGAATATATCTGCACAAAGCATTGTGCGTTTAGCACGTATGCACGGCCATCAACCACATGAAGGTGTTTCGGATCCATCTTTTAAGGATGTTGCTAAACGTGTTGCGATGATTGGACAGCCGGAGCAGCCAACGGAAGGTGATTTATTCGCTTAGCACAGCCTTAGTGAATAGTGCTTTAATCAAACATTCACAATTTGCTACTTGAAACTTTTAGCAATTGACGCTATCTTAAAGAAAGTAATACTTTTCAGTAATTTTAAAGGATTTTTGCAATGGTAGATAATATTGAGGTCTTAGGTCGCGAGGCCAGTGTTTCTTCATCAGTGAATAAAGTGTTGCGTAATACGTATGCATTACTAGGTTTAACCATGCTTCCTACTGTTTTTGGTGCGATGGTTGGTATTAGTATTGATTTCTCATTCTTATTTTCAGCCAGCCCTATTGTTGCTTTTATCGGTATTTTTGCAGCTGTTTTCGGTATGAGCTGGCTAGTGGCTAAAAATGCAAACAATGCGGCAGGCGTTTGGTTGTTATTTGGTTTCACGTTCATTATGGGCTTGTTGTTAGGTCCAATTTTACAAATGGCTTTAGGCTTTAGTAATGGCGCGCAATTGATTGGCTTAGCCGCAGGTGGTACAGCCGCTTCTTTCTTGGCGCTGTCAGCTGTTGCAAGTAGCTCGAAACGTGATTTTAGTAACTTAGGTAAGTTTATTACCATTGGTTTTGTATTGATCGTTTTAGCGATCCTCGCTAACTTCTTCTTCAAAATTCCAGCACTGTCTCTTACCATTTCAGCTGGCATTATCTTGCTCATGTCTGCTTTCATCCTGTATGAAATCAACCAAATTGTACGCGGGGGCCAAACAAACTATGTATTGGCTACATTAAGCATTTATATTAGCTTGCATAATATGTTCACCAGCTTATTGCATTTGCTCATGGTATTTATGGGTGGAGATGATTAATTCTTTCTAATTATGTTGCACACAAAGAAACCTGTTAAGGCGGGATTCTTTGTCGGCTAAGTTTTTGGATTGCTGGGTCGTATGGTTTTTTTTTGCGCCGCGCTTTAAAGAATTCACTTAATAAGCTACTGCATTCATCAGCCAATACACCACCTTCCACCGCGGCATGATGGTTCAGTTTCGTTTCTGCCATTAGATTCACCACGCTTCCACAAGCCCCTGTTTTTGCATCGCTAGCACCATAAATGACGCGTGTAATACGGGCATGCTGCATGGCGCCTGTACACATGGCGCAAGGCTCTAGCGTGACATATAACGTGCAATCAATTAAACGATAGTTGCCAATGCGCTGTGCAGCATCGCGCATGGCGATAATTTCCGCATGTGCCGTTGGGTCGTGTGTGTCAATAGGGGTGTTGCTGCCTTTGCCAATGATTTCACCATTCTTCACGATGATAGCACCAACAGGCACCTCACCTTGCGCAGCAGCTTGTTGTGCAAGAGCGATGGCTTGTTGCATATAGTCAATGTCAGTTAGAGGAGTAAAGGTTATCATATTGTTATTCTATCGGCATTAAGGTATCTAGTGGTAGTTGTTCAAAACGTTTTAGTAATAATTTCTGTGCTTTACCAATATCAACGTAACTTCGCAATGCTCAATAAGTTGATATGGATAAAACTTACTTATATGACTTGAATGGGTGTTCATGGTGTGGCGAGACTGACCCGTTTGATTTTAATGAGTTTAGAAAATCATTTAACGGTGCTTATATGGCTAATTTAGCTTATGATAAAGCACGTGGAAACACTGTTATTGCCAGCCCTGATTCTGTCGAGCGTCCTAAAGCAGATGCGCCACTCAGTGAGGTGGATAGCAATTCGGTTTATGATGGTGCGGAGCAAGGGCATACGGGCTATACATTTTATAACATTACATTCTTTGTAACACCCATTTGGATTGGAATAAATAGATGAAAAAACCAGCAGTAACGCAAGCGCCTGTTAACGAAATTATTGCGAATCGTTGGAGCCCCAGAGCTTATGATGCGAGTAAGCTTGTCAGCCAACAACAAATTATTAGCCTATTGGAGGCTGCGCGTTGGGCGCCGTCTTGTTTTGGTGATGAGCCTTGGCGTTTTATTATATGGAATAAAAACACAGATGCGGCTGCTTGGGAGAGGGCATTTGATTGCATCGTGCCGGGCAACCAGGAGTGGGCCAAAGATGCACCAGTGTTTGTATTGGTTTGTACAGACACTTTATTTGGACATAATCAAAAGCCTAACCGCTGGGGTGCTTACGATACAGGTGCCGCAGCAGTGAGCTTGTCTTTACAAGCAACTAGTATGGGCTTGGTTACGCATCAAATGGGTGGTTTTGATGGCGAGAAAGCACGTAGGGGATTTAACATTCCTAAACAGTTCGAAATGATGGCGATGATGGCTGTAGGATACGTAGCAGATGTCGATAGCTTGTCTGATGAGTTGAAAGAACGTGCATTAGCGCCAAGAAAGCGTAAGCATCTTGGTGAACTGTTTTACGAAGGAGTGTGGAATCATCCCATCATCTGATAAAATAATGTTTTAATTTATTTTGTAGGAATACTCAATGGCGGTTGTCACACTAACTAAAGAGAATTTTAAAGAGACGATCACGAAGAATGATTTTGTGATTGTTGACTTCTGGGCGCCTTGGTGTGACCCTTGCGTTGCATTTACACCAACATTTGAAGCTGCAGCTGACAAAAATCCTGACATCGTATTTGGTATGGTCGATACGGAAAAAGACCCAGAAATCGCTGAGTATTTTGACGTAAATAAAATACCAGGTATTTTAGTGGTTCGTGAGCAAGCGGGGATTCATGCGCAACAAGGTGAAATTGGTGCGCCAGCACTTGATGCGATTATTAAGTGGGCACGTGAGCATGATATGAAGACAGTACGTCAATACTATAAGGATGAAGCTGCAAAAAACTAATAATTGGTATTTATTTGTGACTAATTTAGGATGGTTAGCTTCTTAAGGGCTTCCAGGTGTCGCCAGTCATTAGCTTTTTGGCAAGAATCGTTCTGGATCAACTGATTTTCCTTTTTGGCGGATTTCAAAATGTAGTTTCACTTTGTCAGTACCCGTGTCTCCCATCTCTGCAATTTTTTGACCTGCTTTTATAATTTGGCCTTCTTTTACGTTGATTTTACTATTATGCGCATAAACAGATAACAACGTTTTGCTATGTTTGATAATGACGAGTTTCCCATAACCACGTAAATCAGCACCTGTATAAATGACCTTCCCTGCTGAAGCGGCTATGATGGGTTGTCCTTTTTCCCCTGCAATATTAATACCTTTGTTGCTAGCAGCATTGAATCTTGTGCTGACCTTTCCTTGCGCGGGCCAAGACCATGTGACACCTCCTGCAACAGCTGGTTTAGCTTCGATTGGTGCTGTTTTAACAGGCGGGGCAAGTCCCTGCATTTCCGTTTCTTTGCTCTCAACTTTTTTGGTTATTGGTGTTGCCGGGATTTTAGTCGGTGCTACTGGCGCTGTACGATTTAGTGCTTCTAAGCTATATAGTTCGCGGGTAGCTTTAGGTCTAATGAGTACAGGGGTTATAGATGGTTCTGTAGCTGAAACTGTCTTTGGCAGTTCTGTTTCTGAGTTGGCCTGAGCGATTTCTTCTGTTCCTATGGAGTAGACGATAATGCCATCTTCATTTTCATAGGTGCTTGGCTGCACATCATCTATCGACTCTTTAGTGTTTAAGCTGGAAAAGTTTAGTTCTTGACCAACCCTAATCGAGTAAGGTGCATCGATATTATTAGCAGCAGCGATTTCTCTATAATCATAACCATGCTCTAAACCTATACCGTATAAAGTATCCCCTTTTTTAACGGAGTATGAGTTTGGGCGCCAGTCGTTGCTAGTGCTGCCCGTTTTCGGTGAACTAGTGCTGCCCGTTTTCGGTGAACTAGTGCTGCCCGTTTTCGGTGAACTAGTGCTGCCCGTTTTCGGTGAACTAGTATCCGCTTGCGGTGAGCGGTTGATGATGTGGCTTGTGCAGCCGGCAAAAAAAATAGCGATAAAGCTAATTAACCATATGTGTTTCACTATGCTAAACCACCTAATAAAGGGACAAATTTGACTGTTTCTAGTTCGGTTTTTTTGAATTCATCATTATGTCGTTCAATCAAATATAAAGTTTGCGTATCTGAACCAACAGGAATCACCATTCTGCCGCCTTCGGCCAATTGTGCAAGCAGGTTTTCTGGTATATGGTTAGCTGCTGCTGTGACAATAACCCCATCAAATGGAGCAAAATTTTTCAATCCATTGCTACCATCAGCATGATCGAGTTTAACATTGGTGCACTTCAGCGCACGTAGGTTATCACGTGCTTTCAATACCAATGGACGTATCCGCTCTACTGATAATACTTCACAGGCAAGGCGAGATAATACAGCTGTTTGATAGCCGCAGCCCGTGCCGACTTCTAGTACTTTATTCAGTTGCGTGCCATTACGTAAAATTTCTGTCATGCGTGCAACGATGTATGGTTGTGAAATGGTTTGACCATAGCCAATTGGCAAAGACACATCTTCATAAGCACGGATAGATAGTGCTTCATCAACGAAAATATGACGCGGAATATCACTAATCGCTGACAGTGTCGCCTCATCCTGAATGCCTTGTTCACGTAAGCGATTTAACATGCGGCCACGTGTCCGCGATGAAGTCATGCCAATACCAGATTTTCTATTAAGATCGTTGAGTGCCATTAATTATTTGAGCCAATTCTTTACTGCGTTGAGTTGTTCATGTTTTGTTAAGTCTGCATGAATAGGGGTGATAGACACTTGATTGTTTGCAATGGCATGAAAGTCTGTTCCTTCCCCGCCATCATTTGGTTGGCCTGCTGCACCTATCCAGTAAATATTTTCGCCGCGCGGTGTGCGTTCCTTAATCACTGACTCGGCTTTATGTCGCCTTCCTAGCCGAGTCACCATTCTCCCTTTTAGTGCTTCATAAGGTGCATCGGGGACATTTACATTGAGTAGTGCCGCCCCTTCTAAAGGTTTTTTGAGATAATGCTCTACCAGTTCGACTGCTATTTTTGCAGCTGTTTTAAAGTGGGTAGCATTATGCTGAGACATGGAAATGGCGATGGAAGGAATGTTGAGTAAATAACCTTCCATTGCTGCAGCAACTGTGCCGCTGTAAATCGTGTCATCACCCATATTTGCACCATCATTAATCCCAGAGATGACTAAGTCCGGCATGTCTGTCATCAAGCCTGTGAGGGCAATATGGACGCAGTCAGTTGGTGTGCCGTTAATGTAGAAGAAACCATTTTTGGCTTCTCTAACTGATAAGGGCCTATCTAATGTGAGTGAATTACTTGCACCGCTGCGATTACGCTCTGGCGCGACAACGGTAATGTCTGCAATCTTACTCAGGTGGGCCGTCAATATGGTAATACCTTCTGATAAGTAACCGTCATCATTAGATATTAAAATATGCATAACGCTATTATAAGTTACTAGCTTGCTTTACGCGTATAGCGAGCGTAAAAAATTGCACATGTAAAAAAGGCAACACTGAGTACAATTTCTATTGTGGCCAACTGAGCAGAGAGAGCTTGGTCAGACCATGCTCTCACAACGCCCTCAATAAAATAAAGCAGTATTAGCATACTAGCCCATTGATAAGTATAGCGTTTCCCTTTTAAAATGCCGAAGAGTGGAGCCAGCAAAGGTAATGCTTTTAAAAAGAGTAAAGAGCCATTCGTATTTAGAGGGGCCAGGAGTATTTCCCATGCTAAGCATAATAAAATCAACGTTACTAGGCTGGCCGATGCGCCCAGCTGTAGTTTTTTAACTAGCTGTGGCATGCATTGGCCATTTGAACTAATGCGACTCGCGCTTCTTGAGCAGTTGTAATCGTTTGCTTAAAGACAAAGCGTAATATTTGTGGCTGATCTGTTTGATTGACTGTGCGCCAAACGCGCACATCAAAGCCTAAACTATCAATGCCGATCATTTCGACTGAAGTGGCCACCACTTGGTAGCAATGTAAACAATAGGCGGTTAAGTTCGCAACATGGTCTTGATTCATATGTTCCAAAATATCTGGCTCTTCTATCATTAATGGGTAGGTTGGAATCTGTAAATCAACCGCTTCAACCCAACCCATTTTTCCAAAGCCAGCGATATAGCGCGCTTGTGTAATGTGCAAGATGTAGAAAGTGAAATCGTGCGCAGCAAAGTATGACTCCGCTTGTGGTAGATAGCGCAAATAACGCGCTTTCATTAAGCCATTATTTTTGTCTGTTTGTTCTGCTTTCGCTAACAAAGTTAAGCGCGCATTGGCTTGCACATCGGACTCATCATTAAATATCATTAACGAAACATGTGAATCTTGCATGATGTTCTTGGTATGTTCGGCGATGCTGCTAATCAAGATGGCGGGCATGCCTTGGTGATTTAAAACGAAAGGCATTACAGAGCCGAAAGGATAACCTTTAAACTTGGCGGAGTGGGTAGAGAGTACGCCTTTTTGTGCGCTGAATAAGAACTGCCGAGCTTCTAGATTAAGGCTCATATTTAAGCTTTTAATTTTAGCGCTGTTTCTGCCAAGCGTTTACCTAGCGCTAAACACAACTTCTTTTCATCTTCAGTAATCGGCCTGTCATTCATTTCCCCACCAATATGGCTGGCGCCATAAGGTGTGCCGCCAGATTGCGTTGTTGCTAAACTAGCTTCACTATATGGAATGCCTAGTATTGTCATGCCATGATGTAGTAAGGGCAACATCATGGTGAGTAAGGTGCTTTCATTGCCGCCATGCATAGAGCCGCTAGAGGTAAATACACAGGCGGGTTTGTCGATGAGTGCACCCTTTAGCCATAAGCTAGAAGTGCGGTCTAAAAAGTATTTCATTGGCGCAGCCATATTGCCAAAGCGAGTAGGGCTACCAAGAGCTAAGCCCACACATTCTTCTAAGTCAGCCAATTCCGCATAGACATCGCCAGCCTCAGGAATATCTGATTCACTGGCTTCGCAAGTAGCCGATACTTTTGGCACAGTACGAAGCCGTGCTTTAATGCCTTGAACGCTATTAACACCACGAGCAACCAGCTGCGCCATATTGCGCACTGAGCCGCTCTGTGAGTAATAGAGTATCAGTATTTCCACGGTGGTTATCTGTTGTTGCTATGTGTCTTAGTTAGTTCAATGGCCTTGCCAATGTAGTTTGCTGGGGTTAGCACCAGCAAAGTTCGCTTGGCTTCATCAGGAATGGCTAATGCTTCTACAAACGCATGTAAAGAGTCTTTGTTAATCCCACCTTTACCACGGGTCAGTTCTTTTAACTGCTCGTATGGATTTTCAATACCATAACGACGCATTACGGTTTGAATCGGCTCCGCTAATACTTCCCAGCTACTATCCAAATCAGCATCCAACTTAGCACTGTTGATTTCTAGTTTATTTAAACCACGTAAGCAAGAGTCATAACCGAGCAGCGTATAACCAAAACCAACGCCCATATTGCGTAATACGGTACTGTCTGTTAAATCACGCTGCCAGCGTGAGATTGGTAGTTTTTCAGCAAGGTGACCCAAAATGGCATTTGCCATACCTAAGTTACCTTCAGAGTTTTCAAAGTCAATTGGATTGACTTTATGTGGCATGGTTGAAGAGCCAATTTCACCTGCTTTTACTTTTTGTTTAAAGTAACCAACTGAGATGTAACCCCAAATGTCACGGTTCAAATCAATTAGAATCGTGTTGGTGCGCGCTAAAATGGCATAGATTTCAGCCATGTAGTCATGCGGTTCAATTTGAATCGTCATTGGGTTGTAATCCAACCCTAGACTTTCAACAAAACGCTTAGCGAGGCTTTCCCAATCAAAATCTGGATAAGCTGATAAATGCGCATTAAAGTTACCCACCGCGCCATTGATTTTACCTAACACTTCATTGGCGGCTAATTGCTTTTGTTGGCGTTTTAAGCGGTAGGCCACATTGGCCAACTCTTTACCCATTGTAGTCGGTGACGCTGTTTGACCATGTGTACGGGATAGCAATGGTTGCTCAGCGTGTTCTAATGCCAACTCTGTTAAACGTCCGATCAATGTATCTAGCATTGGTGACATCACACCATCGCGCGCAGACTTTAACATTAATGCATGCGATAGGTTGTTAATATCTTCTGAAGTGCAAGCAAAGTGAATGAACTCACTAGCTTTTCTAATTTCAGGATTACCAACGAATTTTTCTTTAAGCCAATACTCTAGTGCTTTAACATCATGATTCGTGCGGCTTTCAATTGCTTTGACTTGCGCAGAATCTTCCTCTCCAAACTCAGCGATTACTTCATCTAGTTCTGAAATAGCCTCTGCACCAAATGGTGCGATTTCAGTTAATTCCGGCTCAAAACTGAGCGCTTTTAGCCATTCTATTTCCACTGCGACACGATGCTTAATTAAGGCATACTCGCTAAAGAAGGGGCGTAGCGCATCTAATTTAGTTTGGTAGCGGCCATCTAACGGGGAAATAGCGTTGAGTGTGGTTAATGACATTAAAGGCCTTCTTTCATAAAAAATATTTGGCGCTATTTTACATGAGTTTGTGCCTGCTATTTTACATGAGTTTGTGCCTATTGATATAAAGTCCTGATGGTACTGATGGGCGGTGAAATTTATTTTGAGCTTATGTTTTATATTAAGTTGTAAACTCATGGGCGGGGTAGCCCTTGGTATGTTATAAATATATTGCCATGAGGGTGATGCAAAATGGCCCAAATTTCTACCGTCTGGTTCGACAATTAAGGCGTCGCTAATACAAATTTATTTGATAAATGCTTATTTAGTAAAGGTTACGAAAGCATAGCAATGCAAAAGAAACGTATAGTTAGCAGACATAAAAACTTAAATTTATTCACGATTAAGTTGTCCGTCAATGCATTGGTTTCAATCTTGCATCGTGTTGCTGGTGTCGCCTTGTTTTTACTGCTGCCGCTTACGCTGTTTACGCTACAACAGTCACTCTCTTCAGAAGCGAGCTATCAAGCCCTGGGCCAGCTATTCGGGCACTGGATGGTTAAACTCTTTTTAATTGCATGCTCTTGGGCATTTTTTCATCATTCTTATGCAGGGGTTCGACATTTACTACAAGACGCACATTGGATGACGACACTGCAGAAAACACGGTTTACTGGATGGATTGTCCTGGCGTTGGTTGTCTGCTCCGTGTTGTTATTTGCGTGGAGTATTTTGTTATGATCATTAAGTTATTAACCAGCCAATATCCAGGCATGCGTATATGGCTTTCACAACGCCTTACAGCAGTGGTGATGGCCGGGTACTTAGCATTATTAATTATTGTCTTATTGATTGTTCGTCCAAGTGGATATGATGCTTGGCGAACTTTTGCAGGCAGTTTGTTATTTGGCATCACTACTTTCATCACTTTTATTTTTCTCAGCTTTCATGCTTGGATTGGCGTGCGCGATGTGTTGCGTGATTATGTTTTTAATCAAACCTTACGAACTTATCTGCAAATCGTCGTTGACTTGTTGCTGATGGCTTATATAGCTTGGCTTTCATTTATTCTTTGGGGTTTATAGGTGGCATTAGAGCAACACCAGTTTGATACGGTTATTGTTGGTGGTGGTGGTGCCGGTTTACGTGCAGCGTTGGAGCTGGCAGAGTCTGGTGCAGAAGTCGCTGTGCTTTCTAAATTGTTCCCTACGCGCTCACACACAGTAGCTGCGCAAGGTGGGATAGCAGCTGCGTTAGGCAACGCATCCGAAGATAAATGGATTTGGCATATGTATGACACCATCAAAGGCTCAGACTTTTTGGGTGACCAAGATGCGATTGAGTTTATGTGTAAAAAAGCGGCAAAAGCCATTATTGAGCTTGAGCATTTTGGTATGCCTTTTGATCGTTTAGACAACGGTAAAATTTTCCAGCGTCCATTCGGTGGCATGACGCAAAACTTCGGTGAGTCAGAGATTTCACGTACTTGTGCCGTGGCCGATAGAACAGGGCATGCCATGTTACATACGCTTTATCAGCGTAATATTCGCGCTAAAACACTTTTTTTCATCGAGTGGTATGCGCTAGATTTGATTCGCAACTCAGAAGGTGAGGTGTTGGGTGTGCTTGCCTTACAAATTGAAACAGGTGAGATTCATATTTTTCAGTCCAAAACCACGCTGCTAGCAACTGGTGGTGCAGGGCGTATTTTTCAAGCTAGCACGAATGCCTATTCTTGTACTGGGGATGGATTGGGGATGGCTGCGCGTGCAGGTATTCCATTGCAAGATATGGAGTTCTGGCAATTTCACCCAACAGGCATGTTGCATACTGGCGTGCTTGTCACCGAAGGCGTACGCGGTGAAGGCGGTTATTTGGTGAATAATGAAGGTGAGCGTTTTATGGAGCGCTATGCACCAACGGCTAAAGATTTGGCGAGTCGTGATGTTGTGTCTCGGGCATCGGTTACTGAAATCAAAGAAGGTAGAGGCGTCGGTAAAGATAAAAACGCTGTGTATTTGAAGTTAGATCATTTAGGTGAGGATGTCATTAACCATCACTTGCCTGGCATTCGTGAAATCGCCAAAACATTTGCCAATGTTGATCCTGTTAAAGATCCGATTCCTGTCGTTCCAACGGCACATTATATGATGGGTGGTTTGCCGACTAATGTTAATGGCCAAGTCATTATGCCTGACGGCGATGGAGAAAAGGTCGTCAAGGGCTTGTATGCCATTGGTGAGTGTGCTTGCGTATCAGTGCATGGAGCTAACCGCCTTGGATCTAATTCATTGCTGGATTTGATTGTGTTTGGTAAGCAAGCTGGCAACCATATTGCCGAGGTTGTTAAAGCCAACAAAGCACATCAGTCACTGCCAAATGATGTGGGAGAGGCCACGCTAAAAAGAGTGAATCGCTTCCATAAGCCAGAGGGAGAAAACATGATGAAAACGCGGATTGATATGCGTAAAACCATGCAAAGCCATTGTGGCGTGTTTCGTTTCCCGGAATTGCTGGCTGAGGGTGTAGGTGAGATTGATGCAATCGCAAAACGCGTAGAAAATTTGGTTATTAAGGACAATAGTAAAGTGTTTAATACAGCACTGGTTGAAGCGCTGGAGTTAGATAATATGATTGAGGTCGCAACAGCCACCATGCGTGCCGCACACAACCGTACGGAAAGCCGTGGCGCACATGCGCGGGAAGATTACAAAGAGCGCGATGATAAAAACTGGCTAACACACTCACTCTATTACAAGTATGGTCAAAAACTGAGCTATAAACCCGTGCGACTAACACCACTCACCGTTGAATCATTTGAACCTAAAAAGAGGGTTTACTGATATGAAGCTATCTATTTATCGGTTTGATCCAGATGTTGATGAAAAGCCTTACATGCAAGGTTATGAAGTCGAGCTGCAAGAAGGCGACAATATGTTGTTGGATGCTTTATTGCGCGTTAAGCACCAAGATGACTCTATCAGTTTGCGAAAATCTTGTCGAGAGGGTGTCTGCGGGAGCGACGCATTAAACATTAATGGTAAAAATGGATTAGCCTGTATTACCAGAATTGCTGAATTAGACGAGCCGGTCGTGGTAAGACCATTGCCAGGCTTGCCAGTGATTCGTGATCTTGTCGTGGATATGACGCAGTTTTATGAACATTTTAACTCGGTAGACCCTTACCTGAAAAATGATGGCCCGCTACCTGAGGCTGAGCGCTTACAAAGGCCCGAGGATAGGGACAAATTAGATGGCTTGTATGAGTGCATTTTATGTGGTGCATGTACTTCCTCATGCCCAAGTTTTTGGTGGAATCCCGATAAATTTATAGGGCCAGCAGCCTTGTTGCAAGCCTATCGATTTATTGTTGATTCCCGTGATGAGGCAGAAGAGGAACGCTTAGAAAACCTAGAAGACCCTTATCGCCTATATCGTTGCCACAATATTATGAACTGTGTTGAAGTTTGTCCCAAAAAGCTAAGTCCAAATGCGGCCATTGTTGCGATTATAGATTTAAAGATAGCGCGATCGAAAGGACATGATGCAGATAAGCCAGCTAAAAAAATATTTGGTATTAAAGTGAACTGAGTTGATGGTGGTTGATGAAAATAAAGTTGCCGAGCGACGACTGGAGTGGCGTTGCCGACGGGGGATGTTGGAGTTGGATATTGTGCTGCAACGGTTTGTCGCTAATCACTTTAATGAACTAACGATGCAAGAGCTCATCGCATTAGATGTCATGTTGGATTTGCCGGACAGTAACTTTTGGAAGCTGATTGCAGATACAGCAGAAATGCATGAAGATGTCGCTTTATCCTCAGTGTTAGGTAAAATGAGAGAGATATGACCGTCATTAAACAATCTGACTTTATTCAAAGTATCGCTGATGCTTTGCAGTTTATTTCTTACTATCACCCAGAGGATTATATTAAAGCACTGGGTGAGGCTTATGAGCGAGAAGAATCAACTGCGGCAAAAGATTCGATTGCACAGATTTTAACCAACTCACGCATGTGTGCAGAAGGGAAGCGGCCTGTTTGCCAAGATACTGGGCTCGTTGTCGCTTTTGTTAAAGTTGGCATGTGCGTGCAATGGGACGCTGATGCAGGTGAGGTGGCTTTAGATGTTGAGCAAATGGTGAATCAAGGCGTGAGCCGCGCTTACTTACTCCCAGAGAATAAGTTACGCGCTTCTATGGTCGCTAATCCAGTAGGACGTCGAGTTAATACTGGCGACAATACGCCTGCAGTGACTCATGTCAGCTTGGTTGCTGGCGATACTGTAGAAGTTAAAATTGCGGCCAAAGGCGCTGGCTCTGAGAACAAAGCCAAACTGGCGATGTTGAATCCTAACGACAGTATTGTCGACTGGGTGTTAGATGAGGTTCCTAAAATGGGTGCAGGCTGGTGTCCACCAGGGATGTTGGGTATTGGCATCGGGGGCAGTGCGGAGAAAGCCATGTTGATGGCAAAAGAGTCGCTGATGGAGCCGATTGATATTCATACATTGAAAGAAAAAGGCGCGAGCAACCGTATTGAGGAGCTACGACTTGAGTTGTATGAAAAAGTGAATAATTTAGGCATCGGTGCGCAGGGTTTAGGCGGGGTTACGACCGTCTTGGATGTGAAAATAGTGGATTATCCAACACATGCGGCTAGTTTGCCCGTCGCCATTATCCCTAACTGCGCGGCAACGCGACATGTGGAGTTTGCATTAGATGGAACAGGTGTTGCTGCATTAACGCCGCCAAGCTTAGATGTTTACCCTGATGTGAATTGGGCGCCAAGTGAGCATGCACAGCGTATCAATTTAGACGAGGTGACTAAAGCGGAAACACAGACATGGCAAGCTGGTGATGCATTATTACTCAGCGGAAAGTTATTAACTGGACGTGATGCAGCGCATAAACGTATTGCCAATATGATTGCCAACGGTAAAACCTTGCCAGTCGATTTGAATAATCGTTTTATTTACTACGTCGGTCCTGTTGATGCGGTTGGCGATGAGGTGACTGGCCCGGCTGGCCCAACAACGGCAACCCGCATGGATGGCTATAGCGATATTATGTTAGGCGCTGGCTTGTTAGGTTCCGTTGGTAAAGCCGAACGCGGTGAAGACGCATTGGTTTCAATTGCCAAGCATGAGTCAGTGTATTTAATAGCGATTGGTGGTGCAGCTTATTTGGTAAGTAAGGCGATTAAACAGGCGAAAGTAGTCGCTTTTTCAGACTTAGGGATGGAAGCAATTTATGAGTTTGATGTCGTCGATATGCCAGTCACCGTTGCTGTGAGCGCAACAGGTGAGTCCGTGCATCAGTCAGGCCCTGCACACTGGAAAGAACAGATTGTACAGCAGGCGATAAAACTCCAGCCGAAAGGCTGACGTAGCTGCAATAATTAGGCAAAATATGTCATGAATCACATTATTTGCACACTAAATGAATTGCCCGCTGTCTATACAGTTAGTATAAATAGAGGTGTGGGTGATGAAGTCTATAACTAAAAGCGTAACTCAATTAGTACGGCCAGTATTGCTAGTGGCTTTGCTCATAATTGCATCATTGGTGAGTGCAGCAGGGATGCTGGATTATTTAACCGATACTGATGGCAAATACGCGGGCCCTAGCGTGGAGGATAATATTGCAAAAATGGATACCGATAATAGCGGCTTTGCAGATGTGGCAGAAGTCCGTGACTTTTTAGCATTGAAATATGGCAATGGCTACCAAAAAGGCATACTAGATCGCTGGGAGATCGCGGCCGCCGGCCTTAGTTGCGGTACTTCTTTCGCTAAAGATCTTACAGAATAAGTCCAACACCCCCTCCAGGATTAATAAAAAATTACATATGTGAAACAATGACAGGCACTGCCTAGTTTATAATGGCACTAACTATTTGAACGAGTCAAAACATGTTAAAAGCTTATCAAACACACGTCCAAGAACGTGCTTCAGAAAACTTACCACCATTACCACTAACAGCAGAACAAGTGGCTGAGCTGGTCGAGTTACTTAAAAATCCACCAAAAGGCGAAGAAACTTTATTGGAAGAGCTCTTAGAAGGCCGCATTCCAGCAGGTGTTGATCAAGCCGCTTATGTAAAAGCTGCTTTTCTTACCGCAGTTGCAAGGGGTGAAGCAACATCACCATTAGTGACACCAGAAAAATCTGTTGAGCTATTGGGGACAATGTTAGGTGGTTATAGTGTTTTAGCCTTGGTTGAGTTGCTCGATACGCCATTGGCAGCAGAGGCTGTTAGCGCCTTGTCTAAAACCATCCTCATGTATGAGGCATTCTATGATGTGGAAGCGAAAATGAAAGCGGGCAATACGCACGCGAAAACGCTAATCGAATCATGGGCGAATGCAGAATGGTTTACCAATAAACCAGCGATGCCAGCAGCACTGAAAGTGTCTGTTTTTAAAGTGGATGGCGAAACCAATACTGATGACTTAAGCCCAGCTCAAGACGCTTGGAGTCGCCCAGATATTCCATTGCATGGTAATGTGATGTTAGTAAGCAGAATTCCTGATGGCTTACAAACGATTGCCAAATTAAAAGAACGCGGGTTCCCAGTGGCGTACGTCGGCGATGTTGTAGGTACAGGCTCTTCACGTAAGTCTGCGATTAACTCAGTGCAATGGTGGATGGGGCAGGACATTCCTAATATACCTAACAAGCGCACTGGTGGCGTGGTGATTGGTAACAATATCGCGCCAATTTTCTTTAATACGGCAGAGGATTCAGGTGCATTCCCAATTCAATGTAGTGTTGATGAAATGAATACTGGTGATGAAATCACCATTCAACCTTACGAAGGCAAAGTGTTGAATGCAACAGGCAAGGTGATTTCTCACTTCGATATGAATCCAGTGACGTTACCAGACGAGGTGCGGGCTGGCGGCCGCATCCCATTGATTATTGGCCGTGGCTTAACGGCTAATGCACGCAAAGCATTAGGCTTGCCAGATACAGATGTCTTTATTAGTGCTGCCCCAGAGCATGTGTCAGATAAAGGCTATACCTTAGCGCAAAAAATGGTTGGCCGTGCTTGTGGTTTGCCAGAAGGCCAAGGCGTTCGCGCTGGTAGTTACTGCGAACCAAAAGCAACAACCGTTGGCTCACAAGATACCACTGGTGGTATGACGCGTGATGAGTTGAAAGAGTTAGCTTGCTTAGGCTTTAGTAGTGATTTAGTGATGCAGAGCTTTTGTCATACTGCAGCTTATCCAAAACCTGTCGACATTAGCTTGCAACACACATTGCCCGAATTTATCTCTAGCCGTGGTGGCGTGACGCTTAAACCAGGTGACGGGGTGATTCACTCATGGTTAAACCGTATGATTTTACCTGATACAGTTGGTACAGGCGGTGATTCTCATACGCGCTTTCCAATTGGCATTTCATTCCCAGCCGGCTCTGGCTTGGTGGCTTTTGCTGCAGCAACAGGCGCGATGCCTTTAGATATGCCTGAGTCTGTATTGGTGCGCTTTAAAGGTGAAATGCAGCCTGGTATTACGCTACGTGATCTAGTGAATGCGATTCCTTATGCAGCAATTCAAGAAGGTACGTTAACGGTAGCTAAGCAAGGCAAGAAGAATGTCTTTAACGGCCGTGTGTTAGAAATTCAAGGGTTGCCAGATTTAAAGGTAGAGCAAGCATTTGAGTTGTCAGATGCTTCTGCTGAGCGTTCGGCCAATGGTTGTACCGTTCAGCTGGGTGAGGACTCAGTTAAAGAGTTCTTGAACTCAAACATCGTGCTGTTACAGAACATGATTGAAAGTGGCTATGAGGATGGCCGTACGTTACAGCGTCGTATTGAAAGCATGCAAGAATGGTTAGCAAAACCAAGCTTAATGACTGCTGATAACGATGCTGAGTACGCACATGTGATTGAAATTGATTTGGCAATGATTACAGAGCCATTAGTCGCTTGCCCTAACGACCCTGATGATGTGAAAACATTGACAGCAGTTGCTGGCGATAAGATTGATGAAGTGTTCATAGGTAGCTGTATGACTAATATTGGGCACTATCGTGCAGCGGCAAAAGTATTGGATGGGGTGAGCAATGTGCCAACACGGTTATGGATTGCACCACCAACCCGTATGGACGAAGCACAACTAAAAGCAGAAGGTGTCTATTACACATTCGGCGTAGCGGGCGCGCGCACAGAAATACCGGGTTGCTCACTGTGTATGGGGAACCAGGCACGGGTAGAGAATAAAGCAGCCGTATTTTCCACCTCAACCCGCAACTTTGATAACCGTATGGGTAAAGATGCGCGTGTTTATTTGGGCTCTGCCGAATTGGCGGCTGTTTGTGCTAAATTAGGAAAAATTCCGACACATAAAGAGTATTTAGCTACAATTGGCGACAAGTTGGCGGATGTTGATAATATTTATAAATATCTCAATTTTAACCAAATGACGGAATACAAAGGGGCTTTGGGCACATTAAGTAGTGGTAAAACAGTGATTCAAATTAATGAAGTGGCTGAGTAATTAATTGTAGTGAAAATAAAAGCCGCAACCGCGGCTTTTATTTTAGGTGCTGCAAACAGCAATCAACGCCGGTAAAGGGTAATAGTGGAACCAGACTTTTGGCATAAAAAATGGGAAGACAATGTGATTGGGTTTCACATAAGTGAAGCCAACCATTTACTAGTTAATCACTTTGCATTGTTAGGGCTACCAAAGTCTAGTCGAGTATTTGTACCTCTATGTGGTAAGACGCTTGATATTCACTGGCTGCTTGAGAACGGCCATCGTGTCGTCGGTGTGGAGCTGAGCGAAATCGCCGTTAAGCAACTGTTTAGCGAACTCAATTTAAGGCCAACTGTTACTCAAAAAGAATCACTGATTCATTACATTTCTGATGATATTGATATTTTTTTAGGGGATATCTTTCAGCTGACAAAAGCATTAATAGGCCCTGTTGATGTTACTTATGACAGGGCTGCTTATGTTGCTTTACCTTTGGAAATGCGCCAACGCTATAGCCAACACGTCATTGAAATTACAGCTAATGCAACACAATTGCTGATTACATTTGAATATGACCAAAGCCTGCAACAAGGCCCGCCATTTTCCATTAGCAATCAAGAGGTGAGTCAGCATTATCATCAAGCTTATGATATGACCTTGCTAACATGTGAAGCATTAGAGGGCGGATTGAAAGGTAAGTGTCCAGCAGCCGAAAATGTCTGGAAGCTGAAAAGGCGCTGAAACCCCGTGTCTTTGGTAATGAAGTCATTCAGCCACCCATGTATGACAGGTGGAAAATCATGTTACCTGTACTTGCTTTATTCACGATGGCTGCTCGGTGTGATCACCTGTTGCCCATCATTGGTAGTTTATAATAGGTTGCTGTAATAGATACCTGATTTGTAACGACTGTTTAATTAAAGAAAAAATAAATGCTGTTATCTGCCTTAGAGATTATTATTGGTTTAGTCATCCTCGTATGGAGTGCTGGTTTATTCGTGGATGGAGCTGCTGGAGTAGCACGTAGCCTTGGCATGCCTACCTTGTTAGTCGGCATGATTGTCGTTGGCTTTGGCACCTCTGCACCAGAAATGTCAGTAGGCGTATTGTCTGCTTTGCAAGGTAACCCCGGCATTGCACTTGGTAATGCTTATGGTTCTAATATCGCCAATATAGCGCTGATACTTGGTGTCACAGCCTTGATTAGCCCCATTATCATCCGCTCACAAGTGCTTAAAAAAGAGTTACCAATATTATTAGTGATTACTTTTCTAGCTTACTATCATTTGCAAGACGGCCAAATTACGATGATTGAAGGCGCGACTGAGTTAGTGGTGCTCGTATTCGTGTTTGCTTGGATGATATTGCAAGGTAGAAAAGAAACGGTACAAGCCGATACGCTTGAAACTGCCGTAGAAGAGGAGTTTGAACAGGTCATGGCAGCTAAAGCTTGGAGCTTATTGATTGTGGGTTTAGTGCTGTTAGCGGTGAGTTCACGCATGTTGGTTTGGGCTTCAGTGAATATTGCACACAGCTTTGGTGTCAGTGATTTGATTATTGGATTAACCGTGATTGCCATTGGTACATCTTTACCAGAGCTGGCAGCCTCTTTTACGGCTGTACGTAAAGGTGAGCATGATTTGGCCGTGGGTAATGTCATCGGTTCCAACTTGTTTAATATATTAGGGGTTGTGGGTTTAGCTGGTGTGATTCACCCAATGCCTGTACCTGCAGAGGTGGTTAGCCGTGATTGGATAATCATGTTTGCACTTACCGTGCTATTACTTGTAATTGGCTACCGTAAGAATGTTAATGGTGAGAAAAACATTAGCCGACTCGGTGGCGGCTTGTTAGTCGCGATTTATATTGGTTACATTCTGTATCTTATTGCCAGCGTGGTGCAGAATAATGGCTAATAAAAGTAGAGTTAGACGCGTAGTAAGAAGGTAGGTAGCATGAAATTAGAACAACGTGGAAGTAAAAGCTTACATCCCAATAACGTACACAATCATGGCTATGATTTTGCTGCGCTCATTCAATCTTACCCAGCGCTTGAGCCGTATCTGAAACCGAATAAATACGGCAATGATTCTATCGACTTCTCAAAATCGACTGCGGTTAAAGCGCTGAATAGTGCCTTATTAAAGCATCACTATCAAATTGATGCATGGGATATTCCAGATGGGTTTCTATGCCCACCCATCCCTGGTCGCGTCGACTATATTCACACGGTGGCAGACCTGCTCAAAGGGAGTAGTGCCAAGAATAAACAGACCAAGCTACTAGATATTGGTACAGGTGCAAATGGCATTTATGCTTTGTTAGCTTGCCAGGTCTACGGTTGGCATTGCACGGCGACAGATGTAAATCCGCTAGCATTAGAAAATGTTGCCAATGTTGTGGAAAATAACCCGGAATTAAAAGGCGAGTTAGTACTTCGGTTACAGCAAGATAAAAGCCATATCTTTGAAGGTGTTATTCAAGCGGGTGACTCTTTTGATGTCAGCGTTTGTAATCCGCCATTTCATAGCTCATTAGCAGGCGCACTTAGCAGTAATCAGAAAAAACGCGACAACCTAGCGCGCAATCGCAATCAAAGAGTCACCCACAAAACACGGCAAGACTCTAAAGGATTGAACTTTGGCGGACTAGGTGCAGAACTGTGGTGTGATGGCGGCGAACGTGCATTCTTACGCACTATGATTAATGAAAGCCAATACTATGCGCAACAGTGTCGTTGGTTTACTACCTTGGTTTCTAGAACAGAATATCTGAAAATCGCTCAGGCATTGTTAAGTGAACTAAAAGTAACAGAAGTGAGAGAGTTAGAAATGCATCAAGGCAATAAGATTACCCGCATTTTGGCGTGGACGTTTATGTAGCTTAAATAGAACCGCTGTAGTAATTAAGTCGATATCAATAGGATGAAACCTCTCGCTGCATTGGCTAATGAAGCGAGAGGCAGCTTCGGCACACCATACACTTCAATCATCATTTTCAATGACTAAACTTGGAATATGATTAAAGGCTATCCGCATCGGTGCATCTTTTAGCGCTTCATGTGCCCCCCCTAAATACACTGTGTTTTTACCATATTTTAAATTCAATTTATCTAATGCTGCGTTCAGGTTTTGTTGTTCTGCAGAAGGCTTCTCAGAGAATAAATCTTTCGTGACAGCTTGGGCATGGACTAAGTCAGAAAAGTTCACCCCTATAGCCACTGGTGGATCTTGGTGTGCGGGGTATTGCTTCCACAAAGTTTCGAGTGCGCTGGTGAGTGTGATGGTGTCGTCTGTTGGTGAGATGTGGCTATCAGCATTAAAGCTGGGGTGGTCTCTAAATTTGACCTTCACTTTCACACTGGACACTAGCAGTTCATAGCTGCGCATGCGCATGGCGGTTTTTTGTAGTAATCGGTGTAAAACGGCTTTGGCACCTGCAATGTTGCGTTGAGCTGGCGGTAGTACATGGCTGTGGCCCAAGCTATTGCGTGTACTTTTCACATAGTGCGGCTCTAAGCCACGCAACTTATCATACATGCGGCATCCCTCGACGCTACCCCATGCGATGCGTAGCTGGTCTTTATTTACTTTGTAGATGTCTTGTACTGTGGTGATCTTGTAACGATTGAGCCGTGCTTCCATTTGACGACCTATGCCGTTTAAATCACATAGCTTGAGTGGAAATAATTTTTCAGGTACCTCATGTTGCTCAATCACGATGCAGCCGTCAGGCTTTTGCATATTGGATGCGACTTTAGATAAAAAGGTATTGGGTGCAATGCCGATCGAACATTTGATATACGGATACTGTTTATTAATTTCACGTTTGATTTTTGCCGCGAGCTTGAGTGCATTTTCAGTGCTCTGTTGGCTGCCAGTTAGCTTGCACACCATTTCATCAATTGAGCGGACTTCTTCTACAGGTGTGCAGCTCTCGACGATAGTGATTAATTTGTGATGTAACTCAACATACAGAGGATGGCGCGCCTTGACAAAAATAATGTCTTTACATAACTTGCGGGCATCACGCACAATCGTGCCAGTGTTAATTCCAAACGCTTTCGCTTCGTAACTGGCCGCAATGCAGCAAGTCGTTTCTGCCATTACAGGTAGCACACCAACTGGTTTGCCGCGTAATTCTGGTGCTATCTGCTGTTCTACAGAGGCAAAGTAAGAGTTGAAATCGACGTATAAAGCATTTAGTGACATGGCTGTATAAAGTAAGTTTTCTTTTCGAGGTGGGCCGGATTAATTGTAATGAATTGCCTATAATTCAGACTAAATAATAAGCTTAACTTTAAAGGTAAAGGTATCATGAGTAACGAACAAATAGCAATTTTTGCAGGTGGCTGCTTCTGGTGTACAGAGCCTGTGTTTACACAGCTAAAAGGCGTCATTAAAGTCGAGTCTGGCTACATTGGAGGGTATACCGAGAACCCAACTTATAAAACTATTAGCAATGGCGATACTGGCCATGCCGAAGCGGTGCGTATTACTTTTGATGCAGCGCTAGTGAGCTATAAAACTTTACTAGAAGTGTTCTTAGTGTCGCACGATCCAACCACGCCAAATCGTCAAGGTAACGACATCGGCACACAATATCGCTCAGCTGTGTTTTGCCAAAATAAAATGCAAACGGAAGCGACCGTGAAAATCATTGCTCAGTTTGATCGAGATGGTGTTTGCGGTGCGCCTATTGTGACTGAGGTGAATAGTGCAGGGCAGTTTTACGCTGCTGAAGATTATCACCAGTATTACTTTGCTAAGAACCCTGATAATCCTTATTGTATGGCGGTTGCCGCACCTAAAGTAGCTAAGATACGCGCGAGGTATGCGCAGTTGCTTAAAGTGCCTGTTTGATGGTTATTTAATCAACTTCAAGGTGGCTGTATAGCGGCGTTGATAAATAACGCGCACCAAATGATGGAATAATCACCACGATGAGTTTGCCTTTATTCTCTGAGCGTTTTGCCATTTCCATTGCTGCCCATACAGCCGCACCAGATGAGATGCCAACTAACAAACCATCTTCACTCGCCATACGGCGCGCAGTGGTCATGGCGTCGTCATTCTTGACGCGGACGACTTCATCATAAATCTTAGTATTTAAAATGGTAGGGACAAAGCCAGCACCGATGCCTTGTAATGGGTGAGGGCCTTTTTCGCCGCCAGATAAAACAGGGCTAGCATCAGGTTCTACCGCAATAATTTGAATATCTGGATTACGTTCTTTTAATGTTTCACCCACCCCCGTAATCGTACCGCCAGTACCAATACCAGATATAAACATATCGATTCTGCCATTGGTGTCGCGCCAGATTTCTTCTGCAGTTGTTTTACGGTGTATTTCAGGATTAGCAGGATTCCCAAACTGTTGTGCAATCACATAGCGTGCGTCACTCTCCGCAAGAGCCTGCATTTTAGCTAGTGCACCACTCATGCCTTCAGCACCTGGTGTTAAGAATAACTCAGAACCATAAGCTTTGAGTAGTAACTTACGTTCACGGCTCATGGTTTCTGGCATCACAAAGGCCGCTTTAATGCCACGCGCCGCACACACCATGGCTAGGCCAATTCCTGTATTACCACTAGTTGCTTCTAAAATTATCGTATCAGGCTTAATGCGACCTTCCGCTTCCAAAGCATCAATAATCGATACCGCAATACGGTCCTTTACACTGCCTGCCGCGTTAAAGTATTCCAGCTTGCAAGCTATGGTGGCATCAATGTGCGGCAACGCGGTTGAGTTTAATGAGTGGTGTGTTGCCGACTAGTTCGGCGGTGTTGTTTGCAATTCTCATAATGATTCCTTTGAGTAACTTAATCTAGATAATGCTATATGCCTTTGTGTTGTGCTCGTTAGGTGTTTTTGGCAGCTTCTTTATTAGAGCGTTAATTCGTATTACTTCTGCCAAACGTCCCTTAGTGTGACCGTCCTATTAAACACAGGCTTACCTGCAATACTATCAACCCTATCTGCGACAAAGTAACCATGGCGTTCGAACTGGAAGATGTCGCCTGCATTGACTTCTTGCAAGCTGGCTTCTAGTTGCGCGCTGATGGTGTGGATAGAGTCTGGGTTGATGTCTACTAAGAAATCGTTATCGCTGCTGCCGGGATATTGTGTTTTAAATAGTCTGTCGTACATCCGGATTTTGGCTTCGTAGGCGTGGTTGGCGCTGATCCAGTGGATATTGCCTTTAACCTTAACGCTGTTTGAGCCATCTGTGCCTGATTTGGTCTCTGGTAGGTAATCGCAATGCACGGTGGTGATATTGCCATCAGAATCTTTTTTGAAGCTTGTGCATTTGACCACATAGCCATAACGTAGGCGCACCATGTTGCCTGGGAATAGCCTGAAGTATTTAGGTGCTGGCTCCTCCATGAAATCTTCACGTTCAATCCATAACTCTTTGGATAGTTGCACGGTGCGTTTGCCTAGTTCTTCTTTAAGCGGATGATTGGGTGCAAAGCAATCTTCAGATTTGCCCTCTTCGTAGTTGTCAATCACTAGTTTAATCGGGTCTAGCACGGCAATGCGGCGCTCTGCATCTTGATTGAGCACTTCTCGCATGCAGTCTTCTAGGCTGGTGTATTCAATCCATGAGTCAGCTTTGCTGACACCAATTCTATTGCTAAATAATTTAAAGCCTGCTGGTGTGTAACCACGACGGCGCGCACCTGCTAGTGTTGGCAAACGTGGGTCATCCCAGCCATCTACGTGTTTTTCTTCTACCAACTGAATGAGTTTGCGTTTTGATAACACGACGTAGGTGAGGTTTAAACGCGAAAATTCAGTTTGTTTTGGTACGGGTTGCATGAGCATGCCCGTTTCGACGAGCTTTTTCATGAGCCAATCATAGAAAGGGCGTTGGTCTTCAAACTCAAGTGTGCAGAGTGAGTGAGTAATGCGTTCTAACGCATCTTCAATCGGGTGTGCAAAGGTGTACATCGGGTAGATGCACCATTTATCGCCAGTATTATGATGATGGACATGGCGAATGCGGTAAATCGCAGGATCGCGCAGGTTAAAGTTCGGCGATGCCATGTTAATTTTAGCGCGAACTATGTGGCTGCCTTCTGGGTGCTTTCCATCGCGCATTTCTCGGAATAGGGTGAGGTTTTCTTCGGCTGAGCGATCGCGGAAAGGTGAATTTGTTCCCGGCTCCGTCATGGTGCCGCGCATTTCGCGCATTTCTTCGGCAGTTTGTGAATCAACATAAGCATGGCCGTGTTCAATTAACAACTCTGCCGCATGATACATATCATCGAAGTAGTTAGATGCAAAGTACAGGTTATTTTCATCCTGATTAGCGCCATTATTCTCCCAACTAAAGCCTAGCCATTTTACCATGTCAGTGATGCTATCGACGTATTCTTGACTCTCTTTTTCTGGGTTGGTATCGTCAAAACGTAAGTGGCAAATGCCATTATAATCTTTAGCTAAGCCAAAATTAATGAAGATGCTTTTGGCATGGCCAATGTGTAAATAACCATTTGGCTCAGGTGGAAAGCGAGTGCGAATTTTAGCGATATCGACTTGACCTGCTTCTTGATGTGCAGCATCACCGGGACTACCTGCCCATTTTTTTGTAGCAAATCTGTTTGCCGCTAACTCACGCTCGATAATTCCGCGGATAAAGTTAGAGCCTGGTGGGAGTGGTGCTTTTTGTTTAGCCATGGTGCTTTTCCAATTTAGTTAGGCGTATTTTACACTAGCTAGGCAGTGCTGGCGCTTGCCTATGCTAAACTTCGTTTTCTTATGAACACCTTAACCTTTCCTATCTTACGTCAGCTCGCCGATGGCCAATTTCACTCAGGTGAAGCTTTGGCCAAGCAGTTTGGTGTGACGCGCGCGACGATATGGAGCGCGGTGCAACAGGCACAAGGTTTTGGTGTTGAAATCTTTAGCGTCCGTGGGCGCGGTTATAAGTTGCCGAAGCCTATCGATTGGTTGGATAAAAAAGCCGTGCTGCAAGCGATTGGAGCAGAGCGTGAATGGTTTCAAGTGGAGGTGTTAGATGAAGTGGCTTCAACCAATACTTATTTGATGCAAGCAGCAGCTAAAGGCGCACCACATGTAAGTTGTGTGGTGGCGTATATTCAAACAGGGGGGAGAGGGCGGCGTGGACGAACATGGATTTCTCATTTAGGTGCTAGTTTAACGTTTTCATTGCTTTGGCGGTTTGGTTGTGGCGCATCTGCGCTTTCGGGTTTGAGTTTAGCCATTGGCGTGGCACTGATGCGCGCACTGAATGAACTGGGAATCAATACAGCAAAGCTGAAATGGCCGAATGATGTATTGGTTGATGGTAAAAAGTTGGCTGGAATTTTAATTGATTTGCAAGGTGACTTGGATGGGCCAAGTGCTGCGCTAATTGGTGTGGGAATTAATGTCGATTTACCTAAACAAGTGTTAGCAAGTATTGACCAACCTGCAATCGATCTTCAGTATATGAGTAATGCTGACGTGAATCAAAGTGTCTTATTAGGCACAGTGTTAAAACACCTTGCCGAGGTGTTACGCCATTTTGAGCAACATGGGTTTATGGGGGTGCGAGATGAGTGGTTAAGCCACCATGCTTATCATAATCAGCCTGTGCGTATGTTGATGCCTGATGGGCGCAATGTTGAAGGAGTGGTGACAGGGGTTGCTGAAGATGGCATTTTATTGGTCGAAACAGCATTAGGCTTGCAGCGTTTCTCGGCAGGTGAAATCTCTTTAAGAAGTCTTAATTAAGAAGCTGGATTAAAAAAAGTGATAAGGAAAATTTGAGCAGCATGTTGATCGTCATTGATACTGGCAATACGCGTACTAAATGGGCAGTGCTCACTAGTGATGGGCATTTAGGCGAAATGCAGATAACACCTAACAAGACGCTTGCGCAATCAATATTAAAGGACAATTTAGTAGGCGCTGAAAAGGTGGTTATTGCCAATGTGGCAGGTGATGTTATGGCACAGCAGTTATTGAACATCATGCCTGAGCATGTAGCAGTGACATTTTTGGAGGCCAGCAATGAGGCGTGCAACATCATCAATCGTTATCAGGATATTGCAGCATTAGGCGTTGATCGTTGGGCAGCAGCCATCGCTGTTTGGAATCAATTACAACAACCCGCTATTGTTGTGAATGCGGGTACAGCGATTACCATTGATAGTCTTACCGTTGATTCTCCATTCGAATTGACTGTATTAGAACGGACTATATCCAAAAAAGGGGTTTATTTAGGCGGGACGATTATGCCGGGTTTATATGCAATGCATCATGGTTTAGATAGCCATACCGCTAACCTTCCACCCGTTTCGATGGGAGAAGTTGTTAGATTTCCTGTTAATACAGATGATGCAATGAAAACAGGCTGTATGAATGCGGTGGTGGGTTCGATATTGTTGCAGATGGAACAATTGGAAAAGCAGTGTGCTTTTTTACCTAAAATAGTGATTGCTGGCGGTGATGCGGTTAAAGTTGCACATGCGTTAAAGATACATGTAAAACATGTTGTGGTTGCTGAGGATTTGGTGCTGCAAGGCTTGGTATTGTTGGAGAAAGAAGAGTGAGAATGTTTATATTATTGTTAGTGATAGTGAATATTGCACTGTTCGCTTACTTTAATATGGATAAAGTGTTGCCTAAAAAAGCGCTCACCTACAAGGAACTCAATCCAGAAAAGATAAAGCTATTGATGGATGATGATTTTAGTGGGCTCGAGAAAAGGAAATTCGCAGACAGGCCACTGAATAATTGTTATAAATGGGGAGGGTTTACTGAATCCAACTTAACAGCAGCGCAAGAAGTAATGGCGCGTTTAGGTTTGGAAGTGGACGTGGTGCAAGGAAGCGGTGTTAAGCAAGAGAGCCTTTTTTGGGTTTACTATCCACCGTTAGCAACACCTGAGAAAGCACAATTAGAGGCAGATAAAATTAAACGATTGGGTGTGGATGAGGTGTATGTTGTGCAAAACTCAAAGTGGCGGAATGCGATTTCATTCGGACTATTTAAGGAAGAGGAATTGGCAACTAACTTATTAAAAAACCTAAGAATTAAAGGCGTGCGACATGCAGTAAAGTCGGTGCGTAATCAAGATGATGCAACGAGTAGTTTGTTGGTTAAATCAGTTGGGGCAGAATCTGCAGTAGAGCTGTATAAGGTTAGGCCTGAATTTATTGGGTCTGAAGTCACGCCAGTTGCTTGTCAGTAAGGCTGCTGTTTGAGCGTTGAATAAAAAAGCCAGCTAACTGCTGGCTTTTTTATTGCTAGGGTTCTAATAACCCTTAGCGCTTTTTAGGTGGCATCATGTCCGTTATCGTGCCTTCTTTTAATTCTGCTGCAAAACAGATGGTTTCAGAAAGTGTCGGGTGAGCATGAATCGTTAAACCTAGGTCATGTGCATCAGCACCCATTTCAATTGCTAAACACGCTTCTGCAAGTAGCTCACCTGCGTTAACGCCGACAATGCCAGCACCAATCAGGCGGTGTGTTCCTTTATCGAAAATCAGCTTAGTAGCACCTTCTGTTCGCGCAACCGAGATCGCACGACCACTAGCCGCCCATGGGAATGATACCTTATCAACTGACATGTCTTTTTCTTTGGCTTCTATTTCTGTGACACCAACCCATGCAATTTCTGGGTCTGTATAAGCTACGCTAGGAATCACGTTCGCCACAAACTCCACTTTCTGACCTGCTATGACTTCAGCAGCCACTTTAGCTTCGTGAGTCGCTTTATGCGCCAACATTGGTTGACCAACAATATCGCCAATCGCAAAGATGTGCGGTACGTTGGTACGCATTTGTTTATCCACGGCGATAAAGCCACGATCATCAACGGTGACACCAGCATTTTCTGCACCAATATTTTTACCGTTTGGACAACGCCCGATTGATACTAAGACACGGTCATAAACGATTGTGTCTTTAGGTGCATTTTTACCTTCAAATCCAACATGAACGCCATCTTTTTTAGCTACCATTCTGGTAACCTTGGTTGATAGCATAATACTTTCAAAGCGCTTGCTCATGCGTTTTTGTAACGGACGAACTAAGTCGCGGTCGCAACCTTGTACTAAACCGTCCATAAACTCGACAACACTGACTTTAGTGCCCATAGCATCGTAAACAGTCCCCATTTCAAGGCCAATAATGCCACCACCAATGACTAACATACTTTTTGGAATATCTTCTAATGCCAATGCGCCAGTAGAATCCATGACGCGAGGGTCATTCGTTGTAGCTTCATCCAGGCCTGGGAATTTAGTCGCTTGTGAGCCTGCCGCGATAATCGCATTTTCAAAGCCGACTTTAGTTACTTTTCCATCAGTATCTGCTATGGCAATTTGGTTGGAACCAGTAAAGCTACCAACACCATTCACGACAGTCACGCCGCGGCCTTTTGCCATTTGTGCTAAACCCCCTGTTAATTTTCCGACAACGTCATCTGATTTCCAGCTACGTAGTTTGTCTAAATCAATATTTGGCTTGCCAAAGCTTAAACCATGCGCTTCAGTCTCTTCTGCTTCGGTAATCACTTTGGCAGTATGTAATAAAGCTTTTGATGGAATACAGCCAACGTTTAGGCAAACGCCACCTAGTGCTGCGTAGCGTTCAATTAATACCACTTTCAAGCCTAAGTCAGCTGCGCGAAAAGCTGCTGTATAGCCACCAGGCCCTGAACCTAATACAACGACTTGTGACTCGATATCATTATCGTCTGCTGGTGTAACTGGAGTTGGCGCAACGGCTGACTCTTCTGTTTTCGGTGTTTCTTCTTTAGCAGGCCCAGGTTCGATTGATTCTTCTGTAGCACTTGCAGCAGCTTCAACCATTAGCAGAATACTGCCTTTCGCCACTTGGTCGCCAACGTTAACTTTGATTTCCTTCACCACGCCTTCGTGTGAAGAAGGAATATCCATGGATGCTTTGTCAGACTCAACGATAATGAGTGAGTCTTCTATTGCAATGCTGTCGCCAACATTCACCAAGACTTCAATTACGTCGACTGATTCAAAATCACCAATATCTGGTACCAATACTGCTATTAAGTTACTCATGTCAATAATTCCTATTACAACAACAAACGACGTACATCAGATAGCATCATGCGCATATGACTAGTAAAGCGGGCGCCATCTGCACCATCAATCACACGGTGGTCGTAAGAGAGTGACATTGGTAACATCAAGCGCGGCTCGAACTCGCCAGTGACTTTATTGTAGATAGGTTTTATGCTGGCACGCGACACGCCTAGGATGCCGACTTCTGGGCAGTTAATAATCGGCGTAAACATTGTGCCACCAATACCTCCTAAACTAGAAATGGTAAAGCAACCACCTTGCATTTCTTCTACCTTTAATTTTCGCTCACGTGCTTTGCCAGAGAGCTCCATTAAGTCAGCTGCAATTGCTAGTACATCTTTGTTTTGCACATTTTTTACCACTGGCACCACTAAGCCGTCTGGCGTGTCACATGCAAAGCCAACGTTATAGTAGTTTTTCATGATTAAAGAATCACCATCAGCTGAAAGCGATGCATTAAAGTTTGGATATGCTTTTAATGTATTAACTGACGCTTTGATTAAGAAGGCCAATAACGTCAGTTTGACCCCGCGTTTTTCAGCCTCTGATTTCATTGACTTACGGAAGTCTTCTAAATCCGTAATGTCTGCGTCATCAAACTGTGTGACGTGTGGTGCTGTCACCCAGTTGCGATGCAAGTTTGCACCAGATAATTTTTTGATACGCGAGAGTGGTGTTGTTTTGATGTCACCAAACTTAGTGAAGTCAATCACTGGCATTGCTAAAGTGCTTAATTGCTTGCCACCTGCAGCCATGCTGTCAGAGCGTGGTTTAACTAGCTCACCTTTCACAAAGTTTTGCACATCGGTTTGTAGGATGCGGTTCTTTTTCCCTGAGCCTTGTACCAATTTAAGGTCTACACCTAGCTCGCGTGCAAACTTACGGACCGAGGGGCTAGCATGTGAGCTAACTTCTCTATCCGTGTCCACATGCGCACCAATTGGAGCCGGCTTAGCTGCTGGTTGTACTTGTTTTGGGGGCTCTGCTGCAGGGCGTGTTGGCTCTGGAATAGCCACTTCTTTTTTTGCTGGCTTCACCTCTGCCTGAGTAGGTGCTGCTTCTCCATGTTTTGTTGCTTCAGTTACAGCGCTTACTTCAAGCGTGATAAGTAAATGACCTTCTGCAATTTGATCGCCTACTTTAATCTTCACTTCTTTGACCACACCCGCTTCAGATGATGGAATGTCCATAGAAGCTTTGTCAGACTCAACTGTAATTAACGGGTCGTCAATAGCAACTGTATCGCCAGGAGAGACTAAAACATCAATAATATCGACTGACTCGAAGTCGCCGATATCTGGAACTAAAATATCTTTTACACTCATTTATTTACTCCGAGACGATGACTAGATCGTCGCTGGGTTTATTTTATTTGGATTAAGCTTGTATTTTTTTACTGCTTCAACTAATTTAGCCGCTGGCACTTTGCCTTCTGCACTTAATGCTGTTAAGGCAGTTAGTACGATGTAGTTTCTATCGATTTCGAAGAAATCACGAAGTGCTTCACGGCTATCTGAACGGCCGTAACCATCCGTGCCTAGTGCAACAAAGTTATTTGGCACAAAGCGTTGAATTTGCTCAGCAAAGCTTCTCATGTAGTCTGTAGAAACAACGACAGGACCTTTAGCATCTTTCAAGCATTCTTCAATATAACTCACTCGTTGTTTCTTGCCTGGGTTTAATAGGTTCCAACGCTCACAATCAATGCCTTCACGGCGTAGCTCTGTAAAGCTTGGTACACTCCAAACATCAGCAGAGATACCCCAATCTTTTTCTAACATCACAGCAGCAGCAATCACTTCACGTAAAATCACACCGCTACCCATGAGCTGTACTTTTTCACCTTTGGCTTTAGATTTGCTAAAGCTGTACATACCTCTAAGAATGCCTTCTTCTGCGCCTTTAGGCATTTGAGGATGGCTGTAGTTTTCATTCATCAAGGTGATATAGTAATATACATCCTCTTGGTTTTGAATCATGCGGCGTAAGCCTTCTTGAATGATTACTGCCAGTTCATATGAGAATGTAGGGTCGTATGAAACACAATTAGGAATCATTGCTGACATCAAGTGGCTATGGCCATCTTCATGTTGCAAGCCTTCGCCATTTAGCGTTGTTCTACCAGCCGTTGCACCAAGTAAGAAACCACGTGCACGGCTATCGCCTGCCGCCCATGCAAAGTCACCAATACGTTGGAAACCAAACATTGAGTAGTAAATGTAGAACGGAATCATTTGTGCACCAGTGACGCTATATGATGTTGCCGCCGCCATCCAGCTAGAGAATGCGCCAGCTTCATTAATGCCTTCTTCTAGAATCTGACCTGTCTTCATTTCTTTGTAATACATGACTTGGTCAGAATCTTGTGGCTCATACAATTGGCCGATAGAAGAGTAAATGCCTAATTGACGAAACATACCTTCCATACCAAAGGTGCGTGCTTCATCTGGCACGATAGGGACCACATATTTACCTACTTCTTTATCGCGTAATAATGTGGATAGGATGCGTACAAAAGCCATCGTGGTTGAAATTTTACGGTCTCCAGTTGCTTTCATTGTACTATCAAAAGCAGCTAGTTTCGGTACGGTTAATTCATTCCCCCTTCTCCTGCGTGATGGTACGTGACCACCCATCGCAGTATTGCGCTCAGCCATGTACTTCATTTCTGGGCTATCTGCATTTGGTTTGTAGTAAGACAAGTTTTCTACTTGTTCGTCTGTTAATGGCAAGTCAAAGCGATCACGGAATTTTTTCAGTGATTCGATATCCATGCTCTTCTGTTGGTGGGTCGTGTTTTGACCTTCACCAGCATCGCCCATGCCATAACCTTTAACGGTTTTCGCTAAAATAACCGTTGGCTGACCTTTATGGTTAACAGCAGAGTGATAGGCCGCGTAAACTTTATGGGGATCATGACCACCACGGTTTAAGCGCCAGATGTCATCATCAGACATCGCTGCGACCATTTCTTCGAGCTCTGGATATTTGCCAAAGAAGTGCTCACGTGTGTAGGCACCACCTTTTTGTTTGAAGTTTTGATACTCGCCATCGACACATTCAAGCATGCGTTTTCTCAGCAAGCCATCTTTATCCATGGCTAATAATGGATCCCAGTAAGAACCCCAAACCACTTTCAATGCATTCCAACCCGCACCGCGGAAGTTTGATTCCAACTCTTGAATGATTTTGCCATTACCACGCACAGGGCCATCAAGTCGCTGTAAGTTGCAGTTAACCACAAAGATAAGGTTATCTAAGTTCTCACGTGCTGCTAATGAAATCGCACCTTGTGACTCCGGCTCATCCATTTCACCATCGCCACAGAAAACCCACACTTTACGGTCGCTAGTATCGGCAATGCCACGGTCGTGTAGATATTTTAAAAAGCGTGCTTGATAAATTCCAGCTAAAGGACCAATACCCATTGATACCGTTGGAAACTGCCAGAAATCTGGCATTAACCATGGGTGAGGGTAGCTAGATAAACCATTGCCACCAGTTTCTTGACGGAAGTTATCCATTTGTTCTTCTGTAAAGCGACCTTCTAAAAAGGCACGTGCGTAAACTCCCGGAGAAGAGTGGCCTTGGAAGTAAACACAATCGCCACCAAAGTCTTCATTCGCTGCACGGAAGAAGTGGTTAAAACCAACATCATATAAAGTTGCCGCTGATTGGAAGCTCGCAATATGACCACCAACACCTGGTGATTTTTCGTTTGCACGTAGCACCGTCATAACCGCATTCCAGCGAATCAGTGCGCGAATACGGCGCTCCATTCCAGAGTCGCCGGGTAACTTAGCTTGTAAATGTGTTGGAATGGTATTGACGTAAGCAGTCGTTGCATTATAAGGCAGGTTGGTGCCTGAGCGTCGCGCTTGATCAATCATCGACTCTAATAAGAAGTGGGCACGTTCTGCTCCTTCTTTCTTGATGACAGAGGATAGGGCGTCTAGCCATTCTTGGGTTTCTAATGGGTCTGTTTCAGTCAAGTCTGATTGCGAGTTTGTTGCCATGCTTTGAACTTTCTCCGTGTTGCAGTAGTGTGCCTGTGACCTTTCTGAGGCGCAGCACAATTAAATGTAAATTAGAGTTGAATTTAATAAATGTGACAGTTTCGCTTTATTCAACTTCGTGGTCAAGTCAAAAGAGAGATATTCAAGGGGCTAGGAGTACTTAATGTGAAGTTGTTGCGTGAGCCGCAGGTGGCTTTGATAGAGCAAGATCAATACTACATAGCAATGCGGGGGGCTATAAATACAAGTAACGATTTAATTTGGCATGAGTGTAATTAAGGTTAGCTGTTCTATAATCTAAGCATCAACCAATGGACAACCACATTGCTAAAACTTATCATCAAAAAATTAGCTTCACTTTTCGTCAAACCGGAAATCAATGCTGCACAAGCGTGGCAGGCGACGGGTGTTGAAGCGACGCATGCGTTTTGGATGTATGCGACACCAGTAAATATGCAGTTGGGGCGTGATAGTTACTTTCTAACCGACCCAGCTACAACGATAATTTCTACTGAAGAACACGACGCGCTGATGTATAGTTTAAATGAACATTTTGAAGGCTTTGAGTATACGTTTTATCAAGTGAATGGCGTTTGGTTTTTAGGTTTGGATAAAGATCCTGACATCACGACAACGACGATAGGCTTGGTTAAGAGTCGGGACGTTGGTCCACATTTGCCACAAGGTGAAGGTGCGTTGCAGTGGAATAAATTGCAAAATGAAATTCAAATGTTGCTATTTAGTCATTCAGTGAATGAGGCGCGAGAGGCGCAGGGGCAGCCAGTGATTAATAGTTTGTGGTGTTATGGGCTGGGGGCTTCTGAATAGCATGCAGAAAACAATTATACAAAGACAAGTTGATGATGCGGTGGTGAGCCGCTTAATCGGATCTGGAGTTTCTCCTTTATTGGCGCGGCTCTATTCAGCGCGTGGTGTGGAAGATGAAGCTGCATTATCTATTTCGTTGAATCAAATCATTCCACCAAATCAATTAACTAATAGCACGGCTATGGCGAAGTTGTTAGCTGATGCGATAGCAGAAAAAAAGAAAATATTAATCGTTGGTGATTACGATGCGGATGGAGCGACAGCGACGGCGGTAGCGATGAAAGGCCTGCTGAGCATGGGGGCGCAGGTCGATTTTTTGGTGCCGAATCGTTTTGAGTATGGTTATGGCTTAACCCCTAAAATCGTTCAGCTAGCTGCCACGATGCAGCCAAATGTGATTGTGACTGTTGATAATGGGATTGCCAGTGTTGATGGCGTCGCTGAGGCGAATAAACTCGGCATGCAAGTTTTCATCACCGACCACCATTTGCCGGGTGATGAAACGCCAAAAGCCGCTTGTATCGTAAATCCTAATCAACGGGGTTGTGATTTTCCTAGTAAAAATCTAGCTGGTGTTGGCGTGATGTTTTATGTGTTGCTGGCATTGCGTGCAGAACTGCGTGAACGCAAGGTTTTTGGTGGATTTCCAGAGCCTAATTTAACCGAGTTGTTAGATTATGTTGCATTAGGCACGGTAGCGGATTTGGTAAAGCTCGATGCGAATAATCGTATTTTAGTTGAGCAAGGTTTACGTCGCATTCGTTCAGGCGCTTGCTGTGCTGGGATCAGTGCTTTGTTGAGAGTGGCGGGGCGCGACCAGTCGCAAGTGAATACGCAAGATTTAGGCTTTTATGTTGGGCCGAGACTCAATGCAGCAGGGCGCTTAGATGATATGCGCTTGGGTATTCAATGTTTGTTAGCCGGCGAAAAAGAGGCGTTAACCATTGCGCAATCACTACACGATTTAAATATTGAGCGGCGCAACATTGAATCAAGCATGCAAGGTGAAGCATTGGCGAGCTTAGACAATATTACGGTTGGCGATCAATATAGTATTAGTTTGTATGAGCCCAGCTGGCATCAAGGCGTGGTGGGTATTTTAGCTTCGCGCATTAAAGAGCAATATCATCGGCCTGTGATTGCGTTTGCAGAAGTGGATGATGGTTTGCTGAAGGGGTCTGGCCGCTCAATTGCAGGTTTACATTTGCGTGATGCACTCGATATGGTGACAAAACGCGACCCTACCTTAGTTGTAACGTTTGGTGGCCATGCGATGGCTGCTGGTTTGAGTATTCCGAAACATAAGTTTTTAGCGTTTCAAGACGCGTTTGAGGAAGTTGTACGCGAGTTGCTCACACCTATAGATTTGCAGGCTGTGATTCAAACAGATGGCGGTTTTATGGCGGATGAAATGACCTTGCAAAATGCACAAGCCTTGGCGAGCCAAGTGTGGGGGCAGGGCTTTGCACCACCTTTATTCCATGATGAGTTCTCAGTAATCAATCAACGCATTGTTGGTAGTAAGCATTTAAAAGTGCTGTTAGAAAAGCAAGGTAAGCGCTTTGATGCGATTTACTTCGGGCAAACGGAATTATTACCTGAGAAAGCAGAGGTTGCTTATCAGTTGCAAGTGAATACCTACAATGGCCTGCAATCCGTTCAGTTGCAACTGTTACATGTTTCTTAAAGTTATAATTCGTAATGACTGCTATATAATATCGTTGCTATGAATAAAATCGTGAAAAAAACCGCTAAAAAATTCGTGATTGCTAACTGGAAAATGCATGGTAATCTCGAACAAAATCACGCACTGTTAGAAGCTTATGTCAGCACGCTAGCTGATCTGAAAGGCACACAAGTAGTTGTTTGTGTGCCCTACCCTTATTTGGCCCAGGCGCAAAGCTTATTGCAAAATACGGGTATTGCTTGGGGCGCACAGAATATGGCCAAGAATGAAAATGGGCCATTTACAGGCGAGGTCAGCGCACAAATGTTGCGTGACTTTGGTTGTGAGTATGTGATTCTTGGACATTCTGAGCGCGCGACTGCCTATTGTGAATCTGATGAGAATATTGCTAAAAAATTCATGATAGCAAAACAGTATGGCATTACGCCGGTTCTGTGTGTCGGTGAAAGCTTGATAGAGCGTGAAGCAGGCGTGATGGAGTTGAAGGTTGGTAAGCAGCTTGATGTGATTATTGATTTGTATGGCGCGGATGTTTTTGATGGTGCGATTGTTTCTTATGAGCCGATATGGGCGATTGGCACTGGGTTGGCAGCGACGCCAGAGCAGGCAAAAGCCATGCATAAGTTTATTTTTGACAGGCTATCGCAATCAAGCGGCATGCAAAAAGAACCAGTAAAAATCCTCTATGGAGGGAGCGTGAATCCGCAAAATGCGGTACAATTATTCGAGGTAGAGAATATAGATGGTGGACTGGTCGGCAAATGTTCACTTAGTCCTCAAGAATTTGAAGGAGTCTGTCAAGCAGCGGAATCATCTGTTGGTTGATTTTTTTATGTTTGGCAGAAATATTGATAGGTAGAATATGGAAAATATAATTACAGTCGTACATGTATTGGCTGCGGCAAGTTTAATAGGGTTGATTTTAGTTCAGCACGGTAAAGGTGCTGACATGGGTGCTGCTTTTGGTAGTGGTGCATCAGGTAGCTTGTTTGGCGTTAGTGGATCATCAAACTTTTTAAGCCGTGCGACATCAATGAGTATTGTTGTGTTTTTTGCGACGAGTTTAACGTTAGCTTACATCGCAAGCCATCAGTCTGGAGCTAGCAGCGTTATTCAAGTGCCTGCAGCAACAGCTGAAACAGCGACGACAGAAACGCTTGGTGCAGAGTCTGTGCCAAATGAGACATTGCCAGCTACTGGCACTGCGGAAGATGTGCCTAGCTAATTCAGGTTTTAACTTGAGTAGATATGCCGTCGTGGTGGAATTGGTAGACACGCTATCTTGAGGGGGTAGTGACGAAAGTCGTGAGAGTTCGAGTCTCTCCGTCGGCACCAGAAAGTTGTTTTAATTAGCCTACTTCTTATTGGTTGGGGTGATGTGCGTTTATTAATGCCCAAAGGGGCTGCATAGCTGGGATTATATTAAGAGGGAGGTGTATCTCGTTATTATTTAATCCAATACAGTAAATAAAGGACTCGACTTTTGTTAGCAAACTACTTTCCGATTCTAATGTTCATCTTGGTTGGTTTTGGTGTGGGCTTAGGCCCTCTTATCCTTGGCAAGCTGGTCTCTCCTCACAAGCCGGATGCTGAAAAAAATTCGCCTTATGAATGTGGCTTTGAAGCCTTTGGAAATGCGCGCATGAAGTTTGATGTGCGCTACTATCTAGTGGCTATTCTGTTTATCCTTTTTGATTTAGAAATCGCATTTTTATTCCCATGGGCAGTTGCCTTGCCAGACATCGGTTTGTTTGGGTTTCTTGCCATGATGGTGTTCCTATTTATTCTGGTTGTTGGTTTTATCTATGAGTGGAAAAAAGGCGCACTAGAATGGGATTGATCGGTCATATTGGTTTGCATATTAACTTTGTATGGGAATTAGTTTAAGTGGGTATCGAAGGCACTTTAGAAAAAGGGTTTGTCACCACGTCTCTGGATACGGTGATTAACTACACGCGAACAGGTTCCATGTGGCCAATGACATTTGGCTTGGCTTGTTGTGCTGTTGAAATGATGCACGCAGGTGCGGCGCGATATGATCTTGACCGTTTTGGTATTGTATTTCGTGCCAGTCCACGTCAATCTGATGTGATGATTGTGGCAGGTACGCTGGTGAATAAAATGGCACCTGCCTTGCGTAAGGTGTACGATCAAATGGCCGAGCCACGCTGGGTGATTTCTATGGGTAGCTGTGCGAACGGCGGCGGTTATTACCATTACTCTTATGCGGTTGTACGTGGTTGTGATCGCATTATCCCTGTCGATGTTTATGTGCCGGGTTGTCCTCCAACAGCAGAGGCCTTGTTGTTCGGTATTATCCAGTTACAGAAAAAAATCAAACGTACGAATACGATAGCACGCTAAATAAATTTATGACCCCAAAATTAGAAAGCTTATCAGCACAGTTAAAGTTGGCCTTAAATGCAGGTTTGGCTGAATTAACTGAAACTCTAAATGAGCTAACCATTGAGTGTAAGGCGCAAGACTTCATTGAGGTTTGCACTAAATTACGTGATCACGGTGAGCTGAAATTTGAGCAGTTAATTGACTTGTGTGGTATTGACTATAGTGAATATGGTGATGGTTTGTGGGAGGGCCCACGCTACGCAGTTGTGCTCCACTTGTTATCTGTTTCTTTAAATCAACGTGTACGCTTACGTGTGTTTGCGACAGATGATGATTTCCCAGTACTTCCCACCTTGATTGATGTATGGCCTAGTGCGAATTGGTTTGAACGTGAGGCGTTCGACTTGTTCGGCATTATATTTGAAAACCATCCTGATTTGCGTCGCATTCTGACTGACTATGGGTTTGTCGGACACCCTTTCCGTAAGGACTTTCCAATGGTTGGTAATGTAGAAATGCGTTACGACCCTGAGCAGCGGCGCGTTGTGTATCAACCCGTGTCAATTGAGTTGCGTAATAACGTGCCACGTGTGATTAGCAATAAGGGGTAGCATTCATAATGGCAGAGATTCATAATTACACGATGAACTTTGGTCCGCAGCATCCTGCAGCGCATGGTGTGTTGCGTTTGGTGCTGGAGCTGGATGGTGAAGTGATTCAACGTGCAGATCCACATATTGGCTTATTACACCGCGGAACTGAAAAATTAGCAGAGAACCGTACTTACCTACAATCTGTGCCTTATATGGATAGGCTCGATTATGTGTCGATGATGTCCAATGAGCATGCTTATGTGATGACGATTGAGAAGATGCTAGGGTTGGACGTGCCGATTCGCGCACAATATATCCGCGTCATGTTTGATGAGATCACACGTATTCTGAATCACTTGCTTTGGATTGGTGCGCATGGCCTCGACTTAGGTGCGATGACGATGTTTATCTACGCGTTCCGAGAGCGTGAAGATCTGTTTGATGTTTATGAGGCGGTTTCTGGTGCACGCATGCATGCAGCTTACTACCGTCCAGGTGGTGTGTATCGTGATTTACCTGATCGCATGCCACAACACGAAACAACTAAGTTTCGTAGCAAAGCACAAATCAATAAACTCAATGAAAATCGCCAAGGTTCGCTGTTAGACTTTATTGAAGACTTTACGAATCGCTTTCCAAAGCATGTTGATGAGTATGAGGCGCTGTTAACGGACAACCGTATTTGGAAGCAACGGACAGTAGGTATCGGTGTCGTTTCTCCTGAGCGTGCATTAGCATTGGGGTTTACAGGGCCAATGTTGCGTGGCTCTGGTGTCGAGTGGGACCTGCGTCGCAAACAGCCTTATGAAGTTTACGATAAGTTGGCCTTTGATATTCCAGTCGGTGTAAACGGCGATAGCTATGATCGCTATTTGGTGCGGATGGAAGAGTTCCGTCAATCGAACCGCATTATTAAGCAATGTGTTGATTGGTTACGCAAAAATCCTGGCCCTGTGATTACGAGTGACAATAAAGTGGCACCGCCAGATCGTGAAGGTATGAAGACCAATATGGAAGACATGATTCACCACTTCAAACTGTTTACAGAAGGTTTTCATATACCAGCGGGTGAGGCTTATGCGGCGGTGGAGCACCCTAAAGGTGAGTTTGGTATTTATATGGTTTCAGATGGGGCGAACAAGCCTTATCGTTTGAAGATTAGAGCGCCAGGGTTTGCGCATCTTTCTGCGATGGATGAAATGGTACGTGGTCATATGTTGGCTGATTTGGTTGCGGTGATTGGTACACAAGATATTGTTTTCGGTGAAATTGATCGGTAAGAAGCTTGATTAAACAAGATAAATTGAAAATTGAGATTTAAGGCATGTTAAGCGAAGAAGCCATAAAGAAAATTGATTACGAGCTCACTAAGTATCCTGGCGATAAGCGTCAGGCGGCTGTGATGAGTGCGCTACGTATCGTGCAAACGGAACGTGGCTGGTTGTCGCCAGAAAGTATTAGTGAGGTTGCGCAGTATTTACGTATTCCTGATATCGCGGCATTGGAAGTGGCTACTTTCTATAATATGTATGATACAGAGCCAGTGGGCAAATATAAGATTACAGTGTGTACGAATATTTCATGCATGTTGCGTGGTAGCGATGAGATCGTTGATTGCTTACAGGAGAAGCTTGGTATTGGTTTTAATGAAGTAACTGAAGACGGCAAGTACTGCTTGAAAGAGGGCGAGTGCATGGGCGCCTGTGGCGGAGCGCCGCTATTCAGCGTGAATAATTCAAAAATGCATGAGTTTTTAACGCCCACAAAAGTGGATGCGATTTTGAAGGGGCTGAAATAATGGCTGCTACAAAAGTAGTGAAACCAGTAGCAACTGACTTAAAAGGACAAACCTTAGTCACGCTGCGTACATTAAAAGAAAAGAATCCGGCTTCATTAGCAACATACGAAAATCTCGGTGGCTATGCGGAATTAAAGCGCATTGTTTCTGGGAAAGTAAAAGCGATTGATATTGTCAATCAGGTGCAAGTGTCTGGCTTACGTGGTCGTGGTGGAGCAGGGTTCCCAACGGGCCTTAAGTGGAGTTTTATGCCACGTTACTTCGATGGCACTAAGTATCTGGTATGTAATACCGATGAAGGTGAGCCGGGTACATTTAAAGACCGCGATATTATTCGCTATAACCCACACCAGCTAATTGAGGGAATGGCGATTGCTGCTTACACCTTAGGTGCTGGCGTTGGGTACAACTATATTCATGGCGAAATCTGGGCGGAATACGAAATTTTTGAAGCGGCATTACAAGATGCTAGAGATGCTGGATATTTAGGTGAAAACCTATTTGGTACGCACTTCAGTTTTCATTTGTATGCAGTGCATGGCTATGGCGCTTATATTTGTGGCGAAGAAACAGCATTAATCGAGTCGATTGAGGGGAAAAAAGGGCAGCCAAGGTTTAAGCCGCCTTTCCCAGCTAGTTATGGGGTATTCGGCAAGCCAACTAATGTAAATAACACTGAAAGCTTTGCGAGTATCCCTTGGATTTTACAGCATGGTGGTCAAGCGTTTGCTGATTTAGGGGTTGCAGGCTCTGGCGGTAGTAAGCTGTTCTCTGTATCTGGACATGTAGAAAAACCAGGCAATTATGAAGTGAAGATGGGTATGCCGTTTACTGAGCTACTAGAAATGGCTGGCGGTATATGGAAAGGCCGAAAATTAAAGGCTATTATTCCGGGAGGCCCTTCGACTGCTGTGCTACCAGCAGCAGCTATTTTAGAAGCAACAATGGATTATAACGGCTTAGGTAAAGCGGGCTCTAGCTTGGGCGCTGGCTCTGTGATTGTGATGGATGAGACCACTTGTATGGTGAAAGCGCTTAAGCGTTTGAGTTATTTCTTTTATGAAGAAAGTTGTGGGCAATGTACACCTTGTCGCGAAGGGACAGGCTGGGTTTATCGTGTGATTAAACGAATCACCGAAGGTGATGGGAAAATAGAGGACTTGGATTTGCTAACCGATGTGAGTAACAATATTTCTGGCCGTACAATTTGTGCGCTTGGTGATGCAGCTGCAACACCAGTATTGAGTTTTATTAAGTATTTCCGTCCAGAGTTTGAATATTATATTCAACATGGTAAAAGCATGGTAGACGGAAAGTAATATGTTAAAGATTGAAATAGATGGCAAACCAGTAGAAGTCGAGTCCGGCAGCACAATCATTGATGCCGCCGACTCGCTTGGTGTTGAGATACCGCGCTTTTGTTATCACAAGAAACTTTCCGTAGCTGCTAATTGCCGCATGTGCTTGGTTGAGGTTGAGAAGTTCGACAAACCATTACCAGCCTGTGCCACACCAGCAGCTGAAGGCATGAAGATTTTTACGCGTAGAAAAGTCGCGACCGAAGCCCAGCAAAGTGTGATGGAATTTTTATTGATTAATCATCCACTAGATTGCCCAATATGCGATCAAGGGGGTGAGTGCGATTTGCAAGATGTCGCGGTTGCATACAGCGCCAGTGGTTCTCGTTATACCGAAGAAAAGCGTGTGGTATTTGATAAAAACATAGGCCCCTTGATTAGTACTGATATGACGCGTTGTATTCAATGTACTCGTTGCGTACGGTTCCTAAAAGAAGTGGCTGGTATACAAGAACTTGGCATGGTTGGTCGTGGCGAGCATTCGGAAATTACTGCTTATGTTGACCAAAGTGTGAACTCTGAGTTGTCAGGTAATATTATTGATTTATGCCCAGTTGGCGCGTTAACGAATAAGCCATTTAGATACTCAGCTAGAAGCTGGGAATTGGTGCGTCGCCCATCGATTGCGCCGCATGATGGTTTAGGCTCTCATATAGAGGTGCATGTAAGGAATAATAAAGTGATGCGCGTATTGCCGCGTGAAAAAGAAAGTATAAATGAGTGCTGGTTATCAGATCGTGATCGTTACTCATATGAAGGTTTAAATAGTCCGGATCGCCTCAAAGTTCCGATGATTAAGCATGGCGACGAGTGGCAAGAAACCGATTGGAAAACAGCCTTAGAATTCGCTGCAGGCCAAATACAAGGTATTGCGAATGAACATGGTGGTGATGCTTTAGGTGTATTGGTTTCACCGAATAGCACCATGGAAGAAGGCTACTTAATCAAAGAGTTAGCGCATGGTCTTGGCTCGGGTAATGTTGATTACCGCTTGCGCCAAACTGACTTTAGGTTAGATGGTAAGCGTGTTGGTACACCATGGATGGGTTGTAATATTGATGAGTTAGAGCACCTTGATCGTATTTTATTGATTGGGTCTAACTTAAGAAACGAACATCCTTTATTGGCACAGCGTTTCCGAAAGGCTGTTGAGAATGGTGCGGAGCTGTCAATTATTAGCCCACTAGACAATAATCCTTTAATGGATATTGCACATAAAATTATTTGCACGCCAAATGACATTGTGAATGTGTTGGCGCAGATATTGAAAGCAATGTCAAAACTACAACGTTTATCTTTATGCTTGCCGCTGACATTGAGTGAGTTGTTAGAACAAATTCATGTGCGTCCAAATACGGAAGAAATGGCAGAAAGTTTAGCTGGTTTAGGTAAAACAGTAAATTTGATTGCACCTAAAGTTGGTATCTTCTTAGGCAGCATGGCATTAAGCGCACCAAGATTTACTGAGATGTATAGTTTGGCAGAAGCCATTGGTGGAGTATCTGGTGCAAAAGGTGGTATTTTGCCAGCAGCAGCTAATAGCACGGGTATGCATATGGTTGGTGTGATGCCTTCTACTACTGGCATGCATGCTAGAGCCATGTTGGAAGTGCCCTGTAAAGCTTATTTATTATTGAATATTGAACCTGAGTTAGATTGTCAGCATGCTGCTTTAGCTAGCGCCGCAATGAGGAAGGCTGAATGTGTTGTAGCATTAACTGCATATAAATCGAAAGCTTTAGATAACGCTAACGTGTTATTGCCGATTGCCCCCTTTACGGAGACATCAGGCACATTTATGAGCATGGAAGGTCGCATTCAAAGCTTTAAGGCTGTCGTGAAGCCATTGGGCGAGTGTCGTCCAGCTTGGAAAGTATTACGCGCATTGGCTAACACCTTAGGCTTGCATGGTTTTGATTTCGAAAGCAGTGAAGACGTTAAAAATAAGATTTTTGATGGTGTGAAGCCTTCTGACCATGCAAAACAGAACCTCAATAACAACATGAAGGAGCTAGTTGAAATTGAGACAATAATTAAGTCTTCCAGTTTGCAGCGTATTGGTGAGGTGCCACAGTATGAAGCCGACCCGATCGTGCGTCGTTCTGAGCCGTTAAGAAAAACAAAGTACAACATTAAACGTCTTGTTCGCTTACACCCGCATGATATGCGTGCCTATAATTTGGTTGAGGATGATATGGTCTTGGTGAGACAGGATAAAGGCAGTGCCGCTTTACCTGTTAGACCTGACGCCCATGTTGCACCAGGATGTGTGCGGGTTGCAGCAGCACATGAAGACACGCTTGGACTAGGTGATTTGATGGGTGATATTACCATTGAGAAAATAACGCAAGAGCAAGCTGAAGCGATTAAAGCCAAAGAAATGGAAATGCAAAGCTAATGGAATGGTTAGTTCAATTATTAGGTAGCTACCGGCCCAATGTTGAATTGGTTGGCTGGACATTAATAAAAATTTTCGCAATCGTCGGGCCGTTGATGATTGCCGTTGCTTACCTCACTTATGCTGAGCGTAAAGTGATTGGTTATATGCAAGTACGTATTGGACCAAATCGTGTCGGCTTCTTTGGTTTGCTTCAACCAATGGCAGATGGAATTAAGCTGCTATTTAAAGAAATCATTCTGCCAACGGCTTCTAATAAAGGTTTGTTCTTGCTGGGTCCAGTGTTAACCATTGCACCTGCTTTTGCAGCCTGGGCGGTGATTCCTTTTGACGGCACTAAAGTATTAGCTAATATTGATGCGGGCTTGCTGTACGTGTTAGCGATGACCTCTATTGCCGTATATGGCGTGATTATCGCAGGCTGGGCATCGAACTCTAAGTATGCGTTTTTGGGTAGTTTACGTTCGGCGGCTCAGATTGTTTCTTATGAAATAGCTATGGGGTTTTCATTGGTTGGCGTGTTGATGTGTGCGAATAGCCTGAATCTCGGCAATATTGTTTTAGGGCAAGAGGGTGGTTTTTGGCATTGGTACTTCATCCCGTTATTCCCGTTATTTATTGTTTATTTTATTAGTGCTGTTGCTGAAACAAACCGTGCGCCATTTGATATGGCTGAAGGTGAGTCTGAAATTGTGGCTGGCTTTCATGTTGAATACTCAGGCATGGCATTTGCGGTGTTCTTTTTAGCCGAGTATGCGAATATCTGGTTAGTGTGTACCTTGGCAGCGCTGATGTTTATGGGCGGTTGGTTATCACCGCTTCCATTCTTACCTGACAGCATCTTATGGCTATTTGCAAAAATGGCGTTCTTAGTGTTTTTCTTTTTATGGTTTAGAGCCACATTCCCAAGATATCGCTATGATCAGGTCATGCGTTTAGGTTGGAAGGTGTTTATCCCTATTACAATAGTTTGGATTGTGTTTGTTGGTGCGATGTTGCAAACAAAGTTCGACTATTTATTTCATTAGAAATGTGGCTTAGGTTATTTAATTAGGATTATGTTTAAACAAATTAAGAATACATTGGGTAGCTTGATGTTGATAGAGCTGCTAAAAGGGATGGCTGTTACAGGTCGATACTTTTTCGCACGCAAAATCACGATTCAATATCCAGAGGAACGCACGCCGCAATCGAATCGATTTCGTGGTTTGCTCGCTTTGCGCCGTTACCCTAATGGCGAAGAGCGTTGTATCGCTTGTAAATTATGTGAAGCGGTTTGCCCTGCGATAGCGATTACGATTGAATCAGAGCAGCGCGGAGATAATACGCGTAGAACAACACAATACGATATTGATTTAACCAAATGTATTTTCTGCGGCTTATGCGAAGAGTCATGCCCAGTGGATTCGATTGTAGGAACACGGGTGTTTGATTATCACGCCGAACAACGTGGTGATTTGATTTATACCAAAGATATGCTGTTAGCGGTTGGTGATAAACATGAAAAACAAATTGCGGCAGACCGTGCGCAAGATAAGAATTATAGATAACGCTTAAAAAGTTAATGACGAATATGGAATTTACCGACTTTATATTTTATGTGCTAGCCACCGTTTTGCTGTTTTCGGCAATAGGGGTAATAACAGTTAAAAACCCTGTGCAGGCAGCGCTATTCTTAGTGCTTTCATTCTTTACCGCATCTGGTATTTGGCTGCTGTTACAGGCTGAATTTTTAGCGATTGTATTGGTGCTGGTTTATGTCGGCGCTGTGATGGTGTTGTTCTTATTTGTTGTGATGATGCTAGACATTAACATAGATAAATTGCGAGAAGATTTTTGGAGTTACTTGCCGCTTGCAGGCTTGATTGGCGTATTGATGGCGGTTGAGATGGTGATGATTTTAGGCAATAAATATTTTATTGCTGCAAAAAGCGTTAGCCACCCAGCGGGTTACAGCGATACCGCAGCATTGGGCCATGTCATGTATAGCGACTATCTATTACCATTTGAATTGGCTGCCGTTGTGTTGCTGGTTGCTATTGTTGCGGCAATTGCTTTAACGCTGAGAGAGAAAAGAGAAAGCAAATCAACCAACCCCAGTGAGCAGGTGCTTGTGCGTAAAGAAGACCGTCTCCGCATGGTGGATATGAAATCAGAAGCAGAACCCAAACCAAATGAAAGCAACACCGAAGGAGAAGCCTCATGACATTAACGGTGGGGCTTTCTCATTACCTAATATTAGGCGCATTGCTATTTGCGATTAGTATTGTCGGCATTTTTTTAAACCGTCGAAATATTATCATTGTATTGATGGCGATTGAGTTGATGCTTTTAGCGGTTAACTTAAATTTCATTGCATTCTCACATTATTTGAATGACATTGCTGGTCAAGTATTTGTGTTCTTTATTTTAACTGTAGCAGCCGCAGAGTCTGCGATTGGCTTAGCGATTCTCGTCGTGCTCTTCCGTAACTTACGGTCGATTGATGTTGAAGATTTGGGATCGCTTAGTGGTTAAAAGCTTTCAAAAAAGTCTTAAAGACTAAAAGAAAATTATGACAGAACAGCTTCTTATTTGGATTCCTTTACTACCATTGATTGCCGCAGCAATCGTGGGGTTATTTGGCAGTAGTTTGCCACGTAGTGCGGCGCATTGGCTTACGATATTAGGCGTTGGCGGCGCACTTGTGTTGTCAGCTATGGTGTTTAAAGCAACCTTATCGGGCTTTAAACATAATGCAGACTTATATACTTGGCTTGCTTCTGGTGATATTAGATTTGCTGTTGGTTTCTTAATCGACAACTTGACTGCCATGATGATGGTAGTGGTGACGTTTGTCTCTCTCATGGTGCATGTTTACACAATCGGCTATATGCATGAAGACCCAAGCTATAGCCGTTTCTTCAGCTACATCTCCTTATTTACCTTTGCGATGTTGATGTTAGTCATGTCTAACAACTTCATGCAATTGTTCTTTGGTTGGGAAGCTGTTGGTTTGGTTTCCTACTTGTTGATTGGCTTTTGGTATACAAGACCAACGGCGATTTATGCCAACTTAAAAGCTTTCTTGGTCAACCGTGTGGGTGACTTTGGCTTCTTACTAGGCATTGGTTTGGTGCTTACTTATACTGGCAGCTTAGATTATGCAGAAGTGTTTAGTGTGGCGCCTACTTTAGTCGATACGACTATCAGCTTGTTTGCAAATACGCCATGGTCATTAATGACGGTGACTTGTATCTTATTGTTTGTTGGGGCAATGGGTAAATCAGCTCAAGTTCCATTACACGTTTGGTTGCCTGATTCAATGGAAGGGCCAACGCCTATTTCTGCTCTGATTCATGCGGCAACCATGGTGACAGCGGGTATCTTTATGGTGGCGCGTATGTCACCACTATTTGAAATGTCGACGACAGCACTTTCCTTTGTGATAACCATTGGCGCCATTACTGCCTTGCTAATGGGCTTGTTAGGCATTATGCAAAATGATATTAAACGCGTGATTGCTTATTCAACATTGTCTCAATTAGGCTACATGACGGTGGCACTAGGAGCTTCAGCCTATTCGGTCGCCATCTTCCACTTGATGACACATGCATTCTTTAAAGCCTTGTTATTCCTGGGGGCTGGTTCAGTCATCATGGGCATGCATCATGATCAAGATATTCGTAATATGGGCAATCTGAAGAAGTACTTACCAGTGACCTGGATTACATCATTAATTGGCTCTCTCGCCTTGATTGGCACACCATTTTTTGCAGGCTTCTATTCAAAAGACAGTATTATTGAAGCGGTTAAATTCTCACACATCCCTGGTAGCAGCTTTGCCTACTTTGCTGTGATTGCTGGTGTGTTTATTACCGCATTCTATTCATTTAGACTTTACTTCATTGTTTTCCACGGAAAAGAAAAATGGCGTGAAGCAAAATCACATACACATGACGATGATGACCATCATCATGGCTTAAAGCCAGACCAAGACCCACACGAGCCAGGTTGGATTGTGAAGTTACCTTTAATTCTACTAGCAATTCCATCAGTGGTGATTGGTTATTTGGCAATCAAGCCAATGTTGTTTGGTAGTTTCTTTAATGGTGTGATTACGGTGAATGCGGAAGCACACCCTGTAATGGAAAATTTAACGCATCACTTTTATGGGTTTTTACACACACCATCTGGCATGGCATTGCATGGTTTCTTAACCTTGCCATTTGCACTAGCTGCTTTAGGTGTGGGCTTGTCTTGGTTCTTTTATATGAAGCGTCCAGATATCCCAGCTACGATTCAGAAGCGATTTAGCTTAATCAGTACTATTTTAGAAAATAAATATGGTTTTGATGGTTTTAATGAATGCTTCTTTGCAGGAGGGTCTCGCTTTATTGGTAACAAGTTATGGCAGATTGCCGATGTGAAAATCATTGATGGTGCGATCGTGAATGGCACGGCTAATTTGATTGCCAAGATTTCTGGTGTTGTGCGCCGATTACAATCAGGCATGATTTATCACTATGCGTTTGCCATGATTATTGGGGCGTTCTTGCTTCTGACCTTTTTAACAGAATCGTTTTATAAAATTATTTGATGCTAACTAATTACACTTTAAGTTTATCTATTTGGGTACCAATTCTCGCGGGGGTCCTCGTGTTGGCTGCCGGCAATGACAGCCGTGCGTCGGTGACACGTTGGTTAGCCTTGTTTGGGGGCATAGCAGGGTTCTTGGTCACGCTGCCTTTGTACTTTCAGTTCAACATTGCAGAAGGCGGCTTTCAGTTTCAAGAAGCCGCTTATTGGATACCTGCATTCCAAATTTACTATCATCTTGGTGCTGATGGAATCTCTGCTCCATTAATATTACTAACGAGCTTTACCACTGTCATCTGTATCATTGCATCGTGGGAGGTGATTAAAAAAAGTATTGCCCAATACATGGCTTGCTTCTTAATTATGAGTGGTTTGATGATTGGTGTATTCAGCGCATTAGATAGCATCTTGTACTATGTATTTTGGGAAGCAATGCTTATCCCAATGTTCTTGGTGATTGGTAAATGGGGCGGTCCAAATCGCGTCTATGCAACGATCAAATTCTTCTTGTATACCTTGCTTGGCTCGTTACTGATGCTCGTTGCATTTATCTACCTATTCCATCAAACAGGTGGTTTTAATATTGCTGAGTATCACGATGTTGTATTACCTCTGAATGTGCAGATGCTTATTTTTATCGCGTTCTTCATGGCCTTTGCTGTCAAAATTCCTATGTGGCCATTACATACTTGGCTACCTGATGCTCACGTAGAGGCGCCAACTGCAGGTTCTGTTGTGTTGGCGGCTGTGATGCTTAAATTAGGTGGCTATAGCTTTTTACGCTTTGCAATGCCGATTGCACCAGATGCTTCACATTATTTATCTGGCTATATGATTGGTTTGTCACTGGTTGCTATTTTATATATTGCATTGGTGGCTTTGGTGCAAAAAGATATGAAGAAACTGATTGCCTACTCATCGATTTCACATATGGGTTTTGTGACTTTAGGCTTTTTCCTCTTTAGCCAATTAGGGCTTGAGGGTGCAATCGTACAAATGATTTCACACGGCTTTATTTCAGCTGCGATGTTCTTATGTGTTGGTGTGTTGTACGACCGTATGCATAGCCGTCAAATTGCTGAGTACGGTGGTGTGGCGAATACAATGCCGGTGTTTGCAGGCTTCGCTGTGTTTTTTGCCATGGCTAATAGCGGCTTGCCAGGGACTAGTGGATTTGTTGGTGAGTTTATGGTGATATTGGCCAGCATTAAATATGATTTCTGGGTTGCCTTTATTGCGGCTACAACATTGATTTTTGGCGCATCCTATACGCTATGGATGGTGAAACGTGTGTTTTACGGTGAAGTGGCGAATAAGGAAGTGGCTGCACTGAAAGATTTAACTCGCCGTGAGTTTGCGTTGCTGAGTGTGTTGGTAGTGCTAACACTTGGCATTGGTGTTTACCCGCAAGTGATTACAGAAATGACACAAGCCACATCATCGAAATTCTTGAACCATATGGCCACTAGCAAATTACCACAGGTAGGAATGTAGAGCATGGATACAATAAAAACAGACATCTTGATGTCGCTACCTGAAATCTCCGTGCTTTGCATGGCGATGGTTGTTTTGATTGCCGACTTATTTTTAACTAAGAAAAATCGATTGATCATTTATGGTTTGGCGCAAGTGACTTTATTTGTGGCCGCTTATTTCGTGTGGGCTTCATATACTACAACAGTGGATTACGCTTACAACGGTATGTTTGTTGATGACCCATTGAGTGACGTGCTCAAGTTGGCGACATTAATCGGCGCTGCCATTATATTGGTTTATACACGCCATTATATGATGTTGCGCAACATGTGTTCGGGTGAGTATTACGCCTTATTGTTATTTGCCACAGCAGGCATGATGGTGATGATTTCTGGCCATAGCATGCTGAGCATCTATATTGGTCTTGAACTGTTGTCGCTGTGTGTTTATGCCATGGTTGCATTGGATAGAGACAATTCAAGAGCAACGGAAGCTGCAATGAAGTACTTTGTGCTTGGGGCATTAGCTTCTGGAATGTTGCTCTATGGTATGAGTATGATTTACGGCGTGACGGGTAGCTTGGATATTGGGGTTATTGCTCAAAGGCTACATGAAACTGCGGCCATTAATCCTGATTTTGTGAAGAATCCTGTGTTGGTTTTAGGTCTAGTCTTTATCGTCTCAGGTTTGGCGTTTAAATTTGGTGCTGTGCCATTTCATATGTGGGTGCCAGATGTCTATCAAGGTTCTCCAACAGGTATCACGATACTAATTGGGTCTGTACCTAAATTAGCTGGTTTTGCTATGGTAATACGCTTGTTAATTACTGGCTTAGATACGCTGGTTTTAGACTGGCAAAATATGTTTCTTATTATGGCTGTGTTTTCTATTGCCATTGGTAATATAACGGCAATTGCGCAAACGAACCTTAAGCGCATGATGGCCTATTCAACTATTTCACACATTGGCTTCCTATTGCTAGGCCTTATGAGTGGTACATTAAATGGCTATGCTTCTAGTATGGTTTATGTGGTGACTTATGTGCTGATGGCTTTGGCTGGTTTCGGTGTGATACTGATGCTGTCAAGAAAAGGGTTTGAAGCGGATCAGCTAGATGACTTGAAAGGTTTGAATCAACGGAATCCTTGGGCTGCATTTTTAATGCTGGTTACCATGTTTAGTATGGCTGGTGTGCCGCCAACATTAGGCTTCTATGCAAAATTCAGTGTGTTGCAAGCAGCACTAGAAGCAGGCTTTGTTTGGATTGTGGTATTTTCCGTGTTGATGGCGGTTGTCGGAGCATTCTATTATTTGCGTATTATTAAACTCATGTACTTCGATGAGCCGCTAGACGATGCCATCATTGATGCGCCTTTGGATATGCGTATGGTGCTGAGTGTGAATGCGCTGGCATTGTTGGGTGTCGGTTTAATGCCACAAGGTCTATTAGAACTCTGTGGAAGAACGATATACGCTAGTTTGCACTAGTTGGCTTTATTGACGACTTCAATTAAAGTGCTTTTCTATCTGCTACTTTCTTTTTGAGTGGCTTCATGTATGGCGACTAAAAAAACCTGTATCCGGCGTATTTGTTTATTATAATACCCTTTCGCATGCGGATACATTTAGCACCCTTGTCTTGATTCTTCTAATGAGGTGATTCATATGTTTGGCAGTAGGTTTAACATCGGGAGAACATAGCCATGATGCAGATGAGTTGCTTGAAGCATTTAAACTCCCTTTTGAAGGGTGTATGTTGATGGCGCAACGCGGTGAACTGCTGATAGTAAAACCTTGTCACGCGGAAAGGTATTTGAAACAATCGCATGACTAATGTGTTAATTGTCGGTTGTGGAGGGCTTGGTGGAAAGGTTGCTGAGCTATTGTCTTCTGTAGGCCATGCGGTTACAGGCGTGCGAGTAAGTGATAAGCCTGCCATTGCTACAGTTAACTGTATTCAAGCCGATGTAACTGAAGTAACTTCATTAGCTAGTTTGGAGCAGGTTTTTCCAGATGTGGTGATTTATTGTGTTGCTGCAAACGAACAAACAGATGATAGCTACCGCATGCATTATGTTGATGGCTTACGCAATGTTTTAAACACGCAATCAGAAAATGCGAATTTACAACATGTCTTCTTTGTTTCAAGCACACGGGTTTATGGTCAAAAAACACAAGACTTATTGGATGAGGCTACACTTGCAATACCAAGCGATTTTGGTGGAGAACGACTACTAGAAGCTGAGCAGTTATTAAAAGAGATGTCATGTGGAAGCACGACTATTAGGCTCTCAGGTATTTATGGCGCAGGACGGCGGTATCTAGTTAATTTGGCTAAAGCACCAGAGCGTTGGCCGCAAAGCAATAAATGGACAAATCGTATTCATCTGGATGATGCAGCGCGTTTCATCACTTTTTTATGTGAGCAGGTGAGCGCAGGAAAAGCCGTTGAAGATTGCTATATTGGAACGGATGATATACCCGTATTGCAACATGATGTGCTTAGGTGGCTTGCTACTAAACTGAGTGTGACACAGCCTAATATTCAGGTGGGCAATGATTTGGGTGGCAAACGCCTTAGTAATCAACGGTTACATGATGTTGGTTTTCAGTTAATGTATAAGAGTTATCAAGATGGTTATAGTGAGATGCTAAAAGATGCTTAAGCTTTTATTTTTAGTTTTTCTTTTGTTGTGGAGTGTCATTGCTGTTCCAGGTGAAAGCGATGCTTTTTTAGCTTGGTTGGAAAGCCTTAAAGCGGAAGCGCGCGCAGAGAATATTTCTGAGCAAACCATTGCGAGCACTTTCGAAGACGCACAGTATTTACCCAGGGTGATTGAGTTAGATCGCTCACAGCCTGAGTTTATTTCAACCTTTTCAAGTTATATCAATAAGCGAGTGACCGAGAGTCGAGTTGACGATGGTCACTATAGCCTATATGAAAATAAGGCCTTGCTTGAAAGGATCGAGCAACAATATGGAGTTCCTAAAAATATCATCGTAGCATTGTGGGGGTTAGAGACGAGTTACGGCGGGTATCAGGGTCGCTATAGTTTGCCATCAGCATTAATGACACTAGCTTACGAAGGGCGAAGGGCGGTTTTTTTTCGCAGCCAGTTAATGGATATGATGCGTATTGTTGATGCGGGACATAATAATGTTGAAGGGATGCGTGGGTCATGGGCTGGCGCTATGGGTCATATGCAATTCATGCCATCAACATTCATGGCTTATGCTGTTGATGGGAATAATGATGTGCGTATTGATATATGGAACGCATTACCAGATGCTTTTGCATCGGCAGCTAACTACTTATCCAGTATTGGCTGGACGCAAGAAGAACCTGTTGCTTTGGAAGTGAAGTTGCCAGCAACTTTTGAGTACTCCTTAGTGCAATTAGATAATCGAAAAAGCACAAAATTTTGGACTAATTTAGGTGTTAAGCAGGTTAATGGAATGCCATTGCCAGCACTCGAAAATAGTGCGATTTTATTACCTCAGGGTTGGCAGGGCCCAGCTTTTTTAATTGCAAGTAATTTTGATGCGGTGATGAATTGGAATCGCTCAATCAAGTATGCACTTTCAGTCAGTCATTTAGCTGACCAGTTATCCACAGGGGAATATAAGCCGCTTGTGAATGACTTGGGTGCTGGTGACGAGGCGATTAGCTTTAATCAAATTTGGGTAATGCAGGCTAAGCTCAATGCGCTGGGCTATGACAGTGGGGAGCCGGATGGCTTTCCGGGTAGAAAAACACAACAAGCGATTAGGGACTATCAGCTCAAACATGGTTTTCCTGCGGATGGCTACCCATCAAGTGAATTGGTTGCTCGGGTTATGAGCGAAAAATAAGCAATTTCTTCTATGGCCTTCTATTGGATTGAATACTTCTAATACCATCCTTTGTTTGCGCGCAGTCTGGCAATAAGCTAAAATCACGCCTTCGCTAAAACAAGCTTAGTAAATAAAGGCGGTTAGCTCAGTTGGTTAGAGCGCTTGGTCGACATCCAAGAGGTCACCAGTTCGAATCTGGTACTGCCTACCAATTTCAAAGGCCGTGTAATTAACGACTTTTATTATTTATTTAGAGATTTTATATGCCCGTCATTCGATTGCCCGATGGTTCTGAACGTAGTTTCGACTCACCAATTAGTGTTGCAGATGTTGCCATGGATATTGGTGCTGGTCTTGCTAAGGCTGCACTTGCAGGCAAAGTGAATGGTACGGTAGTCGATACGAGCTATGTAATGGAGACTGATAGTGATTTAGCCATTATTACTGCGAAAAGTGATGAAGGTTTAGAGGTTATTCGGCACTCAACAGCACATTTGTTGGCCTATGCGGTTAAGGAACTGTTTCCTGATGCGCAAGTGACGATTGGTCCAGTGATTGACAACGGCTTCTATTATGACTTTAGTTATAAGCGTACATTTACGCCAGAAGACTTAATTAAAATTGAACAAAAGATGAAAGAGCTTGCTAAGAAAGATGAGCAAGTCACACGCCAAGTCATGCCGCGTGATGAAGCCATTGCGTATTTCGAAAGTATAGACGAAAAGTATAAAGCAGAACTGATTGGCAGTATTCCAGCAGGTGATGAAGTATCACTCTATACTGAAGGACCATTTACTGACTTGTGCCGTGGCCCGCACGTGCCAAGTACAGGCAAGCTAAAAGCCTTTAAATTGATGAAGGTGGCCGGCGCTTATTGGCGGGGTGATAGTAATAACGAAATGCTGCAACGCATCTATGGTACGGCATGGAGCAATAAAGACGATTTAAAAGCGTATCTTTTCCAGTTGGAAGAAGCTGAAAAACGAGATCATCGTAAGCTTGGTAAGTTCCTAGACTTTTTTCATATGCAAGATGATGCACCTGGCATGGTGTTTTGGCATCCAAAAGGATGGGCGTTATGGCAAGAAATTGAGCAGTACATGCGCCAAATGTTTATTGACTATAACTATCAAGAAGTACGGACACCCGTGGTGCTAGATAAAGCGCTTTGGGAGAAGTCAGGCCATTGGCAGAACTATCAAGATAGTATGTTTGTGACGGCATCTGAGAATCGCGACTATGCGGTGAAACCAATGAATTGCCCGGGTCACGTTCAGATTTACAATAGCCATTTACATAGCTACCGTGATTTGCCGTTGCGTTTGGCAGAGTTCGGCTCATGTCACCGCAATGAACCATCTGGTGCGCTACATGGATTAATGCGTGTGCGTGGCTTTACGCAAGATGATGCACATATTTTCTGTACAGAGGAGCAAGTTGAATCAGAAGTGGCTGACTTCATTAAGATGTTGTACAAAGCTTATGATGACTTTGGTTTTAAAGAAGTTTTGGTTAAGTTGTCGACACGTCCTGAAAAGCGCATCGGCTCAGACGAAGAGTGGGATAAAGCAGAAACTTCGTTGGCTAACGCATTAAAAGAAAACGGCTTAGACTTCGAATACTTGCCTGGTGAAGGCGCTTTTTACGGCCCTAAAATTGAGTTTACATTAAAAGATAGTTTGGGTCGTTTATGGCAGTGCGGTACCGTGCAGCTAGATGCCAACTTGCCTGATCGCTTAGGTGCTGAGTATGTCGCAGAGGACAATTCACGTAAACGCCCAGTAATGTTGCATCGCGCTATTGTTGGCTCGATGGAACGGTTTATGGGTATTTTGATAGAGAATCATGCAGGTGCGATGCCCACTTGGTTGTCACCTGTTCAGGCTATGGTGTTGAATATTTCGGATGGCCAAGCAGATTATACGGCGCAAGTGGTTGAAAAGTTGAAGAAAAGTGGCATTAGATGTGATTTTGACTTGAGAAATGAGAAGATTACCTATAAAATACGAGAACACAGCTTGCAGAAGCTACCATATTTACTTGTGGTAGGCGATAAAGAGATGCAAGCAGGATGTATTGCCGTGCGAACCAGAACAGGTGAAGACTTAGGGTCTATGCCAATTGAAGCGTTCATTGAGCGTATCAAGTTGGAGATAGAAGCTAAAGTTTAGCCACCTAAATTTCGATTTAGGGCTGAATCTGGACGAGCGCGGTTTTTTATTTTAAGCTTAAAGTAATACACAAGGGGATTGATATAGCTCAGGATAGAGGTAGAGGCAAAAAAGGGCCAAGCACACGAATTAATAGTGACATCATAGCGAAAGAAGTTCGCTTGGTGGGTGTGGATAGTGAGCCGTTAGGTATTGTGACTTTATCAGAAGCATTTGCACAAGCTGAAGAAATTGATATCGACCTTGTAGAAATTGCACCTAATGCTAATCCTCCCGTTTGTCGGTTGATGGATTATGGAAAGTTTAAGTATGCGGAAAGTAAACGTTTACACGAGCAAAAGCTTAAGCAAAAAAATGTACAAACAAAAGAAGTGAAATTTCGCCCAGCAACAGATACGGGTGATTATACAATTAAAGTACGTAACATCACGCGCTTCTTAGAAGGCGGTGATAAAGTGAAATGTACATTACGTTTCAGAGGCCGTGAGATTACTCACCAAGAGTTTGGTTTGGCTTTATTAAGGCGTGTGCAGGCTGATTTGATCGAGATTGCAGTTGTTGAGCAGTTTCCAAAAATGGAAGGCCGTCAAATGGTAATGGTGCTTGCGCCGGTTAAAAAAGAACCTGTGAAAAAAGCACCGGTTACAAAAGCTGAAAAGCTAAAGACAAATAAACCTGCTAAAAAAGAAGAGATAAAAGAAAAGAAATAGAATTTAGTACGACAAGTTTTTCATGAGTGAGCTGGCCAAAACGGCATGCCTAAGCACTCTTAATTACTCTTAAGGAGAAAAAAATGCCAAAAATGAAAACAAAGAGCAGCGCCAAAAAGCGCTTCAAGTTCTTGGGTGGCGGTAAAGTTAAGCGCACCCACTCACATCTTCGTCATATCCTGACTAAGAAAACAACGAAGCAAAAGCGTAAATTACGTGGTACTTCTATCATTTCACCAACTGACGTCAGACGCGTTCGCGCTATGATGCCAACACGATAAGGAGCATACAATGCCTAGAGTAAAACGTGGTGTCGTAGCTCGCGCAAGACACAAAAAAATTATTAAAGCCGCTAAAGGTTTCCGCGGTCGTCGTAAAAATGTTTACCGTGTAGCAAAACAAGCGGTAATGAAAGCTGGTCAATATGCATATCGTGACCGCCGTCAGAAAAAACGTCAATTTCGTGCATTATGGATTGCACGTATTAATGCGGGTTCACGTGAGTTCGGTTTAACATATAGCCGTTTCATGAATGGTTTGAAAAAATCAGCTGTTGAAGTGGATCGTAAAGTATTAGCAGATTTAGCTGTGTTTGATAAAGAAGCCTTTGCCAAGTTTGTAGAAGTGGCAAAGACAGGTTTAGCAGCATAAGTTTTTAGAATTTAAAAAAGAGGCTGCGGCCTCTTTTTTTTTCTCAAATCATTTGTTTTTGCATCATAATACAATCAATCGTATGGTTTTAAATCATACGACCCTCAACATAAGATAAGTTATAAAGTGACATGGAAAATTTAGACCATTTAATTACTGAAGCACAGACTGATTTCGCTGCTTGTGACAATACCACTGCGCTTGAAGATGCCAAAGCTAAGTACCTTGGTAAAACTGGTGCGTTAACCAGCGCACTAAAAGGCCTGAGTAAGCTATCTGCAGAAGAGCGCCCAAAAGCAGGCGCTACGATTAATATAGTTAAACGAGGTGTTGAGGCAGCATTCAATGCGAGGCGCGAAGAGATTCTAGATGCGGCGCAAGCGCAGCAATTAGCAGGTGAATCTTTAGATATCACCTTGCCAGCACGCGCAGAGTCAAGAGGTGGTTTGCATCCTGTGACATTAACATTGCAGCGTATTGAGCAGTTATTTCACTCTATAGGTTTTGATGTGGCGACAGGCCCCGAAGTTGAAACAGACTTTTATAACTTCACTGCCTTAAATATCCCAGAAAATCATCCCGCACGTGCCATGCATGATACGTTTTATGTGGATGATGATCATGTATTAAGAACACATACCTCACCGGTGCAAGTTCATTATATGGAAGACGTGTTAAAAGGTAATAGAATACCACCATTAAAAATTATTGCGCCTGGACGTGTTTATCGTGTTGACTCAGATGCAACGCATTCCCCGATGTTTCATCAGGTAGAAGGTTTATGGGTTGATGAAGACATTAGCTTTGCTAATCTAAAAGGCGTGGTGCAAGATTTTCTACAAAATTTTTTTGAGCGAGATGATTTGACGGTGCGTTTTCGGCCATCATTTTTTCCGTTTACAGAGCCTTCAGCTGAAATGGACATGAGCTGGAACGGTGGTTGGTTAGAAATCGGTGGTTGCGGCATGGTACATCCAGAGGTGTTCAAACACGTCAATATCGATAGTGAACAATACCAGGGCTTTGCCTTTGGATTAGGCGTTGAGCGTTTAGCGATGCTCCGCTACGGCGTGAATGATTTACGTCATTTCTTTAATAATGATTTGCGCTTTTTAAGCCAATTCTCTAAGTAACGCGAAGCTAAACACTATGCAATTTTCAGAACATTGGTTACGCCAATTTGTAAATCCTAAGCTCAATGCAGACGAACTTGGCCAAGCTTTAACCATGGCGGGTCTTGAAGTTGAAGAACAGGAGCTAGCAGCGCCGTTATTTAACAATGTGGTCGTGGGTGAAATCATCTCAGCCGAGAAGCATCCTAATGCTGATCGTTTGCAGCTATGTCTAGTCGATGCGGGTCAGGCTGAGCCATTACAAATTGTATGCGGTGCACCTAACGCACGTGTTGGCCTTAAAGCGCCATGTGCCATGGTCGGTGCAAAATTAACTGACTTTAAAATCAAGCGTGCAAAAGTTCGTGGTATCGAATCATTAGGCATGATGTGCTCAGCTAAAGAGCTGGGTTTGGCTGAAGAGGCTGATGGCTTGCTTGAGTTCCCTGTATCAGCAAAAAATGGGCAAGATATCCGTGAATATCTTGATTTAGATGATACGTTGTACACGATTAAGCTCACGCCAAACCGTGCAGATTGCCTCAGTATTTTAGGCGTTGCACGTGATGTAGTTGCCATTACAGGTGCACCAATGACATTGCCAGGAATCAATGCTGCTAAGGTTGATATAGATAATGCACAAGCCGTTAAAGTTAGCGAGCCTGAAGCATGTCCAAGTTACTTTGGCCGTGTTGTTGAAGATGTGAATGCAAAAACAGAAACGCCTGATTGGATGGTTCGCGCATTAGAACGTAGTGGATTACGTAGCATTAGCGTGATTGTTGATATTACTAACTATGTCCTGCTGGAGCTTGGCCAACCAATGCATGCGTTTGATTTAGCTAAAATCAGCGGTGATATTACTGTGCGCTTTGCGCAAAACAACGAGCAAATTAAATTGCTGAATGAGTCTGAAGCTAAATTGGTCGCGGATGACTTGGTGGTTGCTGATGCCTCTGGCCCGATTGCTTTGGCAGGCATCATGGGCGGCGAACCCACTTCAGTGACTGATGAGACAAGTAATATTTTCTTAGAAGCTGCATTCTTCACGCGAGACGTAATGGCAGGGAAGGCACGTCGTTTAGGTTTGAGTACAGACTCTTCTTATCGCTTTGAGCGTGGTGTCGATTACGGCAATACAAAACAAGCATTAGAGCGTGCAACAGGCTTGGTGTTGGATATTTGCGGTGGTCAAGCAGGCGCAATTACCGAAGCCGTTGCAATATTACCTGAGCGAAAAGAAGTGATATTGCGCTATTCACGTGTGCGTTCAGTATTAGGAATCGACATCTCCAAAGAAGCAACTGGCAGGCTGCTAACACAACTAGGCTTTGCATTTGCTGAATCAGATGATCGTTTTGTTGTGCAGGCACCAACCTATCGCTTTGATATTGAGCGAGAAGCTGATTTGATTGAAGAAGTTGCACGCTTATACGGCTATGACAAAATTCCAGCCATTGCCCCTGTGGCTAACCTCAATATGTTGCCACTACCAGCTACAACATTAAGCATGAATTGGTTAAAAGACAGTATGCAGTCACAAGGCTATCAAGAGGTCGTGACTTATAGTTTCGTTGAAGAAAGCAGGGAGCGTGATTTATTAGCTAATGCTACCCCAATTATTCTTAAAAATCCTATCGCCAGTAATTTAAGCGCCATGCGCTCGGGTTTATGGGGTGGCTTATTGGATGTGCTGACTTATAACCTGAATCGCAAGCAAGAGCGTGCCATGGTGTTTGAAGTCGGTAGTACATTCCATCATGCCGATAAAGAGCAAGCCAATAGTGGTGATAATGCTTATAGTGAAGAAATACATGTTGCTGGCTTATGTTATGGCGCAGCAATGCCGGAGCAATGGAGTGAGGCCACACGTGATTTTGATTTCTATGATGTAAAAGCCATGGTTGAAACAGTAACGCATGGTCAAGCGGAGTACCGCCAAGAAACACACTCCGCATTGCATCCTGGTCAATCAGCACGTGTGTACTTACAAGGGAAAGCAATTGGCTGGATTGGAAAGTTACATCCAAAATGGCAACAAAAGTATGATTTACCTAAAAGTACAATTTTATTTGAGTTAGAAGCCGGACTGTTATTAAGCGCTGCACTCCCAGCCTATAAGGAAGTGTCGAAGTTTATTGCTGTACGACGGGATATTGCTGTTGTGGTTGATGGGGGTGTCGAAGTTGGCACTATGGTCGATGCAGTTGTTACGGCTAAGATTCCATTGCTACAAAAGATACAATTATTTGATATCTATCAAGGGAAAGGTGTCGGAGATGGAAAAAAAAGCCTTGCATTTCTTATACTTATGCAAGATACTCATAAAACAATGGTGTATTCAGAAGTAGATGCTGCAATGGCCGAGCTACTCAAACTACTAGAAAATAAATTTGGTGCACACTTGAGAAGTTAACTGGAAAAAGCAACATACAAAACAAAGAAAAGCAGAGGTTTTATGACGTTAACAAAGGCTGGTTTGGCGGACCTTCTTTTTGAGCAGGTTGGGCTCAACAAGAGAGAAGCTAAGGACATGGTAGAAGCATTTCTTGAAGAGATGAGGTTTGCATTAGAAAGGGGCGAGAGCGTTAAGTTGTCAGGTTTTGGTAATTTTGAGCTGCGTGAAAAATCTGAGAGACCAGGACGTAATCCAAAAACTGGTGAAGAGATTCCTATTTCTGCTCGTCGTGTCGTTACATTTCATGCGAGTCAAAAATTAAAAAGTAAAGTTGACGCGTACTATTCTATAACGTAATTCATGCCTGAAACCATTAAAAACGTACAGTTACCACCGATTCCCGCCAAACGTTATTTTACGATTGGCGAGATGGGTGAGTTATGTGGTGTAAAGCCACATGTGTTACGCTACTGGGAACAAGAATTCACACAACTTAGGCCTGTAAAAAGACGCGGTAATCGCCGCTATTACCAACATCATGAAGTCCTGCTAATTCGTAAAATCAGAGGGTTACTTTATGAGCAAGGCTTCACCATTAGTGGTGCACGTAACCATTTAGATGGTGTCGAAGGCGTAGCCCCAGAAGCTACTCCGAAAGAAGTAATCACATCGACTAATACAGCTACGCCAAGTGTAGATTTAGGATCTATTAAATCTCAAATCCAAGCAGTTGTTCAACTACTCCAAGCTTAATATAGTTATACCAAAAGCACTGATCTTACCTGCTTAGACCTCAGCTTAGACAAGGCTCAGTAAGTTTTGATTTATAATATAGTTAACACTCAGTGAGTGTATTCGGGGCGTAGCGCAGCCTGGTAGCGTACTTGCCTGGGGGGCAAGGGGTCGCAAGTTCAAATCTTGCCGTTCCGACCAATTTACTTTCAAAGCGAATTGGAGATGACTGTAATGTAAGTTAAACAACACAAACACAAGCTTTCTCTGATTAAAAGCCAGGGGCTTTTGGATTGAAGAAACATTTTTTAGCTTGAAGGTTGCCCAGTTTGACGGATTCTAATCTGACTAAATAACCGACCCATTGCAGTTGGCGGTATGAAGTAAGAATGGCTGAATAATTTTAAGCTTAAGTTGTCGGCAATAGCTTGAGAAATGGCAATGCATGTAGCCGCAGTATCAACCAGAACATTAACTTTGGCTCCATTAATTAATGCTTCTGCTCAGTAGCGATCATCTAAACCACGCTTGAGGACCACTTCTGATCTGTGCCTAGAGTATGTATTTTATTGGATTTCTACATATTATCCGCAAGGTAATAAATGATGAGCACTAAGGTATAACCAAGCAATACGGAGAGCAAGACCGTTTTTTACATGATTTAATTTGTATGGTTTTAATTCATGCAGCCTAATTTAATCCTTTAAAAAGGTAGCATGACATCTGGAGCTGCCGCTAAGATAACGGCTCTAAAACTTTCTTGGATACGATTTAATGCCGTTGCATTATCAGCTTCAAAACGCAACACAATCACTGGTGTTGTATTAGAAGGGCGCATTAAGCCAAAGCCATCAGTATACTCGACCCGCAAGCCATCGATAGTGAGCACCTCCGCATCGTCGAATGTCGCTGTTTCTTGTAGGTAGGCAATTAAGGCATGTGGCTCACCTTCCTGCATTTGAATGTGCTGCTCAGGGGTGCTCACACTATCTGGCAATGCATTGAGTACTGTAGAAGGGTCATCAAACTGACTCAATATTTCTAATAAGCGCGCACCTGTGTACAAGCCATCATCAAAACCAAACCAACGTTCTTGGAAGAAAGTATGGCCGCTCATCTCACCAGCCAGCGCTGCACCAGTTTCTTTCATTTTTGCTTTGATGAGAGAGTGACCTGTTTTCCACATAAGAGGATTACCACCACGTGCTTTAATCCATGACGCTAAATTTCGGGTCGATTTAACATCGTAAATAATCGTAGCCCCAGGTTCGCGTTTCAAGACATCTTCTGCAAACAGTAATAACTGGCGATCAGGATAAATAATATTACCATCTTTAGTGACTACACCTAAGCGGTCACCATCACCGTCAAACGCAAGGCCAATTTCTGAGGCACCAGTTTTTAGTGTATGGATTAAGTCTGTGAGATTGTCTGGGACAGAGGGGTCAGGATGGTGGTTGGGAAAATTTCCGTCTACTTCACAAAAGAGTTCTTCCACCTCACAACCTAGTGCTTCATAAAGTTTTTTTGCAAATGCACCAGCTACACCATTGCCAGCATCAGCCGCAATTTTCATTGGTCTTGCAAGCTTGATGTGGTCGCTAATCTTAGCGATATACTCACCATCAATATGGTAGCTACTTTCTTGTCCTTCCCCAGAAGCTAAATTATTGTTTTCAATGCGCTGGCGTAAGTCTTGTATGGCTTCTCCAGAGAGCGTGTCACCGCCCAGCACCATTTTTAAGCCGTTGTAATCGGGTGGGTTATGACTACCGGTTACCATTACACCACAATTGGTTTTAAGCTGGTAGGCAGCATAGTAAACGACAGGTGTTGCTACCAGACCTAAGTTAATCACACTGATACCAGCCTTACGAATACCGCTAGAAAGTGCAGCTGCGAGTGTTGGCCCAGATAAGCGGCCATCATAGCCAATACATATGGTCTTTTGCTGACGCGCTAGTGCTTCGCTACCCAATGCATGACCAATAGCTTCTACAATGGCGGGTGTTAGGCTTTTTCCAACAATGCCGCGAATATCGTAGGCTTTGAAGATTTCTTTAGGAGTTGGTGTATGAGTCACTCAGCTTCTTCAATCCAGGCCAATTGAATTGCCTCTAATATTTTCTCGCCGCAGTGTTCTTTAGTCTCATCAAAGCCATCTAAACTAATCACCCACTCCATTAGGTCGGTAAATAGAATAGTTTTAGGATCGACCTCTTCGTATTTGTCGTAAAGGTCTTCGGCGATTCTTTGTGTATCTGTCCATTTCATTTGTAGCCATCTCAATTAATGCTTAAAGGTCTATTATAGCTTGCTATCAAACCATTTGAAATGGCACAAAAGCAACCACGTGGGTTGGAAAAAAGGAGGGCGAGACTTTGGAGAATTGAACCTATATAAGGCCAATGCTAATATATATTATATAGTTAAATCAATAGGTTATTATATGGGGTGACCAATTTAAAATTTACTGCAGGCAATTGTATTGTGATGGCGTTTGATTTTAGTGTATTGCTTGCATGGCTGCTAATGTTTTTTATCGAAATCATCAGTTTTAGTAACTAAGCTGTCATGATAAAATACATGATTATTCACACTAGTCATTTTGGAACCATTTACCCTCATGTTTAGCCACTCAAAAAAACTTAACACGACTGATCCAGCAATCGCAAAATTGATTGATGCGGAAGTAGAACGCCAAGAGCAGCATATCGAATTGATTGCTTCTGAAAATTACACCAGTCCTGCGGTGATGGATGCGCAAGGGTCACAGCTAACCAATAAATATGCAGAGGGTTATCCAGGTAAGCGTTTTTATGGGGGTTGTGAGTTTGTTGATGAAGTTGAGCAACTAGGCATTGACCGCATAAAAGCCTTATATGGTGCTGAATATGCGAATGTGCAGCCACATTCTGGCTCACAGGCAAACCAAGCCGTGTATTTTGCAATGTTAAAACCGGGCGACACAATTATGGGGATGAACTTAGGTCATGGCGGTCACTTAACGCATGGCTCCCCTGCAAATATTTCAGGTAAGTTATTCAACATCGTTGCTTACGGGTTAAATGAACAAGAAGAAATTGACTACGATGAAATGGAACGCGTAGCGATGGAAACCAAACCGAAATTATTGGTTGGTGGCGCATCTGCTTACTCACTCCGTTTTGATTGGGGGCGCATGGCAGAAATTGCTAAAAAAGTGGGTGCTTATTTTATGGTCGATATGGCGCATTATTCAGGTTTGATTGCGGCTGGTGTTTACCCCAACCCAGTGCCATATGCTGATTTCGTTACATCGACAACGCACAAGACATTACGCGGCCCACGTGGCGGCATTATCATGGCAAAAGAAGAGTTTGCTAAGAAGCTTAACTCAAGCGTGTTCCCAAGCTTGCAAGGTGGTCCTTTAATGCATGTTATGGCAGCTAAGGCGACCGCTTTCTTAGAAGCGGCAACACCTGAATTTAAAGCCTATCAAGAGCAAGTGCTTAAGAATGCAGTCGTGATGACAGAAGCCTTAACAGCGCGAGGATTGCGTATCATTTCTGGCCGTACTGAGTCGCATGTGTTCTTAGTCGATTTGCGTGCTAAGGGCTTAACAGGTAAGGCTGCTGATGTTGCACTTGGTTTAGCACATATCACAGTTAATAAGAATGCCATTCCAAATGATCCAGAAAGCCCATTTGTGACTTCTGGTATCCGTCTTGGCTCACCAGCGATTACTACACGTGGTTTTAAAGAAGAAGAAGCTAAATCGGTCGCTAACTTAGTGGCGGATGTTTTAGATAATCCAGAAGACGAAGCAACGATTAATACAGTGAAAGAAAAAGTACATTCATTAACTTCACGCTTTCCTGTTTATAGTGCTAAAGACAGTAAAAATCCATGATATGTCCTTTTTGCAGTGCAGGCGATACTCAGGTTGTAGATTCGCGCGTGAATGACGAAGGCGATTCGGTTCGCCGTCGTCGTCGCTGTGGCAGTTGTGATAAAAGATTCACCACATATGAAACAGCTGATTTACGTTTGCCACAAGTTATTAAAGGGAATGGAAACCGCGAAGACTTTAAAGGTAAGAAGTTGCGTGAAGGGTTTTTTCTTGCTTTGCATAAACGACCTGTTTCAACAGAGTTGATGGAAGAAGCATTACAACGCATTCGTAGCACAATATTAGTGCTGGGTGAGCGTGAAGTGCCATCACGTCAAATAGGCGAGTTAGTGATGACTGAGTTACGTAAGCTTGATAAAGTCGCTTATATTCGGTTTGCGTCGGTTTACCGCAGCTTTCAAGATGTCGATGATTTCCGCGATGCACTTAAAGATCTAAAGTAGACAGACAATCATGACTGACTTCACGCCTAATGATCATCGCTTTATGACACAGGCCTTGCGGTTAGCTGAACAAGGCTTGTATACCACAATGCCTAACCCAAGGGTTGGTTGTGTTATCGTTAAAGATGGAGAAGTAGTTGGAGAGGGTGCACACCTTAAAGTAGGCACACCCCATGCAGAAGTGCATGCCTTAAATCAAGCGGGCACACTAGCAAGCGGCGCAACGGCTTATGTCACGTTAGAGCCTTGTGGTCATCACGGACGCACACCGCCTTGTGCTGAAGCGTTAATCAAAGCAGGCGTTACAAAAGTCATTCTTGCCATGAAAGATCCTAATCCGTTAGTTTCAGGGCAAGGCGTAGCCGCTTTGCAAGTTGCAGGTGTTCATGTTTATACGGGCTTAATGCAGCAGCAAGCACATGATATTAATATCGGCTTTATCTCACGCATGATACAGAAAAAGCCATTCGTCCGTAGTAAAATCGCCACGAGTCTCGATGGTAAATGCGCTTTAAGTAATGGCGTTAGTCAATGGATTACAGATGCAGCAGCACGTGCTGATGTGCAGCGTTGGCGCGCGAGATCTTGCGCCATCCTAACGGGTATTGGCACCGTATTACAAGATAACCCAAGCTTAACCGTGCGTGAAGTAGATCTTGACCGCCAGCCGTTGTGCATCATTGTAGATAGTCGATTGCGGATACCGCTGGATGCAAAACTGCTCAATAATGAGCAAGTGCTAATCGCTTATGCGACTGACGAAGAGCAAAAAGCCACGCAATTAATCGCAATGGGTGTTTCTTTACTTTGTATCCCGAATGATGATGGCAAGGTTTGTCTTGAGAGTTTGTTAAAACACCTTGCGAGTAATGAAGTGAATGAAGTCATGGTCGAGGGAGGTGAGGGGCTGAATGGTGCGCTGATGGCGCTTAAATTGATTGATGAACTGGTTATCTATTACGCACCTAAGCTGATGGGTAGTAATGGTAAGGGTATGTTTGGATTGCCTGAATTGCAAGCAATGGAAGAGGTGATTAAACTTGATGTTCAAGACTTACGTCAGTTTGGTTCTGATATACGGGTCATCGCTAGGTGTGTGTCGCCTTGACATGTAATGCCATGCTTATTGACGCGCATTGTCACCTAGATGCCGCTGTCTTTGATGCTGACCGAGAGCAGGTGTTGCAACAAGCCATTGAGTCAGGTGTAGGCATGATTGTTATTCCTGCGGTGACACTAGATGGGTTTTCTCAAGTAAAGGCCTTATCAGCTCAATACCCACAATGTTGCTATGCACTAGGCATGCATCCGATGTTTATTGATCATGTAGGCCCTGGTGAAATTGTACGCTTACACGCAGCAGTGACGGAAGCTTTATTAACCGACAAGAAATTGATTGCTATTGGTGAGATTGGTTTGGACTTTTCTGTGGCCAAACCGAATAGGGAAACACAAGAATATTTCTTTAGTGAGCAACTCAAAGTAGCACAAGAGCATGACTTGCCTGTTATTTTGCATGTGCGTAGTGCGATTGACGATGTATTAAAGCATTTAAGGCGGGTTAAAGTGAGGGGTGGTATTGCTCATGCTTTTAATGGAAGCATGCAGCAGGCTGAGGTATTTATTGGAATGGGGTTTAAGCTCGGGTTTGGAGGCGCAATGACTTATCCACGCGCTTTAAAGATTAGAGAGTTGGCCAAAAACCTACCTTTGGAAGCGATTGTACTGGAAACCGATGCTCCTGATATGCCGCCAGTATGGCTAGAAAAAAAAGAACGCAACAGTCCTTTTGAGTTGATAGAAATTGCAGAAACTTTAGCAGGTTTAAGGCGCATTCCAGTATCGCAAATCATTGAAATAACTCAGGAAAATATTGAGAGAGTTCTACCAAAAATAGTATACTTATACACATGAGCTCACGCTTTACATTAAGTATTGTCAATAAGGTGCATCAAACCAATGGTCTGTGTAAGTCGTTGATTTTAAATGCTATAAATAATAGATTAAAAAATGAACGTTTTAAAAAACTCCTTTATAATTGGTAGGTTACGTTTCTATGTCGCTTTAATCCACAAAGTTATCCACAGATTCTGTGGATGGAAGGTGACAATAAATACTTATCAATAAATAGCAAGGTTTTTCTTTTTTTTTTACTAATTTTTTTTGTTTTAAGGTTGCTTTAAGCGTAGATTCTATGTATGTAAACAACACACACTATCGTACGATATGGCCAAGCACCTCAGGCCGCACGGTTTTTATTATCGATCAGACCAAGCTGCCTTTTCATTTTGAGGTTGTGGAGGTGGGTTCGGTAGAAAATATGATTCATGCCATTAGTACGATGCAAGTACGCGGTGCGCCATTAATTGGTGCTTCAGCTGCTTATGGTGTTGCCTTGGCTATGTTGCAAGATACCAGTGATGCACATTTGTCATTATCAGCGGAGCAACTCATTCAATCAAGGCCAACAGCGGTGAATTTAGCGTGGGCAGTTAATCGTATGGTAATTTATTTAACTACCATTGTGCCAGCTGAGCGTTTGAGTGCTGCATGGCAGGAGGCCGCCCACATTGCTGATGAGGATGTTGAGCAAAATAAATTGATTGGTCGGCATGGTTTTAAGCTGATCCAACAAGCTTATCAGAAAGAAACGTTCCATATCCTGACGCATTGCAATGCAGGTTGGTTGGCAACCGTTGATTTTGGTACTGCATTGTCACCGATTTATGCAGCACATGATGCAGGCCTGGATATTCACGTCTGGGTAGATGAGACACGTCCACGCAATCAAGGAGCTAGTTTAACGGCATGGGAGCTAGCGCAGCACGGCGTGCCATATACCATTATTTCTGATAATGCTGGCGGTCACTTAATGCAACAAGGGCAAGTTGATATGGTGATGGCCGGCGCAGACCGTGTAGCGGCCAATGGTGATGTGTGCAATAAGATCGGGACTTACTTAAAAGCACTAGCGGCATATGATAATCAGATTCCTTTTTATGCTGCTGTGCCTAGCCCGACGATTGATAGTGATTTAGTGCATGGTGGCGATATTGTGATTGAAGAGCGACATCATGATGAGGTGGCTTATATGCAGGGTCAGTCAGAGGGCGGGTGTTTACAAACAGTGCGTGTGATTCCGAAAGAAAGTAAAGTGGCTAACCCTGCTTTTGATGTTACGCCAGCAAGGTTGGTTACTGGCATCATCACAGATAAAGGTGTATTCGCACCTAATAAGCTAACGTAAGGATAGGGGCCATGAAAGCTAAACTAGTCTACACCGCACAAAAGCTAGCAACACTTGGTTTCAATAAAGGTGCTTCTGGTAATTGTAGCATTCGCGATGCCAGAGGCTTTGTTATCACGCCTAGTGGCGTCGATACGGAAGTCATGACCGCAGATAGTATGGTGGTGGTGAAAATGAATGGTGATGCTGAAGCGAATAAAAAACCATCCTCAGAATGGCGCTTTCATCGCGACATTTATCAACATCACTCAGAAGTGAATGCGATCATTCATACCCACAGTATGTTTGCGACAACCATCGCTTGCTTACATCAAGATGTGCCGCCATTTCACTATATGGTTGCCATGGCAGGGGGTGGTAGCATTCGTTGTGCACCATATGCATTATTTGGAACGCAAGCTTTGTCAGATGCTGCTATCAGTGCATTAAAAGACCGTAAAGCTTGTTTGTTAGCGAATCATGGCATGATTGCCATGGGCGGAAGCCTGGATGAGGCTTTAGCCGTTGCGGTCGAAGTGGAGAGTCTTTGTGAGCAATACTGGCGTTTATTACAAATCACGCCGACTCCACCTTTGTTGAGTGATGGTGAAATGCAGGCTGTGCTTGAGCAATTCAAGGGGTATCGAAACGACTAGGCGCATGCTGTGCGGGTGTGGTTTGATTGTTAATTAACTTTCTTTTGATGATGATTGGATAAGTCAAGACTGTTTATATCTTTAATTGCGAGCAGACGCACCGATACATTGTAGTTGTCACACCTTTCACGTAAAATAGTTTCCCGTCTGCAACAATTCTTATAAAGCCTTTCCATGACCAAATATGTATTCGTAACCGGTGGTGTAGTTTCTTCTTTAGGGAAGGGTATTGCAGCGGCAAGCTTAGGGGCAATCCTTGAGTCACGTGGCCTTAATGTGACCATGCTCAAACTAGACCCTTATATCAATGTTGATCCTGGTACGATGTCACCTTTTCAACATGGTGAGGTGTTCGTGACTGAAGATGGTACAGAAACCGATTTAGATTTAGGCCACTACGAGCGCTTTATTAGTGAGAAGATGGCCAAAAAGAATAATTTTACAACGGGACAGATTTACGAAAACGTCATTAAAAAAGAGCGTCGTGGCGAGTATCTAGGTAAAACTGTGCAGGTGATTCCGCATATTACCGATGAAATGAAAATGAATATTCGTGCAGGTGCCGAAGGCGCCGATGTGGCGATTGTGGAAATTGGTGGTACGGTAGGCGATATTGAATCATTGCCATTCTTAGAGGCGATTCGCCAATTGGGCTTTGAAGAAGGACCTAACAATGCCTGCTATGTGCATTTGACATTGTTGCCTTGGATTCCAACGGCTGGGGAATTGAAAACCAAGCCTACACAGCACTCTGTGAAAGAGTTGCGAGAGATTGGTATTCAGCCTGATTTATTATTATGTCGTGCAGAGCGTGAGATTCCTGAAGAGGAGCGTCGCAAAATTGCGCTATTTACGAATGTGCCTTTTAATGCGGTCATTAGTGCAGTTGATGCAGATACAATTTATAAAATTCCATTATTATTACATGATCAAATGATGGATGAGATTGTCTGTCATAAGTTAGATATCTTAGCGAAGACGGCTGACTTAAGTGAGTGGAAGAAAATCACCCATGCATTAGCTAATCCCAAACATCATGTGGATATTGCTTTCGTTGGTAAATATGTCGATTTAACTGAATCTTATAAATCGCTCACAGAGGCGCTTATTCACGCGGGGATTCATACCGAGTCTAAAGTAAATATCCACTTTATAGATAGTGAAGATATCGAGACGAGTGGCACGGGAGCATTAAAAGGCATGCATGCGATTTTGATTCCGGGTGGCTTTGGTAAGCGCGGAACAGAAGGTAAGGTTAAAGCGGTGCAATACGCACGCGAAAACAAAATTCCTTACCTTGGTATTTGCTTAGGTATGCAGTTGGCTGTGGTTGAGTATGCACGTAATGTGGTAGGTTTAACCGGTGCGAATAGTACTGAATTTAATCCTGATGCAGAACATAAATTGATTGGTTTAATCGATGAATGGCAAGATGCATCAGGCAAGACAGAGAAACGGGATGAGCATTCTGATTTAGGTGGCACCATGCGTTTAGGTGCGCAGACCTGCCCAATTGAGCCAAACACGAAAGCAGCGAGTATTTACGGCGCAGAAGTGAATGAGCGTCATCGTCATCGTTTTGAGGTGAATAATTATTATGTAGGCCAGTTGAAAGCGGCAGGGTTGGTGATTTCTGCTCGTACGCCGACAGAAGAGCTTTGCGAAATGATTGAGTTGCCAGAAGCAACCCATCCTTGGTTTGTGGCATGCCAATTTCACCCTGAGTTTACCTCCAAGCCAATTGAGGGGCACCCATTGTTTACTGCTTATGTAAAAGCTGCGCTGGCTTACAAAGGGGAAAAGTAAATGAAATTATGTGGTTTTGAGATTGGTTTACATCAGCCTTTATTTTTAATTGCAGGTCCTTGTGTTATTGAGTCTCGTGAGTTTGCGATTGAAACGGCAGGGCAGTTAAAAGAAATGGCTGAGCGAATCGGTATTCCGTTTATTTACAAGTCTTCTTATGATAAAGCGAACCGTAGCTCAACTAAGACCTTTCGAGGTTTTGGGTTAGAGGAAGGCTTGCGGGTTTTAGATGAGGTGAAAAGCCAAATTGGTGTGCCTGTATTAACAGATGTGCACACCACTGAACAGGTGCCGCATGTGGCAGCTGTTGTTGATGTGCTACAAACACCTGCTTTCTTATGCCGGCAAACGGACTTTATTGTTGCTTGTGCTCGATCTGGCAAGCCAGTGAATATTAAAAAAGGCCAGTTTTTAGCGCCACATGACATGATGCAAGTGGTGAACAAAGCGAAAGAAGCTAATGGTGGCGCAGATAATATTATGGTCTGCGAACGTGGTGCTTCATTTGGTTACAACACTTTGGTTTCAGATATGCGCGGTCTTGCGACCATGCGTGAAACTAACTGCCCTGTAGTGTTTGATGCAACGCACTCTGTGCAACAACCAGGCGGTCAAGGCGATAAAAGCGGTGGTCAACGTGAGCACGTGCCTGTATTAGCCCGTGCGGCGGTAGCTAGTGGTGTTGCTGGTGTATTTATGGAAACGCATCCAAATCCAGCTGTAGCATTATCTGATGGGCCAAATGCTTGGCCATTAGAAAAAATGGAAGATTTAATGCACGTATTAGTCGATATCGATAACCTTGTCAAAAAGGCAGGGTTTGCTGAATTGTCGCTATAACACGCGCTAAAAACGAATTTTAAAGTATACATATTTAAGTAAAAAGATTACTAAAGGAAAAACGATGAGCGCAATTGTGGATATTATCGCCCGCGAAATTATGGATTCACGCGGAAACCCAACGATTGAAGCAGATGTTTTGCTAGAAAGTGGCGTGATTGGGCGTGCTGCAGTGCCTTCTGGCGCCTCTACAGGCGCTAAAGAAGCAGTAGAGCTTCGTGATGGTGATAAAGGACGTTATTTAGGCAAAGGCGTGTTGCAAGCCGTTGAACATGTGAATACGGAAATCACAGAAGCGATTATCGGCTTAGATGCTGAAGAGCAAGGCTTTATCGATAAGACCCTAATTGATTTAGATGGCACTGAGAATAAAGACCGATTAGGTGCTAATGCTATCTTAGCTGTATCAATGGCGTGTGCGCGTGCCGCGGCAGAAGAGAGTGGTTTACCTTTATACCGTTACTTAGGTGGTTCAGGCATGATGCAACTACCAACCCCAATGATGAATATCATTAACGGTGGTGAGCATGCGGATAACTCGGTTGATATTCAAGAGTTCATGATTATTCCAGCAGGCTTACCAACTTTCCGTGAAGCGCTACGTTGCGGTGCAGAGATTTTCCATCAATTGAAGAAAATACTATCAGCCAAAGGTTTAGCGACAACCGTTGGTGACGAAGGTGGTTTTGCCCCTGATTTACCATCAAATGAATCTGCATTGCAATTGATTATGGAAGCGATTACAGCTGCAGGTTACGAGCCAGGTAAAGACGTTTACTTAGGTTTGGATTGTGCGAGTAGTGAGTTCTATAAAGATGGTCAATATGTATTGGCTTCAGAAAATGTATCGCTTTCTTCAGCACAGTTCTGTGATTACCTGGCGACGCTATGCGAAAAATACCCAATTATTAGCGTTGAAGATGGCATGGATGAGTTTGATTGGGATGGTTGGGACCTATTGACTAAGCGCCTAGGCGATAAAGTGCAATTGGTTGGGGATGATTTATTTGTGACTAACCCAAAAATCTTAAAAGAAGGTATTCAAAAGAAAGCCGCTAACTCAGTTTTAATTAAAGTGAACCAAATTGGTACGTTGACTGAAACATTTAAAACAATCGAGATGGCAAAACGCGCGGGTTATACCGCAGTGATTTCACATCGCTCAGGTGAAACAGAAGATACGACAATTGCTGATATTGCTGTGGCGACGAATGCATTACAAATTAAAACAGGTTCACTTTGCCGCTCTGAGCGTGTAGCTAAATATAACCAACTATTGCGTATAGAAGAAGAATTGGGTGATGCAACGAGTTATGCTGGTTTAAGTGCTTTTTATCAGTTGTTTAAATAGTCTAGGCTGACTTCATTAGTGTTCAGTTAATACAGTGCAAAAAACAAGATGAAAATATTACGCTATATTTTTGTGCTGTTAATCGTCTTACTACTGTATCCATTATTGCTTGGAAAAGGCAGCTGGTTACGTGTTTGGAATATTAATCAACAAGTTAAACAACAAGAAGCGCAGAATGCGCTGGATAAGCAACGTAATGACACCCTGAAGGCAGAGGTAAGAGACTTGAAGAAAGGTAATGACGCGGTAGAAGAGCGTGCGCGTAGCGAGCTAGGCATGATTAAGGCGAATGAGGAGTTCTACCAAGTGATAGACTCTTCAATTTTTAACCAGCCTACTAAGCCGGAACCTGATTAAGAAGGTTTACCCCTCACACTAACAAGCTAACTTTCAGGCTGATCACCCTCAATTGAATAAGGTAGGTCCCCAAAAGTAACTGGTACTGATTGCCAAGTAATACCGCCCGCCTGTTTAGCTTCAACTCGGACCTCAATTAATGCATCAAACCCACCTGTTAAATTAGGGGCAGCTTTTACCACTTGTCCGACTTCACTGTTAGCATTATTAAATACTTTGTCACCTGCCATAGGTTGTTTGGTTGCGACAATACTTTCTATGTTTGCTAAGTAAGTCCGACGCTTCACCTTGCCCAGGTAATGCGTACGCGCGACAATTTCCTGCCCTGTATAACAACCTTTTTTGAAGTTGATTCCATTAAGTACATCTAGGTTGAGCATTTGAGGCACAAACTGTTCTTGCGTTTCTGCTAATACATCAGGGCAACCCGTTTGAATGTCTAGCCAATCCCAACAAGGCTGATCTACAGTGGCGCAGTTTGCGGCTAACGCTGCACGTGTGGCTTCTGCGTGGGCAACATCTACTAACACTTCATAGCGCTGATGACCTTCGATGCTCGGTAGCTTAATGATTAGGCTATTTTTAGCTTGCACTAACGCATAGTCTTGCTCGGGTACCTTACCTAAGACTTCCGTAACAATATTACTTGCAACAGGCCCATTGACACCTAAGCGCACCATGTCGTCGCTCACATCCTGAATATCCACTTTTGAGCGCATGACATACATCTTAAGACGCTTCATGATAGGCGCTAGTATCGACTGGCTAAATTGTAGGTAAATCATGTCTTGGTGGGCGAATGCTAAGAACAATGCCAACATGCGGCCCTTAGATGAACAATAGCCACTGTAGTGCGTATTGCCACCATCTAATGCATTCACATCGTTGGTGACTTGCCCTTGCAAGAATGTGATGGCATCTTTCCCGCCAAGTGCAAGTAAGCCAAGGTGTGATAAATCACAAAGCGTGTTGCCTGTTTGCCAATTTGTTTCTGTCATGCCAATATTACCTTAATATGAAAGCCCGTCTAAACCAAGCAATTTTAAATCACGCGATTAAGATCACACTTAAACCGCCTCTATAGTTATTGGGATTGCTCAGTAGGATTTTAGTGCTGAGCAGTGTGACGATCGCTGTTTTACCCATATCACTTTTGCTTAAGTGTGTAGTGGTCACAACCATCGTCTGTTCAACATTCTACTATACCTTGAAGGGTGCTTTGCTACTATTACCTTGGTCCTTGGCAACAGTTAAGAAGTGACTAGCGGCGGTGAACTGCGGTCAACAACTAAAGCAAATGTTATAAGCAACGACCTTTGTTTATCCATTGTTAGTTATTTTGAATATCAAAGAATCAGCAGTAGGATGCAGTTGGTTAACAACACGGGTTTATTCTCAGCTGCTCAACGGATATTAATTTTTAGCTAGAAGACGTTAACTACTATAGTTGTCGTGCGCGATGGCGGCTTCTTTATCAGATGAGCGTTTAAATGAATTTTTATACAAACCGATTGTTTTTATCATGCGTCTAAATGGATGGTTACTGAAATATGCTGCCAGCAATAGTAAGCCAGCTAAAGAAGCCAATACCCAGTCAATGCTAAATGGCGCAACAGAGCGGCGTGCTGGCTTTTGCTTTTTCATGGCACCTAATACGCTTTGAATATCATCCCCACGTACATACATGGCCCCAATTTCTTTACTAATTTCTTTTAAGTACACTTCATCTAGTTTGGAAATATAACGGTCGTGCTCACCAGAAGCAACGTTGTCATTTCGTGTGCCGATGTTGGATTCTGAAATTTGCGCAATCCCCGGCTGCAAAGCAAAGCTTTCATTTGACCAGAAGCCAATCACTTGATTGTCTTGACTTAATTTAGGAATGGCAGCACCTTCTAAGCTACCAATCCCAACAAATAGCCAGTCTTTTGCGTCTTGCACACCCGTTAAATCTTTTGTATTAAACACGTGTAATCTTGGCGCTTCTTCACCATCTGTAAATAAAACGACTTGTGCTGTTTCAGGGAAAGATCTAATTGTTCTAGAGATGCTGTATAGGTTCTCACGAATACGACTATTACCAGACCATGCCGTACGCCAGTCTAAATGGTCAATGGTATCTTGTATCGCATGAAAATTTCGACACACTTCAATGGGGTGGAAGAGTGCGGCAGTGCTTACGCCTGCAAAGAGTGAAATGCTTACTTCTGTGCCACAAGGCAAGGATGAAACTACTTCATGCATGAGATTTCGCGTATGCGCTATACGTGATATTTTTTTGCGACCCACTGGGATGTCAGGCGTATTCATGCTTTGTGAAATGTCCGCGACCAGCATATAGGTGAATATATTATGCTTAACGGTAACGGTAGGTCGAAACATGGCGCTGATCAGCAGTAGTAAGGCGCCCCCTAACAGGGTAGAGTCTTTATTCTGTTTTAAAAAATGAATAATTTTTGTCATGTGATCTCGTTGTTTAAGGCAACCCAACTGGAATATTGCTCATAATCATGCCAGGGGAGTCAGAATCACTCATGCCCGGTGTTGGGACTTTTGGCAATAAGGTAAGGACACGGTCCAAATTGCGACGAGTGCCCCAATTGCTGTTGTCGAGTTTGAGCGAATTTTTATAAGCGGTTTTTGCTTCCGTCAACAAGTACTCAACCTCATCTCTTGCTCTAAGGTCGTTCCCACCATCTATACGTAACGCCTTAAGGAAGAACATGTTGCCAATATTATGAAAGACCGCAGAGCGGTTACTTGCAGAGTTTGTTTGCGTCAACCCTGTGAATAGTTTAGTTGATTCTTGGTAATATTCTTTTTTTGCCAGCCAGTAAGCCTGCGCATACTTCGCTTCGTAACTGAGCTTGTCTGTTTTAGGTGGTGTGCTCGTCTTCATAGCTGTATTAAAGTTATTAATTTGATTCAGTCTATTCATTTGCTGCGCAATGCTAAGGGTGGAAAGCACAGCAATAATGCCTAGCCCCCAAGAGAGTTTCTTTACTGTTAAAAATTTCAAGCTTAGCGCCATGTTCTACTCTCCAAATATTTCACACCAAGTAATAAGGCAATAATTAGTGCCGCTATGAAATAGAATAATTGTGTAAAGTTGTTACCTGGAATTTTTTCCAAATAAGCAATCGGTTTCTTTTCTTTTTTATCGATATCAAAAATGGCTGCTTCTAATGATTTTGGATCTTCAGCTTCATAAGCTTGAAAAGGCGTGTCCAATGTTTGAAAGAACTTGTGGAGTTCAATTTTCACAGGCGGCGACTCGATTTCTTTCCAGTTCGCATATTTTGGGTCAAAAATACTAATGCCACCGCGTTGCCTTAATACAACCCAGTACAAGGTTATATTGAGCTGGCTTAGCCAAGATTTTAGTTTTTGCTGCACAATGCCTTCGACTCTGCCGGCACCATCAGAAATTAAAATAATGGCACGAGAGCCAGAGTCAGGTACATGCTCAAATTGGGCGACTGCACCAGTGAGGCCTGCGCCAATATTGGTTTGGAACAGGGCATTTCCAGAAGTTGCTTTAATCGCGGCTAACACCGCTTCTCGGCTATCAGTGAGTGGTAACACATACATGGCTGAGTTACTAAAGGTGGTAATGCCAATCATGTCGTTTTTACGTGCATTCACAAACTCGGTCATGAGTCGGCTCGCTGCAGCAGATTTAGTTTCACCCACATTGCCAGAAGCAACGCCGCCAGCAAATGGGTCATCCATACTCGCACTTCTATCTAACACTAGTGCGATTTGCGCACCAATACCTAATTTTTCCACTTTTTGCTCTAAGGTGTGCGGATTAGCAAGCCCGACAATAATGCAGGCCATGCTAATACTGGCTAATACTTTCAGCAGAAAGCCAATCAAATCAGATAGCGAATCATGCGGTAGCATTTCCACCCATGAGTAGTTTCTGGTATGCGGCCGTTCGAGTAGGACGGGCAATAAGGCCAGCGGCAATAGCCACAACAATAATGGGTGGGTAAAAGCCATTAAGCGTTAGCTCCATCTGTCACATCAGGCACTAGACCACGCTCGCAGGTGCGTAATGTGCGGCATAATGTGAGTAGCCATGCTTTAGGGTTGTCCGTCGATAGTGGTTTCGAAGCATCTTTAAAAAACACTTGATGCGATAAGCCAAAGAACCTTTCAATTTCAGGCTTTGCTGGTGAAAATACGGGATTCTGGCCTAAAAATTCACCTAGATTATTACTAAAAACACTAGCCTCAGCCGTTTCATTCAGCGCTGCATGTACACGCGTCACTGCCTGTTGAATGCCTTCTGGAGAGTTATTCATTTTTTTGATATCACGAAAAGCCTTAGCAAATGGCGCACCCATTCTCGGTAACCAAGCACGGCTACCCAATATATACAGTAGCCCTAATAAAGCTAATGCCAATGCGATGACTAATACTTCTAGGTTGAAAATGACCTTGCTGCTATCGAGCGTCAGTGGCGGCGTGAAAGGATATATTTCTCGGTCTAATCTCACTTGACCAATCACAGACAGCGGAGAAATTCTAAACTTAAAGAGAGGCAGTGCGTATTGTACGATTTTATTTTTCTTTTCAGCATTACGCATTTTCAGTACTTCTGGGTGTAAAGCAGCGGGTTTGACTACACGCCCCGTTTTAAACACTTGATAACTTAAGTCTAGAATATGAGTTTCACTATTAGCCTGTTCAGTTGATGTGGTGTTGATTCTAACTAGTTCCACGCCTGATACCTGACCTTTGTAGCGATGCTCATAACCGACGATAGGCAATGACTCTTTAATTAACTGATAAGGTTTTTTAACCGTAACCGTGACTTTTCTATTCAGAATGTCGCCAACCACATAGCCAGCATCACGCTTAGGGTCTTCCACTTCGGCATCAATATATTGTTCATCAATAACGGGTAACTTAACGTCAGCCAATAGCTGTTGTGAGAAGCATAGGTGGTATACGACTAAAAGCGTACGTATGATATATCTGAATTGCATATAACTAGGTAGCATAAGTTTTACTCATCATAATTAAGCGGCAACATACTGATGAAAGTAGTTACTTAGTAAGTCTGCATTATATTGGTTGCTAACAAAAAATGGTTGTATATCAAAGCGTAAGAATAAATTTTCAATGGCTTTTCGGCGCTGTGTGAAACTTTCTAAAATCCGCTTCCGATATTCTTCACGTAAAAACAAAGTGCGTTTGGCACCTGTTTCCGGGTCGACAACATTGGCAATGCCAAACTCGGGTAAATCTGTGTATTCAGCCGTATCCCACAACACAACAGGAATGATATGGTGACGAAGCATCAGTACCAGCGAGGCCTCTAAATCTTTCATGGGCATATGGAAGTCGGAGAGTAGGAAGATTAATGAGCGCTCACGAGGCAATATGCGTACTGTATCGATTAGCGCAGTGCTGCCAACTTCACCAGGCTGATAGCTTTTTAAGCGTTCAGCCATTTCGATAGAGACATGGGGTTTTGCAGAAAGGGTGGAAAGCCAATCTTCACGGATGATGTCATCAAAGCCAATAAAGCCAAATGGGTCACCATTGCGCGTGGCGGATTGCGCAACGGATTGCGCGATATCGCCCGCAACCGCTATTTTCTTTTGCTTGCTGCCGTACTGCATAGAGCCAGACATGTCACAGAGGGTGAAAACAGGCACCGCACTTTTTTGATTAAAAATTCGAACGTGAATCTGCTCCATTGGATCGCGAATGGTTTGACGGATATCAATCCGCCTAGGATCAGGGTGAGAGAGTAGGGCGGCATGCCCACGAAACTCCATACCCATACCACGCTGGTTACTACGGTGAGTACCAGGTCGGAGTGAATTAGAACGCCAATTAATATGGTAGCTAAACTCTTTTATATGGTCAGGGTGCATATGAACGGCCGTTATAGATTAGCCTAATGGATTAAGGTGCAGCGACTGCATTAACAATGCCATCAAGCATTTCACGTGCGATTTCACCACGACGCATTTCGTAAACAGGACTAAACACCACCCGATGGGCAATCGTTTCATGGAATACAGCATGAATATCATCTGGAAGTACGGCATCTCGGTCGTTGAGCCATGCATTCACACGTGCAGAACGTAACAACATACTCATACCACGCGGACTAGCACCTGATAGGACGAGTCGATTCATATCGACGCCTGAAACTTTCACACCGTAATCCATAGGCGCTTTAGTAGCACGCCATAAATCTAATGCATACTTACGCAAAGTAGAACTGGCGGTGACACTGCCTTGTACCAGTGCGGCAAAGCCGTTTAAGTCCTTGTATTGCAGTATGCTCTCCGGCACACCGTCCACTAGTTTGTCTATATTGTGGAAACGGGTATCAAACACAAGTGATTCCATAATCTCAGGGGCTTGCGGTACGACAATTGGAATCTCCATCATAAAGCGATCACGAGCTGCAGATGGAATATCAAAAGTTTCTTCTTTTTCCACTTGATTTCGATCTGCAAATACCAACATATGCGGGAAGTAATGTTCTTTATTGAAAGCCGTTAATGTCCGTTCTGCCATCACCCGTAACAAGAGTGAATGCACTTGTGGTCGCGCACGGTTGATTTCGTTAAAGAAAAAAATAGATAAATCTTCACCAGCTTCTAGAATCGGGCCTGGGCTCACATGCGGCTTACCATCCTCACCTAAGTAAGTGTGATAAACCAAATCATTTGGCATTAAATCAATCGTACCTTCAATGCGCTGATAAGCACCACCGACACCACGTGCAATTGCGCGGAGTAATGTTGTTTTACCAACACCAACATCACCCTCAAGTAGCACATGGCCTCTTGCAAAAATAGAGGTGGTGATTAATCGAATTGGGTTACTTTGGCCTACAATAACTTTGTTAACTTCAGATTCTAACTTTAGTGCATATTGGCGCCAGTCAGCTAATTGACGATCTCTCATCCTGTATTCCTAATAGTGTAGTGAAGGTGAATAAATCAATTTGTAACATAATGTAGCAATATAAAACTAATTTTGGAATGGTATATAGTAGTATTGTATATTTTAATTTCTTCCCAGTAGCTGGATTTTTTGATTCAGCATTACTTGCGTTAATGCACTTTCCTTCCTTGCGGATGAAAAAGCAGTAGTTACATTGATTAACTAATCAATGTAATAATCGCTAACTTAAGCGGTGAATCACGGCAAGATTACACTGCTATATAGATGGAATTAGGCATTAAATCACAGTTAGGGCTTTCATGAAAATCGTTTTCCAGCGAAAATAGCATTAATCATAATTAAGTTGATAAAGAAAAAATCGAATGGCAAACCAAAATAGTTATACAAAAGATGAATTGCTAGCCTGTGGGCGTGGCGGAATGTTTGGTGAGGGGAATGCACAATTACCATTACCACCTATGTTGATGTTTGATCGCATTGTGAGCATTTCCGGAGAGGGCGGCACATACGATAAAGGCCAAATTATTGCAGAGCTGGATATTAACCCAGACCTTTGGTTCTTTGACTGTCACTTTACGGGTGACCCTGTGATGCCTGGCTGCTTAGGCTTGGATGCGATGTGGCAATTAGTTGGTTTTTACTTGGGCTGGAAGGGTGGTCCTGGTAGAGGGCGCGCTTTAGGTGCTGGAGAGGTGAAATTCTCAGGTCAGGTGTTACCAGACGCTAAGATGGTGACGTATAAAATTGATTTAAAACGTGTGATATTGCGCAAGCTTGTCATGGGTATTGCAGATGCAACGATGTCTATCGATGGTCGAGAAATCTATGTCGCGAAAGATTTGCGTGTAGGCTTATTTACAAGTACAGATAACTTTTAATTTAATGCAAGGAGGATGCGTGATGAAACGTGTCGTGATTACAGGGTTAGGTATCGTCTCTAGCCTAGGTAACAACAAACAAGAGGTGAAAGACAGCCTGTTCGAAGGTAAGTCTGGCATTTCGTTTAAGCAAGAGTATGCTGACCGCGGCATGCGATCGCACGTCGCTGGCGATATTAAGAATTTAGATATTGAATCGCTCATTGACCGTAAGTTGTTACGCTTTATGGCGAAAGGTCACGCTTACGCATGGTTAGCCATGCAGCAGGCGATTGAAGATGCCGAGATGCCTGGGGATTTAGTGTCTAATGTACGTACTGGCTTGATTGTTGGCGCAGGTGGCACTTCGACAGAGAGTATGTTGCAAGCGACTGATACTTTAGCTGAAAAAGGTATTCGCCGTGTTGGTCCTTATATGGTCACTAAAACTATGAGTAGCGGCATCACTGCTTGTTTGGCGACTGGTGCAAAAATCAAAGGTATTAACTATGGTATTAGCTCTGCTTGCTCAACCAGTGCTCATTGTATTGGCGCGGGTGTTGAGCAGATTCAGCTAGGTAAACAAGATGTGATCTTTGCTGGTGGAGGAGAAGAAGAGCATTGGACAATGAGTTTCTTATTTGATGGTATGGGTGCGCTTTCTAGCAAATATAATGATACGCCTGACCAAGCATCACGCACTTATGATGCAAACCGTGATGGATTTGTTATTTCTGGTGGCGGCGGCATTGTTGTGCTAGAAGAGTATGAGCACGCTAAAGCACGTGGAGCAAAAATCTACGCAGAAGTGCTTGGTTATGGTGCAACATCAGATGGTTACGACATGGTTGCGCCAAGTGGTGAAGGTGCAGTGCGTTGTATGAATCTGGCATTGCAAGGACATGATGGTAATAAAATCGAAAAAGTTGATTACATTAATACGCATGGTACATCGACGCCAGTCGGTGACACTAAAGAGATCGAAGCGATTCGTGAAGTCTTTGGTGATTCCGGTGTTGCAATTGCATCCACTAAATCACTATCAGGCCATGCACTAGGTGCGGCGGGTGTGAATGAAGCCATTTATACATTGATTATGATGGAAAATGATTTTATTGCGGCTTCTGCTAATATCGCGACATTAGATTCAGCAGCAGAAGGTTTGAATATCGTACAAAAGCGTATTGATAATGTGAAGGTTGAAACGGCACTTTCTAATAGTTTTGGCTTTGGTGGAACGAATGCCACACTAATGTTATCAACCAAAAATCTATAAAGCACATTTTGCATACCTATCTAGTTTGTTTAGGATGCATATTCTAAAGGAATAATAAAGCGCCATAAAAACACTAAAACATATATGTCTAACCTTGCTGCGTTCAACATTCTCAAGTGCTTATGCTGCGGGAGAAACGGCGGCAGTAGTTTCGCATGACATATCCAACACTACTTTCGTCATTATCTTGTTTTAATTTTTGGGGTTGCTGATAGCTGGTATGAGCAATAAGATTGTTGTTTATTCTGATACAGAAGATTTTATCTTTTCATTTGGCCTGGGAAAGGACTAATCAATGGTGAAGCGTTTTACGCTACTAAAGGTTGGGGCTTCCCAGAGGAGGCGCTAGAAGAAGTAAAGAGTAAGCCACCTTAATGGGTTATTAACCGCTTAGATAAGCTTGCAGAAGCTCCAGCATCCTTTCTCCTCACTTAATCAAAGAGCTTAAGGGCAGTAACTATAAAATTAGCCCCGCAGCAACATTCCTACCTTCACTCATCAGTATGTTGTAAGTCCTACAAGCCGCATCGGTCGTCATGTACTCTATTGCAATCCCTTTTTCAGTCAGCACTGCAGTGAGTTTAGGGTGGGCAAATTGATGCTCAGCACCTGTACCAAGCAAAATAACCTCAGGATTTAAGTCTGCAATAGTGTCGAAATCTTGTGTAGTCAAGCCTTTAAAATTTTTCACTGACCAGTCTAATACCAGCTGATCTGGCATTACAATTAAATGTTGTTGATAACGCTGCTTGTTGATATCCACAAAGCCATCGCCGTACGCCGTAATCAGGTTGTTGTTTTCTGCTTGTGTTAGGTGTAATTTCATAAGGGTTATTTTAACTAACTTCCATGAGCTTACACAGGTAATGATGGAATTGTTTGCGCGTTAATTTGAAACCGTCGAATTAGCATAATGAGGACTCACATGACAATTTAATTAAGACGTTTCACGGAGCCGTCCATCGCATTTGTTATAATGCAACCAATATGAAAAAGAGACCTAAAGAGAAGTTAAAAAAATCCAGTAAGCTAAACAACGTTTGTTACGATATTCGTGGCCCAGTGTTAAAACGTGCACGAGAAATGGAAAAAGGCGGGAAGCGCATAATCAAGCTTAACATAGGCAACCCAGCGATGTTTGGCTTTGAAGTGCCTGAAGAAATTCAGGAAGACGTTATGCGCAACATTTCAAAATCATCTGGCTATACAGATAGTCAGGGTTTATTCGAGCCACGTAAAGCGATTATGCACTATACGCAACGTAAGCGTATTAAAGGCGTAACGGTGAATGATATTCTGATTGGTAATGGTGTATCCGAACTGATTGTCATGGCCATGAATGGCTTGCTTAATAATGGCGACGAGGTGTTAGTTCCCAAGCCAGATTATCCATTATGGACCGCCTCTGCGACATTAGCTGGTGGTGAGGCTAAGCATTATGTCTGCGATGAAGACAATGGTTGGTTACCTTCTTTGGAAGACATCGAGCATAATATTAATGCGAATACTCGGGCGATTGTGGTGATTAACCCAAACAACCCGACTGGTGTGCTTTACCCAACAGAAACGCTTTTAGGTATTATTGATATTGCACGACGCCATGAATTGGTGATTTTTGCTGACGAAATATATGACCAGATGCTTTACGATGGTCTGGAGCATACTTCAATGGCATCACTCGCTGATGATGTGTTGTTTGTGACATTTAATGGCTTATCAAAAAACTATCGTGCTTGTGGCTATCGAGCAGGTTGGTTGGTTGTTTCTGGCGCCAAAGATCATGCATTAGACTATATCGATGGCTTGGAAATGTTAGCATCCATGCGCTTATGTAGCAATGTGCCTGGACAGTTGGCGATACAAACAGCACTAGGCGGTCACCAAAGTATTGATGAATTGGTCTCGTCCCAAGGGCGCTTATGTAAGCAACGTGATTTAGCCTACAAAATGCTAACAGGCATACCCGGCGTCACTTGTGTGAAGCCGCAAGCAGCACTTTATCTTTTTCCTAAACTAGACCCTGATGTTTATCCGATTGAAGACGATGAAAAATTTGTTCTAGATTTGTTAGAAGAAGAGAAAGTATTGTTGGTACAAGGTACAGGGTTTAACTGGAAATCAACAGATCACTTCCGTATCGTGTTTTTACCTAATGTGGATGACTTGGCGGTAGCGATGACGCGTATTGCAAGATTCTTAAAAAAATACAGAATGAAATTTGGAGCGAAAGATTGAAGCAACTTAATGTAGGTATAGTGGGTTTAGGAACGGTAGGTGGTGGCACTTACACGGTATTAAAACGGAATGGTGAGGAAATGGCGCGCCGTACTGGTGTTGATATCAAGGTGACGCATGTTGCTGATAAAAACATTGAACGTGCTAACGAGCTGACCAGAGGTGATATTGAGATTACAGATGATGCTTTTGCGCTAGTTGCTAATCCAGCAGTTGATGTGGTTGTTGAATTGATTGGCGGGGTTACTATAGCGAAAGACGTTGTATTAAAAGCAATTGAAAATAAAAAACATGTGGTGACTGCTAATAAAGCATTGATTGCTATGCATGGTAATGAAATATTTTCGGCGGCGCAAAAAATGGGTGTCATGATTGCTTATGAAGCAGCTGTCGCTGGCGGCATTCCAATCATCAAAGCCTTACGTGAAGGCTTGAGTGCTAACCGCATCAAGTGGCTCGCTGGTATTATCAATGGCACCACTAATTTCATTCTGACGGAAATGCGTGAAAAAGGCTTAGCTTATCAGGAGGTTATCGGTGAAGCGCAGCGCTTAGGTTACGCCGAAGCTGATCCTACTTTTGATGTGGAAGGCATTGATGCTGCACATAAATTGGTGATTATGGCTTCTATTGCTTTTGGTATGCCGTTGAAATTTGATGAAGTCTATACAGAAGGCATTACTCAACTAGAACAGGCTGATATCAAATATGCTGAAGAGCTTGGTTATACCGTTAAATTGCTTGCCGTGACTAAACGCACTGATAAAGGTATTGAATTACGTGTTCACCCAACTTTGATTCCTAAAAAGCGTTTAGTGGCCAATGTAGACGGCGCGATGAATGCCGTTGTGGTACAGGGCGATGCTGTTGGTCCGACACTGTATTACGGCGCAGGGGCTGGGGCTGAACCCACAGCTAGTGCTGTGGTTGCTGATTTAATTGATGTTGCAAGATTAAAAGACGCAAGTGATATTCAGCGAGCACCAGCATTAGGTTATCAAGCTAATCAAGTGCAAGATTTGCCAGTATTACCGATTGCAGAAATTAGTAGTGCTTATTACTTACGCATGCATGCAACGGATAAACCGGGTGTGATTGCTGCTGTGACTAAAATTTTAGGTGACAAATCCATCTCTGTCGATGCCATGATACAACCTGCAGCAACGATAGGTGCTGATATTGTTTTCCTGACGCATGAAACTGTTGAGAAGAACATGGATGCAGCGATTGCTGAGATTGAGGCATCGCCTGATGTAGAAGGTAGTCTTGTGAGGTTGCGTATGGAGGCCTTAGGTTAAGCATGAAATATATAAGTACACGCGGACACTCTCCAGCTTTAGGTTTTAGTGAAGTATTGCTCGGTGGTTTAGCCCCTGATGGTGGCTTATATCTGCCAGAAAAGTACCCGCAATTTGACGATGCTGATTTAAGCGCTATGCGTGACATGAATTATCGTGATTTAGCGTTTTCTATTTTATCTCGTTTTATTGGGGATGGTGATATTCCTGCAGGTGATTTACGCGGAATTATTAATAGAACTTACACAGCCGATGTTTATAGGTTTACCCGCGAAGGTCAAAATGCAGAAGATATTACGCCTACTGTAAAGTTAGAAGGTGATTTATATCTACTATCACTTTCAAATGGCCCGACGTTGGCCTTTAAAGACATGGCGATGCAATTGTTAGGTAATTTATTTGAGTATGTGCTGGATAAAAAAGGCAAAACTATCAATATCTTAGGTGCAACCTCTGGTGATACAGGTTCTGCAGCTGAGTATGCGATGCGCGGTAAAAAAGGCATTAATGTCTTTATGTTATCACCGCATGAAAAAATGAGCCGTTTTCAAACGGCACAAATGTTCAGCCTTCAAGATGACAATATCTTTAATATTGCCGTTAAAGGCGTGTTTGATGATTGCCAAGATATGGTTAAAGCCGTTTCTAACGATGCAGCGTTTAAAGCCAAGTACAAAATTGGCGCAGTGAATTCCATTAACTGGGGTCGTATTGTGGCGCAAGTAGTCTATTACTTTAAAGGGTATTTTGCTGTTACTGAGAGCAATGACCAAAAAGTAGACTTTGCCGTGCCATCAGGTAACTTCGGTAACGTTTGTGCAGGTCATATTGCCCGCATGATGGGGCTGCCTATTGATAAGCTAGTAGTCGCAACCAATGAGAATGACGTCTTAGACGAATTCTTTAAAACGGGCAATTATCACCCACGTGATTCAGCGAATACTTACCATACATCAAGCCCTTCAATGGATATTAGTAAAGCTTCAAACTTTGAACGTTTTATCTATGATGTGCTGGACCAAAATGGCGACAACGTGCGTGACCTTTGGGTCGGTATTGAGCAGGGCAGTGGCTTTGATGTTAAGGAGTTGATGAATAAAGTCAAAAGCTTGGGTTTTGTTTCGGGTAGCAGTAGTCACGAAGCGCGCATGCAAACCATCCGTGCAACGAACGCTAAATATGGTGTTCTGGTTGATACGCATACCGCTGACGGGATTAAAGTTGCACTAGAATATAAGGAGAAGGGTACGCCGATGGTCGTGTTAGAAACCGCACTAGCAGCTAAATTCGAGGATGCGTTAGTAGAGGCTTTAGGTGATGTGCCACCAAGACCGGAAAGCTTAAACGGCATTGAAGACTTGCCACAGAAGTTCATAGTGATGGACTCAAGTACTAATGCCATCAAAGATTTCATTGCTAAAACAATTGCTTAAAGCTGTTGGTTAACACAGGTTTAAATACCCATGAAACAATATCTAGACTTATGTAATCGTATCGTTAACGATGGTGTTTGGATCGCAAATGAAAGAACGGGTAAAAAATGCCTGACCGTGATTAATGCGGATTTAACCTATCATGTAGACGAACAAAAATTTCCTTTAGTTACCACGCGTAAAAGCTATTTTAAATCAGCGATTGCAGAGATGATTGGTTATTTACGCGGCTACGACAATGCGGCTGATTTTAGAAAACTGGGCACCAAAACTTGGGATGCAAATGCTAACCTCAATCAAGCTTGGTTAGATAATTCTTATAGGAAAGGTAAAGATGATTGCGGCTTTATTTACGGTAAGGTTGCACGTAACTTTCCTAAGCCGGATGGTGGCAGCATCGACTTGCTCAAGAAAATCACCAATGACTTAAAATCGGGGGTCGATGATCGCGGTGAAATACTCACCTTTTACCACCCGGGTGTTTTTCATATGGGTTGTTTAAGGCCTTGTATGTATAGTCACCACTTTTCTTTGCTAGGTGATACGCTTTATATTAATAGTACCCAAAGAAGCTGTGACGTACCGCTTGGCTTGAACTTTAATATGGTGCAAGTCTATTTTTTACTGGCGATTATGGCGCAAATAACGGGGAAAAAACCTGGGAAAGCTTATCATAAGCTAGTGAATGCACACATCTACGAAGATCAGTTAACACTGATGAAAGACGTACAGCTAAAGCGTGAGCCATATGATGCACCACAACTCATCATCAATCCTGATATCAAAAGCTTAGAAGACCTTGAGACATGGGTAACGGTAGATGACTTCGAGCTCCAAGGCTACCAATGCCACGAGCCTATTGCCTACCCATTCTCTGTTTAAGTAAATCACTCGCTAGTAGCGGCGTCACTATTTTACAAGCTTACGGTATAATCTCAACATGATGCAATTGTCCATTATTGTAGCGGTGGCGAACGACCGTGTGATTGGTATTAACAACACATTGCCTTGGCATTTGTCCGAAGACTTAAAACGCTTTAAAGCACTCACCATGGGTCATTATGTTGTGATGGGTCGTAAGACGTATGAGTCTTTAGGAAGGTTGTTGCCGGGTAGAACAACGGTGATTGTGACGCGTAATACTGATTATTCGGTAGAAGGTGCAGTAGTAGTGCATAGTGTAGAGCAGGCATTAGAGGCTTGTTATGGCGATGATGAGGCGTTTTTAATCGGAGGGGCGCAGCTGTACGAGCAAGGCTTAGCGTATGCCGATAAGCTTTATATGACTGAGGTGCATGCGGACTTTGAAGGCGATGCCTTTTTGCCAAGCTTTGATTTAACGCAATGGGATGAGGTGGCGCGGGAATCGAAAGAGGCTAAGAATGGCTTAAGCTTTAGCTATGTCACGTATGTTCGGCAGCCAATATATGCGAAAACCCAAGCGCGTTAAATCATACTGATTAACCTTTCAGATACTAACCTCTCACGCAGTCCACATAATAGATGGACTTGCCATCGACGACGGCTTTAACTAAACCATGCACATCGGTTTCAAAACCGGGGAAGTGCTCGTTAAAGTCACGTGCAAATTTCAGGTAGTTGATAATCACAGTATTGAATTGCTCACCTGGAATGAGTAACGGAATGCCAGGCGGGTAAGGTGTGAGTAAGACGGCGGTTATTCTTCCTTCTAAATCATCAATTGAGACACGGTCAATCGCACGATGGGCCATTTTAGCGAAGGCATCGGCTGGACGCATGGCTGGTACCATATTCGATAAATACATATCGGTAGTGAGGCGTGCAATATCACCAGCTTTATACACATTATGTATTTGGGTGCATAAATCACGCAGCCCTAACATTTCATAGCGCGAATTTTTTTGCACAAACTCTGGCAATACTTTCCATAGTGGTTGGTTTTTATCGTAGTCGTCTTTAAACTGCTGGAGTGCGGCTACCATGGTATTCCAACGGCCTTTAGTAATGCCGATGGTGAACATGATAAAGAAAGAATACAGGCCGGTCTTTTCTACCACTACGCCATGCTCAGCTAAGTACTTAGTCACAATAGCGGCAGGGATGCCATTTTCTTTGGAAAAGTTGCCTTTGATATTTAATCCTGGCGTAATGATGGTGGCTTTAATCGGATCTAGCATATTGAAGTTCTCGGCTAGGTCGCCGAAGTCGTGCCAGTTTTCATTGGCTTTGAGCATCCAAGCATCGCGCTCTTCTATACCTTCTTCGCTGAGGTCATCTGGCCCCCATACTTTAAACCACCAGTCTTCACCCCACTCCTTTTCCACCTTGCGCATAGCCCGGCGGAAATCGAGAGCTTCCATAATGGATTCTTCGACCAGTACTTGCCCTTCTGGCGCTTCCATCATGGCGGCTGCCACGTCAATGCTGGCAACAATTGAATATTGCGGGCTGGTTGATGTGTGCATTAAGTAGGCTTCGTTAAATACATCACGGTCTAATTGATTGTTTTCTGCATTCTGGACTAAAATTTGAGAAGCTTGGCTTAAGCCTGCCAATAATTTATGCGTTGATTGGGTAGAGAATACCATGGACTCTTTACAACGCGGTCTAGCTTCACCAATGGCGTGATAATCACCGTAGAAATCATGGAAGGTGGCATGTGGTAGCCATGCTTCATCAAAATGGAGGGTGTTGATTTTTCCATCGAGCATTTCTTTGATTTCTTCTACGTTATAAAGCACACCATCGTACGTCGATTGTGTAATCGTTAACACGCGTGGCTTGATTCTCTTGTCTTCAATAAATGGGTTGTCTTGTATTTTCTTTTTGATATTTTTCCAAGAAAATTCGCTTTTAGGGATGGGGCCGATAATGCCAAAGTGATTACGTGTTGGCATCAAGAAAACAGGAATCGCACCTGTCATGATAATCGCGTGCAAGACCGATTTATGACAGTTACGATCAACGACGACAACGTCCCCGGGCGCAACGGTCGAGTGCCATACAATTTTATTCGACGTGGATGTGCCATTAGTCACAAAGTACAAATGGTCACAGTTATAAATGCGTGCCGCATTGCGTTCAGATGCAGCAATCGGGCCGGTATGATCGAGTAACTGGCCTAACTCATCGACGGCATTGCACACATCGGCACGCAACATGTTTTCACCAAAGAATTGATGGAACATTTGACCAACAGGTGACTTCAAGAACGCAACGCCGCCAGAGTGACCAGGGCAATGCCAAGAGTATGAACCATCTGCCGCGTATTGTGTCAGTGCTTTAAAGAAGGGCGGGGTGCGGCTTTCTAAGTAAGATTTCGCTTCGCGCAGAATCATACGTGCGATAAATTCCGATGTATCTTCATACATGTGAATAAAGCCATGTAGCTCGCGCAATACATCATTTGGGATGTGGCGGCTAGTACGCGTTTCACCATGCAAGAAGATAGGGATGTCATCATTACGATAACGAATTTCTTTTACAAACTTACGTAATGCATCAATCGCTTCAGGTTTTTCTTCTACGATTTCTTCATCATCAATCGACAGAATGAAAGCGGATGCACGGCTTTGTTGCTGTGCAAATGACCCGACATCACCATAGCTGGTGACGCCAATAACTTCTACGCCCTCGTCTTCAATGGCTTTTGCAAGTACGCGTATGCCCAAACCTGAAGAGTTATCAGTGCGAAAATCTTCATCAATAATCACGACAGGAAAGTTAAATTTCATTTTATTTATGCCTAAGTTTTAGGGAGTGTAACACCAACTTGACCTTGATATTTTCCACCACGGTCTTTATAGCTAGTTTCGCAGACATCATCGTCATCTGCTTCGAAGAATAACACTTGCGCACAACCTTCGTTGGCGTAAATCTTAGCCGGTAAAGGTGTGGTGTTGCTAAACTCTAAGGTCACATAACCTTCCCATTCAGGCTCGAAGGGGGTGACGTTTACAATAATGCCGCAACGAGCATAAGTTGACTTGCCTAAACAAACGGTTAATACATTACGGGGAATGCGGAAATACTCGACGGTCCGCGCTAATGCGAATGAGTTTGGCGGAATGATGCAGAAATCTTCTTCCACTTCGACAAATGAATTTGGATCAAAGTTTTTTGGATCAACGATAGTACTGTTGATGTTCGTAAACAGTTTAAACTCTCTTGAGCAGCGAATATCATAGCCGTAGCTAGACGTGCCATATGACACTAAGTGCTCGCCTGCTGGATTCACTTTGACTTGATGTGGCTCAAATGGCTCTATCATTCCATGTTCTTGTGCCATCCTACGGATCCACTTGTCTGATTTAATACTCATAATGCTTAACCTAATTTTAAATTTAGTTTTAAGGTGAAAAGCGGGGGGGGGGGTGAACCCCGCTTTTATGTTTTGCAAATAATAGCAACAAATGATGCTTGAGTTGTAATTATTTTAGTTACGCTGGTTTGGTGCTACTCAGGCTTACCGCCACCCAATGAAATGCTATAACGCCAGAACTGATCCTCTCCATCAAAAATTACTTTTGATGCTTCAGGGTCGCTGTTACCAGCAGAGTATTGGTGCACTGGTTTTCTATCGTTAGCCCATGCTTTCACCACAGGGTCAATTAAACGCCACTGTGCTTTAGCCTCTGAAATATGGAGGTAGTTAGAATTATCACCTTGCATCAAGTTAAGCAATAAAGCTTCGTATGCATCGACTGAGTCATCTTCTGGCTGACGATTCCCAGCATCTAGTTCGATAGAGCGTGTGTTGATGTCTAAGCCTGGTACTTTGGATTGGATTTCCAGTTTGATGCATTCGCGTGGCTGAATACCGATAATTAACCAGTTTTGATCTTGGCCACCATTGATTTGTAACGGTGCTTTTTTAAAGCGAATCGCAATGCGAGTATCGGCTTCGTGTAGGCGTTTAGCGGTGCGGATGTAGAAAGGAACATCTTTCCAACGTGGGTTATCGATAAACAGCTTTAATGCCGCATAGGTTTCTACGACACTGCTGTCATCACCTAACTCTTCTAGGTAACCCGGTACCGTTTCACCATTCACTTCACCTGCAGCATATTGCGCGCGGAAAGCATGTTTTTCTAATTGATCAACTGGGATAGGGCGAATCTCTTCTAATACTTTTATTTTCGCTTCGCGCACACCATCCGGCGTTAAGTCTTTTGGCATTTCCATCGTAGTTAATGCCAGCGTCTGTAGTACATGACTTTGAATCATGTCACGCAATGCACCAGTGCTATCGTAGAACTCAGTACGGTCACCCACGCCAAGCTTTTCGGTGTTAGTAATTTGTACGTAATCGATATATTGGTTATTCCAAAGCGGCTCTAATATCGTATTGGTAAAGCGTTGTAGTAGGATATTTTGTAGCGCAGATTTACCCAAATAATGGTCAATACGGTAAATTTGATGTTCTTCTAGATTCTTAGTTAACGAGGCTTGCAGCGCTGTAGCTGAAGCCAAGTCTGTTCCAAATGGCTTTTCAACCACAACACGACGCCAGTATTTATCTTCTTGCGTTAAGCCAACTTGTGCTAATTCTTCGACAATAGGGCCAAAATCGACAGGGCGCACAGACAAGAAGTAAGCGAAGTTTTGTGGGAATAAACTTTCGTTACTTAAGACATGTTTTAACTTGGTGAATGCTTGCGTATCATCCGGCTCATTGGCCTTGTAAAAGTTACGTGCGACAAAACGGGCTAAAACAGTCTCATCGACATCGCCCTTAAACTTTTTATGCACCATGTTTTTGATGCCTTCAAGCCATGTAGCATGGTCGACAGGTCTGCGACCCACACCCATGATTTTCATGTTGTCAGGCAGGCGACCAAGCAAATCCAATCTAAACAACCCTGGGTAAAGCTTTACGCGTGCCAAGTTGCCCGTTGCACCAAATAGCACCAAGGTGCAAGAATCATTTTTTTTTGTCATTTTCTAGCCGATAATAATGTAAGAACAAGTATAATTATAGCAAATGCAACCGCATGACTTAACGACCGTAAGCAAATAAATATATAAGGTTTCACGTAATATGACGCAACCATCTGCTACCCGCTGGCACCCTTTTGAATCTCAAGATGCAATCAACCAGGCTGCGATTGCGCGCATCTTAAAAGCGGCTGATGAAGCCATTGAGACAAGCGGCAGCTTTTATATTGTGTTAGCAGGTGGGAGCACGCCGAAAGCGGTCTATCAATTACTCAGCAAAGAGAATGCGGACTGGGCTAACTGGCATGTGTTCCATAACGATGACCGTTGTTTACCTACCAATCACGCTGACCGCAATAGCAAGATGGCGCGTGTTGCATGGTTAAGTAAAGTCGCCATTCCCGAAAGCCAAATACATGATATTCCTGCTGAACTGGGTAATATTGAAGGTGCTAAAGCCTATGCTGAGACTCTGAGCGGTGTGCGTTCTTTCGACTTGGTGATTTTAGGTTTAGGTGAAGATGGCCATACGGCGAGTTTATTCCCGGGTCAGGTAGTGAGCAACAACGCAGATGCTGTACCTGTATTTAATTCACCAAAACCGCCATCCGATCGTATTACCATCAGTCAAAACCGGTTGAACAGGACTAACGAGGTGATGTTCTTAGTGACTGGCGCGGGTAAACAAGACGCCGTGAATAACTGGCGCAATGGCGTTGCTATCCCAGCAACGCTAGTTGTCGGGCAAAATGGGGCAGACGTGTATAGCTTTGGCGTTGAATTGAATTAGGCCTAAGTTTGTTTTTACATCATTAAAAAAGCACCTTGTAAGGTGCTTTTTTGTTTACGTTTCAAAATGCAGGAGGCGTTATGTGTTTTGAATCACAATATTGGGAAACTTACTGCTGTGATCCAAACCTGCAATCGCAATTTTACTAGCTGCTTTACGCGCAATGGTTTTATACACGTTGGCAATATCGCTATCAGGCTCTGCAATTACCGTTGGTATTCCACTGTCAGTTTGCTCGCGGATTTTAATGTCTAGTGGCAAGTTTCCGAGCAAATCGACATTGTAATCTTTACACATTAATTCACCGCCACCAGCACCGAATATATGTTCTTCATGACCACAACTGCTGCAAATATGCGTACTCATATTTTCCACAATTCCGAGAATAGGAATGCCGACTTTCTCAAACATTTTCAAACCTTTACGCGCATCAAGCAGTGCAATATCTTGCGGCGTAGTGACAATGATGGCGCCAGTCACTGGTATTTTCTGTGCCAGTGTCAGCTGAATATCACCTGTGCCAGGTGGTAAATCAATCACTAAGTAATCTAAATCACGCCAGTTAGTATCACGTAATAGTTGCTCAAGCGCACCTGTCACCATCGGTCCACGCCATACCATCGGCGTATCGGCATCAACTAAGAAACCAATACTCATGGCTTGAATGCCATGTGCTCTCTTTGGCTCCATGCTTTTACCGTCTTTAGTATCTGGCTTACCGCTGAGGCCTAACATCTGTGGTTGGCTAGGCCCGTAAATGTCAGCATCTAATAAGCCAACTTTTGCGCCTTCTGCCGCCAAGGCTAGCGCTAAGTTAACTGAGGTGGTTGATTTACCAACACCGCCTTTACCTGATGCTACCGCTATGACGTTTCTCACATTTGGTAATAAGTTAACGCTTTGCTGTACCTTGTGTGACACGATATGGCTGCCAACATTGACGGTCACTTCGCCTACACCACCTAGTGTTTTTAAGTCGTTGGTGACCAGTGTTTGAATGTCATCCAATACACTATTAGCAGGGTAGCCGAGCACGATGTCTAAGCTGACATTGTTGTTTGTTATTTGGATATTTTTAGCAGATTTGCTACTGATAAAGTCTTTGCCTGTATTTGGGTCTATGCAAAGTTTGAGCGTGCTTTCAACGAGTAATTCGGTAATGGCCATGCGTGAATAATTCCTGACTAAAAGATTCAGGCATTTTAGCGGATATTGGACCTTACGTCATGTGATGGAGGCGAATTAGGGCCTGTGTTAGGCGTGAAAGTTGTTGGAGCAAGCTCTCCTAATTCCACTTTTCAAGACGGTTGCTTAACCTGTTGGTGGTCTAAGGCTTAGTAATTGGCAATAGCATCACCCAAGTCATCATTAATATAGCCTGCCACACCTTGTTTAACGACATAAATCAAACCTTAAAACCGTAACTAGAAACGAGTAAGCCATTGCACATGTCTTCTATCATCAGGTGATATAGTGACTCTTTTATGTTTATTTAGGTGGTCGTAACCTGGTTAGTTTATTCAAATGCATCCATTACTATAATCATGGTTTACTCAATCGTATTTAGGATATTTTAAATTTATGTGAACATTTTGTAGTGGTTTCTTTAAGAGGCATGACAAATGGATAAAGCTTTCATGACAAGACTTATTTTTGATATCTCCTTATAAACTTAGGTTAAGTGGCCGGCATTTGATAAAATAGCTCTTTCAGTATAAACGGTTCATTTACCATGTCATCACGCAAAATTCTTGTAACTTCTGCACTTCCTTACGCTAACGGCAGTATTCATCTCGGTCATTTAATTGAATATATTCAAACGGATATTTGGACGCGCTTTCAAAAAATGCAGGGCCATATGGTGCATTATGTCTGTGCAGATGACACCCATGGCACGCCTATTATGTTGCGCGCAGAAAAAGAAGGCATTACACCTGAGGAATTAATTGACGGTGTGCATAAAGAACATAGGACTGATTTTGATGGCTTCTTAGTTGAGTTTGATAATTACTACTCAACCAATTCAGAGGAAAATAAAACACTGTCGCAAGGTATTTACCGTGAGCTTAAAGCCAAGAATAAAATTGCCACTAAAACAATTGAGCAGTTTTATGATCCCGTTAAGAATATGTTCCTACCTGATCGCTTCATTAAAGGAGAGTGCCCTAAGTGCCATGCGAAAGATCAATATGGTGATTCATGTGAGGTTTGTGGTGCGACATATAACCCAACTGAGCTAATTGAAGCTTATTCGGCTGTGTCTGGTGCTGCACCTACCCGTAAGGAAACCGAACATCATTTCTTCAAGCTATCTGAATGTGAAGCGTTCTTAAAAGAGTGGACAAAAAGCGGAACATTACAGGGAGAAGCCGCTAATAAAATGGGTGAGTGGTTTGAAAGTGGATTAAAGGATTGGGACATTTCACGAGATGCGCCTTACTTTGGGTTCGAAATTCCAGACGCACCGGGTAAATACTTTTATGTATGGCTAGATGCGCCGATTGGCTATATGGCTAGCTTTAAGAATCTATGTGCAAAAAGTGGTCTTGATTTCAGTGAGTATTGGCAAGCTGGTAGCGAGACTGAGCTTTATCACTTTATTGGCAAAGACATTCTCTATTTCCATGCTTTATTTTGGCCTGCAACGTTGGAATACAGTGGTTACCGTACACCAACGCAAGTATTTGCACATGGCTTCTTAACCGTTAATGGTGAGAAAATGTCTAAATCACGAGGTACATTTATCACTGCGCGTAGCTATTTAGAACATGTGAAAAATCCTGAGTATTTACGCTACTACTATGCCGCCAAACTCAATGCATCAATGGAAGATATTGATTTAAACCTAGAAGACTTTACTGCGCGAGTAAATAGCGACTTAGTGGGTAAATATATTAATATTGCCAGTCGTACCGCTAGTTTTATCAATAAGCGATTTGGCGGGCAATTGAATCCGTCTACGGATAATGCGGTTGTGGCTGAGTTGAAAGCGTCTGCAGATGCGATTGCAGCATCTTATGTTGCCCGAGAGTATGGCAAGGCATTGCGTGAAATTATGCGCTTGAGTGATTTGGCTAATAGTTTTATTGCCGATAAAGCCCCTTGGGTCATGGCTAAGCAAGAGGGGCAAGAAGCTGCATTACAACAAGTCTGTTCAGATGCGTTAGAAATGTTTCGTTTGTTAACGTTGTATTTAAAACCTGTATTACCCAAACTGGCGACTGAGATTGAGGAATTTCTGAATATTGAAGCCATGCAATGGGCGCATGTGGACGCGAGTTTAACGGCTGAACAAAAGATTAATAAATACAATCATTTAATTACACGCATAGATTCGAAGGCGATAACTGCAATGGTCGATAGTAATAAAAAAAACCTGGAAAAAACAGAAGCAGCATCAAATACAGAAGCTGGTAAAGCTATACCGGCAACGGAAGAAGCAGCAGGCGACTATATTAAGATAGGTGACTTTGCTAAGGTCGATTTGCGTATTGCGCACATCGTGAATGCTGAACATGTTGAAGGTGCGGACAAACTATTAAAGCTGACTTTAGATGTTGGTGAAGAAAAAACACGCCAAGTATTTGCAGGTATTAAATCGGCTTACGACCCTGAGACCTTAAAAGGGAGGATGACCGTGATGGTCGCTAATCTTGCGCCACGTAAAATGAAGTTTGGTATGAGCGAGGGTATGGTGTTGGCGGCAAGTGACGATCGTGAAGGACCATTTATTTTAAGTCCTGATAATGGTGCGCAAGCAGGCATGACTGTTAAGTAAGCCGCTGGTTTGAAATGGAAAAACCCGCCTAGGCTGGTTTTTTCCTATTTTCTACACCATTTTTATCCGATACCTTTCACGTTACTTAAATCGTTAACTGATTTAAATTTTCCGTGTTTGGTTCAGCATTTGATGATAGCGCTGGATTTTTTAGTACCGATACCAGCTAAGGTTTGCAGCTCTGTTTTGGATGCGGTATTGATATTGACCACGGCAAACGCTCAGTTGATTGTAAGGGCCGTATTGAAGTTGCGGCGGTATCAAGACTCCGTCTTTATGAGGATGAGAAGCTATTGAATAGATTGCAAAATGGCTTGTAATGCTTGTTTGGGTTGCTCTGCTTGCGTAATGGGGCGGCCAATGACTAAGTAGCTCGCGCCTTGTCGCAGCGCGTCTGGCGGTGTCACAATGCGAGATTGATCATCCTTACTTGCATTTGTAGGACGAATACCTGGCGTAACTAGTAAAAACTCAGGGTTAACATGCTGACGTAGTAAAGTGGCTTCTTGTGCAGAGCAAACAACGCCATGTAAACCAGCGGTTTGCGTGAGTGTTGCTAGCCTTAGCACTTGTTCTTGGATCGGAGTTTTGTTGCCTATTTCTGACAGTGTTGCTTGGTTCATGCTGGTTAATACAGTGACTGCAATCAAATATGGATTTTTATTAGATTGATTCACACCTTCTAATGCTGCTTCCATCATAGCGCTGCCGCCACTGGAATGCACATTTAGCATCCATATGCCTAAATCACTCGCTGCTTTACAGGCTTTCTTCACAGTGTTTGGGATGTCGTGGAATTTGAGGTCTAAAAACACCTTAAAATCCTTAGCGACGAGTTTTTCTACTAGTGCAGGCCCTGTTGCCGTATACAACTCTTTGCCTACTTTAAGCTTGCATTGCGCTGGGTCTAATTGATTGACAAGTGAAAGAGCATCTTTTGCATTAGTATAATCTAATGCGACTACTATTTTAGAATCGGTTATCTTAGCACCTCTGGAATCAGCCATTTATTTTATTATTTCTTAATCGTAATTTCGCGACTAACCGCCTCACTTGGCTCTGCAGGAAGTGACTCCCAAGCATTACAAGCAGGACATTGCCAGTGGTATTGTTTCGCGCGGAAGCCACACTGATTGCAATGATAGGCGGCACGAGCTCCAATTGCATTGCGTACGGTTTGTTGCATTAACGCAATATCTTGGTGGCTTTTGTTTTTAGTAGAGCGCTCAGTCATGGCGCGTGCTTGTAATAGTTGGTCTAGTGTTCGCAAGCTTGGCTGACGAATCAATTCATTTCTGGCTAAGGTTGCAGCACTGCCGGCACCTTCTTCTGCCAGTGTTGTTTCATATAATGCTGACATCAAAGAGGGGAGTTTATGATTATCTAAATAGGATTTAAGTAAAGTGATACCTTCTTTTGACTTATTAAGTGCGGTATAGCTTTTCAACAACTTGGGGGCGATTAAGACTAAATACTCAGGGTCTTGGAATTCAATGTACTTCCAATGGGAGATAGCCGCCATATGTCTACCAGACTGCATTTCTAAATCACCTAATAACACGTTGGCGCGAACACATTTTTTGTTAGCATCTAAGGCATTTTCTAGATGAAAGCGTACTTGACTGGGCTGCTGATCAATCATGGCATTCACCGCAAGTTCGCAATGGTATTGTGCAATTTCCTTTCTAAAAGAACTGCCTGATAAACGCTCTAGCCCAGTTGCAGTCTCTACTGCTTGCGCCCATTCACGTTCGCGACTGTATATTTCCAATAGCGAGAATAAGGCTGCTTGGCGGTAACGTTTGCTTGTAAGTCTAGTGAATAACTCTTCTGCACGGTCGTATAAGCCAGCTTGTAAATAATCTTGCGCCAACTCTGCTTTAACCGCATCTTTTTGGTTGTTGGTTAGTTCTTTTTTATCTAGTAAATTCAAGTGCATGTTAATAGCACGGCCTGTTTCACCCGTGCGTCGAAACAAACTGCCGAGTGCAAAGTGCAACTCTAAAGAGTCACTATTAGCATGAATGGCTTCAGAGAATGTTTCGGCTGCTTTCCTGTGTTGGTCACTAATTAAGAAGTTAAGGCCTTTGAAATAGGTGGCAGGTAATGTTGTTGATTCTGCAATCAATTGTTTGATATCAACACGTGCAGCAATCCAACCTAGTAAAAAAAACAGGGGGGGGATTAATAGCCACCAATATTCAAATTCAATTGTCATGTCACACTCATTATCTAGTTGTTATCATTTTACCTAAGCGTTAGGTTAGGTGCTAATAATAAACAGTAAAACAGCAAAAAAACCGTATAAAAAAGCATGAAAAAAAACGGCACATCCAGAAATGTACCGTTTTTATAGTCAGTAAAAAAGACTAGCTAGATAAATCTACACAACCACGTAGTTCTTTGCCCGCTTTAAAGTGTGGTACATGCTTAGCAGGTACTTGCACTTTACCACCCGTTTTCGGGTTACGGGCTAAGCGAGGTGGACGATAGTTAAGACTAAAGCTACCGAAGCCTCGAACTTCAATTCGTTGGCCTGTTGCCAATTTATCTGTCATTGCATCTATAATCGTTTTAATGGATAACTCGGCATCTTTAAGAACTAGTTGTGGGAAGCGTTCCGCAATCAGATTGATTAGTTCGGACTTTGTCATGGCTAGGCTATTTTCCTTTGTTAACTGTTAAATAAGGGACTTACTTCTTGTCTTCCATTTTTGCTTTTAATAGCGCACCTAGGTTGGTGTTGCCTGAAGCTGCTGCAGATTCCTCAGCAGTTTGTTTCTCTGCTTTTGCTTTTGCTTTTGCTTTTGCTTTAGGTTTTGCATCGGTATCGTTAGCTGATGATTCTCCGCCAGTTGGATCTTCAGACAATTGTTTAACACCTAGGGAAATACGCTCTTTCTCAACATCAATTGCTAGTATAACAGCTTGTAGCTCATCACCTTTTTTGAATGTTCTGATTGCTTCTTCACCAGTTTTCGACCATGACAAATCTGAAAGATGGACTAAACCATCGATGTTGCCTGGTAATCCGATAAATACACCAAAATCAGTGATTGACTTGATTTGACCTGAAACGTTATCGCCCTTAGCATGCGTTGCAGCAAAATCATCCCAAGGGTTTTGCTTACATTGCTTCATACCTAGTGATAAGCGACGACGATCTTCATCAATCTCAAGAATCATAACTTCAACTTCGTCACCTAATTGCGCAATTTTTCCTGGGTGGATGTTTTTGTTTGTCCAATCCATTTCTGAAACGTGAACAAGGCCTTCGATACCTGGCTCTACTTCAACGAAAGCGCCGTAATCAGTCAAGTTAGATACTTTACCGAATAGACGTGTGCTTACTGGGTAACGGCGAGCTAATGATACCCAAGGGTCATCGCCTAATTGTTTAACACCTAGTGAAACTCGGTTTTTCTCTTTATCAAATTTCAAGATTTTCGCTTCAATTTCGTCACCTACTGTTAACACTTCCGATGGGTGCTTAACACGACGCCAAGCTAGATCAGTGATATGTAGCAAGCCGTCGATACCACCTAAGTCAACAAAAGCACCGTAATCAGTGATGTTCTTAACGATACCTTTAACCGTAGCGCCTTCAATTAATGTTTCCATTAGTGCTTCACGGTCAGCACTTGCTGTTACTTCCATTACTGCGCGACGTGAAACAACAATGTTATTACGTTTGCGATCAAGTTTAATAACCTTGAAGTCCCACTCTTTGTTTTCGAACGGTGTTGTATCTTTAACAGGACGTACATCCACTAATGAACCCGGCAAGAAAGCCATGATGCCATTAACCGAAACACGCAAACCACCTTTAACACGGCTGCTGATATAACCTTTAACAACGCGACCTTCATTCATAGCGTTTTCTAAGTCTAGCCAAGCTTCCATTTTCTTCGCTTTGTCACGAGAAAGGATCGTTGAGCCAAAGCCATCTTCTAGTTTCTCAATAGCAACTTTTACGAAGTCACCAATTTCGACTTCTAGTTCACCTTGAGGATTTTTAAATTCATTTGCGTCAATCACGCTTTCTGATTTAAGACCTGCGTTAACAATAACGTGGTCGTTGTCGATAGAGATAACTTCAGCTGTGATGACTTCGCCTGAGCGCATTTCTTGGCGCAATAAGCTCTCTTCAAATAGCGCTGCAAAAGAGTCTTCGTTTAACGGTTCTGAGGCCAAAGGGTTTTCTATTTCTTGGGTTGTTGAGTCAGTAGTAGACATTAAAAAAGTGTATCCAGTTTAGTCCCGCTTTGTAGTGGGGTCCACGAAATGGTGGGATTGTTTATATTAACGTTAAGTTGAATCCACTGATTCTAAGAAATACAGTTTCAGCCACTTAACACGAACCGTGCATTTTACACAAAAAATAGCGCGTGTTCAATGACTTAATCGTGTTTTATTGCTGAAAATGACGTTTTAATTAGAGGGCTTCGTATTCTTTGAGCACAAAGGCGACTGCTTCGGCGATATTGCGATTGTTCGTGTCGAGGAAAATGGCCTCTTTTGTTTGCAGCAAAGGCGCAGACGAGCGTGACCGGTCACGTGTATCCCGCTGTTTTAAGTCATGTAAAATCTCATCGTAATCCGTAGCGACCTCTAGGTCGTCTTGTTGTGTTAATTGCTTATAACGACGATTAGCGCGCTCTTCTACATTCGCGGTTAAAAATATCTTAAGTTGTGCATCAGTAAAGACCACGCTCGCCATGTCTCGGCCATCAGCCACCAAGCCCGGCGTTTGTCTAAAACTGTGTTGCAGCGCTAATAAAGCATCGCGCACTTCTGGGTGTACAGCGACTTGCGATGCTCCATTGCTCATTTTAGGGCTACGGATTGCCTTGCTAACATTTTCATTATTGAGCAACACTTCACCATTTTTAAAGGCAATGGTTAATGTCGGTACCAGTTCGCCAAGCGTTACTGCATCAGACCATGCAATATCCTTACTATGTGCAGCTAATGCCACAATTCTATACAGCGCACCAGAATCTAAATAATGATAGCCTAAATACTCTGCGACACGCTCTGCGACCGAGCCTTTTCCCGATGCTGAAGGGCCGTCAATGGCGATGACAGGAATAGTATTAACTGACAATGTTTGCAAATGCCTCAAAATAAGTGGGGAATGTTTTAGCGACACAGTTTGGATCGTTAATTGTCACTGGTACACCACCTAAACTGACTAGTGAAAAACACATGGCTATGCGGTGGTCATCATAAGTATCAATTTCTGCGTTTGGTGTTAAGTTTTTAGGTGGTGTAATGGTGATGTAATCTTTACCTTCAATGACTGTAGCGCCTACTTTACGCAACTCGGTTGCCATGGCTGTTAAACGATCAGTTTCCTTTACACGCCAGCTTGCAATGTTGCGTAGCGTGGTTGCGCCATCCGCAAACAATGCCAAAATAGCTAAAGTCATCGCAGCATCTGGAATATGGTTACAGTCTAAATTAATGGCTTTAACATGTACTGCTTTACTAACGGTGATTAGATTTTTCCCGTAAGTAATCTTGCCGCCCATTAACGCTAATGCCTCGGCAAACTTGATATCACCTTGAATACTGTTCGCATCAACACCGTGTACATTCAGCGTTCCACCAATCGCACCCGCCGCTAAAAAGTAAGAAGCACTCGACGCATCACCTTCCACATAGATGGTATCGAGACCGCTATATTGGCTATTTTCTGGAATAGTGAATTGTTGCCATTCGTCACGTTGGACGTGCACGCCAAACTTAGCCATCAGGTTTAAGGTGATTTCAATATATGGTTTCGAAATTAATTCCCCAACCACTTCAATCGTGGCTTGTTGCCTTGTAAGGGGCAAGGCCATTAACAGCGCAGTTAAAAACTGACTAGAAACATCACCGCGAATTTGAATCGGTTTGCTGACATCTAGCGTAGCAGAGGTGGTTTGTAATGGTGGAAAGCCATCATTGGCCAAGCACTCGATATTCGCACCTGTAGATTGTAATGCCGTGACTAAATCTCCAATAGGACGTTCATGCATACGTGGCACGCCATGTAAGTGGTAATCACCATTTGAAAAGGCCAATGCTGCCGTCAGTGGGCGCAAAGCAGTACCAGCGTTACCTAAAAACAAATCAGCCTGTTTGTTAGGAAAGTCACCATTGCAACCTTTTACCATGATGCCTTGTTTTGTCTTGGTGATATTCACACCAAGCGCACCCAGCGCTTCTAACATACGGTCAGTATCATCAGACTTAAGTAAGCCTCTAATCTCAGTGCTGCCTTTAGCTAGTGCAGCTAGTAACAACGTGCGGTTAGAAATGCTTTTAGATCCAGGCAGTTGCATGTCGCCAGCAACTTGCGAGGCGGGTTTTAAATGTAGTTGTTCCAATTGTTATGTTCCGATACTTTACTTTTTACGATTAGCCCAGTCATTCCTCGCTTTACTGGCACGTTTAAATGAGGTTTGTAGTTTGTCGCCATCTTCTGCTGCTAAGGTTTGTTTTAGCTTAGCTAACGCTTGTTCGTATGTGGTTATTTCGTCTAGCAATGCTGTCTTATTAGCTAAACTAATGTCGCGCCACACCTCTGGGCTGCTACCTGCAATACGCGTGAAATCTCTAAAGCCACTCGCGGCAAACTGAAATAGCTCATCTGCATTATTACGTGAAGCCATATCTTCGACTAATGCAAAAGCTAATAAATGTGGCAAATGACTCACGGCGGCAAAAATACCATCGTGCTTTTCTGCCGTCATTTCAATTACTTTGGCGCCACAATCCAACCATAGCTGACACACTTGTTGAATATCATCTGGGTTGTTGTCAGGAGAGGGCGTTAATACTACGTTCTTCCCAATGTATAAATCATCTGTTGCCGCAGTAGGCCCCGACTTTTCAGCACCCGCAATTGGGTGGCCACCAATAAATTGTTTTGCCTGTTCGGCTAGCACTTCTTTTGCGATGGCTAATACATCGGTTTTTGTACTACCTGCATCTGTAATAATAGTTTTGCTATTTAAATGCGGCTGTATGCTTTGTAAGATCTTCTTTGTTTGCGCAACAGGCGCTGCAATCAACACCATACCCGCATCGCTTAAAGCAGCAGCAATATCTGATGTCGCTTCATCAATGATATTCAGCGCTAATGCTTGGTCTAAACTGGTTTGATTGCGCCCAACACCGACGCACAAAGGCGCATTAGCCTGTTTTTTTAACGCTAATGCAACCGAGCCACCAATCAGCCCAACACCAAAGATAACGAGTTTTTTCAAAATGTGGGTTGTTTTCTACAAAAAAGAGATTGCTTAAAGGCTGAATTGTATCATTAGCGACTGGGTTATGTGGATGAGGGGGTGTTTTTGTGTTAAATCGAGTGAGTCTATTGGCTGTAGTTGTTTGGTGTATTAGGCTGAGCTAATGCGGCCTATAAAAGCTGGATATGATTGATGATGAATAAAAAAGACTAAAATATTTAAGATGATGCCGTGACTAAAAGCGAAATTAGACACGTTAAGTATGCTTCATATAAACACTATAACAGGAATGTAGGAGCAGGAAAGTTCTTTCAAAACACCTGCGCTAATCGCTGATTGAATATTGCCTTCAGAGGTCATAGTGTTGTTATTTTTATAGCGTTGTTATTTTTAGGGCTGTTTGTGATACTACTTTTTTGATAAGTTACCCATTCATTGTTAATGAATTTCTCTTGAGGCGTAAACTTTTCTTTGTAAGCCATTTTTTGGCTTTCTGCCACCCAATAGCCCAAGTAGAGGTAAAGTAGCTTGCGTTGTTTTGACCAGTCAATCAGCCACATGATGGCATAAGTGCCATAGCTTGCTTTGGGTGCGGTTGCATCATAGAACGTATAAACAGCAGAGCTTCCATCGGCAACGGTATCAATCACGCTTACAATTTTGACTTGATTCTGTGCGTCTCTAAATTCAACCATCATGCTTTCAACATTACTTTGGCAGAGGAATTGTTTGTATTCTTCTTCGCTAGCCTCACCAGTTGCATTTTGATTGATGTCGTCTTCAGTAGTGTGTCTTAAGGCTTGGTAGGCTACATATAACTCAAAATGATCTTGGCGAAAGCCTACTGGCAATATGGATGCTGTTAAATGACTATGTTGTTTATAAGCACGCTTTTGGCTGCGGTTTGGTGTGAACTGATCAAGCACGATGCGGACGGGAACGCACTTGGTACAACGCTCACAATGAGGACGGTAAGCAAATTTACCACTACGCCTAAAGCCTTGGCTAATTAAATCACTATAGACGTCTACATCGACTAACTGACGGGGTGAGGCGATTAAGCTCTGGGCGATATTTATGGCTATGTAGCCGCAAGGGTAGGGGGCGGTGACATAGAATTGTAGCTTCTGTAGCGATAATTCTTTAGGAGAACTCATCTTTATAAATTAAACCCCTTAAACTCATGCGCTTAAGTTTACCAATTTTGTGAGTATTTGACTAAAGCCTTCTCGTGGAATCTCGCGCCCTCCAAATTGCGCTAGTAGTGATGTTTTCATTTGGCAATCGATCATTCCGACTTCTTTTGTGGTTAGATAATTAACCAAGCTCACGAAAGAGACTTTAGAAGCATCTGTATGGGTATGAAACATACTCTCACCATAAAACATCTTGCCGATGATGACGCCATAACAGCCACCGACTAATTGACCATCCAACCAACTCTCACTAGAAACAGCATGACCTAACTGATGTAATTCACAATAAGCATCTATCATATCTTGGTTAATCCAAGTGCCTGCTTGGCCAGGTCGTTTGGCTTGACTACAGGCGGTGATAACTTCAAGAAAATTTGAGTTGATTTTCAGCTCAAAGCTGTTATTTTCCAGTGTTTTGTGGAGCGAGTTTGAGACTCTAAATTCTGATGGGAACAAGACCATGCGTGGGTTTGGGCTCCACCACATAATGGGCTCTCCTTCGCTAAACCATGGGAAGATGCCATGTGAATAAGCATCTAAAAGCCGTTTGCTAGTGAGGTTGCCATCAATCGCGATTAAACCGTTTGGATCATTCAGTGCTTGATCTAGTGGTGGAAAGTCGTTAGTTTCTGTTAATGCAAGTACATCGCCTTCTGGTAGCTTGTAATATTGGTCTGTCATTGCTCTAATGGTTTACATTTTATTTGAGTTCGCAACCCGTATTTTAACGGGTGATTTTCTTTTATCCAATCGACCACGTCTTCTACAGGTGGTTGAGGATGTATTGTTTTAATGACATGAGTTTTTCATACACTAAAAAATCTATTCTAAATCAACCAATTACCACGTAAAATAAGAGGGATATGGAAAAGTACACCACAATGCTCGCAAAACCCATCCAAAGTTATCGGCCGTATTGGGCTAAACGCTTTGGGGATGCGGCAATGTTGCCAACCTCACGTGGCGAAATGGACGCGTTAGGTTGGGATAGTTGCGATATTATTTTGATCACAGGCGATGCCTATATCGACCATCCTAGTTTTGGTATGGCATTAGTGGGACGCTTGTTAGAAGCGCAAGGTTTCCGTGTCGGCATTATTGCGCAACCCGATTGGCAAGATACCAAGGCATTTAAAGTGCTAGGAAAACCCAATTTATACTTCGGCATTACCGCTGGCAATATGGATAGTATGGTCAATCGTTACACCGCCGACCGTAAAATTCGCTCTGATGATGCTTATACACCTGATGCAGCACCTAATAAACGCCCAGACCGCGCTGTGTTGGTGTATAGCCAACGTTGCCGCCAGGCTTACTCTCACGTACCGCTGATTATTGGCAGCATCGAGGCTAGTTTGCGCCGTATTGCGCATTACGATTACTGGTCTGATAAAGTGCGCCGCTCTGTTCTGGTTGATTCAAAAGCGGATATTTTGCTTTATGGCAATGCCGAACGCGCTTTGGTGGAAATTTCACACCGCATTGCGAAAGGTGGGACGGTTAGAGACATGCAAGATATTCGCGGGACTGCTTTTATGCGTAAAAGCATTCCAGGTGGCTGGGATGAAATTGAATCAACCAAGTTAGATAGACCTGGCAAGATTGATAAGGCGATAGACCCCTACGAGATGAAAATGGGTAAGGGTGATGCGAGCTGCGCGACAGATGAAACTAAAGGCAAAGCCGATTTGCCAGAGGGCACTAAACCAATTGAAATCATACCGAGCCTACGCGCCAGAAAACCGAAGGCTGATAGAAGTAAGCAAGTGGTACGCCTGCCTTCGTATGAAGAGGTGTCGCAAGATCCTGTACTTTATGCCCACGCTTCCAGAGTGCTGCATTTAGAAGCTAACCCGGGTAACGCACGTGCGCTGGTGCAAAAGCATGGCGATAGAGAGGTGTGGCTCAATCCGCCTCCGATTCCACTGACTACTAAAGAGATGGATTACGTTTATGATTTGCCTTACGCACGTAACCCGCATCCTATCTATAAAAATGCGAAAATACCTGCATGGGAAATGATCCGCTTTAGTGTGAATATCATGCGTGGCTGTTTCGGCGGCTGCACTTTTTGTAGCATTACTGAACATGAAGGGCGTATTATTCAAAGCCGTAGTGAAAAATCCATCCTGAAAGAGGTCGAAGAAATTCGCGATAAAGTCGATGGTTTTACTGGTGTGATTTCAGACCTTGGCGGCCCAACGGCGAATATGTATAGGATTGCCTGCAAATCGGAGAAGATTGAAAAGTCGTGCCGTAAACTTTCCTGCGTTTACCCTGATGTTTGTGAGAACCTTAACACTGATCATAGCTCCTTAATTCAGCTGTACCGCAAAGCGCGCGATATCAAGGGTGTCAAGAAGGTTCTCATTAGTTCGGGTTTGCGTTATGACTTGGCGGTGAAGTCGCCAGAATATGTTAAAGAATTAGTGCAGCATCACGTCGGTGGCTACTTGAAAATAGCGCCAGAACACTCAGAATCCAACGTACTTGACAAGATGATGAAGCCGGGCATGGGTGCATATGATAAATTTAAAGAGTTATTTGAAAAGTATAGCGAGGAAGCTGGTAAGAAACAGTACTTAATTCCTTACTTTATTGCCGCTCACCCTGGTACGACAGATGAAGATATGCTGAATTTAGCCTTGTGGCTTAAACGCTATAGTTTTAGGTTAGACCAAGTGCAAAACTTTACGCCAACGCCTATGGCGATGGCAACAGCCATGTACCATAGTGGTAAAAACCCATTACGTAAAGTCACCGATGATTCTGAGGATGTAGTTGTACCTAAAGCAGGTAAGTTGCGGAAGCTACATAAAGCGTTTATTCGTTATCATGACCCTGCTAACTGGCCGATGATCCGTGAAGCATTAAAGAACATGGGGCGCGCCGACTTAATCGGGCCAGGTAAGCGACAATTGGTGCCTGCTTTTCAACCAGCGGTGGTTGGTTCGATTAAGCAATCCGACGGTAGTAGCTTTAAGCCAAAAGGAAAAGTACACGCCAAAGCAGGCTCACGTAGAAGACCTGCCGCTTTACCGAAAGAATTTAATAATATGAAGAATGCAGCGCGGCCTGCACGGAATAAAAAGACACGGCATTAATATTGGACTTGCATAATAGGATGAATAGGTTCAAGCATTATTCACTTTTTTTCTTAATTACATGCTGTCCTGCTTCGTAATTCGGAATGTCAGGGTTTTGATTCACATAAATCAATTGGTCTATTGCAAAGCCTAACTCATTTGCTTGGCTGACTAAATGCTGTTTAATAGGGTAGGTCAGTTCAGGTGTGCGAGATAGTATCCATAGGTAGTTTTTATTTGGACCACAAATCATCACGTAATTGTAATACACCTTGTCGAGTGCAATAATGTTGTAAGCGCCGTAAAACTGTCCAAAGAACGATACCTTTAGTTTTCCTATGTAAGTCTTATCAGTATTTGGCTCTTCTAGGAAGTAAGCATTACCGTCTTCGGTATTCCATTTTTCTGCTTTGCGGTTATAGCCTTTATTGGTGACTTTAATGCCACCATCTTTTTTGAGTTCATAATGGTGCGTTACATTGTCTAGGCCACGCTCAAAGCTGTGGTCTAAGCGGGCGATTTCATACCAAGTACCTATGTATTGCTTGGCATCTACGCCTTCTACAATCTTGACGTTATCAGGAGCGCCCATACAACTGCAGAGTAAAAATAAAGCCAATAACCATATCTTCTTCACTTTTATACCTTAATAACTAGGTGATTAAGTATTTTGTTTCGCTAAGAATCGATCAAGCTGTGCAGCAAATGCTTTTCTATCGGCCGTATTAAATGCATTGGGGCCAGAAGTCCCCACACCACTAGCGCGCAGTTCTTCCATAAAATTACGCATGGTTAAACGTTCTTGTATATTTTCTTTGGAGTAGAATTCACCTCTAGGGTTTAATGCATGGGCATTATTCTCAATCACTTCAGATGCGAGTGGGATATCAGCGGTAATGACTAAATCACCTGCTTCCAATTCTTGCACGATTCTATTGTCGGCAACATCAAAGCCAGCTTTGACTTGTATGGAATGTAGGTAAGGAGAAGGGGGTGTGCGCATTAGCTTATTAGCAACCAATGTTGTGATAACCTGCGCACGCTCTGCTGCACGGTATAAAATCTCTTTTATCACCACGGGGCAAGCATCAGCATCCACCCAGATCTTCAAAATCTAGCGCGCTCTGTTACCATTGCTATTGCCTTTATTCCCGCTATTTCTAGTGCTATTTCCTCTGCCTGCATTACTACCACCATTACCTCGGCCGCTATTATTGCCACCACCATTGTTTCTAGTGCGGCGAGCAATGTTTAGGTCAGCAGCATAGATTGGCTGTTGCGGTTGCGCTTGATGTCTTGCTGCTTCAGACAAGTTTTCATTTGGTTTGCTATCCTGTCTATTATTTGACTTTCTATTGCCATTCGAATTTTTTGAAGGTTTAGGTTGGTCACCAAATGACCGTTGCTGGCCTTGCGCTAGCACTTTTCCATTACTTTGGCCTTGCGGGCGACGTTTGTTTTGGCCTTGTTTTTTCTTCTGGCCTTGGCCGCCATTCGGCTGTTGTCCGCGAAATAGTCTTGGTGGTTCTGGCTCAATCACTGTAGGTGCAGTAAAGCCTTCAACTTGCACTTTAGAAATGTCACGTTTAATCAGTTTCTCAATGTCCTTTAGATACTTTAATTCTTCACGGTCAACCAAAGAAATTGCAGAGCCAGAAGCACCTGCACGACCGGTACGACCAATACGATGCACATAATCTTCAGGTACGTTTGGTAGCTCGAAGTTCACGACTTGTGGTAATTGGTCAATATCCAAACCGCGTGCAGCAATATCGGTCGCTACTAAAACACGGGTTTCGCCAGCTTTAAATCCGGCTAACGCTCTGGTACGTGCGCCTTGGCTTTTATTGCCGTGAATTGCCATGGCAGAAATATCGTTTTTGACTAACTTTTCAGTCAGTCTGTTCGCGCCATGTTTAGTACGGGTAAAGATTAAGACTTGTTGCCAGTCATTCTCTTTAATTAAATGAGCGACTAAATCACGCTTATGTGCTTGTGGCACCATATGGACGGTTTGTTCAACCATCTCAGATGCGGTGTTGCGTCTTGCGACCTCTACAAAGCTAGGATTGTCCAGCAAGTTATCGGCTAAACGTTTAATTTCATCAGCAAAGGTCGCTGAGAAGAGTAAGTTTTGACGTTTTTTAGGTAGTCTAGCTAAAATCTTTTTAATGTCATGGATAAAGCCCATGTCCAACATACGGTCAGCTTCGTCTAATACCAGTATTTCAATGCCGGATAAATCGACTTTTCCTTGATTAGCTAGATCTAGTAAACGACCAGGTGTAGCAACTAAAACATCAAGAAAACGACCTAAACGGTTAATTTGCGGGTTAATGCTCACGCCACCAAATACCACCATCGATTTTAAGTTGAGGTGTTTACCGTAGGTGACTACCGATTCAGCAATTTGCGCCGCTAATTCGCGCGTTGGCGTGAGCATTAAACAGCGCGGGTTTCCTTTAGCAGGGTTGTCCGCAGGTTTTTGTGAGAGTAAATGCAAAATTGGTAGCGTAAAACCAGCTGTTTTACCTGTGCCAGTTTGTGCGCCGGCTAATAAGTCACCGCCGTTTAACACGAGTGGGATTGCTTTTGCTTGAATTGGGGTTGGGGTGGTGTAACCAGCGTCTGAGATCGCTTGCAATAGTGGCTCGGCTAAACCTAAATCTTTAAAATTGCCTACAGGGTTAGTGTTAGGGCTTGTTACTTCTGAATTCATTGTTTACTTTTCCTGCGACGGCCAATTGCTCATTTGCAATACCAATCGAGGCTGACGAATAAAGGGTAGTTGAGTGACTATAGATTAAGTCGCCTGCATAATGCCGCTACGCGGATTGGTATGCGTAGGGAAGACTTATTATACTTGGATGATGTAGAAAAGCGAGCAGATTTTGGTGGTAGCCTTTTTAGCTTGAGGGTGGAAGATTGGCCTAGCCTGTTAAGTAGACACTGGGGCGGTGTATAATTTAGGTTGGTTTGAATAGTTTTTTTGTTGTTTTTCATATCCAATCTAATTGGATAATCTGTTTAAATACCTTTTAGCTATTATTGTTCTCGTTACTTAATGCCATCATATCATCATCATTTAACCACATCCACTCGCCAACTTTTAGGCCTTCTGGCAAGGTAAGTTTTCCAATCTGAATCCGTTTTAAGCCTTCTACACGGTTGCTAATCGCGGCGACCATGCGCTTGACTTGGTGGTATTTACCTTCGGCTAATGTCATGTGAATCACATTGCTTGAAATCCGTGTGCAGTCTAGTGCCGAGATGGGCGCATCTTCATCGACGAGTTGGACACCGTTGAGGATGTGGGCGATTTGTTCGTTATCTACTGGGTGTTTGCAGGTGACTTCGTAGACTTTGGGGACCTTATGTTTGGGTGAGCTCATTTTGTGAATGAACTGGCCGTCGTCGGAAATTAAAATTAACCCTGTGGTGTCTTCGTCTAGTCTGCCGATGGTTTGTACACCACGCGCTACTAAAGGGTGCGGCAATAAGCTGTAAATGGTTGGGTGGTGCTGGGTTTTGTGTGTACACTCATAGTTGCTAGGTTTGTACATCATGAGGTAGGATTTTTCTTTGTAATCCCATGCTTCGCCTTTGATGGTGTAACTCAAATCAGCCAATTCAAATATAGCACTTGGGTCGTCGCAGAATTCACCATTAACGGTGATTTCTTCATTGATAATCATGATGCGGCACAGTTTGCGTGAGCCGTGGCCTTGATTATGCAAGATGCGTTCTAGGTTGTTCTTTTTAGCTATTTTTGCCACTTTTATACCCCATTGGTTTTATTTCAATTACCCATGTATGAGTGTGTATACATGAGGTAAAAAGATGGCACTAAGCACGCCATTTAAGCCCATTGCCATGCTAGCAAAGGTGCCTGCTTGTTCGTTCACACTAAATGCACGCGTGATGCCTAAGCCATGAGCGCCAACGCCGATAGCCGCGCCCCTTATCCACCAAGGTCTAATTCTAAATATATCCAAAATATAAGGCGCTAAGATGGCACCTAGAATACCCGTAATGACGGTAAAGACCGCAGTTAGCGTAGGTGACACTTGAATACGCTCCGCGATACCCATAGCAATGGGTGCCGTCACCGATTTGGTATACATACTGCCAACAATGCGCTCACCTGCATTCATGTATTTGGCGATGAGTACGGCGCTGGTGATGGAAGCGATGCTGCCAACGGTTAATGCGATGAAAATAGGCGCTATTTTTCCGCGTATTTGCGAAAAGCCTCTATAGATAGGTACGGCGAGTGCAACGGTTGCTGTACCTAGTAGAAAGTGTACAAATTTCGCGCCTTCAAAATATTGTTGATAGGCCTCTTCTGGCGAATCTCCAAAGCCAAACTTTGAGATAAAAATTGAAATTAGAATGATTGAAATGGCTGCCGGATTTAACATTGGGTTGCGGTTAAATTTGACGTATAAGGTATAGCCAATCTGATACGTTGCCAGCGTTAACACCAGTGCAAATAATGGATCACCAGATAGGTAGACCCAAATTTCTGAGATAGGGAGCCTATTCGTCATTGTCGTCTTCCGCATGATCTTGACTAAGGCTGCCTTGCCTAGCATTGTCGCTAGATCGTTGATACATTACTTTCGTGTGCATGGCTTGCTTTTTCTTTTGGGCTTGTTGGCGCCTATCTTCATCCAGTAATTTCATCTCATGACGATACGCTTTGCTATTTTCATAGGCAGGTTCTTTAAAGCTAAATAGTTTAAGCACTAACGCAGTAACTGCAATAGCAAGTATGACACTCACCGTTAAAGCAGTGCCAACGGCGAAGGCATGTGTTTTTAATTCGGGTAAGAATAGGATGACACCAACGGATGCCGGTACAAATAACAGGGCTAAATGCTGCCGAAAGGTATCGGCAACTTTACCTAGCGCAGGATTGACTTCACCTTTGATGGATAAAAAGATGACTAGCAGAATCAGTCCAATCACAGGGCCTGGAATAGTGGGCAATAAGAACTTGGAAACCAGTTCTCCGATACCTTGCCATAGGAATATTTGTACTAGACCGTCGATCATAAAGCAGCACTCATAATGAAGTGGCGCACTTTGAGGAAAGTATGCCTTGTTAGATTAAGCGTTTATTATAAAGCCTTTTAGACTTGTGCATTAATTGCGTTATTTAGTTTTAGAGGTCGCTTACAGCGGCTATTACTAGTTCTTTGAAAATATGTCATAAATCTAATGCTAGGCATGTTGATTAGAATAATAAACTAGGCGAGTGTTGAGCTGAATAGTTTCGGCGCTTCTGCAGCCAAGGCATCATCTTTACTGATTTTATGATGGCGTGACAAAATAGCACACGCCAACAAGTATAATTAAGGCAAGAAGCTTAGTATTCATTCATTACTTCCTTTAGAATGTCGGTTAATACTTGTAAAGTAGCAATAATCTATGTCCTTTAAGCATATTACCTCCCGCGATAACTCTGTTTTTAAGCACTTAAAAAAACTAGCAGAGAATAAACGTGAACGAAATAAAGAGGGAAAGACGTTATTAGATGGTGTACACCTAATAGAAGGCTATTTACAGGCTTTCGGTGAGCCTGAGTTGTTGATTATTCCTGAAGGGAAAAGCTCGCAAGAAGCTGTTGCGTTGATACAGGGTTTAGCCGATGTGAATACGGTGATGTTTCCGACATTGCTATTTGCCGAGTTAACGCCAGTGGCTAGCAGTGCAGGTATTCTCGCTTTAGTTAAGCCACCAACTGTGGAAATTCCTAAGCAGGTGAGCTTTGCATTAATGCTAGAAGACATTCAAGACCCTGGTAATTTAGGCAGTATACTGAGAACGGCTTTGGGTGCGGGTGTTGATGCGGTGTATTTGTCAAAAGGCTGTACTGATGCGTGGTCGCCAAAGTGCATGCGTGGAGGGCAGGGCGCACAATTTCATTTGCCGATTATAGAGGGTGTGGATATTGTTGAGGCCATGGCTGATTTTGCAGGGGCTGATGCCGAAGGCTGTACTTATGCAACTACACTCTCGGGTGAGCCGCTCTATGAGCAAGACTTTACCAAGCCAACTGCATTTGTGATTGGTAACGAAGGTGCTGGCTTGAGCCTCGATGCAATTAATGCAGCGACCCAACAAGTACGCATTCCAATGAACAATAAATTGGAATCACTGAATGCAGCTGTCGCCGCTGCGGTTTGTTTGTTTGAACGTCAACGACAAGCGGCTAAGGCTTAGTTTGGGCAGGGCTGGTTTCATATAGTCTTAATGAACTGATTGCTTGCTTTTTAAGACGGCTTTGTCAGTAAATAGTGTGGCCGTATCAACCGCATCAAAACGATACTGCTTATTACAAAAGTCGCAGTTGATTTCGATTTTATTTTGTTCGGCCAGCATACTGCTCACTTCACTTTCACCCAATGTTTTTAACATATTGCCCACACGCTTATGGCTGCATTTGCAATGAAAGCGCGTTGACTTTTCTTCGAACAAGCGCACATCTTCCTCATGGAAAAGTTTGGTCAGTAGTCGTTCTGCTGATTCTGTTTGTAACTCTTCATCAGTCACAGTATTCGCTAAAGTGGTGACGCGACCCCATGTATCAACATCTTGACCGGCCCCTTCTGGTAGTTTTTGCAATAGCAAGCCTGAAGTAGAGTGACCATCGCAGCTTAACCACAGCTTAGTATCAATTTGTTGCGAGCGCAGCATGTAGTTTTCTAGCATCACAGCAATGCTTTCACCTTCTATAGGTACGATGCCTTGGTACGGTGTATTGTCTTTGGTATCTAAGGTGATAACGCACTGGCCTTCTCTAATTAAATCTAAAAAATTGGCCTCTTCTGCAATGTCGCCGTCCCACTTGGCTGTAGCGCGAATTTGCAAACCAGAGTCACATTCAACGACTAATAGCTTGAGTTGGCCTTTAGTTTGTATTTGCAACACCAAGGCGCCATCCATTTTTAGAGTGGATGTGAGTAGGGCGCTTGCTGCCATTAGCTCACCTAAGGCTTTTTTAATAGTTAGCGGTAATTGCTGATGTTCTAAAGCAAGCTGGTAGGTGCTGTTTAGATGGACTAAATTGCCGCGAACGGGTGTATTTTCGAAGAGAAACTGGTGTAGCTGATCATTTTTATTCATATGGTGTATTTTATCATTAGCTATAAAAACCGATGTAATAAAAAGCCCGCATCACATTGCGGGCTTTTTATTGATGCGTGGATTGCACACAAATGTGCTATTGATAATTAGAAGCTATAGTTCAACGTCGCCCTACCAGAGATTGGTGCGCCAGGTAGGATATTGTTATTGTTGTGTGAGCTAGCGGCATAGTCTTTATTGGTTAAGTTCTCAATATTAAACTGCAAGCTTGCCTTGTCGCTTAGCTTGGCAAAGATAGCTGCATCGTAGCGTGTGTAGCCTGGTAAAAGCGTGCTAGAACCAACTTGCGGAATTGCTGCATACATTTCTGAACGGCTCACCACGCCGAGTGCAACAGACCAAGTAGCATTAATGTCGTACTTATTCCATAGAGAGAGTGTGTTGTCAGGTGTTTCCGCTAGGTCGCTACCTTTAAGAATGGCGCTATTGCCAGTGCCTTGTTGTTTGGTAATTTTACCGTCTTGATGCGTATAGGCAGCGATAACAGACCACTTATCTGTCATGTTGCCAGCCAAGCTGAGTTCAAGCCCTTTTGTTTCTTGACCATTCAGCAAGATATTATTGCCAGTACCTGCTGGGTCTGAGGCAACCACATTCTCTCGCTCTAAAATATAAGCGGCGGCTGTAAATGATAAATTAGGGCTGATGTCCCATTTTGCACCAATTTCTTTATTGATGAATTTTTCTGGGTCAAAAGTTGGGTCAGACAATGATCTGAACCCGGTTAGTTGGTCTCCAGCTTTAGGCAAGTAAGACAAGCTATAGTTGGCATAAACAGAAGTATTGCCACTTGGCTTAAAGATTAAGCCCGCTCTTGGCGATACAAAGTTATCGGTAATGTCGACATGATTGCCATTTGTTAGGTTCTTGTATTCAGTTTCAAAATGGTCATGTCTTAAGCCAAGCACTGCTTGCCACTGGGATGAAAATTCAATTTGATCTTGCACATAAAATGCACGGCTTGAAATATCAGTTTCTTGGTTTCTATTAACCCCCGTAAAGGCGACAGATGCTGTTGGATTGCTAACCGATACAAAACCAATCTTGCTAGATCCGCCTGTTGCAGTTAAGCGTTTATTGTCATTATCTTGAGACACAAACTCAACACCAGCTAGGAATGTGTGTTTTAGGTTTCCAGTACTAAACGGGATTATTACATCAGTTTGGTTCAGTATGTTGATACGATCAGTTTCATCGCGGTAGCCGCTTAGTCTTACGGTATCTGCGTTAGTAACGCCTGAAGAAGCGTAAATATTTTGATAAAACTTGTCGTAATCAGCATAACGTGTGCTATTTTTTACTTTCACGTTATTGGCAAACGTATGCTCAACAATGGCGTTAAAAGTTTTTGTTTCTGTTTCATTCGGACTTAATCGTGCATTGCCGTAGAACTGGTCATCGTCACTAAGGTTAAATGGACGGTTCTTAATGGTTGAGTCGCCAGCACCATTCACTGAAGGGATGCCACGGTCGCCAATACGTTGATCTTTAAAGTATTCTGCACTTAGGTAAATGTTGGTATTTTCACTTGGTGAAATAGTTAGAGTAGGGGTTACGCCATAACGTTCTAAGGCGACACCATCGCGGAATGAATCGCTATCTTCATAGACAGCATTAATCCTAAATGCCACTTGATCATTTAAGGCTTGACCAAAGTCACCTGAGACTCTTTTTTGGTTATAAGAGCCATAGGTTAGTCCAAAGTATTGCACTGCATCCCAACCCGCTTTTTTAGACACGCGGTTAATCACGCCACCTGCGCCACCACGACCAAAAATCATGCCATTAGGGCCTTTTAATACTTCGATACGGTCAGTGTTGTATAAATCACGATAGGTTTGAATGTCATCACGTAATCCATCGATAAATAAATCGCTACTTGTGCGATTACCTCTGAATACAAGCGCATCTCGGTTGCCTTCGCCTTGTGATGCAGTTACACCTGGCACATAGCGTACAGCTTCAGTAATACTCTGTACGTTTTGATCTTTTAACACTTCCTGAGGGATAACAGTAATAGCTTGAGGCACATTGATCAGTGCTGTATCAGTCTTTGTTGACGCACTGGTTTTTTTTGCGTTATAGCCTTTAACGGGGTTTGTATCACTAATTCTTTGGGCAACGACTTCAATATTATCTATAGAAATATTCTCTGCTGCCACCACCACTTGCAATGAACATGCGATGCTGATTACTGATAGTTGTACTGCGTGTGTAATGGGGTTCTTAAGGTTGACTATTTTACCTTCTTGTTTCGAGTGAGGTGACTTTGTAAAACTAAAAAACATGGAGTCTTCACTACCTTTCTAAGGGTGTAGGTTATATTCTAAGGGTGTGAATTATAATCGGAATGAGAATTGTTAGCAATAGCAATAGCAATTATGGGCGTGTTTAGATGTTCGGCTAGGGGCACTACAGGCCGGGTTAAATAGACGGGGTTGCTGGCCAAGCTTGAATACCCCACTTCCAGCAATCATAAATTGATTTGGACATTAAATGAGGCGGTGGATTTAACTTTAAAAAATGAAATGCACTATATAAGTTAGCGGGAATTGAATTTAATGATAGAGGTGCTGCCCGTGTTTGTTTGCTTAACTTTTGGCCAAGCGTATTGGTCACAACTGGCGTATGCATATAAGTCGGGTGGGGCAGGCCTAAAGCATCTTGCAGCAGGATTTGTCTGGCAGTAGAAGGCAGCAAATCTTCACCGCGCACCACATGGGTAACACCTTGCTCTGCATCATCTACGACAACTGCGAGTTGATAAGCAAATAAGCCATCCGCGCGTTTGATAATAAAGTCACCAACTCCTGTTGCAACATGTTGGGTTTGTAACCCAAGCGCCGCATCATTAAACCGCGTCTCTTGGTTAGCTGTCTTGAACCGCCATGCAGGTGTCTTATTCGGGTCAATTGCTTGATGTAAGCATGTTTGAGGATAAATGACTCCTTCCATGCCTTTTTCTTCAGCGATGACTGCAATGGTTTTACGTGAGCAGGTACATGGGTAAACCTTATTTCGCATTTTTAAGTCATCCAATGCCGCTTGGTAAGTGGTGCTACGTGCGCTTTGATAAAGGATGCCACCATCCCAAACAAAGCCGTAGGCTTGCAAGGTATCGATAATATTATCGGCTGCACCCGCGATTTCTCGGGGTTGATCAAGGTCTTCTATACGCAGTAGCCATTGCCCATGATTGGCTTTTGCATCGCAATAACTTGCAACAGCTGCTACTAGGGAGCCAAAATGCAAAGGGCCAGTAGGCGAGGGAGCGAATCGACCTATGTATTGCATGTGTTTAGTTTCGCAGGTGGTTAATGTACATGATTTTAATGCGCAGGCTGCAAGTAGGGTGGAATATCCCAGCCTTTTAGTTGCTTACCAATCAGCTCTAGACTGCACAATAACCTACTTCGACCATCTGCACTAACTTCAAATTCATAGAGGCGAACGATTTGCATATGACCGTGGCTATTACGTGCAAGGCTGAGTTTTTTACAGGCAATGGTTTCATCTAATAATTGCAACTGGTAACGACTGGCTAACTCTTTACCTGTAAAAATTGCGATTTCTCGTTTAGAGATGGAATCCAACCAAAACCAAGCAATCAATAACACAATAATAAGTAATAAGATTTCGAACATAAATTATTTTAAATATCTATATCTATATATAGTGGAAACAGTAAGCGTATGAAGTCTATATTAAATTCCATAAAAACAAAGAGTTTCTAGAGAGTTTATTGCTGCTCGCTAGAATTTTGACTAAGCAGAGGCTATAATTCTACACCTTACTAACTCTAAGCTAATAAGAGTTAAAACAACGAAATTAAGGGTGCACATGGAAAACTTGGTGACAGCAAACGATACCTTGTTTGTATTGTTGGGCGCGATTATGGTACTGGCAATGCATGCAGGGTTTGCATTTTTAGAAGTGGGTACAGTACGGAGTAAAAACCAAGTCAACGCATTGGTTAAGATTTTGGTGGATTTTTGTGTCTCTACCATCGCTTACTTTTTCATTGGCTATAGTATTGCTTACGGAGTTACCTTTTTCAGTGGTGCAGAAGTGCTCTCGGCTAAAAGTGGTTTTGAACTCGTTAAGTTCTTTTTCTTACTGACTTTTGCTGCGGCTATTCCAGCGATTATTTCTGGTGGTATTGCAGAGCGTGCAAAATTCAACCCGCAAGTGGCAGCGACATTTTTAATCGTTGGTCTTGTTTATCCATTTTTCGAAGGCATCGTCTGGAATGGTCATTATGGCATTCAAGATTGGTTTGCTACTCAATTTGGTGCTGGCTTTCATGACTTTGCTGGCTCAGTCGTGGTGCATGCGATGGGTGGCTGGTTAGCGTTAGCCGCTGTGATATTGCTTGGCGCACGGCATGGTCGATATAGTACAGATGGCAGAGTTCTTGTTTACCCACCTTCTAACGTCCCATTCTTAGCACTAGGCGCATGGATTCTAACTGTTGGTTGGTTTGGGTTTAATGTGATGTCTGCACAAAGCATTAATGGGATCTCAGGCTTGGTAGCTGTTAACTCATTAATGGCTTTGGTCGGTGGTACGTTAGCCGCACTTTTCGTTGGTAAAAACGATCCGGGGTTTGTTCATAATGGACCATTGGCAGGGCTTGTGGCCGTTTGTGCTGGTTCAGATATCATGCATCCGTTAGGTGCTTTAGCGACTGGCTTAATCGCAGGTAGTTTATTTGTATGGACATTTACTTATACACAAAATCGTTTGAAAGTGGATGATGTGCTGGGTGTATGGCCATTGCATGGTTTATGTGGTGCTTGGGGCGGTATCGCTGCGGGTATCTTCGGGTTAAAAGCACTAGGTGGTATGGGTGGCGTTAGCTTAACGGTACAAGTACTGGGTACACTGATGGGCATTACCGTTGCCCTAATTGGTGGGTTTATTATTTATGGCTTATTAAAGAAAACCATAGGTCTTCGGATGACCGACGAAGAGCAGTATGATGGTGCTGATCTAAGTATTCATAAAATTAGTGCAACACCAGACTAATGTAACGTCAGGTTGGTCGCCTAAATTAATGCCTTAAAATGGGCGGGGTCATGACTTCCCTTTTTTAGCTAGTATAACGAGTTTTTGATTAGCGCAAAAAAAGCTCAATGTCGTCGCTGCTAGACTTTTCCTCTTCCAAAGCGCTAGAAGCGATTAATTGCTCGTACTGGCATATTTGGTTTCTGCCGTTATGTTTTGCGTGGTATAGCGAGAGGTCAGCACGGCCGATGGTATTGGAAGAAAGGTCACAGGCTCCAATTTTAGTAAAACCGCAGCTAGTAGTGACTTGCCCAACCTGTGGAAAATTAAATTGTGCAATGGCTTCTCGGAAGCGGTCTAATATATGTGTGATGGTGTCGTCATCACTACATTGGAATATGCCAATAAATTCTTCACCACCAAATCTAAATAATAAATCTTTATCTCGAAAGCTTTTATGCATTTGTTGTGAGAAAAGCAACAATATTTCATCGCCGAGTAAGTGCCCATGTGTGTCATTCACACGTTTGAAGTGATCTAGATCAAAGATGGCTAAATATACATTGGGTTCATCATTCGCTTTACTGTGAACATGGCTATGGCTTTGTAAGTTTGTAATGATGTCATTGATTTTAAGGTCGAATGTTTTTCTATTTAATAAGCCGGTTAATGTGTCGTGCTCATTTTCATGTATGAGCGACATTAAATTATGGTAAATCGCTAAAATTTGTAGCATTAAATCATGGTTAGATGCATGATTTTCAGCTTCCACAGTAATGATTGCTTGAGGCTTCTGTTTTGAGCACATCAATGGGAATAGCGTTAATTCTGTATCACCTTGTAGGGGTATTGTTGATATTTTTGCCGTTGTTAAGCACTTAAATAGTGCGTTTACAATACTTTTTGGAATGACCTCATTCTCAGGTTGCGTTTGGTTGTTGGTAATCGCATGTTTAGCTCTGGTAATACCCCTTGCGCTATATATTGTTGTATTTTTGGCATTGGCTAGCGTGAGTAATATTTGCGTTAAGGATGATGCTAACGCGTCGGAATCTCTTTCGCTCACGAGCGAAATAATTTCATCCAAGACGGCAGATAGTTTTGTTTGTGACATATCGTTTTAAGTTTTAGGCTTCAATATCGTCTGTTTTTCAATATCGTCTGTTTAGATTGCGGCTGTGATTGATTGTTATTCATCGTGACTAATCTATATAGTACACCACATGGTAGGGTAAACTAATGTTTCAGCCATCCAGTTTAAATTTGCATATGATTCCATCATTCCATCATGCTAAACTTATTATATGACTTTATTTCATGTGATTATTCCTGCGGCAGGTGTTGGCACGCGGATGGAAAATGTGTTGCCGAAGCAATATTTGCCACTAGCTGGCAAGCCAATTATTGCCCACATTATTCAAACTTTTTTTAATCATCCGCGCATTACAGGTATTCACTTGGCACTTAGCCCGGAAGATAAATTCTGGAATAATTTGGCACTGGATAAAGAAAGTCACTTAAACATTCACTATACTGGTGGTGAAAGTCGTTCTGAAACGGTATTGAATACCTTGGAAGCGATGCAAGTTGATCAGGATGATTGGGTGCTGATACATGATGCAGCTAGGCCTGGACTGACGCATGAGTCGCTTAATCATTTGTTAGAAAGCTTGGAAGCTGATGCCGTTGGCGGCTTGCTTGCGCTACCAGTGGCTGACACGATTAAAAAATCGAATGAAATGAATGATGTTGACCAAACGGTTTCTAGACAAAATTTATGGCAAGCGCAAACGCCGCAAATGTTTCGTTATTCAATGTTGAAAAAAGCGCTGGCTGAATATGATGGGTTGCCGACGGATGAATCTGAGGCAGTTGAAGCCTTGGGATTTAGTCCTAAACTTGTGCATGGTGAGTTGCGCAATTTAAAAGTGACCTACCCAGAGGATTTAGCTCTGTTAGAAATGATATTTGAACACGCATCTGAACAGATGCTTAAAGCCAGCGAGGAGCAAGCTTGATGCGAATAGGACACGGCTTTGATGTGCACCGCTTACTGGAGGGGAGACCTTGTATTATTGGCGGTGTCACCATTGCACATGACAAAGGTTTAGATGGGCATTCTGATGCGGATGTCTTACTACATGCCATTTGCGATGCATTACTCGGTGCCGCGGCTTTGGGTGATATTGGTAAGCATTTCCCACCAACAGATAATCGCTACAAAGGCATCGATTCGCGCACGTTATTAAAAGAAGTCGTTAGCTTATTGGGAAGCAAGGCTTATATAGTGAGTAATATCGATGCAACCGTGATTTGTGAAGCGCCTAAGTTAAGCCCGTATACTACGCAAATGTGCGCCAATATTGCGCAAGATTGTGGTGTTGCTGGAGACCAAATTAATATCAAAGCAACCACGACGGAAAAACTCGGCTTTAGTGGCCGGGGTGAAGGCATTGCTGCTGAAGTGGTTTGCCTCATTGTAAAGGCTTAAGCTTTACATGTTCTCTCGCCTCTTCTCGAAGTTCGAGCAACTAGTTAACCCTTTTCCTAAGGATACTATTCAATCGCCGCCTAAACGTTTTTGGACCTTTGTCTGGACATGTACGGCTGGTATGCGACCTTTCCTGCTTGGCATGACTATGCTCACTGCGTTATTAGGTGTGTTTGAGGCGTTGTTATTTGCGATGATGGGTAGCGTGGTTGATTGGCTAGGCGACACGTCGCCAGCTCTGTTTTGGGGCTTGGAACAACAGGCTTTAATTGTTCTAGCGATTATTCTGCTTTCCAGCACTGTAATGTTAGCTTTGCAATTACTACTTAAACATCAAGCGTTGGCAGGTAATTTCCCCATGCGCATGCGATGGAACTTTCATCGTTTAATGTTGCAGCAAAGCATGAGCTTTTATCAGGATGAATTCGCAGGGCGCGTGTCAGCTAAGGTTATGCAAACAGCCATGGCCATGCGTGATGTGTGGTTTATCATGTCGGAAATCATGGTGTTTGTTATCATCTACTTTGCCACCATGATTGCTATTGTTGGCAGCTTTAACCCTCTGATTATCATTCCTTTTCTAACATGGCTCACGTTTTACGCCAGCGCGCTATATTACTTTATACCTAGGCTGAGCAAGGTTTCGCAGCAGCAAGCGGACGCCCGATCATTGATGACAGGGCGCATTACAGATGCTTATACCAATATCAGCACCGTTAAATTATTTTCTCATGCGGGGCGAGAAGCCGGCTATGCACAAGGAGCGATGACCGAGTTCTTAGTCACAGTGCACAAGCAAATGCGCTTAGTTAGCACGCTCGGCACCATTAATCATGTGTTAAATATGGTGCTTATTATAACCAGTGGCGGTTTTGGTTTGTGGTTATGGACGCAGGGTCAAATGAGTGTGGGTGGTATCGCCGCCATAGCTGCCATGTGTTTACGTTTAAATGGTATTTCACATTGGGTGATGTGGGAGTTGACTACACTGTATGAACAAGTCGGCACAGTGCAAGATGGTATTAATACCTTATCCATGCCGCATAGCATTGTCGATCAGTTTGATGCCAAACCATTAGAGGTTAATCATGGTCTTGTTCAGTTTCAGCAGGTGAATTTTTCTTACCCTGAGCAAAAGCAAGTGTTAGAAAATTTTCAGCTTGATATTAACTCAGGTGAAAAAGTGGGCTTGGTCGGCCGTTCTGGCGCGGGGAAATCAACTGTGGTTAATTTGTTGCTACGCTTTTACGAAGTGCAACAAGGTGAAATTCTCATTGATGGTCAAAACGTGCAAGCCGTGACTCAAAATAGCCTACGCGAAAAAATTGGTATGGTGACGCAAGACACCTCTTTATTACACAGAAGTGTACGCGACAATATTTTATACGGGCGTCCCGATGCATCAGAAGCTGATATGGTCGCCGCAGCCGAACGCGCAGAAGCACATGACTTTATTCTGCAATTACGCGATGTAAAAGGCCGTCAAGGCTATGATGCCCATGTGGGTGAGCGTGGTGTGAAGCTATCAGGCGGCCAACGACAGCGTATCGCAATAGCACGCGTGATGCTTAAAGATGCGCCGATATTATTGCTAGACGAAGCAACCAGCGCCTTAGATAGCGAAGTCGAGGCAGCGATTCAAGAAAGTCTGTATAACTTGATGCAAGGCAAAACTGTGGTTGCAATCGCCCATCGTCTATCCACAATTGCCGCTATGGATAGGCTGATTGTATTAGAAGAAGGCGGTATCGTTGAAGAGGGTAGCCATCACGCTTTGCTGGCAAAGAAAGGCCTTTATGCAAGCTTCTGGGCGCGTCAAAGTGGAGGGTTCCTAGGCGAAGAATAATTGTTTCATCTCTCGTCTTTACACAATTGCCAATATAACGAACGTTCGGTATTGTTTTGAGGTTTGATTTTAAACAAATAAAATATTTAGTAGAAAGACTTGAATGGCACAGATCATTATTGAAGTTAATGCATTAAATGAAGAGATGTTACGTTGTAAATGCAGAGTCAGCAGCAAGAGTTTAATCATTTTTTGAATAAGTATTAGTGGGAATGACGGCGCTTTAATGATGGCGCGGACTGGACTTGTAAGCTTCGTTTAAGCTTTCAGTAACACAATCACAGCACCACTACCACCGTCTTCTTGTTTTGCCTGCGTATAAGCGATCACTTCATCTTTTTGCATCAGCCAACCACGCATTTTGTTCTTAAGTATCGGTTCCTTATTGCGTGAGCCTAGGCCTTTTCCATGCACAATGCGCACACAGCGGATACCACGTTTTTTACAGACGGATATAAATTCTGACACAAGGGCGCGCGCTTCATCACTGACTAAGCCGTGTAAGTCGATATGTTTTTGGACCACCCAATAACCACGCCTCAGTTTACTTAAAATAGCAGGGGAATGACCATCACGTAAATAGAGTAGCTCTTCTCCTGTTTCTAATTCATGCGTGGGGATGTAGTGGTCACTAAGTGAGTCGACGAGTGCTTGGTGCTCATCTTGCTGAAATTGCTTAGGAATAGGCTGGGGTTTTTTAATCGGGTGTTGCGCGACACGGCTAGAACTAAGAGGACGAACATTTGCAACTGCTTTTTCAAATAGACTTGGCTCGCCCTCCGCACCCTCATTTGTATTGATGGTGCTGATGAAGTGTCGCTGCTCTTCATCAGGCTCTAGGTTAGGTGAATCTAGGCTAGCTATATCGTATGAGTCTATCTCATGCGAGGGAGTGTCGCGAGCGCTTAGCGCTGGGGGCTCATCTCGCTGAGTCTGCCTAGGAGTAGGCTCAGGCTTTTTGATTTCCTGTTGCACTACGCAGTTAGGTTTGATTGGACGAACATCTTTAACTGTTTGTTTAAACAGGTTTAGCTCATCATCTTCGTCATCGTTAATACTCATGGTGATTATGATATGGTAAAACCTATCTAGTTCAAAACAAGTTGATATTAACCGAGTTTATTATCCGCAATATGGTAAGTCGGGTCTTCCAATAGATTGACTTCTACCATGCCTTTTGCATTACCCAAAATCTCTACACAATCTGGACTAAGATGTTTTAAATGCAAGGTTTTACCTGCTGCGGTGTATTTGGCAGCCAATGCATCAATGGCTTCTAATGCTGAGTGGTCAACGACTTTGGCATCTTTAAAATCAATGACCACATCATTCGGGTCATCTTTAGGCTGAAATAAGCTTTGGAATGCTGAAATAGAAGCAAAGAAGAGTGAGCCATTCAGCACGTATGTTTTTGTACCAGTTGCGTTAATAGAAGCGCTTACGCGAATGTCTTTCGCATGTTCCCATGCAAAGGTGAGGGCAGAGAAAATTACTCCCACAATGACTGCAATCGCCAAGTCAGCAAAGACCGTAATCACCGCGACTAGAATACCTACAAAAATATCCGCTCTAGGCACTTTGCCAAATAAACGGAAACTGCCCCATTCAAAGGTTTTTTCAGCTACAACAAACATCACACCAATCAACGTAGCCAGCGGGATCATCTCAATCCATTTTGAAGCAAATAGGATAAAGCATAACAAGAAGGTTGCTGTCGCAATGCCAGAAAGGCGTTTGAGTGCACCGTTGTTGATGTTGATCATGCTTTGACCAATCATGGCACAACCCCCCATGCCGCCAAATAAGCCGGTGGTAATGTTGGCAAAGCCTTGCGCGAGTGACTCACGGTTTGGCATGCCGCGTGTTTCAGTCATGTCATCGATCAAGTTGAGTGTTAGCAATGTTTCAATTAAGCCAACGGCAGCCAAAATCAATGAATAAGGCAGGATGATGTAAAGTGTTTCTAAGTTCCAAGGTACTGCCGGCATGTGGAAAGTTGGTAAGCCCCCGGCGATAGAGCCTAAATCCCCCACTGTTTTAGTATCAATGCCTAAGGTAATTACTCCAATAGAAACTACTAAAATAGCCGCTAGTGTCGATGGGATGGCTTTAGTCAATTTAGGCAGTAAGTAAATAATCGCCACCGTCAGTGCAATTAATACCGCCATAACCCCAAGTGCTTCGTTGCTCATCCAATTAGTCGCGCCATCAGCGCCTGTCGTTTTAAAGTGACCAAACTGCGCGAGGAAAATCACCATCGCTAAGCCGTTAACAAAGCCGAGCATAACAGGGTGAGGCACCATACGAATAAACTTACCTAGCTTGGCTACGCCAAATAGCATTTGGAATAAACCCATGAGCACGATGGTGGCAAATAGATACTCCACACCGTGTTGCGCAACTAATGCAACCATTACAACGGCTAGCGCACCTGTTGCGCCAGAAATCATGCCAGGACGGCCTCCCATTAAAGAGGTGATAAGGCAAATCATAAATGCCGCATAAAGACCTGTTAGAGGAGATACATGTGCAATTAGTGCAAAAGCAATCGCTTCTGGCACCATGGCTAATGCAACGGTTAAACCGCTTAATAAATTGGTTTTAATTTCTTGGCTGCTGTAATTAAACATAAAGTCCCTAATAAAACTGATGATTAAACAATTGTTTAATCACTATTGTGTCATTGTTAACGCTTTGATTATTTGGATTCTGCGTGACGAATCTTAAGTGGTCGGCATTATCGCACAGTCGGCTTTAGGTACAAAACCTTACAATATATAAAAACGCTCCAACTTTACGAAGTAAGCGGAGCGGATAGGTAGAGTATTTTTAGTGGGTGATGTTTATTCAATGTTAGTAAGATAGCGCTCTGCATCCAAGGCTGCCATGCAGCCAGTACCTGCACTGGTCACCGCTTGGCGGTAAATGTGGTCTTGCACATCGCCAGCAGCAAATATGCCCGGTACGCTAGTCGCTGTGAAGTTGCCTTTGCGGCCAGTCTCAGTAACGATATAACCGCCTTCCATCTCGAGTTGACCTTCAAATATGTCTGTATTCGGTTTATGGCCAATGGCGATAAATACACCTTTGACAGCAATTTCTTTTGTGCTGTCATCTGTTGTGCTTCTTAGACGCATGCCTGTTACACCCATTTCATCACCTAGCACTTCATCAAGTGTTTGGTATATTTGTAGCTCAATCTTGCCTTCTTCAACACGCGCCATGAGTTTGTCGACTAAGATGGCTTCCGCTCTAAACGTATCACGTCTATGGACCAAAGTGACTTTGCTTGCAATGTTGGCTAAGTAAAGCGCTTCTTCAACTGCAGTATTGCCACCACCTATTACCGCAACCTCTTGTTCTTTATAGAAGAATCCATCACAAGTGGCACAAGCTGAAACACCTTTCCCAGCAAATGCCTCTTCACTTGGCAAGCCTAAATACTTGGCTGAAGCGCCTGTGCAGATAATGAGGGAATCACAGGTGTATTCGCCAGAGTCACCTTCCAGGCGAATCGGTGTTTCTTTTAGGTGTGTAGTATGAATGTGATCAAAAATCATTTCGGTATTAAAACGTGTAGCATGCTTCTCAAAACGCGCCATCAAATCAGGGCCCATCACGCCATCTGCATCAGCAGGCCAATTATCAACATCCGTTGTGGTCATCAGCTGGCCGCCTTGCGCAATTCCCGTAATTAACACTGGGTTAAGGTTTGCGCGAGCTGCGTATACCGCTGCTGAATAACCTGCTGGGCCAGACCCTAAAATAAGTAATTTGACGTGTTTTGTAGGCATGTTGATATTTTCTTTAAGTGAATGCGCTTATTATAGGGGTGAGGTGCGATAATTTGAAGAGCAGCTTGCAATAAACTTTGTAACAAAGTGTTAATTAATGCTGCTGTTCAAATAAGACCCGCTTAAGCCGAGCGGGTTTTGCTATAATCATAGCATTATTGAAATGGATAACTTTAGGGTGGTAACAGAATTGTTTTCTAAGAAAAAATCTGCTAAAACAAAAGGCTCGGCAATGAGAGAAGGTGTGTTTGAAAGTGAAAAACAACTACATCACATGATGCTGGTGCGTGAAGCGCTGTGGTTATTTTTGTTACTAGTTGGTTTATTTTTGGCCGTTATTCTGATGACTTACCACCCACAAGATCCATCATGGTTTGTTAGTGGTGATAGCTCTATGATTGAAAACGCAGGTGGCAAGGTTGGCGCGGTATTGTCTGATGTCTTGTTAAACTTATTTGGTTTTTCTGCTTGGTGGTTTGTGATGCTCGCCTTCTTTACGATTTGGCTCACCTACCAACAAATTGAAGCAGAAAAAAAAGAGCGCCTATTCTTAATCTTTAATATGGTTGGCTTTGGTTTACTGCTTGCCGCCTCTAGCGCATTGGAAGCAGGGCATGTCGTGAGCTTTCCAGCCAACCTGCCAGATGCTGCGGGCGGGATTGTCGGGGTTTCACTTGACGGTGGTTTACGCAGTATGTTTGGTTATGCTGGATCTACGATGGTGCTGTTGTTATTGTTTGCAATTGGGTTTAGCTTATTTACAGGCTGGTCTTGGATTATGATGACCGAGAAGTTTGGCTCTTTGCTGATTGCGCTATCTGAATGGGTGCATGCTAAATATCACGACTGGCAAGATCGTAAAGTCGGCAAAGTCGTTGAACAAAGGCGTGCTGACTTTGTGCAAAGTGAACGCAAACGGACTAAAGGTAGACACCCTGTAGAAATTAAACCTGCAAAAATACAAATTGTAAAAAGCGAGCGGGTGCAAAAAGAAAAGCAAGCACCTCTTTTTGCATCTGATGATGATCGATTACCACCATTGCATTTGTTGGACGAGGCGAATAATAGCGATGACCTGCCACCCAATGATACCTTGGAATTTACCTCGCGTTTAATTGAACGAAAACTTGTTGATTTTGGCATCGAAGTGAAAGTGATTTCTGCCCAACCAGGCCCGGTGATTACGCGTTATGAATTGGAGCCTGCAGCTGGTGTTAAGGGTAGCCAAATTAGCAACTTAGCGAAAGATTTGGCACGTGCGCTGTCCGTACTAAGTGTACGTGTGGTAGAGACCATTCCCGGTAAAAGTTATATGGGTTTGGAAATTCCAAATCCGAACCGTCAAATTGTATCTCTGACCGAGATTATGGGTAGTAAAGTCTATGCGGATATGAGTTCGCCTCTTGCGATTGCACTAGGTAAAAATATTGCTGGACTACCTGTGGTAGCTGATTTAGCCAAAATGCCACATGTGTTGGTGGCTGGTACAACAGGTTCTGGTAAGTCGGTTGCGGTTAATGCTTTGATTCTGAGCTTGCTGTATAAAGCTGACGCCAGCCATGTGCGCATGATTCTGATTGACCCTAAAATGTTAGAGCTTTCTGTTTATGAAGGCATTCCACATTTGTTAGCGCCTGTTGTTACTGATATGCGCCAAGCGGGTAATGCCTTGAGTTGGTGTGTCGCCGAAATGGAGCGACGTTATAAATTCATGTCTGCACTCGGCGTAAGAAATTTAGCGGGCTATAATCAAAAGATTAAAGATGCAGCCAAAGCAGGCGAGTCAATTCCGCACCCATTTAGTTTAACGCCAGATGAGCCGGAGCCATTGGAAGAGTTGCCAACGATTGTCGTGGTGATTGATGAGCTAGCTGACATGATGATGGTGGTCGGCAAGAAAGTCGAACAGCTCATTGCTCGTTTGGCACAAAAAGCACGGGCTTGCGGTATTCATTTGGTGTTAGCAACGCAGCGACCATCGGTTGATGTGATTACTGGTTTAATCAAAGCCAACGTGCCGACACGTATCTCATTCCAAGTGTCTAGCAAAATTGATTCTCGTACCATATTAGACCAAATGGGCGCTGAAGCGTTACTAGGGCAGGGGGATATGTTGTACCTGCCACCTGGGTCGGGATACCCACAACGGATTCATGGTGCATTTGTGAGTGATAGGGAAGTGCATGCCGTGGTGAATTACCTGAAAGCGCAAGGCGAACCAAATTACATTGAAGGCATCCTAAACAATGAGACTGAAGGCGGTGGTGAAGCTGGTGAGTACAGCGAAAGTGGCGGTGAGAAAGATGAATTGTATGATGAGGCCGTGGCACACGTATTAAAAACACGTCGCGCATCGATTTCATCGGTTCAACGCCAGTTACGTATTGGCTACAACCGCGCAGCAAGGTTGATTGAAGATATGGAGCGTGCTGGCTTGGTTTCAGAAATGCAAACCAATGGCAGTCGTGAAGTGCTAGTTAAAGTAGAAGGCCAGTCAACATAAGAGAGTGGTGAAAGTAAATATGAATAAATTGGTAAGCTTGATATTAGGACTTTTAGTTTCAACTCAGGTATTAGCAGACGGTGTTTCCGCATTACAAGACTTTTATCGCAGCACCAATTCCATGCGTGCGGCCTTTCATCAGGAGGTGAAAGATGGCCAAGGTAATTTGGTGCAGGAAGTAGAAGGAAAAATGCAGCTGGATAGGCCAAATAAGTTCAGGTGGGATTACAATAAACCTTATGAACAGCAAATCATCAGTGATGGTAAAGAAGTCTTTCTATTGGATGCCGAGTTAGAGCAGGTGACGATTCGCACTTTAAATCAAACGCTCGGTATGACGCCAGCTGCATTATTAGCTGGCGGTGAAGGCATTGAGGAAAACTTTATTTTAAAAAATGTGAATCGCCCCCAGTATGATAGCAGTATTGATTGGGTGCAAGCCCTGCCTAAAGTAGAAGGTGGTGGCTTTGAGAGTATCTATATTGGATTTAAAGGTGGTGAATTACGTCATATGAAAATGGTGGATAGCTTTAGCCATGTAACTACGATTGCATTTAACAATGTCGAACGCAATCCAACCTTGGCAATGGAAACTTTCTTATTTCAAATGCCTGAGGGCATTGATGTTGTCGGTGAATAAGTCTGAGTGAGCCGTTTTACTTAACAACATGTTCTAGCTGTTACAATATCCCTTTCATTTTCTTAGGTTAAACCAGTGGATAGCTTGTTTGAAGCTAAAACGCCAGATGCACCCCTTGCGGAGTTGTTACGCCCCAAAGCCTTATCTGAGGTTGTTGGGCAGGCACATCTCTTAGGTGAGGGCAAACCGCTTAAGTTAGCTTTTGCATCAGGAAAATTACCTTCGATGATATTGTGGGGGCCTCCGGGGGTTGGAAAAACCACGCTGGCCAGATTGATTGCCAATACCGCGGACGCTGAGTTTATTCCTATTTCTGCCGTGCTCTCCGGTATTAAAGATATCCGTGAAGCGGTGGAGCGTGCTGAACATGCCTTGCAGCAATTAGGCCGCAAAACCATACTATTTGTTGATGAAGTACATCGCTTTAACAAAGGGCAGCAGGATGCTTTCTTACCCTTTGTTGAAAGCGGCCTAATTACTTTTATTGGCGCAACCACGGAAAACCCCTCATTTGAAGTCAATAGTGCGCTATTAAGTCGTGCACAAGTATTTGTGCTCAATGCGTTGTCAGAGCCTGAGTTAGCCGAGTTATTAGAACGTGCTAGACAATTGGCCGCTGCGGATATTACGCTAACGGAAGCGGCACAAGAACAGGTTTTAGGCTATGCCGACGGTGATGCGAGACGATTACTTAACTTAGCAGAGAGTCTATTTAATGCTGCGCAAGGTGCTGGCCTCGGCGAGATTGATGAACCCTTTTTGCAAGCCACCATGGCCAGTAAAATACGTCGTTTTGATAAAGGAGGTGAAGCATTTTACGATCAAATCTCAGCCTTACACAAGTCGGTTCGCGGCTCCAATCCAGATGCAGCGTTGTATTGGTTCTTACGTATGATCGACGGTGGTGCAGACCCGTTATATCTAGGTCGCCGCATTGTGCGAATAGCCATTGAAGATATTGGGCTTGCTGACCCACGAGCGCAAACGATGGCTTTAGAAGCTTGCCAAATATATGAACGCTTAGGGTCGCCAGAAGGTGAGTTGGCATTGTCTAATGCCTTAATTTACTTGGCTGTTGCAGCTAAAAGTAATGCGTCTTATCAAGCCTACAATCAAGCTAAAGCCTTTGTAGGACAAGATAAATCACGGTCTGTGCCATTACACTTACGTAATGCGCCTACTAAGTTGATGAAAGCTTTAAACTACGGTAAAGAATATCGTTATGCGCATAATGAGCCTAATGCTTATGCGGCTGGCGAGGACTACTTTCCTCATGATTTAGAAGCAATCCCATTTTATCAGCCCACACCACGTGGTTTGGAAGGTAAAATAGCGAAAAAATTAAAACACCTTAAGGCATTAGACCAAGAAGCCTTTAGTAAACATAATAGTAAAGTGAAAAGTAAATGTTAGATATTCAAGCCCTTAGAAATGATTTAGACCATGTTGTTGCGCAATTGAAAAGCCGAAGATTCGACTTTGATACGGCAGCATTTACTGCTTTAGAGGTGGGCCGTAAAGCGGTTCAAACGCGGACACAAGAGCTGCAAGCAAAACGGAACAGTACGTCCAAGCAAATCGGGATTGCTAAATCGAAAGGTGAAGATGCTAGTGAAATCATGAAAGAAGTTGCTGGCTTGGGTGATGAGCTAAAAGCAGATGAGGCACGATTGGCTGAGATTCAATCAGAACTGCAAAATATCTTACTGGCCGTCCCCAATATTCCACATGACAGTTCGCCTGTTGGTGTATCGGAAGAAGAGAATGTTGAAGTGCGAAAAGTTGGCACACTACCTACATTTGATTTTGAGGTTAAAGATCATATAGATGTTGGTACACCATTAGGTTTGGATTTTGACACTGGTGCAAAACTATCTGGTGCACGCTTTACGTTGATGCGCGGTCAAATTGCCAAACTGCACCGTGCATTAGCGCAGTTTATGCTGGATACGCAAACTGAGCAGAATGGTTATGAGGAGTGCTATACCCCGTATATGGTGAATGCTGAGAGCTTAGTTGGCACTGGGCAATTACCTAAGTTTGAAGAAGATTTATTCTCTGTTGACCATAAGGACAGTAAGCTTTATTTAATTCCAACGTCGGAAGTGACTCTTACTAATATGGTGCGTGATGAAATGTTGGAAGTAGAGGCGTTACCATTAAAATTGACAGCACACACGCCTTGTTTCCGTTCTGAGGCTGGTTCTTACGGACGTGATACCAAAGGTATGATTCGCCAGCATCAATTCGATAAAGTGGAAATGGTGCAAATCGTGCATCCAGAAACAAGTTATGATGCATTAGATGAGATGGTAGGGCATGCGGAGAGCATTCTTAAGGCATTGGAACTTCCGTACCGCGTGATGTCACTTTGTACTGGGGATATGGGCTTTGGTGCGACTAAAACGTATGACTTGGAAGTGTGGCTACCCGCACAAAATACTTACCGTGAAATCTCCTCTATTTCTAACTGCGAGGCTTTTCAGGCGCGCCGTTTAAAAGCACGTTTTAAAAATTCCGAAGGTAAGGCTGAATTCGTTCATACGTTAAATGGCTCAGGCTTAGCTGTCGGGCGTACATTAGTTGCCGTGTTAGAAAACTATCAACATGCCGATGGTAGTGTCGCTATTCCAACTGTTTTACAGCCTTATATGGGCGGCAAAACGACCATATCGCTTTAATTAATCGCAACCTTATAAGGGTTAGCATCCCTTGAGTGATGTGGTTCTTCAAAGCGAGAAAGAATCTTGAAGTAGCTGCGTATTGATTCGACATAAATAACGGGTTGCGCACAGCGACAATAACCGTATTTAGCTTTATTGTAGTACTCGGGATTGCTGAGTTTAAGTAATGCCTTTTTGACATCCACCCAAGTGTTTGGGCTTAAACCAAGGCGTTGTGCTAATACGCGTGCATCTTCAACGTGTGCATAGCCAACGTTGTACGATGCAAGGGCCATGTAAATACGATCTGGGAATAGTACTCTATCTGGAACCGCATCAATCATTAAATTAAGGTACTTAGCACCTGCAGGAATGCTCTCCTTAGGGTCAAGCCGATTCTTAACGCCCATGCGGTCAGAAGTGACTTCTGTCAGCATCATTAACCCACGCACATTAGTTGGTGATGTGTTGAACGTATCCCAATGTGACTCTTGATAGCTAAGTGCAGCAAGCATGCGCCAATCTATATTTGTAATTTCTTGCGCTTCTTTAAATAGCTTCTTGTATGGTGGTAAACGGACATGACTTCGCTTAAGAAACGCATTCACATCAAGTGGTTTTAAGCGTTTGCTATTACCGTGGTAACGGTCAATTAAATTGCGTAACGTACCATCATGTTTTATTTTGGAGAAAAAAGCATTCACTTCTAATAAAAGTTTTGGTTTCCGATCTTTACCAAACCCCCAAGCTATATTTTCTGCCTGCCCAAATGAAAATGCAATACGTAGATTAGGGTGGAAGTTTTGCAACACAGAAACTAAGTGATTATCTGCGATAGTGTACTCAACCTTTCCGTCAGCAACCTCTTCGAGGATGTTTTCTGAATGCATCTCTTCACGGACTACCCACTGTAGTGCAGGTTCATCCTTTGTGTGCTCTTTTAACCTTTCCACAAAGCTTGTCGAGGCGGGGACAACAAGCTCTTTACCAACCAAGCGTTTTATATTTCTTGCTGGCTTTTGAGTAAGCTGCTTGTTGTATACCACTTGTTGTTGGACATTCTGATATGGTGTAGAAAAGTCGATTACTTTCTCACGCGCTTTTGTCGCCGTTAAGTCAGCAGCGGCAATGTCAGCTTTGTTATTAACTAGCGTTTCGATGGCCTCTTGAACGCTATCGACAACAATGAATTCTACTTGCTTGCCATTGTCTAGGAACGTTAAGAAAGCTTTTGCTAAGTCATATTCAAGACCAGCAAGCTCTTGATCACTGTTGATATAATAAGTGTTTGGACTGTTAATGGTGACAAAGGTAATGACGTTGGGGTCACGTTGCTTGTTGGGGCCGCAGCTACAGATAGAGGCGGTAATAAGTATGAGCAACCCAGAAATAAGAATGCTTTTGATGTAAGCGGGTGGTTTAAGCATGAAATTTGCTTTTATATAAAAAAGGCTATTGCCACTTTTCTTCAATATTGCCATTGTCTGCAATAAAAACGGCTGAAGTGAGTTGATGAAAAATGCCATGTTCGATGACGCCAGGAGTATTATTTAACAATTGATTCAAGTCACCTTCCGACATCTTTTCATCAAAGGTCATGTCGAGCACCAAGTTGCCATATGAACTCACCGATAAGCCATCTTTAGCAACGTTTGGACGCAAACCACCTTGCCCACCTGCTTTTTCAATACTCTTCTTCACTGCTTGCCAAGCAAATGGCATGACTTCAATGGGGATGGCAAAGTTGGATCCAATACAGTCAACTAATTTACTTTTATCAGCAACGACAAAAAATCGTGTAGCGGCTTTCGCAAGTAATTTTTCCATGACTAAGTCGTAGCCACGGCCTTTTAATAAAGTGAGGTTTGGGGTGATTTCATCTGCGCCATCAACATACAAGTCAATAGCACTTACTTGTTGTAATCCAATAACAGTAAGGCCTAAGTCTTGCGCTTTCATCATGCTGATATTAGAACTTGAGATGGTAGTGACTTTTAGGTTTTCTTCGGTTTGGCGACGCGCTAACTCTTCAATAAAGAAGTTGGCAGTAGACCCTGTGCCTAGGCCAACTAACATATCATCTTGCACATGTGTTGCTGCATGAATTGCTATGCGTTGCTTATCATTCATTGCATAAACCTTTCATTGACTGGGCCTTTAAGCTTTCTGGTTAAATTCACACTCAAACTAGGATTGACCTCAAAGCCGCTCGCTTGTTAAGGGTATAATAGGCAAAATTCAACGCTAAACCAAGTCATTTTCAATCTCATTTATGCAGTTAACCCCACCATATATCGGTAAATCCACTCGTTTCCCTTATGCAGCCAATGGCTTGGACAGTTGGTCGCTAGCATCGCTTGCTTGTCGCTTAAAAACAACAAAAGAGCCTTTGGTTGTGATTACGTCAAGCGCATTTGAAGCGCAGCGGTTAATGGAAGAAATGCCATTCTTCGCACCTAACTTAAGGCTACATTTGCTGCCAGATTGGGAAACGCTGCCTTACGATGTGTTTTCACCACATCCTGATTTAATCTCTGAGCGGTTGGCGACGTTGTACCAAATCAGTCAGAATAATTTTGATGTCGTCATTATCCCTATCACAACGGCACTGTTGAAAATGCCGCCAGCAGCATATTTGGCTGGGCATACTTTTATGCTAACAAAAGGGCGGAATCTTGATCTTGAAGCGCTTAGAAATCAATGCGCTCAAGCTGGGTATCACCATGTGTCTCAAGTGATTAGCCCAGGTGAATTTAGCGTACGTGGAGGCTTAGTAGATTTGTTCCCTATGGGCGGTGTACTGCCATATCGGATTGATCTGTTTGATGATGAAATTGAGACCATACGAACATTTGATGTTGATACACAACGTAGCTTGTATCCCGTTCCTGAGATTCGGTTGTTGCCGGCTCGTGAGTTCCCTTTAGATAAAGTAAGCACCGATTTGTTTAGAAGTCAGTTTCGTGAACAGTTTGTCGGGGACCCGCAGCGTGCCAAAATTTATAAAGATGTCAGCAAAGGTATCGTAACAGGGGGTATTGAATGGTATCTGCCCCTGTTCTTTGAAAGGACATCAACCATCTTTGACTACCTGCCCAAACAGGCCGTTCTTTGCAGCCATGGCGATTTAGATAAGGCTACACAAACGTTTTGGTACGAAGCGAACTCACGTTATAAACTGCTCGCCTATGATGCAGAGCGGCCTGTATTACCACCAGAACTGTTGTTAACGAGAGCCGAAGACTTTTTTATCAAGCTAAAAGAGTTCCCAGTGGTTAATGTGCTGCTTGATAAAAAGCTAGCAGCCAAGAGTAAGTTCCCCTCCTTAGAAGTGGACCGTCGTGCAGAAGACCCCCTTTTTAAGCTAAAAGCCTATATTAAAAAAGCGAAGATACGCATCTTGGTTACCGCTGAAAGCTTAGGTCGACGCGAAACCATGTCTCAGCTGTTTGTTGAGCAAGAACTTGACTTCCCAGCGTGTGAAACATGGGCTGAATTCGAAGCCAGCGATACACCTGTGATGATTGGTGTTTCCACCTTGCATGGTGGTTTTGTTGGTGATGTAGCTGTCATAACTGAAGCAGAACTTTATGCGACAACTGTGAGACAGCAAAGACGACGCGTAAAAGAAAAAGTACGAAATACCGAAGGAATGCTGAGGGATTTATCTGAGCTACGCATGAATGACCCTGTTGTGCATGAGCAGCACGGCGTAGGGCGTTATAGAGGCTTGCAAAATATCGACTTCGGTGAGGGTGAAACAGAGTTTCTACTTTTGGAATATCAGGGCGATGATAAGCTCTACATCCCAGTCTCGCAGCTATTCTTAATCTCACGCTACTCTGGTGGGCCGCCGGAAAGCGCACCATTGCATAGTTTAGGCAGTGGGAAGTGGGACAAAGCCAAGAAGAGGGCCCTTAAACAAATTCGCGATACAGCGGCAGAGCTACTGAATCTATATGCACAACGCGCCTCACGGAAGGGCCATGTCTTCAAGCTGAACTTAAAAGACTACGATGCATTCTGTGAAGGCTTCCCATTTGAAGAAACACCCGATCAACTTTCTGCTATTGAAGCAGTGATTGGTGACATGCAGTCTGGCCGCCCGATGGATCGCTTAGTCTGTGGCGATGTAGGCTTTGGTAAGACTGAAGTGGCACTACGTGCTGCCTTTGTTGCTGTTATGGGTGGCCGACAAGTGTCTGTGCTCGTACCAACCACCTTGTTAGCTGAACAACATTACCAAAACTTCTGTGATCGCTTTGCTGACTGGCCAATCAAGATTGCTGAAATTTCGCGTTTTAGAAGCAAAAAAGAACAAACGGAAGCTTTGCAAGGACTCGCTGATGGCAAGATTGATATTATTATCGGTACACATCGATTAATTCAAAAAGATGTGAGGTTTAAGGGCTTAGGTTTGGCCATCCTAGATGAGGAGCATCGTTTTGGTGTGCGTCAAAAAGAGCAAATGAAAGCGATGCGAGCAGAGGTTGATGTGCTGACCTTAACCGCAACGCCTATTCCACGCACGTTAAGTATGGCGATGGAAGGTTTGCGAGAATTTTCTGTTATTTCGACACCACCGCAGAAACGTTTATCAATTAAAACATTCCATACTGATTACTCAGATGGCATTATCCGCGAAGCGGTGATGCGTGAGTTTAAGCGTGGCGGGCAGGTCTATTTCTTACACAATGAAGTCGATACGATTTTTGTGCAAAAAGAAAAGCTTGAAAAAATATTACCAGAGGCACGAGTGGCCATTGCGCATGGTCAACTTCGTGAGCGTGAGCTAGAGCATGTGATGCGTGATTTCTACCATCAACGCTCTAACTTGTTGCTTTGTACCACGATTATTGAAACCGGTATTGATATCCCAACAGCCAATACCATAATTGTGAATAGAGCAGACCGATTTGGTTTGGCGCAACTGCACCAGTTACGTGGCCGCGTTGGCCGCTCACATCACCAAGCGTACGCATATTTGTTGACAGATGCCGATCGCAAGATCACGACCCAAGCACAAAAACGTTTAGATGCGATTCAACTCATGGAAGACTTGGGCGCGGGCTTTCATTTGGCTATGCATGACTTGGAAATTCGTGGAGCAGGGGAGCTTTTGGGTGATGGGCAAAGTGGTGAAATGCAAGCTATTGGCTTTAACATGTACTCTGACATGCTCAACCATGCCGTTAAACAGCTTAAAGCAGGCACAGAGCCTGATTTAGATGCACCATTAGGCGTAACTACAGAGATTAACTTACACACGCCAGCATTACTGCCTGGTGACTATTGCCATGATGTGCATGAGCGCTTAGTAATTTATAAACGCTTGGCTAACTGCAATGATGAAGAGGCTTTAGATATGATGCAAGAAGAGCTGATTGATCGATTTGGCTTATTACCTTCGGCAGGTGAAGCCTTGATTGGCTGCCATCGCTTACGTATTGCAGCAAAGCCATTAGGTATTGTGAAAGTTGATGCTTCAGATGTGGCAATTCAACTACAATTCAACCCTAAGACTGATATTGACCCATTAAAGCTGATTAACCTACTACAGCGCGATAAGCGCTGCAGAATGAATGGGCCAGAGAAGTTGCGTATTTCAGTGGAGCTTGGCAATCTAAATCATAGAATAGATCTTATTCATGAGGTTTTAAAAGAGTTTGCTTAAGTTTTAAGTGATCTTTACGAAATCTTCATGAAGGTAGCGGCGACGGCAGCCAAAACAACCGTTGTCCAACCAATACTATTTACATGTTTTCTTAAGTTAGCTTCCATGCTGGCGCCACCCAACTTCATCAGGCCCGCCACCATGAAAAAGCGTGCGCCCCTGCCAATGAATGATGCAATAGTGAATGGTAATAGCGGCATAGCTAATGCGCCAGCTGCAATGGTGGATATTTTATACGGAATAGGAGAGAATCCCGCGAGGAATATTGCCCAAACTCCCCATTCTTTAAACCATATTTCTGCTTTTTGAAAAGCCGCCCAATAATGGTCATTGGCTTGTAAAAAAGGAGTAATAACATCAAATGCAGTTGTGCCAATTAAATAACCTAGTAACCCGCCCAGCAATGAAGTAATGGTTGTTATTAATGCAAAATTCCAAGCTTTTGATGGGTTGGCAAGGCACATGGGCGCGAGCATCACGTCAGGCGGAATTGGGAAGAAAGAGGATTCAGTAAAGCTTAACAGCCCTAAATACCAAGGCGCATTCGGTTTTTTAGACCAAGACATCACGCACTCGTAAAGGTAAGGGAATATTTTCATGGTAATGGCTGGTGTTGGTTCATGTGGTTTGGTTTTAAGTTGTTGTTCCTGATTCGTAGTTTAAAACGATTTTACACTACGCTTCATTGATTTGATATGAATAGGTGGGGTGTGAATGGCAAGCCACGGTTTAAACTGCTGTGTTATATTGTGATTAGTTTATGTGAGGGAGCATTGCATTGGAAGAAGTGATAAAGAGCTTAGAAGCATTTGGCTTAAATGAGTTGTGGGTTTTGAAAATAATGGGTGTTGCTATCGCAACCATATTAATTCATTTTGCTGTTGCGTATGCGTTTAGGAAATTGATTAAAACTTCAGAAAAAACAGCAAATTATTGGGATGATGTACTGGTCGTATCGGCCTTAAAACCATTACCAGTGGCAGTGTGGTTGGTTGGCATCTCGATTGCATTGCAAATTGCGGGCAAGCAAACAAGCAATGAGTTATTTGACATTGTACCGACGTTAAGAAGTGCGGTAATCACTGTTTGTTTTGCTTGGTTTTTCTGGCGGTTAATTAACGAGTCAAGTGATCGTTATTTAGGTCAGCAGCGAGATGCAGGTAATGATGTTGACTATACGACGGTTGATGCGCTATCCAAATTAGGCCGTTTAGTGGCCTTTGTTGTCGCTGCACTGACATTGATGCAAACTTTTGGTTTGAGCATTTCTGGATTACTCGCTGCTGGTGGCATTGGTGGTATGGCCATTGGTTTTGCTGCAAAAGATATTTTAGCTAACTTTTTTGGTGGTTTAACACTTTATAGTGACCGACCCTTTGAAGTGGGCGATTGGGTGCGCTCACCAGATAAAGATATTGAAGGTGTCGTAGAAAAAATTAGTTGGCGTTACACTCAAATTAGACGGTTTAATGAAAACCCAATTTATGTGCCAAATGCACTGTTTACTACCATTGTGGTAGAAAACCCATCGCGTATGAGCAATCGGCGGATTAAAGAAACAATTGGTATTCGTTATGATGATATTAAGGTAATGTCGGCCATTGTTGTGGATGTTAAAGCGATGTTGCAAGCGCGCGATGATATTGATAACACTAAAACGCTGATTGTGAATTTCAATGCTTTCAACGCCTCGTCCATTGATTTCTTTATCTACACTTTTTCGCGCACAATTGTTTGGGAGGAGTTTCATGCGGTTAAGCAAGATGTCTTGCTTAAGGTTGCCGACATCATTGCGCAGCATGGTGCCGAAGTGGCGTTCCCTACACAGACGCTGCATATTGCCAATAGTGGCGATGACGACGGTATGCCTAGCTAATCTAGCTTCAATATTCTACCGATACTGACAAAGAAAATCGATTTTTGTATCGGTAGGTTTTGGTCTTTAAATAAAGCAGCATAACTATCTAGTTGTGTTTGGTATTGGGCAGCAAGGGCTTTCAAGGAATCATCCGAACTGTCTTTGGCTAAGGCCGTAGTTTTGTAATCAATGACCCAGCGGATACCTTCTTCAACAAAGGTGCGATCGACTATTTTTTGGTTAATTGCTTGCTCAGTAACGGTTGTGATGGCCAATTCATTAGCTGCAGAATCTCTACCTTGCAATACCCATCGACCTTGCTCGCTAGTCAGTGTCGTAGACAGCAAGGTAATGACGCACTTAGCTGCTTGTTCTGCAGCTTTTGTATCATAGGTTTTTTGTTTAAACCAGCGCTGCATGACATTTTCTAATGTATTGATACGGTTAACTGACCATGCTTGCAACTTGCCACTAGCAATAAGCTCTAAATATATATGCGTTAAAATACCAATGTCTGTATCCAATGTGCTTCTAATAGTTTCTTTGTTGTTGTTATTTACAGGTTCTGGTGCTTTTGGTTCTGAAAATACGCTAGGTGTGGTGACTTGATTTAAGCGAACCAATTGCGGTTTGAAATTTTCAAAACTCACTAATGTATCAGTCGTTTCTGCAAGATTAGCTCCACTATTAGCCATTGGTTTAATTGCATGTTCTTTATTGAATTGGTCACGCACAATCGGCCATAACATTTCTAAAAATGTATTTTTAGGTGCTTTAATTTCCCCCTTGCTATTCACTTTTGCCGCGCCAAGTAAGTGTAGGCAACGTTCAGCACGGGTTGCTGCCACGTAAAGTACACGCGCATCTTCAAATGCAGCACGTTCTTTTTCGAGCATTTTTAAATAATCATATGGTGTTACTTTGTTTGCTGTTTGAGCTATGCTGCTTTTGGGGATGTAAGGGGCGACAACTAAGTTGACTTCGTCAGTCTCGTGAGTAGCACCTTCTGGCAATACTTCTTCCCATAGTAATAATGGCTGATCACTACCTCCTGTTTTGCGATCTAGACCGGGCAGAATCACCGTATCAAACTCTAAGCCTTTGGATTTATGAATTGTCATAAATTGCAAACTGTCATCCGCATTAGCATCAGGGGAAGCGTAGAGTTTCTCTACTTCTACGGCTAATCGTTGTGGTGAAAATTGGCCTGTTGCTTCTAGCTGCTGCGTACGTGAAAAGAAGGCTTGTACATCACGGACATCGCCTGCATCCCACAAGCAGTCAGCACCACCTAGCATCAGCCAAGCGCCATGTAGCCAGCGGCTAACAGAGGAGCGGCCTTTGTGTTGCAAGGCTTCGCTTAGCACTTCTCGGACATGCATTAAGCGTCGCTGACCATCTTCGCTTAATGCGGCTAATCGCTCTTTATTGTGCATTAGTTGCATGATGGTGCTGCTTTTATCATTCGTGACTAATGCATGTAAATCCGCTAAAGTTAGGCCACACCAAGGCGCACGTAAAATAGCTAGCCAATTTACGCGATCAGCGCGTTGGTGTAGTGCGTAACTCAGAGACAGTAAATCTTGAATAATTTGTCGGTTCGCAAGCCCCTCAATTTCAACAGCTTGAAAACTCAGAGCAGGGTGGTTGTGTCGTATTTCAGTCACTAGCGCGGTTAAGTGACTACGTGCGCGCACCAACACGGCAATCGTTGCATTAGGTTTATGTGCTCTGGTTTGTTGAATTACCTCAATAATAGTACCGGCTTCTAATTGGCGAATATCAGTTGGTAACAAGGGTTCATCATCACCCTCATTAATGTCAATATTGATTGGTTTTTCATCAAGCATGGCATGTACTGTCACGCCACCCTGTGGCTCGCTGTCTTTCGTCGCCACAAATTGACGATACTCAATCGCGCCACGGGTAATACTGTCTTGGCTAGGAAATACTTCGTAGAAAGCGCGGTTTACCCATTCAACTACAGGTGGTAGTGATCGATTATTCCGCCATAACTTCAATGACTTAAGTTTGATATTGCCTATGCCTTGTTGTGCCACACGTAGAAACAGGCTGACGTTAGCTTTGCGGAAACGATAAATCGATTGCATCGGGTCGCCAACACAAAACAAGGTGCGTCCATCGTCAGTTTGCCAACCACGCGTGAGTGCTTGAATGAGCTTGATTTGTGATGGGCTGGTATCTTGAAATTCATCGACTAATAAATGTTGAATGCTGTAATCTAGCTTCAACGCCAAGTCAGTCGTATCGCCTTTAATGTTTTCCAATGCCAATAAAGAACGTTGTGAAATTTCAACGAAATCTACCTCGCCATGCGCTTGAAAAACTAGCCATAATTCACCGACGGCAATATGCAGTAGTTGCGCCAGTGTAGAAATCATCTGCCAAGTATTTTCATCTTGCTGCGGACTTGGCAAGGTGCGCAATCTCGCAATCGCCGCTTCTGCGCCGCTGGTTTGGCGCATGGATTCAATGATTTCTAATAAGGCCGTTTTATGCGGTTTTGCCTCGGGTGTCGCAGGTAAGCCAATTTTCTTATCCGCTTGCTTTCGTAACATACCGCTCATCGTGAGTAGTAATTCTGACACGGCTTTCCATTGCGCTAAATCATCTGTTTTAATGCCTATTTCACTATCCCAGTCTAGTAATTGGGTGATAGGATGGTTCTTTAAGTTGCCCGCGGCAAAGCGTGCAATCGGCATCAGCACTTGTTGATAGCATGAAGAAAACACTTCAGCTGCCGCTTGAATATCTCCATTAATCATATTGGCTAGCGCCGCCTCGGCATTTTGTGCCGTATGATCACTTTGCGTATATGGCAGCCATTGGTCGCGCTTACTTAGCATCTCAGCTAGCAGCTGCGTTAGCTTGTAGGTGTCATTATCAAAATAGTGAAGTGCATCATGAATAACCGTGCCGAAGTCTTTATGTCCTAGATGCTCAATTGCGCGCATAGCCGCTTCTTCATAATGGGCCCTTGGGTCCTCACTGACCCCAGGCTGTGTGCCAAAACGACTCAATAGAGGCATTTGCCGCGCTAAATTTGCGCTGAGTGAATCAATGGTGTAAATCCGTAAGCGTGATGGTGTATCGAGTAAATCCCACCCTAGCTCATCTGAACGCGTTAAGACAGCCTTACCTAATGTAAACGTAATTTTTTTATGTGGCTGTACAGGCAACTCACCATCTGCCGCCATTTGCAAGCTATCAATAATTCGTGATTTCATTTCTGAGGCAGTTTTATTGGTAAACGTGATAGCAATGATTTCTTCTGGCGCTTCTACGGTCTGTAATAGTTTTAGAAATCGTTGTGTCAGTAGCTCTGTTTTACCCGCGCCCGCTGGTGCTTCTACAATAAAGGAATCATGCGCTAACGCTTGCTCACGACTTAAGCTATCTTCTGCTAGTCGCTCGCCTAATGCTGTGTCGTTATTCATTAAGGCTTGCCCTCGTTGTTATGTTGGCGCTCAAATTGCAACTTCCGTTCAGGTAAGCGTAGTAGGGGCGTTACGTCACAAAATATTAGCTGATTTTCATTCTCATATGTCACCGCTGCATCGCCATTTTTTAAGCTAATTGCAGTAGCCGTAATGCTGCTTTTCCAATGTCGAATAATGCTTTTCCAATCAGGAAAGTTGACCTCATCAAAGTATTTCCTACCAGATTGATTATCAAATACCGTTGCGCCTTGTGCTAGTTCTTCTACTGCTGCAATGCCTACAAAGGCATTTTCGGTGGGACGTACTTTGGCATAGCACACCGCGCCAATTTCACTGCCTTCATCTTCCAATATAAACGCTGCATAAATCGGCAGCTGTGGTTCAGTAATATTCGGTTGTGCCCAGTTTTTATAATCCAAATGACAACCGGTTTTGTAATCAATTGCGACTAATCGGTCATCATCCAATTGGTCGATGCGATCAATGATTAATTTGATCTTAATACCCTCAATCTCAACATTGCGCTCTTGCTCACAAGCTAGTACGCTAAAGCCTTGCGGGCGTAACATTTCTACTTCGATTAACCATGCAAAAACAAGTTTGCTCAGACGTGCGGTTTCTAAACTTAAAAAAGTGTCAGAAAACACACTATTACGTTCGGTATTAAACGCGGCGAGCACACTCTTTGCGATGGATAATAGCTCTGTTTTTAAGGTGTCAGGAATTGTATCTTGCCACTCTTTTTGGGTGCGGCCTTCCCAAAACTTGGCTAACACTTCATGCACTAAGCTACCACGCTCCATCACATCTAAACCATTCACTGGCTCGCCTAGGCGTCTAGCGTTTAATCTATATTGGTAAAATGCCCAAGCAGGGCAGATCGCCTGTGCTTTAAATAAGCCGGTGCCACCACCGACATGTTCACCAAGTTTGACGGGTGGTGCTTGATTATCATCTAACCATTGCCAATCGCGAGTAGAAAATTGTGCTAACGATTCCGCTAGTGTTAGGCTAACTTCAGGTTTAGATACTAATTCTGGAATGCCATGCATTAGCGGACTTGTACGCAGCTTACGTTCACCGTCTTTTTCAGCACTAGAAAAAGTCACTTGTGCTGCACTTTTAATTAATCGTTCATGAATCGCTAACGCAAAAGCCATTTGCACCTCACTGCTCGCGTTGGGTGTATTAGTATTACGCTGGATATGTGCGGGTAACAAAGAATTATGTCGCGCAATTGGCGGCCACACATGATCGTTCATGCCCATTACCCAAATTGCATCTAAAGGTTCTGCGCTTGTTTCTAGCATGCCCATCACTTGAATGCTGGGCTGTGACTTTCTCTCAGGTTGGAATGTTTTATTTTTACATAATTGCGTTAAGCGTTTAATTGCTTCATTCGCACTAATTTTACCTGTTAGCGGTGTTAGGCTAAGTAGCTGCTGCAACATATTTTTAAACGATTCTATGGCTTGATACTCATGGCTAGAAATACTACGTTCGCCTTGCCAATTGGTTGCTTCAAGTGCCGTTGTAAAGGTTTCAGCCCACTGTGCGGGACTAGCAAAGCGACCGTTGTCTTGTGCTACGTCCATCAGTGCCTTTGTGTCGGCTAATAAGTCAGGTAAGTCTAATGCATATTCACCTTCGCAGGTATGATGCAGAAAGCGAATAAAGCGATGGGAGGTTAAGCTTAATGGGCAGTCTTGCCGCATGCGTGCATCCAGCTTGGCTCGTGCGTCATTTTCTCGCAAGCTGCTAGACCAATACGCATTATGTAGCAGCTGTGCAATCTCTGTTTGTAAGATGGCTTGTTTTTGCCAAGCAAAGCGCAGCAAACCTAATGCGGTACTGATAATCGGTAGGCTAGACAGGGGGACCCCTAAGCTAAAGTCATAGCAACGCAGCATTTCTGCATTTCTAGGTGCGGTGGCTTCTGGGTGAAATACATCGTCTAAAAAGGCGGAGAGTTTAGGGCGTAAAGCCTCTAGCTCTGGCGCAAAAATTGCCAGCTTAGCCTCTGTATTTTGTGCCAATTGACCTTGTGCCCAAGCGACTGCTGCACGGCACTCTGTCTCTTGATCATCAAGCGTGATATGCGTTAATGATTGCGGTGCTGAATGGGTGTGGGCATAAGTGCTAACCACCACACCACGTGTTTCTAATACCGTAATGAGTCTCTTCATATTCGGGTGAATGCAATCAAAACCCGCAAACTGAACCCGCGACGGCAGTTGCCCAGCGCCTTTTTGTAAGTAAGTGATTTGCCAATCTTCATAGCGCACCGCTTCTAATACATTGGCTTGCTTACAGAGTGCTTGAAACTGCTCACGCCATGCTAGAAACTGCTGAGTTTCTTCTGTAGCCCCTTCTTGATCTAGGTTTAAACGCCACTCGGTTAGTAATCGGTTCGCTTCCATCGCCGTACTAGCTAAGCCAGGGGTGTCAAACAAATCAGCTGCCGCATGATCTTTCAATGATTGCTGTATGCTTTGCTCCCATAACAAACCTTCTTGTGTGGTGCTCAGCGCATTAGTCGGTATGTTATTCGCATCAATCTCACCCAGTAAAATCGCTGTTTCAATCACGCTATTTAACCACTCCGAAAGCGTCGTGATGTGCGGTGCCTCCCATTGGGGTTCGCCACTGGCAATGTGCGCACGTTGTTGGGCCATTTTCAAGCTACGCGCAAGGCGGCTGGTGGCGCAGAGTGTCGTGCTTGAGGCTGTTGGCAAGGACATGGCATTATTCTAAACGACAGAGCGTTAATCGCGATACTTTATCCATGCTTTGTTTATAAAATATGCTCATTGAACTATCTATAATTGGGTTTGCTCATCAGCTGAGCGGGTGGACTAGTGCAGAAAATATCGTAAAAAGACTTTGTTTGTAAAACTTGAGAAGGTGAGTAGGTATTGGTCACCGTGCCGGGGACGTAAGCAGAAAAATTCTTTTTTACGGCTAAAATTCAGCTGTTATGAAAAGATTAATGCCAGTAATGGATAAGTATGCATGTTTGCTTTACAAATAACATAAGTGGATTCTGGGTGGCTGCTTTGGCGATGCCGAGTGTTTTGTCTATGATGTCAAAGTGTTATACAGCCAAACCCCTAATTGCTAGAGGATATTTGTAGTGGTGGAGATGTCTAATAGCTAATAGCAATAATCGTCCAATAGTGCTTTTCATTTGGCGCATTGACGACAATCGCATCATCAACTGATTTTCCAATGCAAGCGCGAGCCATTGGTGAATCAATGGAAATATAGTCTGTTGTATTGTAGATTTCTTCTGGACCAACGATTTTGAGTTTTAGGGTTTTCCCATTTTCATCTTCCAGTTCTACCCAAGCCCCAAAAAACACCTTTCCATCTTGTTGGGAGTTGTAGTCAACCACTTGAATATCCGCTAGCGTGACTTCTAAAAAACGGATTCTCCTATCCAGTTTGCGTAATGCTTGCTTGTTGGTCTGGTAGTCTGCATTATCAGAGCGGTCACCTAAGCTGGCTGCCCACGCTACCATCTTAGTGACTTCTGGACGCACTTCTCTCCATAAGTGCACGAGCTCTTTATTCAGCTTTTGAAAGCCTTCTCTTGTAATGATTTTTGATTTCATTAGGTGATTATACGCAGTTGTCGATAGACCGATTTTACCTACCTGATTTTTAATTCATTTCTCCAAACTTAAAGATTGGTTAATGTTCAAAAAAATGGTGCGTTTATCTCGGTACTGGTGCGTTAGCTCGGGTATGGTGCATTTCGACCTGGTTGTTACTATTGTGACAATTTGAACTTAATGCTCTACAAGATGCCGCTTACCTTGCTATAATCTCATTTGTATCTTGATTTAGATAGGTTGGTGTGATTCTTGCTTATTGTGATTATTGCTTATAATGTTAAAAGTTAAGTCTCGGTTCTTAATTTAGAATGTTGCAATTAGTATGGAATGGGAATCAAAAAATATCTTTATCTTTAAAATGGTTACATAGGGGAAAATAAATGAGCGGTAATGAATCACGATTAGAGGCGATTTCTGGAATCGCAAAGGCGTCATCTTTTAAAGCAGGGGTGACAGCACCTCTTAAAGAGATATGGGCGGATGATGTATTTAGCTTGGTGCAGATGGAAGAGTCACTCTCAAAATCTGCATTTAAAGCGATGAAGAAAACAGTAGAAACGGGTGTTGCATTAGATCCTGAGGTTGCTGATATGGTTGCTGCTGCGATGAAAGACTGGGCGATAGCTAAAGGCGCTAAGTTCTTCTCTCATATTTTCTACCCAATGACCAATGCGACTGCTGAAAAGCATGATGGTTTTATTATTACCAATGCTGACGGTAGTTCTATTACTGAATTTACTGGCGGCTTGTTGATTAAAGGTGAGCCGGACGGTTCATCATTTCCAAATGGTGGCTTGCGTACGACGAACGCTGCCCGTGGTTATACGGCTTGGGATCCTACGAGTCCTGCGTATATCATGCAAACAGCTAATGGTGCTGTGTTGACGATTCCAAGTGTATTTATGTCTTGGACTGGTGAAGCGCTAGATAAGAAAATTCCTTTATTGCGCTCTAATGCAGCAATGAATACTGCGGCAAAAAAAGTATTATCCTTGCTGGGTGAAGCTGAGATTGCACCACTGAACTCTAGTTGTGGTGCTGAGCAAGAGTATTTCTTGGTGGATGAGAAATTCGCTAATGCACGCCCTGACTTATTATTAGCAGGTAGAACATTATTTGGTGCTGCAACACCAAAAGGCCAGGAATTTGATGACCATTACTTTGGTGCGATTCCTGAGCGTGTGCAAGTGTTTATGCAAGATTTTGAAGACCAGTTATATAAACTTGGTATTCCAGCAAAAACACACCATAACGAGGTGGCTCCAGGTCAATTTGAGATTGCACCTTACTATGAGGCAGCTAACGTAGCGGCGGATCATCAACAGTTGTTAATGACCGTGATGAAAAATACAGCAAAAGCACATGGCTTTCTTTGCTTGTTACATGAAAAACCATTTGCCGGTTTGAATGGTTCTGGCAAGCACGTTAACTGGTCTGTTGGCAACTCAACACAAGGCAACTTGCTTGACCCAGGTAAAACGCCGGCTGAAAACCTTAACTTCTTAGTATTCTGTGGCGCGGTGATTCGTGGTGTTCATAAGTTTGGTCCTTTATTACGCGCGGTGATTGCTTCTGCTGCAAATGACCATCGTTTAGGTGCGAATGAAGCTCCTCCAGCGATTTTGTCTGTTTACTTGGGTGAACAGCTAGAAAAAGTATTTGATGACATCAAAACGGGTGCGTTACACGTACCAAGCGACGGTGGTGAGATGGACTTAGGCTTGTCACAAATTCTAGATTTTACACGTGATGCAGGCGATCGTAACCGTACATCACCATTCGCATTCACAGGTAACCGTTTTGAGTTCCGCGCTGTGGGTTCATCACAGTCAGTTTCTGGTCCATTAGTGGCAATGAATACGATGCTTGCTGATTCATTAAACTGGATTGCTGACAAACTAAAAGCGGAGCAAAATGCCGGTGCTAAAACACCTGCTGCTGTATTTTCAGTGCTAAAAGAAATCATGGAGGAGCACGGTAATGTGGTGTTCGGTGGTGATGGTTACTCTACTGAATGGCATGAAATGGCCGTGAAAGAGCGCGGCTTGAAAAACATCCCGACCACAGCTGATGCTTTGCCAGCATTTAAAACCCCAGAAGTGGTTGAGTTGTTCGCTAGTACTGGTGTGTTAACCCGAGCTGAATTAGAGAGTCGTTTTGAAGTGTATTCTGAGCAATACGTGTTAGCGCTTGAAGTTGAGGCGAAACTAACGGTTGAAATGGCGACAACGATTATTTATCCAGCGGCGGTAACTTACCTATCAAGCTTAGTTTCAGTTGGAACTAGGTTGACACCATCACCTGCTGATGCAGTGACGGATGCAGCGAATGCAATGATGACTGCTGCAGGTACACTAACCACTGCTATTGAGAAAAATGACTTTGCGACAATTGAAGATCATATGAATTTCTTAGCGGATGAAGTTCGTGGCTTAATGGATGATGTTCGAGCTGCTGCAGATACATTAGAGACGCTTGTTTCTGACAGTGACTGGCCATTGCCTAAATATCGTGAAATGTTGTTTATCAAGTAGTTTTTAGATAAACGTACGAAGCACAATACGATTAAAAAAAGCAGCGTTGACGCCCGTCATGGGTCACGCTGCTTTTTTTATTGTCTATTGCAATGGTCAAACTATTTTTAGCTTATTTTGCCCTCCTTAAGCGCTTCAATAAACGATTCAATTTCCCACTCACAACCCCCACAACCGGTATTGACGCCTGTTTTGCTTGAGATTGCATCGAAATCTAAACCTTGTGAGACTAAGTTAAAAATCTTGCCACGGGTTGTGCCTGTGCATTCACACATGATTTTATCTGCTAGGTTATCCTCGGTCATTGTATCTGTCTCTTCTGGCATACATATCGCCGCTAATTTTGGAAGGTCTGGTTTATGCATACTGGGATTAATGAAGCACTTTCAATAGCAGGATAGACGTAACAATGGCTGCGGGCAAGCTGCTGGAATGTTAACAGGCTGACTTTCAGAAATAGTTGAACTAAAGTTGATGGTAGGCTATCACAATAGTTGTGAAGAAGTTAACTTGTATTCTATTGAGGGGTTTGTTGTTAGCATTCATGGTGGTTGCGAGTGCAATGAGCTTGTAAATGACACTTCAAGAAATCAAGGGCAATATACAGCAATTTCACATGATGTTTTGCCCTGATGAGGCTGGCAACTAGGTAGGTGCATGGGTTCTGGTTTCCGTGCGATTGCGTCATCGATTGCCAACCTGTCTGCTTTTGTCCTGTCATGATAAGTTGAAAGCTTCGGACGGTTACATAATTTGATTATTGGAGGCTTTATGTACAGGCAACTTTTCATTGCCTCATTACTCTTTATTTTTAGTTTTCCAACTTACTCTGCTGCCTTAATGGGTTTTGAAGATAGTACGATGCTGATGACTGAAGCAGGGGAATACAATCAAGAGTTGATGGTTAATTATGCACCTAGCGTGCGACATGCCTTTGGTGTGGAAGTCATGCGGATGTCACCTAAGGGCGAACGAGCTACGACGATGACAGGTTTAAATTACACAGGCTTATTGAAGCGGTGGAATTTCCCTTCCGCACAAGCTAATATTTGGTTTATGGGCAGTGTGGGTGAGGCTATAGGTCAGTTTCATGGTTTTAGTTATAGTCCCAGCGTACAGTTTGATTATGAAACCACACGGCTTTATTTCTTAGCGAAGGTGAGAATGGTACGTGCGCCAGGCATGAATAATGATGTCGCTGCTATTCAGGGTGGTTTTTCATTTTATGAAACAGACTTTGATGAAACGCAACCTTGGTTTGTGCTGGAAGCTAAAACAACACGTAACTTCAATCCCCGGACACAAGTAACACCCGCTTTGCGGCTCATTCACAAAAGCTATTTTTTAGAGCTGGGCGTGACGAATCCGTTCGATAAAGATGAACGTTCGCTTAGACTAAACTTAATGTTAACTTATTAATTAAAAAAGGATTTGTCATGAAAAAAATCATTATCGCACTATCATTGTTTTTGGCATCACCCGTATTATTATCCGCAACTAGCATCAAGGCCGAAGTGAATGGTATGGTGTGTGCCTTTTGTGCAAAAGGTATCGAAAAGAAGCTAAATGCTATGCCAGAAGGTAAAGGATCATTTGTGAGTATAAAGCGACGTGTCGTTGTTCTCGAGTTAAAGAGACAGCACAGTGTGCCTCTAGAAAAATTTACACAGGTGATTGAGGAGGCTGGCTATAGCGTAAGTAAGGTAGAAAAGGTTGAGCAGTCGATTGATTATATTAAAGCCCAGTTGAAAGCGAACCAATAATGACGGATGTTAATCTCTATAGTATCAAGAATGCCAAACGCGCTAATATAGTGTCACTATTCACTAGTGGCTCAACATTGATTTGTTGTGCGCTGCCTGCCACGCTGGTTGCAATCGGGTCGGTGGCGACATTAACTAGCTTAGTCAGTTCCTTTCCACAATTAGTATGGATTAGCGAGCATAAAATCATTTTCTTTAGTTTGGCGGCTGTCATGTTAATCTTGGCTGGCCACTTGCAGTGGCAGGCGCGCAAAGCGACATGTCCTGCAGATCCACAATTAGCAGGGGCCTGTATTAAAGCCCGTAAAAATGCTCTCTTGATTTATTGGGTATCGGTTACGGTATTTATCATTGGTGTCTTTTTTGCCTTTATTGCACCTTGGTTTTTTTAGGCGTTGTTCATGTATCAAAGCTTAATATTGATACAATGAGAGGCTTGGTTGTGGTGTGGGTACGACATTTGCAATTAAGCTCTTTTGGGCTTTAGTATTAGTAGAGAGTGATATCAGTTCTGTGGTTAAAAATCAAAAAAAGGTGGATATATTCTGCAAAATTGTCGATAACTTCGGCGATATTGGTGTTTGCTGGCGCCTGGCCAAGCAGTTGCATCATGAACATGGCTTCCCTGTTAGGTTGTTTGTTGATGATTTATCCATTGCGGCAAAAATATTAATAGGGCTTAGGAATGAAGAAGAACAAATGCATGATGGTGTGTCGATTATTCGTTGGGGTGGTGCTATCCAATTCACGCATGTGGCTGATGTGGTAGTTGAAACTTTTGCATGTGGTTTACCGCCTACTTACTTGCGTCAGATGCAAGTAGAAACAATGTGGGTGAATGTTGAGCACTTATCTGCTGAAGCTTGGGTGCCTGAGTTTCATGCATTGAGCGGAAAGCATCATGAGACAAATTTTAAACGGCACTTTTATTTTCCTGGGTTTAATGAACAAGCAGGTGGTTTGTTACGAGAGCAGGATCTCATCACTCGGCGCAATGATTTTCAGCAGTCGGATGAGCAGCAGAGTGACTTTTGGAATGGTCTCAATATTACCCCTGTGAATGATCTGAAGATATCATTATTCTCATATGCAAATGCGCCAGTTAATGATTTTTTGCAGTCATTGGCAGAAGGGGAGCGGCAAGTCAGTGTTTACATACCATTCAACAATCACTTGCCAATACCTTTATTGGGAAGTCATGACTTGGTTGTTGGTGATTGTATAAAGTCTGGTAATTTAACACTACAAATGCTGCCGTTTTTAAGTCAAGAAGACTATGATTTTCTGCTGTGGGCATGCGATATTAACTTTGTGCGCGGGGAAGATAGTTGGGTGAGGGCAATCTGGTCAGGCCAGCCTTTTATTTGGCAGCCATATTGGCAAGAAGGTAATGTACACCTCTTGAAATTGAACGCCTTTTTAGATGGTTTTTACGCACATCCAGATATTGATTGTACGCTGATGAAATTACATGAGTCATGGTCGACAGAAGTTTTTCACCATCATGCTTGGCAGGACTATTTGACCAAATTAGGTGCCGTATCTGAGCATACTAAACAGCAATCTAATCACTTGTTTCAACAAGATGATTTGGCGACACGGCTACTGGCCTTTTGTGCGAATTTGGCAGATTAGCGTATAATGCTTGCTAAAATAAACGTTCATTTAATTTGGTATTGAATATATGAAAACAGCTCAAGAACTTCGCGTCGGCAATGTTGTTATGGTTGACGGACTTCCATTGGTTTTACTAAAATCAGAATATAACAAATCTGGCCGTAGCGGTGCAGTGGTAAAAGCTAAGTTTAAAAACTTGTTGACAGAAGCGCCAAGTGAGAATGTTTATAATGCAACAGATAAATTTGATGTGGTTGTATTAGAGCGTAAAGAAGTTACTTATTCTTATTTTGCAGATCCAAGCTATGTGTTTATGGATGCTGACTATAACCAATATGATGTTGATGTTGAGTTTATGGATGATGCATTACCATTCTTAGAAGATGGCATGACTTGTGATATCCGTTTTTATGATGGCAAGCCAATCGCTGTAGAGATGCCAACAAATGTAGTTCGAGAAGTGACGTATACTGAGCCTGCCATTAAAGGTGATACGTCAGGTAAAGTCATGAAGTCAGCTAAATTAGCGACAGGTCATGAAGTGCCAGTACCTTTATTTGTTGCGCAAGGCGACAAAATTGAAATTGATACACGTACTAATGAATATCGAAATAGAATTTTGAAGTAATTTGAACGATACTTGAGAAGGGTGCTGCAGGCGCCCTTTTTTATTGCAATAAATGATGATGTGGCTTAAGCCGTACCACCTACCGTCAAGCCATCAATTTTAAGCGTTGGCTGGCCAACACCGACTGGCACGCTTTGGCCTTCCTTACCACAAGTGCCAACACCATTATCGAGTGCCATATCATTGCCTACCATGCTAACGCGTGTTAACACATCAGGGCCATTGCCAATTAGCGTTGCGCCTTTCACCGGATAGGTGACTTTGCCATTTTCAATCATATAAGCTTCAGCTGCGCTAAAGACGAATTTTCCACTAGTGATGTCGACTTGGCCGCCGCCAAAATTAGCTGCGTATAAGCCTTTTTTAACTGATTTAATAATCTCTTCTGGCTCTTTATCGCCATTGAGCATATAAGTATTGGTCATGCGCGGCATGGGAATATGCGCATAGCTTTCACGGCGACCATTGCCAGTAAGCGGCATATTCATTAATCGTGCATTTAATGTGTCTTGAATATAGCCACGTAAAATACCATCCTCAATCAGCACTGTGTTTTTGGTAGGGTTACCTTCATCGTCCATGCTAAGTGACCCGCGTCTATCGGCTATCGTGCCATCATCAACGATCGTAATACCTTTAGCGGCTACCTTTTCGCCCATCATGCCGGAGAATGCTGAACTTCCTTTGCGGTTAAAGTCACCTTCTAAGCCATGTCCAATCGCCTCGTGTAATAAGATGCCTGGCCAACCTGAACCCAACACGACGGTCATATTGCCTGCAGGAGCAGGGTGTGCATCTAGATTGACGACGGCTTGATGTGCTGCTTCTTTTGCATAGCCTTGTAATATACTGTCAGTGAAGTAGCTATAATCAAATCGACCACCACCGCCAGAGGATCCTTGTTCACGGCGACCACACTGTTCTGCAATGACTTGAATGGAAACGCGAACGAGAGGGCGTACATCAGCCGCCATCACGCCATCGCTACGTGCGACCATCACTACTTCATACTCACCACTGATAGAAGCCATGACTTGTGTGATGCGAGGGTCTTGTTGTTTCGCAAATTGTTCCAAGCGTTCTAACAGCTTCACTTTGGCATCTGCAGAAAGTGAAGCAATCGGATCATTAGGCAAATAAAGTGATTGTGCTTCAGGGGTGATAATTTTGCTAGCTGTTTGGTTCCCACCAATGGCCGCAATGGCTTTGCTTACTGTTGCCGCTTCTTGCAAAGCAGGTAGATTGATTTCATCTGAGTAAGCAAAGGCTGTTTTCTCGCCACTAACCGCTCTCACACCGACACCTTGATCAATGGCAAAAGCGCCTGACTTCACTTGGCCTTCTTCTAAACCCCAAGACTCACTTCTGCTATATTGAAAGTATAAATCAGCATAATCGACTTGATGGGACATGATGCTGCTGAGTACGCTTTGTATGGCTTGTGTATCAAGTCCTGATGGCGCTAGCAATGCTACTGTTGCTATGTCGAGGTGTTGTGCTTGCTTGATAATCGGTTGTTCCAATTTCATTGTAGTTATTACGTTAAAGTGTTTGAATCCTTAACTATATCAGTCTCGCGCAATTAGCGCCTCAAGAATATGCTTTAAATATAGCCTTGAAATGACTTAAATTGCTTTAATGGTTTTATGTTTCAGCGCAGGTAGGCTCTTGCGTAAACTCTCTTGGTAATGCGTGTTAATGCTAGCAGTGACTATGCCTGACCCACGCGGCAATTGGTCTAATACGACGCCCCAAGGGTCAACAATCATGCTGTTACCATGTGTCTCTCGACCAGAGAGGTGATAGCCACCTTGTGCAGGGGCAATGACGTAGCATAAATTCTCGATAGCACGTGAACGGACTAAGCTTTCCCAATGCGCTTTACCGGTTGTTTCAGTGAAAGCAGAAGGGATGACAATCATATCTACTTCTCCCATTGCGCGGTAGAGCTCAGGGAAACGTAAATCATAGCAAATTGATAAACCAATTTTTCCATAAGGGGTATCGACAACGATGACTTGATTGCCAGCCTCAATGGTTTTTTCTTCATGATATTGCTCGGCGGCTAAATCCAACCCAAACAAATGTATCTTGTCATAGCGTGCCATTTGTTTGCCTTTGTCATTGTAAACAAGACAGCTATTACGCACTTTATTAACTAAACTACTGACTAAAGGCACTGTGCCACCAATCAACCATATTTTATGTTTCTTTGCTGTTCTTGATAGGAAGCGTTGAATAGGGCCATCACCTTCATTCTCTCTGGCTTTGACTTTGTCACCGTCATTCATGCCCATAATGGCAAAGTATTCAGGCAATACAATGAGTTTAGCACCTGCGCCAACGGCCATTTTAATCAGTCTTTCAGCTTCGATTAAATTGGAAGTGACACTAGGGCTAGAGGCCATCTGTATGCCTGCCACTTTAATTGAATTATTTTTTTTGCCTTCTTTTTTAACCATATTCAGTTTACTGTGTGCTTAAAGGGGAGTTAATAGGTTTGCTATTTTTCTTTGCTGCTTCTGCCTTAGCGTCTATAGGGTTGTCCCAAGTGCCGGTAATGGTGTATTTGCTTTGTGCGATTTTATTCAGCGGGTCTTTTAATAGTTTCTGAGCGATAAAGGCGGCTATACCAGCGACTGGACCGCTAGCAAGTGCTGCTAAAGATAGGCTATCACTGATATGTGGAACCACTTTTACATTCAAATGTTGCGTTTCCTTGTTTAAGTCAATATAGCCTTTAATTTCAGTTTCTGCTGAGGGGCCTGACATAAAGAAATCATCACTATGCATAATGCCATTGTTGATTTTAGCGCCGCCACTGATTTCATCGAAGGAAAAACCTTCGCTAAATATATCTCTAAAGTCCAGGGTTAAGCGCCTTGGCAGATTTTGTAAAGTGAGCAAGCCAAACAGTCTACCGACACCTGGTTTTACCTTAACCACTTGCCCCTTAGAAGCACCCAATCTAAATTCCCCACTCAACCCTTTTGTACTAAACTGATGTGGGCTACCTGGCCAGCTTAGTTGCCCGGCAACCAATGCAATACCACCTTTAATTACATTTGGTTGGCCAAAACGTTTTAAGGTGTTGCCAGCATTGTTTGCCGTTAATGAAAAGGTTAGGTTAGTGTTAGGGTCTCTAGCCCAGTTATGCCAATGACCTTCAGCTAACAAAATGTTATCAGGGTTGCTGATTTTAAGTTGTTCAATCACCCAGTCCTCTTTGATTTCGTGTGCAGTGAGTTCCAGTGTCCCGAGTGCTTTTCCGCCTAGTTTAAAATCGCTGACTTGAATGTCTAAAGCAGGGTATTGTGTATCTAATTTTTCAATATCTTCATCAGCGGTTTTCGTGCCATCGCTATTACTACCTGTTGGAATGTGAAGCTTTGACAGCCTGGCGATGATTTCACCAGTCTCCTCCATTTTAGTCGGACTTCTCCATTCAATATCACCACCAATCTCTTGGCCGGTGATGAGCATATGCAAATGCCCATCACTTGGTGTAGCGCTTATTTCTAGTGTATTCAAGCTACGATTCAGGATATCTAATTGTTGGATAGAAAGCTCGACATTACTCAAGTTAGTACCAGCGGAAGTGTTGCTTTTCCCTTTGGAATTCTTAGTAAATTCCAGCCATTCATCAGCATTAAGATAGTCAAACTCACCGCGCAAAGATAAACCAGGTGTTGTGGCAATTTTAGCTGGCATGTTGATGCCAATATCACCTCGACTAAAGGCCAAATCGCCATTTTTTTTATGACGAAAAATAATTGCTGAAGCTATATCACCATAGCTAATGTCAAAACGATCTTCTTTTTCGACTGTCTGTTTTCTTATGGCTGTGAAGTAAGCTTCTTGCGCGCTTGTTTTTCCTAGGGGGGCAGGTAAGTTGATTGCTAGCCCTTTTAAACTGGACTGAATATTAAAGTTCATGGCTGGCTTTTTAATCGCAATATCAGCTGCCCAACTAGCGCTTCCAGACATGGCTTCAGTAATGGCATTTGATGTGAATTTCTGAATACCTTTTCCAGTGGCAGAGCCACTAGCATTAATGTTGATGGTTTGATCATCATCCGTCTGCAAATTAAATGTCGCTGGACCACCTAATATTGCGACATTAATGGTTTCTGCATTAATGCCAAATTCATCAAAATTGAGTTTGCCATTAATATTAGCAATTTCAGGTAGCCCTATTCTTTCATTGGCAGACATCACACCATTGTTAATGGTGTATTCGCCTTTGAATGTAGATGCTGTCATGTTGTTTAAGGGCAAGTTTAGATTGATGTTGAGCTTCCCAGTTCCTGCTACTTTTAAACTATCAGTAAACCCGAATGTTGCTTCTCGGACTGGACTAGTGTTAATGAATGCAACTCCTTTAGCAATGGCCCCTTCTATTACTCCGTCAATATTCAGCACTTGCGCACTTGCGCCATAAGTATTGAGTTTCGGAATTGCCGCTTTTGCTTTGATGATGCTATTACCAGAGATTGTTCCCTTGTCAGCATTGAGCACCATACTGCTACCTTCAAATAGCATGTTCAGTCCTAATGCTTCTATTCTTGGCCATTTGTTGTCATATACTAAGACAGCGTCATCTATTCTTGCCGTGACTTTAAATAAGCCAAGTGACGGGTCTGGCTTGTTAGTCTTGTCAACATAAGGAAAATCATCAAGGCTTCCTTTAACGGTTAATTTCACATTGTTAGCATTGCCAGAAATGATTGACCTATCTAGCCAGTTAATGGTTTTCTTCCCAATAGTTAACGGGTAATAGAAGGGTGCAAATTTAACATTGCCATTTTCAAACTGACCATTTAAGTCGAGGTGGCCACCTTTAATTCCATTCATGTCATAGCTTGCGTTCAGAGTCCCGTTAATATGTTCATTAGCGAGAGTAATGTCATTGGCAATAATCTTTAGCTTATCTTTATTTTTATGCCATGAGACCTTGCCATTAAGCGTTGTTAATGGGATTGGCCAGCGCAGAACATCTTTTATGTCTAAAGAGGCATTAGATGAAGATAATTGCAAAGTGCCACTATCTTCATTTGCCTCTATTTCACCACTGACATTATTGAATCCCGGCATATTCATATAAGGATTCATACCTAATGAATTAAACCTGCTTTTAATTGAATAATGACTAAGATTTCCAGGGTTGCCTTGAAAGCTAATATTGATGTTATTGAGTTTTCCTTGTGGGTTTAGCGCCTTTAACGGTTGGCTAAACTGTGTTGGAAATTTGATTGTTTTTTGTAATTGACTTAAATAATCCAAGTTAAATGTATCTAGTTTTAGTGAAGCATTAATCCATGGGTCATTGTTCTTAATCGACCGGGAAACAAACCCTTCACCACTGACATTATTGAATCCCGGCATATTCATATAAGGATTCATACCTAATGAATTAAACCCACTTTTAATTGAATAATGACTGATATTTCCAGGGTTGCCTTGAAAACTAATATTGATGTTATTGAGTTTTCCTTGTGGGTTTAGCGCCTTTAACGGTTGGCTAAACTGTGTTGGAAATTTGATTACTTTTTGTAATTGATTTAAATAATCCAAGTTAAATGTATCTAGTTTTAATGAAGCATTAATCCATGGATTATTGTTCTTAATCGACCGGGAAACAAACCCTGACCCATTGTTAATATGAAAATTGTTTTTAGCATCAAGTTTAATGTTCTGACCGGTAATGGTTGTTGTTCCCTGCACTTCTTCCCAGGTTAACAACCCAGCTAGTAATTTCGCATTCAATAGAGCATTCGAAGTGCTAGACCTAACCGAGAGATTATTAAGGCTAACATCCGCTTTGAGTTTGTTAATTTTTTTTCCTGAGAAGGTAAGGCTCACCTTGGTTTTCCCTGCACCACTTTGCAAGTCGATAGGGTAGTCAAGCCACGCTTTCCATGCAGTTAAATCAATCTCGTTAGTATTGAAGTTAAGTTCTCCATTCCACGTTTCTATCTTGCTCACATCTCGACCAAAAAAATGGCCATTGATGGTGATTGGAGAGTTTTTTCCTATTGAAGGTAACATCATTAAACTAAAGAAATGCTTACCAAATATTTTACGCCAAGCAGAGTTTTTTAGATTGAAATTGACTTTATTTAATAATAAAGCGGGCGCTTGCCTTAAGTCATCTTGCCAGGTAATAACTGCATTCTTGATGTTAATACCCGCTTGACTTAATAGCCAGTTTGCAAGGTCATGACCTCCTTCTGCAGTTGCGGGGATACCGGCAACGTAAATCTTACCGTTTGCTTTGCGATGTATGGTTATCTTGGGGTTATTAACTTGGATGTGTGACAAATGAGGGTGCATCATTGGAATGCTTAGCCATGAAAGTGTCCCATTGATCTTTTCAAGATGCAGTGCAGGCTTATTTTCTTTGTCATAAATGTTAATTTGACGAATTAACACTTTGGGAGACAGTCCATCCCAGCCTGTGACAATATTTCCGACTGTAGTTTTGAGTCCGATTTTTTCAGTCATGGATGCAGCTATATCTTTTTTGTAATGATTGATATTGGGGAAGACTGCGAAGCGGATGATTGCTAATGCAATCATCATTAGTGCCAATATCGCCAGAATGACGTAAGTGATCCAGCGAAATATTTTTTTAATCATTAGCATAGAGTTAATTGGTGTTTGGCATTTTATTTGCGTACATCTATTATTAGAAAATATTCAGTACTATGATTTTACTAGATTATGGACAATTATTTTGTGAATAAGTACCAACTTTACTTGGCTTAACCCTTTTTCACAGATTAACGATGCTATTTTATAGTAACTCTTTTTAAGTAAAGGCTTGGATTGCTTTAGAATAACGTCTTTATCGGATTTGGTCGACAATAACGTTTTGATTCAGTTTAAAAATATAACTATCGCACGAGGTGTTAAAGTGCTGATTGAAGGTGCTTCACTGCAATTGCACCCAAGTCATAAAGTCGGCTTAATTGGGGCAAATGGCGTGGGTAAATCGAGCTTGTTTGCGATGTTGCGTGGCGAACTCGATACTGATAAAGGCAGTTTGGAAATTCCATCCAGTTGGGTAGTCGGACATGTGGCACAAGAAACGCCAGCGCTAAGCATTTCCGCGCTACAATTTGTATTGGAAGGTGATGTTGAGCTTAGCCAAATCGAAAAGGACTTGGTCGAGGCGGAAGCTGATACAAAAGGTGAAAGAATTGCTGAATTGCATGGCCGCTTATTAGAAATAGAAGGATACTCGGCAAAATCACGCGCAGCGGGTTTATTAGATGGTTTAGGTTTTAGGCAGGCAGATTTAGGAAATACTGTTTCATCCTTTTCAGGTGGGTGGCGTGTACGCTTAAATTTGGCACGTGCATTAATGTGCCGTTCTGATTTGTTATTACTTGATGAGCCAACCAATCACTTGGATTTGGAAGCGGTTTTTTGGCTGGAAAACTGGCTAAAAAGTTATCAAGGGATGCTGCTTTTAATCTCACACGACAGAGAGTTCTTGGATGCAATTGTCAATGATATTGCCCATATCGAGCATCAAACACTGACCTTGTACAAAGGGGGCTATAGTGATTTTGAGCGTCAGCGTTCAGAGAAACTGGTGTTGCAACAAGCGATGCATGAGAAGCAACAACGCAAGGTTGCCCATTTGCATAGCTTTATTGATCGATTTAAAGCCAAAGCCACCAAAGCCAAGCAAGCGCAAAGTCGCATCAAAGCCCTAGAGCGCATGGAAATGATTGGTGCGGCACATGTCGATACGCAGTTTAGCTTTAGCTTTAGACCGCCTTCTAGTGCGCCAGAGCCATTAATAGCGATTAGTGATATTGATGTAGGTTATGAGGATAAACCGATTTTAAGTAATGTATCAATGACGGTGCGCCCAAAAGAACGCATCGGTTTACTTGGACCAAATGGTGCGGGTAAAACCACATTAATTAAGTTGCTAGCAGGCGAGCTGAATAGCATTGCTGGAAAACTGACGCTGGGTAAAGATTTAAATGTTGGTTACTTTGCGCAACACCAATTAGAACAATTGCGCGTGGAAGAATCGCCATTGCAGCATATGCAACGACAGGATAGCAACGCGACGGAACAAGAACTGCTGAACTATTTAGGTGGTTTTGACTTCCGTGGCGACATGGCACGATCAGCTTGTGAAAAGTTTTCTGGTGGCGAAAAGTCTCGCTTGGCATTGGCATTGTTGATTTGGACGCGGCCTAGCTTGCTCTTATTGGACGAGCCAACCAATCACCTTGATTTAGAAATGCGCTATGCGTTGACCTTGGCACTACAAACGTTTGAAGGTGGTGTGGTGCTGATTTCGCATGATCGCTCCTTGTTGCGTACGACTTGTGACCAATTCTTATTGGTCGCTAATGGTGCGGCGAATGTATTTGATGGTGATTTGGGCGATTACGCTACATGGGTGGCGGAACAGCGTAGCCTAGCAAAAGCAGCTGTAGCTGTCGAGGTGCTAGTTACTGAAAAGAGAAATAGTTATGCGCAGAACAAACTAGACCGTCAAGTGAGAATGGTAGCACGCAGGCCGCTGATAAAAGAGTCGGGTAAGCTAGAGCATGAGATTGCCGCTTGGCAGTTAGAAAAAGCCATTTGTGATGAACGTTTGAATGACACGACATTGTATGAAAACGGTGATAAAGCCGAGCTGAAAGCTTTATTAAAACAGCAATCTACGTTAACGTTAAGCATCGACCAAGCAGAAGAGCGCTGGTTAGTGGTGCATGAAGAGCTGGAAGCGTTGCCATAATTCAACGCTTAGCAAGCAGAACACTTAGCAACTTACTTTAATAAACACTAGATATTGGAATAGAACGAATGGAAGAACTGAAATACTCACAACGATTGAAATTATTACATGGTATTTGTTTAGCAGAAGTGCATGCTGACGGTGCAAAACCAAGTGCTGATTTAGCCGACTATAATGCGCTAGATGCCTCTTATTATTTGGCGAGCTACATTACGTTTAATGCGATTTCGGCAGCAGAGCGCAATCCAAAATCTGAGCTGTCTGAAGACTTTGACATGCTAAGTGTGTATCAAGCTTATGGCTTGTTAACGTTTGCCTTTTTAACTACGCCACTATCGGCTGAGGGAGTTAAGCCTGACTATCAGGCGGCACAGGTTACGATTGCAAAGACATTGTTCTCAGGTATTCCTGATGAGCAAATGATGGAAATTGTGAATACAGGTTTAAATAAAGTAAAACTCATTAGCGATACAGATGTCGAGCATTGGCGTGAGTTCCGAGAGAATCTAGATAAGCTGACTGTTAGTTTTTTGATTGCGGGTACGGATGACGAAAGTCCACACACCAAGGAAGAAGTGTTGCCTTTATTTGGGAAGTTGCTCAGCCAGCTATGTGAAGCATTTGAAGCGGTTTAAGCTTAAGGTTTAGCAGTTAAAAAGGCCGCATTGCGTTGGCTTTTTTGCTTGATACTATTTGACCTCTATTCAATTTCCCCCGATAAGTAATACCAGCGGTCAGTCAATGTAAACTGACTGACTTCATGTAAACGGTCTGCATGCCCACCCACTTTGAATCGTGCTACGAACTCTACGATAGTAGCCGTTCTGCAGGTTTCTTCAAAGCGCTTAATACTTAAGCCTAACCATTGGGTTGCAGACTCTTTACTTAGGCCAAGCGAGGTGGGACGTGTGTCAGTGTGCCAAGTATCTAACAGGTACTGTTCTAAGCCCAAGACATAAGCGCTATAGCGTGAGCGCATAAGAGCTTCTGCGTTAATAGCAGGCGCACCTTGATGGCCAGGCTGACAACAATCTTGGTAAGGTTTTCCGCTCGGGCAAGGGCACTTGGCTACTGTATTCATTACTACAGAATTAATTTAAGCTATTTCGCGCGTTTCGGCGAATGTAATATTAGGGTAACGTTCTTGCGCCATCTGTAAATTTACGCGGTTTGGCGCTAAGTATACATAGTCATCTGCACCATCTAAACCGACGTTAAAACCATACTTGTCTGCGATGGATTTTAAATCATCATCAGAACCATGTAACCAGCGCACAGTGTAACAATCAAATGGCTCAAAAATCATCTCGACACTATATTCATGCTGTAAGCGATGTAATACTACATCAAACTGCAACATACCAACGGCTCCAAGCACTAAGTCATTAGTCAGTAGCGGGCGAAAAAGCTGCGCAGCACCTTCTTCAGCTAATTGCTTAAGACCTATCTTTAATTGCTTTATTTTAATAGGGTTTTTTATTCTCGCTCGGCGGAAAAATTCCGGTGCAAAAGAGGGTATCCCAGTGAACTTTAAAGCCTCATTTGCGGTAAAGGTATCACCTAGTTTAATCGTGCCATGATTCGGAATACCAATGATATCGCCTGAAAATGCTTCATCCATAATGGTGCGATCCTGCGCCATAAAGGTAATCGCATTATTCACATTCATTTTTTTATCAGTTGCTACTTGTTTGATTTTCATACCACGCTCAAACTTTCCTGAACATAAGCGTAGGAAAGCAATCCTGTCTCGATGTTTCGGGTCCATATTGGCTTGTATTTTAAATACGAAGCCTGAAAACTTTTCTTCGTCAGCAGCTACTTCACGGGTTGCTGTTTGACGTGGTTGTGGCGTCGGCGCTAAATCAACCACGGCATCAAGTAGCGATTGCACGCCAAAGTTATTCACCGCTGAGCCGAAAAATACTGGGGTTTGTTTACCACCCAAATAGAGTTCTTTATTAAAAGCATGTGAAGCGCCGCGTACCAACTCAATATCTAACCGCAAATCATCGGCTTGACTTCCAATCAACTCATCCAATCGTGGGTTGTCTAAACTTTCAATAATTTCTGAGATTCCTTTTTCTGCCCGCGGGTCAAAAAAGAAAATGTTGTCATTCACCAAGCTATATACACCGCGGAAGGTTTTACCCATGCCAATTGGCCAAGTCATGGGTGCGCACTCCATGCCTAGTGTGGTTTCAATTTCATCGAGCAATTCAATTGGCTCTCGACTTTCACGGTCAAGCTTGTTAATGAAGGTGATGATAGGCGTATCTCTCATGCGACACACGTTTAATAGCTTAATGGTTTGCGCTTCTACGCCATTCACAGAGTCAATCACCATCACTGCTGAGTCAACAGCAGTTAATGTGCGGTATGTATCCTCAGAGAAGTCATCATGACCTGGCGTATCAAGCAAGTTAATCATATGCTCCCGATAAGGGAACTGCATCACAGAAGAGGTGACAGAAATGCCACGTTGCTTTTCCAGCTCCATCCAGTCAGATGTGGCATGGCGTGCGGCTTTACGACCACGCACTTCACCAGCGACTTGAATCGCGCCACCAAACCATAGTAGTTTCTCAGTCAGCGTTGTTTTACCTGCATCAGGGTGAGAAATGATGGCGAAGGTGCGGCGTCGGGTGATTTCTTCTTTAAGGGTGCTCATGTGTATTTGTTTGAATTGACCGGCTGAAATTACAAAGGCGTTATTGTAACTGATTAACAACCAAATATATTGCCGACAAGTGCCAAGGGAAACACCTCTAGTTTCTAAAGCCGTACTCAAGTGCAAATAAGGTAGGTTGCAACACAGCTAGCGGCCCTCTTAGTTTAGCAAGCTCTGTTTCAGGGCCGTGGATTTCTAAACGGGTAATTTCAGCAATTTTTAATGTTTCTGTTAACAATAAACCGACGTTATCAAGGTGAGCTAATGCAGCTTCTGCATCTTGATAACCTTCACGGCAATGCGCTTCATTACCACTAAAGCTAAAACCGTAATATAAGCAACCTGGTTCAGCCTTTGTTTTTTCTACAAATTGCTCGCAAATATCTTTAAATGCAGCAAGGTTTTGCGGCGGAACTTTAAAGTAAGGGACAATGCTGCAGCAGGTATCTGTTGTGGCCATGAGGCGCTCCTCTTGAGGTTTGGTCTAGTTTATATGTTGCAGTAATAATATTACTATAATGCTATTCACATTGCGATTTGCGAAAACATGAAGTCACATGATCATTCACCATACCAATCGCTTGCATAAAGGCATAACAAGTTGTCGAGCCGATAAACTTAAAGCCTTTTTGTTTTAAATTATCACTTATGGCGTCAGATATTGGTGTTGTAGCTGGAATGTCCGTGTGCTGCTGCCATTTATTATTGATTGGTTTCCCATCAACAAATGACCAAATATAAGTATCAAAACTACCGTATTCTGCTTGTATCTCAAGCACACGCTGTGCATTGTTGATTGTGGCATTGATTTTCAGTTTGTGTCTAACAATCCCAGCATCTTGTAGTAAGGCTTGTGTTTTGGCCTCTGTGTAAGCTGAGACTTTCTGTACATCAAAGTGGTCAAAGGCCTTCCGAAAACCCTCACGTTTATTGAGAATGGTTGACCAGCTTAAGCCTGACTGTGCGCTTTCCAGGGTAAGTGCTTCGAAGAGTTGCCTATCCTCATGTACAGGCACCCCCCATTCGACATCGTGATACTCAGCTTCTGCTACAGAGGCATTAGCCCATGCACATCGCTTAGTCACTACCTTGGTCTTCAGTAGCTTCAAATGCATCTCGTAGCATGGAGTTAATATCATCCATGTCCGCGTTGCTGGGTAGCTCGCTTGCAGTTTTAGCTTGGCCAGTAGTTTGTGAGGCAAGTTGAGGCTGAGCTGCCTGAGGTTGTACCACTGCAGCTGGTGCACCATTCAGCCATTTCTCAAATGGTGCTTGCTCAACGCCAACGGGGATGTACCAGTGCTTACTGTCAGGATTCCAACGTGCGCCATGTGATTTTGCTTCGTCTTTTTCTTTAAAAGGTACTTTTAATGGGATATTGCTTGTTGCTGTCATATGACTCCAAATGATTTTCTTTGTTTCGATGGCTGGTATTTTCTCACATTATTCAATACCTGACACTTGCTATGATTTGAGTTGTTCACACGCTGCTGCTGCAATTCAAATACACGATGGAATCGACACTAAATCTAAAACATCAAATCAGCTAACGACCTCTTTCAACTGCTCCAAAATAGCAGGATTCTCCAACGTAGAAGTATCCGAAGTAACTTCCTCACCTTTAGCCAAGCTACGTAATAATCGACGCATAATCTTCCCACTACGCGTTTTAGGTAGGTTATCACCAAAGCGAATTTCACTAGGTTTAGCAATAACCCCAATCTCTTTACCAACCCAGGTACGAAGTTCATTAACAATGGCTTTGGCATTATTACCAGTAGGGCGCTCACCTTTCAACACCACGTAAGCAATAATTGTTTCACCTTTGACGTCATCAGGTTTGCCGACAACAGCAGCTTCTGCTACTAGGTGATTCGCGACCAAGGCTGATTCAATCTCCATTGTGCCTAGACGATGACCTGATACGTTAAGCACGTCATCGATGCGACCCATGATCGTGAAGTTGCCTGTTTCTTTGTCGCGGATGGCGCCATCACCTGCTAGGTAATATTTACCGCCCAAATCTTCAGGAAAATAAGTGCTTTGGAAACGCTCAGGGTCGCCATAAATAGTGCGAATCATAGAAGGCCATGGTTTTTTAATGACTAATAAGCCACCTTCGCCCCACGGCGTATCTTTCCCTGTTTCATCGACGACATCAATATCAATGCCGGGGAATGGTAGGGTGCAAGAACCGGGTACGAGCGCCGTGACGCCGGGTAATGGCGTAATGACGTGGCCACCAGTTTCTGTTTGCCAGAAGGTATCCACAATCGGGCAGCGTTCGCCGCCGACTTCTTTGTGATACCACATCCATGCTTCTGGGTTGATTGGCTCGCCGACTGTGCCGAGTAATCTTAAGCTCGATAAATCGAACTTATTTGGGTGTGTCTCTGGGTTTGTCCCACCTGCTTTAATGAGTGAGCGAATAGCTGTTGGTGCCGTGTAGAAGGTAGAGACTTTATGTTTCTCGATTATTTCCCAGAAGCGAGCTGCATTCGGATAGGTTGGTACGCCTTCAAATACGATTTGCGTTGCGCCTAATGCCATTGGGCCGTAGGTGACGTAGCTATGGCCTGTAATCCAGCCGACATCGGCTGTACACCAGAAGATATCATTATCTTTCATATCAAATGTCCAGCGTGTGGTGTTCATGGCATGCAGCAAGTAACCTGCTGAGGAGTGTTGTACGCCTTTTGGTTTACCTGTAGAGCCTGAGGTGTGGAGAATGAATAGCGGATGCTCTGCATTGACCATAACAGGTGGGCATTCGTCATCTTGGTCTGCAATTAAGTCATGCCACCAGATGTCCTTGTTATTCCATGTGACGTCTTGTTCTGTCTTCTTCAGTACGACGACTTTTTGGACATGCTCACAGCCACCCATTGCAATACCATCATCCACTGCTTTTTTAAGTGGCAGTGTCTTGCCACCACGATACTGCCCGTCCGACGTGATAACAGCGACTGCGCCCGCATCAATAATGCGTTCGTTTAAGCTTTTAGCAGAAAAGCCACCAAAGACAACGCTATGTACTAGGCCTAATCGTGCGCAGGCTTGCATGGCGGTAATCGCTTCTATGCCAACTGGTAAGTAAATAATGACGCGATCACCAATGTTAAGATCTAGTGTTTTTAAGCCATTGGCGAACTGGCATACTTGGTGATACAGCTCTTTGTAAGTGACTGACTTTGTGTCGCCATTATCAGCTTCAAAAATAATGGCTTTTTTAGTAGGAATAGTGGCTAGGTGTTTATCTAAACAATTGACAGATACATTGAGTTCACCATCTTCAAACCATTTGTAAAAAGGCGCGTTGTCTTCATTAAGTGTTTTAGTGAATGGGTTGCTCCAAACGAGTAATTCACGTGCTAGTTTCCCCCAAAAGCCTTCGTAGTCTTGTTCTGCCTCTGCACAGAGTGCGTTGTAGGCACCCATTCCGACAATGTTGGCATTTTTCTTAAAGGCTACTGAAGGTTCAAAACTCCGTTTTTCATGCGAGACTGATTCAATGGACATGCTAAGCGCTCCTAAGCAGTGCTTTATATTTTTTTTATGATGTTATTTTAGTTGATATCTAGAGATAATACTCTAAAGCAGTATGCCGCTATTATAAAAAACAACCGCAGCAATCAGCTGATGCTTGTTGTGGGTCGTCTTTACATGCGGCAGGGATGCAAGAGAGGCTCGAGATGCGCTGGTAGCGCAACATGCTAAAGCCGTTGTTAGTTTATGGAATACTGCCTTTTTAAGCACACCTTTTTGACTAAATTCCTTTGCGTAATGCAACAGTGTGCACAGGGCTGTCCCAATGCTGTTTCACTTCATCATCTAGTACACAGACTGTAATCGATGCACCTGACATATCAATGGCAGTTGTATAGTTACCTACTAATGACCTGGCAACTGTCATGCCTTGTTCCCGCAGTAGCTTTTCAGCAACGTTGTAGATAAGGTAGAGTTCCATTAAAGGTGTGGCACCTAAGCCGTTGACTAGCAAAAGCACTTCAGCGCCTTTGGTTTTATCATCTAAGTCAGTCAAGATGGCATCGATCATATCTTTGATCATCGCGTCTGCTTTACGCATAGTTTCACGTTTGCGCCCCGGCTCGCCATGAATGCCGATACCCATTTCAATTTCAGACTCTCCAATGTCAAAAGTAGGTTTTCCAGCAGCAGGGACGGTGCAGCTAGTAAAAGCAACGCCAATACTAGCCGTTTGTGCATTGATTTTGTCGCCCAGTGCTTTACAACTTGCTAAGTCAGCGCCTGTTTCGGCAATGCTGCCGACGCATTTTTCTACAATTACCGTGCCAGCAACGCCGCGACGGCCATCAGTAAACGTACTGTTAATCACGGCACAGTCATCACTGGTGAGAACGGTAGAGTTTTCAACGCTCAGCATCTCGCCAGCCATTTCAAAATTCATTACATCGCCAGCATAATTTTTGACAATGAATAACACGCCTTTACCCATATGTACTGCTTCGGCTGCAGCTATCATTTGGTCAGGTGTGGGGGAGGTGAATACTTGGCCGGGGCAGGCGGCATCCAGCATACCTTTACCAATAAAACCTGCATGCAAAGGCTCATGACCAGCGCCACCACCTGATATCACAGCCACTTTGTTTTTGGCTTTGTTTTTGCGTGTTAAATAATTGGGTTTCAAGTGTAATGAAACCAAATCTGGATGGGCCTTTTCAAATCCAGATAAACTCTCTGTGAGCATGCTATCGATGCTATTAACAAACTTTTTCATTAAGACTATTCACTTTAATTTACTCATGTAAATACATGTATTGTTATTATTTATTTAATTTTTTTTCTGGTTATGTTTTTACATACGGCTTTAATCATGACTTGGCAGCTTTTGGCGCCAGCATCTAAATGGCCAACAGAACGCCCACCTAAGCCTGCGGCGCGGCCTTTTGTGGCGAGTAAATCACGTGTTGATGCTAACCCTTTGTCTGCTGAAGCGTTAATCTCGGCGCAGATGCCGGCGGTGGTTTTATTTTCAATCGCGCTAAAAATAAAGGTATGAGCAACAGGGACGAGCACATCCAGCATGGTCTTTTCGCCGACTTTGCCTTTACCACGTTTGATCAGTTCTTGCACGCCAGCAGCAAAAGCGACTGCAATATCGATATTAGTTTTGCCACCATTACGTTTAATGCCGGATGCCATGCCCATGAAAAAGCTAGCAAACAAAGGCCCTGCAGCACCGCCAATGGAACTGAGTAATTTCATAGCAATCTTGTTCAATGCCTCATCAGCAGATAAGGACGCTAATTCGGCTGCCATGCCATCAATGCCTTCTGCGCCACGTAGTATATTAATGTAATGATCGCCGTCGCCAATGGCCTGGTCTAGGGGTTCAATATCAGGCTTGTGTGTAATAATAGCAGCGTGTATTGCGGCAGTTGAAGAACAGATTAATTTAGTTTGCAAACTCATGAATAGTGCTATATTTCAAATTGGTGAAGTTTTGTTAAACTCTACACAGGTTGGTTAGGCATTTCAACATTTTTACGCTTCGCCGTTTTAATTAGCGCTAATTTAATTAACAATAATAGAAAACTATTTGAAAAATAAATATGAGCTTACGGTTACGCTTAAATCTTCTCATTACCTTGTTGATGCTGTTATTCATGGTTGCGGTAGGTACCATATTAATTCGAGGTGCTAAATCATCGATAGAAGAAAGCGTAGAAGCTGCGACGAATGTCACTACGCAGTTGCTCGACACTGTGATTTTGAGCTCTAATCAAAACTTGGAGTGGGGATATACTCATGATGTCCTTAAGCGGTTTTTAGAGCAGTTAGGGCACGTGCGAAGTAATAAAATATACTTATACGATGGGCGTAGAGTCTTGCTTTATGAGTCGCCAGATTCTAAATTTCGATCGGAAGAAAAGCCGCCAGTATGGTTTTCTAATTTACTAGATCCAGAAGAGGAGCCTGTGTCACGTTTAATCCGTTTTGGTCGGCTAGAGGTTCAGCCTGACCCGGGTGGGGCGATACGTGAAGTTTGGAGCAAGATGCGAGAATTGTTTTGGATCGGCTTGGGGTTCTTTATCGCACTGAATGTAACGGTTTACTGGGTGTTGGGTGGCTTATTAAAACCGTTGGAGCCTATATTGTCATCTATTAAGCGGATGGAAACAGGTGATTTGAGTACTCGATTACCTAGTTTTAGCTTGCCGGAATTTGAGAAGATTGGTCATAGCTTAAACCGCATGGCAGAATCTTTAGCAGTAGAGCGTGAGTTGGAAGAGAACCGACATGTGACGCATTTAATTCAAAAGCATATTGAGGAGGAGCGTCGCAGCTTAGCCAGAGAGTTACATGATGAATTAGGCCAGTATGTAACGGCGATTAAAACCTTTGCAGTGGCGATTGTGAGCAAAACCAAAGAACAAGCGCCAGATGTCGAGGCAAGTGCGCAGACAATTGTGGCTGCAGCCAATCATATCTATGATGGGATGCATAATATTATCAAACAATTAAGACCGGGCTCTTTGGATAACCTTGGTTTGCCAGAAACGCTCAAAGATTTAGTTAGCTCCTTGCAAGAGCAACACCCTGATTTAACAGTGGATTTACACTTAACAGGAAATCTAGGCGAATTAGGTGAAACTTTAAACATCAACCTCTACCGAATGGTGCAAGAAGCGATTAATAATGTAATTAAACATGCACAAGCGAGTACGCTGGGCATTGATTTAAAACTTACCGATGCAAATGATTTAGAATTGACGATTAAAGATGATGGCAAAGGCATGGATATTCATGCCGTTGATCAAACGAGCCATTTTGGTTTGTTAGGCATAAGAGAGCGTGTTCAGGGCTTGCATGGTAAATTTAGTGTGGATTCTGAGCTGGGCGCTGGCGCAGTAATTAATATAAAAATACCAAATGTAGCGAAGATAAGGACTGAAGAATGAGCCGGGTAAACGTAATGTTGGTCGATGATCATGCTGTAGTACGTATGGGCTTTAAAATGTTGTTAGAGACTTCTGGCGATATTGAAGTGATTGCCGAAGCTCAAAATGGCGAAGAGGCCATTAAGTTTTATATGGAATATAAGCCTGATGTTGTTGTGATGGATGTCACGATGCCCGGCATGGGTGGGATAGAGGCAATTGAGCGGATTTTAAATAAAGAGCCTGCCGCTAAGGTATTGGTACTTTCCGCACATGAGGATTCAGTTCACCCAAGGCGCGTACTCAATGCAGGTGCAATGGGATATGTGACTAAGCGTAGTGCGGGAGAGGAGCTAATCAAAGCGATTCGCGCTGTTGCGTCAGGTAAGAAATATATCGAGGCTAGCGTAGCGCAGCAAATAGCGATTCAGCAGCTATCTGGCGAGCAGAGTCCAGTTGATGTGTTGAGCGATCGTGAGTTTGAAGTGTTTATGTCATTGGCTAAAGGGAAGACTACCAATGAGATTGCAGAGGCTTTGTTTTTAAGCCCACGCACGGTTGGTACGCATTTGTATAATGTTAAGCAGAAATTGAATGCAAATAATTCGGCTGAACTTGCGTTAATTGCGATGCGTAGCGGCTTGATTGATCCGTAACCATCTCATGTCACTTTTGAGATGAACGGATACTAATCAAGCCGCCAGACACGATAAGTGCAATGGCTAGCCACTCTGATATGGATAAGAGCTCACCCCAAAAAAGAATACCAAACAGGCTAGAAATGATTACGGTCGCGTAACTTAAGCTAGCAACCGTTAGTGTCTTACCTGTGCGATAAGCACGGGTGAGTGCTAGTTGTGCAATGGTGGCGGATAGGCCTAAGCCGACTAATACATGCAAGTCTTTCCAAGTTGGGATGGAAGGCTGGTCTATATACACCCAAATGCCAGCACCAACGGTTGAAATTAGTGTGAAGTAAAACACAGTGCGCCAATCAGGCTCATTCAAATTGCTTAATTGTTTGACGTGCGCATAAGCTAAACCAGCGCCACAGCCTGAGGCTAGCCCAACTAATGCGGCAAACAAACCCTCTTTAGGTAGACTTGGCTTTAATAACAATATCACCCCAATAAAGCTGATGAATATCGCAAGATAGAGCAACTTCCTTGGTTTTTCATGCAGCATAAATGGCATGAATGCTGCCAGAAATAGTGGGGATGTGTAGTTGAGTGTGATGGCTGTGGCTAATGGTAGGTGCGCAATCGCGTAAAAAAACATCAATAAGGAAACGAAGCCAATGAAAGCACGTGAGAATTGTTTTTTTAGGTGCGGGGTTTTAATCGGAAGCTGTTTGATGTGAATGGAGCTATAGATCATCATTAGCCCAAATAGAGAGCGATAAAAGACAAGCTCCGCACTGGAGAATTTGGCTGACCCTACTTTGACCAAAGCGCCCATGATGGCAAAGCACAGTGCAGCAACTAGCATCCAAAGGCTACCGAAAGGAGTTGTTTTTTTATCGGGGTTTTGTGTCAGTTTAATAATGGGTTTTCGATTATGTTGGATTTTAAAATGTTAACTTGATGAAGCGTTAAAGACGAGCGTCTAGATTTTATCGCATTATACGATATTGAGTCGTTCAATATGCTTTTTTCAAAAAAGTGCTTCAAGTTGCGTGCTGTAGCTTGAAATCTTGCATAAAAAGCACTTTTGCTTTAACCTAATCACTGTGGTAAATACAAACTTTTAGGCTTGGTTACTATTTTTTAATTAGGGCCATAGATGGAGCTGCCATGAAAAAATCATTATCATCAAAAATGCAAAGCCGCATTTCAGTTAGGGCAGTGCAAGATCTCGGCCGCAAAAAGCGATTTATATTGGCATTATCTACATTTTTAATTGTAGTTGTCGTGAGTGAAATTATTCGTTTAGCATTGCTAAACTGGTAGTTTAAGCAGGTGCTGTAACGGCGGCCTTAGCCGCCTTTTTTTTTATAAACAATACATTAAACAATGTTGAACACATTGTTTTTTATTTTTTAGTGTTATTGGAATGGTATGTCGCAACATGTAATGAACACATATAGCAGGTTGCCAGTCACCTTTTCTAAAGGCGAAGGTGTTTGGCTATGGGATGATCAAGGTGGAAAATACCTTGACGCATTGTCAGGCATTGCCGTTACCGGTTTAGGTCACTCACACCCTGACTTTGTGAAAGCTATTAGCGAGCAAGTGGCAACATTGGTACATGTTTCAAACGTTTACCATATTGCCGAGCAAGAAGCATTAGCCGATAAGCTTGCTGAACTATCTGGTATGGATAGTGTATTTTTCTGCAACTCAGGGTGCGAAGCAAATGAAGCGCAGATTAAATTAGCAAGACTCTATGCACACAATAAAGGTATTGATAATCCTGAAATTATAGTGATGGAACAATCTTTTCATGGCCGGACATTAGCCACACTCTCTGCAACAGGTAGCCGTAAAGTGCAAGCAGGCTTTGAGCCACTGGTGAGTGGTTTTATTCGTGTGCCATTTGATGATGTTGAAGCAGTGAAACAAGTTGCTGCACGTAAGAGCAATGTCGTGGCCATCTTGGTCGAGCCTGTGCAAGGCGAGGGCGGCATTAATGTACCTGCTGACATGAAAAGCTATATGCAAGCCTTACGTCAAATTTGCGATGATAACGAGTGGCTGTTGATGCTAGACGAAGTGCAAAGCGGTATTGCTCGTACGGGCACTTGGTTTGCCTTTCAACATGCGGATATAATACCGGATACGATGGCGTTGGCAAAAGGTCTGGGTTCAGGTGTGCCCATTGGCGCTTGTCTTGCGACTGGCGCAGCTGCTGAGGTGTTAACACTGGGTAAACATGGTTCTACATTCGGAGGCAATCCGTTTGCAGCCAAAGCAGGCTTAATCACGCTAGATATTATTGAACAACAAAAGCTACGTGAAAACGCACAAGCTATGGGTGATTTTATTCATCAGCAGTTGGCTATGGTATTTGAGGGTAATGCAGCCATTGTGAATATTCGCCATGCGGGTTTAATGGTTGGTGTTGAGCTGGATAGGCCTTGTGCGGAACTCGTGAAGTTAGCATTAGATAATAAATTACTGATTAATGTGGCAGCGGATAAGGTGATTCGCTTACTGCCACCATTAGTAATTAGTCAAGAAGAGGCGCAGGAGCTGGTTGATCGCTTAGTGTTAGTCGTCGAACAATTTTTAAAAGAAGCCTAATTTAAGCATATCGAACAATTATGAGTATTAAACACTATTTGCAATTTAATGATCTCAGCGCTGATGAGATTGCACATGTATTTGAGCGTGCTGCTTGGATTAAATCTGAGTTTAAGGGCTACAAAAGATATTGGCCGTTACAAGACCGTACCTTGGTCATGATTTTTGAAAAAGCCAGCACACGCACACGTTTGTCTTTTGAGGCAGGTATACAGCAATTGGGCGGCACAGCGATTTACTTAAATACACGCGATTCTCAATTAGGTCGTGGTGAGCCAGTGGAGGACGCCGCGCAAGTGATTTCGCGCATGTCTGACGTGGTGATGATTCGTACTTTTGAGCAAAGCCTAGTTGAGCGTTTTGCGGCTAACTCACGTGTGCCGGTCATTAATGGTTTAACCAATCAGTATCACCCCTGTCAGATTCTGGCAGATATCTTTACTTATATTGAGCAACGCGGCTCGATTAAAGGTAAAACAGTGGCTTGGGTTGGTGACGCCAATAATATGAGCTACACGTGGTTGCAAGCAGCACGGCTGCTAGATTTTCACGTGAATATCTCAACCCCATCAGGCTACCTGCTTGATGCTGAATTGGCAGATTTTGAAGGTAATAAAGCGTTTACCGTGTTTAATAAACCAATGGATGCTGTAAAAGACGCTGATTTAGTGACCACTGATGTGTGGACGAGCATGGGTTTCGAAGCTGAGAATGAAGCGCGGCTTAAGGACTTTGCCGATTGGTGCGTTGATGAGGAAATGATGGCAGTGGCGAATGATGATGCGGTATTCATGCATTGTTTGCCAGCACATCGTGGTGAAGAAGTCACAGCAGGCGTTATTGATGGCAAGCAATCAGTGGTCTGGGAAGAGGCGGAGAATCGTCTGCACGTGCAAAAAGCACTAATGGAATACTTGTTATTAGGTAAGGTTTAATTTTAGGGCAGTTAAAATGAGTGATGTGAAAAAAGTTGTATTGGCTTATTCAGGTGGATTAGATACATCTGTTATTTTGAAATGGTTGCAGGACACCTATCAAGCAGAAGTGGTAACGTTTACCGCAGACTTAGGCCAGGGTGATGAGTTGGAGCCAGCGCGCGCCAAAGCGAAAGCAGCGGGCGTTAACGATATTTATATTGATGACTTACGCGAAGAGTTTGTGCGTGATTTTGTGTTCCCAATGTTCCGTGCTAATGCAATTTACGAAGGTGAATATTTACTCGGCACTTCCATTGCACGTCCATTGATTTCAAAGCGTTTAATTGAAATTGCAAAAGAAACCAATGCTGATGCGGTATCGCATGGTGCAACGGGCAAAGGTAATGATCAGGTTCGTTTTGAGCTAGGTGCTTATGCATTAAACCCAGATATTCGAATCATCGCGCCTTGGCGCGAGTGGGATTTGCTAAGCCGTGAAAAATTAATGGCTTATGCAGAAAAAAATGGCATTGCTATTGATCAGAAGCATCAGGACGGGGGCAGCCCTTATTCTATGGATGCTAACTTGTTACATATTTCCTATGAAGGTCGTCATTTAGAAGAGCCTTCTGCTGAGGCGGAAGAAAATATGTGGCTCTGGACCGTTAGTCCAGAAGCCGCGCCTAATAAAGCTGAGTACTTGGACATCGAGTATAAAAAAGGTGACATCGTTGCGCTAAATGGTAAGACCATGAAGCCGCATGAAGTGCTGGCTGAATTGAATCGTGTAGGTGGTAAACATGGTATTGGCCGTTTGGACTTGGTTGAAAACCGTTATGTTGGTATGAAAGCACGCGGTTGCTATGAAACACCGGGCGGCACGATTATGTTGAAAGCCCATCGCGGCATTGAGAGCGTAACGCTTGACCGTGAAGTAGCACATTTAAAAGATGAGCTCATGCCAAAATATGCAACGTTGATTTATAACGGTTACTGGTGGAGTCCAGAGCGTATTGCATTGCAAACATTAATTGATCATACACAAGACCATGTGAATGGCTGGGTACGTGTGAAATTGTTTAAAGGTAGCGTTACTGTTGTCAGTCGTGACAGTAAATCAGACTCATTATTTGATTCTAATATTGCATCATTTGAAGAAGATGGTGGTGCTTATGACCACGTTGATGCAGCTGGTTTTATTAAATTAAATGCCTTAAGAATGCGTATCAATGCAAAATTCAGGTCGCCTAAATAAAGCTGTAAAATTAAAATCAATGAACAATAAAGTTATTGCTTACGACTCAACCCTGCGCGATGGTGCACAAGCGCAGGGGGTTTCATTTACGGTAGAAGATAAGCTTAAAATCGTCCAGCAGCTGGATGACTTAGGCGTTGGTTATATTGAGGCAGGCAACCCTGGCTCCAACCCAAAAGATTTGGCCTTTTTTGAGCGTGTTGCGTCACTAACACTCAAGCACGCCAAAATCATTGCTTTTGGCAGCACACGTAAAATCGGCATTAATGCCGCTGATGATCGAAACTTAAAATCATTACTGAGTGCCAATACAGACGCCGTCGCTATTTTTGGTAAAAGCTGGGATTATCAAGTTACCAATATTCTACGCGCGACTCTAGAAGAGAATCTAGCTATGATTAGCGATACTGTTACTTACCTCAGGCAGCAGGGTAAAGAGGTTGTGTTTGATGCAGAACATTTCTTTGACGGATATAAAGCCAACCCTGACTATGCGATGCAATCATTAAAAGCCGCAGCAGATGCAGGCGCTGATGTGCTTTGCTTATGTGACACCAATGGCGGCACGTTTCCTGAAGAAGTATTTCAGCTTACGAAAAAAGTAATTGAGAGCTTTGGCACGCAAATTGGTATTCATTGTCATAACGATTGTGAAATGGCTGTAGCTAACTCGATAGCTGCAGTTAAAGCCGGTGCTGTACAGGTGCAAGGTACAATTAACGGTATCGGTGAACGTTGTGGCAACGCTAACTTAAGCTCTATCATTCCCAATGTGCAGCTGAAATTAGACATGGATTGTATCCCCACCTCTCAAATGTGCAATTTGACCACCGTTTCAAAATTTATCAGTGAAATTGGTGGTATTCCATTTAATGAAAAAGCACCTTATGTCGGTAGTGATGCCTTTTCACATAAAGGCGGCATGCATATTGATGCTGTGAATAAAAACCCTGTTTCATATGAGCATATTGAACCGACACAAGTTGGTAATGAGCGACATATTTTAGTCTCTGAAGTGGCTGGTAGAAGCGCGTTGCTAGGGAAGCTACAAAAGGTAGACCCAGCACTGACTAAAGAGTCTAGCGATACCAAGCGTGTGCTTGAGCACCTAAAAGTGCTTGAGCATGAAGGGTATCAATTTGAAAATGCAGAGCAATCATTTGATTTGCGTGTGCGTCAATTGCTTGGCAAAAAACAAATCTACTTTAAGCTTGAGAAGTACAACATTAGTATTGAAGCACCTTCTTTAGTGGGTAGCAGCTCAAAAATAGTTGTATCATTCTTAGTTAATGGTAAAACAGTGAGTGCTGAAGCAGAAGGGAATGGGCCTGTTGATGCGTTAGATAAAGCCATGCGTAATGCGCTTGGAGGAATCTACCCAGCCATTAAAGAAATCAAACTCACCGATTACAAAGTACGGGTGTTGGATTCCAACTTAGCAACAGCTGCTAAAGTACGTGTGATTATTGAAACATCAGATGCTGATGGCAGTTGGAATACGATTGGGGTCTCTACAGACATTACCGAAGCATCGTGGATTGCCTTGCAAGATGCAATTGAATACAAGCTGATGCGAGATGCTGATTAGTCTCTCTTATTAGGCGTGAGCATGACTAATTTAAGTTGTTCTTGATCGACTGGACGCATGGTTACTTGTTGGTAGGTCAGTATGCCCAGCTCAGCATGGTTAAACTCTCGCAATCCACCTTGGCGCTCCAACACGTCGTGCTGTTTCCAGAACTGATCAAATTCAGCACTTGTTTTAGATAGCTCAGAGACCAGAGCTTGTAGCTCGACTTCTTCTAGTCGACTACGACAATCCGCCCTAAATTCCGCGACTAACCGACGACCACGTGCTTCCCAGTCCGCCACAAATTGCTTTGCGTTCGGGTGTGTAAAGACCAGGCGTATCAAGTTGGGAGCAATAGTTGTTTCTTCTTGATTTAACCAATCACCAAATAGTATTTCTGCTGACGGGTTCCATGCTAATATATTCCATGTACGGCCAAGCACATAAGCTGGCACGTTAATATACTTAAGTAGGGTGGTGAGTGTATTGGGGGCCAAATCTTCCTCAGGCACATGGCCTTGCGGGTCGCGTCTCCCGGCTAAATCAAATAAGTAAGCGCGCTCTGTTCTAGTTAGCTTATACGCTTGCGCCATGCGCACTAGTGCATCAGCTGACATATTAACGTCTCGGCCTTGCTCTATCCATGTGTACCAAGTGGTGCTGATGCCTGCCAGTTGCGCCACTTCTTCACGTCTTAAGCCTTGCGTACGCCTTCTGGAGCCTTGTGGAAAGCCAAACTCTTCTGGCGTGCCACGCTTGCGGATGGCTTGTAAAAACTCGCCTAACTCCTTGCGTCTTTTATCAATCACAGACATCGTGCAGCCTTATATAGTCTATTATCATTTATACCAGTATAAAGTATATTCTTGTTAGGGTATTAAAAAGTCGTTATCATAACGCTATTCTTTAGCAATACTATAAAAATAGTCGCTAACATCACGGTTTAAGGAGCACGCATGGCAGGAAAAACGCTTTATGATAAATTATGGGATTCCCATTTAGTCCATCAAGATGAAGACGGCACAAGCCTTATTTATATTGATCGTCATTTGGTACACGAAGTGACAAGCCCACAGGCTTTTGAAGGTTTACGTATCGCTGGCCGGAAACCTTGGCGTAATAATACGATTGTTGCGAACCCTGACCACAATACGCCAACCCAAAACTGGGATAAAGGTATTGAAGATCCTATTTCTAAACTACAGGTTGATACCTTAGACAAAAACATTAAAGAGTTTGGCTCTTTAGTGTATTTCCCATTTAAAGACAAAAACCAAGGCATCATCCACGTGATTGGCCCTGAGCACGGTACAACGCTACCGGGTATGACAGTGGTATGTGGTGATAGCCATACGTCTACGCACGGTGCATTTGGTGCATTGGCACATGGTATCGGTACATCAGAAGTGGAGCATGTGATGGCGACACAAACATTGATCGCTAAAAAATCAAAAAGCATGTTGGTTAAAGTAGACGGCAAGCTTGGTGTTGGTGTGACAGCGAAAGATGTTGCATTAGCCGTGATTGGTATTACGGGTACTGCTGGTGGTACTGGTTATGCCATTGAATTTAGTGGCGAAGTGATTGGTGCGTTATCAATGGAAGGCCGTATGACCATTTGTAATATGGCGATTGAAGCTGGCGCACGCGCTGGCATCATGGCCCCAGATGAAAAAACGGCAGCATACTTAAAGGGCCGTCAATACGCGCCTAAAGCGGATCAATGGGATCAAGCAGTTGCTTATTGGGATACATTACATTCAGATGCTGATGCAGACTTTGATTCTGTTATCGAGTTAAATGGCGCTGATATTGAGCCACAAGTGACTTGGGGTACTTCCCCTGAGCAGGTGTTGCCAATTGGCGCTACAGTACCTGACCCAGCAAAAGAAACCGATGCAACAAAACGCACCAGTATAGAGAATGCATTGAAGTACATGGGCTTAACAGCGAACACGCCAATCGAAGATATTAAATTGGATAAAGTGTTTATTGGTTCTTGCACTAACTCACGTATTGAAGATTTACGCGCAGCAGCTGTTGTGGCGAAAGGTAAAACAGTTGCGAGCAATATTGATGTGGCGATGGTTGTGCCAGGTTCTGGTATTGTGAAACGCCAAGCAGAAGAAGAGGGCTTGGATAAGATTTTTATCGATGCTGGTTTCGAATGGCGTGAGCCAGGGTGTTCTATGTGCTTAGCCATGAATGCCGATCGTTTAAGTCCGGGTGAACGTTGTGCTTCAACGTCAAACCGTAACTTTGAAGGCCGCCAAGGCCCAGGCGGTCGTACGCATTTGGTCAGCCCAGCCATGGCAGCTGCTGCAGCAGTTGCTGGTCATTTTGTTGACGTTCGCAACATTTAACGCGAGGAGATAGCATGAAAGAATTTACACAAATTACTGGGCTGGCATGCCCGCTGGATCGCGCCAATGTTGATACGGACGCGATTATCCCGAAACAGTTTTTAAAATCAATTAAACGCACTGGTTTTGGTCCTTACTTGTTTGATGAATGGCGTTATACCAATTATGGTGAGCCCGGTATGGATTGTACTAACCGTCCATTAAACAAAGACTTTGTATTAAACCAAGCACGCTATAAAGGCGCGCAAGTGATGTTGGCGCGCGAAAACTTTGGATGTGGTTCTAGCCGTGAGCATGCTCCGTGGGCGATTGATGACTATGGATTCCGTGTGATTATCGCACCCAGCTTCGCAGATATTTTTTATAACAACTGCTTTAAAAACGGTATCTTGCCGATTGTGGCTGCCGCGGAAGTGGTGGATCTATTGTTTAAAGAGTGTGAAGCGACTGAGGGTTATATCTTGAATGTGAACTTACCTTCACAAACTGTAATGATGCCATCAGGTGAGTCATTTGGTTTTGAGTTGAATGAAACATCAAAACGTAACTTACTTAACGGCTTGGATGAAATTGGGTTGACATTGCAGCACGCAGATAAAATTAAGGCTTTTGAAGAGAAGCATCAAGCAGGCCAGCCATGGCTCTTTACATGAGAAATTAGGAAAAGATAAAATGATGAAAATTGCAGTTTTACCAGGGGATGGTATTGGTCCAGAAATCGTAACCCAAGCATTACGTGTGCTAGAGGTACTGAAAAACGAAGGTATGGAGATGGAATTCACTGAAGCACCTTTAGGTGGTCAGGCCTATGACGAGTACGGACATCCATACCCCGAGTTTACGCAAAAGATTTGCCGTGCAGCAGATGCCGTATTGTTAGGTGCCGTTGGTGGCCCACAATATGATAATTTAGATCGCCCATTACGACCTGAGCGTGGTTTGTTAGCTATCCGTAAAGACTTGGGTTTGTTTGCAAACCTACGTCCAGCCAATCTTTACCCTGAGCTAGCTAACGCGTCTACATTGAAGCCAGAAGTGGTTGCCGGCTTAGATATTATGATAGTACGTGAGTTAACGGGCGATGTGTACTTCGGTCAGCCACGTGGCATTCGTACCAATGAAGCAGGCGAGCGCGAAGGATTTAACACTATGGTGTATAGCGAGTCAGAAGTGCGCCGTATTGCGCATGTTGCATTTAATATCGCGATGAAGCGGGATAAAAAATTATGCTCAGTGGATAAAGCAAACGTATTAGAAACAACGGAATTCTGGAAAGAAATCGTGATTGACGTAGCGAAAGAGTATCCGGAAGTTGAATTAAGCCATATGTATGTCGATAACGCTGCGATGCAATTGATTCGTAATCCCAAGCAATTTGATGTAATGGTAACGGGTAATATCTTTGGTGATATCTTATCGGATGAAGCCTCAATGTTGACAGGCTCTATCGGTATGTTGGCTTCAGCTTCATTAAATGCAAGTAAGCAAGGTTTGTATGAGCCATCACACGGTTCAGCGCCTGATATTGCAGGTCAAAACTTAGCGAATCCAATTGCGACTGTATTGTCAGTAGCTATGATGTTGCGTTATAGCTTCGATAACGAAGAGGCGGCAACACGTATCGAAAATGCGATTAAGAAAGTGTTGTCAGCTGGTTATCGTACGAGCGATATTTTTGAAGAAGGCATGCAGAAAGTATCATGCTCTGAAATGGGCGATCAAATCGTCTCGGCAATGTAATGTAATTTAGTTTAAATTTAAAGCGACTGCACAGACTTTTGTATTACTCGCAGTCGCTTTTCTGCGATAATGAGATACACATAAAAGATTTGGGAGTTGAAATGGCACAATTTAATAATGTAAGCGTTAAAAAGAAAGCCAATATTTACTTTGAGGGTAAATGTGTCAGTCACACAGTGCTGTTTCCCAACGGGACACGTAATACTTTAGGTGTTATTTTCCCGAGCACGCTAAAGTTTAATACTGAGTCACCAGAATTAATGGAAATTAATAGTGGTGTTTGTAAAGTTAAGCTAGCTGGGAAAGATAACTGGGAAACATATGAGGCGGGTGATAAGTTTGCTGTGACAGGCAACTCAAGTTTCGTGATAGAGACCATAGAAACTTTAGACTACGTCTGCCACTACGAATAATTATGTTGATGCTCGATGCGGCATTATGTGTTTGCCATGATATTCGCGCTACCTTCGCAATTACGCCTTGCCACATCATCGCTTGAAATAAAAAAGATTTAATAGGAGTTTGTTATGCCTTCATTTGACATCACATCAGAAACCGACAAAGTTGCTTTAAGTAACGCGATTGATACCACGTCTAAGCAGGTTGGCAATCGTTACGACTTTAAAGGCACGTCTGCTAAAGTAGATTTTAACGAGAAAGATTTTGTTATTACTATTTATGGCGATAACGATTTTCAGCTCGGCCAAGTTAAAGATATTCTATTGCCAACGATGGAGAAGAAAGAGCCTGACTCCGCTAAGCGCTTGGAACATAAGGATGTGAAAACCGTCTCTGGCGATAAAGTGAAGCAAGAGTTAGTGATACGTGATGGTATTAATAGCGATTTAGCGAAGCGTATTGTGAGAACGATTAAAGATGGGCGCATAAAAGTGCAAGCGAGCATCCAAGGTGAGACAGTGCGTGTGAATGGTACTAAGCGTGATTTACTGCAGGATGTAATTGCCCTGGTTAAAAAGAGCGTGACGGATTTTCCATTAAAGTATGGCAATTTCCGCGATTAATAAAAGGTGCGGAGAATGATGGACCGTTTATTGTTAACGGTTCTATTTGGTATTGTCCTTATCAGCTTGTAACACCATAGATGGTATAGGTAAAGATGTTGAAAAAGCGGGCTAGGCCGTGCAAAAGTCTACCAAATAGTTTTTGGTGATTTAATGTTGATGGTGTTTAGAATTGGATAGGATATGTTGAAAGTTGGTTTTGTAGGTTGGCGCGGCATGGTGGGTTCAGTGCTCATGCAGCGCATGATAGAAGAGAATGATTTTGCGGGTATTGAGCCGCAATTTTTCACGACCTCACAAGCAGGCAGGCCAGCGCCTAACGTTGGCAAAGACTCTCCAGCCCTTAAGGATGCAAAAAGCATAGCGGAGCTAAAAACAATGGATGTGATTGTGTCTTGCCAAGGTGGCGATTACACCATGGAGGTATTTCCCAAACTCCGCGCTGATGGCTGGGATGGGCACTGGGTTGATGCGGCATCGACACTACGTATGGACAAAGAAGCAGTGATTGTACTTGATCCTGTAAATATGAACGGCATTAAAGATGCGATGCATGCTGGTAGAAAAAACTGGATTGGTGGTAACTGTACCGTTTCACTAATGTTGATGTCGTTGCATGGCTTATTCAAAGCTGACTTAATTGAGTGGGTAACTTCAATGACCTACCAAGCGGCATCTGGTGCAGGCGCGCAGAATATGCGTGAGTTAATTCAACAGATGGGAGCTATTCATGCAGGATCTAATGCATTGCTAGCAAACCCAGCTTCTGCTATTTTGGATATTGATAAACAGGTTGCAGAGACCATGCAGTCAGATCAGTTTCCAGCAGATAACTTTGGCGTGCCATTAGCAGGTAGCTTAATTCCATGGATTGATGTGGAAGTGGCCAATGGACAAAGTAAAGAAGAATGGAAGGGTGGCGTCGAGGCCAATAAAATAATTGGGTGCACTGACAACCCAATTCCAATTGACGGTTTATGTGTTCGTGTTGGCGCTATGCGCTGCCATTCACAAGCCTTTACAATTAAGTTGAAGCAAGATGTGCCACTAGATGAAGTAGAGCAAATGTTAGCAGGGGCGAATGATTGGGCCACAGTCGTCCCTAATACTCGAGATGCGAGTATTGCAGGGTTGTCACCGGCGGTTGTCACCGGCAAGTTGGCTACACCAGTTGGTCGACTACGTAAGTTAGCCATGGGCGATGAGTATCTTTCAGCATTCGGTGTTGGCGATCAATTGTTATGGGGTGCGGCAGAGCCTTTAAGACGTATGTTGCAAGTGCTTGTAAATAAATAGCAGGTGAATGAATAATTTTCTTTTGTAAAAGAATAGCGATAATTTAAGTGATATTTAAGCTTCGGAAATTTAAGGTGGGACAGTGTATTTCTCAAAAATAAAAAACATTTTAATCGCGTTATGCTTGATGTTGTTGCCGGTAGTTGCAACTGCAGCTGGCCTAGGTGAGCTGAAAGTTGCCTCTAGCATCAGCGAGCCATTCAGAGCGACCATTGATTTGTTGTCTGCAACACCTGCTGAATTGTTGACACTTAAGGTCAGTCTAGCACCTGAAGAAGCCTCTTTGGTACAAGGAATAGAAAGAACAGCTAATCATAAAAGCATTAAAGTCAATGTTGATAACGACCCAAATGGTAAAAAGGTACTTAAGCTAAGTTCAATCCAGCCGATTTCTGATCCATTTTTCGATATGTTAGTGGTGCTTGAGTGGGCAAATGGTCGTATTGTTAGACGGTACACTGCACGGCTAAGCCCATCGGAATGCAATTGTGAAGTTAGCAAACAGACACCACTAGCGATAAATTCATTCAATAACACTTCTGCTGATAAAAGCACGTCTAATATCAAAAAGAGTGTTAAGTCTAAAGCTACAGCGCCGGCAAAAAGAACAGCCGTAACCCCCCCCCCAACTAAAGAGCACCTAACACGAAGAGGTGATACCTTATCAAAGGTTGCACGCCGCATGCGGCCTGATGGGGTGAGTTTGGACAGAGTTTTGGTTGCGTTGTATGAAGCCAACCCTAAGGCGTTTGTCGACAACAATATGAATCGATTAAAGGTGGGTAAGATTTTGAAGGCCCCTTCAGAAGAAGCGTTAAGTGCGATAACCCGTAAAAAAGCAGCAAAAGAAATCAAGCTGCAGACGGCAGATTGGAATAAATACCGTAACAAACTAGCTGTTGCGATTGTTAAGCAAACACCAGCCACCAATAGTGAAGATACACAATTATCAAGCGGTAAAATCAAATCTGCAGCAGAAGATCAATCAACACCTAAAACTAAAACACCTAAGGATGTAGTAAAGCTTTCAACAGGGGCAGTAGATGCTAGATATACAAGCATGGAAGCTAAAATGACAGCATTGCAAGAAGAGATAAGTGCGCGTGAAAAAGGGCTGAAAGAGGCTGAAGAAAGAACCGCGGCATTAGAGAAGCAGATTGCTGATATGCAGAAGTTGTTGACGCTTAAAATTGATGCCATGTTGGAAGCGCAAGAAAAGTCAGCACAAATAACTAAAAACAATGTTTTTAAAGATAAACAGTCGAGTTTCCTAGACAGTGTTGTGGGGGTGTTTAAGCAGTTAGATAGAATGTTTTTAGGCGCGGTTGCGGCTTTAATCGCACTTTTGATGGCTGCTTGGTTATATCCCCGCAACAAACGTAGTAAAAAACCAGCAGGCTTCGAACAGGGCATTATGACCTCTGAGCAAGCTAACGTGATAGATATGTCTGGCATTTCATTAGATATTAGTGGTGATAGCACACTAGGGGAATTAGAGTCTCTGACGCCAGTATTTTATGAGATGGAAACTAAATTGGAATTAGCGGCTGCTTACATTGATATGGAAGATAAAGGTGGCGCGAAAGAGTTGCTAGAAGAAGTGTTAAAAGAAGGTAGCTTAAGTCAGCGTAAACGTGCTGATCAGATGCTGTCTTCTTTAGTTTGATATTGATTGCATATTTTGAAGCCGGGCTAGTGTTCGGCTTTTTTATATGGTTTTAACGTTAGTCAGCATAAGGACTCAATAGTTACAGTGAATACAAAAACACAATTGATTGCTTTCTTTTTATTTGCATTAATCGTTAATGTTTTGCACCTCAATGTTTTACTGTTTTGGATGTTAGCTTTGTTGGCGCTCTTGGTTTATTTGAATAATAGTCATTTCCTTCGGTTAATGCGTCGTTTGAAATGGTTTTATGTAGTTATGCTGTTAATTTTTATATTCAATACGCCAGGTGAGCACGTTGCACATTGGCCATTTAGTGTTAAACCTACCTATGAGGGTTTGCGTATGGGCGTGGAGCAAGTATTAAGGATTGCAGTTATATTGGCGGCACTATCGATTGTGTTGACCCAAAACACCAAGCAGCAACTAATATCAGGCCTTTATTTTTCAATGCGACCACTCTCTTATTTAGGGTTGGATGTGAAACGTTTTGCCGCACGCCTATGGTTAACTTTGCATTATGTAGAGTTACAACAAGGTGACAAAGAAAACAGGCCGCATCTAATCAGTAATCTTGGCGATTATTTAAGTGATATTTTGGATAGTGAAGCTCGTGATAATGTAGCTATTACATTAGATAACCCGAAGCAAACATGGGTTGATTACGTTGTGATTGGTGCGTTGACTTTAATCTTGATTTTTGAATTGGTATTGTAAGTGCGGATTGCATTGGGTATTGAATATGATGGCGCTGGCTACTGTGGTTGGCAGAGTCAATTAAGTGGTTGTGGCGTACAAGATGCGCTAGAGGCAGCGATTAGTTCTATTGCGCAGCACCCGATACGCGTGCATGCTGCAGGACGAACTGATGCTTATGTACATGCGCTGATGCAGGTCATACACTTTGATACGACTAGTGATAGGGCTGATAATGCATGGGTGCGAGGTGTTAATGCATTTTTGCCACCATCTGTTCGTGTTGTTTGGTCGAAGGTGGTTGCTGAGGAGTTTCATGCAAGGTTCTCAGCACTGCTCCGCCATTATGAATACATGCTAGTCAATGATCCTGTTTCCCCAGCTATATTAGCCACTAAAGCCGGCTGGTATCACTTGCCGCTAAACCTTGCTGCAATGCAAAAAGGTGCAAGCTATTTAGTTGGCGAGCATGATTTTAGTGCTTTTCGCGCCAGTGAGTGTCAGGCTAAGACGTCAGTTAGAACGATGCATGAAGCATCAGTTAGGCGGGCCGGCAACAAGTTTATTTTTAAATTCTCGGCAAATGCATTTTTACAGCATCAAGTACGCAATATGCTAGGTGCATTGATCTATGTAGGGAATGGGAAACACCCGTCAGCATTGATCAAGGAATTATTGGCACAACAAGACAGAACATTATCCCCGCCGACGTTTTCCCCCAATGGTTTGTATCTTACAGGCGTTGACTATGATGAGCATTGGAAGTTGCCAAGTGGCACGAAACATAATGGATTGATTTAGGCCTTTTATATTAAGAACCTGTGACATAAGTCTACGTTTGAGATAGGCTTACATAATTAGAATTGGATGGTTTTAGTTTATGCGAACGCGCACAAAAATCTGCGGTATTACCCGTATTAAAGATGCATTAGCGGCTGTTGAATGTGGCGCTGATGCAATAGGGCTTGTTTTTTACAAGCCTAGCCCACGCTGTGTGTCTGCCGAACAGGCGGCAGCGATTAGTGCTGCATTGCCACCGTTTGTGAGCGTTGTCGCTTTGTTCGTTGATCCTACGCCAGCTGAAGTGAATGCCGTGCTGTCTCAAGTGCGTATTAATGTATTGCAGTTTCATGGTAATGAGCCTGAAGCGGTGTGCACACAATATGGTTTGCCATATTTAAAAGCAATTCGCGTTAAACCTGACACAAATTTGATACAATACGCACAGTCCTATCAGTCCGCCAAAGCATTGTTGCTAGATACCTATTCTGAGCATGCAGTTGGCGGTACTGGACAAGTATTTGATTGGAGTTTAATTCCTAAAAATCTTCCTGTCCCAGTTATATTGGCTGGCGGCTTAACACCAGAGAATGTACGTGATGCCGTTAAGCAAGTACAGCCTTATGCTGTTGATGTAAGTGGAGGTGTGGAAGTCAGTAAAGGAATTAAAGATCCAGTAAAGGTTGCAGCATTGATGGCTGCAATTCATTAAGGAGTAGTAATGCAATTATATGATATGCCAGATGAGCGCGGTCATTTTGGCCAATTCGGAGGGTCTTTTGTTGCTGAGACATTAGTTGAAGCCTTAGAAGAGCTACGTGTGATGTATAAGAAATATCAACACGCCCCTGAATTCTTAGCAGAATATGCATATGACCTTAAGCACTTTGTTGGCAGACCAAGCCCTATTTACTATGCGGAACGTTGGTCAGATAAAGTTGGTGGCGCACAGATTTATTTAAAACGCGAAGATTTAAACCATACTGGAGCACACAAGGTTAACAATACTATTGGGCAGGCGTTATTAGCTAAGCGCATGGGCAAGCCTAGAGTGATCGCTGAAACTGGTGCTGGGCAGCACGGTGTGGCAACCGCGACGATTGCAGCACGCTTAGGTTTGGAATGTGTGGTTTATATGGGTGCAGAGGACGTGAAACGCCAAGCGCCTAACGTGTTTAGAATGAAGCTGCTAGGCGCAACCGTTGTGCCTGTTGAGAGTGGTTCTAAAACCCTTAAAGATGCGCTGAATGAAGCCATGCGTGACTGGGTGACCAATATTTCTGATACATTTTATATTATCGGTACTGTGGCTGGCCCTCACCCATATCCAATGATGGTGCGTGATTTTCAAGCGGTGATTGGTCTTGAAGCAAAAGAACAAATGCAAGAGATGGTTGGCCGTCAACCTGATGCTGTCGTGGCTTGCGTTGGTGGCGGCTCTAATGCGATGGGTATTTTTCACCCTTATCTCGATACACCTAATGTGCGCTTAGTTGGCGTTGAAGCAGCAGGACATGGCATAGAGACTGGTCAGCATGCTGCGCCGCTGACTGCGACAAAAAACAGCGCAGTCGGCATTTTGCACGGCAATCGTACCTACTTGATGCAAGACGAAGATGGCAATATCATCGAAACCCACTCAATCTCAGCTGGTTTGGATTATCCTGGCGTAGGCCCAGAGCATGCTTGGTTGAAAGATATCAAGCGCGCTGAGTATGTTGGCGTTACCGATGATGAGGCAATGGCAGCTTTTCATAGCCTGTGTCGTACAGAAGGTATTATTCCGGCATTAGAGTCTAGTCATGCGCTAGCCCATGCTGAAAAAATGGCTAAGACTATGCGTAAAGACGAAATTATTCTAGTTAACCTCTCAGGCCGCGGTGATAAGGACATTAATACCGTCGCTAAGTTAGCCAACATTACCTTATAAAAGCAGTTTAACTATGTCACGTATTCAAACAACGTTTGCAACATTAAAAGCAAACAAAAAAAAAGCATTAATCCCTTACATTACCGCAGGTGATCCACATCCAAAGTTCACCGTTGATCTGATGCATGCTATGGTGGCAAGCGGTGCTGACATTATTGAGCTAGGCGTGCCTTTCTCAGATCCGATGGCGGATGGCCCTGTGATCCAACGTGCGAGCGAACGTGCTTTAGTCCACAAAGTTGGTTTGCGTAAAGTGTTAGAGCTAGTGTCAACTTTTAGAACAAAAGATAACGCAACGCCAGTCGTGCTCATGGGTTATGCCAATCCAATTGAGGCGATGGGGGTGATGACATTTGTAGTTAAAGCAAAAGAGGCTGGGGTTGATGGTGTCTTAACAGTGGATTATCCACCAGAAGAGTGTCACGACTTTATTGCTGAGCTCAATAAACATGAGATGGATAGTATCTTTTTACTTTCGCCAACAACTGAAGAAAAAAGAATTGATTTAGTGGTCAAGCAAGCGTCAGGTTTCTTGTACTATGTCTCTTTAAAAGGCGTGACAGGCGCGGCGAACTTAGATGTTGCAGATGTGAAGGCTCGTGTGGCTGAAATTAGAAAGCAAACAGATTTGCCTGTTGGTGTTGGTTTTGGCGTTAAAGATGCAGCGACGGCAAAGTCTGTTGCTGCATTTGCAGATGCTGTGGTGGTTGGTAGCCGTACTGTTTTAACGATTGAGCAGTCTAGTGAAAAAACATTAATCAGTAATATTAGTGCGTTGATACAAGAGTTGCGTGCAGCAGTCGATTAAATAAATATTGGGGTAAGCTATGAGTTGGTTAGATAAAATTCCACAAAAGATTCAATATGTTGTCGGCCGTGTGCAAAAGCGCAATATGCCTGAAGGCTTATGGAGCAAATGTGATGCCTGTCAGTCAGTGCTTTATAAAACAGATTTGGAATCAAACTTAGAGGTTTGTCCAAAATGCGACCAACATAACCGCATTTCCGCAAGAAAACGTATCCAGTTTTTACTCGATGCTGACAACCATGTTGAAATTGGCGCGAATGTTACGCCAGTAGATTCGTTGAAATTTAAAGACAGTAAGAAGTATTCATCGCGCATGAAGGATGCTCAGGAAACAACTAAAGAGACAGATGCTTTAATTGTGATGCATGGTGAAGTTCTGGGGATGCCAGTCGTGGTTGCGGCTTTTGAATTTAAATTCATGGGCGGCTCTATGGGTTCTGTCGTAGGTGAGCGTTTTGTTCGTGGCGTGAACGCTGCGATCGAAAACAAGACACCTTTTATCTGTGTTGCTGCTAGTGGTGGAGCGCGGATGCAAGAAGGCCTGCTTTCATTGATGCAAATGGCGAAAACAAGTGCAGCGTTAGCAAAATTGGCTGAAGCTGGCTTACCATTTATTTCCATCCTCACTGACCCTACGATGGGTGGTGTGTCTGCAAGCTTTGCTATGTTGGGAGATATTATTATTGCTGAGCCAAATGCACTGATTGGTTTTGCAGGACCTCGCGTGATTGAGCAAACAGTACGCGAAACATTGCCAGATGGCTTTCAGCGTTCAGAGTTTTTATTAGAGCGTGGTGCGATTGATATGATTGTTGACCGCCGAGAAATGCGAGAAAAGCTCAACAATGTGCTATCTAATTTAATGTATGCATCACATTAAATAAACGTACTTTACCACTACTTTTTGTGAGTGATTTGACGGAAAAATCCAGTGTAGATAAGCCCGAGTCTCTTACGCAATGGTTGGCGTATATTGAAGCGCTGCACCCCAAGTCTATTGCAATGGGCTTGGAGCGGGTTAAAGATGTTGCTGACCGTTTGCAGTTGGCGCCAACATTCCCAATTATCAGCATTGCAGGCACTAATGGTAAGGGCTCAACTTGCGCGATGCTGGAAAGCATCTATCTGGATGCCGGTTATCGTGTTGGCACTTATGTTTCTCCTCACCTGAGATATTACAACGAACGGGTACGTGTTAATCACCAACCCATTTCAGATGAAGCTTTATGCGAGGCTTTTTCGGCGACTGAAGCGGCGAGAGGTGATGTGGTGCTGACATATTTTGAGATGGGCACGCTAGCCGCCATGTGGCATTTTACGCAATCGGACCTAGATATTGCTATTTTAGAGGTTGGTATGGGCGGGCGACTAGATGCTGTTAATGTATTTGAGCCGGCTTGTTCCATTGTGACCTGTGTTGATTTGGATCACATGGATTATTTAGGCGATACAAGAGAAAAAGTTGGTGCTGAAAAGGCAGGTGTTTATAGGCCGCATAAACCGGCTATTTGTGGCGATATTGACCCACCTAAGGCGGTGATTGATTATGCAGAGCAGCTCCAATCGACTCTTCATTTGATTAACCGTGATTTTGTAGTGAATAAACTAGAGCAGGGCTGGCAATATAAGACGAGTGAAAGCACTTTGTTGCTACCTTCGTTGGCATTGCAAGGTGATTTTCAGCTCAATAACGCAGCTTGTGCTATCTGTGCAGTAGAAAAGTTAAATCAACAGTTGCCTGTCTCATTGGGTAGTATCGGGGACTCACTTAAACCAGTCACCTTGCTAGGCCGCTTTTACCAAGTCAGTCAAAATCCTGACATTATTTTAGATGTTGCGCATAACCCACAAGCCGCAGATTCTTTGGCTAACAATTTGAACGATAATCCATGTAAAGGGCGGACATTTGGCGTGTTTGCCATGTTAGTAGATAAAGATATTGAACATGTAGTGAGTGCGCTATTGCCTCATATTTCACTTTGGTATTTAGCTGATATGCATAATGCACGTGGTGCAACAGCGGAAGATCTGGAAAGCCACTTACAATCACAAGCCAAAAATGGCTTAACAAAACAGTTTGATAATGTCGCGGATGCATTGCATTCGGCCTGTATTGAAGCCGACAAAAATGATAGAATCATCGTCTTTGGATCGTTCTACACTGTAGCCGATGCGATTGACGCTTTAGATATTCAGGGGATTTAAATGCAGAAGAACCAATCTGATCTGGGCTTGATTTTCAGGAAGCGTGCGCGGCGGCGTTTAGTAGGTGCGATTGCACTTGTTTTACTCATGGTTATTTTGTTACCAAGAGTGCTAGAAGATCGTGCTCAAACTAATACGCAGCAAGATATTGCCATCGTAATGCCAGATGGGTCTAGTGAAAGTGACGTGGCTGTTAGTGAAGAACTCATTACGCTTGAGAATTTGAAGGTTGAAGCTGCCTCTAACACTAAAAAATCAACCTCACCCAAGACTGAGCCTGCAAAGCCTAAGGCTGTTGTTGAAGCCAAGCCTAAAATAAAAGCTGCAATAGAGAAAAAGAAAGTGTTTGAAAAAGAGGTTGTTAAGAGCGTGGCTGTTAAAAAAACTGAGTTCACATCAAAAAACAATCCATTCTATGTGCAGATTGGTGTGTTTTCTGATATGACTAATGTTAAAAAACTACAAGTTAAATTAGATGAGTTGGGCTACCAATCTGTGGCAGAAGAAATGAAAACGGCAATGGGTGAAAAAACTCGTTTACGCACATCTACTTTTGAAGCTGAAAGTGAAGCGGAGATCGCCTTGAAAAACATTAAAAATGCGGGTTTGACTGGCATGGTTATCAGTCAAAAGTAAGGCTTGTTTGAGATGACTAGTTTTGATTATATCGTATTGGCAATCATTGGAGTTTCGGTGATCGTGAGCCTAACGCGTGGTGCTGTAAAAGAAATGCTGGCTATTGTTGGTTGGGTTGTTGGTTTTTATGTGGCAAAGACGTACTCGCCATTACTTGCGGTTTTGCTGCCAGAAGATATTCCAACAGAAGCGTTGAAAAGCTTAATTGCATTTCTTATATTATTAGTGACGGTTTTATTTGTTAACGGACTTATATCGACGGTTATTTCAAGTGCTGCGAGTAAAGCGGGGCTGGGTTTGTTGAATCGTATAGCTGGTATGGCTTTCGGCTTTGCAAAAGGCTTGTTAATTGTTTGTGTATTGGTTTTATTGGCGGGGCTAACGTCTCTACCAAAAGAGCGAGTGTGGACTGAGGCGATGTTGAGTCCACCTCTTGAAATGCTGGTTGAATCGATTGTGCCATGGCTGCCTGAGAGTATTGCCAAGCATGTTAAGTTTAACTGATTTTGTGATTAAATAGCGTAACGTTTAAGGACGACACCATCATATGTGTGGAATTATAGGTATTTTAGGAAAACACCCAGTCAATCAACTGTTGTATGATGGTTTGTTGGTGTTGCAACATCGCGGGCAAGATGCTGCTGGGATTGTGACGTGTGATGGTAATACTTTCTTTATGCATAAAAGTAACGGCTTGGTGAAGGATGTCTTTCAAACACGTCATATGCGTAGCTTGAGTGGTAATGCTGGTATCGCACACGTGCGTTACCCAACTGCAGGCTCTTCAAGCGCCGCAGAGGCGCAGCCTTTTTATGTGAACTCCCCATTTGGTATTGTCCTTGCGCATAATGGCAACCTAACTAATTCTGAGCAGCTTAAATCAGAGATGTTTAAGCAAGACCTACGTCACATCAATACCACATCAGACTCTGAAGTGTTGCTCAATGTCTTAGCACATGAAATCGAAAAAACTTCTAAAAGTGTAATACTGAATAATGACATGGCTTTTGATGCCGTTGCAGGCGTACATCGCCGTTGTAAAGGCGCTTATGCGGTTGTCGCTATGATTGCTGGATTTGGCTTGCTTGCTTTCCGTGACCCCAGTGGCATTAGGCCATTGGTCATCGGAAAAATGGAAACCGAAAAAGGCGCTGAATATATTGTTGCCTCAGAAAGTGTTGCTTTAGATGTGCTTGGATTTACTTTAGTACGAGATGTTGAACCAGGCGAGTCGGTCTTTATTGATGTGGACGGCAACTTATTTAGTAAGCAATGTGCTGAAGAATCCAAATTGACGCCTTGTATTTTCGAATACGTTTACTTGGCAAGGCCTGACTCATTGATTGATGGCGTGTCAGTGTACCAAACACGCCTAGATATGGGCGCCACCTTGGCCAAAAAGATTAAGCGCGAGTGGGGTGATGAGGATATTGATGTTGTCATTCCAATTCCAGATACTAGCCGCCCAAGTGCGCTGCAAGTTGGATTGGCATTAGGGTTGGAGTATCGCGAAGGCTTTATTAAGAATCGTTATATTGGCCGCACATTTATTATGCCAGGCCAAGAGTTACGTAAAAAATCAGTGCGACAAAAACTTAACCCTATTCGCGTAGAGTTTGCAGGCAAGAATGTGTTGCTGATTGATGACTCTATTGTAAGAGGAACCACATCCAAGCAAATTGTACAAATGGCACGTGATGCGGGCGCTAATAAAGTCTATTTCGCCTCTGCTGCACCACCAGTACGTTTTCCAAATGTGTATGGCATTGATATGCCAAGTCGCGAAGAGTTGCTGGCAACAGACCGTACCGATGCGGAAATTTGCAAGGAAATTGGCGCTGATGGCCTGATTTACCAAGATTTAGAAGCATTGAAAGCGGTGGTTTTAGCATTAAATCCAAGCATTCAAGGTTTTGATTCAAGTTGTTTTGATGGTAATTATGTAACAGGCGATGTAGATGGTGCCTACTTAGATCACATTGAAGCGTTGCGTGCAGATTCAATACAGACGGATAGACCGCCTAACTCGACCACACAAATGGATTTGAATTTGGTGGATGCTGAGGAGAAACAAGCTGGAGTCTTGGCTTGAAAATAGTTTGTTAAGTTTAAAAAAGTCTTTAATTAAACGTTGTAATTAACTTGACATCTATTTCTATTCGGCGTTAAATGAAAGTGCGCTGATTTGAGTGGCCAACATTAAACAAAGCCTTACTCAGCTTGCGGGCGCATGATAAATTCAGCTAAAGCGAGAGATTAAAAACCCGTTTTAGCCTTGAGCTACTACGGGTTTTTAAATGCCTGTAGCATCGATATCAATTAAGAAAGCTATAAGTAAAGAGAAGAAATTAATGGACAACACACATCATCTAGAAACCGTTAGTGTTAGGGCTGGGAATGAACCAACTGAGCTTGGTGAAAACTCAGAAGCCATTTTTTTAAACTCTAGCTTCCGTTTTGAGAATGCAGCGCAAGCCGCAGCACGATTTAGCGGTGAAGAGCTTGGGAATATCTACTCTCGATTCACCAATCCAACCGTTACGGCTTTTCAGGATAAATTAGCAGCAATGGAGGGCGCGGAGCAGTGTGTTGCTACAGCGAGTGGCATGTCTGCTATTTTGGCCTGTGTGATGGGTTTGTGTTCAGCCGGCGACCACGTGGTGGCTTCCCAGAGCCTTTTTGGCACTTCTATTCAATTGTTTACCAACATATTGGAGCGCTGGGGTTTGGAAGTAACTTTGGTTCCATTAACAGATACCAATGAATGGCAAGCAGCTGCAACATCTAAAACCAAATTATTTTTTGCAGAGACGCCATCAAACCCACTAACTGAAGTGTGTGATATTCAAGCGTTGGCTGACATAGCTCATGGTTCAGGTGCCCATTTGGTTGTTGATAACTGTTTCTGTACCCCGGCTATTCAAAAGCCATTGGCTTTAGGTGCCGACATTATTATTCACTCTGCAACCAAGTATATTGACGGGCAGGGCCGCTGTTTAGGAGGTGCTGTATTAGGCTCAAAAGCATTAATGGAGCCTGTGTATGGGTTTTTACGGTCAGCAGGCGTAACGATGAGTGCATTTAATGCATGGGTGTTTTTAAAAGGTTTGGAAACGTTGCCAGTACGTATGGCGGCACACTCACGCAAGGCGCTAGCTTTGGCGACGTGGTTAGAGGCGCAGCCTCAGGTTGCACGCGTATTTTATCCCGGCTTGCCATCTCACCCGCAACATTCTTTAGCCATGAAGCAGCAACTCAATGGTGGCGGCATTGTGAGTTTTGAAGTGAAACTCAACGCGAGGCAGACAGAGCAAGAGGCCGCTTGGGCGCTGATTGATGCAACAAAAATGATTTCTATCACAGCAAATCTTGGCGATGCGAAAAGCACGATTACGCACCCAGCAACAACAACCCATAGTCGCGTGACTAAAGAGGCGAGAGAGGCTTCTGGAGTGAAAGATAGTTTAATTCGTATTGCAGTCGGTCTGGAATATGAGGCTGATTTGCAAGCTGACCTTGCATTATTGACGCATGCATAATTAGTTTGATTTTGATTTTAAAAGAAGGGGCTTATTTAGGCCCTTCTTTCATGGTATTTTTTTGCGTAGAACACTGCTAATGTAACGCGCATCATGTTAAAATTCAGGCATTAAAAGCCTTGTAAAAGCGTAATCTTAAAGGTTACATATAGGCAACATTTGCTTGGAAGACAAACGGAATAAATCTATGGATCAATTCGCTAAAGAAACCCTGCCAATTAGCTTAGAAGACGAGATGCGTCGTTCTTACCTTGATTACGCGATGAGCGTGATTGTTGGAAGGGCTTTGCCCGATGTGCGTGATGGCCTTAAGCCGGTTCATCGTCGTGTGCTATTTGCGATGCATGAGCTGAGTAATGATTACAATAAGCCGTATAAGAAATCAGCGCGTATTGTTGGTGATGTAATTGGTAAGTATCACCCGCATGGTGATACGGCCGTGTATGACACCATTGTTCGTATGGCGCAGAACTTTTCATTGCGTTATATGTTGGTTGATGGCCAGGGTAACTTTGGTTCTGTTGATGGTGATAATGCAGCGGCAATGCGGTATACGGAAATCCGTATGTCGAAAATCGCACATGAGCTACTAGCGGATCTTGAGAAGGAAACTGTAGATTTTGGCCCTAACTATGACGGTTCAGAACATGAACCACTGATTATGCCAGCCCGCATTCCGAATCTTCTCATTAATGGTAGTTCTGGTATTGCAGTTGGTATGGCAACGAATATTCCGCCACACAATATCCATGAAGTGTTGAATGCTTGTTTAGCATTGCTGAATAACCCTGAAACGACGGTTGATGAGTTGATTGATTTAATTCCAGCGCCTGATTTTCCAACGGCAGGTATCATTTATGGCACTGTTGGTGTGAAAGAAGGCTACCGAACTGGCCGCGGTCGCGTGGTGATGCGTGGCCGTACGCATTTTGAAGATATGGGTAAGGCGGGTAACCGTCAATCAATTATTGTTGATGAACTGCCATATCAGGTCAATAAAAAAACCATGATCGAGAAAATTGCTGCGCTAGTTAATGATAAGAGAATTGGCGGTATTTCTGATTTGCGTGATGAGTCAGATAAGTCCGGCATGCGCGTCGTTATTGAGTTGAAACGTGGTGAAGTGCCTGAAGTGGTGCTGAATAATTTATACAAACAAACACAATTGCAGGATACGTTTGGTATGAATATGGTGGCCTTGCTAGACGGTCAGCCACGATTGCTGAATCTTAAGCAAATCCTTGAAGCATTCCTACGTCACCGTCGTGAGGTGATTACACGTCGTACCGTATTCGAATTGAAAAAAGCAAGAAACCGTGGGCATGTGTTGGAAGGCCTTGCTGTTGCGCTCGCTAATGTGGATGAGATGATTGCGATTATTAAAGCAGCACCAACGCCGCCAGTAGCAAAGAAAACTTTAATGGAACGTAGTTGGCATTCTCCAGTTGTTGAAGAAATGCTGAAGCGTACAGCGACGGAGGCTTCTCGACCAGAGGGTTTGTCTGTTGGCTTCGGCTTAACACCAGATGGTTACAAGCTCTCTGGTTTGCAAGCGCAAGAGATTCTACAAATGCGTTTACAACGCTTAACTGGTCTTGAGCAAGATAAAGTCATTAATGAATATAAGGAAATAATGGACGTGATTGCAGACTTGCTAGACATTTTGGCGACGCCTGCACGTGTAACGACGATGATTACAGAAGAGATGGCCGAAATTGCCAATCAATTTGGTGACAAACGCCGTAGTGAAATCGTTGAAAGCACACAAGATTTATCACTAGAGGATTTGATTACGCCACAAGAGGTGGTGGTGACATTGTCACATACTGGTTATGTGAAATCACAACTGCTAGAAGAGTATCACGCGCAACGTCGTGGTGGCCGAGGGAAGCAAGCAGCCCCAACGAAAGAAGATGACTTTATTGACAAGTTGTTCGTCGCTAATACACATGATTATATCTTATGTTTCAGTAGTTTAGGTCAGGTTTACTGGTTGAAGGCCTATGAAGTTCCGCAAGGTAGTCGTATTGGTCGCGGCAAGCCAATTGTGAACTTGTTTCCATTAGCTGAAGGTGAAAAAATCAATGCGATTCTACCAGTGACAGAATTTACTGATGGTAAGTATATTTTCATGGTAACAGCGCGAGGAACGGTTAAGAAAGTAGTGTTAAGTGATTTTTCTAGACCACGTAAGTCGGGAATTATAGCGGTCAAGTTGGATGAAGGTGACTACCTCATTGGTGCTGAAATTACAAATGGTGAACAAGATATTGTCCTGGTTTCTGATGGAGGAAAGGCCGTTTGGTTTGGTGAAGGTGCGGTACGACCGATGGGTCGTGCTACACGTGGTGTTCGCGGGATGAAGCTGCCAGCAGGGCAGAAAGTGCTTTCATTGCTGATTGCAAGCGATGCACAGTGGTCTGTATTGGTGGCGACTGAAAATGGTTACGGTAAACGTACCATTCTGAGCGATTTCCGTCGTTCTGGGCGTGGTACACAAGGCGTGAAAGCAATTGCAGTCAGTGACCGTAATGGCAAAGCCATTGCTGCAAGGTTAGTCACTGAAAATGATGAAATTATGTTGATTACTACTGGTGGCGTATTGATTCGTACCCGCGTGAAAGAAATTCGCGATATGGGTCGTGCAACACAAGGTGTGACACTTATTAACTTAAGCGAAGGCGAGAAACTTTCAGGGCTTGAGAGAATCGTTGAACCCCGTGGTGACGAAACAGACGGCGTTGAAGTCGAGGGTGTTGAAATAAACAGTGTTGAGGTGGGTGGTATTCAAGTTGATGCTGACCGAGCAGGCGATAATGATGTAGATCAAAACGAATTTAATGAAGAAAAATAACGGGTATTGATGACACAAGTTTATAATTTCTCAGCAGGTCCTGCCGTACTATCGCAATCTGTACTTAAACGTGCGCAAGCAGAAATGCTTGATTGGCACGGTAGCGGTATGTCTGTGATGGAAATGTCACATCGTGGCGAAGAATTTTTAAGCATTTTAGCTAAGGCTGAGACTGACTTTCGTACATTATTAACAATCCCTGATAACTACAAAGTTTTATTTTTACAAGGTGGTGCGGTTGCCGAGAACGTCATGATCCCATTGAATTTACTCGATGGAAAAAGTGCGGATTACGCGGTGACGGGCAGCTGGAGTAAGCGTAGCGTCAAAGAAGCCAAGATGGTGGGTGTTGTTGATATTGTCGCTAGTAGTTATCCATTTACTTCTGTGCCTGATTTTGCAGAATGGACCTTGAATAAAGATGCTGCATATTTGCATATTTGCACCAATGAAACCGTTAATGGTGTTGAATTTGATGCCTTGCCTGATGCCGGTAATGTTCCGATTGTAGCGGATATGTCATCTCACATCCTGTCGAAACCTATTGATGTGTCAAAGTTTGGCGTTATCTATGCAGGTGCGCAAAAAAACATTGGTCCTGCAGGCTTGTGCCTTGTGATTGTGCGTGATGACTTGCTTGATCAAGCTTCAGACGTAACGCCAGGTGTTTTTCATTGGAAGCAACAAGCTGAAAACCATAGCATGGTGAATACACCACCGACTTATAGTATTTATATGGCTGGTTTAGTCTTTGAATGGCTGCTGGAGAAGGGCGGTGTTGCCGCCATTGAAAAACAGAACATTGCTAAAGCAAGCTTGCTTTATGGCTATATTGACTCTACTGACTTTTATATTAATTCTGTTGCTGTTCAGAACCGTTCCCGTATGAACGTGCCCTTCCTGCTAAAAGATGAAGCATTGAATGCAGCCTTTTTAGCAGGTGCTGAAACGAATGGCTTGTTACAGCTAAAAGGTCATCGCACGGTCGGTGGTATGCGTGCTAGTATTTATAATGCTATGCCACTAGAAGGCGTGCAAGCGCTAGTGGGTTACATGAAATTATTTGAGAAATCACATTAGGTAGATATTGTAAATGACTGATTTATTGAAAGACTTTAGATCTGATATTGATGCGATTGATGCGAAAGTCCTTAAGCTGGTTAACGAGCGGGCTAAGCTTGCGCGTGAAATTGGCCACGTGAAAGAGGATGGTGTTATTTACCGCCCCGAACGTGAAGCGCAAGTATTACGAATGATGCAAGAAGCGAATGAAGGTCCGCTTGCAAGCGAGGCTGTCAGCAACATCTTTCGTGCGGTTATGTCTAATTGTCGTGCGCTAGAAAAAAAACTCTCTATTGCTTTTTTAGGCCCCATTGGCACCTATACAGAAGAAGCTGCGCTTAAGCAGTTTGGTGAAGGCTGTAACGCTATTGTGTGCGGGTCAATTGATGAGGTGTTTCGGACGCTAGAAGCGGATCAAGCGGATTATGCCGTTGTGCCGGTTGAGAACTCGACTGAAGGCGCCGTTGGCTTAACCTTGGACTTGCTGTTGTCGAGCCCATTAAAAATTTGCGGTGAAGTGACGCTGCCGATTCATCATTGCTTATTATCAAAGCAAGCAGATATTAGTGAAATTTCACATATATTTTCACATGCGCAGTCGCTTGCTCAGTGTCATGAATGGATAAATAGAACCTTGCCTGTCGCGCAAAGAGAGGCGGTCACGAGTAATGCCATTGCTGCGCAAAAGATTCACGAATTGGTTGCGACGGATGGCACTTTTGCTGCTGCAATTGCCAGTAAACGTGCGGCAGAATTGTTTGGCCTGAATATTTTAGCTGAAAATATTGAAGATGACCCTAAAAACACGACACGTTTCTTAGTGCTGGGAAAACACGATGTGTTAGCTTCAGGTAAAGATAAAACATCGCTGGCCATCAGCACTAAAAACAAACCTGGTGCCATGGTTGATTTGTTAGAGCCATTATCACGTCACGGCGTTAGTATGACAAAGCTAGAGTCCCGACCTTCCAAGCAGGGGCTTTGGGATTATGTCTTCTATATTGATATAGAAGGGCACCAAGCTGACGAAAAAATAAAAGCGGCACTCGTCGATTTAGATGACCGTGCCTCTGTGGTTAAAGTGCTTGGCTCTTACCCTGTGGCTGTTGTTTAGCAACTACTATTGAGTTTAGTTGTTATTTTTTGAATGATTGAATAATATGAGTATTTCCAGCCTTTCCCCTGACTATATTCGTGCCATTGCCCCTTACCAAGGTGGTAAACCAATTTCTGAAATTGCGCGAGAATATGGCTTGAAGGCAGCGGACATCATTAAGTTAGCCTCTAACGAGAACCCTTTAGGCATGAGTCCTAATGCTGAAGCCGCTATTGATGCTGCAATGGTTGATGTGGCACGCTATCCAGATGGTAATGGTTTTGAGCTGCGTGAAGCTGTTAGTCAACGGTATGGTGTAGCACAAGATCAAATTGTGTTTGGAAATGGCTCGAATGATATTCTGGAGCTAATTGCACGTGCTTTTTTACAAGTTGACGATGAAGCGATTTATTCACAGTATGCTTTTGCTGTTTATCCATTAGTGACTCAGGCGGTTGGGGCTACGGGTGTTGTGGTGCCAGCAAAAGACTATGGGCATGATTTAGGTGGGTTTTTAAAAGCAATTACAACGAAAACGCGGTTGATTTTTATTGCAAACCCTAACAACCCAACAGGGACTTTGATTGATAAGGCGACCTTAGAGTCATTCTTAAAGCAAGTGCCGAAAAAAGTATTGGTGATTTTAGATGAAGCTTATGATGAGTATTTATCCTCGCATGACAAATCTGAAGCAATTGGCTGGGTGCCTGCATTTGAAAACTTGATTATTTCGCGTACATTTTCTAAGGCCTATGGTTTAGCAGGTTTACGCGTTGGTTTCGGTTTGATGCATGCTGATGTTGCCGATATTTTGAACCGTATCCGTCAGCCGTTTAATGTAAACCTGCTGGCACAAGCAGCAGCTGTGGCTTCTTTAGCAGATGATGGCTTTGTTGCACGTAGCTATGCAGCGAACCAAGCGGGGATGGTGCAACTGACCCAAGGCCTTGAACGGCTGGGGCTGCATTATATTGAGTCTTATGCTAATTTTGTCAGTTTTTCAGTAAAAGATGCTGCAAATGTGAACCACCAGTTATTGCAACGCGGTATTATTGTACGACCAATTGCTAATTACGATATGCCGGATTACTTACGTGTGAGTATCGGCCTATTCTCTGAAAATAAGCGCTTTTTAGAAGCGCTGGAATTAATTGTAAAAAATAATGACTGAATACGAAAAACAGGGACTACACAAGCTGGCAACAGATGATGTTCGTATTGTCGAAATCAAAGAGCTGATTAAGCCATCGGTACTGTTGGCGACCTTGAAAGAAAGTGAAAGCAGTACGCAGAATATTCTGGCAACCCGTAAAGCCATACACCGTATTATTCATGGTGAAGATGACCGAGTATTGGTTGTAGTTGGCCCATGTTCGATACATGACACGAAAGCTGGGATAGAGTATGCTGGCAGGTTGTTGGCTGTACGCAAACACTTAAATAATGATTTACTAATTGTGATGCGAGTGTATTTTGAAAAGCCGCGCACCACAGTTGGCTGGAAGGGGTTGATTAATGACCCCCAACTAGATGGTAGTTATGACATTAATACAGGCTTAGAAACAGCACGTCAATTTTTGCTAGAAGTAAATGAGCTAGGTATGCCAGCGGCAATGGAGTTTTTAGACACCATTACTCCACAATACACTGCTGACTTAGTCAGTTGGGGCGCTATAGGTGCGCGTACAACAGAGTCTCAAGTACATCGTGAGTTGGCTTCAGGCCTGTCGTGCCCTGTCGGCTTTAAAAATGGTACTGATGGCAGCGCTAGAGTGGCATTGGATGCGATTAAAACAGCCAATAGCCCACACCGCTTCCTATCAGTGACCAAAGAAGGCGAATCAGCCATTATTATCACCAAAGGCAATGAAGACTGCCATGTAATTCTGCGTGGTGGAGAAGAGCCAAACTACGAGGCGTATCATGTCGATGGGGTTGGGCAGCAGTTAGCAGGGGCTGGTTTGCCAGAAGCAATTATGATTGATTGTAGCCATGCGAATAGTCAAAAACAGTATAAACGGCAAGTGGATGTAGGCAACAACATCGCAGATCAGATTGCCGCAGGGGATAAGCGCATCATTGGTGTGATGGTGGAGTCTCATCTTAACGCAGGTAAGCAAACCCATACGCCGGGCTGTGAGCTTGCCTATGGGCTATCCATAACGGATGGCTGCTTAGGTTGGGATGAAACGGTTCCTTTACTAGAGCGTTTAGCTGAGTCCGTCCGCCAAAGACGTACCAAATAAGGCTTGTGGTATGATTGCGCTAAAATATTACAGCCTTTGAGTCATGAAAATCACTATGCACATATCATAGTAGCTTGCAGTGCTAATTTAGAACTAATGCGTACTATAGGGTTCTTACAAGCGCATCACTTAATTTCAGCGATGACCTGTAATTTTAAAACAAATTAGGAGAGTGATTATGTGGACTACACCAGCAGCTACAGAGGTGCGTTTTGGTTTTGAAGTGACTATGTACATAATGAACAAGTAACTTGTTCTTGAAAGTCTACCGACAAAGGTAGGCTTTTCTCAGTCTCATGAACAATCAGCGTAAAATTAATTTTTAATCATTCTTCAAAGAAACTCATGCATATACACGTATTAGGCTCAGGTGCTGGTGGCGGATTTCCCCAGTGGAATTGTAATTGTGAAAACTGTAAAGGCGTTCGTGCTGGCACGATCAAAGCGACACCACGAACCCAATCTTCGATTGCTGTTAGTGCTAATGGCACTGACTGGATATTATTCAATACTTCACCAGATATTAAGAAGCAATTAGACAGTTTTACTGCAATTCAGCCAGCGCGGCTAGTCCGAGATACGGCCATTTCAGCCATCGTGATTACTGATGCACAAATTGATCATGTGACGGGTTTGTTAACCCTTCGTGAGCATAACAAACCGTGGGATATTTATTGTACTGATGCGGTTAAAGGTGACTTAACCACTGGGTTCCCTGTGTTTAATATACTGGGACACTTCCGTGGGGTTAATCACCATGAAATTGCAACGGATGAGTCTACGTTCACGATTCCAACAGCAGAAGGTATTGAGTTCACAGCCGTGCCATTGTTAAGCAATGCGCCGCCATATTCACCGCACAGAGATAAAACAGTACCTGGTGATAATATCGGCATGCTGATTAAAGACACGCGCACAGGCAAGAGCCTATTTTATGCTCCGGGTTTGGGTGAGGCAGAACCACACGTGTTGGAATACATGTCTAACGCTGATGTTATCTTAGTCGACGGCACTGTTTGGACGGATGATGAAATGTCTAAAGAGGGTATTAGTAATAAACTCGCTAGCGAAATGGGTCACTTAGATCAGTCAAGCGACGGTGGCATCATGAGCATTTTGAATGCGATGGAAAAACCACGCAAGATATTGATTCATATAAATAATACCAATCCGATTCTCAATGAAGAATCATCACAACGTACCACCTTGAATAAGGCAGACATTGAGCTGGCTTATGATGGTATGGATATTGAGATTTAGGAGTAGGACAGCATGAGCGACGTTAATGATTTAAAGCCTTGGTCACGTGGAGAGTTTGAAGAAAAACTCCGTGAAAAAGGACAGGGTTACCACATTAAACATCCAATTCACGTGATGATGTATGAAGGTAAGTTAAGTAAAGAACAATTGCAAAGTTGGGTGGCAAATCGTTTTTACTATCAAATTGCAATTCCAATGAAAGACGGCGCTATTCTTTCCAATTGTGATGACGTCGAAGTCCGTAAACAATGGATTGTACGTATTACTGACCATGATGGTGTTGGTGATGAAGTAGGGGGTATTGAAGCTTGGATTGAATTAGGTAAAGCGGTTGGCTTAACACGCGAACAAATCGTTAGCTTAGAGTTGGTGAGCCCTGGCGTGCGATTTGCTGTTGATGCGTATATTAACTTTGCGAAGCAACGCCCATGGCAGGAGTCAGTATGCTCAAGCTTAACTGAGTTATTTGCACCACATATTCACCAGCAACGGATTAGTTCATGGCCTAGTATGTATCCGTGGATTGATGAAAGTGGACTTATTTATTTTAAAAAACGTTTGACTGAAGCACGTCGTGATGTGGAGCAAGGTTTGCATGTCACTTTAGAGTACTTTAGTACTTCACGTGCGATGCAAATGCGCGCTTTGGAAATCTTGCAATTTAAACTAGATGTGCTTTGGGTCTTAGCTGACTCTATTATGCTAGCTTCAACAGCAGTCACAACAGAAGGGCTCGACTACTTGCGTCAGCCTGTAATTAAAATTAAGTGAAGAAAGTACAAATGGCTGAAGAAATTAAACACGAAGACATTTATGATATGGCATTGCATCATCGCTTTCAATGGGAAGCAGCGCAAGATAGCTATGTGATTCTATTCCCTGAAGGCATGGTGAAGTTACACGGTGGTGCAGGGGAGGTGGTGCAATTAGTCGACGGCAAAGCGACGGTTGGCGAGATTGTTACCGCGTTGAAAACAAAGTTTCCAGAAGTTGATGGGATTGAGGCCGATATCATTGGTATGTTTGGCATGGCTTTAGGCAAGGCTTGGATTCGTAAGCTTAACTAATATTTAGGAGAAATTCAGTGTCACAACCAACATCTTTAGGTGAGTCAGTTGTTCAACAGGAGCTTAGCGGTCAAGCCAAAAATAATGGTGTTTCCGCTAACGCTACACAGACGCAGCCATTGTGGCTGCTAGCCGAGGTGACTTATCGTTGCCCGCTACAATGTGCGTTTTGTTTCAACCCAACTGATTTTGATAAACATACGCAAAATGAGCTGACTACGGAGCAATGGATAGACGCGTTACGTGATGCACGTAAAATGGGTGCGGTTCAACTCGGTATTTCTGGAGGTGAACCATTATTGCGGGACGACATTGAAGATATTGTGGTTGAGGCCAAAAAGTTAGGTTATTACAGTAACTTGATTACCTCTGGCGTTGGCTTAACTGAAAAGAGAATTCAAGCATTTAAAGACGGTGGCTTAGACCATATTCAGCTTTCTATGCATGACATTACGGCAGAAATTAACAACTTCATTACTAACACCAAAACATTCAAGCTCAAGCAAAAAGTAGCCGCAATGATTAAGGGTCATGGCTACCCAATGGTGCTTAATGTTGTGCTACACCGCTACAATATTGGACACCTTAAAGAGATTCTGGAAATGGCAGAAGCTTTAGGCGCTGATTATATTGAGCTGGCGAATACACAATATTATGGTTGGTCATTAGTTAACCGAGATCAATTAATGCCACTAAAAGAGCAAGTGGATGAGGCTGAGCGAATTACGAAAGAGTTTAGAGAGCAATCAGACAGCAATATGAAGATATTCTTCGTCGTACCTGACTACTTTGGCGACCGCCCTAAGAAGTGTATGAATGGTTGGGGCGAAGTGTTTATGATTGTAACTGCCAATGGTGATGTACTACCATGCCATTCAGCGAGAGTGCTGCCTAATATGGAATTTCCGAATGTTAAAGCGGATGGGCTAGAGTACGCATGGAAAGAGTCCCCCGCGTTTAATAAATACCGCGGTGATGATTGGATGAAAGAGCCTTGTCGTAGCTGTTCAGAAAAAGAAAATGACTTGGGCGGCTGTCGTTGTCAAGCATTTTTACTATCTGGTGATGCAGAGAGTGCAGACCCGGTATGCTCATTGTCACCAAACCATTACTTAATTGAGCAAGCGATTGAAGACTCACAAAACCCGGCGTTGTCAGAGAAGCCAATCATCTTTAGAACTAATGCAAAATCCAAGGAATATGGAGAAGGTGATAAAGAACGGATTGAGCGTTTCCACGCAGTACCGTAAATTCACCCTCTGTACGGCGCCTAATAAAATAGTTTTGCTTGCATAATGCGCTTTAATTAACCATATTTTAACTTGTTTTTTTATACTAAAAGTTTAATTGAAAAATTCTAGTTTTACACTGTCTCTAGTTCTAGCCAGCTTGGCAGCACTTGCGCCGTTTGCTATTGATACATACTTACCCGCTTTTCACATCATGGCTGAAGCGCTGTCAGCTAATGATGTAGAAATCCAGCAAAGCCTTACCTTCTATTTGCTCCCTTATGCAGCAATGACCTTATGGCACGGTGCCATATCTGATGCGATTGGCCGGATTGCGACCATTAAATGGGGCTTAGGTGTTTTTGTGTTAGCTAGCATTGGCTGTGCTTTTGCACCTAACGTCGAGACGCTTTGGTTTTTTAGAGCATTGCAAGGCGCTGCAGGTGGTGCTGGTAATACAGTCGCACGTGCAATGGTTCGTGACTTATTTGAAGGGCCACAAGCACAACGCGTAATGGCAACGGTGCAAATGTTGTTTGGTATTGCACCTGCTGTTGCGCCAATCATTGGCGGCTTTTTATTAGGCATTAACTGGCAAATAATTTTTATCTTTTTAGCCGTTTATGCCAGCGTGAGTTTATGGGCCGCCGTTAAGTTCTTACCAGAAACCATGCCGCCAGAAAAACGCATGAAGCTTTCTGCTAAGAGCGTGTTCAATAGCTATAAAAAGATTTTTAGCGACCACGAATACACAAAGCTGGTGATTGCTATTGGCGCTAATTTCTCTGCTTTCTTTCTTTATGTGTTAGCGAGCCCTGTTTTCTTAGGTAAGCACTTAAGCTTAGGCCCGCAGGAGTATGGCTATTTATTTATTCCAACGGTGACAGGGATGATACTGGGATCCTTGTTAGCTAGGTGGGCGGCAGGCAAGTATGCACCTAATCAGGTAGCGAAGCTTGCTTATGCTTGGATGGGTTTAATGGCGGTGATTAATGTGGTGGTCTGTTTAACGCAACCAGCAAGTTTGATCACTAATATCTTACCCATTGCGCTGTTTAATGTTGGTATGGCGATGTGTATGCCGATATTTTCCATTGCTGCATTAGATAGACACGCTAAAATTCGTGGCACTGCCGCCTCAGGACAAGCTTTTATGCAAATGCTACTGTCTACGGTCTCTGCTGGTATTGTCGTGCCATTGGTCTGGTATGCGCCATCTGGCTTGGCGATTGCGATGCTTGTGTATGTGTTGATTGGCCTGTTTGTGATTACGCAAACACAGTTATGGCAAACGAAGGCTTAACTCTCTCTGAAAACGCATTACTAAAGAGTATTTAAAAAACGGCTTTAAGTCGCTTTGCTACACAAAAAATTACCTATTTTTACTGCATGGCGCAGTTAAAAATGTAGAATACAGTCTACTGACTTTTATTATGTGAAAGTCTCATTTATTGAATGCGAGACACTTTGCAATTGAACGTTAAAGGCTAGGCTGATGGCAGAAAAAGAATACGATGCGGACTCCGTTAAGGTTCTCCGCGGGTTAGAGCCTGTACGTGCAAGACCGGGCATGTATACGCACACGGAATCCCCAACGCATATAGTCCAAGAGGTGATTGATAACGCGGCCGATGAAGCATTAGGCGGACACGCTACTAATATCAATATCACTATATTTAAAGATGGTGCGGTTGAAGTGGCCGATAACGGTCGTGGCATTCCAGTACAAACTCCTAATGGTGAAACACAAGCAGCAGTTGAATTAGTCTTTATCCAACTCCACGCAGGCGGTAAGTTTGATAAAGAAGATGAAAGTAGCTCGTATCGTTTTTCAGGCGGGCTGCATGGGGTTGGTGTATCAGTTACCAATGCTTTATCTACACGCCTAGAAGTACAAGTTAAGCGTGATGGTAATCAATACAGCCTAGCGTTTGAAAATGGTGAGCGCGTTCAAGCCTTAGAAATAACAGGTAAATGCGCCAAAAAAGATACTGGTACAACCGTTAAATGTTGGCCAGATCCCAAATACTTTGATGCACCAAAAGTATCATTAGCGCAACTAGAACACTTAATTAAATCAAAAGCCGTATTGTTACGCGGTGTCACCGTTACTTTATCCATTGAAGGCGATGACGGATTTGAAGAAAAGTCATGGGTCTATTCTCAAGGGCTACCTCAATACCTTGATGAGTTAATTGGTGAGCGCCAAATGGAAGAGGGGCAAGAAGAGCCTATTCCTACTATTTTAGGTGAATTTTATGCGACTGAAAATACCGACAGTGTATCAAAAGGCGAAGGTTCCGTTTGGGCAATATCATTTTTCTTAGGTGGTGGCCGTGGTGAATCCTATGTGAATTTGATTCCAACGCTTTCAGGAGGCACACACGAAGCGGGTATGCGAAATGGCGTATTTGAAGCAGTGAAGACGTTTATGGAGCATCACAGCATGATGCAACGTGGCGTTAAAATTACTTCTGAGGATGTGTGGAACAACGTGTGCTATGTACTTGCTGCAAAAGTGTTAGACCCCCAATTTCAAGGCCAAACAAAAGAAAAACTCACCAATCGCGATGCGATGAAAATGATTGCCTCATCTGTGCGGCCAATCATGGAAAATTGGCTCACGCAACATGTAGACTTTGCCAAACGTATTTCTGATTTAGTAAATAGCACAGCGGCAGCTCGTAATAAGTCGACCAAGAAAATTGAAAAGCGAAAGGCGATGGGTATTAACTTAATGCCAGCAAAACTCACGGATTGTGAAGCTGCTGGCACGATGGAAGCGGAATTATTCTTAGTGGAAGGGGACTCTGCTGGCGGCAGTGCCAAAATGGGTCGTAATAATGAGTTCCAATCATTACTGCCGTTGCGTGGTAAAGTTCTAAACACTTGGGAAGTCGACGCTGGCCGTATATTCGGCAACTCTGAAGTACATGATATTTTTGTCGCACTCGGTATAGAGCCACATACCATGCAAGACGAGCCTAATTTTTCTGGCCTGCGCTACGGTAAGCTCTGTTTACTATCGGATGCCGATGTCGATGGTTCACATATTCAAGTGTTGTTACTCACCTTACTCTTAAAGCATGCGCCTAAACTGATAGAGCGCGGCCATGTGTTTATTTCACAACCACCGCTTTATCGTATTGATGTTCCTGCACAAGGTAAAAGCAAACCCACGCGTAAGCTGTATGTGGCTGATGAATTAGAAAAGATAGCGACGATAGAAAAGCTAAAGCGCGAAGGCATTGCAGAAGAAAAGCTCGCCATTCAGCGCTTTAAGGGTTTGGGTGAAATGAACCCAGACCAGTTATGGGAAACCACTTTGTGCCCAGATACGCGCCGCTTAATTCAAGTACGCTTACCTGACTTTGAAGTGTCGGGTACATTTGATATGTTTAATATGCTCATGGCAAAAAACCAAGCGCCAGCCCGTAAAGCATGGATAGAGCGCCGCGGCAATGATGTGGAGGCAGATGTGTAATGAATTATATAGTCGATATCCCTAATTTAGAACCTGATGACGACGCAGTTTCTATTGGTGAATATGCAGAAGGAGCCTATTTATCCTATGCGATTTCAGTTGTAAAAGGCCGTGCCTTACCATCAGTTGAAGATGGTCAAAAACCAGTGCAACGCCGCATTTTATTTGCGATGAAAGAAATGAATCTCATCGCAGGCGCTAAGCCCGTAAAATCAGCCCGTGTGGTTGGTAACGTGTTAGGTATGTATCACCCACACGGTGATAGCTCTGCGTATGAGGCAGCCGTACGTTTGGCGCAAGACTTCACCTTGCGTTACCCGCTCATAGATGGACAAGGTAACTTTGGCTCGCGTGATGGTGATGGGGCTGCCGCCATGCGATACACTGAAATGCGCTTATCGCCCATTGCCGATTTGCTATTGTCTGAGATTGATCGCGGTACGGTTGACTTTCAAAATAATTACGATGGCGCATTCCAAGAACCAGCACTATTGCCAGGGCGCTTGCCGATGATGTTACTTAATGGCGCATCAGGCATTGCCGTTGGTATGGCGACTGAAATGGTGCCACATAATATGCGTGAAGTGGCGAAGGCTGTCTTGCATATTATGTCCAATCCGAAATGCACTACAGCAGAGCTAATGGAGCATTTGCCAGGGCCAGATTGGCCGGGGGGCAGTCAGCTGATTACGCAAACATCTGATATTCATGACATGTATGACACAGGTCGTGGCTCTTTAAGGTTGCGTGCGCGCTGGGTGGTAGAGCAGATGGCACGCGGCCAATGGCGGGTGATTGTTAATGAATTGCCACATGGCGTTTCTGTTGAAACCATTCAGTATGAAATACTAGGTATATCAAACCCAAAAGCGAAAAAAGATAAAAAAACTATAGGCCAAGATCAATTGCTACTCAAGCAATCTGCTCTGAGCCTGATTGACTCAGTCAAGAGTGAAGGTAAAAAAGACGTCCGGCTAATTATCGAACCAAAAACCAGTCGCGTAAATAGCGATGAGATGATGGCCTTCTTGCTATTGCATACTAGTATGGAAGTTTCTTGCTCAGTGAATATGGTGATGATCGGGACCGATGGTCGTCCTACACAAAAGAACATGCTTACCTCGATTAAAGAGTGGATTGAGTTTCGTTTAGATGTGGTGCGGAGGCGTTGCCAGTTTGACCTCGATAAAATCAATAAACGCATCCATATTCTAGAAGGCCGCATGATCGCTTTCCTCAATATTGATGAGGTGATTAAAGTCATACGTAATTCTGATGAACCAAAAGAAGACTTAATTAAAGCATTTGATTTGTCAGATATTCAAGCCGAAGATATTTTAGAAGTCAGATTACGTCAATTAGCGCGATTAGAAGGCATTAAGATTGAAAAAGAGTTAGAGAAGCTACGCAAAGAAGCAGAAGGCCTAGATGGCATATTAGGTAGCAATACTAAGTTAAAAAATCTAACATCCCGTGAAATTAAGCAAGATGCTGAAAAGTATGGTGATGATCGCCGCACCTTAATCGAGCCTATTGAACGTACGCAGGCTAGCCAAAAATCATTTGTGGTTGATGAGCCAGTAACCATTTTACTCTCACGAAATGGTTGGATACGTGCAAGACAAGGCCATAGTGTAGAGCGTGAAGCCATTACATGGAAAGCAGGTGATAGCGAGCTAGCGGTGATAGAAACACGCACCGTAAGACCTATTGTCATACTCGACTCTAATGGCCGCTGCTACGCCTTCGATGCTTCTGGCATACCACGCGGCAAGGGTGATGGCATACCAGTTAGCTCCATTATAGAGTTGCAAAATGGAACAAGTATCACCGCTGCTATGTCTGGTGATGAAAAAGATAAATACCTTTTCACTTCATCTAATAGCTACGGCTTTATCGCCCCATTGAAAGGCTTAATTGCAAGGCCCAAAGCTGGCAAGGCTTTCATGAAGGTAGAGGGGGGTGTGAAAGTGCTTGAGCCAATTAAGCTGGATGACTGTGAGTACCTAGCTGTTACTTCGTCAGAAAACAAACTATTGGTATTTTCACTGGGTGAAATCAATGAGTATCCAAATGGTGGGCGTGGTGTGAAAATAATGGATATCCCTAAAGGAAAAGCGCTCACCAGTGTAGAGCTGAGTGATGGTAAAGCGGCTAATGTAGTTGTTAAGGGCAAAAAGAAGGTGATTAAGGGTGAGGTGTTTGCTAAATATTTAAGTAAACGGGCTAGGAAAGGGCTTGTATTTGTGGCGGCTAAGGCAAAGTCTAAGAGGCAGAAGGGTTTGTTTTAGTGGTAAAGGGCACCTTCAGAATTTTTCTCTACTAAAAAAGCTGCTTGCTCGGCCATTTTATTCAATCAATAAGTCTAACTTACCTGGTACGCCATTCATCGTGTCCGCATCTTCAAGGGCTTCTTTCCGTGCTGAAATAATAGGCCACGTTTTAGAAAGGCGCTCATTTAGCTCAATAAAGTGTTGTTGATCTGCCGGTACATCATCTTCAGCAAAAATTGCTTCAGCAGGACACTCTGCAACGCATAGGGTGCAATCAATGCAATCATCTGGGTTAATCGCTAAGAAGTTAGGACCTTCTACAAAACAATCAACAGGGCAGACATCGACACAGTCAGTATATTTACATTGAATACAATTTTCGGTGACTACGTACGTCATTTTCGTTCCTTTTTTAAATCTTATGTAATTTTAATCTAAATTTACGATTTTAATAATTACAGTTAACAGTATTTATACAATCATGCCTGCGCCAACAGTACTATTGGTGCTTTCATCAATCACAATAAACGAACCAGTTGCACGGTTCTTCTTGTAGCTATCCACCATTAACGGTTGGGCTAGCTTAAAGTTTACGCGGGCAATATCATTCATTTTTAGATCGTTAGTTTGTTGCTCTTCCAAGGTGTTTACATCCACCGTGTATTGAATTGCTGCAACTTTTGCTTTTGATTCACGTGCTGTATGGCGGACAATATAAGTACGCGCTGGCGATAATGGTGTTTCTGATAACCAGCATACAAATGCATCAATTTGTTTCATGGTTTCCGGTAAGTTATTTGTTTTTACAATCATGTCGCCACGTGAAGTATCGATTTCATCTTCAAGTAGTAAGGTCACACTTTGTTCAGTTAGTGCACTTTGAATTTGCTCATTACCAATTTGTATCGCTTTTACTTTTGATTCGTATCCATTGGGTAATATAGTTACTGCATCACCGACTGCAATTTCACCAGACTCTACACGGCCCATAAAGCCTCTAAAGTCGTGTAACTCTGCATCTGAACTGGCGTGCGGACGGCAAACAAATTGCACTGGAAAACGGAAATCCTCTTCTGCTTCAGCGTGTGCTACTGGCGCTTTTTCAAGCAACTCCAGCATCGTATCACCTTTGTACCAAGGCATATTGTCTAAGCGGTCTACCAACATGTCACCATTTAAAGCGGACATTGGGATGAATTGAATATCACGTGCACCAGCTAAGCCAATTTCTTCAGCAAAAGCCATATAGTCTGCACAGATTCTATCGTAAGCCTCTTGGTTGTAATCTACTAAATCCATTTTATTGACGGCAACAACAATGTGCGGAATACCCACTAAATGTGCTAAGTAACTATGGCGGCGTGTTTGTGTTAATACGCCTTTGCGTGCATCAATCAAAATAATCGCTAAGTTAGCTGTCGAAGCTGCAGTGACCATGTTGCGTGTGTATTGCTCATGCCCTGGTGCATCGGCAATGATGTATTTACGCGTGCCAGTCGTGAAGTAGCGGTAAGCAACATCGATTGTAATGCCTTGCTCACGTTCAGCCTGTAGGCCGTCTGTGAGTAAAGATAAGTCGACTGTTTCCATGCCGCGTTTTCTCGACGTGTTTGAAATATTACTCAGTGTGTCAGTCAGAATCGTTTTACTATCAAATAGTAAACGACCGATTAATGTACTTTTACCGTCGTCGACGCTACCGCATGTCATGAAGCGTAATAAAGCGGTTTCTTTTAGTGTTGGGTTTTGCATATTGTTACTCATTTAGAAGTACCCCTCTTTTTTACGTAGTTCCATACTGGCTTCAGAGGTTTGGTCATCCAGGCGGGTTGCACCACGCTCAGTAATTGTTGTTGTTGCTGTTTCAACCACAATCTTGCTGGTTGTGTCTGCATCAGAATAAACAGGAGCAGTACAAGTTATGTCGCCAACGGTTCTAAAACGCACCTGTTTTTTAACGACTTCTTCACCACTTTTAGGTTTGTTAATCACTTCGCCATTCGCTAGTTCAACGTTAGCAGGAATGATGTCGCCGTTCCGGATGATCACATCACGTTCGTGAGAGTAGTAAATACTTGGCAGCTCTAGCTTTTCACGTTCGATGTATTGCCATACATCCATTTCTGTCCAGTTTGAAATAGGAAAGGCGCGAATGTTTTCACCTTTGTGTGAACGTGCGTTATATAAGTTCCAAAGCTCAGGGCGTTGGTTTTTAGGATCCCACTGGCCAAACTCATCACGGAAACTCATGATGCGCTCTTTAGCGCGTGCTTTTTCTTCATCACGACGTGCACCCCCAATACAGCAATCAAAACCATGTTCTTCAATGGCTTCAAGCAGCGTCACTGACTGATGTTTGTTGCGAGGTTCATCAGGGTGCTTCAGTACAATCGTACCGCGCTCCATCGAGTCTTCTAATGAACGGACAATTAAACGCTCGCCCATGTCTTTTACCCTGCGGTCACGGAACTCCAATACCTCTTTGTAGTTATGGCCAGTATCAATATGCATGAGTGGAAAAGGAAAGCGACCCGGACGGAATGCTTTTTCAGCCAAGCGAACGATACATAATGAATCTTTGCCGCCTGAAAAAAGCAGTACAGGGTTACTACATTGGCCAGCGACTTCGCGAAGGATGTGAATCGCTTCAGCTTCTAGCCAGTCTAGATGAGAGAGAGTTTTTTTAATTGTCATATCTTTTAATATTTAATATTTAAAATTTAATTAGACGAGTGGAGCTGACCACACCGCAAATTCATTACCCCTTGGGTATTTAGAATGAAACCTTCTGCCACCAGGAAGTTAAACATTTCTTCCTTGATAATGCCAGAAGCACTCACAATCCTTTGGTAAGCCAGACCAAAATCTGTAAGTGACCAATTGAATGTTGTTTCAAAGAAACGTTTTATCGCTGCAAAATTCCTCGCAGGAAGCTCAACGTAATTTAATTTTTCATGTGTGTTCACTAAGCTTTATCATTACTTCTTAACGTGTAAACCACATTCTTTGCTGTTGAGGTCTTCCCACCACCAGCGGCCTGCGCGAACATCTTCACCTAAGGCAACTGATCTAGTACAAGGATCACAGCCAATACTTGGGTAAAATTCATCATGTAACTTATTGTACGGCACATCGAACATGCGAATGTAAGCCCAAATTTCTTGCTCAGTCCAATTAGTTAATGGATTGAACTTTTCAATTTTGTTGCCCGCGTCAAACTCACGTGCTGGCAAGCTAGCGCGCGTAGTAGCTTGCTCAGCACGCATACCAGTAATCCATGCTTTCTTGCCTATTAATGCACGTTTTAGCGGCTCTACTTTACGCATAAAGCAACAGGCTTTACGCAGCTCAATGCTTTCGTAAAAAGCATTGATGCCTTTAGTGCGAACATATTCTTCAACTGCATCATGCTTAGGAAAGAACACGACAGGTTTAGTCCCATAGTTCTTTTCTACTTTACTCATTAGCGTGTATGTTTCAGTTGGTAAGCGACCTGTATCTAAAGAGAAGATCTCAATCGCCAACTTCTCTTTAGCAATGACGTCAGTTAGCACCATGTCTTCTGCACTATAACTGTTAGCAAAAGTAACGGCATTAAACTCACTACTAGCGGCTTTAAGCAAAGCTAGCACCTGTGTGCGCTTCTCAGCCACGCTCGTTTTGAGCGCATCTGTCAGCTCAGGTGTTGTTGCGGGGTTATTAGCCGCAGGCTTTAACATTGAGACGCCAAGGTCCATTAACGGCTCACTCTGCGCCATACTGGCACATCATCAGTTGCGCTTTGATACGGTTGCACAAAATCATTTAAACTGGGAATCGCTTCTTCTGCATTGCGACCTTCTTTAATTAAATAGCTATCAAAACCAGAGCGTTTTAAGAAGAACAGCTGATCACGCATAATGTCACCAACAGCGCGTAGTTCATTTTTAAAGCCATAGCGGGTGCGTAACAAGTTCCCTAACGTAAAGTTACGACCATCAGCAAAGATTTGCACGTAAACTGCAATCACTGGCAAGCTATTTAAGTCATCAAATGCATTGGCTAAGCTTTCGATTGGCTCGTGTGTTTGTAGCACGATACCAATTTCACCAGCCGCTAGGCGGCTTGCAAGCACTTCTTTATTAGCCAACCAAATAGGAAGGGGCAATAGTATTTTCCCTGTTGTTGGTATTTCACTGCCATCGATTTGCTTTTGCGTAAAGGTATCTTCACCATGTAATTTAAACATAACGACTTTACCAGCTTGTTTACGGGTGGGCTCGTCACCGTATACTGGTGGCACAACGCGTGTCCACTCGTTAAGGGCGATTTTATTGCCAATAATTAACTGGCTCATACAGACTCCTTCTCAGCGTAAACATGTGCTTTGAACGGTTCAGCACCAATGCGGCGAACGGTATCAATAAACTGTTCTTCATCCGTGCGCTCTTTTACATAGGTGTCGATTAGCTTTTGAATCACTTCTGGCATTTCATCAGCAGCGAAAGAGCGACCAATGACTTTACCTAAGCTAGCATCGTTGCCTTTTTTGCCACCAATTGACACTTGGTACCACTCTTCATCATCTTTATCGACGCCGAGAATACCGATGTGACCAACATGATGGTGACCACAAGCATTCATGCAGCCTGAAATATTGATTTCAATCTCACCAATATCATGCAAGTAATCTAAATTATCAAACTGTGCTTGAATGGATTTGGCAATAGGTAGGCTTTTTGCATTAGCCAAGCTGCAAAAGTCGCCGCCTGGGCAGCAAATCATATCGGTTAATAAACCAATGTTTGCTGTTGCTAAACCAGCTGCTCGGGCTTTTTCCCAAACAGCAAATAAGTCACTGAGTTTAACGTCGGCTAATATCAGGTTTTGCTGATGTGACACACGCAACTCGCCAAAGCTATAAACCTCAGCCAAATCAGCCACCGTATGCATTTGTGCGCTAGAGGCATCACCTGGAGCTTCGCCGTGTGTTTTCAATGACAATGTTACTGCACGGTAACCAGCGGTTTTATGTGCGTGCACGCAGCGCTTCACCCATGCCGCAAAGGCAGGGGTGCTAGCAAGCCTGATATCAAAGCTCATATCGCTCGCTGGCAATGACTCGTAAGGCATAGGCTCAAAGTGAGCTGATACGCGGTCAAATTCTGCTTGTGTGATTGTTAGTGGGCCATCTTTTAAATGTGCCCATTCGCTTTCAACTTGCGCTTTAAATGCTTCAACGCCCATCGCTTTCACTAAAATCTTAATACGTGCTTTGAATGAGTTATCACGACGGCCATGAATGTTGTACGTACGGATAATCGCCTCAGCGTAGCTAATCGCATGCTTCCACCCTAGATTCTCATGAATCACAGACCCTAAGATAGGCGTACGACCTAAGCCACCACCAACCCATATTTTAATGCGTATTTCATTATTTTTACCTTTAAAAAACTCCATGCCGATGTCATGCATTTGCACAACAGCACGATCTTCTTTTGTACCAGACACTGCAATTTTGAATTTACGTGGCAATAAAGCAAACTCAGGATGAAAGGTACTCCACTGACGCATGATTTCAGCCATAGCACGCGGATCAAATACTTCATCTGGCGCAACGCCAGCAAACTGGTCAGTCGTAATATTACGAATACAGTTGCCTGAAGTTTGAATCGCATGCATCTCAACGGTTGCAAGCTCTTCTAAAATATCAGGCACATCTTCTAGCTTAGGCCAGTTTAACTGTAAGTTTTGACGTGTACTAAAGTGACCATAGTCTTTATCGTATTTTTTGGCGATATCGCCAAGTTTGTGCATCTGCGTGCTAGAAAGCAAACCGTAAGGTACGGCAATGCGTAACATCGGTGCGAAACGTTGGATATATAAGCCGTTTTGTAAACGGATAGGGCGGAACTCATCTTCAGTCATTTCGCCAGCCAGATAGCGGTTTGTTTGGTCGCGGTATTGGGCGACGCGTTCGTTAACGAGTTGTTGATCAATTTTGTCGTATTTATACATGTGTTTAGCTGAGTTAAGTCAGCCCTCTATTTTAATCTAAATTCTCTTATTTAATAAGGCCTTACTTGGCTTTTATGGTGATTTTCTATGCTTAAGTTGCTTTAATGCAATGATGAGTACAAGAAAAGCTAGTCCAATGACAACATTTACTTCTGGGAATGCCAGTTTTTGTCCCACGTAAACCAATATCAATGCCAATAGTATGCGTATCCAATGTTCAGCTACTTTAGCGCTCAAATGACTGCCAATCCAAATGCCGGGAATGGAGCCAATCAACAAAGTCCCCAATAGTGGGTAATTAATCGTGCCTAGGCTGACGTGACCTAACCCTGCAACCATTGTCAGGGGGACCGCATGAGCGACGTCAGTGCCAATGATCTTAGTAATCGATGCTTTAGGGTACAGGATTAGCAAGGCGGTAACGCCTAATGCACCAGCGCCAACTGATGTTAGCGTGACTAAAGAGCCTAAAATAATACCTAATAGCACCGTGAGTGTTGGTGCATATTTTGGGTTCACCCAATGTCCACTTTTGGAGAGGCTGGCTAGTTGCTTACGGAAAATGACAGAAAGAGCGGTCAACATTAGCGCAATCCCCAGCCAAAATTTAATCGTCAACACGACACTTTCAGAGGCAACATCCATGTTGCCAAGTAAAGTGGTGGTGAGAATCGAAGCTGGAACACTACCAAGAGCCAGGAGTTGAACAATGCGCCAATCAATATTTCCAAGCTTGCCATGAGCAAAAATACCAGCTGATTTTGTAATCGTGGCATAAAGTAAATCAGTACCAACAGCTACGGCTACAGGCTGATTAAAAAATATCAGCAATATAGGTGTCATCAAAGAACCACCACCCACGCCGGTGAGGCCGACGAGCAGTCCAACAATGAAACCTGTTAAAATGTGAAAAATGTCCATACTTACTTATGTGTTAGCTATTACTAGAAGGCGCCTAATATAGCAGTTTATTATATAATCATTTAATATTGTTTTATTATTTGATTATGTTTATTTATTATATAGAATGCAATCCATTTTCTTTAAGTAGAGAGTATTTAACCAGGCTATGAAACTACATCAGTTGAAATATGTGCGTGAAGTCGCTCGTCAAGGGTTAAGTGTTACTGCAGCTGCGGAGGCTTTACATACTTCACAGCCAGGCGTGAGTAAGCAAATTCAACTGCTAGAAGAAGAGTTAAAGCTCCAAATATTTCAACGTAATGGTAAGCGCCTGACGGGACTCACTGAGCCTGGCCAAAAGATTCTGAAGCTAGCGATGAGCGTGATGTTCGAGCTAGAAAATATCAAGCACGTAGGAGAGGAGTTTAGTAAGGATGCGTCAGGGATGTTAACCATTGCGACGACGCATACGCAAGCGCGCTATAAATTGCCTGCAGCTGTGCAACAGTTTATGCAGGTTTATCCGCAAGTTAAATTACATATCCATCAAGGCAATCCGACGCAGGTGACCGACTGGGTGACAACGGGAGAGGCTGATATTGGAATTGCCACTGAGGCGATAGCGCAAGAAGAGCGATTGATTTGCTTGCCTTGTTATGAATGGAATCGTAGCATTGTTGTGCCGAAAGGCCATGATTTGGAGCAACGGCCCTTGCTTACTTTGGAAGACATTGCCAGTCACCCTATAATCACCTATGACTTTGCATTTACTGGCAGTACAACCGTGTCAAAAGTATTTCATGATGCAGGTGTAACGCCGAATGTGGTGTTGACTGCTATTGATGCAGATGTAATTAAAACCTATGTCAATTTGGGCTTAGGTATTGGTTTGATTGCCAATATGGCCTTTGATGAAAAACGAGATGAAAGTTTGGTTCGTCTTGACTGTAGTCACCTATTCCCCAAAAGTACAACGCATCTTGGGGTGCGGAAAGACACCTTCATTAGAGGCTATCTATATGATTTTATTAGCATGTTGTCGCCAAAATTTGATCATGCAGCAATAGATGAAGCATTTAAAATGACACGTTAGAATGGATATCTGCATTCTGAAAAGGAGCCGTATGATTAGAAGCTGTTGTATCGCACTGCTTGCACTAATCGTTATTTATAGCCAAGCCAGCGATGCTCCCCCTGTAGTCCCGGAGTCTGCAGGTACACGGTCAGGCATTGACCCCAGTAGTGCCTTATACGAAGTGGCAGTGCAAGAAGGTGTGACTTATCAAGATGTGGTGGATAGCTTAAAAAGCATTTCAGAAGGCATGAACCTCGTGAATCCTGCGAACTTTCCAATTGGCGAACAGATGAAGTTGCGTGGCATTGACCCGCGAGGGGTTAAAGAAGTGCGTTCTTTTTGTAATTTAAGCATGGGGATGGAAATTATCCTCGACCACCCTGAATTCTTGGTGTTTGCGCCGTGTCGCATAGCTATTTATGAAAAGCATGACGCTAATAACAAACTCAAATTATTCATTGGTTTAGATAGGCCAACGTATGATTTGAAAAGCATTAAAAATCCAACTGACCGCGCTCAACAATCAGCACAGGCATTAGAAGAGTCCTTAATCCAATTGATGCACCGAGCTAGCGAGGGTGATTTTTAATATGGCTAAACAGCCTGCAACGAAGTTTTGATTGGGGTGGCATCCTCACAGGAGAGCGAGTGATCACAATAGCTTAATAGTACCTTGGGGTTTTGCTATGTCCTTTTGCCGTCTATGAGATGCTGCTGCCATATCAATCCGGCTTGCCTTAGGTGGTGACTTAGACGTATTATTGTGATGAAGCTTTTCAATTAAGGTTGAGAGTAAAAGAGCATGTTAAGTGATATTAAAATAGCACAGGCAGTCGAGCTAAAACCTATTCAAGCCATTGCAAAGTCGATTGGCTTTGTTGATGCGGATTTAATTCCATATGGCCATCATATTGCTAAGCTTAGTTATGCGGGCTTAAGCAAGTTACAAAGCAAACCTGATGGCAAGCTGATTTTAGTGACTGCTATCAGTCCAACGCCAGCAGGCGAAGGAAAAACCACTACCACCATTGGGCTGACCGATGCATTAAATCATATTGGCAAGCAAGCCATGGTGTGTATTCGTGAACCCTCTTTAGGGCCAGTGTTTGGCATGAAGGGTGGTGCAACTGGCGGTGGTTATGCGCAAGTCGTACCGATGGAAAATATCAACCTCCACTTTACGGGTGATTTTCACGCGATTAGTGCGGCGAATAACTTGTTAGCAGCGCTGATAGATAATCATATTCACCATGGCAATGCATTGGGTATTGATATCGAGTCAGTGACATGGCGCCGCTGTGTGGATCTGAATGACAGAGCCCTACGTAACGCGCATTTAAAACAACTACGTCATGAAACTGATACGGGGTTTGATATTACAGTGGCCAGTGAGGTGATGGCGATTTTCTGTTTGGCAGAAAGCTTAGAGGACTTAAAAGCTCGCTTAGGGCAGATTAAAATCGCTACGAGCAAGACGGGTAAAGAGATTTTCACCCGCGATATTAAAGCAGAAGGGGCGATGACTGCTTTGCTCAAAGATGCATTTCAGCCTAACCTGGTACAGACTTTAGAAGGCAGTCCTGCTGTGATTCACGGCGGACCATTTGCCAATATCGCACATGGATGTAATTCAGTTGTGGCAACAAAGGCTGCACTTAAGCTTGCGGATTATGTGGTCACGGAAGCGGGATTTGGTGCTGATTTAGGCGCTGAGAAGTTCTTTGATATCAAGTGTCGTCAAGCTAACTTGCAACCTAGTGTCGTCGTGTTAGTTGCCACAGTCCGTGCGTTGAAATATCACGGCGGTGCAGAACTGGATGAGTTGAATAATGAAAGTGTTTGTTATTTAAATAATGGAATCAATAATTTAAAGAAGCATATTGATAATTTACATGATTGGTTTGGTATGCAAGTGATTGTAGCGATTAACCATTTTGCTAATGACACACCAGCGGAAGTTGATGTTTTAGAAAAAGCGGCCTCGCCATTAGGCTGTCAAGTAGTGGTGTGTAAGCATTGGGCGGAAGGCGGAGTAGGTGCGACCAATTTGGCACATCATGTAGTCGCTGGTATAGCAGAAAAACAGTCTCAATTTAAGCTGCTGTATGCAGATGATGCGCCTTTGTTGACGAAGTTGAAAACCATTGCAACAAAGCTATACGGTGCAGCTGATGTAAAACTAAGCGATGAAGCTGCCCAACAATTAGAAGCGTTAGGTGCTAACTATAAGCATCTGCCTATTTGTATTGCTAAAACGCAATACTCATTTTCTTCTGATGCGAAATTGCGAAATGCGCCGACAGGACACATTCTTGAATTGAAAGGTTTGCGCTTGTCACGTGGCGCGGGCTTTATAGTGGCGTTGTGTGGCAATATTGTGACCATGCCGGGCTTGCCTAAAGCGCCCGCTAGCGAACATATTGACGTTAATAATGCAGGAGTTATTGCAGGCCTCTCTTAGCAGCTTCTTTAGTTAACAAACCTTCCTTAATTAAGCCTGAATTAAATTTATATTAAATACGTAGCGTTATATGCAAATCATTCAACATGGCGGCACCGCCGAACAAGTAATTAATAAATCTAAATTTCTAGCATGGGCGACGTATTGTCAAAGCGAGCAAGAAGTTGGTGCCTTTTTGCGCGCGATTGCTTCTCAACATCAAAATGCCAGCCATTTAGCATATGCTTTTCGTATTCAAACACCTGATGGGGTTGTGCCACGCTTCTCAGATGCCGGAGAGCCTTCTGGTACGGCTGGCATGCCTATCATGCAACGTATAGAGGGGTTAGGTTTAACTAATATCTGTATCGGCGTCATTCGCTATTATGGTGGTGTTAATCTAGGGAAGGGAGGTTTAGCCCGTGCCTATGGTGGCACAGCAAAGTTGGCACTAGATACGTCAACAATAGCTAAGTACATAGAAATGCAACAATTAGCGCTCACAATAGAATACAATCGCTTTGATGCGTTAACCAAAGCCCTGTCGCAAATTAATGGTGAAGTATTGGATAAGCAGTTTGATGAAAAAGTCCATGTCGTCGTTAATTTTCCATTAGCCGAAGAACAAGCTTTTATAAAGAGATTTACGAGTGAATATGCAGATTAAAGCCATAACCAAAGTCGAAATTGCCGCCTGGCTCATCATGGCAATCGCCATGCTTTATGTATTGAATGTAAATTTACTACCCGGACTATTGGCAGGGCTGTTGGTTTTTGAGTTGTCCCACATCATCTCCCCTTATATAGCGCAAAGGTTTCCCGGCTACGTTTCTAAAGTGATTGCCGTTGGTTTATTAGCCCTTTTTATCGTTGGCTTACTCACATTGGTGGTTTTAGGCTTGATTGCATTTTTCAAGTCCGATTCAGGCAACCTAACAAATCTGATTGGGAAAATGGCGGAAATTATCGAAGACTCACGCAGTATATTACCTAGCTGGATAGACTCACGCTTACCTGCGGATGCTGTGGTGCTGCAACAGATGGTCACTGAGTGGTTGCGTAATAATGCATCGAGTTTACAGTTTTTAGGACAAGAGGCGGGGCGTCATACTGCTCATATTATTATCGCCATGATTGTTGGTGCTATGTTGGCGCTACGCGAGGCGACGACAGAAGGCTATTATAAGCCATTTGCTCAAGCGATGGTGCAGCGGACGAGATTGTTCGGACACGCATTCCGCAACATTGTGTTTGCACAGGTCAGAATTTCTGCCATTAACACGATATTTACTGGTGTTTATTTGGTTGTTCTTTTACCGTTGGCTGGGGTAGAGCTGCCCTTTGTTAAAACTATGGTTATGATTACCTTTATTGTCGGCCTATTACCAGTTGTGGGTAACCTTATTTCCAATTCTGTGATTGTGATTGTTAGTATGAGTCATTCATTTGCGGCGGCTTTAGGGTCGTTGCTCTTCCTCGTCACCATTCATAAGTTTGAATACTTCTTGAATGCCCGTATTATTGGCGGGAAAATCAAAGCCCATGCATGGGAGCTGTTAATCGCGATGGTGCTAATGGAGGCCGCATTTGGTATTGCAGGTGTTGTGGCTGCGCCTATTTACTACGCTTACCTCAAAAGTGAACTTAGAGTGCGAGAGCTCATTTAAAAGCAGTTTTGCTACATTACGATTTATAATTCAATGCGACTGTAGCACACCACCCTTGGTTTTTATTTCGCCTGCTTCAATAAGCGGATCCGCTAAGCAAGGTTTGTCAGGGTTATTCTTAGTGAAAAAGCTATTGGCAACCAGAAGCACTTCTTTATGGTTTGTAGCCGTTTGAAATAGAACCATCAATTCCCCATGGCTTATATTCAACACTTTAGGGCAGGTTGCCTATATTAAGTCGGTTATAATTCGCTTATGACAAATATAGAACTTTTAATTGGCTTAGTTTGTTTGTTGGTATTGCTCGTTGCTTGGTTAATTTGGCTAGTCATCAATAGCACAAAAAATACGCAATTACTACAACACCTTGAAGACAAACATCGCGACATGTTGCAAGATGTGAATGGCGGTTTAAATGCTTTGGGCGACCGTTTGAACAATAGCTCACAAGAAAGTGGTGAGCGTTTAAAGTCCAGCGTGGCGCAAGAACTAACATCCACACGAGAGGCCATGCAAAAGCTACAGCTTGAACAAAGTAGCAACCTCTCACAAACCCGCGAAATAGTGCTTGAAAAACTGCATACCACATTAGCTGAACAGGGCACAGCACAGCAGGGTTTAATTAACGACACCATGCTAAAAGCTACGACCACGCTCACGCAAAGCATTGAGAGCTTAAGTAAGGTTGTGGATGCGCGGCTGGAAGAGATTGCCGGCAAAGTATCGGAGCGCTTGGAAGAAGGCTTTAAAAAGACCAATGAAACCTTTGTGAGCGTGATGGAGCGCTTGGCGACTATTGATGAAGCACAGAAGAAGATTGATGGCTTAAGTACCAAGATGGTGAGTTTGCAAGAGCTGCTGGGTGATAAGAAAAGCCGTGGTGCTTATGGCGAAGTGCAGTTAGAAGGTTTGGTTCGCAATGTGTTGCCAGAGCAAAGTTTTAAGATGCAACATAGCTTTGACAATGGAACACGCGTTGATTGCGCTTTGTTCTTACCTGAGCCGACCGGCACTGTTGCCGTTGATAGTAAATTTCCACTAGAAAATTACCACCGCATGTTTGATAAAGATTTAAGCGACCTTGAGCAAGCGGCGGCGGGAAAGCTTTTTAAAGCTGATGTGAAGCGTCATGTGGATGATATTGCTAGGAAATACATTATTCAAAATGTGACTTCAGAGGGTGCGGTGATGTTTATTCCTGCTGAGGCTGTGTTTGCTGAGATTCATGCTTACCATCCTGATGTGATTGATTATGCGATGAATAAGCGCGTGTGGCTGGTCTCACCGACAACATTGATGGCAGTATTGAACACGGCGCGTGCAGTGCTAAAAGATGTGGAAATGCGTAAGCAAGTACATATTATTAAAGATGAGCTGGGCAAGTTGAGCGGCGATTTTAAGCGCTTTGATACACGCATGAAGAAACTGGCGGACCATATTCGCCAAGCTAATGATGATGCGCAAGATGTTCATACAAGTAGCAAAAAAATCTCACAGACTTTTGCACGTATTGAACGTGTTGAATTGAGCAACCAGTCCGCTGATTTTCTTGATGCTGCGGATGATGGTTAATTTAACTTATTAAGTAAAGCATTTAACACTATGAATATTAAAGTATTATACTTCGCAAGAATCAAAGAGTCTGTGAATTACTCAACAGAAGATATTGCGCTTCCAATTGATGTGGATACGGTCGTTGCCCTGAAAGAATTTTTAGTGAAACGTGGTGAAGTATGGGCTGATTTGTTTAGCGGCAAGCAAGTGGTGAGAGTGGCGATTAACTATGAGTTGGTTGATGACATCATGGCGCTAAATGAAGGTGATGAAGTGGCCTTCTTCCCACCCGTTACTGGTGGCTAAGCAGGTCAGTGCTTGTGCTAAATAACCATGCTATTATTTAAACCATGACTATACGGGTGCAAACGGAAGACTTTGATGCAGGAGTTGAATTGGCTGCCATGCGCGTAGCGAGTGCTAGTGTTGGTGCGGTGGTGAACTTTATTGGGCAAGTGCGCGATATCAATGGTGGCGACATGGTGAGTACGCTTACATTAGAGCATTATCCAGGTATGACAGAACGGTCGTTAGAAGCGATTGAAGCCGAAGCTAGAGCACGCTGGGATATTGTTAGCAGCTTGATTATTCACCGTGTTGGTGCGCTCCAACCATTAGATCAAATCGTATTGGTAGCGGTAGCGAGCGCGCATAGAGGAGAAGCATTTAAAGCCTGCGAATTCATCATGGATTACTTAAAAGTTCAAGCGCCGTTTTGGAAAAAAGAATCAACACTTGTTGGTGAGCGTTGGGTGGAAGCAAAAACCAGAGACAATGATGCGCAAGTGCGTTGGAAATCAAAAAACAATTAACCGTAGTGATTACTTGATAATGAACAGAAAATAATGCATGCAAATTTTAAATGAACACGCACTACATGCCAGCATCCCTGCTGGCGACTTAGGCTTTGAAACCACTCACGATTTAATCAACCCATCCAATAACCAGTCTGATATACATGGTTGGATTGCACAGGCTGATGCTAAGAAAGCTGCTATTTTTGGCTTAAAAATGCGTCAGGTTGGCTTTAACATGTTAGTACTTGGCGAGCAGGGTAGCGGTCGTACATCACTGATGCAATCGGCCATGCAGCAGGTGGCGAAAGAGGCTTCAAATCAGTTAACTGATTTGGTAGCTGTTTATCATTTCAATCAATTGAATCAACCATTCCTGGTTAAGTTGCCAGTGGGGATGGGTGTTCAGTTATCTGTGCAAATGGATGTGTTTGCACGTGCTTTCATGGCTGAGCTTCCAACACTTATAGTCATCGCAGATAAAAAAGATGCGGTTGCTAAGGCTGAAGTGTGGTTTCTGAAAACATCAAAAGTATTGGTGGCGCTAGCTAAAGAAAACAATCGGATTAATCAATATGTTGCGGCGGTTAGGAAGGATGTTCTAACTTTTGTGAAAATATATCCTTCCCCCGCTAATAATGAAGTTGAGGGTGCGTTAGAGACATTGATGAGTGATGGATTTTTAAATCGATTTAAGGTCAATGTTCTAGTCAGCAATCAAGCTAACGTAGGTCAAGGTCAGGCGGTGATTTACGACAATGACCCTAGCTATCAGTCTTTGTTCGGAAGCGTGGAAACAGGTTCCGATCAGACGTATGAATTTATGCGACTAAGGGCAGGGAAGCTGCATCAAGCTGACGGCGGTATGTTGCTCATTCAATTGCGCGATATTTTGAACGACGAGCAAAATGGCGAGCAGATGATTGAAAAGCTGTATCGTTTTTTGCGAAATAGTACTTTGCAGTTTGAGGATGCTGTGGGCAGTGGTACCAGTGCTGGTTATGTGTTGACGAATACTTTAATCCCGCTACGCGTAAAAATCGTATTGATTGCCATGCGAGAAGATTTTTATAGTTTACTAGAAGAGAATCCAGATTTCTTTGATCACTTTCCGATTAAGGTGGAGTTCGCTGATAGCATTGACGCCAATACAGAAAACTATGCCGCAGTTGCTGGTTTTATCGCACAAAAATGTGAACAACATGGCTGCACACACTTTGATGCAAAGGCCGTGTCGACGCTGATAGGTGCCTTGCATCGCTTAGAAGAAGATCAGGTGCGTATTAGTACTAATTTCGCTTTCTTAGAGCGACTCATGCTGGAGGCGGCTTCTTATGCGGGAGATACTGCAGTGGTAACACAAACACATGTGCAAGCAGCGATTAACGCACGGAACCATCGACATCAATACTTTGAAACGCAAATTCGAGAATCGATTATTGATAATGAACTGTTGATTCAAGCGCATGGCGAAGTGGTAGGGCAGGTGAATGGCTTAACGCACATTGAGCTTGGCGATGCTAGCTTTGGCTCACCGATACGTATTACTGCGCGTTGTTATCCCGGGCAAAAAGGCTTAATTAACATCGACCGTGAAGTGAATATGAGTGGCCCAAACCACGATAAAGGTATCTTTATCTTACAAAACTGGTTGAGTGCGAGCTTCTCACATTTAGCGCCGTTAAGCCTTAATGCTTCGTTAGTATTTGAGCAGGAATATAATGGTGTTGAGGGGGATTCTGCCTCTTGTGCAGAGTTGTTTGCTTTGCTATCCGCTATGGCAAACTTACCGATTCAGCAAGGGATAGCTGTTACTGGAGCATTAAATCAGTTTGGCGAAGTGATGCCAATTGGCGGTGTGAACGAGAAGATTGAAGGCTACTTTAGAGTGTGTAAAGCGCTGGGCTTAGATGGCAAGCAAGGTGTGATTATTCCTAAACGTAACCAACGTCACCTACTGTTAGATGATGAAGTAGTGCAAGCCGTGAAAAATAGACAATTTAAAATCATTACCATTAACCATGTGCTTGAGGGTATAGAGCTTTTGGTGGGTGTGGTGGCGGGAGAAAAAAATGCTAGCGGCAGTTATGCGTCTAACACGGTGATGGGGCATGCACAGGCTGTTCTCGCCGAGTATCGGCTCACCTTAGAACAAAACCAAAGAAAACAACCAGGCGAAAAGTAAACGTCCTCATTAATGAGGACGGCGAAAAATATGGCACAAAACCGAGACGAAAAATGTCGTTTGGATAAGTGGCTCTGGGCAGCTCGCTTCTTTAAAACACGTAGCATAGCCGCTGATGCAGTTGGCGGTGGCAAGGTGCGAGTCAATGGCGACCGCGCCAAAAGTGCAAAAGAAGTGCAGCTCGGCATGAAAATTCAAATCACGAATAAAGATGTTGAAATGGTGGTGGAGGTTTCTGGGTTATCAAACACACGGCGTGCTGCGCCAGAGGCCGCAATGTTGTTCAAAGAAACCAAAGAAAGCAAAACTAAACGCGAGAACCTAAAAGCCATGAATAGTGCAGAACATGCATTAAGAGAACGAGGCGTAGGGCGCCCAACTAAGCGGCAATTACGAGACATCGCTAAGTTTACTGGTATAAAAAACTACGATGGGTTATAAGCAAGCTTAATGAAAACTGCCATCTTATGTACTGGATATGTTGGGTTGTGGAATGCAATTCTACTCGCGCAACATAAAAAGTTGTTGCTTTAGATGTCGGTGCTAATAGAGCCAACCATAACAATGGTATATTAAAAATGTCTAAATTTAGGTTGATGAAAGTTGACACACCTACAGTCGCAACACATTTCCTTTTAAATCCGTCTGGTTTTCGTACCCCAGCAGGTTGGCTTCTTAGTAAATTCAGTTTGGACGAACTGCCTCAGCTCTGAAGTATCATAATAGGTGACATGAGCTTTGTTGGGCCAAACCACACTTTATTTTGCTTGCGGCATTGAAAGTGATGATATCGCACATTAACTAATGACTGCATTTTATTTAAAGTGTATAAAAGCGATCCATTTAACTCAATTCTTAATAATTTTAGGTAGAATGGCATCTCAATGAATAAAGAATATTTAATTTATGTTTAATAGGAGTTTTCTTAAGAATCCTCGCTCTTTATTTGCAATTACTCATGACATTGTAGTAATCGCTGTTGCATGGTTCTTAGCATACTGGCTGAGGTTTGGTTTTGAAATTACAGATGCCTATATATCAACTATGCGGCTTAATTTAGCCTGGATTATTCCAGTGCAAGTCATTTGTTTTTTGTTCTTTTCCTTATATGAGGGCATATGGCGTTTTGCAAGCATTCCAGACCTTAAACGCATTTTAAATGCAATAAGTGTTGGTGGGCTACTCATAGCCACTATATATTTAATGGTTGAGCCGTATGGTGTCATACCAAGGGCGGTCTTAATCTTATACCCGATTTTGTTATTGTTACTCATGGGGGCAAGTCGCTTCACTTGCCGTTTGTGGAAAGATCGTTATAAGTACACGGAGCTATCATTCAAAGGTAAGCCAGTTGTTATATTAGGATCTGGGGCTGCTGCTATAGCATTAGTGAAAGATTTGGCGAATAGTGAAGAATGGCAGGTTGTAGGGTTTTTTGATGATGACAAAACACTTATTGGAAGGCAGATAGAGGGTGCGAAAGTGCTAGGTGTAATTGATGAGTTGTCAGATTTCACTTCCGAACTCCAAGTGCAGCATGTGATTGTTGCCATGCCTTCGGCTAACCTCCTTACAAGACGTGCTGCTGTTGATGTTGCAAATGCATGTGGCATGACAGTGTTTACCGTACCAGCATTTGATGATCTAATTAGTGGCAAGGTGAGTGTTTCTCAAATTCGCAAGGTGGAGGTTGAAGATTTACTTGGTCGAGAACCCGTGCAATTAGATACGCTGGGTTTGCATAGCTTAATTGAAAATCATGCAGTATTGGTCACTGGAGCAGGGGGGTCTATTGGTTCTGAACTATGTAGACAGATTCTTAAATACCATCCCAGTCAGTTGCTTTGTGTGGATACTTCAGAGTTATCATTGTATAAAATCGAACAAGAGTTTAGTCAGTTAGACTTGTCTGGTAGTACCGAAATTAAATACGTTACAACTAGCGTGAGAAATGAGAAACGCATTAAAGCATTGTTAACAACATACCAACCAGCTGTTGTTTACCACGCGGCTGCTTATAAGCATGTCCCTTTAATGGAGAACAATGTTGCTGAAGCTTTGGCTAACAATGTATTAGGCACCCATACCGTTGCCAAAGCCTGTAAAGATACAGGGGTAGCCAAGTTTGTATTAGTGTCGACGGATAAAGCGGTTAACCCGACTAATGTGATGGGGGTGACTAAGCGCTTGGCAGAGAGGGTGTGCCAAGGGTTGCAAAGCAAGGTTGGCACTAAGTTTGTAACAGTGCGTTTTGGTAATGTGCTTGGTAGTAGCGGTAGTGTAATTCCGAAATTTAAGGGGCAAATTGCTACTGGCGGCCCTTTGACGATTACACACCCAGAGATTACTCGTTACTTTATGTCTATTCCAGAAGCGGCTCAGCTAGTTATGCAAGCAGGCATGATGGGGGTAGGTGGTGATATCCTTGTGTTAGACATGGGCGAGGCAGTTAAAATTGTTGATTTAGCTAAAGATATGATTCGTTTATCAGGCTTAAGCGAAGATGAAATTGAAATTGTCTTCACTGGGTTAAGACCAGGTGAAAAATTATACGAAGAGTTGCTGGCTGATGGTGAAAATACATTGCCTACACCACATAAAAAATTGAGAGTAGCAGAAGCACGGTCGACTAGCTTAGCTTGGGTGAAAAAATTATTAACATGGATACAGTTGATTCATGATGAAGATGAGCAGCTAATTAAAGTGGGCTTGAAAACCTGGGTGGAGGAATATAAAATTGACTTAACAAATCATTAAGAATACTAAATTCACCACTGAAACAACAACGATATATTAGGACGCTATTAGCATAGTATGCAAAAAATTACGAAAGCAGTTTTTCCTGTAGCGGGGTTTGGTACACGTTTTTTACCAGCAACAAAGGCTAGCCCAAAAGAGATGCTACCTATTGTTGACAAGCCACTGATTCAATATGCAGCAGAGGAAGCAATTGCTGCTGGTGCGACAGAACTAATCTTTATTACAGGTAAAAACAAACGATCCATTGAAGATCATTTTGATGTGGCGGGTGAGCTGGAAGCGCAACTAGAAGCTGGTGGTAAGCAAAAAATGTTAACTGTATTACGTGGCATTTTGCCCTCACATGTTTCATGCATCTTTGTTCGCCAACCAAAAGCTTTAGGGTTAGGTCATGCAGTACTGTGTGCAAAGAGCGTTGTTGGTGATGCACCATTTTCTGTCATTTTGGCAGACGATTTAATTGATGGTGATGTTTCTGTGGTCAAACAAATGACAGATGTTTATGCTACAAAAGGCGGGGCTATATTAGGTGTTGAAGATGTGCCACCAAGCGCAACGGCTAGTTACGGTATTGTTGATGCGAAACCCATTGAAAAAGACCTTTTAAAAGTAAATGGCATCGTTGAAAAGCCGCAGCCTGAAGATGCTCCTTCTAATTTGGGGGTTGTTGGGCGTTATGTTTTCACCCCTAAAATCTTTGATTGTTTAGAGAAGGTTAAGCCTGGGAAAGGTGGTGAAATCCAACTAACTGATGGTATATCCGACCTAATGAAGCTTGAAGAGGTTTATGCTTATCGCTTCCATGGTAAGCGGTTTGACTGTGGAAACAAGCTTGGGTTTATGCAGGCCAACGTTGAGTTGGCACTAAAACACCCGGAGTTAAGTGAACGCTTTATAGCCTACCTTAAAAACTTATCATTATGAGTGCTGACCCTTATCAATATAGGCGCGGTGCTGAGATGCTCTATAGTGAGCAAGACGTTTCATCGGCCATATTGTCCATTGCAACTGCTTTGAATGCGGTCTATCAAGACGAACCACCAATTGTTCTGAGTGTCATGAATGGTGCCACATACTTTACTGGGCAATTGCTCCCACATTTGGACTTTCCATTAGAGCTCGATTATGTCCATGCCACACGTTACCAAGGCGGTGTGGAAGGAAAAAACGTGAGTTGGATAGTCAAGCCTAAAGCTGAAGTTAAAAACAGGTCCGTTGTAGTGCTCGATGACATTTTAGACGAGGGGGTGACATTACAGTCTATTGTTGATGCTTGCCATGCACTAGGGGCGAAGCAGGTGGAAGTCGCTGTTTTAGTAGATAAAGCCTTAAACAAAACTAAACCATTGACTGCTGACTATATTGGCATAACAGTACCTAATCGATATCTTTTCGGATGCGGCATGGACATTAACGGCTGGTGGCGCAATCTGCCAGCTATCTATGCATTAAAACATGACTAGAATATTGGTAACTGGTGGTGCAGGTTATATTGGCTCACATGCCTGTGTGGAGCTATTGAACGCAAATTTTGATGTGGTTGTATTAGATAATTTATGCAATAGCAAAGCTAGGTCTATCAAACGGGTTGAGAAAATCACAGGAAAATCAATCACTTTGATTGAAGGTGATGTTCGTGATAAGGACTGCTTAACAGCTTTGTTTTCCACCCATAAAATTGATGCTGTAATACACTTTGCGGGATTAAAGGCCGTTGGCGACTCGGTTAAAAATCCGCTTGAATATTATGATAACAATGTAATAGGTAGCATTACATTGCTTCAGGTGATGTCAGCATTTTCGGTCAAAAACATCGTATTTAGTTCTTCGGCTACTGTTTATGGTTTTTCCGATGACAAACCAATTCCAGAAACGGCTCCTCTTAGTCCATTTAACCCCTATGGTCATAATAAGCGCATGGTTGAGCAGGTGTTAACTGATATCAGCATTGCAGATTCAAGTTGGAATATTGTCTTGTTACGATACTTCAATCCTGTAGGTGCGCACCCTAGTGGTGAAATAGGTGAAGACCCTAACGGTGTACCTAATAATTTAATGCCTTATATATCACAAGTGGCAGCTGGCAAGCGTGAACGTTTAAGCGTGTTTGGTAACGATTACCCAACCGTTGATGGTACAGGTGTGCGTGATTATATTCATGTGGTTGATCTGGCATTAGGCCATGTAGCTGCGCTAAATAAGCTAACGCAAGGCACTGGAATCCTCACGCTTAATTTGGGGGCAGGTCGCGGCCATAGCGTTCTGGAGCTGGTGCAGGCTTTTGAAACAGCAACAGGCCAAACCATTCCGTATGAAATTATGGATAGGCGAGCAGGTGATATTGCTATTTACTTTGCTGATGCAAGCTTGGCAAAGCAAATGCTAGGCTGGAGAACCATAAAAACACTAGAGGACATTTGCCGAGATGCTTGGGGTTGGCAAACGAAAAATCCGAACGGGTATTAAAGCAACCAGTTGAATGGTAGCAGCGGCCTTTAAAGATTTAGTCAAAATACAAGCCACTGGTTATAATGTGCATAGATATACGTCAATCATAAAGCCGTTAATATTTGACGGTTAAATAATCAATGAAAAGCCTACATGCCAAAGAAGCACACTTCTAAACGCAACAACGATCCTCATGCGAAGCGCGAAGCGGCGCAATATGAAACACCTTTACCTAGTCGGGAGCTCATATTAGAAGTGATTACCGAACAAGGCATTCCTGTTTCTGTAGACGCCCTGTACGAGTTGCTTGAAATCGGCGAAGAAGAGCAAGAGGTTCTAGGCCGTCGCCTGAACGCCATGGAACGCGAAGGCCAATTGATGCGCAACCGTAAGAAATTACTTTGTATCCCTGATAAAATTGACGCCATTCTTGGCGTGATCCAAGGGCATCAAGATGGCTTTGGATTCTTAGTTCCTGATGATAAAGACAAAAACCCAGACGATGTCTTCTTGTCGAGCAAACAAATGCAACAAGTCATGCATGGCGATCGTGCTATGGTGCGTATTAACGGCTTGGATCGAAGAGGGCGGCCAGAAGGCGCTATTGTTGAAGTGCTAGAACGCATGAATAAAACAATTGTCGGGCGCGTGATGCAAGGCACGGGTGTTACCATTATTGCAGCAGAAGATAAACGCATTAACCAAGACATTCTTATTCCATACCATTTAGATATGGATGCTAAAGTAGGGCAGATTGTTGAGGTTGAAATGACTGATCATCCTTCGAAGCATACGCACCCGATGGGTAAGGTAATTCAGATATTAGGTAACTATGCTGATAGTGGTATGGAAATCGAAATTGCGTTACGTAAACATAAATTGCCACATCAGTTTGCGCCAGCAGCATTAAAGCAAGCGAAAGACATTCCTAAGACAGTACAACCAAAAGACTATGAAGGCCGGATTGATTTGCGCGAGTTACCATTAATCACGATTGATGGTGAAACAGCGCGAGACTTTGATGATGCCGTGTTTACAGAGTCGCAAGGTGATGGTTGGCGCTTAGTGGTGGCGATTGCTGATGTAAGTTACTATGTGACGCCAGATGATGCGTTGGATAGAGACGCCATCGAACGCGGCAACTCTATTTACTTTCCACGCCGCGTGATTCCGATGTTGCCAGAAGCCCTTTCCAATGGCTTGTGCTCATTGAACCCTGATGTGGAACGTCTATGTATGATTTGTGACATGGTAGTAAATGCGGATGGCGTTGTTGATAAATACAAGTTTTATCCTTCAGTAATGCTGTCTAAAGCGCGCATGACGTATACTAAAGTTGCTGACATGCTAGGAAATCCTAATGGTGAAGTGGCAAAAGAGTATGCCCATGTGATGCCGCATGTGCAAAATTTATACGCGCTATACCAAGCGATGCTAGTTCAGCGTAAGAAGCGTGGTGCGATTGAGTTCGACACATCAGAAACCATGATGCTCTTTAACGATGAAGGCAAGATTGATAGTATCGTGCCTACTTCACGTAATGAAGCTCATAAAATCATTGAAGAATGTATGTTGGCGGCCAATGTCTGTGCAGCCAGCTATTTAGAGGCCAATAAGCATGCAGCGGTCTATCGCGTGCATGAAGGCCCAAGTGCGGAAAAATTAGAGCTATTAAGAACCTTTATGAGCGGGTTTGGCTTTAGTGTAGCTGGTGGTGATAAGCCGCATGCAAAAGACTATGCGGAGTTGATGAGCCAAATCAAAGGTCGCCCAGATGAGCAGTTATTACAGACAGTGTTATTACGCTCAATGCAGCAAGCTGTTTATAGCCCAGATAATCAAGGCCATTTCGGCTTGGCGTATGAGGCTTATACGCACTTTACGTCACCGATACGCCGCTATCCAGACCTATTAGTACACCGTGCCATTAAAGCAGTAGTCAATAAAGAGACCTATAAAGTTAATGACTGGGCTGCCTTAGGCGCGCATTGTTCGCTTACAGAGCGCCGTGCGGACGAAGCAAGCCGTGATGTCACGAATTGGCTGAAGTGTTATTACATGCAAGATAAAGTCGGCGAGGTATTTGAAGGCACAGTATCGGCCGTGACCTCCTTTGGTGTATTTATCGCCTTGGATGATGCTTATGTCGAAGGCTTATTACACGTCACTGAGTTGGGTAATGATTATTTCCACTACGAAAAAGCATTGCACGAAATGGTGGGAGAGCGCACGGGTGCTAAGTATCGCTTAGGTGATAGAGTGACCATTAAAGTGGCGCGTGTAGACTTAGAGACCACCAAAATCGACTTCAGCCTAGTTGATAAAAAAGGTAACTTGGAGCTTGCAGGCGAAAGTAAAGGTAAAAAAAATCCTGCTGAACGCCAGTCTAGAGGCAAACCAAAAGGTCCGCCTAAAAAATCAGGCAGCCGCAAACCTAAATCTGCCAAGACATCAAAATATAGCGGCGAAGAATCAACCAACAGCCGACAAAAATCGACTAAAAAGAAAAGGTAGCAATGAGCGAACCACGCATATTATTTGGCTTTCACGCCGTCCAGAGCCGCATGCGACAGCATGCAACTAGCATTCAAGAAATTTTAATCGATGAAGATCGTGTCGATCCTCGGATGAAAGACTTATTAAAGCTTGCAGAAGCTTCTGACATACGCGTGATGCAAGTCGACCGCGGTAGACTTGATGGTATGGCAGGAAGAAATGGTCGTCACCAAGGTGTGATTGCACGTGTAGTTGATACGCCAATCCCGTATAAAGACATTCACGATGTTTTAGAATCAGACTTAAAAGAGCCACCATTTTTCCTTATTTTGGATGGTGTCGAAGACCCACATAACCTGGGCGCTTGTTTGCGTGTTGCTGATGGAATGGGCGTTCATGCGGTCATTGCACCAAAAGATAGAGCCGTCGGTTTAAACGCCACAGTACGTAAAGTGGCAAGTGGTGCGGCTGAAACAGTGCCATTTATCTCAGTAACCAACCTTGCTCGTACGATACGTGAGCTAAAAGAAGCAGGCGTATTCGTGATTGGTACGACAATGGATTCTAGGAGCACATTATTCAATACTAAGCTGGATGGTCCAATTGCATTGGTTTTAGGCTCAGAAGGTGATGGTATTCGCCGTTTAACTGCAGAAAACTGCGACGCATTGGTGACTATTCCAATGTTCGGCTCAGTTGAGAGCTTGAATGTCAGCGTCGCCAGTGGAATTTGCTTATATGAAGTGCGCCGACAAAGGAACGCGGTGTAAAGGCTTTGGCCTGTATTGGGTGATAAGGTTACAAAAATTCACCTTTTTGGTGCATAGCTCTTTTGTTAGTCCTCGTCGCCGAAACGACCCCCCTAGACTGGCTTAAGTAACTGTTTCCACTTGCGGGTTTATTTATGGCATGAAAATTGCTTACTGTTATGTAACATCGGATCCATGACAGGAAATTTAAATGCAAAAAATGAAATTAGTAGTAGTAGGTAACGGCATGGCTGGCATGCGTGTAGTAGAAGAGCTTCTTAAAATCTCTCCTGATTTATATGATATTACTGTTTTCGGTGATGAGCCTCACCCAAACTACAACCGCATCATGTTGTCACCAGTTCTTGCTAATGAGCAAACTATTGATGACATTATTCTTAATACCCGTGAGTGGTATGCAGAAAATAGCATAACGCTACATACCAATGCGCGCATTAACAAAATAGACCGGGCTAAGCGTACTGTCACTGCAGAGGATGGTGAGACCACGGGATATGATCGCTTACTAATTGCAACTGGATCTAAACCTTTTATGCCGCCTATTCCGGGTAATGATCTAGATGGTGTAATAGGTTACCGAGATATTAAAGATACCAACGACATGATAGATGCTGCAAAAAAATATAAGCACGCTGTTGTCATTGGTGGTGGTTTGCTTGGTTTAGAAGCGGCTAATGGTTTAAAAATTCAAGGCATGGATGTAACAGTCATTCATAGAAATAAATGGTTACTAGAAAAACAACTAGATAAGACGGCTGGTGTGATGCTACAAAAATCACTTGAAGCCAAAGGCCTTAAATTCCATTTAACAACTAATACAGAGACTATTGTTGGCAATGAAAGTGGTCGCGTAAAAGCTGTCCGCTTTAAAGAAGGTTTCGAATTGCCTGCTGACTTAGTAGTGTTAGCAGTTGGCATTAGACCGAATTTTGCACTAGCTGAATCTGCGGGCATTCACTGCGATAAAGGTATCGTTGTTAACGACACGATGCAAACATTTGACCCACGCATTTATGCAGTAGGCGAATGCGTAAGTCACCGCGGTGTTTCTTACGGTTTAGTAGCTCCCTTATTTGAAATGGCTAAGGTGTGCGCCACGCACTTAGCCAACTTTGGTATTGGTTCATACAGAGGTTCTGTCACCTCAACAAAATTAAAAGTGACGGGCATTGATTTGTTTTCTGCTGGGAACTTTAGGGGCGGAGAAGGTACTGAAGAAATTTTGTTGCACGATGCAGTTGGCGGGGTATATAAAAAACTCGTTCTTCAAGATGACAAAATCGTTGGTGGCGTGCTCTATGGCGACACTGCCGATGGGGCCTGGTATTTCAAGATGCTCCGTGACGGCAAAAAAATTGATGAAATCCGTGACAATTTAATGTTTGGCCAAGATGGCCTCGGCAATACTGGTCATCAGGGTCAAGACCTTGCTGCTTCCATGCCAGATGATATGGAAGTGTGTGGCTGTAATGGTGTATGCAAGGGCGCAATTGTTGACTCCATCCAAAAAGATGGTTTATTCACCATTGATGATGTAAAAAAACAAACAAAAGCAGGCTCTAGCTGTGGCTCTTGTTCAGGTTTGGTTGAGCAAATCTTAGCATCTACTTTAGGTGGTGGTTACGCACCTCCTGCAACCGATAAAGCAGTATGCGGCTGTACTGATCTGAGCCATGAACAAGTGCGCGAAGAAATTAGAAGCAATAAATACTTAACTATTCCAGATGCTACTAAAGGAATGAGCTGGAGTACGCCAAATGGCTGTGCCACATGCCGGCCAGCGCTAAATTATTATTTAATCTCAACATGGCCCCACGAAGCCACAGACGACCCACAATCACGCTTTATTAACGAACGTGTACATGCCAACATTCAAAAAGATGGCACTTATTCAGTGATTCCACGCATGTATGGCGGCGTTACCAACCCGCAACAGTTACGTAAAATTGCGGATGTTGCTGACAAATACAAAGTGCCAATGGTAAAGCTGACGGGTGGTCAGCGTATTGATTTGTTAGGTGTTAAAAAGGAAGACCTGCCAAACATGTGGGCTGATTTAGATATGCCATCGGGCTACGCTTACGGTAAATCTATTCGTACAGTCAAAACTTGTGTCGGCTCTGAATTCTGCCGTTTTGGTACACAAAACTCTACACAGCTAGGTATTGATATCGAAAAAGCATTTGATCATATGTGGGCACCACATAAAGTGAAATTTGCTGTCTCAGCCTGCCCTCGTAACTGTGCGGAATCTGGCATTAAAGACGTCGGCATTATTGGTGTCGATTCTGGCTGGGAAATGTATGTTGGCGGCAATGGTGGTATTAAAACTGAAGCAGGCCAATTCTTATGCAAAGTAAAAACTGCTGAAGAAGTACTAGAATACTCTGGCGCTTTTATCCAAATCTATCGTGAAGAAGCACGTTATTTAGATCGTACAGTTCATTGGATAGAGCGTGTCGGTCTAGATTACGTTAAGCAGCGTGTGCTAGAAGATACTGAAGGTCGAAAAGCTGCTTTTAAACGGCTACTTTACGCGTTACAAGGTGCTGTTAACCCTTGGAAAGAGCGGGCAACAAAACGTGATGAGCACAAGGGCTTCGAAACTATCAGTATCTAAACTATTGTTTTTTTATTTTTAATCACAAATCATATAATTTTTTAATTCTCATTAGAGGAGAAGTAGTATGCAGGAAAGTTTTTGGAAAGCTGGCCACAAACCGACATTATTCGCATCATTTTTATATTTTGATATTAGCTTTATGGTCTGGGTGCTATTAGGTATATTAGCTGTACAAATATCAGGAGACTTATCACTTACACCAGCACAAAAAGGATTGATGGTCGCAACGCCAGTGCTATCTGGCGCACTATTACGTATTGTGATGGGGGTGTTAGTCGACCAAATCAAACCTAAAAAAACAGGCATTATCGGGCAAGTCATTGTCATTGCAGCCTTATTATTTGCATGGTTGCACGGCATAGAAAACTTTCAACAGTCACTGATCCTAGGCATTTTTCTTGGGTTTGCAGGCGCATCATTTGCCGTAGCATTGCCTCTGGCTTCGCGCTGGTATCCACCAGAACATCAAGGTACGGCCTTAGGTATTGCTGGTGCAGCTACCACAGGCACCGTATTTGCCGCTATTTTCGCCCCTAGTTTGGCCATTGCCTATAGCTGGACACAAGTATTTGGTCTAGCATTGATTCCACTTACTTTAGTTTTAATTACCTATTGTTTGCTTGCTAAAGACAGTCCTGATGCGCCGCCTGCAAAATCACTCAGTGAATATATCGAGATTTTAAAAGACAAAGATGCATGGTGGTTTATGTTTTTCTATAGCGTCACTTTTGGTGGCTTTGTAGGCTTAGCCTCATCGCTTACCATTTACTTCAATGACCAATATGGCTTAAGCGCGGTACATGCCGGCTACTTCACAGCAGCCTGTGTGCTTGCTGGTACCTTAGTTCGTCCTTTTGGAGGTAACTTGGCTGACCGTATCGGCGGTATTCGCACATTAACCATCATGTATGGAGTCGCTGCTTTATTCCTATTTATTTTAAGCTTTGGCTTACAAGCAAAAATGTTAGGTCTTATTGTTACTGTCGTTGCAATGATCGCACTTGGTATGGGCAATGGCGCTGTTTTTCAATTGGTACCACAGCGTTTTCGCAAAGAAATTGGTGTTATGACAGGATTGGTTGGCATGGCTGGTGGTGTTGGCGGTTTTTACTTGGCTTCCAGCTTAGGCTACTCTAAACAGATAACTGACAGCTACCAAATAGGTTTGTTAATCTTCGCAGGCTTATCTGCTTTTGCTATGCTTGGTTTAATGCGGGTAAAAAGCCGCTGGAGAACCACATGGGGCTCCGCTGCAATCACCACTGCTAAAGTATAGTAACTATCTGATTGCTTGATGACATGTCACTTAAATTAACAATAGGCGAGAGTAGCGTCACTGGCCCACGTGAGCGTAATGAAGACTACGTCGGCCTCGTCTTACCAGCCGACACACAGCTTGCTACCAAAGGTGCTTTATTAGCAGTAGCCGATGGCATAGGTGGCAACGCTGGCGGCCGCGAAGCAGCAGAAATGACCGTGCGTACCATCTGTGCCGACTATTTCGCAACGCCAGATACATGGGAAATACATGCCTCATTAGACACCGTCATCACAGCAGCAAACCGTTGGATACTCTCGCAAGCAGCAATTAATAGTGCTTTGGCTGGCATGGCAACAACTTTGTCGCTACTTATACTTAAAGGCCAGCACTTTGTTATCGCGCATGTGGGAGACACGCGTATTTATCGTCTGCGCAACAACGAATTGAAACAGTTAACCAGTGACCATGTTTGGGATAGGCCTGATATGCGTCATGTTCTAAAGCGTGCCGTTGGTTTGGATCAGCATTTACCCATCGACTATGTTGATGGCCAACTTGAAGTTGGTGATATTTTTGCCATCGTTAGTGATGGTGTATGGGGGTCGTTAAATAAGAAAGACATTCGCACTACCTTAATGCAAGATAGCACGCCACAAATGATAAGCGACAACTTAACAGAAAAAGCACTTGCTAAGGGCGGGCTGGATAACAGTACTGCACTGATTGCCCGCGTTGATGCATTAGGCGCTGATGGCTTAACTGATTCACTATCAAACTCACTCCATTTAACAGTTCCTACAAAACTTAAAATTGGAGAAAAAATAGACGAATTTGAAGTGCTAGAAATATTGCATGACTCGCGCACCAATATTGTATACAAGGTAAAAAGTGCTACTGGTCAATTATTTGCACTTAAAACCTTGCAACAACAACTCGCTAATGATGTTGATAGTTGTAAAGCTTTAATTAATGAAGAGTGGTTAGCCAAACGTGTTGTGACAGAATGTATGCCGCAAATATTACCCCTGAATATAGAGCAGCGTAATTTTTTATACTACGTGATGACTTGGCACGAAGGTGCAACATTGCAAGAGCGCCTAGACAATGGGCATCATTTCACCGTTAATGGCGTTGCAAAAATAGGTGCTAACTTGTTGCGCGGATTAAGCATGCTGCACCGTTTAAATATTCTGCATAGAGACATTAAACCTGACAATATTCATATTGGGCTGGATCAGCAATTACGTATACTAGATTTAGGTGTAGCACTAAACCCTACTACTGCCGCCACGCTCGATACGATGGAAAACCCTGGCACGCCTAGTTATATGGCACCAGAATTATTTGAAAACGAAGGCGCTGACATGGGGACAGACATTTATGCAGCGGGTGTTACGCTCTATTACTTGCTCACGCGTAAATACCCATATGGCGAAATAGAGCCATTTCAAAAGCCGCGTTTTGGAGACCCCATACGCCCTACAAGATACCGGCCAGAAATACCAAGCTGGCTGGAAAATATTATTTTAAAAGCCATTGCTAGAGATGCAAATAAACGCTTTGAAACATCTGAAGAAATGTTACTAGCTTTGGAGCATGGTGAATTTAAACCCATTGCAATACAACGTACACCACTTATCGAGCGAGCAAGATTACAAAAATGGCAATGGATTGCACTATTTTCAATGGTATTTAATTTTTTACTAATATATTTATTGACTGTTTCATAAGCAACATTTAACACTGGAGTATTTATGAGTTGGACTAAAATTTGCCCTTTAAATGACATCCCTAAACTAGGCGCACGTGTTGTACGCACAAATGAACATGAAATTGGCGTATTCCGAACCGATGATGATAGTGTCTTTGCCATCAACAATTTATGCCCGCATAAAAAAGGCCCTCTATCTCAAGGCATTGTATTTGGTAATACGGTGCAATGCCCCCTTCATAATTGGAAAATTAACTTGGTTGATGGCAAAGCAGAAGAGCCTGATGAAGGCGAAACGACTTGCTATAAAGTGAAAGTCGAAGATGGTATTGTTTACTTAGAAGTATAAAACTACTAAACATGAAAAACATGAAAAAAGAAACAAAATCTACCTGTTGTTATTGTGGTGTCGGCTGTGGTGTCATTATTGAATCAGAGAATGACAAAATTATTCACGTCAAAGGTGATCCTGACCACCCAGCAAACTACGGGCGATTGTGTACGAAGGGTGCAACATTACACTTGAGCGCTAAACCAGATAACCGCGCACTATATCCAGAAGTGCGTTTAGGTCGCGACATGCCGAGGAAGCGCACATCCTGGGATCTTTCGCTAGATTACTTAGCCAATAAATTCGCAGATATCATTAAAGAACATGGTCCAGATTCTGTTGCATTCTATATCTCCGGCCAATTACTTACCGAAGACTATTATGTCTTTAACAAACTCGCCAAAGGCTTAATTGGAACCAATAATGTCGACACCAATTCACGCCTATGTATGAGTTCAGCAGTCACTGGATATAAGGCCACATTAGGCGCTGATGCACCACCTGCTTGCTATGAAGATATTGACCATGCTGAATGTTTATTTATTGCGGGCAGCAACATGGCATTTGCACACCCAATTCTCTTCCGTCGCGTTGAAGATGCAAAAGCCAAAAACCCAAATCTAAAAATTATTGTCGTGGATCCAAGACGCACAGATACCGCACAAACAGCTGACTTACATTTGCCAATATTGCCTGGCACAGACGTTGCGTTATTTAACGGTATGTTGCATATCATGCTTTGGGAAGGTTTGCTTGATATGGATTATATCGACCAGTACACCCAAGGCTTTGATGCGCTGAAAGAAACCGTACGTGAATACACGCCTAAAATGGTAGCTGATATCTGCGGCATTCAAGAAACTGACATTGTGCAAGCAGCTAATTGGTTCGGCAAAGGCCCTACACTGTCCATGTACTGCCAAGGGTTAAATCAGTCTATCCACGGTACAGATAAAAACGCATCACTGATTAATTTACATTTAGCCTCAGGTCAAATTGGTAAACTTGGTGCGGGTCCTTTTTCACTCACTGGGCAACCAAATGCAATGGGTGGGCGTGAAGTAGGTGGCATGTCAAACCTATTGTCAGGACATCGCAACTTAGCCAGTGCAAAAGACCGTGCAGAAGTCGCTGAATTGTGGGATGTTGGTAGTGTGCCAATACAACCAGGGAAAACTGCTGTTGAAATGTTTCAAGCAGTAAAAGACGGGACCATTAAAGCAGTATGGATTGCCTGTACCAATCCAGCACACTCAATGCCCAATCTGAATAAGGTGCTGGAAGCTTTAGGTGTTGCTGAGCTAGTAGTGGTGCAAGATGCGTTTAACAACACTGACACCTGTCAATATGCCGATGTCCTGTTACCAGCTAGCACTTGGGGTGAAAAAGAAGGCACCGTAACGAATTCTGAGCGACGTATTACACGGCTGAATTCTGCAATCGACACGCCTGGAGAAGCCCGCCATGATTGGCAAATAGTGGTAGACTTTGCGCAGCGCCTCGCGGGTAAGCTGAATAAAACTACACGCAGTAACTCTTCACTATTCCCATTCGAAACAACAGAAGATATTTTTAATGAACACCGCGAAACTACTCGTGGTCGTGATTTAGACATCACAGGTTTAAGCTACAATATTCTTGATAAAGACGGACCACAGCAGTGGCCATTTGCAACAGGGTCAACTGAAGGAAAATCCCGCCTTTACACGGATGGTATATTTGCAAAAGAAGGCGGTAAAGCACAATTTTTTAATGCCACTTACAAGTCTACAAAAGACAAGACAAGCGCGCGCTACCCATTACACCTACTAACAGGAAGGTTACGCGACCAGTGGCACGGCATGAGCCGCACGGGCAATGTTGCGCAACTGTTTAACCATGTAGAAGAACCTGTAGCATCGATGAACGAAAGCGATATGCAGCGCCGTTCGATTAAAGGCGGTGACATTGTGATCGTTAGCAATCAGCGAGGTAGCATCAATATCATTGTGCAAGCTTCTGAGGAAGTCGCGCCAGCGCAGATGTTTATCCCGATGCACTGGGGTGGAAAGTTTATGCAGGGCATTGGTGTGAATGCTCTGATGCCAGAAGCATTTGATCCAATATCTAAACAACCAGAGTTAAAACACACTACCGTTAACATTGAGAAGCTTGATTTACCGTGGCACATGACCATCATGCGGACGTGTAATGATTTAAACCTACTCGAACAAGTGCGTGAACTAATGCAGCATTTTCAATATGCAACTTGTGGCTTATTTGGGCGAGAGTCTGAAATCAATAAATCTGGCATGTTAATTTTACGTGCTGCACATGACACACCAGCGGAACATACATTAATCACACAAATTGATACCCTGCTAGGCATGGTAGATGGCATGCCAATACTGAAATACTATGATGTAAAACGTGATATTTCTAAACGCATCCTAGTAGAAGATAACCAAGTGACTGGTGTTCGGTTAATGGGTGAAACTATTGCAACAGGTTGGCTAAAAGAAGTCATGTCTAGCGGGACATTTACTGAAGAGTTACGTCGTTGGGCACTAGCGCCATTACCACAACCCCCGACAGGTCAAACAGGCCGCGGAAAAATTGTTTGTAATTGCTTAGACGTAGCAGAAAACGATATTATTAAAGCATGCGAAGCGGGTGCTGATTTAACCACATTACAGAATAATTTGAAGTGCGGTACAGAGTGTGGCTCTTGCTTGCCTGAGCTTAAAAGGCTTGTGCTAACAAACAGCAAAAATACGGCACTCTCATAAATGGTTATTTACATTGATTAAGTGCCTTTTGAGTTTGCGTACACTCTTGCTCTGCCCAGTCGCAACACTCGGTATTGTTTGGGTTTAGGGTGATTATTTATTTAATACGTATGATATTTAACTACACCTCAGCAACTAAAGTGATAGCAGAAGAGGGAGTCCCATAAAGCCGGCAACTTATTGAAATCCATGTTGTAAAGGGTTTTCAGTTCAATATCGACTAATAAGCCAATGAAAATAGGGGCAAGTATGATGTGTGCTGAGATCGTTGGTGTCCCCAAGGGGAGTCGAACCCCTGTTGCCTGGATGAAAACCAGGTGTCCTAGGCCTCTAGACGATGGGGACCTTGAACTTTTTACTACCTTTAAAGCATCGCTATTTTACACCAACTTACTTACTTTCCTAAGCGATATAAGCAAGTTTTCTACGAAACAATCATGAAGTTTTGGTGGAGGTAAGCGGGATCGAACCGCTGACCCCTTGAATGCCATCCAAGTGCTCTCCCAGCTGAGCTATACCCCCAACTACCACAACCAAATAATGAAACAAACATGAGTCTCGATGTCTTTGAATTGGTGTCAATCCGAAGAAGGCGCAATATTAAAGATGGGCGGGGCACTTGTCAATGGTTTTTTGACAATTCATCCTCATCTTTATGCTTTAAATGATGACCTTTTTACCCGCGGATATTTGAGTTGGTTTCAAACTGCGTCAAGTCAACACGTGGCAGTGGCTGCCAGCCTTGTTGTCGGTGTTCTGCAATCACGTTCGTGAATACGCCGCCACGCACAAAGAACTTAGCGGTAACCCGCATAAACTTAGGCTGTGTTGCTGCAACAAGATCGTCTAGGATACGGTTGGTTACCGCTTCATGGAAGCACCCTTCATCACGGAATGACCACATATAGAGTTTTAAGCTTTTTAGCTCAACACAAAGCTTATCAGGAATGTAGTCTAAATCAATCACCGCAAAGTCTGGTTGCCCTGTTTTTGGACATAGGCAAGTAAATTCTGGGATTTCCATATGAATATGAAAGTCACGGTTTTCATTCGGATTAGGAAAAGTTTCTAATTTCTTTGTCGGCTGAGCTGTTGGTTTTCCGCCTAATTCTGTTTGAGTATTCATAAGTTTATCTATCGTGATATCTATTAGCTTATATCGCTTAAAATGCAGATTTTATCTGTAAAAAACGTTATTATAACTCTTAAAATTGAAACCTATTCTGATCATTTAATTTGCGTTTAACTCACATAAAATTAGCTGGCTTTAAATCCTTTGTAGACCCTACTACGGTTCACCTACACGGACAACGTGTTGGCGTGGTTGGGCCAAATGGTTGCGGAAAATCCAACGTCATGGAATCTGTGCGTTGGGTATTGGGCGAGGCATCTGCCAAAGAGATGCGCGCGGATGCCATGGATGCCGTTATCTTCAACGGCTCATCGAATCGCAAACCCATTTCGCGCGCTAGTGTTGAGTTAATCTTTGACAACAGCTTTGGTGGTGCAGGTGGTGAGTGGAGTCAGTATGCTGAGATATCCGTTAAGCGTGTTATCGAACGCAAAAAAGGTTCAACCTACTACATTAACAATACAGTCGTACGTCGACGCGATGTCGCGGATCTATTCTTAGGCACAGGGCTTGGTGGCCACGCTTATGCCATTATTGGGCAAAACACCATCACGCGTATTGTGGAAGCAAAACCAGAAGAGCTGCGTGTTTTCTTAGAGGAAGCGGCAGGAATTAGCAAATATAAAGAAAGGCGGCGTGAAACTGCACTACGGTTACGGGGTACGAGAGAGAACTTAACTCGTGCAGAAGACATTTGTCGCGAGTTACAGACACAAATTACGCGATTAGAATCGCAAGCTATTGTCACGCAACGCTATCATGCTATGCAAGAATCACTCAAATTAGCGGATGGTCAGTATTGGTTACTGAAAAAGCGCGATGCGAGTCGTAGTTGGGAAAAAACCAAAGCCAATGTTGAGAAGTTAGTTACCGGGCTAGAAGCGCAGACCGCTAAGCTACGTAAAAGCGAGACAGGCTTGGAAACGAAGCGCCAATCTTTCTATGATGCAGGAGAAGCGATTAATACAGCGCAGGCGGCTTATTATGAGGCTAATGCAAGCGTTGCCAACCTGGAGAACCAAATAAAGAAAAACACAGAAGCACGTGACCGTATGACATTGCAATTGCAACAACTGGACGAATCGTTAGTACGCAATGCTAAGGAAAGGGCAGAATTAAACGACAATTTAACGCAATTCAATGCCGATTTAGCCTCTACTAATGAGAAAGAGCAGTATGCGAGTGAAGTATTAAGAGCATTGAAGCTGAAGCTCCCGAATGTAGAAGCGGATTATTGCGCGGCTGTTGAAACGATGCAGACAAGTACACAGGCTTTATTGACGGCCAATCAGCACCTTCAGATTGATGCCATCAATGTACAGCATTTAAATCAATCAATTCAAGATGGTGCAACGCAAATCAAACGTCTTGAAGATGCGTTAAATCAGTTGGAAATTCCCGATGAAAAAGGCATTGAAACGGCACAATTAGCACTTTTATCAGCGCAGAAAACGGTTGCAAGTACTGAGCAAGAGAGACAACAATTGCGTAGAAATGAAGAGGCTCTGCAAACAAATATTAATGCCTTACGAGAGCAGCAGCAACAAACACAGCGTGCATTAGGCCATGCTGAAGCTGAAGTCCACTCTTTAGAGAAGATACAACAATCGCTTAATTCGGAAAGTGAATTGTCAGACTGGCTAGCGCAGCAAGGTTTGCAAAGCAATGTGCGCTTGTGGGAAGAGGTTAGCATAGATGAGTCTTGGAGTCTTGCTTTAGAGGCTGTGTTGGGAGAACGTTTGAATGCATTGTTAGCAGCGTCTCAAGTGGATGGCAGGCCGACAGGTGCGTTGGTGCTTGGCTTCTCAGACCGCTCGTCTGAGGCTGTACAGTCAAACTTAGCGCTCACTCCTTTAATCAGCATGGTTAATGATTGTGACCCAGCGTTCCAAACCATCCTCAATGATTGGCTTGCTGACACTTATTTGCTAAATTGTGGCGAAAATGGTGTTAAAGCCAGTAAAAGCTTAAACCTAGGTGAAAAGCTGGTGAATAAACAAGGTGACGTGTTTAGCCTTGGTGGTGTGGTTTACCACGGTAAAAACACGCCTTTATATGGGGTGATTGAACGGCAGAAGCGGCTAGCCGGCTTGAAAAAATCCTTGCCTGATTTGCAAAAGGCGGTGACGCAGTCCGTCAATCAGTTGCAGCAAGCAGAAGCTGAGTTAGCGCAAAGTAGGATGTTGCAGCGGCAAGAGAGCAGCCAGCTTAAATCTGTCATGCAATCCTTACATCAGCACCAACTAGAGATTGTTAAGTTGGAACAACAGCGTGATGTAAGCACTGCACGTGAGAAAAGTTTAAAGGCCGATATTGAGACGGCTCAAATGAAACGTGCGCAGCAGCTTGAAAATGCGAAAGGAAAAGAAACGGCTTTGCAGGAAATCCAAGCGGGCATGCAACAGCTAGAAGCAGAAAGGAGTACGGATGAAGCCGCAAGGCAGCAAGCTGAACAAGCGTTTAACACATTAAGAGAGTCTGTTTCAGAAGCCGATAAATCACATCGGGAATATAGCTTTGATATTAAGATAATATCGAATAAAATCAATGGATTAAATGATAAAATTAATGTAATAAGTGAAGAATGTTCATCATTTAATTTACGTAAAAATGAAACTAAACAAGCCTTGCGCATCACGCCAATGGAAACGCTTAAAGTGAATCTAGAGAAAGCTGTAACCGTTAAGCAATCAAGAGAAGTCGCATTGTCTGAAGCAAGGAATCAATTAGAATCGCAAGAGGGTATGTTGAAAGAATTGGAGCGTGTGCGGATGCAGAATGAGCAAGCGCTGAATCCGATGCGGGACATGCTTGAGCAAGGACGTTTAAATGAGCAAGAAACTAGGTTGCATTTCAAACAATGCCAGACGGCTTTAACAGAAACTGGCTTAGATGAGGCCGTATTGACTGAGGACTTGGAAGAGGGTGCAAAAGCCAGTACGTATGCCAATAAAACCAGTCAACTACAAAGACAGATTGATACGCTAGGCCCAGTCAATTTGGCGGCGATACAAGAGTTGGGTAGCGAAACAGAGCGTAAGGGCCATTTAGACAGTCAAATGCAAGACTTGATTGATGCAAGTGAGACATTAGAAAGTGCGATGAATAAAATCGATCGAGAGACACGTGGTAAGTTATTAGCTACATTTAACAAGGCTAACCAGAACTTTGGTGAGTTGTTTTCTACGCTATTTGGTGGTGGCCAGGCAAGATTAGAATTACTTGGCGAAGAAATACTAGATACTGGATTGCAAGTGTTTTCACAGCCGCCAGGTAAGAAAAATACAACCATCCAGTTATTATCGGGCGGTGAAAAAGCATTAACTGCAATTGCGTTAGTTTTTGCTCTATTTAGGTTGAATCCAGCACCATTCTGTTTGATGGATGAGGTGGATGCACCGCTAGATGATAGCAATGCAGAGCGCTTCTGTGACATGGTAAAAAAAATGTCGGAACACACGCAGTTTTTATTCGTTAGCCACAATAAAATCACCATGGAAATCGCACAACAATTGATTGGTGTTACCATGCAAGAGTCAGGTGTTTCACGTGTTGTGGATGTGGATATTGCAGCAGTACTGCAAATGCAAGGCGAATCCTGATGCTTTTTAAAGTATCATTATTTAAATATTTAAATTAGAAATAAATTATTACATGCCAGACTTGCAAATTGTACTCATTCTTCTAGGTTTTATTATTGTTTTTGGTGTTGTTTTTTATAACTGGCACCAAGAAAAGCAACTGCGCGACACTATTCACAATGACTTTGTCGTACCGCAAAAGGATGTATTAACCGAAGGTGTTGATGCGGGGGTTCTATCGGACCAAGAGCTTGATGTTGAGCCGCATATCACAGATGCTCCAATTGTAGATAAAGTCCACTTTGTTGAGGCTGTTGATATAGCCGCCCTTGAAACACATGAAGTAGCTGTGGCACCTTCGCCAAATCTTGAGCCATCAGCACCAATTGATGAAACACCAGTATTAGTGATGAAAGAGGCTGAGTCATTAGTTGTTGAAGAGCCGCCAGAACAACCTGCCACTAAAGTAGCTGCTTCAGAAGAGGCTGTACGAACGGTTGAGCCTCCACCACTTTTGTTGCCAAAGGCAGTGAATGCACAAATAGACTTAACGGCTGTTTTAACCGCACCTTCTCCGATTAGCGGTCATGCGCTATATGAAATGACTGATAAGATATTAAAAGAGCTGAAGGCTTCACTGATGTTGCATGGGTTAGATAAAATCGGTGTTTGGCAGCCTATTAATGACTTGAGCAATCAGAGCGATACCTTTGAAAGCGTGACCTGCAGCCTGCAGTTAGCAAATCGTCATGGCCCTGTGACTAAACCTTTGATTCATAAATTTGAATATGCGATGAAAGCTATCGGCTTGGAGTTTGGTGCAACGGTTGCATGGCCAGGTGAGGGATGTGTAGCGCAGCGTGCTACCGAACTAGATCAATTCTGTATTGAAGTGGACAAGGTGGTTAGCGTGCATGTATTACAAGGCGATACGCCCATTCATGGTACAAAATTAAAAGGCGTGGCTGAAGCAAATGGTTTGAAGTTAATTCGCGGTAAGTTTTGCTGTGTTGATAGCGAAAATCCTGACTTGGTTAAATACGTGTTAGCCAGGGAAGACGAGCAACCATTTTCACCGGAGTGGTTACGTCAAAACGTGGTAAAAGCCATTGTTTTTCAAATTGAATTTCCTAAAGTGGCTAATGTTGACCTTGTGTTTAATCAAATGATTGTCGTAGCGCAGAACATGGCGAATGGCTTGGGTGCTAAAATAGTTGATGATAATAGAAAGCCTCTGAGTAATGTGCAAATTGACAAGGTTAAACAACAGCTTAAAGTGCTTAATAGCCAAATGACAGTACGTGGCATCGCGGCTGGCAGTGCTAGTAGCATCCGCCTATTCAGCTGAGAATGTTGAACGCTTGAATATGTTGGACTTAGCCTCAGCGCAAGAGCGGATAACAGCACTGCTCACCCAAATAGCACAATATGACCATCAGTATTATGTATTAGATGCGCCTTCCATCAGCGACAATGAATATGATGGGCTATATCGTCAACTTGTTGAACTAGAAATACAATTCCCCAAATTGGTTGCGCCAGGCTCACCGACTCAACGAGTAAGTGGCAGCGCGTCAGATGTCTTTAAAAGTGTTCCCCATCGACAGGCCATGTTGTCTCTGAGTAATGTATTTTCAGCGGATGAACTGATTGCTTTTGACAAACGCATTCGTGATGAACTAGACGTTGAAGCGGTTGAGTATGCCGTTGAGCCAAAGTTTGACGGTTTAGCCATTACCTTAACGTATGAAAATGGCGTGTTTGTGCAAGGTGCGACGCGCGGTGATGGCTACACTGGTGAGAATGTGACTCATAATTTGCGTACCATTAGAGCCATTCCTACAGAGCTAGCTGTTGAGGAGCCACCTGCATTACTAGAAGTTCGCGGTGAAGTGTTGATGTTTAAACGGGATTTTGCGCTTTTGAATAAGGCACAGGAGAAAGCAGAGGCCAAGCTATTTGCCAACCCGCGTAATGCGGCTGCAGGTAGCCTACGCCAATTAAACCCCGAAATTACTGCAACTAGACCACTGAGTTTTTTTGCTTATGGCTTAGGTGAAGCGCAAGGCATTCCTGAACTTAAGTCGCATACTGAAGCGATGGACTACCTTGAAGAATTGCGTTTTCCCGTCTGTGATTTGCGCGCAAGCGTCAAAGGCAGCCAAGCCGCGCAAGCCTATTATCATAATATAGGCGAAAAACGCGCTAAGTTAGCATTTGATATCGATGGAGTCGTCTACAAAGTGAATATATTTTCACAACAGAATGAGCTTGGCTTTGTCTCTCGCGCACCACGTTGGGCGATTGCTCATAAGTTTCCAGCAGAGGAAGCAACGACGATGGTTGATGATATTACGGTTCAAGTCGGCCGGACAGGCGCGATTACGCCAGTCGCACGTCTTGCCCCAGTGTTTGTAGGCGGCGTGACGGTCACAAATGCCACGCTGCATAATGAAGATGAAATATTGCGTAAAGATATTAGGATTGGTGATACCGTGATTGTACGCAGGGCGGGGGATGTCATCCCTGAAGTGGCCTCGGTCTTACTGGAAAAGCGGCCAGTGGATGCAAGAACCTTTGCTATGCCGGCGAGCTGTCCTGAATGTGGCTCTTATATAGAACGCCCAGAAGGTGAGGCTGTGGCGCGCTGTATTGGCGGTTTATATTGCCCCGCACAACGTAAACAAGCGATTACGCACTTTGCATCAAGGCGCGGCATGGATATTGAAGGGCTGGGTGATAAATTAGTCAGTCAGCTAGTTGATGCCGATTTGCTGAAAGCTGTCAGCGATATGTATAGCCTAACCGTTGGACAGCTAGCAGATTTAGAGCGTATGGCACAAAAATCGGCACAGAACGTAGTGGATGCCATTACTAAAAGCAAAGAAACGACGTTAGCACGCTTTATTTACGCCTTAGGTATACGTAATGTAGGTGAAGCGACGGCTAAAGACCTCACCAATTACTTTGGCGGCTTAGATAAACTACTGAGTGCAAGTGTTGAGGATTTGTTAGCAGTGAATGATGTAGGGCCAATTGTGGCAGAATCCATCTTGAGATTTTTGGCTGAGCCGCATAACAAGCAGACCATTCAATCGATGAGGATGATGGGTGTGGCTTGGCAAGAACATGATGGCAAACAGCAAGCCAATGGTATCTTACAAGGAAAAACACTGGTGTTAACGGGTACGCTACCAACAATGTCGCGAGATGATGCAAAAGAGGTGATTGAAGCTGCTGGCGGCAAAGTTAGCAGTAGTATTTCTAAAAAAACACATTATTTGGTGGCAGGGGCAGAAGCCGGGAGTAAACTAGAAAAAGCCATTAGTTTAGATGTTACTGTACTGAATGAAAAGGGTTTGCAAGCGCTGCTTAGAGGTGCGGCAACTAACACGGCACTTGATAAGCCAGAAACGACAGAAACCGAAGCAAAGGCAAGTGAAGTAACCGATAATCAACAAAAGGATTTATTTTAAGATGAACATGAAATTTGAAAACGCTTTAACAGTTGTATTTACTTTATTGTTTTTAATGAGTTCTAATGCTCATTCTGCAGAGGTTTCTGCAGAAGTAAAAGCATGTAATGAGGCCGTCAATAAAGGCAACGCCAATGCTGCTTTGATGCAAGCTGAAGTAATCTTGAAGAAAAATAGCACTGATTATGAAGGCTTGTTATGTAAGGGTAGAGCCTTGAAGCAGCAAGGGAACTATGCCGATGCACTAACTGCGATGGCGTTAGCCGTGAAATCGACTGACGATATCTTTGCTAAAACAGTTTCTTTTATGTTGATTGGGAACTTGCATAAAGCGAACAACAAAATAAAAGAGGCGGTTGCCAGCTATCAAAAAGGTATAGAAATGTGTGCTAAAAATGAGAACATCACCTATATGCTGATTAATTACAACTTAATTGGTGATGCTTATACTTCCGATAAAGATTTGCATAATGCTTTGGATGCTTACCAATCCGGATTACGCATCGCAAATAATGACAATGAGCGTGCAGAAAGCTTTGAGAACCTAGCAAAAACCTATAATGCATTGGCTAACCATGACAAAGCGATTGAATTCCAACTAAAAGCGACCGTGATGCAAAAACAAGCAGGTGGTTTAACTGCTTATGCTGATTCTTGCTTGTTACTGGGGCAGTACTTTAACGATGCAAAAGAGTACTCGCATGCAGAAAGACACTACAAAAAACTCGCTAAATTTGCTAAAGATAACGGGGGCGCTTATTACGAAGCAGCCGCTAATTATGGTTTAGCCAATGCCTTGTTTGGCAATGGTGATAAAGAAGCTGCAAAAGCGCTGTTTGCCGACGCGAATAAACAAGCCTCTAAGATTGGTGCTAAACAGTTAGCCGCTGAAATACAGGCGAAACTGAAAGTGCTAAATATTTAAACATTATATTGAGCAATATTTGATGTGGGGATTAGTGATTGGCTTGCCACCCCCTTTCTTCCCGGCTTCGCTCGTGGTATTAGCCCCGTTGCCATTGGCCTGAGAGCCGGAATACACAAGGTGATCTATGGCAGGATTATGTGATTGCTGATAAAAGGGTTGGTAACTACAAACCACCATTGCTCTTGCTAATTAAATTACTGCCTCTGATATTTAACTAGGCAAGATGCTTGAGTGTTGACCTGTAGATAGACAAGCTCTGCAAAGCTAAATATTTATAGTTAAGTCTGTAACAGTCATTAAAAAGCCCAGTGATTACTGGGCTTTTTAAATGTCAATCCAACTAGTTAAAACGCATACTGATATCCAACTGTTAACGTCCAGTCTGTTTCTAACTGAGGGCCATCTAAATGTTGATACACAGGTGCGCCAATTTCTAATGCAAGGCGGTGGCCAGCTTGGTTTGTCCAATTAACACCGGCATATAAATCTAATCGCTTCTTACCGTAGTTATCAGGGTCTGCCGTTTGCACTGGTGCGGTTATTGTTGGATCCGAACCATTGATATTTGCGACGTCTGAGTAGGCTAAACGTACTGATGTACTTAAATTGTGACGCCAAGCATAACTCACCCAAGCAGCCATCTTATGCTCATTACCAAGCGTATAGTCTTCGCTATTTTCACCGGTTCTAATAGTGGCCATGTATTGTGCACCATAATTCCATTTACCTTGGTAATGTTGATAAGTGATGCCTGGTAGCAAGTCATACGTACCAGAACCCATCTGCATACCATATGGTAGGCGCAATTCAGAGCGCTGGCCCATTGGTGTTAATACAAAATCTTTTTTACTAATAGAGCCTGTTGGTAAGCTAATGCCAATATTTACATGCAATTTATGCCGATCACTGTCATGCAAACTATACATAGCCGATACTTTTGTGTCGCCAAAGCCTTCTGATTTAGTAGTCGACTTGCCTAAGCGAGTCGACCCCATCATGCCTTGAAAAGTAACAAGATCCATTTCCTTTTTAAGGTAATCCACCATTGCCATCATGGTGAGCTTACCTGTTGGCGCGTACATAGCGCCAAACATATGCATGTCCATGGTCATTTCTGTCGGTACAACACGTAAAGTAGGGGGTTGCATAGCCGTGCCTGCTAAACGATTGGGTACGGTTGTGGCAATTTCATCAAGTGATATGGAGCTTGACCCTAAGCGATTGCCTTGCATTTCCATTGACATAAAGCGATAAGAAAACATTGACTCACCTTGCTTATGAGTATGGTCAGCCATCACCATAGTCGGGGCGTGTTTGCTTGCTTGCGGGCCGACCTCTCCTGCTGTGTGGTCATGTGCTGCAAAGCTTGGTGTTGTATAAAACGATGTGAATAGTAGTGCACCTGTTAGCGCAGGAATAAGTTGTTGCTTGATCTTCATGGAAGCTCCGAGTTTATAATTACTTCATATGCACCTGTTGATTAAAATTCAATGGTGTGAGTGTGTGTTAATGTAAACTAAGAGAGAGTTGGTGGTGCCCTAATTGAGCTAAAACAGACGACATCACTATTGAATAATTCGCTATTAGCTAGCGTGTGTTGGTGTGATGTTTTGGGGAGTAAAAAAGGTGCTGATCCGGCTTTGTCGCTAACGGGGTCTTGCGCGATTATGTTACATAAAGGACATTTGCTACTAGCAAAGATAGTTGGCTGAGGTGCGTTGTCGGTTGGTAAGCTAACCTCAACAAAAACAATCTTACTGTCAGTGCAAAGTGAGGCTAAAAAGCCTTTTTTATTACCAGACTCATTGCTAGCATGCGCAATCGGCACCAGCATTTTTGCTAAAATAGCAAAAGCAATCAACAGTGTGCTGGCAAGGCGAGTATTTTTATGTCTGAATATGTTTAACAAAATATAAGTTTTAACAGGACAATTAAATCTAAGGTAATTAATTTCGGCATGATTATATCATCATATACAACTAATCTGAATTAGCTTCTTTCACCTGCTGGCTCAGGCATGCCCGCGCGTTTTTTAAGCGTGACAATTAAGATGATCGCACCGATGATGAGCATAATAAACGGCCCAAACCAAAGTAAAGCGGTATTAGCATTGACTGGCGGGCGGAATGTAACGAAGTCACCATAACGCGCCACCAAGAAGGTGACGACTTCTTCATCTGTTTTGCCATCGTCAATCAGCATGCGGATTTCATTGCGCAAGTCTTGTGCAAGATTAGCATCTGAATCAGCTAATGTACTATTTTGACAAACGAGACAGCGTAGCTCGGTAGAAAGGCTTTTGAGCCTAGCTTCAGTCGATGGGCTACTAGGCTTGTCCGCAGCAAAGGTTGCACTAGTAAAGGCTAATAGCACGGCTAGTAGAAGAGGGTGAAGGCTAATCATGCCTCAAGCTCCTTTAGCAGCGGCAGTATTTTTTCGTGTAAGTCGGCAGGGATAATCGGTCCAATTTGTTTGTAACGGATAATGCCTGCCTTATCGATAATATAGGTTTCAGGTACGCCATATACCCCATAATCAATCCCAATACGACCATCCGCATCACTGGCCGTTATCACATAAGGGTTACCAATTTTTTCTAATACAGCTAAGGCATCTTTTTCAATGTCTTTATAAGCCAAACCATAGATCGGAAGGCCATGCTCAAGCATTTCAACCAGGAGTTGATGCTCAACACGGCAAGCAGCGCACCAAGAAGCCCACATATTGAGCATCCAGACCCTGCCTTTCATATCAGCGCTAGAGAACAACTTAGTCGCATCGCCAAGAATAGGCGCAGTAAAAGCGGGTGCTGGCTTTCCAATAAGTGGGGAGGGAACTTCTCTAGGGTTTAAGAATAAACCTTTACCTAAAAAGACAAGCAGCACGATAAATAAGAGTAATGGAACGAGTGCTTTTAATTTCATGCTGTAGCCTTGCTTGTTTTTTTCTTTAAGCGATAACGCTTATCAACTATGGTTAAGATGCCGCCTAAGCCCATTAACAAGCAGCCCATCCATATCCACTGGACAAAAGGCTTGAAGTAGACGCGTACACTCCACATTCCTTTTTGGTCGCCTTCCAATTCCTCACCTAGAGACACGTAAATATCGCGTACTGGGTTGATGGAAATGGAAGCTTCCGTCATCACAACGCGTTGCGCGAGATATAAGCGTTTTTCAGGCGTTAACAGCGTCACTGGCTTACCATCCTTAGAAACATAAAACTGACCTTGCTTAGCAACATAGTTCGCGCCTCTAATTGGTTTGATACCTTCAAATCGGAAGGCATAACCATTGATTAGCTTGATTTCGCCTTTTTTTATGATGATGTCTGACTCTTGTTCATAGCCTTTCACCATCGTGACGCCGACAATAAACACCGCTAAGCCAAAGTGAGCAAGCAGCATGCCGTTAAACGCAGGGCCAAACGATTTAAACTTCTGGCGTAGCGTCCCAGTTGGTATAGCTTTTAAACGCGTGCTCACAGAAACCCATACCGAGCTCATCACCCAAAAAGCCATTAACAACCCAACGAAAATCATCGGTGTAAATTTACCCATCACACTAGGCACTAATAAAGCACTGACAATACTCACCACTGATGCCCATTTCAATTTATCAGTCAACTCAGGTACGGTTGCTTTTTTCCAACGTGCAATTGGGCCGATGCCCATTAAGAAAACACCAGGCACCATAATCGCCACAAACACTACATCAAAATATGGAGGTCCGACGGAAATTTTACCTAAGCCCATTGCATCAATCACTAATGGGTAAAGCGTGCCTAATAAAACTGCACCAGTAGCGGTAAATAGCACCACATTATTACTCAGTAGCAATGTCTCACGAGACAGCAAATCAAACTTTTCGCCTAAACCTATGCTTGGTGCTCGCAAAGCAAATAAGAGCAGCGCACCACCAATCACCAAGGCCAGGAACACTAAAATGAACAATCCGCGACTCGGGTCTATAGCAAAGGCATGTACCGAAGTCAGCACGCCAGAGCGCACAATAAATGTGCCTAATAGACTTAATGAGAAGGCACAAATCGATAAGAGTACCGTCCAAGATTTAAACGCATCACGTTTTTCAGTCACAGCTAAAGAGTGAATTAACGCCGTGCCAATCAACCATGGCATAAAGGATGCATTCTCAACTGCGTCCCAGAACCACCAGCCACCCCAGCCAAGCTCGTAGTAAGCCCAACGGCTACCCAATGCAATCCCCAATGTTAAAAACACCCAGGCGGCGGTTGTCCAAGGACGTGTCCAGCGAGCCCAAGTCACATCTAAACGACCATCTAGCAAAGCGGCAATTGCAAAAGCAAATGCTACAGAGAAGCCCACATAGCCCATATACAAGAGTGGCGGATGGAACACCATACCGGGGTCTTGTAATAATGGATTCAAGTCTCGCCCATCAAATGGAATGATATCCAAACGCTCAAAAGGGTTCGATGTCATCAAGATGAATAGTAAAAAGCCAGCGGTAATTAAACCCATGACGGCAATCAGTGTGCTTCTAAAACGTAATGGCAACTCCTTAGCAAAAAAGGTCACTGCTAATGTCCATATCGCTAATATCGCGACCCAAAATAGAATTGAACCTTCATGACCACCCCAAACAGCCGCCAATCTAAAGATTAAGGGTAAGTTAGAGTTGGATGTATTGGCGACATACATCACCGAGAAGTCATTTACATAAAATGAGTAATCTAGAATGATGAAGGCAATAATAATCAGCACAGATTGGAGGCGTGCCATTGGAGTCGCAAAAGCAAAGAGCTTTTCATTGTTGCCTGATAAGCCTGCCAAGGGCAAGATGGCTTGTAACGAAGCCACTAATAACGCAATCATGAGTGCATAATGTCCAATATCCGGGATCATTCGGCTTCTCCTTCAGCTACATTATTTCCGTTATACTCTTTGGCCTTTTCTAAAGCTTCAGCGGCTTCAGGCGGCATATAGTTTTCATCATGCTTTGCTAACACCTGATCCGCAACAAACACATCATCAGCACCTTGTGCGCCTTGTGCCACAACGCCTTTCCCTTCTTTAAACAAATCAGGCAGAATGCCTGTAAACACAACATCCATGCTGTTCGCAGTATCCGTAATCTGAAAAGCGACTTTCGTCCCCTCGCGCTTAACGCTACCTGCAACCACTAAACCGCCAACGCGAAAATTGCCTTTACTAGGCGATTTACCTTGTGTGACTTCCGTTGGTGAGAAAAAGAATACTAAATTACTTTGGAATGACTGCAGCAATAAAGTTACGGCAATAGCGAGCAAAGCGATACCTGCCACAATAAGGGCAATGCGTTTATGGCGTGATTTCATTTACAACAAACCCTTAATTTTTTCATTACTTGCTTCATTGCTAAGACGACGCGAACGTAACATATAAATTTCTACCGCCATGCTCGCAAAGGTGATGCCAAAAGACACCCAAACATAAAGACCATAACCGCCCATATGTAAAAAATCACTCATACTTTCCCAATACATACTACTCCTTAGTCTCATTTACCCAGGCGGTATTACGCGCTCTTTCTTCGATCTCTCTGCGTACGCGCGTCAAAATCACTGCCGTACTATATAACCAAAACCCAATCGCCACAATTAACATGGCTTGCAACATAATCGCCGCCATGCTAGAGCCACTGGTATTAATGGACGAGCCTTGATGCAACGTATTCCACCACTTAACTGAGAAATAAATAATCGGCACATTAATCACGCCAACAATCGCCAAGATAGCACTGGCGCGATCTGAGCGACGCGTATCATCAATCGCCGCCTGCAAAGACATATAGCCGATGTACAAAAATAATAGAATCAATTCAGAAGTTAACCGCGCATCCCAAACCCACCAAGCACCCCACGTTGGCTTACCCCAAAAAGCGCCTGTAATCAGCGCAACAAAGGTAAACATTGCACCCGTTGGGGCAATGCTTTTTGCCATCATATAAGCCAGCTTGGCATTGAACGTTAAGCCCATAATGGCATAGCCCGCCATAACCACATATAAAAACATAGAGAACCAAGCCGCAGGCACATGGATGTAAATAATGCGGTAGGAATCACCTTGCTGAAAGTCGGTTGGTGCGACGAGTAAGCCAATATATAAGCCAACAAGAATGAGTATGGCTGCCCCGATGGCAAACCAAAGAATCAGCTTGCCCGCAAGCGGATAAAAAGTCTGTGGTGAGGCATACTTAAATAAATTCATACGATAATAGCGTTTCCAAAATAATCAAGATGGCAGCATTCTATTCAACAGAAATTTTCAATGCATAGCTTGCCGTTAATGGTGCAAAAATAAGCGCTAACGCCAACACTGCCCCCAGTAGCGCAACCCCGCCACTGGCACTCATGCCCATAGTGACGGCATTGACAGCGCCCGAGCCAAACACCAGCACTGGTATATAAAGCGGTAATACGAGTAGCGCAATCAATACGCCACCGCCACGCAACCCCAAGGTCAAGGCTGCGCCAATGCCACCAATTAAACTTAGCGTTGGCGTTCCCAATAACAAGGAGAGGGCCAGCATCTGCAGCTCTTCCATATTTAAATTAAACTGCAAGCCGATCAACGGCGCAATCAACACCAATGGCAAGCCGGATAGCACCCAATGCGCTAACATTTTCATCATCGCAACCAGTAATATTGGTTGGTTAGATATTATAAGCTGTTCTAGGGTGCCATCAACATGGTCTGTCTCAAACATACGCGGTAAAGAAAGCATGCAAGAGAGTAGGGCAGCCACCCATAAAACACTAGGGGCAATGGAATGCAGCAGCTTAAGATCCACCCCTAAACCGAGTGGAAACAAACTAGCAGCAATAATAAAGAAAAAGAACACGCTCATCACATCGGAACGACGGCGCCATGCCACGGTAATGTCGCGCTTTAAGATGCGAAACATCATGGAAAGGGCGCTGATTTTTTGACGATTATTCATGCATTTCCTAACAGTAAGTCTTGCATCAACCCGTCCTCAAAACTCGGTGTTTGATGCGATGTAAAGATCACCATGCCACCTCTTTTTACATATTTATCAATATGTTGCTCGAGCTTCTTAATCATGTTTGTATCAAGTGCCGTAAACGGCTCATCGAGTATCCACAACGGAATCCGTTCAGGATTGTCTTGTAACCACAGTTGCGCTAAGGCAATCCGTCTTTTTTGCCCTTGCGATAACACCCGCGACGGAAAATCAGCACAACGGGCAACGCCTAAAATATCAAGCGCCTCAATCACTTGTAAGCGATCAACGATATAGCCTGAAAGAGAAAGTGAAAACTGAATGTTTTCAACTGCACTTAAATCATCCTTAATACTCGCAAGATGACCAATATAAAGCACCTGTCCAAAATAATCCTCAGCAAGCGCCTTGATGTTCTGCTGATTCCACAACACCTCACCAGCCGCTGGCATCGACAAACCACACAGCGTACGCAATAGCGTGGTTTTACCACTACCATTTTCACCTTGCACATACAATAACTTACCGCTGTAGAGCGTAAATGAAAATTTCTTAAACAACACGCGCTCACCACGAATGCAAGCTAAATTGCTCACGTGTAAACTATTGTTTAACGCAGTTGATGCCATGCTGACCTTGCTCTATGGATAATGCGTTATTTTAAACTATCTGAACCATTTTAGACGAATGCAAATAACATGTCAGCGTCTTAGACATATCATTGCGGGTATGATAAGGGTGATATAAAGCCTTAAGTTTCTTTCCAGCCTTTGATTATGCTACTCAAGGCAAACAAACCTAAAACCGTACCAACAGGAAAGGCTGCTAACGCTATGACAGCAAGCACAAAACCCAAATACCTTGCCCATTGCTTATGAAAGCGCAATCCTCGTGCGGTGACCAGTAAAGCAATCACAAGCCCAATACAAACTGCCATCGTCGGCCAAAAGTAAGAATCTGGATTTTCAAGCTCGACTCCAAGCATATCAACCACTAGGACAGATAACAGCACTGTGCTAATAATAAAGATGATAACCCAGGAAAAGATTGCTAGTAAATGTCCTGCATTCTGTGTATTCGTTTTGATCTTACTTTCTATCATTTCCGTCCTATTGCCTCATCTATTTAACATAATATACATTATACGAATTAAGGTGTCTTCTATTCAAAGTTACTTACAGGTAAATAATTAATTAATGATATTCGAGACATCCAGAGGTGAAACTAGCTCATAAATTTTGGGATTTCTTGCGACTTCTTTTTCTTTAGATATACCCTCTTCAAAGGTAGCTTCGTCTTTTGAGTTCAAGAATGGAAAATTCAGAAAAGCCGCCTGGTAGACGGCTTTATCAATAACTGTTAAGTCTCTTTAGTATTAACGGTTATTAAAGAATGCAACGTTACCAACGTAACCGTTAACAAAAGTCAGTTCAACCTCTTTATAAGTATGCTTTGGATCGTAACGAACGATACCTGCGTAGTACCACATTTCAATTTTAACTGGTTTTGATTTCGCTTTTTTAGCCCCGTCAAATGTTTTACCTGTTACATTTTCTGCATTGCTTGGTTTAACCGAAACGTTCCTTTTGACTGGCTTACCAAGTTTTTCTAAAACAACTTTTTTAGCTTTACCACTAAAGTTATTTAAGAAGTCATTTTCTGTGTAGATTTTATCTGCTGCGCTTGCTATGCCTGTGAAAGCTAATAAGGCAACGGTAAGGGTAAGCTTTTTAAATGCATTGAAATTCATAGTATTTTCCTAAATAGAGATAGCTATTAATCGATTTGACTGCAATTGAGTTGTCATCAGTTGGTTTATGAGTACGGCTTGTTAATCGACCTGAATTTTCATTCCATCATAGCCAACTGAAACGTTATTTGGCAGTATTTTTGTTAGTGCCTTGTATTCTAAATCATGTGTCATGTGAATCAAAACACTTTGTTTGACATTTAACTGACTAATGTAGTCTAGACTTTGTTCAAAATTAACATGGGTGGGGTGTTCTTTAACGCGCAAGCAGTCAATTAAGAGCAAGTCTAAGCCTTCCAGCAATTGCATGGATGACGCTGGAATAGCCGATACGTCGGTCATGTAGGCAACATTTCCGATACGGTAGGCGAAGACTGGCATGCGGCCATGCATAATGGGAATTGGTGTAACGGTTATACCTAGCAGCTTAAAAGGGGCTTCGACTTCATTGATGCTCAGCACAGGCAAATCCCAAAAGTCACATGGCTCGCGCAAGGTGTAGCCAAACTTTTCTTTGATATGCGCAACGGCCTCTTTGTAGGTGTAGAGTGGAATCTGCTTGCGGTTCACTTGGCAAAATCCCCGTAAATCATCGATGCCATGCAAGTGGTCAGCGTGGGTATGCGTATACAGCACAGCATCCACATTGGTAATGCCCTCTCTTAGCACTTGTAAGCGTAAGTCTGGCCCCGTATCGATGAGGATATTCTCACCTGAATCCAGGGTGATGATGCTGGAGCAGCGGGTTCTTTTGTTACGTGGATTGTCTGAGGTACACGTAGCGCATTGACAGCCAATCACTGGCGTGCCTGCGCTAGAGCCCGCGCCTAATATGGTTACCTGCATACCGTCTCTAGCTGTTTGGCATGTTTAAACAGCTTGAAAAAGTTAGCTGTTGTGGCTTCAGCGACCTCTTCTACACTAATGCCTCGCAAATTCGCAATCTCTTGCGCCACATATTTAACGTAAGCAGGTTGATTGGTTTTGCCACGGAACGGCACTGGCGCTAAATAAGGCGAATCTGTTTCTATGAGCATACGTTCTAGCGGTATTTTCTTAGCGACCTCTTTGAGCGCCAATGCATTTTTGAATGTCACAATGCCAGAGAACGAAATATAAAAGCCCATGTCTATCGCGGCAAGTGCCATTTCTAGGCTTTCTGTAAAGCAGTGTAGCACACCACCAGCCTTCTCAACGCCCTCTTCTTGCATGATTTTTAACGTATCATCTACCGCTTTTCTGGTATGGATAATCAGTGGCTTATTAGTAATAATCGCAGCGCGGATATGGGCGCGAAAGCGTTCGCGTTGCCATTCTAAATCGCCAGTTAATCGAAAATAATCCAAACCTGTTTCCCCAATCGCAACCACTTTTGGGTGATTCGCTAGCTTAACGAGCTCTTCAACTGTAGGCTCTTCTATATCTTCGTAATCAGGATGGACGCCAACAGAGGCATAGAAGTTCTCATACTTCTCTGCAAGGCTCAGCACTTCTGGAAACTTATCCAAAGTGACAGCGATACATAAAGCATGCCCTATTTTCTCGTCATGCATTAACTGTCTAACAGATTGAATGTTTTCAGATAGCTCTGGGAAATTAAGGTGACAGTGTGAATCGACGAACATGGTGACCTTACATGGTGTTAGTAGAGTAAGTAAACTTGAGTGCGCTGCCTAGTACAGCTTCTGTTTTCTTCCTCACCTCGTCACCTATATTGAAAGCATTATTCGTTGGAATAAACCAGCCGCCGCCTTTTACATAGTGTATACAGGCAGCAAATAAATCGACTTTCCCCTTGGTGGCTAATGAAAGCACACCTGGATTACTGCTGACTAATTGTTCGGTAGTAGGATCTAGGCTCAATGGAAGGTGTTCCCTGATTTATTGTTGAAATATTTTCGTATATTGTAAAAGTAAGTTTTCTAATTGCATTTCATTACTCAGCGGGTGGTTTGCGGCTCTTCTTGCCTCGACTAAGCTTCTTTGAAATTGTACCAATGCACTTAAGTTTACGCTTTTACACAAGGCTTGCAAAGTAGGTGCTTGTGATGCGTAATAATGTACACTTTCAGCTAACTTACAGCTCATCAAATCAAAAATCCATTTTTGGATTAACTGAATGGCGCCATCCATACCCGCAGACAAAAACAAAGGTGCTGAGGTGAAGGGGTTCAGATTTTCACCTGTTGATAGCTGCTTCAGCAGATTATCATTGGCCTCTAGCTGTGATTGCATTTGCAAGGCAGTTAATGGCGCACCGCCAGCATACGCGAGAATCGCTTCTGGATTATGCACACCCTGCTCCGCCAACCAAGCCATGGCATCAGCCTTTGCTGGGATGGGAAAGTCGACCGCTTGGCAGCGGCTCATAATGGTTGGTAATAAGCGCTGCGGTTGACTTGCGACCAATAAAAACAAAGTATTGGCAGGTGGCTCTTCTAGCATTTTAAGCAAGGCATTGGCCGAAGCAAGGTTTAATGCCTCCGCTGGCGTAATCAAAATGATGCGCCGACCTTTTACTTGATGCGTGGAAAGACTTAAATAGTCATTCAGCTGTCTGATTTGGTCAACAGAAATTTGTGTTTTCTTACCAGTTTTTTTCTTAGTGTATGACTCGCGATTACTATCATTCTCAGGGCTAATTAACTTAAAGTCTGGATGTGTGCCCTCTCCTAGCCACAAACAGCTCGAACAAGTGCCGCAAGCCTGCTCTATAGAAGATTGTTGGCATAGTAACGCATGTGATAACTGGGTAGCAAAATCAAGCTTACCGACCCCTACTCGACCCCGTAGCAATAGAGCATGTGGCAGCGAACCTTTTCGCTTCATGATGTTATGCCACTGTGATTTATTCCATGAAATATTCATTATAAAATCAAGCTCTTAACAAAAACTCTTCAATGGTTACTTTAATTTCTTGTGCAACGACCTCTAAGGCTTGATTGGCATTGATAATGCGAAAACGTTTTGGGTCTTGTTTGGCTCTTGTTAAATAAGCATTACGTAGCTTCTCAAAAAAATCCGCGCCTTCGCGCTCAAATTTGTCGGGCGTTCTAGCTGATGCTAGACGTCCAAGACTGACCTCAACAGGCACATCAAACAAGATGGTCATGTCAGGTTGTAACGCATCCTGCACCCACTTTTCCAATACCGTGATTTTATCGACAGCCACTGCTTTTGCACCAGCTTGATAAGCATAGGTTGCATCGGTAAAGCGGTCTGAAATGACACAATCCCCTCTTGCCATTGCAGGTGCAATCACCTTGGCAATATGTTCTCTACGAGCTGCAAACATGAGCAGTGTCTCAGTTTCCGCATGCATGGTTTTATGTAGTAGCATTTCTCGCAACTCTTCAGCTAACGGTGTACCACCCGGTTCACGCGTACAAACAACAGTTTCACCGTGTGATTCTATTTGACTAACAATGCTGGGAATGTGTGTGCTTTTCCCAGCACCATCCATACCTTCTAGGGTAATAAATTTGCCTACTGCCGCCATCAATTGATCCCTTTTATCATTTATCTTTTAAGCTGGTATTTTGCCACAGCACGGTTATGCTGGGTTAATGAATTAGAGAATTCATGGCTACCATCACCCCTCCCTACAAAGTACAGTGCTTTGGTCTTTGCAGGATGCAACGCAGCTTCAATCGAGGCTAAGCCTGGCATGGCGATTGGCGTTGGTGGTAAGCCATATCTAGTATAAGTGTTGTACTTAGTATCGGTGAGCAAGTCTTTGCGGCGAATATTGCCTTTAAATTGACTGCCCATACCGTAGATAACGGTTGGGTCGGTTTGCAAGCGCATGCCTATTCTGAGCCGATTGATAAAAACGCCTGCAATCATTGATCGTTCAGATGCTTTGCCTGTTTCTTTTTCGATAATAGAAGCCATAATCAGGGCTTCATAACTATTTTTATAAGGTAAACCAGCTTCCTTCCCTACCCAGGCGGCGGCTAGTTTAGCCGTCATCACTTCATAGGAACGCTTTAGCAGCGTAATATCTTTTGTGACACTATCAATGTAATACGTGTCAGGAAAGAACAATCCTTCTGGATGCTGTTGCTTTGCGCCGATTAAGGCCATTACGCTGGCATCGGATAAATCTTGGATGGTACTTGTAGTCGAGCTGTTTAATGCCAACTGCTTGCGTATTTCTTTAAATGTTTTACCTTCTATTAAGGTGATTTTTCCTTTCGTTATTTTGCCTTCATTCAGCAGTAATAAAAGCTGAAATGGCGTGATTGCTTGATCGAATTTATATTCCCCAGCTTGCAATGACGACGCTTTGCGCAGGCTGCGTGCTAATAGGGAAAAAGGCTTCGCTTCAGTAAGCACCCCTTGTGTGACCAACTGGTTGGCAATGCTAGACAAACCGCTCCGTGGCTTAATCACCACCGTTTGAGAACCGTTAATATTGAGTGGTGTTTTAGCGTAATGAGCTAGCCATGCAATAAAGCCAACCGTGCTAAGTGCGGCGATAAACAAACCGAATAGAATAAACCGCTTCATGTGTGTAGTGCTTTACGTAGCGTTTCTGCAAGCGTCTGTTTTGACCATGTTTGATCAGCTAGTGTACGGACCTGCCATACGCCAAATAAGCTATTGCAGATGATCACTTCATCTGCGGATAGTAATTGCTTCAAACTCATTCTCTCAATCGCTGTTTTAAACTTTAAACTATTGGCATGAGTCAGAATTTTCTTTCGAGTAATGCCGGCAACACCGCATTGGTCTAATTGTGGTGTGATGAGCGTATTACCATAGCGCGCAATAATGTTAGCCGCTGTGCACTCAATCACATTGTCTGCCATGTCTAACATAACACCTTCTGCGAGCTTCGGGTCATGCCACTCCATGCGTGCTAATACATTGTCAAGTCGGTTTAAATGTTTAATGCCCGCTAGTTTGGGTTGATGAGCAATACGCGTATCACACAAATGCAATGACACCCCTTCTGAAAAATTCACTTCAGGATAGTCTGGCATACTCGATTTAATCATGACGCGCGTCGGGGTGGTAATAGCAGACGGGTTGTACCCACGCTCGCTTTCGCCACGTGTGACGATGATTTTCACAACGCTAGAAAACTCATCAGCATCAAATATCTTCTTGAAATCAGAGATAAAGACATCGGCACTTGGGCAAACAATGCCAATGGCACTGCAATCTGCAAATAAGGTTTGATAATGCAGAGGCCAATGTTCTGGTAGCCCATTAATGACCTTTATGGTCCTAAAAACACCATCTCCATAAGAAAATCCTCTATCAAGCGGTGAGATAAGCGTGTTAAAACTGCCGTTAACAAGGCTTGCGTAGTTGATTTGCATAGGCAACATTAAACCATATGCAACAACAACAACAAAGCCTGTGACAACGATTGCACAAGCGTTTAGCTTTCTAAGCTTTTTTCCACCTCATTAAATGCTCGTTTTATACCTTTTTAAATACTAACGACCCATTCGTACCACCAAAACCAAAGTTGTTTTTTAAAGCATATTCTATTTTCATGTCACGCGCCGTATTGGCACAATAATCTAAGTCGCAATCAGGATCTTGTTCGAAGATATTGATGGTTGGTGGAGAAATCTGATTGTAAATAGACAAGACGGTAAACACAGACTCTAAACCACCTGCACCACCTAATAAATGGCCAGTCATTGATTTTGTTGAATTGACCACTAGCTTGTGAGCATGATCACCAAATGTCGCTTTAATGGCATTGGTCTCGTTCGCATCGCCTAAGGGTGTAGAGGTGCCATGTGCATTCATAAAGCTAACTTGGTCAGGATTAACGCCAGCATTATTAAGTGCATTATTCATCGATCTGCGCGGCCCATCCATATTCGGTGCAGTCATATGGAAAGCATCGGCGCTCATGCCATACCCGACTAATTCCGCATAAATTTTAGCGCCACGTACTTTCGCATGCTCATATTCTTCCAGCACCATGACGCCAGCACCTTCGCCCATCACAAAGCCATCACGGCCTGTATCCCATGGTCGACTAGCAGTTTTAGGATCATCATTCCGTTTTGTTAATGCTTTTGCTGATGAGAAACCCCCGATTGAAAGCTCAGTAATCGCTGCTTCAGAACCGCCCGCAACCATCACATCTGCATCACCATATTCAATCATACGAAAAGCATCACCAATACAATGCGTACCTGTTGTACAGGCGGTAACAATGGCAACATTCGGGCCTTTCAACCCAAGCTTAATGCTTAAATTGCCAGAAATCATATTAGTGATCGTACCAGGGATGAAGAAAGGTGAAATCTTGCGAGGCCCACCAGCATCATAGCTGTCGTTGGTTGCTTCAATCGTACCCAAACCACCAATACCTGAACCAATCTCAACGCCTATGCGTTCAGCATTCTGATCAGTGACGACTAAACCACTGTCATTAAATGCTTCAATACCTGCAGCCATACCATACTGGATAAAAACATCCATACGGCGCGCCTCTTTTGCAGATATAAAATCCTCGACATTAAAGTCCTCTACTTCACCCGCTATTTGACAAGAAAAATTGCTAGGATCAAATTTTGTGATACGCGTGATGCCAGACTTACCGGCAATTAAATTTTCCCAAGCAGTGCTAACGCCTGTACCAACAGGAGATACCACGCCCAAGCCAGTAATAACGACTCTACGTTTAGACATAATCTTTAGAAGTTAGCCCTTTTGCAAGGGCTAATTGAATTTATTTTAGGTTTGCGTTGATGTAATCAACAGCAAGTTTAACAGTTGTGATTTTTTCAGCTTCATCATCAGGAATTTCAGTATCAAATTCCTCCTCCAAAGCCATTACCAACTCAACAGTATCTAGTGAATCGGCACCTAAGTCATCGACGAAAGATGATTCATTTTTTACGTCAGCTTCACTTGAACCTAATTGTTCACAAACGACTTTTTTCACGCGTTGTTCGATGTCAGACATCCATTTACCCCTTTAGTTAAAATTAGCTTATTCAGCTAAGTGCGTATTCTAGCAAAAGTCTACAAGAATACAATCAATTAATTTTACAAAATTGTTCAGTTGTTTACGCCATGTACATACCACCATTTACATGAATGGTTTCGCCTGAAATATAAGCAGCGTTAGGTGAAGCTAAAAAGGCAACTGTTGCTGCGATTTCATTCACGTTACCTAAGCGGCCCAATGGCACACGACTAAGCATCTGCGTTTTAATATCTTCTGGCAACTCCGCTGTCATGTCAGTTTCGATAAAGCCTGGAGCAACACAGTTGACCGTAATGCCCCGGCTACCCACTTCAGAGGCTAGTGACTTAGAAAACCCTGTCATGCCCGCTTTTGCAGCCGCGTAGTTTGCTTGTCCTGCATTGCCCATATGGCCAACGACGCTTGAAATGCTGATGATTCTCCCTGTTCTAGCCTTCATCATTGGGCGAAGTGCCGCCTTGCTCATACGATAAATTGAACTTAAATTCGTAGAGATAACGGTATCCCAGTCATCATCAGACATCCGCATCATGAGCATGTCTTTCGTGATGCCTGCATTGTTTACCAAAATGCTCACAGCACCATATTGATCCATAATTTCTTTTAATACAGCTAAAATTTGCTCAGCATCGTTCACGTCTAACGCTATACCCATACCTTTAACACCAGCCTCTTTAAGCGCAGCGGTAATTTTATCCGCACCAGACGGTGACGTTGCTGTACCAATCACAATAGCGCCTTGCTGACCTAATGTTCGCGCGATAGCAGCGCCAATACCACGACTAGCACCAGTTACTAATGCGATTTGATTTTCTAATGTCATTGATACAACCCTTAATATAGTGAGTGTTTATGAATTATATTCAGCAATCACATCAATATTGACGAGCGCTGTACATGGTAAATCTTTCGCAATACGCTTGGTTAAGCCCGCTAAGACTTTACCAGGGCCGCATTCTGCAGATTTGTTAATTTTTAGTTTATGGATGAGACGTACCGTCTCTACCCAGCGTACCGGTGAATGTAATTGGCGAACCAATGCGTCTTTAATTTTATCTCCGTTATCATAAGCCACGACATCGGCATTATGAATAACAGGAATAGTTGGTGCAGCCATTGTTACACCTTTCAAATACTCAGCCAGTTTCTCTGCCGCTGGCAACATTAACGCACAGTGCGAAGGTACGCTGACAGGCAATTGCAATGCGCGCTTAGCGCCCTTTTCTTTTGCCAACATCATGGCACGCTCTACAGCAGCTTTATTCCCTGCAATAACCACTTGCCCTGGCGAGTTTAAATTCACAGGGGTAACGACTTCGCCTTTTGCGCTTTCAACACAAACTGCGTCGACCACTTCATCATCAAGGCCTAAAATAGCGGCCATTGCACCAACGCCTTCAGGCACGGCGCTTTGCATAGCTTCTGCTCGGAATTTAACCAAAGGTAAGGCATCGGCAAAAGAAATCGCTTCTGCAGCGACTAAAGCGGTGTATTCGCCAAGGCTATGTCCAGCCAAGAATTTAGGCATGGCGCCTTTCATCATTTGGTATACACGCCATGTGGCAACACCTGCTACCAACATCAGCGGCTGTGTATGCTGTGTTTGGTTAAGCAAAGTGTTTTCTTCTGTCACCATGCTCCAAAAATCGACACTGAGCAAATCAGAAGCTTCGGCAAACGTTTCTTTCATCATAGCAATACCTTCAAAACCAGCCATCATACCGACTGATTGCGAACCTTGCCCTGGAAAAAATACTGCTGTTTTAGTCATAAAGCACTTTATGTAAGCTAATTAAGTAATTGATAATATTAAGTATTATGTAAAATAAATTCTAATACTTAATTAATGCAGAACCCCAAGTAAAACCACCCCCAAACGCTTCCATTAAGATAGTGTCTCCACGCTTAATGCGTCCGTCTTGTACTGCTGTATCTAAGGCCAGCGGGATAGATGCTGCTGACGTGTTGCCATGCTTATTGACTGTCACCACTACTTTGTCCATATCCATGTCTAATTTTTTAGCGGTTGCTTGCAAAATTCGAATGTTCGCTTGATGAGGTACCAACCAATCAATATCGGATTTCTGCATATTGTTTTCGGATAAGGTTTCATCAACAATTTTATCTAGCGTATTCACAGCCATTTTAAACACGCTATTACCCTCCATCACAATGGTATCTGCTTTGTCCGCATTTCTAGGCACATGTAACATATCTTCATAGCTGCCATTAGCATGCAGGTGCGTTGAAATAACACCCTGCTCTTCAGAGGCTTGCAAAATCACTGCGCCAGCGCCATCACCCCATAGAATACAGTTGCTTCTATCCATGTAATCCGTGATTTTCGAAAGAGTGTCAGCGCCAATCACAAGTACGCACTTGCTTGCACCTGCTTTAATAAAGTTATCTGCAGTACTAAGCCCATAAACAAAGCCGCTACAGACCGCTTGCATATCAAATGCTGGGCAATTATTGGTGATCCCCAGCTTTCGTTGCACCATCGTTGCTACACTAGGGAATACTTTATCTGGTGTTGTTGTCGCCACAATCACAAGGTCAATGTCAGCCGTACCAATACCTGCGTTAGCAATGGCATTTTTAGCAGCGCTCGTAGCTAAATCACTAGTCAATTCATCAGGCGCTGAAATATGACGCTCACGAATACCTGTGCGCGTAAAAATCCACTCATCTGTTGTGTCTATCATAGCCTCTAAGTCTTTGTTAGCTAGTATTTTAGCTGGTAGGTAGCTACCTGTTCCTGCAATTTTTGAGTTAACCATTAAATTGATTTGCTTTCAGCTTCTTGCGCTGCTGTTTTAGCAGACTGAACATGCTCAACTTCTAATTGTTCAGCAATGCGTTTAAGTACGCCATTTCGTGCCTCTTCTATCGCAACATGTATCGCATGGTAAAAACCGAAACTATCGGTACCACCATGGCTTTTTACTACAATACCACGCAAACCTAAAAAGCTTGCGCCGTTATAGCGCCTAGGGTCTAATCGCTTCTTAAATGATTTTAAAACGGGCATAGCAAATAGTGCCATTAATTTAGTGCCCCAGTTCCGTTGAAATTCTTGTGCTAAAAAACCACCCATCAGATGGGCCAAGCCTTCAGTTGTTTTCAGTGAGACATTACCTACAAAGCCATCACATACCACAACATCAACGGTGCCTTTGAAAATATCATCACCTTCTACATTGCCATAAAAGTTTAAGTGGCTTTCACGCAACAGCTCTGCTGTGCGCTTAACGACGGCATTACCTTTAATGTCCTCTGATCCGATATTGAGCAAGCCAACTGTAGGGCTTGCTTTATGCTCAACACTGCTCACCAGCATCGCGCCCATCACTGCAAACTGTAGCAACTGCTCTGCTGTGCAGTCGGCATTTGCACCTAAGTCTAGCATGTATGTACTACCTTGCTCAGAAGGCAATACAGACGCAATGGCTGGGCGCTCAACACCTGGCAAGGTTTTCAAGACAAAGCGTGCGGTAGCCATTAATGCGCCAGTATTACCAGCGCTAACACAAGCGTTCGCTTCCCCAGTTTTCACTAAGTTGATGGCAACACGCATTGAAGAGTCTTTTTTGTTCTTCATTGCGCTTTGTGGAGACTCATCCATTAATACCACCTGGCTTGCATGGTGAATACGCAACCGTGAACTAGTTGTTGCTTGATTTGCTTTTAATTCAGACTCAATGGCATCTTCTATGCCGACTAAGACAATAGCAAGCTGGCCGTCTTCAGCCAACAACTTAAGTGCGGCTGGCACAGTTACATGCGGCCCGTGATCGCCACCCATTGCGTCAATTGCTAGTGTGATATCTATCATTTATGTATCCATTGATTTACTGCAAGGGAATATTGCAAGAGATACTGAGACAATTGTCAATTGCAGAGCCATGTTTTTTGTAGTTGCTACACATAAACAAACGCCGCGCTATAGATATAGTCGCGGCGTATGTAACGTGATTAAAAATTGATTTAATTTTCAACCGCGCCAATGCGTAATTTACTCGTCTTTAGTTGCCATTACTTTACGACCACGATAAAAACCACTTGGGCTAACGTGATGACGCAGATGCGTTTCGCCTGTTGTAGGCTCAACTGCTAAAGGCGGATTCGTTAAAGAATCATGTGAGCGATGCATACCACGTCGCGAAGGTGACTTTTTGTTTTGTTGAACTGCCATGTTAATGCTCCAAGCTTAAAATTAATTTCTGTTTATTTCTTATGCAATTATTATTCAAACAGTTAATTTACTATTGTAATCTATTTACCATGCCACTGTAAACAAAAAAACATACAATATGGCGTATTTTTAGTTAAAAAATACTACCTTAAGCGCTTTATTTGATAAAATTTTTCAATGTAGCAAAAGGGTTGGGCCTTTCAACATCCTCTTTAACCAATGGTTTGCATGCGTGTTTATGCAATGGTCCAAGCGGAACTGCCATGAGCAACTCATCCTCAACCAGCTCATCTACATTCATTTCACGTGATATTTCCAACCAGTCCACCTCTTCATCACCCTCAAATGGCTCTGGCTCAGCTTCAGTAATGACGTATGTATAATCTACAGAAAGATCAAGCTGCATTATTTTCAAGCAACGTTGGCATAAAACTGGGAGCGTCGCTTCAACATGTAAAGCTAAACTTGGCAAGCCAAGCTCAGCAGCGCGTCCTGTTAAGGTGTAACTAATTTTGCTTGGTAATTGCTGATCTTTTTCTATTAAATCAAGCAGTCGTTCACAGCATTCAATATCAATATCCTGCGTTACTTCATCTTGTTTTTTTGCAAAGTCTAGATTGTTAATCAACAGTTGATTCATATTATGAGCTCTACTAAAAAGTAAATAATGCCATCATTTTACTTGTTTTACTGTTTTGCAGAAAGAGGGCACATGATACAATTACCGCTGTTTGAAGTTCAAAAGAAAGCATTAAGTGTGTTCAAAAAAATCTTAGTGGCAAACCGCGGGGAAATTGCCGTCCGTATCGTGCGTGCGTGCTCTGAAATGGGCATTAAATCAGTGGCCATTTATGCCGATGCTGATAGACGTGCTTTACATGTAAAGAAAGCTGATGAAGCTTATAGCTTAGGCTCAGACCCTGTTGCAGGCTATCTAAACGCACATAATATCGTCAATATCGCGACCGCTGCCGGTTGTGACGCATTACATCCTGGCTATGGCTTTTTGTCTGAAAATCCTGAGTTAGCTGAGATTTGCGCTAAACGAGGCATTGCTTTTATTGGGCCAAATGGTGCGGTTATTCGAAAAATGGGCGACAAGATTCAAGCCAGAACCGCTATGACAGAAGCAGGGGTCCCTTGCACACCAGGTGGTGATGGCAATTTAGGTAGCTTAGATGAAGCTGTCGTCTTAGCGAAAAATCTGGGTTACCCAGTCATGCTTAAAGCGACAAATGGTGGCGGCGGTAGAGGCATTCGTCGCTGCAATAGCGAAGATGACTTACTGAATAATTACGATCGTGTTATTTCAGAAGCCAGCAAAGCCTTTGGTAAGCCTGAAGTGTTTTTGGAAAAATGTATTGTTAACCCACGTCATATCGAGGTGCAAATCTTGGCTGACAGCCAAGGTGATGCGATTCACCTATACGAGCGTGATTGTTCTATTCAGCGCCGAAATCAGAAGCTAATCGAGATTGCTCCTTCTCCTCAGCTATCAAAAACACAACGTGAACATATTGGTAACTTGGCCGTAAAAGCGGCGAAAGCTGTTGGTTACCGCAATGCAGGTACGGTTGAGTTTTTACTAGACGTTGACAACCGATTCTATTTCATGGAAATGAATACACGTTTACAGGTTGAGCATACGATTACAGAAGCGATTACGGGTGTGGATATTGTGCAAGAACAAATTCGCATTGCATCTGGCCTCCCTTTAAGTTATAAGCAAAGCGAGATCAGTTACCGCGGCTTTGCTATGGAATTCCGAATTAATGCGGAAGATCCTAAAAATGATTTCTTACCGAGCTTCGGTAAAATTACCCGTTACTATTCTCCCGGTGGTCCTGGTGTACGGATGGATGCGGCGATTTACACAGGCTATGTTATTCCACCCTACTACGATTCAATGTGTGCCAAGTTGACGGTATGGGCATTGGATTGGGAGCGTGTAATTGAACGTGGTCGACGTGCATTAGATGACGTGGAAGTGTATGGCATTAAAACAACGATTCCTTATTATCAAGAGATTCTGAAACACTCGGAATTTAGGGCTGCGGACTTCAATACTAGTTTTGTAGAATCACATCCGGAATTAACCAACTACGCAGTAGAGCGACCTCCAGAACTCATCGCCGCAGCAATCTCAGCCGCAATTGCAGCACATCATGGCATTTAATTATTAAAGATTTTTAATTATGAAAAAAGTAAATATTACCGAATTAGTACTACGCGATGGTCACCAGTGCATGATTGCAACCCGTTTACGCACGGATGACATGCTGCCTATTTGTTCCAAACTTGATTCTATTGGCTTCTGGTCACTAGAGGCTTGGGGTGGCGCAACATTTGATGCTTGCGTACGATTCTTAAAAGAAGACCCATGGGAGCGCTTAACTAAACTACGTAAAGCGTTGCCGAATAGCCGCATTCAAATGTTGCTACGCGGTCAAAATTTACTTGGCTACCGTCATTACTCTGATGATGTTGTGCAAGCTTTCGTACAAAAGTCTGCTGATAATGGAGTCGATGTCTTCCGTATCTTTGATGCGATGAATGATATGCGCAACCTTAGAAGTTCTATCGAAGCGGTTAAGAAAGCCAAGAAAACAGCAGAAGGTGCAATTAGTTATACGACTAGCCCGAAACACGATGTAGCGCATTTTGTTGCATTAGCAAAAGAATTAGAAGAAATGGGTTGTGACACATTGGCTGTAAAAGACATGGCCAGCTTGTTAACCCCACAAACAACAGCGGAGCTCATTAAAGCGCTTGATGAAGCGATTAGCATTCCTATTCATTTACATAGCCATGCGACTTCCGGCTTAGCAAGTATGAATTTGATGCGAGGCGTTGAGAATGGCGCAACGATTATTGACACTTGCAACTCAGCCTTTAGTGAAGGTGCTAGCCACCCAACAACGGAAAGTATTATCGCGGCACTACAAGGCACTGAATATGACACTGGTTTAGATATTAGTGCCGTACAAGAAGTGGGCGAGTATTTCCGCGAAGTCCGTAAAAAATACTGGCAGTTTGAAAGCGCCTTTACTGGTGTTGACACACGTGTACTGGTTAATCAAGTACCGGGTGGCATGATTTCCAATCTTAGCAACCAGCTAAAAGAGCAAGGTTCATTAGATAAAATGAATGACGTGTTGAAAGAAATTCCACGCGTCCGTAAAGATTTAGGTTACCCACCATTGGTGACCCCAACCTCTCAAATTGTTGGTACGCAAGCCGTATTAAACGTCATGACAGGAGAGCGTTATAAATCGGTTACTAATGAAGTGAAAAACTACTTTTTAGGCCAATATGGAAAATCGATTAGCCGAATGAGCGCAGATGTACAAAAGATAGCGATTGGCGATGCAGAAGTGATGGATTGCCGTCCTGCCGACATGCTGAAGCCGGAAATGGAAAAGCTAGCTAGCGATGTTGACCGTATTGCTAAAAATGAAGAAGATGTTTTAACTTATGCCATGTTCCCAGATATTGGCAAAACGTTCTTACAAGAACGTAATGCAAACTCTCTCGTACCAGAGGTGCTATTAACGAAAGAAAATGCACAGGCAACTGACCCGCGTTATGCGCCAGACGAGTTTAACGTCACGCTGCATGGGGAAACCTTCCATATTAAATTAACTGGCGCTGGTCATGCGGGTGATGAAGTTCGCCCTATCTATGTATCTGTTGATGGTATTGCTGAAGAAGTCATGGTGGAAACGCTCAGTGAGATTGAACTAGCAGGATCAGGTCAAAGCAATGGTGCTAACGTTAAAAAGAAAGCCAGCTCATCAAACAATGGTCGCCCTCGCCCAAGCCATAAAGGCTGCATCACTACAGCAATGCCAGGTAGTATTGTAGAGGTAAAAGTAGTCGTTGGTGACAAAGTAAATGCTGGCGATGCTGTGTTGGTGATTGAAGCGATGAAAATGGAAAATGAAATTGAAGCGTCAACTTCAGGTACTGTAGTGGCGATTAACGTACAAAAAGGCGATAGTGTGACACCAGATGAATCTTTACTCGAGATCCAGCCTGATTAATTCCATCGTTACTTTTTTAACAGCAATGAGTCATTATTAAAATGAAACAAACACTTATTCTAGCTTCATCCTCTATTTACAGGCGTGAGTTGTTGCGACGTTTGCTGATTAACTTCAGCACGGTCTCCCCTCACGTGGATGAGACAATACTGAAAGGTGAAAACCCTCAAGAGACCGCACTACGGTTGTCTAAAGAAAAAGCTAGAAAAGTAGGCGCTGATTACCCGCATGCGCTCATTATTGGCTGCGATCAAGTCGCAACACTAAACGGAGAACAGTTAGGGAAGCCGCTCAATCACAACAACGCAACCAAACAACTCCGTGCGATGCGTGGTGAAGAAGTCACTTTTTACAGCGCTGTATGTTTATACAACGCTAATACGAACAGCATTCAGGCAGAGGTTGTACCTTATTTGGTTAAGTTTAGAAAGCTAACAGATGAGCAAATTGAAAGCTATTTAGTCAAAGAGCAACCCTATCATTGTGCAGGCAGCGCAAAGTCGGAAGGCCTGGGCATTGTGCTGATTGAAAGCATGGTAGGCGACGACCCAAATGCACTCATTGGACTACCAATCATTAAACTCACTACCATGCTGAAAAATGAAGGCATCAACATAATATAAGATTAACCGTATTAATACTCAGTGCAATTATTCGTGTCCAGTTTAGCGTTAGATAGCATATTAAAGCTTAAATCATAGTGCCCGCTGAAGGCAAAATGAAACTCACTTATCATATTATCGTTAAATACTAAAGGTCACCATGCTCACCAATGCTAAATACGGCACCCTCTACTTCATCCCCGTTACAATGGGCGCTGACAATGTTAGTCAAGTATTGCCAACTGACGTTGTCAGTATCGCGCAAGGTTTGGATGAGTTTATAGTAGAAAACGAAAAAACAGCACGTCATTTCTTAGGCGCCATTAAACACCCTAAAGCTATCCGTGACATTGAATTTAGCACGCTAAATAAACGCACAGATGATAAAGACATTCCTAAACTATTAGATTCTTTGGTGGCTGGTAAGGATGTTGGCTTGATGTCAGAGGCTGGGTGCCCTGGCATTGCAGACCCTGGCGCTAAACTCGCAGCATTAGCCCACAAGAAAAGCATCCGCGTTGCACCACTAGTCGGCCCTAGTTCGCTTTTACTTAGCTTAATGGCCTCAGGGCTTAACGGGCAACGCTTTACCTTTCTAGGCTACATAGCGGTTGAAAAGGCGGCCCGAGTCAAAGTACTTAAAACCATTGAACACAAATCAAAAACACATAAAGAAACGCAGCTGTTTATTGAAACCCCATTTCGCAATCAGCATTTATTAGAAGATATATTGGCTAATTGTGACGGGGAAACGGAACTGTGTATCGCTTGCAATATTAGCCTGCCAGATGAGTTTGTTGTGACTAAACGTATCCGTGCTTGGAAACAAACAGAGCTCCCCGATTTACATAAAAAACCAACGGTATTTCTGTTGTTAGGTTAGCAACTTTTTGACAGGGGCATAGCTACGTCTATGTACAGGTGACACCCCATGCTCTTGCAGCAATGCCATATGCGCTTTTGTTGGATAGCCTTTGTGCTGTGCAAAACCATACATCGGATACTGCTTATCCAGCTCATAAAGGTTGGCATCACGTGCTGTCTTAGCCAAGATAGAGGCCGCAGAGATTGCTTGTACTTTGCTATCCCCTTTGACAATCGCTTCGCATGACAAACGGATGTTAGGGCACTGGTTCCCATCAACTTGCACGTGTATCGCTTGATTGCTTAGCACTTCACTAAATTGCATTTGCATGGCCTCAACTGCACGTTTCATTGCGAGCAGACTAGCTTGCAAGATGTTAATCTCATCAACTTCTTCAACACTACTAGTCGCAATGGCCCATGCAAGGGCATGCTGTTTGATTTTGACGGCTAGCGCATCACGTTTTTTCTCTGTAATTTTTTTGGAGTCAGCAAGGCCACCTATTTTATAAGCTGGATCTAAAATAACAGCAGAAGCATAAACAGCACCGGCTAACGGTCCTCGCCCAGCTTCATCAACACCGCAGATGAGTTGATTCACATGTTGGTTCATAGCCAAAAAGCATTCACGGCAAATAGGAAAGCACTACTTCTGCCGATTTTTTCGCTGAATTTTGTTTCAGTGTCCGGTGAATATCGGTAAAGGTTTCTTTAATGTCTTTTAAACCTTTTTTATCTTCCAGCATAGCAACCATTATTTCATTTAGCTTTTCTGGGGTTGCATTTTTTTGCAGCAACTCTGGCACAATATATTTGTTTGCCAATACATTAGGCAATCCCACATAAGGAATATAACGCATGGCTTTAAGTAACCACCAGCTGATTATTGGCATCCTATAGGTAATAATCATCGGCTTCTTTAATAATGCAGCCTCTAATGTCGCCGTGCCAGAAGCAACAACTACAAAATCAGCTGCTTCCATTGCCTCATGCGCATGGCTAAACAACAAATTCATTTTAAGTGAACTATCCTTACTTTTAGCCAATGCTTTATCAAAGATATTACGTGTTTCTCGTGTAATAAATGGCACAATAAATTTGGCATCAGGATGATGTTGAGTCATTAGCTCAGCTGTTTTAACGAAAAAATCAGCATGTTGTTGCACTTCTGACTGACGGCTACCTGGCAACATCGCAATGATCAGCTCACTTTGTCTTAATTTCAATAATTCGCGCGCTGCTTTTTTATTAGGTATTAGCGGCAGTTCATCGGCAAGTGGGTGGCCGACATAGGTTACTGGCAAGTCAACTTTTTCATATAAAGCAGGCTCAAATGGGAAAAGCGCCAACATATGAGTAACTGCGCGTTTAATTTTATGAATCCGCCCACCTCGCCATGCCCAGATGGATGGACTGACGTAATGAATCGTTGGAATACCATGTTTTTTCAGTTTTCTCTCCAGCCAAAAATTAAAATCCGGGGCATCTACACCAATAAAAACATCCGGTTTTTCTGCAATAATTTGCTGTAGTAGTGCTTTTCTTAACTTAAGCAAACCGCGTAAATGCTTAAGGACTTCAAAATAGCCACGGACAGACAACCTTTCCATTGGGTACAAAGTCTGCGCACCTTCGCTCATCATTTTTGGGCCAGCAATACCAAAAAAACTTAACTCTTTACGTTGCTTTTTAAGTGCACACATTAAATGTGCACCAAGCAAATCTCCTGAAGCTTCTCCAGCTATTATTGCAATCTTTGGCATAGGTGAATCATTTACCGGATAATGCCACGAGTTGATTGGCTCAGAAAATCTGACAAGAGTTGGATCTTGTCACACTCTCCATGCATCTCCATTAATTCTTTTCTGGCTTCTTCAAAACTAAGGCTTTTACGATATATGGTCTTATATGCGCGCTTAATAGTGGCAATTTCATCGGTAGTAAAACCACGCCTGATAAGTCCTTCTGCGTTAATGCCATGCGGTTTAGCACTATTCCCTGCCGCCGTAACATAAGGAGGAATATCTTTAAAAACCATTGATCCTAAGCCAGTAATAACATGTGCACCGATCTGGATAAACTGATGCACTACTGTGAACCCTCCAAGAATAGCGAAATCATGTATATCTACATGCCCACATAAAGAGCTATTATTCGCCATAATTGTATTATTGCCAATCGTACAATCGTGTGCAATATGCACATAAGCCATGATCCAATTATCACTCCCTATTTTTGTTGTTCCTTTATCCTGAATGGTTCCACGGTTAAAAGTACAAAATTCTCGAATAGTATTGTTGTCGCCAATCTCTAGCGTTGTCGGCTCATTTTTGTATTTTTTATCTTGAGGTTCCTCACCCAGTGATACGTACTGGAAAATATGATTGTTTCTACCAATTGTCGTCGGTCCTTTTATGACGGCATGGCTACCGATACGGGTGTTAGCATCAATTTTTACACCAGCCTCGATAACAGAATAAGCACCAACTTCTACGCTACTATCTAATTCTGCTTTCGGATTAACAATGGCAGTTGCATGTATTTTATTTTGCATCAATATCCACTTTATTATATATTTTTCAATATACACATCATGCTTGCCTCGGCAACGACGGCACCATCAACGGTAGCAACACCGTTATACTTCCAAATTCCTTTTAAAACACGATCAATTTTCACATTAAGCTCAATTTGATCACCAGGCGAAACTGGTTTTTTAAAGCGCGCACTATCAATACCAGCAAAATAATACACCGACTCTTCAGTAGGTTTAATATCCATGGTTTTAAATGACAGGATGGCGGCTGCTTGCGCCATTGCCTCAACAATTAGCACACCCGGCATTACAGGATGATGCGGGAAGTGCCCAGGGAAAAACGGCTCATTAATCGTTACGTTTTTAATGGCGGTGATTTCTTTTCCTAGCTCCATGGAAATCACTTTATCAACCAGTACAAACGGGTAACGGTGTGGGAGGTGCTCTAGAATCTCATGGATATTCATGCTGCTATCTGCTGTATCAGTCATTATGAAACTTTCCTTATTGCTTGCGATTTTTTTTTAAACTATCCATGGCATTTTCTAACACTTTTACTTTGCCAGTTAACTTGTCTAATTGGCGAATATTTGCAGCAGATTTAAGCCATTTCCCATGCTCTTGAAATGGCATTAATGCAGTATAAGTACCTGGCCGAAGTATTGACCGCGTAATGACACTGCCAATTGAGATGGTAACATTGTCAGCAATATTGAGGTGTCCTAATATCACGACTGCACCCCCAATTTTACAGTGTTGACCGACTACAGCACTGCCTGCAACCCCTACACAAGCAGCAATAACCGTATGTGCACCTATGCGGCAATTATGCGCAATCTGTACAAGGTTATCAATTTTCACACCCTCTTCTATAACAGTATCATCAATCGCACCGCGATCAATCGTGGTATTCGCGCCTATATCCACATTATCATGAATAATAGTATTGCCTACTTGCGGAATTTTCACCCAGTGTTCAGCTTGATTTCCACCCATCTCTTCAGCATAACCAAAACCATCATTACCGATAACAGCACCCGAAAAAATATGGCAGTGCTGCCCTACTTTACAGCCGTGTTTAATCGTAACATTGGCTTCCAACACGGTATCATTATCTAAAGTCGCCTCTTTTTCGACCACACAACCAGCACCAATCACAATGCCATCACCTAATACTACATTACGCTCAATCACAACATTCGCACCAATATGGCAATTTTTAGGTACATTGACCGAAACGTCAACACTCGCACTTGCATGAACGCCAGTTTCTTTCTGGTCTACGGGGTTAAGTAGTTGAGAGACTTTTGCAAAGTAGGCGTATGGGTTATTGGTGATAATAGCCGGCAGTTGTGTCAATGGTGCATGTTCGGGTTTTAAAATAACTGCACTAGCATTAGTTGCTTGGAGCTGAGCTGTATATTTGATATCACTAAAAAAACTAATTGCCCCATCACTTGCGAAGGCTAACGACCCTACACGAAAAACTGGTAAATCAGCGCTAGGCAAGGCGCTATTCTGAGACAGGCTCCCACCAAGTTTATCGATAATTTGCTTAAGTGATAGTCTGTTATGCATAGGAATTAAGCATGGCTACTTTCCGCTTAATAGCTTTAGTACTTCCCCTGTAAGATCGACTTTAGTACTAGCATAAGCAACGCCGCCATACATAACAAGATCGTAACCATTTGATTCTGATACGGTTCTTACCGCAGTGTTGATTCGGTCTTGCAACTTAGTTAACTCTTCATTTTTTCGGATATTAATATCTTCCCGTAATTCTCTTTGTTTACGCCGGAATTCAATTTTAAGGTTTGTCACTTGACGCTGTTTACTACGGCGCTCTACATTAGCTAAACTTGAACTCTCTTCTTCCAAACTAGTTTCGAGCGTCGAAATTTGTTTCTTCATCTCATCGAGCTCTAATGACCTCGGGCTAAATTCACGCTCTAGCTTTTTACCACTCACAGCCGTCTGAGGTGCTTCTTTCAACAGTTTATCAACCTGAACATAGCCAATTTTAGGTGCAGCCGCAGATGCATTTAATGATGGCACTATCATACATACAAAAAATAATGCTTTCAATAATTTACTCAATTCAACCTCCAAGTTGTCATACCCAGCCTACTATTTCATTCTACTATTAAAAACAATATATTCAATCCCTACTAAAACTGTTGGCCAAATTGAAATTGTACGGCTTGTGTCTCATCACCTATTTTTTCATTCAATGGTTTAGACAGCACTAGTTTCAAAGGACCAAAAGGAGAGAACCAACTAATGCCTACACCAGTACTGTACCTCAGCCCACCCAGGCTTTTTGACTGCTCTTCACCGTAAATACCACCACCATCTAAAAATGCACTAATTCTGAAATTCGATGAATCCTGAATAAACGGAACAGGGAAAAACACCTCAGCATTACCAACTATACGTGCCGTACCACCAACAGAATAATCATTGCCCGTTGCCGGATCAATATCACGAGGACCAAGCGTACCATTTTGAAAACCACGAACGGAATTCACACCACCCGCAAAAAAGTTTTTAAAGAAAGGGTATTTTCCGTCGCCGTAGCTAGCCGCATAACCAAGTTCACCATTGAGCATAAAGACGGTGTCTTTGAATATGTCGCTCTTAAACCATGCATGTTTATACTGAAGCTTGTAATATTCCAAATCCAAGCCAGGCACACCAATCTCTAGATTCAACTTTTGAAAAGTGCCTCGGTTTGGGAATAACAAGTTATCCCTTGAATCATAGACCCACCCTGCATTGACCTGCACAGAATTAGCATCACACCCAGTCAAAGAGTCGCAAAAATCTAAATATTGTTTAGGGCTGGTTGTGGCTAAATCAAGACGGGTAAGATCAGCTGTCAAACCGAATGAAAACCTGCTTTTCTCAGTTAATGGCACTCCAAAACGAACACCAATACCATAAGAAGAGCTACTATAAGTACCAATTTGGGATGTTTGTTGCGTACCCGTATCAACATCTCGTCTATAAATATCAAGACCTCGACTAATGCCATCTGGGGTAAAGTAAGGGTTTGTATAAGAAAGTGAATAAATAGTATTCACTTTACTGGTGTTCAACTGCGCATTGACTCGATTCCCTGTGCCCAAAAAGTTGACTTGATTAATATTAAAGCCTAATACAACACCATCATTGCTGGAGAGACCAGCACCAAATTGGACACTGCCCGTTGATTTCTCAGCCACACTAATATTCAAGTCAACCTGATCTGTACTGCCCGGCACAGATGGCGTTTCGATACTCACCTTCTCAAAAAATTGTGTTCGGTCTAAGCGTTCTTTAGAACGTTTAATTTTATCGCCCGCATACCAAGATGACTCTAATTGCCGGAGTTCCCTACGCAAGGCCTTGTCTTTTGTCTTGATATTACCTGTCAAATTGATGCGACGTACGTAAACACGGCGCCCGGGGTCTACAAAGAAGGTAAACGCCGCAGTTAGCGCTTCTTTATCGATATCGGGAACAGGATTAACATTAGCGAAGGCGAAGCCTTCATTGCTAAGTTCATCACCAATGGCTTTACTTGCTTCTGTAATCATTTGACGGTTAAACGTATCACCAGCTTTGAATTTAATTACTTTTTGCAGTTGTGCTTCTGGCACTTTTAATTCGCCAGCTAGTTTGACATCACTAATGGTATATTTTTCACCTTCTGTGATGTTAACTGTAATAAAAATATCTTGCTTATCAGGTGAGATAGCAACTTGTGTAGAGTCCACCGCGAACTCTAGGTAACCTTGATTTAAGTAAAATGATTTTAAACTTTCCAGGTCAGCCGTTAGTTTTTGTTTCGAATATTGGTCATCCTTATTCCACCAACTCATCCAATTTTGTGCTGTCAGCATAAATTCCGCACGCAAATCTTCTAAGGTAAAGTCCTCATTGCCTACAATATTAACATCTCGGATCTTAGCAGCTGTGCCCTCTTTAATTTCGAACCTAACAGCTACGCGGTTACGTTCTAATGGGCTTACAACCGTTGTAACCGTTGCACCGTACTTACCAGTAGAAAGGTACTGCCGCTTAATCTCTTTTTCAGCCCTATCCAGTTCGGATTTATCAAAAATCAAGCCTTCAGAGATGCCAACCTGCCGCAACCCTTCTGTCATTTTATCTGAAGGGAAAGACCGATTACCACTAAACTCTATCTTAGCAATGGCTGAACGCTCTTGAACGGTAATAAGGAGTATGTCGCCATCAGATTCAACACGCACATCTTTAAAATAACCCGTACCATATAGCGATTTAATTGCCCGTGTTGCTTTTGCTGCGTCCATTGTATCGCCAACTTCAACTGGTAAATAATTGAATACCGCCCCTGGCTCAGTACGCTGCAAGCCTTCCACACGAATATCTTTAATAACAAAAGGCTCTAATGCCAATGCATATTGATGAACTAGTGCAAAAACTAATGCGAGAAAAATACGTGATTTAAACAAATGGTTACCCTATAACGATGCGGTTGATGTCATTGAAAATTGCTAAAATCATTAGCAAGCCGAGTAATCCGAACCCAACTTTCTGCCCCAACATGATTGTTTGTTCGCTTACGGCAGAACCTTTGATAATTTCCACCATATAATACATTAAATGCCCCCCATCTAAAACTGGAATTGGCAAAAGATTAAGTATACCAATACTAATGCTCACAAGCGCAATAAAGCTTAAAAAAGGTTTCAACCCTAAATCAGCACTTTCGCCAGCATAACTTGCAATGGTCACTGGCCCACCAACCCCTCTCCATGAAGCTTTACCAGTGACCATGTACCACATCATTTTCAAACTCAAAGCGGATGTTTTGTACGTTTTCTCTATAGCCATTCCCAAGCTTTCTCCACCTGAGTAATGTTGTTTAATCAATATGGCATCTAGCTGCTCTTTATCTATCTTTACGGCTGCTCCTATTTTGCCGACTTCAGCTTTACCTTCCTTCACTACCCTTGGTGTCACGATTATCTTAATCGTCTTTTGATTACGCACAATGGTAAATTTCAATGCCTCGCCTGGGCTTACTTTAACCACATTCACAACATCATTCCATGATTCTATTTGCAGCCCGTCAATATATAATATGGTATCTTCCACTTGCAAACCAGCCTTCTCTGCGGCACTATTGGGGAAAACTTTTGATAAAACTGGTAACACACTTGGCCTAAAAATCGCTAAACCAATTTTAGTAAGAATGTCACCTTCCACCTCTTGACTCAACCCTGTTAAGTCAAGCTTATGTAGGTGCAACTCATTACCGTCTATCGTCGCTTCAATGGAGACCACCTTACTCTCTAGTGCTGCATCAAATAAAATAAAACTCGCCTCAGACCAAGTGTTAATTTCTTTTTCATTAATGGCTGTAATCACCTCGCCCGCAGCCATATTGGCTTGTGCAGCAAGACTGCCAGACTCAACCTGCCCGACAATTGGACGCATACCTGTCACGCCTTGCATCAATAAGAGCCAATAAATAAAAATAGCCAGCAGTAGGTTAGCAACTGGTCCTGCCAGCACAATGGCAATCCGCTTATAAACAGATTGACGATTAAAAGCACGTGCTAATTCCGCTTCAGAATAATGCATTTCACCCACATCCCCAGCTTCTCGTTCAGCCTTTAGCTCATGCTCATCTAGCATTTTTACGTAGCCGCCCAGTGGAATTGCCGCTAATACAAATTCCGTGTGGTCATTACCACAAGCTTTTCGCCATAAAGGCTTCCCAAAACCAATTGAAAACCGCAGCACTTTAACTCCACACCAACGTGCGACTTGAAAATGTCCGTATTCGTGAATCGTAACGATGATTCCAATCGTAACAATAAATGCAAGTATGGTTAACAAACGGTGACCTTAGACTTTATGCCACCAGGTGCTGAAGCGGCAACCCAGTTATCGGCATATTGTCTTGCCAATAGGTCCACTTCATTTAAATGCTCAATAGAAATCACTTTTTCAATAGTAGACTGATCTAACGTAGCGGCAATTAAGTCTGAGATACCTTTAAAACCAATTTTTTCTTTTAAAAAGGCATCAACAGCGATTTCATTGGCGGCATTGAGAATCGTTAACGCTGTTCCACCTGCATTAAGAGCATCATAAGCTAACTGCAAGCATGGGAAACGTTGCGTATCTGGCGCTTCAAATTCGAGCTTACTAATCGATAGAAAATCTAAAGAGCTGACACCTGATTCAATGCGATCAGGGTGGCCTAACCCGTAAGCAATCGGCGTGCGCATATCAGGGTTACCTAGCTGCGCGAGCACACTGCCATCAACATATTCAACCATAGAGTGAATGATGCTCTGCGGATGTACAACTACGTCTATCTGGCTTGGTTTCGCATTAAAAAGCCAATGTGCCTCAATGACCTCTAGCCCTTTATTCATGAGTGTGGCCGAATCTATAGTGATTTTTGCACCCATGACCCAGTTAGGGTGCTTGAGTGCAGTCACTGGCGTTGCCCGTTCTATTTCCGCTTTCGTATACTGCCTAAAAGGACCACCTGAGGCGGTTAGGATAATTCTTCGCACACCACCATCCGCTAGCTCTTTGAGTGCTTGAGGCGGCATAACTTGAAAAATTGCATTATGCTCACTATCAATTGGCAACAAGGTAGCACCGCCCTGTTTAACTGCATCCATAAACAAACTGCCAGCCATGACCAAAGTTTCTTTATTGGCTAACAAAATGCGCTTACCTGCTTTGGCTGCAGCCATGACAGGCTTCAAGCCTGCTGCACCAACAATGGCTGCCATAATGGTATCAACCTCAGAGGCACTAGACACTTGTTCTAAATGAGTCATCCCCGATAAAACAGTTGTTTTACTATTCTGTGTGCTTAACTCTCTCGCTAGCTGATCAGCAGCGATTTGATCCAATAATACAGCGTACTTGGGTTTAAAATCCAAACACTGTTTAAGCAGCACACTAGCATTGGTATTCGCTGTTAATGCAAAGACTTGGTAACGTTGTGGATGTCGTGCAATAACATCCAATGTCTGTGCACCGATCGTACCAGTACTGCCTAAGATGGTGATGTTTTGCAATTAGCTAACCGCCTAAAAATAGTGAAATAGATAAATCATCAATACCGCAATCGGCAAGCTTGGCAGCAAACCGTCAATACGGTCTAGAATTCCGCCGTGCCCAGGTAGTAGGGTCCCACTATCTTTTTTACCAAACTGTCTTTTGATTAAAGATTCAAACAAATCACCTACCACGCCCAAACCTGTAACAATCCATAGCAATGGAAAAACTGCCATTTTTGTAACTACTCCACTCATCGTTAAAACCAAACCCAAAGCGGTCACTGCGAGTAATGCACCCAACACACCTTCCCATGTTTTTCCAGGGCTAATATTAGGTGCAAGCTTATGTTTTCCAAAGTTTTTTCCTGCAAAGTAAGCAGCACTATCTGCTATCCATATAGTGGCTAGCAAAGTTAGTAATAACCAAGGGTCAGCGCCTTTCGCGAAAATAAATGCCAACCATAGCGGCGCTATCATTAAGAGTCCAACCAGCATTAGTCGTGCTTTACTTTCAACTATAACCCATTTTTTCAACAGCAATGGAACAACTAAAAGCCAAAAAGCAGCGCTAATCACAAAGGCGATTAATGCTTGATTAGCCAGCCAATGAAACCCAAGTACTGACATTAATGATAACAATACAACACCAAGAATAGCGCAGACTAATACATACACCATCGATATGGTTTGTGATAAATTGATTAGCTTCGCCCACTCATAAAGCGCCAAAATAGAAACGGCTAGCATCATGGTAGCCCAAGTAAAGTTAGAAGACAAAAATAATGCCGGCAATAATGCAGAGGTCAGCAGTACTGCAGTAATAATGCGTGTTTTAAGCATAGGCTTTAGGTCAATCAGGCCCTAGCAACTTGCTCGCTAGTGCGTCCGAACCGACGTTCCCTTTCCTGATAAGATATAATGGCTTTGTCAAAACATGCTTGATTAAAGTCTGGCCATAAATCATCCGTAAAATAAAACTCGGTATAAGCTAACTGCCACAATAGAAAGTTGCTGACACGTTTTTCCCCACCTGTACGAATAAAGCAATCAGGCTCTGGCGCGTAATGCATAGACAGGAAAGGCGTCAAATCTTCCTCCTCAAAAACACCCTCTTTATCCGGAAGTGCTTGAATCATTTGATTGATTCCCTGCAGCATATCCCAACGGCCACCATAATTGGCTGCAATCGTTAGTGTTAGGCCAGTATTGTTTTTAGTTAACTTTTCTGAGGACTCAATTTGTTGTACTAACTCCAAACTGAAACGTGAACGGTCTCCAATAAGCACTAATCGAATGTTGTTTTCATTCAGCTTGCCCACTTCTCGTTGCAGAGCTTCCATAAAAAGACCCATTAAAAATGAGACCTCTTTTGCTGGTCGCCGCCAATTTTCGCTACTAAAGGCAAATAGTGTGAGGTATTTAATATCAAGTTCCGCGCACTGCTTAACAACATCACGCACCACTTCAACGCCACGCTTATGTCCTGCAATACGTGGTAGAAAACGTTTGCGTGCCCAGCGACCATTGCCATCCATAATGATGGCAATATGGGTCGGCAGCCCTCCCATCGTCGGTACTGCCTTGCTCGAGCTAGAGAAAAAGCCTTTAGAAAAAAGACGCTTTATTGATTTAACCAAAGGGAACCCTGTTAAACAGCCATCAAATCAGCTTCTTTAGCCTGTAATAAACCATCAATGTCATCAACAGCTTTATCAGTTAGTTTTTGCACAACATCTTGCGCACGGCGCTCATCATCCTCGCTAATTTCTTTACTCTTTACCAGCTTCTTAAGTGCGTCATTGGCATCACGTCTAATGTTACGCATAGCTATTTTTGCACCTTCACCCTCACTACGAACAATTTTCGTTAAATCGCGACGCCGCTCCTCAGTAAGCATCGGCATCGGCACTCTAATTAAATTACCATTCGTTGCTGGATTCAAACCTAAATCGCAGTCACGTATTGCTTTTTCCACCGGAGAAACCATGTCTTTTTCAAACGGCTGTACATTAATCGTATGCATATCTCCCAAGCTAACACTGGCCACCTGATTAACTGAGACAGGAGAGCCGTAATACTCGACCATCACATGGTCTAGCAAACCAATATGAGCGCGTCCTGTGCGAACTTTTTGCAAGTCCAGTTTCAATGCTTCAAGTGACTTATGCATTTTCTGTTCTGCTGTTTTTTTTACGTCGTCTAACATTTGCTTCTCCAACTTATCATTCAATTATTTATGCGTCTTTATTACGCTTTATTAACAACACGCGTACCTTCACTCCCACCCATGACAATACGCATCAAAGCCCCCTCTTTAAAAATACTAAACACACTGACAGGCAAGTTCTGGTCACGGCATAAGGTCAATGCTGTCGCATCCATCACTTTTAATTTTTTATTAATCGCCTCATCAAACGTGACTGTTTCATAGCGTACCGCATCTGAATTCGTTTTTGGGTCGGCGGTATAAATACCATCCACTTTGGTCGCTTTTAATACTAGTTCAGCATTGATTTCCATACCACGCAATGCTGCAGCAGTATCGGTTGTAAAAAAAGGGTTGCCAGTGCCAGCACCAAAAATTACGACACGACCCTCTTCTAAATAACGAATGGCTTTACCACGGATATAAGGTTCAGCAACTTGCTCTAGCCTCAATGCTGACTGCACTCTAGCGACAAGTCCAATACTGTGCATCGCATCTGACAGTGCCATAGCGTTCATCACCGTTGCCAGCATGCCCATATAGTCGGCAGTTACCCTATCCATCCCCTCCGCCGCTGGTGCTATACCGCGAAAGATATTTCCGCCACCTATAACTACAGCAACCTCGACACCCAAATCAACAACCTCTTTGATTTGTGCAACGATATTGTCAATGGTCGCGCGATTAATTCCATAAGCATCACCCCCCATCAATGCTTCACCAGAGAGCTTAATTAATATGCGTTTATATGCTGCTTTTGCCATTTCATTCCTTATTTTGAAACTAACGACATTTAATCACAAATGGCCTTAAGCTCCAACGAATACTCGGTCAAATTCTGGACAAAAAAAAGTGAGGCAACCAAAGTTGCCCCACTTTTTCATTAAGCACTTTAATCAAGCGCTGCATTTAGCCCTATATCAAGACGTGCTGATTGCTTAGCCTGCTGCTGCAGCCGCAGCCACTTCAGCAGCATAATCAACTTCTTTTTTCTCAATACCTTCACCAACAATAAACATGGCAAATGAAGCGATTGAAGCATCTTTAGATTTCAATAATTCTGAAATCGTCATTTTGTCATTTTTAACAAAAACCTGATTCAACAATACGACATCTTTTAAGAACTTTTTCACTGTTCCATCAGCAATTTTGGCTAGCATTGCTTCAGGCTTGCCTGCTTCTGTTGCTTTTTCAATAGCAACACGACGCTCAGCGTCAATCAATGCTGCATCAATACCTTCTTCACTTAATGCTTTTGGTTTGGCTGCAGCAATATGCATAGCAATATCTTTACCTAGCTCGTCATCACCACCAACAACATCAACAATCACACCAATTTTGTTACCATGTACATAGCTAGCAACCTTACCTTCCGCCGCAATACGGACGAAACGACGAGGTGTGATGTTCTCACCAATCTTGCCGGCAAGCTGTGCACGTGTTTCTTCAACCGTAGCACCTTGCATTGGCAATACAGCAAGCGCATCCATATCAGCAGGATCATTCTCATTAACCACGCCAGCTAGCTCGTTAACATAAGCAAGAAAATCTTCATTTTTTGCACAAAAATCAGTCTCAGAGTTAACTTCTAACAAAGCCGCTGTTTTACTATCACCTGCTAGGCTAACCCCAACAACACCTTCAGCTGCCACCCGACCTGATGCTTTACTTGCTTTATTACCGAAACGAACGCGAAGAATTTCTTCTGCACGATCCATATCTGCTTCAGCTTCTGTTAATGCTTTCTTGCAATCCATCATTGGCGCGTCTGTACGCACACGTAGTTCTTTTACCATGCTCGCTGTAATAGTAGCCATTTGAGCTCCTTAAAATTTTATTGTGTCAATTTTAATGTATAACTTTTCTTAGAAAAGATTAAACCTGCAATAAATTAATGCAAAGCTTTAAGTTATATAAATAATATATTGATTTAAATAATAAAAGCTTGGATATATCCAGCTTTTATTTAATAGTTCTTATGCCGCTGGTTCAGCGTCAGCCACTTCTGAAATCTCTTTTTCTTCGCTTGCGGATTTTGCAACTTCCAACAATGCGTTTTCGCGACCTTCTAATACAGCATCAGCCATACCACGGGCATACAATCTAATTGCACGGCTTGAGTCATCGTTACCAGGAATCACGTAAGCAACGCCTTCTGGAGAGTTGTTAGTATCAACAACACCGATTAGTGGGATGCCTAATTTCTTCGCTTCAACAACAGCACCATTCTCATGACCAACATCAACGATAAAGATCGCATCTGGCAAGCCACCCATTTCTTTAATACCACCAATAGCACGCTCTAGCTTCTCAAGCTCACGCTTGTAGCCTAATGCTTCTTTTTTAGCAAATTTTTCCATGCTACCATCTTCAATCATTGCTTCGTAGTCTTTCAAGCGCTTAATTGATTGCTTAACAGTTTTATAGTTCGTTAACATACCACCCAACCAACGATGGTTCACATAAGAACAACCAGCGCGTTGCGCTTCTTCTTTAATAATGTCACGTGCTTGGCGTTTTGTAGCAACGAATAAAATACGACCTTTATTAGCAGATAATGTACGCACATATTTTTGCGCGTCTTCGAATAGTGGTAATGTTTTTTCAAGGTTAACAATATGAATTTTGTTACGATCACCAAAAATGTACTCAGCCATTTTAGGGTTCCAATAACGGGTTTGATGGCCAAAGTGAACACCGGCCTCAAGCATCTGACGCATAGTTACAGACATAGTAATACTCCATTGTAAGGGTTAAAAATTACACTTGCCCAACATTATTCACAATACGTGAACACCCTGTACGGGGCAGTGCAGTAATTTAGCTAAGCATTAGTTAAAATGCTAAAATAGAATCCTTAGCACTGCTTAGCGGCGCGTATAATACCAAATTACGTCATTAACATCAACTTAATTCAATCGAAACATATTTAAAATATTATGTCCATTTCCATTAATAATGCAGGCGATATCGCAAAAATGCGTATTGCTGGCAGACTCGCCTCAGAAGTCCTTGATTACATTACGCCTTTTGTCGTCCAAGGCGTAACCACTGACAAGCTGGATAGCCTGTGCCACGATTACATTACGAACGTCCAAGAAGCGATCCCAGCACCTTTAAACTACGCCCCAGATGGCCACACTCCCTACCCCAAATCTATTTGCACCTCTGTGAACCATCAGATTTGCCACGGCGTACCTAGTGAAAAAGCGCTTAAAAATGGTGATGTGATCAATATTGATATTACTGTAATTAAAGATGGTTACCATGGTGATACCTCTCGCATGTTTCATGTTGGCGAAGTTTCCATTCAAGCCAAGCGCTTATCAAAAATCACTTACCAAGCTATGTGGGTTGGGATTAACAAAGTAAAACCAGGCGCGACTTTAGGTGATATAGGACATGCAATTCAAACATTCACAGAGAAAAATGGCTTCAGTGTTGTTAGAGAATTCTGCGGGCACGGGATTGGTAAAAACTTCCATGAAGACCCACAGGTATTGCATTACGGGAAACCGAATTCCGGCGTCAAACTTGAAGAAGGCATGATTTTTACCATTGAGCCGATGGTCAATGCTGGTAAACGCGATATTAGACACATGCCGGATGGCTGGACAGTCGTCACCAAGGACCGTAGTTTATCTGCACAATGGGAGCATACCCTCGTAGTGACAAACTCAGGCTTTGAAGTGTTAACCGTGTCAGCAGGTACGCCAGCGATACCCGAACTATCATAGACCAACCTTATTTGAATGGATATTCCTCAACAATGCCGCTAGAACAGACTAAAGTATGGCGCAGCAACCTTCAAGCACAACGGGCCCTACTGGAACAAGACTTCTTAAAGAATAAAAATCCAGCCAGTTTACTTAAAAAACACACCAAACTGATTGATGAGTTGCTCAACTTGGTTTGGGAGCACAGTGCATTAAATAACGAGGTTACGTTAATCGCCGTTGGTGGCTATGGTAGAGAAGAGTTATTTCCTTATTCAGATATTGATTTATTAATCCTACTACCAGACAACGTATCTGACGAGCAAAATAAAGAAATCGGAACACTGATTAGTATTTTATGGGATTTAGGCCTTAATATTGGACATAGCGTTCGTAGCCTACAAGAATGTATAGACGAAGCGGCAAACGATTCAACCATCCAAACCAACTTGCTAGAGTCACGTCTACTATGTGGTAGTCAGGTTATTTACACCCGATTTTTTATTGAGGTAAAACAACAACTTGACCCAACCAACTTCATAGCTTCAAAAGTTTCCGAGCAGAACAATCGCCATGCAAAATTTAATGATACAGCTTACAATTTAGAACCGAATATTAAAGAAAGTCCAGGCGGCTTGCGTGACATCCAAACCATTTTATGGCTCTCACAAAGTCAAGGGCTTGGTAACAACTGGATAGAACTGGCTAAAAATGGCGTGATTAGCCAAGAAGAATTGACTGAGATTAAGCGCCACGAACGTAATTTGCACACCTTGCGCATTCGATTACATTATCTAGCCAAACGTAGTGAGGATAGATTGTTATTTAACTTCCAAAACGAGCTTGCTGCTAATCTAGGCCTTGTGAATACGGAGGGTAAGCGTGCTAGCGAACAATTAATGCAAAGCTACTACCGTAGCGCGCGTTTCATCACTCTGATTAATGAAATCCTACTCAAGTCCTTCGCCCTCTCAAGCCCATCTTGTGAGTCTTCCGTAGTGATTAACGAGCGGTTCGTCTCATCATATCAGTTGCTAGAAACAAGCACTCCTGATTTATTCCAAGAAAAACCTAGTGCGATTTTAGAGTGTTTTTTATTGCTACAGCAACACCCTGAGCTTGAAGGATTAAGCCCTTTACTGCTTCGCCAATTACAAGATGCGACTAAGTTAATTACCAAGGAGTTCCGCGAGTCACCTGACAATCAACAACTATTCTTAGCCATATTAAAACAAGAACATGGGGTCCATCAAAGCTTAAGGCGAATGAACCGATATGGTGTATTAGGCAAATATATCCCTCCCTTCGGAAAAATTATCGGGCAAATGCAACATGATTTATTTCACGTCTATACGGTTGATGAACACACGCTAAAATTACTGGGCAATTTACGACGCTTTAGCAAACCACAACTAGAGCATGAGTTTCCGCTGTGTAGCCAGCTATTTACGAAGTTTGAAAAGCCTTACTTACTTTACCTTGCCGCTATTTTTCACGACATTGCCAAGGGCCGTGGTGGCGACCACTCAGCGTTAGGAAAAAAAGATGCTAAGCGCTTTTGCAGTGCGCATCAACTACCAGAAGAAGATACAAAATTAGTCATTTGGTTAGTCGAAAAACACCTGCAGCTGTCTAAAGTGGCCCAAAAATCAGACTTATCTGACCCGGTGGTAATTGAGCAATTTGCCAAATTAATGGGCAGTAAAATGCGTTTAACCGCACTCTACCTGTTAACAGTTGCTGATGTGCGTGCAACCAGCCCATCTGTTTGGAATGCATGGAAAGCAAAGCTACTTGAGAGTTTATTCCTAGAAACACAACACATACTAAATGACCCAACATTTACGGTTAAAAATGCGATTGCGGCTCGTCAAGAAAAAGCAAAGGCCAAACTTAGTAAGTATGGCCTAGAACCAGAGGCATACGCAGAGTTTTGGGGGGCTACTGGAGAAGGCTATTTCTCCAAATACAATAGCAATGAAATCGCGTGGCAAACACGGCGGCTGATTCCACATGCTTTTACAGAAGAACCTATTGTTCGGGCGCGTTTAAGTCGCGAAGGAAATGGGATTGAAGTCATGATTTACACGCGTAGTTACCAAGATTTATTTGCCCGAATTTGTAATTTTTTCGATCGTATTGGTTATAGTATTGGTGAGGCCAAAATCTTCACCACCAACCATGATTATGCTCTCAATAACTTTATTGTCTTAGATGCGTCGACAACAGAAATTAGCTACACCGGCTTGCTGAAACATATTGAGGAGAATTTGGGCGATAAAATCATCAAAACAGCCGATGTAGAACCGCCCATCAAAGGTCGTGTTGAGCGTCAAGTACAGCATATGCCAATCACAACGAAAGTAATGTTTGATTTACTACCAGAAGGCTCACATCAGATGCTGGATATTATTGCGTGCGACCAACCTGGCTTGCTGGCCAATATTGCCTTTATTTTGACCGAGCATAACGTTAAAGTGCATAATGCAAAAATCAACACCTTAGGCAACCGTGCTGAAGATACCTTCTTGATTTCGGGCCATGATGGTCTAGCCTTAAGTGGCGATAAAATGCAGAAATTAAAAGAAGCTTTACTGCAGCTTTAAGCACCTTTTCATTGGAAACAAAAAATAATTCAATTTAAGAATGTTTGTAATGCTTTTTAAGTTGCTCAACAACTTCCCAGTTTGATTTCAAACCTTTAGGGAAAACAACTAAGTCACCAGCTTTAACAACCACTTTTTCACCACCTTCTGGATACACATGAAACTCACCTTCTAATACATAAGCAGTTTCAGTCATATCAAAATCAAGTGGAAATTTTGATGGAGGACAATCCCAAATAGACCAGCTAGCAACGCCCAGCTCTTTTAATTTTTCTTCTGATGGGTTGTGTTCTAAAACGATTTGACTCATTGCTAATTCCTTATAATTATAATAATGGCTAAACTGGAAAAGTTAATTGTTATGGGATAATCAATATGGCGGAAGCGGTAGGATTCGAACCTACGGTGGGCGTAAACCCACGACAGTTTTCAAGACTGTAGCATTAAACCGCTCTGCCACGCTTCCGAAGGCGGAATTATACCAAATAATTCTCGTTATGGAAGTGGCTAATCAGTAAAAATCACGTCCGTATAGCCCAAAGTGGTTAAATCCGTCATTCTCATGGGGTAAAGCACACCATCAAGGTGGTCGCATTCATGTTGGACCACCCTTGCATGAAAATCGCTAACGGTTCTTTCAATTGGGTTTCCATACTGATCTAAACCAGCATAGTGTAAATGCCTATAGCGCGGCACTACACCACATAAGCCAGGCAAAGACAAACAACCCTCCAGGCCATCTTCTTGCTCTACTCCCAAGAAGGTCAGCTTAGGGTTAATTAATACGGTATAAGGTACAGCATCTGCATCTGGGTAGCGTGGGTTCTTTGACTCATTACTCTCTTGCCGCCCAAAAATCACTACTCGTAGGCCAACGCCAATTTGAGGCGCGGCAAGACCTGCGCCATCCATATCCGACATAGTATCTTCCATGTCCTGAATTAAAGCATGCAACTCAAAGGTGTCAAAGGAATTTACTTCATCAGCGACTGCTAACAACAAGGGTTCACCCATGCGTAAAACTGAGCGAACAGTCATTCTTCAGTACTTTTGTGCAACTTTACGATTTCGCTAATCAATCTGCGCACTTTTTTCATGGTCATCTCCAATCTCTCCATCATCAATTCATACCCAATAGAGGCCTCACTCTCCCCTCGCCCCGCCGCATGGTTCGCAATTGGGCAAAGCGCAGCATAAGCTATACCTAGCTCGCGCGCTAAGGCAGCCTCTGGCATCCCAGTCATGCCTACCAAACCAGCGCCCTCAATTTCAAAACGGTTAATTTCTGCTGCTGTTTCTAATCTTGGGCCCTGTACGCATGCGTAAACACTACCGTCGTACAGTTGTTGCTGAATGTTAACCGCTGCATGTTTGCAAATAGTCCGTAATGTTTCTGTATACGGACGGGTAAAATCAATATGCATCACAGGCCGCTTAACGCCATCACAATAAGTGTTATCACGACCATGGGTGTAATCAATGATTTGATTTGGCAACACAATATCACCAGGTGAAAATTTCGCATCAATGCTGCCTACTGTGGCAACAGCCAGCAAACACTTCACACCAACCGAATGTAATGCCCAAATGTTCGCGCGATAATTAATTGCATGCGGTGGAATGGTGTGCCCACCTCCATGTCGCGCCAAAAATACGACATCGTTCTCTGCTATTTTGCCAAAAATAAGCGGCTGAGAAGCATCGCCATAAGGTGTTCTTACAATCTGGCGTCTCACTACTTCTAAATTATCCAACTGCGTGAGGCCTGTACCTCCAATAATACCGATCATACTATCCCCTTAACTTTTTTGTTTATTCTATCGCCAGTTGGCTATATCGCATAGCCTATTCTATGGCATACTTTAGCCATGCGGTCGACCCCCTATACAAACCATTCTGCTATGCCTAATCAAGATAATACCGCACTGGCAAGAGAACATTATGAGAACTTCCCCGTTGCTTCTTTTGCTTTGCCAAAAACATTACGCTATCCAATTTCTTTAATTTATCATTTCGCGCGCTTTGCAGATGATTTCGCCGACGAAGGGGATTACACCCAAGCAGAAAGGCTGGATTTATTACAAAGCTACGTAGCTGAGTTAGATATCATTAAAGCTAATGGTAGCAGCGAGTCTGCTTTTTTCGTCGAATTTGCTCAGATGATTCGGGGTAGAAAGTTACCTTTGGCACCCTTCTTCGATTTGTTAGATGCGTTCAAGCAAGATGTTACTAAGACACGTTACGCTAATTTTGATGAGGTCTTAGATTATTGCAAACGCTCAGCCAACCCAATCGGTGCTTTGTTATTGCATCTATTTAACAAAGCCACACCCGAAAATCTCGTCTATTCTGATAACATTTGTAGCGCTTTGCAATTGATTAACTTTTACCAAGACATCACTATTGATTTTGATGATGAATTTCATCCTCGACGCATTTATTGTTGCCAAGATGAAATGCAACAATTTGGCATTACCGAAGCACAAATAGCAGCACGGCAAGGCAATCTAGACTGGGAACGGTTTATGCGCTTTAATGTAGAACGTGCTGAAGCGATGTTGCAAGCAGGCAAACCTCTAGGCCGAATCTTACCAGGTCGTATGGGGCTGGAAATGCGCTTAATTATTGGTGGTGGCGAGACAATCATTCGCAAGCTAAAAGCCGTTAAAGGCGATGTATTTAATCAGCATCCGACCATTAAAGCTTGGGATTGGCCTAACATCCTATTTAAAGCACTTTTTAGATAAACATAACTTAACCTACAGCATAACGACATGACACCTCAGAAATATTGTAAAGACAAAACAAAAAGAAGCGGCTCCAGCTTTACCGTTAGCTTCATTTTTCTGCCAAAACCAAAGCGTGAAGCCATAACGGCGCTTTATGCTTTTTGTCGTGAAGTAGATGATGTCGTGGATGAGTGCACTGATTACAAAGTGGCACAAACGAAAATCAACTGGTGGAAAGGTGAGATCGAGAACTTATATGCCGACAAACCTCAACACCCCGTTAGCTTTGCATTACAGCCGGCTGTAAAAGACTTCAATCTAGCCAAAGAGCATTTCTTAGAGATCATTGATGGCATGGAGATGGATTTAAATTTCAATCGATATGAAGACTTTAAGCAACTACAACTATACTGCTACCGTGTTGCCAGTGTCGTCGGGCTACTCAGCGCCCAAATATTTGGCTTCAAGAATCGCAATACACTAAAATTCGCCCATGATTTAGGCATGGCATTCCAACTGACTAATATCAGTCGAGATGTTGGTGAAGATGCGAGGATGGGTCGTATTTACTTACCGTTAGATGAGTTAGCTAAAGCCAATGTGACGGAAGAAGATATTTTAGCTAGCAAAAAAACACCAGAAATGAAAGAGCTGATGGAATATCAAATCGAACGTGCTGAAAGCTTTTACGATAAAGCCTTACAGCAGTTGCCTACAGAAGATGCCAAACAACAAATGCCTGGTCTGATGATGGCAGCGATTTATCGCTCCCTACTCCGTGAGATTAAAGAAGGTGGCGCAGAAAATGTACTGACGCATAAAGTTTCCATCCCGCCACTTAGAAAACTACTGTTAGCACTTAAAGCTTATTTCAAGCATGCCTAATATCGCCATTATCGGTGGCGGCATGGCAGGTTTAGCTGCCGCAGCCAAGTTGACGCAGCTAGGCAAACAAGTCACACTATTCGAAGCAGGCCCTACTTTAGGCGGTCGCGCACGTGGCATAGATTACAAGGGATTACGCTTAGATAACGGTCAACATATCCTATTGGGTGCGTATCAAGAAACCTTGGCTTTGCTCAAGCTGGTTGGCGTGACAGAATCAGCCGCGCTGATGCGGCTGCCGCTTAGCCTGCAAGTACGTAACTTACACGGCGCTACAAACTTTGTTTTAAATGCCAATACAGTATTACCTGCACCACTCCATATTTTATGGGGTTTGCTAACGGCGCAAGGCGTTTCGCTTTCAGACAAGTGGACTACCATTCGCTTTATAGTTTGGTTGCGATTAAATGGCTTTCAGCTTAAACAAGACCAATCGTTAGCATCTTTATTAACGGCACATCACCAACCCACAGCCTTCATTAACAAATTATGGGAGCCTCTGTGCCTAGCAGCCCTCAATACACCATTAAGCACCGCCAGTGCTCAAGTGTTTTTAAATGTATTACGCGATAGCTTTACGCAAACAAAGCACGATGCCGATATATTACTCACCAAAACTGATTTAAGTTGTTCAATAAGCGAGCCAGTGGCCGCTTATTTAGTAAAAAATGGCAGCAAGGTTAAAATTAGCACGGTAGTTGAGCGTATTCAGCCTATTACCAACGGTTACACACTACAAACAAAAGAGCAGCAGTATCAATTTGAACAAGTCATCTTAGCCTGTGGTCCGCATCAACTAAAAAGCTTTACTGACACACTGCCTAAGCTAAGTGCGCTTACTGAGCACTTTACTTACCAACCGATTACCACGATCTATTTGCAATACGCGGATGGTGTCGTACCTTCTTCGCCGATGATAGGCGCGGTTAATAGCCTAACCCAGTGGGTGTTTGACCGAGGCCAAATATGCGGTCAACAAGGTTTGATTGCCGTGGTGATTAGCGCACATGCGCCATTCAAGCAAACTCAAAAATCATTGGCAGAGGAAGTAACTAAAGAACTAACAGTACTACTCCCGGAATTAACACAACCGATTTGGCATAAAGTCATTACCGAAAAGCGGGCGACTTTTAGTTGTGATGTGGGTTTAAAAAGACCAGAAAATACAACAACTTATCACAACCTTCTTATTGCTGGCGACTATACGGCGGGGGATTATCCTGCGACTATTGAAAGTGCTGTGCGCAGCGGCATTAATGCTGCATCTGCAATTAACTAGGAATTTCTAATTTTATCCAGAGCTTGGTCTAAACGGTCAACTGCAAATACTTCCAGTCCTTTAATCTTGGTTTTTGGCGCATTGGCTTTAGGTATAATCGCTTTAGTAAAGCCTAGCTTCGCAGCTTCCTTCAATCGTACCAAACCACCTTGCACTGGCCGTACTTCACCAGCCAACCCAACCTCACCAAATACAATCAGTTTCGCTGCTAATGGTTTATCCTTTAAAGAAGAAACAATCGATATTAATACTGCCAAATCAACGCCCGGTTCGGTAATTTTGACGCCACCAACCGCATTAACAAACACATCTTGATCGAAACAAGCCACGCCAGCATGGCGATGTAATACCGCTAATAACATGGCTAAACGATTTTGCTCTACTCCAACACATAACCGCTTAGGCATAGGCGCATGACTCTCATCCACCAAGGCTTGGATTTCAATCAGCAGTGGCCGCGTGCCTTCCATAGTCACGGTGATGCAGCTACCCGCGACTTGTGATTCGTGGTGTGACAAAAACAACGCCGACGGATTGGTGACTTCACGCAGCCCTTTTTCGGTCATTGCAAACACACCAAGCTCGTTAATTGCACCAAAGCGATTTTTAAAAGCGCGTATCAATCTAAACGTAGAATTTTGATCACCCTCAAAGTACAAAACAGTATCTACAATATGTTCCAGCACGCGCGGCCCTGCTAAAGCGCCCTCTTTCGTTACATGTCCAACTAGAATCACAGTAATACCAAGTTGCTTCGCTAAACGCGTCAATTGCGCAGAGCATTCTCGCACCTGTGCAACTGAGCCCGGCGCAGACTGTAGTGCTTCTGAGTAGACGGTTTGTATCGAATCAATCACCGCAATATTAGGTTTATTAGTCTGCAACGTGGGTAATATTTTTTCGAGGTTAGTCTCAGCTAGCAAATGAACTTCACTGGCATCTAACCCCAGCCGTTTTGCACGCATAGCAATTTGCTGTGGCGATTCCTCGCCACTAACATATATGGCTTGGCTCTCTGCTTTACCTAAATGACATAAAACTTGTAGCAATAAGGTCGATTTACCAATCCCCGGATCGCCACCAATTAAAATCACGCCACCTTCAACCAAACCACCACCTAATACACGGTCAAATTCTGCAAGCCCCGTTGGCTGACGTTCAACATCCGCGACTTCTACGTTGTTGAGTTTTTGTAGCTGCCCTGTCGCGGCTAAACTTACAAAGTTATTAGAATAGCGATTGGTGCTGGCTGTTTCTGCAATGCCCTCCACTAATGTATTCCAAGCCATGCAAGCTGGACACTGTCCTTGCCATTTCGGCTCGTTAGTGCCGCATTCTGTGCAGATAAAAACGCTCTTATCTTTTGTCATGCTTACTCGATGACCTTCATTGGCACACGCGGCGAAAGCGCACATAATAATTCATAGCCAATGGTGCCACAGGCTTCAGCCACAGCATCTACAGGCACGACATCACCCCATAACTCGACTGATGAGCCAACGCCAGCTTCAGGTAAGTCGGTTAAATCACAAAACAGCATATCCATAGAGGCGCGACCCAGTGTTTCGGTGACGCTACCATTGACGGCAATTGGCGTGCCGGTGGTAGCGTGGCGTGGGTAACCGTCGGCATAACCACATGCTACGATACCGACACGCGTGTGCTGATTGGCGGTAAAGGTCGCGCCATAACCGACACTGTCACCTTTTTCTACCGTTTGTACGGCAATAATTTCAGAGGTTAATTCCATCGCAGGTTTTAAATCGAAATCTGCAGCTGGCACATCGCCTACTGGTGTTGCGCCGTATAGCATAATGCCGGCGCGCACCCAATCAGCATGTGCTGCCGGGTGTAATAGGATCGCAGCAGAATTCGCTAATGAAACTGGAGCATCAATTGCTTTTGTAGCCCCTTTAAAGCGTGCTAATGATTTTTCAATGCCAATGGATGTGTCAGCTGTCGCAAAATGCGTCATCAGCGTGATATTGGCCACATTGTCACATTGTTGTAAGCGCTGGTATATCGCTGCATAATCGTCTGGTATAAAGCCTAAACGATTCATGCCTGTATTCATTTTCAGGTAAATATTTACTGGCCTTACAAGTGACTCATTTTCCAACATATTGATTTGCTTATCACTATGCACACCTATACTAATATCAAAGCTGGCCGCAATCCGTAATTCTTCTTCGTCAAATACGCCTTCTAATAACAATAGGTCTTGTTCAATGCCAGCCTCACGCAAATCAATAGCGGCACTGAGGTTGATCATAGCAAACCCATCAGCATCCACCAGCGCATTCGCAACATTGATTAAACCGTGCCCGTAAGCGTTTGCCTTAACGACAGCAAATACTTTGGCGGTATTGACATGCTGTCTGACGATGCCGAGATTATGCTGTAAAGCGCTAGTCGAAATGCTGGCTTGAATCGGCCGCATAACTAATCTGCACCCACATAGGAATTAGCATGATCTTCAAAGCGAGTATGTTGCCCAATAAAGGTCAGCCTAACCCGACCGATCGGACCATTACGTTGCTTGCCGACGATAATTTCCGCCGTACCTTTATCTTCACTATCGGGGTTGTACACTTCATCGCGGTAAATAAACAAAATTATATCCGCATCTTGCTCAATTGCACCAGATTCACGTAAATCACTCATTACTGGGCGTTTATCAGGGCGTTGCTCCAAACCACGATTAAGCTGGGAAAGTGCAACCACTGGCACATCCAACTCTTTCGCTAACGCTTTGAGTGAACGTGATATTTCTGAAATTTCAGTTGCTCTATTTTCACTACGCGCCCCTGCTGGAGCAGCCATTAACTGTAGGTAATCCACTACAATCAGGCCGAGTTTTCCTGTTTGTCTATGTAGGCGCCTTGCTCTTGCACGCACATCAAAGCTGCTTAAGCTAGCACCCTCATCAATAAAAATAGGTGCTTCATTCAGCCGCCCTAAAGCCGTCGTTAATTTTTCCCAGTCTTCATCTTCTAAGCGACCCGTACGCATCTTATGTTGATCCAAGCGTCCGATTGAACCGATCATTCGGGTGGCTAGTTGCGTTGCTCCCATCTCCATAGAGAAAATAGCAACAGGCAAGCCAGTATCCAGCGCCACGTTTTCAGCCATATTAATAGAGAAGGCGGTTTTACCCATGGACGGCCGTCCAGCAACGATGACTAAGTCGCCGCCGTGCAATCCCGAAGTCATTTTATCTAAATCGGTAAAACCTGTTGGGATGCCAGTGACTTCACTTTGATCATCCCGTGAAAACAGCTCATCAATTTTTTCCGCGACTTGTGGCAATAACTCTTTAATATCCTGAAAGCCCTCGCTGTTCTTTTCGCCACCTTCTGCAATTTGGAAAATCTTTGCCTCAGCTTCGTCTAGCAACTGCTGTGCATCACGTCCATTAGGGCTAAATGCACTTCCCGCGATGTCAGAACCAACCGCAACCAACTGCCGCATAACCGCACGTTCGCGGACAATCTCAGCATAACGACGTATGTTGGCGGCAGTTGGCGTATTTTGCGCCAAAGAGCCTAAGTAAGCAATGCCGCCAATAGTAGACAGTTCCGCTGTGCTTTCTAGGGATTCCGCCACCGTCACAATATCAGCCGGCCGGTTACGCTCAATGAGCTTAGCAATATGCTGATAAATGGTTTTATGGTCATGCTGATAAAAATCATCAGCAGTGAGAAGATCGGCCACTTTATCCAAGGCCTCGTTTTCAAGTAGCAAACCCCCAACCACAGATTGCTCTGCTTCAATAGAGTGCGGGGGAAGTTTTAGTGCGTCTAGTTGTTCATCAGCCATAGCTTGTAATTATACATAAAGAGACCTCTATAAATAGCCGACATCATAAATAACAGGCAAGTAAAAAGGCAACCTAAGTCGCCTTTTATTTTAATGCTGCTTAAAAACCAATTAACTAGTCTTCTGCAACAACACTAACAGTCACATCAACAACAACATCATGGTGTAAAGCAATACTCACAGGGAACTCACCAGTCGTTTTTAATGGGCCTTCTGGCAAGCGCACTTCAGACTTGGCCACTTCAAAGCCTTTAGCTGTTAACGCAGTAGCGATATCATTATTAGTTACAGAACCGAATAAACGACCATCTTCACCCGCTTTTTGTGTAACTTCGATTGTTTGGCCAGCCACTTTCTCACCGCGTGCTTTTGCACCCACTAAGATAGCTACCTGTTGTTTCTCTAAGTCAGCACGACGCGTTTCAAATTCAGCTTTATTCGCTTCAGTTGCACGCTTTGCTTTGCCTTGAGGGATTAAAAAATTACGACCAAAGCCATCTTTTACTTTTACGACATCACCTAAAGAACCTAAGTTGGCGACTTTTTCTAATAAAATAATTTCCATTGTTATTCTCCTTAGCCTGGGTGCTTATCAGTGTATGGTAACAATGCTAAGAAACGCGCGCGTTTAACAGCAGATGTTAATTGACGTTGATATTTAGCCTTTGTACCAGTCATACGTGCCGGAATGATTTTTGCGTTTTCTGAAATGAAATCTTTCAGCAAGCCTACATCTTTATAATCAACTTCTGTAATGCCTTCTGCACTAAAACGGCAGTAGCGGCGACGTTTATACATTTCTCTAGCCATGATAAAACTCCTAATATTTTTTATATGTTAGATATAAATAAAATTTATATCAGCTCTATATTCTTTACATGCATTACCAGTTGTGTGCTTTTTGCACTGCGCTTAGCTAAAAAACCTAAGGCATTCAGTTTTGTGCCGAGCTGAATGTTGGTTGTTGCTAAATTGCCTATGGCAACCGCCGTCACTTCACACTCTACTTTTCTCTTTAAGCCAGCCCCTTCGACTTCAGAAACATGGCTAATCACAAAACTTAACAACGGCAAACCTGCTGGGGTATAGCGCAGCACCTCTAATTGAGTCACTTCTCCGCTAATAGCCAGCTTATTCACTCTTACTCAGCAACAGCCTCTGCTTTAGATGGTGCAGCTTCTTTAGCCGGCTCAGCAGCTTTAGGTGCTGTTTTAGCTGTATCGCTGCCCATGGCTGATTTCGATTTCTCTTCTTTCATCATTGGGCTAGCATCTGTTTTAGCTGTTTTTGTACTAAATGTGATATGACGGATTACAGCGTCATTAAACTTAAAGCCATGTTCTAGCTCAGCCAAAGTTTCTTGGTCGCATTCGATATTCATTAACACGTAATGTGCTTTATGGATTTTGTTGATTGGGTAAGCAAGCTGACGACGGCCCCAATCTTCCAGGCGGTGGATAGCACCTTTATTGCCGCTAATCATTGTGCGATAGCGCTCAATCATTGCAGGCACTTGCTCGCTCTGATCAGGATGCACGATAAATACTACTTCGTAGTGACGCATGAAATCTCCTTGTGGTTAAAGCCACCCAACAAGCCCTTTCATGAAGGCAGCAACCTAAATAGTTGCTTCGTGGTGTGGCAAGGTTTATGTAAGGCCGTGATTATAGTAAAAAAAACATTGCAAATCAAATTCTTTATAAAAAAAGCAATAATTATGATTGCATTCCTTTTTATGAAAAATATAAAATTCTTTGTGAAATATGTAAAAATCAGTGCATAATGAATTTTGAAACACCATTCCCAACCAACTTGTAAAAGGATTAAAAATGGCAGAAGCAAAAGGATTAGCAGTTCCAGTTAAAATGAAAAGTGAATTAGCGGCAGTTTGTGGCGCGGATTCACTTCCTCGTACAGAGATTACAAAAAAGATTTGGGATTACATTAAAGCGAATAAGTTACAGACTAAATCAGTAAATGGAGCACCTGAAAATGCTGGTAGATACATCGCAACAGATGCTACTTTATTACCTATTTTCCGCAACACGAATTCAACGAGCAAAACAGGTAAAGTAACAAACCTAACTAGCATTAAAGAGGGCGAAACAGTAGACATGATGCAAATGGCTGCTATCGTTGGCGCCAACTTAGCATAAGCCATCGGTATTCGCCCTGTTATGGGCAAAACCAACAAAATGGGTCACTCAACGCTTAACTCCATTAGCCGCTGATGACTCATTTTTTATGAGTCCATTTTGTTACAAGTGAAAGCTAATGAAAATATCTGCCATTCTGTTTGATGTCGGCGGCGTTCTGATTGAGCTGAACGGCCTCCCATCCATTGCCAAGCTATTAGATAGTAATCAATCGCTTGAGGATATTTACAAGCACTGGATGGCTACCCCGTCGGTCATTGGGCACGAAACTGGGCAGCTCTCAACAGATGAATTTGCGCAGGAAGTCGTTAAGGATTTAAAACTAAGTATTACAGCTGACGCATTTATGGAAAACTTTAGTACCTGGATAGTCGGCACATTTCCAGACACCTTTGATTTGCTCGATGCCATCCCAAATACCTTAAAAGTTGCCGCGCTCAGTAACACCAGTGATGCACATTGGAAAGAAGTAGAAGCAACTGGTCTAGCCAACAAAATCGAGCATTTATACTTGTCGCATAAAATCGGCCATTTAAAGCCTAGCCTACCTGCCTTTCAATGTGTAGTTGATGGTTTAGGGGTTCCTGCGGAAGAAATCATTTTCTTTGATGATGTTATTGAAAACATTAATGCTGCAAATTCCTTTGGCTTAAAAGCACATCAAGTGTTAAACCCATCCCAAGCAAAAGCCATTTTAAACCAATACAAGCTCTTATAAACACCACACCGTTTGCCTGTATCGGGCTTGCATATTAAGCTTCATGTCATCGCCATTAACTGATCAACCGTCATAACTGAGAAATATCGCAATTACGAGATTAATTTGGTCAGAATTACAATGGTGTGAGGTTGTATTAGAATAGAGAATATAGTCGATATTATGGCTGATGTGGAATAGACGCTAGCGCAAGCTAAGCGGACTCCAATCAAGCAAACAAAAACAACTTAAAACAAAGAAACTATGACAGACAATTTAGAGCGGTTTAACAATACCATAGCCAGTTTTGATGCACTTAATGCACAAGATCCGAATAGTCAAAATGTCGATGGTGTAGACCGTCCTAAAGAACTGGTTTATGCAGAGCGTTTAAATGAAATGCTGAATCGTTATGCACCAGCGGCTTCGGAAGCATTGAAGCTCGCCACCCGTGCGCAACATATCCAACGCTGGGTATCACCGCGTAGCGACTATCCAATGACCAAGCCAGGCTATATGCAATGGCGAAGCAACTTAAAAAGTCACCATGCAGAAGTCGCTAGCAAGGTTATGCAAGAACAAAATTATGACGCAGAAACCATCCAACAAGTAACAAGCTTGTTACAAAAAAAGAATCTACGTACCAATGCCGATACACAAACATTGGAGGACGTGATTGTATTGGCGTTTTTAGAGCATGATCTAGATGCATTTGTAGCTAAATACAGTGACTACAGTGAAGAGAAGTTTTTAACTATTCTGCGTAAGTCTTACATGAAAATGTCAGACGAAGGCCGTGCCGCGGCTTTGACGTTAATTACCATCCCAGAACACCTAGCCCCAGTCGTACTCAAAGCCGTTGCAGGGTGCTGAAGTACTGAGTCAGCATATTAGCTTGTATGTATGTATGTATGTATGTATGTATGTATGTATGTATGTATGGTTGAGTTATAAGTTTGCGACG